>Ga0209571_1000067_pt1 | contig 263811 bp, 270 predicted proteins | sample EBPBio102011_DNA_FD_185866 | JGI IMG/M metagenome (GOLD analysis project Ga0209571, IMG submission 185866) | Wastewater treatment Type I Accumulibacter community from EBPR Bioreactor in Madison, WI, USA - Reactor 1_1/10/2011_ DNA (SPAdes)... | ecosystem: Engineered > Bioreactor > EBPR >... | reverse complement strand
CGCAACAGGCCGACCCGCTGCGCAGGATGAAAGCTGCGCGGCCCGGCCTGTTGCTCACCCCACGCTGCGAGGCGTAACTAACCCAAGGACTCTGGTCGCCGCTGGATGAAAACTCAGGGGCACGTCATGACCTTCCTGCCTGGAAGGCTGATGTGGCGGATGTTTTTCGGGTGAGGGTTTTAGGGGGCGGGCGGACCGCAGGACTTTATTGCCTCGACGGCGTTGGTGGCCCATCGCGGGTAAGGGCCCTGACTTCCTCTGATCTCAAGTTCGTCATGGGAATGATCAGGTGCGAAACCCGCAAGTCTCAATGTCCAGTCTTGGGCATGTGGGGTATTCGGCCCCAGGTGTCTTGGCTGAGGATTATCACGCAAATCGTAAGGGCCAGGATAGATTGGCGGCAGGTGTCGAAAGACGTCCAATGTCTCCTCTAGCGCTCTGCAATCTCGGCTCTGGGCGATCCAAATCTGACCGCCGAGCTCAAGGATAGCCGTCCAAGATTCCGCGTCCGCTCTGAGAATTTGGAATCTATGCCCCCGAGACGATTCCCCTTCGATGCGAAATTCGTCGGGAAGCATGATCTGGCGCGCGCTGAAGACGCCAGAGGTCGGTGCGGGCGGCTCTGCTGATTGCGCAGCGCAGACTTCGCCGCCCATCGCGCTGGCCAGAATGGCGAATGCTGCTAGCCTAATTGCCAGGGGATGAGCCATCTGTGTTCACCTCGGGCGGGCCGCAGCGTTGAATGGCCGCCACCGTGTCGGTCATCCAATGGGCGTAAGGCCCTTGGCGACCGCTCATCTCGACATCCATGGATGACCAGTCCGGCGCGTAAAGGCGGGTTCGGATTACCCAGTGCTCTCCGTGTTGGCGCCGCGGCGGCAGTTGGTTGTGAGGTGATGCTCCTGGCTGAAGTAGGCGAGGCCCGGGCCTGAGCGTCTGGAGACCTTGAAAAGTATTCAGTGCCGCTCGAAATTCCTCGCAACTGTAGTCGGTGACTCGCCAAATCTGATTTTCGAATGTCAGTGTCGCCATTGCATGATTGAAGAATCCAGCTTCAGTGGTAATTTCGAGCTTATAGCCGCGTGAACTGGTCGCCTTGAGATTCGATGTGGACCAAAGTTCGGATGACTCATCTCTTACAGTCTCTGCTTCAGGGACCTGTGCGCTCGCGGCCCCCTCCAGTATCAGAAGCAGGCCGAGAATAGCCCCCGCAATAAGGGCGATGTCACGAACAGGGTTGTGCATCGGGATTTACCTCCAGTCCTATTTCGGTCGACCTTTGGGGGTCGGGACTGTTCGCTGCACGAGGTCCGTCCTGATAAACGTATATCTTTGGCGGTCCGCCATTCTGATCGACGGCGATAACATACATGAAAAAGGTCTCATTCGTTCGTCCATCCTCCCTAGCGTCCCTATTGGTCGCCATGAATCCATCCCAATCCATCTGACTGGGCAGGGGGGATTACCGTTTGGATGACTGTGAACATCGCCTTGGTAGTTGCCAGTCGTTACACCCGTGGTGTCGATCGTAATTTCGGACACAGCGTTTGGATCTGTCTGATTGCGAGGCGGACCCGCCGTGACCGGGCCGGACATTACGGAGCTTACCGAACCCCGAATCAAGTACGCGCCGAACTCTCGATTGAGCAGATTAGGGGTTCCCCCAGGCGCATCAGCCAAACCGAGTTCGGCCGCCTTTGCCAAGAATTTCGGCACGGCGCCGGATCCTGCAGCATCGGCGTTCCACGGAAGCGCCATCTCAGGAACCGAGCAAGGATCGCCCCCGTCCTCTACGGTCGGCTTTTCAGAGCCAGGCATCTCCTCATCCGGCGGCGAACCGCCGCCGCCACGGATGGGGAAGGCCCCGCTGGAATTGGGCGCTCGACGTTGGCCGGTAACGACAATGTCTGGAAGGGTGGTGGACATGCTGCTCTTCCGGTTCAGAAAGAGCTTGAGGCTTGCGTCCCCCTTCGGCGAGTCAAGGTTGCGTGATTTATAAGCAACCACCTTAGGTGAGAGGGATCAGCCCTCGGCTTCGTCGGCCGCCATGCCCATCATGTGGAAGCCGGCGTCGACGTGGACGACCTCGCCGGTGGTCGACAGGCCCAGATTCGAGCACAGCCAGAGCGCACAACCGGCGACGCCTTCCATCGAGGTGTCCTCCTTCATCGCCGACATGGCGCGCCCTTGAGCGATCATGCCGCGACCGCCCGAGATGCCGGCCAGCGACAGGGTGCGCATGGCGCCCGCCGAGATGGCGTTGACGCGGATGCCCTTGGGTCCCAGGTCGCGGGCGATGTAGCGGGTCGCGGCCTCCAGCCCGGCCTTGGCCACGCCCATGGTGTTGTAGTTCGGAATGGCCCGCTCGGCGCCCAGATAGGTCATGGTGATCATCGAGCCGCCGTTCGGCATCAGTTTCGCCGCCCGCTTGGCCACGTCGACGAAGCTGAACACCGAGATGTTCATGGCCAGAAGGAAGCTGTCGCGGGTGGTGTTGTCGACGAAGGAGCCTTGCAGCTCGTTCTTGTTGGCGAAGGCCACCGAGTGGACGACGAAGTCGATCGTGCCGAAGGTCTTCTCCAGCTCGACGAACAGGGCGTCCATCGAGGCGTCATCGGTGACGTCGCAGGGGATGATGGCCTTGGCCCCGACGCTCTCGGCCAGCGGACGCACGCGGCGCTCCAGCCCCTCGCCCAGATAGGTGAAGGCCAGTTCGGCGCCCTGCGCCGCCAATTGCTGGGCGATGCCCCAGGCGATGGAGTTGGCGTTGGCCACCCCCATGACCAGGCCCTTCTTGCCCTTCATCAGGGTTCCGGTCGGCATGTTCCAGCTAGATTCGGCGGCCATGGGCGGTGTCTCCTCGCGTTCGGCGGGAGGGTTAGCAGGTGTTCGGAGGGAGGCAAACACTAGCAGGACGAATCTGCGGCGGACTCCAAATGCAATTTTTGTCAACAGAACAAAACAAGAACCTTGTTGACGTTGTGCTATGGTTCGCTATATTTGCTCCAAATGGACTGGGGTTTCTCGGTCGGCGCTGGGCTCCCGGTATCCGGGGGCCTTTCTGCTTTTTGGGCTCTAAGGAAACGTCTTCAGCCCGCCGAAGCGAAGTTTGGGTTGAAGGACGTCAAAGGCGCGATTTTCCTGCATTGGACGAAGCGCTTTTAGGCCGATTGGCCGCGCCATGAGATCGGCTAGCTGAAGCCCTGACGAATTGCATTTCTTGTCGACGAACCGAGGCTCCCACCGGACTTGGCGGAAGTCAGTTTGCTTGTATCCCCAGTTCGCTTGGTTGTCGGCAATCCGACGGAAATGCAGTTCTAGCTCGGCATCTTCCTTCTTGCCGCGACTTTCGAAAATGACGTGGACCAGCTTCCCACGTTGCTGAAGAGCCAACAGCCGAGTGAGAAGGTTTTCCATGCAGAAATGGAGCGCGATCTCGTAAGGACTCCATGGCTCGGCATATTTTTGAGCGAGACGGATTTTGTTGATCACCGCAGAGACGACCGTGACATCGGCGGCAGCCACGATCTCGTTGATCCGCTCGATAAATCGTTCTCTGACGACAGGATCGACTTGAAGGAAAGCGAAGGCATTCTGCTGCCTGCGGATATCCCTCTCGTGCAGGATCAATTGATCATGGCCTACAGCGTCGAATTTCAACTGCTGTAGGGATGGCACAATCGCTTGAAAATAGGCCTGCTTCTCGATCAGCAGACAGTTCAGAACGAAGACTGGAAATGTGGGATCGGGATTTTCTAAGACCGGCGATCCGCTTTCATCAGCGAACACGATGAAGTCGGCAAAATCCTCAGCCGCCACGCATCACACCTTCGACAGGATCAACGTGCCGTTCGTCCCGCCAAACCCGAACGAGTTGGACATGACGTGCTTCAGTTCGCCGTCGTGGCGTTGGCGCAGGATCGGCATGCCCTCGAACTCGGGATCGAGGGTTTCGATATGGGCGCTTTCGCAGGCGAAGCCGTGCTTCATCATCAGCAGGCAGTAGATGGCTTCCTGAGCGCCCGCCGCGCCGAGGCTGTGGCCGGTCAGGGACTTGGTCGAGGAGATCATCGGCAGGTCGCCGCCGAAGACATTCCTCACCGCCCCCATCTCCTTGGAATCGCCGACCGGGGTCGAGGTGCCGTGCGGGTTCAGATAGTCGATGCGCGGGTCGCCGGCCATCTTGAGGGCCAGTCGCATGCAGCGTTCGGCGCCCTCGCCCGAGGGGGCCACCATGTCATAGCCGTCGGAGTTGGCGGCGTAGCCGGTGACCTCGGCGTAAATGTGGGCGCCGCGCGCCACGGCGCGTTCGTATTCCTCCAGCACCACGATGCCCGCGCCGCCGGCGATGACGAAGCCGTCGCGGTCCTTGTCATAGGCGCGTGAGGCCACCGCGGGCGTCGCGTTGAAGTTGGACGACATGGCGCCCATGGCGTCGAACATGTTGGACATGGACCAGTCGATGTCCTCGCAGCCCCCGGCGAAGACCACGTCCTGCTTGCCCCAGGCGATCTGCTCGGCAGCGGCGCCGATGCAGTGGGCCGAGGTCGCGCAGGCCGAGGAGATCGAATAGTTGATCCCCTTCAACTCGAACCAGGTGGCCAGCACGGCCGAGGGACCCGAGGCCATGGCCTTGGGCACGGCGAACGGGCCGATGCGCTTGGGCGAGCCTTTCTCGATCGTGGTCTGGGCCGCTTGCAGAATGACCTGGGTCGAGGGACCGCCCTCGCCGACGATCAGACCGATGCGCTCGTCCTTGATGTCCTCGGGGGTCAGGCCGGAATCCTTCAGCGCCTCTTCGAAGGCGATGTGGCCCCAGGCGGTGCCGTTGGCCAGGAAGCGGGCGGCGCGGCGATCCACCTTGTCGGCCCAATCCTCGGCCGTCGCGCCCATGGACGGCGGCGCCCAGACCTGGCTGCGGAAGCCGTGGGCGACGTGGTCGGGGGCGGATCGCACGCCCGACCTGGCCTCGCGCAGGGAGGCCGCGACCTCGTCCTGGCCCGTGCCGATGGAGGAGACGATGCCCAGTCCGGTGACGACGACACGCCGCATGGAGAAACCCTCTTAGTCCGTGTTCGCAGTCTAGGCTCAGTCGCCGACGGGTTCGGCGCCGTCTTTCGTCGCACCGAACAGGCCGACGCGCATGTCGGTGGCGGTGTAGATGACCTCGCCATCGGCCTCCAGCACCCCGTCGGCGATGCCCATGACCAGGCGGCGGTTGATGACCCGCTTCAGGTGGATCTTATAGACCACCTTCTTGATGTTCGGCTGGACCTGACCGGTGAATTTCACCTCGCCGACGCCCAGCGCCCGGCCCCGGCCCGGCCCGCCGATCCAGCCCAGGAAAAAGCCGACCAACTGCCACATGGCGTCCAGGCCCAGGCAGCCGGGCATGACCGGATCGCCGATGAAGTGGCACTGGAAGAACCAGAGGTCGGGATGGATGTCCAACTCGGCCTCGACATAGCCCTTGCCGTGGTCGCCGCCGTCGGCCGAGATCTGGGTGATCCGGTCGAACATCAGCATGGGCGGGGCCGGTAGCTGGGCGTTGCCGGGTCCGAACAGTTCGCCCCGGCCCGAAGCCAAAAGCGCGGCATGATCGAAGGACGAGGGATATCGCGACGTCTGGGTCAAGCGCGGGCGCTCCGGTTGTTCGGTAGCGGCCTACACGCTCGCGGCGGGCGGCTCAACAGACGTGCGAACCTGCCTCTCCATTTTGGGGAGGGCGGCGCGCGGCGCCGGGCGGGAGGGCGCGGCGATATGCGCACCGGGCCTGGCTTGCCACGTCGCCCCCACCCGTCTTCGCCTGCGGCTCAGACACCCTTCGCCGCGAGGGAGGGAAACCGAGTTCAACTCAGATCAGGGCCTTCAGGCGGTCGACCAGATCGGTCTTCTCCCACGAGAAGCCGCCGTCGGCCTGGGCGTCGCGGCCGAAATGGCCGTAGGCGGCGGTGCGGGCGTAGATCGGACGGTTCAGGCCCAGGTGCTGACGAATGGCGCGCGGCGTGGCGCCGCCGATCATCGCGGGCAGTTCGCGTTCCAGCACGGCCTCTTCGATCCTGCCGGTGCCGTGCAGGTCGACGTGGACCGACTGCGGCTCGGCCACGCCGATGGCGTAGCTGAGCTGGATGGTGCAGCGGTCGGCCAGACCCGAGGCGACCACGTTCTTGGCCAGGTAGCGGGCGGCATAGGCGGCCGAGCGGTCGACCTTGGTCGGGTCCTTGCCCGAGAAGGCGCCGCCGCCGTGCGGGGCCGCGCCGCCATAGGTGTCGACGATGATCTTGCGCCCGGTCAGGCCGCTGTCGCCGTCCGGCCCGCCGATCTCGAAGATGCCGGTCGGATTGATGTGCCAGACCGTCTCATTGGTGATGAAGCCCTTGGGCAGGACGGCCTCGACCACCGGCTTGACCACGGCGGCCACCTCGGCCTGGGTCTTGCCCTTGGCGTGCTGGGTCGAGACGACGATGGACGTCGCGCGCACCGGCTTGCCGTTCTCGTAGAACAGGGTGACCTGGCTCTTGGCGTCCGGTTCCAGGATGGTGCCGCCCGCGTGGCGCAACTCGGCCAGCTTCTTCAGGATCGAGTGGCTGTAGGCCAGGGTCGCCGGCATCAGCTCGGGCGTCTCGTTGGAGGCGTAGCCGAACATGATGCCCTGATCGCCCGCACCCTCGTCCTTGGTCTCGGTGGCGTCGACGCCGACGGCGATGTCGGCCGACTGGCCGTGCAGGTGGTTCTTGAACGTGAAGCTTTCCCAGTGGAAGCCGTCCTGTTCATAGCCGATGTCGCGCACGACCTTGCGCACGATAGCTTCGATCTCTTCGGCCACGCCCGGCTCCCAGGCGTCCTTGTCGCCGTTCCACACGCCCTTGCCGCGGATCTCGCCGGCCAGGACCACGCGATTGGTGGTGGTCAGGGTCTCGCACGCCACCCGGGCCTCGGGATCTCGGGCCAGGAAGAAGTCGACGACGGCGTCGGAAATCTGGTCCGCGACCTTGTCGGGGTGGCCCTCGGAGACGCTTTCCGAGGTGAAGTGGAAGGAGGTGCGGGACAAGGGGACGGCTCCTGAAGCGGGAAGGCCGCCAGACATATAAAGATATGCTTATATGTTCAAGAGAGCCTTGCGAGGGCGGAGTCCGGCCCGACGAAAAAGAGTCTGCCGGGTCTTAGAGTCTTCGCCCCTGCCGCTATCGCATCCATGTCTTATGGCGCACGCCGGGAAGCCCTCTGCTCAGACGCGAATGTCCAGAAGCGCGCCTGGCCGCTGTTCGCGGCGGGGTTCCGTGTCCGCTGCGGGGGCGGCGTTCGGCGGGGCGGCGGAAGTCTGCGCCCGGTCCAGGGCGGCCCGGAAGAAGGCGGCCTGCGCGGCCTTGGCGCCCGCCGACACGGGGGCGGCCGGAAGTGGCGTCATCGGCAGATCGGGGCGCACGGCGGTCATGCCCGGAAGGTTAACGCCCGTGGTTTAAGAAATCCTAACGGACCTCAATTCGGCCCGCGATTCAGGCGGCGCCGCCCTCTCGATCCGATGCGGGCCGGGCGCTGGGCAAGGGGCGCGGCGAGACCTGGATGGCGGCGGCCAGCCGGTCGGCCTCGGCCGGGTCGATCAGGGGACCGGACGCCTTGGCCACCACCTTGCCCATAGCGTCGACGGCGAAGCTTTCGGGCACGCCCGACACGCCCAGGTCCAGCCCGGCGCGACCCTCGCGGTCGACCAGAACCATGCGGTACGGATCGCCCAGCTCATCCAGGAAGGCGCGGGTGGCGATCGGATCGTCCTTGTAGGCGATGCCGACCACGGGCACGCCCTGGGCCTTGAGCCGCATCAGTTGCGGGTGCTCGGCCCGGCACGGAGCGCACCAACTGGCGAAGACGTTGACGATCATCGGTCGGCCGACGCCCGCCGTCTTCAGATCCACCTGGCCCGGCCCGGCCGCATCGCCGGTCAGGATCGGCAGGACGGTTTCGGGAACGGGCTTGCCGACGATGGCGTCGGGTTTGAAGGCCGGGTCGCGTTTCAACGACCAGCCCACGAACAGGACCGTCAGGGCGACCAGGATCGCCAGGGGGATCAGGGCGAACCAGCGGTTCATCGATCGCCGCCCTCGGCCGCCTTCAAGGCCCGGCCCCAGCGGCGGGCCGCGATCAGGGTGCGCGCCGCCACGGCGCCCAGCACCAGGGCGCTGATCCCCCAGGCCGACCAGACGAAGGCGGCATAGGGCGTCATGTCCAGGTCCAGCATGATCTCAAGCCTCCATCGCGGCGCGGGTGCGCAGGGTCATGACGCGCCGCCGCGTCACCTCGGTGCGGATGGCCGTGATCCAGATCGCCAGGAACAGCATCCCATAGGCGGCCATCATGGTCAGCAGCGGCCACAGATAGGCCGGGTCCAGGCTCGACCCCCCAGCGCGCAACAGAGAGGCGGGCTGATGCAGGGTGTTCCACCAGTCGACCGAGAATTTGACGATCGGCAGATTGATCAGGCCGACCAGGGCCAGCACGGCCGCCGCCCGCCCCGCCTTCTGCTCGTCGTCGATCGAGGCGCGCAGGGCCATGTAGCCGAGGTAAAACAGGAACAGGACCAGGACGCTGGTCAGCCGCGCATCCCAGACCCACCAGGTCCCCCACATCGGCTGGCCCCACAGGCTGCCGGTGATCAGGGCCAGGGCGGTGAAGGCCGCGCCCGGCAGGGCCGCCGCCCGCGCCGCCGCATCGGCCAGGGGATGGCGCCAGATCAGGGCGAACAGGCTGGACACGCCCAGGGCCGCATAGGCGCCCAGACCCATTGTCGCGGCGGGGGCGTGGACGAACATGATCCGCACCGTGTCGCCCTGCTGATAGTCGGCGGGCGCGGCGAAGGAGAGCCAGGTTCCGATCGCCAGCAGCCCGACGGCCGCCAGCCACAGCACCGGCTGGAGCGGCCGGGTGAAGGCCATGAACTTTTGCGGATTGGCGAGACCGAACATCGGACGGCTGTCTAACCCCGTCGCGCGCGAAGCGCCACAGGGCGCCGCCTTACGGAAGCTTAAGTGTTCAAGCCGCGTGTCCCGAGGCAGTCTGCCGATGCAGTTCGAGAGGGTCCCATGCGTCGCGCCGTCATCGCCGGTCTTGTCTTCGCCGCCGCCGCCGCCGCCCAGGCGCAGGCCCAGACTCAGGTCCAGACTCCGGCGGAGGGCCCGGTCCAGGCCCAGACGTCGCCGCAATGGGTGACCGAGCCGCGCGACTGGTCCGCAGCCCTGGCCGAGGACGCCCGCGCCCTGCACGCCATCGTCATCGACAGCCATCCCGGCGTTCATGACCCGGCGAATCCCGAGTTTCGCGGTCGGGTCGACGCCGGACTGGCCGAGGCGCTGGAACGGGCCAAGACGACCACGGATGCGGGCGGCTACTGGTGGGCCATGCGCGCCTTCGCCGCGTCGTTCCAGGACGGCCACCTGGGCGTCAGCCTGAAACCGCAAGGCGGCCTGCCGGCCCGCTGGCCCGGTTTCCTGACCGTCTATCGCGGCGCGGATCAGGTCGTCGTCGAGCGCGACGAGGCTCTCGGCGCCGCCACGCCGCCGCCGGGCGCGCGGCTGATCGACTGCGACGGAACGGCGGCCGAGGCTCTGGCGGCCCAACGGATCGGCGCCTTCAGGGGGCGCTGGTTCCTGGAATCGCAGCGCGCCAGCCTGGGCGACTGGCAGTTCGTCAACGCCTCGAACCCGTGGATCTCGGAAATGCGCGCCTGCCGGTTCGAGGTCGAGGGCGCGCTGCGCGTCTATGCATTGGACTGGCGGCCGATCGCCGCCGCCGAACTGGCCGAACGCCGCACCCGCGCCGCCCGCCGGTTCAGGCCCGAGACCGGCATCACCCTGCTGGAAGACGGCGGCGTCTGGATCTCGACCCCGAATTTCGACGGCGACCCGCGCGGCCAGAACCATGCCGTCCTGACGGCGCTGATCGAGCGGATGAAGACGGACCAGGCCGTGCTGCGCGCCGCGCCCTATGTGGTGCTGGATCTGCGCGGCAATAGCGGCGGCTCGTCGCACTGGTCCACCCAGATGGCCGAGGCCCTATGGGGCGAAGCCTGGTTGATCGACCATCCCGAGCCTCCGATCGAGAGCGTCGACTGGCGCGCTTCGGCCGACAATCTGATGACCATTCAAGGCTATTTCGACCAGTTGACGGCGGCGGGCGAAAGCGCCGAACGCATCGGCTGGGCGCGTGAGATCGTCGAGGGGATGACCGCCGCCCGCGCGGCCGGCCAGCCTTATTTCCGCGACAGGGTCGCAGCGCCCGAGCCGCGTCCCGAGACGCCGTCCGCGCCGCAACGGGTCGCGGGCGCGGTCTATGTGCTGACAGACCCGGTCTGCGCCTCTGCCTGTCTGGACGCGGTCGATCTCTGGAAGGCGGCCGGGGCGATCCAGATCGGGCGCGAGACCTCGGCGGACACCGTCTATATGGACGTGCGGACCGCGGACCTGCCCAGCGGCCTGTCGCGCCTGACCCTGCCGATGAAGGTGTGGCGCGGACGGGCGCGAGGCAATAACGAGCCGCACAGTCCGGCCCGCGTCTTCGACGGCGACATGAGCGACGATGCGGCGCTGAGGGCGTGGGTGCGCGGTCTCTAGGCGTCAGCCCTGGGCGTTGCGGATGGCCGCGGCCCCCGCGAAGGGCGTGATCACGGCGGCGAACAGCACATAGGCGGCCAGCAGGGCCGTGGCCGGCCAGGGGTCGGCGCCGTCGGCGGCGCGGGTCAGGGCGCCCGAGCCGAACACGACCGGCGGAATATAGAGCGGCAGCACCACCACGGCGATCAACAGACCCCCGCGCTTGGACCCCAGGGCCAGGGCCGCGCCCAGCGCCCCGGTCAGCGCGAAGCCCAGGCTTCCTATCAGGGCGGTCAGGGCCGTCAGCGGCGCCAGGGCCACCGGCAGACCCAGGGCGATCGCCGCCACCGGCGCGGTCAGGGCCAGGGGGACGCCGACGGCCAGCCACTGAGCCTTGGCCTTGGCCACGACCACCAGCTCCAGCGGCGCCGATCCCAGGGCGATCAGGTCCAGCGCCCCGTCTTCGAAATCGCGCTCGAACAGGCGCTCCAGCGACAGGGTCGAGGCCAGGGCCAGGGCCAGCCAGGCCACCCCGCCCGACAGGGGCGTCAGCGCCTCGGGCGAGCCGCCGACCGTCAGCGGCACCAGGGCCGTCAGGGTCAAGAAGAAGGCGCAGGCCAGCAGCGGCCCGCCGCCGCCCGCCCAGGCCAGGGCCAACTCGCGCCGCCACAGGATCGTCAGGGCCTTCACGCCAGCCCCCCCAGATCCAGCGGTACGCCCGGGATCGGCAGGGGGTCGTGCACGGCCGCCACGATCAGGCCGCCGCCCGCCAGGTGACTGTTCAACGCCTCGCCCAGAACGGCGCGCCATTTGACGTCCAGCGGCGCGAACGGCTCGTCCAGCAGCCACAGGGCGCGCGGCGCCGCCAGCAGCCGGGCGAAGGCCAGGCGCCGTCGCTGGCCCGCCGACAGTTTGCGCACCTCCAGGTCCAGCAGGGGATTCAGCCCCAGCCGTTCCGCCGCCCCCGCGATCCCGGCGTCGTCGGCGCCCAGGAATCGAGCCTGAAAGGCCAGTTCGTCGCCCGCGCGCCGACCGCCCTTCAATCCGTCCAGATGGCCCAGAAGATGCACCTGGGTTCCGCGCGCCGTCTCAGGCTCCATATCGCCGAAGCGAACCGCGCCGGCGTCTGGCCGGATGAAGCCCGCGATCGTGCGCAGCAGCGAGGTCTTGCCCGCCCCGTTGGCGCCGGTCAGGATCAGCGCTCGACCTGCCGGAAGCGTTGTCGTGAGGTCGCGGAACAGCACCCGCTCGCCGCGCCGCACCGTCAGGCCCTCCAGGGTCAGGGACGCGATCATCGCCGCAACCCATTGAGAATCATTCGCAGTTTCTCGCGAACGTGGACGCGCGGCGCGACCCTCGCTATATGCGGCGTCGCCGCAGCGGACGTTCCGCGCGCGCGCCGGGGACCTGTGCGCCCCGTCGTCTGTCGCGCGAACGTGCAACCGGATGGCCGGGCGGCGAACACCAGAGGAACCCTCTCCATGCCGTCAATCGACAGCCTTTCCACCCGGCGCGATCTCTCCGTCGGGCGCAAGAAATACGCCTATTACAGTCTTCCGGCCGCCGAGGAAGCGGGTCTGACGGGGATTTCTCGCCTGCCGCGCTCGATGAAGGTGCTGCTGGAGAACCTGCTGCGCAACGAAGACGGGGTCTCGGTCAACGATGCGGACCTGAAAGCCCTGGCCGCCTGGCTGGAGAACAAGGGCGCCGTCGAGCACGAGATCGCCTTCCGTCCGGCCCGCGTGCTGATGCAGGACTTTACCGGCGTGCCCGCCGTGGTCGATCTGGCCGCCATGCGCGACGCCATGACGGCTCTGGGCGCCGAGGCCGACAAGATCAATCCGCTGAACCCGGTCGACCTGGTCATCGACCACTCGGTCATGGTCGATCATTTCGGCGACGCCAAAGCCTTCACCCAGAACGTCGAGCGCGAATACGAGCGCAATATCGAGCGTTACCGCTTCCTGCGCTGGGGCTCGTCGGCGTTCAACAATTTCCGCGTCGTGCCGCCCGGCACCGGCATCTGCCACCAGGTCAATCTGGAGAACCTGGCCCAGACCGTCTGGACCGCCGAGGAAGGCAAGAAGACCGTCGCCTATCCCGACACCGTCGTCGGCACCGACAGCCACACCACCATGATCAACGGCCTGGCCGTGCTGGGCTGGGGCGTCGGCGGCATCGAGGCTGAGGCGGCCATGCTGGGCCAACCGATCCCGATGCTGATCCCCGAGGTCATCGGCTTCCGCCTGACCGGCGCCCTGCCGGAGGGGGCCACGGCCACCGACCTGGTGCTGACCGTCACCCAGATGCTGCGCAAGAAGGGCGTGGTCGGCAAGTTCGTGGAGTTCTTCGGTCCCGGCGTCACCGCCCTGACCATCGAGGACCAGGCCACCATCGCCAACATGGCCCCGGAATACGGCGCCACCTGCGGCTTCTTCCCGGTGTCGCGGGCGACCATCGACTATCTGACCGCCACCGGCCGCGACAAGGCGCGGGTGGCCCTGGTCGAAGCTTACGCCAAGGCCCAGGGGTTGTGGATCGACGAGGAGTCGGAAGACCCGGTCTTCACCGACGTGTTGGAGTTGGACGTGTCGACGGTGGTTCCGTCGCTGGCCGGTCCCAAGCGTCCGCAGGACCGCGTGCTGCTGACCGAGGCCGCCTCGGCCTTTCAGAGCGCCCTGGCCGACACCTTCGCCCGCCCGGCCGACGCCCCGCGCGCGGCCGTCGAGGGTGAGAAATTCACCGTCGGCGACGGCGACGTGGTCATCGCCGCCATCACGAGTTGCACCAACACCTCCAACCCCTCGGTCCTGATCGCGGCGGGACTGGTGGCGCGCAAGGCCAACGCCCTGGGCCTGAAGGTCAAGCCGTGGGTCAAGACCTCGCTGGCCCCCGGTTCGCAGGTGGTCACCGACTATCTGACCGACGCCGGCCTGCAAAAGGATCTGGACGCCCTGGGCTTCAACCTGGTCGGCTATGGCTGCACCACCTGCATCGGCAACTCCGGCCCGCTGCCGGAGGCCATCTCCAAGGCCGTCAACGAGAACGATCTGGTCGCCTGCAGCGTGCTGTCGGGCAACCGCAATTTCGAAGGTCGCGTGAACCCCGACGTGCGCGCCAACTATCTGGCCTCGCCGCCGCTGGTTGTGGCCTACGCCCTGGCCGGTTCGATGAACATCGACCTGACCACCCAGCCGATCGGCCAGGACAAGAAGGGCAAGGACGTCTTCCTGAAGGACATCTGGCCGACCAGCAAGGAAATCGCCGACATCCAGAAGAAGTCGGTCACCTCGGCCATGTTCGCCAAACGCTATAAGGACGTCTTCAAGGGCGACAAGCACTGGCAGTCGATCGCGGTGGAAGGCGGCCAGACCTATGCCTGGGACGACGCCTCGACCTATGTGCAGAACCCGCCCTATTTCGACGGCCTGTCGATGACGCCGGCGCCGGTGACCGACATCGTCGAGGCCCGCATCCTGGGCATCTTCGGCGACTCCATCACCACCGACCACATCAGCCCGGCCGGTTCGATCAAGAAGGCCTCGCCGGCGGGAATCTATCTGACCGAACACGGCGTCGACGTGCTGGACTTCAATAGCTACGGCGCGCGCCGGGGCAACCACGAAGTCATGATGCGCGGCACCTTCGCCAACATCCGCATCCGCAACAAGATCACCCCCGACATCGAAGGCGGGGTGACCCGGCATTTCCCGTCGGGCGACACCATGTCGATCTATGACGCCGCGATGAGGTATCAGTCGGAAGGCCGTCCTCTGGTGGTGTTCGCGGGCAAGGAATACGGCACCGGCTCGTCACGCGACTGGGCGGCCAAGGGCACCCGTCTGCTGGGCGTGCGCGCCGTCATCGCCGAAAGCTATGAGCGCATCCACCGCTCCAACCTGATCGGCATGGGCGTGGTGCCGTTGCAGTTCAAACAGGACGGCTGGACCAAGCTGGGCCTGACCGGCGAGGAGATCGTGACCATCCGCGGCCTGACCGACGCCAACGTCGGCCGCCTGAAGCCGCGTCAGGACCTGTGGGTCGAGCTGTTCCGCCCGTCGGACGGCAAGATGGCCCGCTTCCCGGTCCGCTGCCGCATCGATAACCAGACCGAGCTGGACTATCTGAAGGCAGGCGGCGTCATGCCGTACGTCCTGCGCAACCTGGCCGGCGGCGCCGTGGAAGCGGCCGAGTAGGCGGCCTCAAGCCGCGAGCGTCCGCGACGCGAGCGTAGGCCAGACAGAACGGCCTCAAGCCGCGAGCGTCCGCGACGCGAGCGTAGGCCAGACAGGAATGGGCCGGTGGAGCGATCCACCGGCCTTTTCTTTTATCGTCATCCCCCGGTCTCGCTACGCTCGCCGGAGGATGATGGGGCGGCTTCGCGTCGTGCGCCTATTCCAGCGTCATGGCCTCGGCCAGCAGCTTGGCTTCGGCGGCGCGGGACGACCCGGCGCGCCAGGCCACGACGATCTCGCGGTTCGGCGGCGAGCCCTTCTTGCGGCCCTCGATGCGGCGCACGGCGACCGCGGGGGTGCTGGCCAGGCCCGCCTTGACCGCCATCTCGGGCAGGAAGCTGACGCCCAGGCCCGAGCCGACCATCTGCACCAGGGTGTGCAGACTGGTGGCGGCGAAGACGTCCTCTCCGCGCGGAGCCTCCAGGTCGAAGGCGGTCAGGGCCTGGTCGCGCAGGCAATGGCCGTCCTCCAGCAGGATCAGGTCTGCGGCGTCCAGGGCGCCCGGCTTCAGCACCTCCGCCTGGGCCAGCGGATGGGCGGCGGGGGCGGCGGCCAGGATCTCGTCGAAGCCGATGCGGGCGTGGCGCAGGCCCGGCGTGTCATAGGGCAGGGCGATGACGGCCGCATCGAGCTGGCCGGCCTTCAGCGCCGCGACCAGGCGCGGGGTCAGATCCTCGCGGATGAATAGCCGCAGGTCGGGATAGGCCGTCTTCAGTCCCGGCAGTTTGGCGGGCAGCAGGAAGGGGGCGATGGTCGGGATGACGCCCAGGCGGAAGCGGCCCGACAGAGGCTTGCCCGCATTCCGGGCCGCCTCGACCATGTCTTCGGTGCGGGCCAGCACGTCCTCGGCGCGGACCACGGCCTCTTCGCCCACGGCGGTCAGGATGACGGCGCCGCGCGTGCGCTCGACCACCGGCGCGCCCAGAACGCGCTCCAGCTCCTGAATACCGGTGGACAGGGCCGGCTGACTGACGTGCGCCGCCTCGGCCGCGCGACTGAACGAGCCGTGCTCGGCGAGCAGTTTCAGATATTGAAGTTGGCGAAGGGTCGGCAGCATCGTTGTGGGCTATCACGCCGGACCTCATAAGTCCAGGTTATCAAAAAAGTCATAACGATCCATTTGACTTTCTGATTGGAAGGGATCATCAGGACGCCAAGGCAGCGGCTCCCCCCGTTCCGCGGCCGACGATTCAAATTCTTTGCAGAATGGAGACGACAATGCTCGGCGTTGGCGAACGGCTTCCTGAATTCAAGATCATCGGCGTCAAGCCGGGCTTCAACAACCACGAGGAAAACGGCGTCTCGGCCTTCGAGGCCGTGACCAACGACAGCTTCCCCGGCAAGTGGAAGGTCATCTTCTTCTATCCGAAGGACTTCACCTTCGTCTGTCCGACCGAGATCGCCGAGTTCGCGCGTCTGGGCCGCGAGTTCGAGGACCGCGATACCGTGGTTCTGGGCGGTTCGACCGACAATGAGTTCACCAAACTGGCCTGGCGGCGCGACCACGCCGACCTGAACAAGCTGCCGATCTGGCAGTTCGCCGACAACGGCGGCAAGCTGGCCCGCGCCCTGGGCGTGCTGGACGAGAACGAAGGCGTGGCCCTGCGCGCCACCTTCGTGGTCGATCCGCACAATGTGATCCAGCACGTCTATGTCACCAATCTGAACGTGGGCCGCGCCCCGGCCGACACCCTGCGGGTCGTCGACGCGCTTCAGACCGACGAACTGTGCGCGTGCAACCGCCCGGTCGGCGGCGAAACCCTGGCGGCGTAAGTCCGCGAGTTGAAGAGTGAGCAAAGGGGTGAGCCGGCGACGACGTCGGCTCGCCCTCGCTCGCCAGCACTTTCCACCCATCCCCTGTTCGGAGTCTCCATGTCCATCGACGCTCTGCGCGACCTGATCCCGTCCTACGCCAAGGACATTTCCCTGAATCTGTCGTCCCTGGCCAATGAGACCCTGCTGGACGACCAGCAGAAGTGGGGCTGTTTCGTCGCCTGCGCCCATGCGGTCGGCGTCGCCTCGGTGGTGCGCCGCATCGAAGCCGCCGCCGCCGAAGCCGGGCTGTCGCCCGAAGCCGCCGATGCGGCCCGTGCGGCCGCCGCCATCATGGGCATGAACAACATCTATTATCGCGCCCTGCACCTGATGAAGAATCAGGAGTATGCGACCCTGCCGGCGCGTCTGCGCATGAACGTCATCGCCAATCCGGGGGTGGCCAAGGTCGATTTCGAACTGTGGTGCACGGCGGTGTCGGCCATCAACGGCTGCGGCGCCTGCCTGGACGCCCACGAGGCCGAATTGCGCAAGCATGGCGCGGCCAACACCCAGATCCAGGCCACGCTGCGCATCGGCGCGGTGGTCCACGCCGCCTCCAAGGTCATCGCCTCGGCCGAGGCGCTGGCGTCCTAACCCGTGAAGGCCGGGGCCTGGGCGATCAGTCTCTTGGGCGCCTGGGCGCGATAGCTCTCGTCGATCCAGGCGCGGAACAGGGCCATGGGGTCGGCGACCGTTGCGGGCCATTGGGCCGTGACCCAGCCGCTCTTGCCCAGCCCATAGGCCGTGGGGGTGGTGAAGCCCATGTCCAGAGCCTCGGGCGCGCTGAACGGCAGTTTGACCGACAGGCTGAACGGCTCGCCCGCCTTGCTGAGATAGGCGAAGGTCTTGTCGCGCACGGCCAGGTCGGCATGGCCCGGCCAGGGACTTTTCAAACTCACTTCGGGATAGGTCAGGCCGAAGGCGCGCAGGGCCTCGGCGGCGTCTTCGGGACCGATCGTCACGAGACCGGATCCGCCGCAGTCTCGCCCGCCTCCAGATAGAGCACCCAGCGGGCGAAGGCCCCGCGCATGACGCCGTCGACCACATCGGCCATGGCGCCCAGGCCCGGCCCCTGGACCACGAAGGTCCAGGTCGGCGCCCGGCCCCCGTTCGCGCCCGGCCAGGTGACGGTCAGATCAGCCTGGGTCGCCTTGCCGCGCAAGGGACCGAAGGGGGCGTCGAAGACGATGCGCGCGTCGGTGACCGAAACGGTGCGGGCGTGGTCGAAGGCGGGATTGTCCGTCAGCCTTTCGCACCAGCAGCCGCCCGGCGTCAGGTCCAGGCTGAGGTTGCTGGCGTCGCCGCTATAGGTGTGGGCCGAATCCCACCAGTCGGGCAGGGCCTGAAGGGCGCGGGGAATGTCGCCGGGGTCGATCTGGGCCGTGGTCGAATACGTCAGGGTGAAGCCGTCCGCGCTGCGCGACACGATCTCGGCGTGCGCGGGCGCTGCGATGAAAAGGATGGCGACGGCCAGAAAGCTGCGGGTCATGCTGTCCCTCCGACCGTGATGAGCGCCCGTGCGGGCGCGCTCGTCAAGCCGCCGTGAAAGTCAGGGGCGCGCCCCAGAACTGGGCGACCAGATCCGACTGCGGTCCCGGCGTCCCGGTGGTCAGGAAGTCGCGGCGGCCGGACGACCCCAGGTCGTATTCGCCGTGGCGTTCGAAATACCGCTCCAGGGCGTCGGCGACGGCGCTGGGCTGATGGATCACCGAGGTGCCCTGGGGCAGGGCGGCGGCGAACAGATCGGCCACGATCTCATAATGGGTGCAGCCCAGGATGGCCTTGTCGGGGTGGCGTCCGACGCGGCGGCGCAGGGCGTCGACGTGTTCGTCGACCACCACCTTCAGCTCTTCGGCCGAGGCGCCCAGCTCGATCAGGCCGGCCAGGCCGGGACAGGGTTCGGAAAAGACCGCCAGATCCTCGCGCCGTTTGTCGATCTCGATCTCATAGACCCGGCTCATGGCCGTGGCGGCGGTGCAGAAGACGCCGGTGATCTCTATGGCCTCGATCTTTTCGCCCGAACGGTCGGCCTCATAGGTCCAGGGCAGGCCGGTCGCCGCCTCGATGGTCGGCACGATGATGCCCAGCACGTTCAGGGGGCGGCCGAACCGGCGCCGCGCCTCGGGCGCCCAGGTCTGTTGCAGGCGGCGCAGGGCGATGGCCGAGGCGGTGTTGCAGGCCAGAACGATGACCGAGGCGCCCGCCTCGAACAGGCGTTCGCAGCCTGCGCGCGTCAGCTCGACGATGTCCTCGCCGCCGCGCCCGCCATAGGGGGCGTTGGCCTGGTCGGCCAGATAGACGAAGTCCCGCTGGGGGAACCGTCGTGTCAGTTCGCGGTGGACCGTCAGTCCGCCCACGCCGGAGTCGAATACGCCAATCGCCATGGCGCGGCTTTAGAGGTCGCGAGCGTCCGGTTCAACGGCCGGGCGTTTCAGGGCGGCAAGATTACGCCCCTGTCATGTGACGAGGGCGGTACATATGTCTAAGGTCCGAACCGACCTAATTTCCCAGTCCAGGATGATCTTGATGCACAGACGCCAACTCTTGATCTCGGGCGGCAGCCTGTTCGCACTCACCGCCTGCGCTTCGACCGGCGGGACCGCGAGCGCCGGCCAGTCTCTGGCCGCCGAGGCGGCCGAGGCCCGCGCCGTCCTGCCGAAACAGACCCCGCACGCGGAGTTGCTGCAAGAATGGACCGGCCCGTTCGGCGGCGTGCCGCCGTGGGATCGGGTGACGGCTCCCAAGCTTCGCGCCGCGCTGCTGGAGGGCATCGACCTGCAACGCGCCGAAATCGCCGCCATCGCCGACAACCCGGCCTCGCCGACCTTCGCCAACACCGCCGTCGCCATGCAGATGGCGGGCGAGCCTCTGGATCGGGCCGGCGCCCTGTTCGGGGTCATGACCTCCAACATCGGCTCGGAGGACTATCAGGCTGTCGACACCGAGCTGTCGCCCCTGCTGTCGGCGGCGGGCGACGAAATCACCTTCAACGAGAAGTTGTTCCAGCGCATCAAATACATCGCCGACCATGCCGACGACATGGGCCTGAACGCCCAGCAGAAGCGGATCGTCGTGCGCAGTCGCGACAGCTTCGTGCGCAACGGCGCCGCCCTGGACGCCGCGGGCAAGGCCGAGCTGGGTCGGATCAACACCGCCCTGTCCAGCGCCTTCACCACCTTCGGCCAGAAGGTCGTGGCTGACGAGAACGCCTGGACCCTGGTCACCGACGAGGCCCGCCTGGCGGGCCTTCCGGCCGACAACAAGGCCGCCGCCGCGGCCGCTGCGCGCCGCCGCAATCTTCAGGGCTGGGCCATCGTCAACACCCGTTCCAGCGTCGATCCGGTGTTGAGCTATGCCGACGACCGCGCCCTGCGCGAACAGGTGTGGCGCAAATTCGTCAATCGCGGCGACAACGGCGACGCCAACGACACCAACGCCGTCATCGCCGAGATCGTGCGGCTGCGCGATCAGCGCGCCAAGCTCTTAGGCTTCCGCAACCATGCCGAATGGCGGATGCAGGACACCATGGCCAAGACCCCGGCCGCGGCCATGACGCTGATGAACCGGGTCTGGGCGCCAGCCAAGGCGCGGGTCGCCGAAGAGGTGGCCGACATGCGCGCCATCGCCGGTCACGACATCGAGCCGTGGGACTATCTCTACTACGCCGAGAAGGTGCGTAAGGCGAAGTACGACCTCGATCAGAACGAGTTGAAACCCTATTTCGAACTGAACAACGTCCGCGCCGGTTCCTTCTACATGGCCGAGCGGCTCTACGGCTTCACCTTTGACAAGCTGGCGGCCGGAACCGTGCCGGTCTTCCACCCGGACGTGGTGGTCTATGAGGTCAAGGACCATGGCCGTCCGGTGGGCCTGTACTACACCGACGATTACGCCCGTCCGGGCAAGCGATCCGGCGCCTGGATGACGACCTATCGCTCGCACAGCACCTTCGACGGCGACGACAATGTGCTGGCGTCCAACAACAACAACTTCATCAAGGCCGAGGACGGGCCGATCCTGATCTCGCTGGACGACGCCCAGACCCTGTTCCACGAATTCGGCCACGCCCTGCACGCCTTCTCGTCCCAGGTGGTCTATCCGGCCCTGGGCGGCAGCCAGCGCGACTTCGTCGAATATCCGTCTCAGGTTCACGAGCACTGGGTGCTGACGCGGCCGATCATCGAGGGCTTCCTGAAGCACGTCGAAACGGGACAGCCGATGCCCCAGGCCCTGGTCGACAAGGTCGAGGCGGCCGACACCTTCAACCAGGGCTATGCGACGGTCAGCTATCTGTCCTCGGCCCTGGTGGACATGGACCTGCACACCCAGGCCGCGCCTCCGACCGACATCGACAGGTTCGAGCGCGACAGCCTGGCCCGCCTGGGCATGCCCAAGGAGATCGTGATGCGGCACCGCCTGCCGCAGTTCAATCACCTGTTCACGTCCGACGCCTATTCGGCCGGCTATTATTCCTACCTCTGGTCCGAGGTGATGGACGCCGACACCTGGGCCTATTTCAAGGACTCGGGCGACGTCTTCAACCCGGACATCGCCGAGCGCTACAAGGCGATCATCCTGGCGGAGGGCAATTCGTCGGATCGCGGCGAAGCCTATCGCCGCTTCCGCGGTCGCGACCCGGACGTCGCCGCCCTGCTGCGCGTGCGCGGCTTCCCGACGTCCTAGCGTCGCCAACGCTGGCCGCCCGGCGGCTTGCGGCCTGAACGATGAGAGATCGAGGGCCGACGGATCGCTCCGCCGGCCCTTTTTCTCATTCCAGCCTCAGTGCGGCTTCCAGCGTTGGCCGACACGGGTGAAGCCGACGACCAAGGGGAGGGCGCGTATCCAGCCGGGCAGGCGATCGCCCAGATCGGCCACGGCAGCGCCAGTCAGCGACACGCACACATCGCCCGACCTCAGGCCGCCGAAGGCGTGAATCCGGCGTTGAGCGAGTTTATTGGCAGTTTGCAACAATTTTTATATATATAAATCAATGCTTTCAATTTCCTGCCGGCGTTTTGCAGATGGGTCGGGTCCGTCGAGCGGCGGCGGTCGGACACGGTTAAGACGGTCTTAAACGGCGGGGCGTCATCCTGGGCGGACGCCGCTTCGAGAACCCGACGTGCCGCTTCGCCTCATCCTCGTCCGCATCCCCTTCCGCACCGCCCTGATCGCCACGGGCGTCCTGGTCGGCGCCGTCCTGTGCGGGGCGTCGAACACCATGCCGGACGGACGGCCGACGCCGACGGGGCTGGAGGTGCCGCGCTGGATCTCGCTGAAGTCGTCGGAAGTGCGCGCGCGCGGCGGACCCGGTCTGGACTATGAGATCCTGTGGGAATACCGCGCCGCCGGCCTGCCGGTGCAGGTGATCGCCGAGACCCGTCACTGGCGCAAGATCTGCGACCCGGACGGCGCCGTGGCCTGGATTCACCGCTCGGTCGCCTCGGGCCGACGCCATGTCTTCAACGCCACGCCGCGTGAGATTCCCATCCGCGTCGCCCGTGACGAGGACGCCGCCGTGCGCGCCCGGCTGCGGCCGCGATCCCTGGTTTCGATCGACGACTGCGAAGACGGCTGGTGCCGGGTTCGCACGCCCAAGCTGCGCGGCTGGGTGGCGCAGGGGGCGGTGTTCGGAACCCAGGCGCGCGCCTTGTGCGACGCCGCGCGCCCGGCCGGGGCGGCGCGTCGATAGTTCGCCATTCCCGCCCCGCGCCGCAGCGGCTATAGCGCCGCCATGACCGCCTCAGACCACCGGCCCCTGCGCACCTTCGGGCGCATCAAGTCGCGGCCGATCAAGCCGCGCCAGGCGGCCCTGTTCGACACCCTGCTGCCTTCCATCGCCGTGCCGGACCCCAAGGCCGGGCCGGTCGATCCGCGCGCCCTGGCGCCCGAGGCGACCGAAGCCTGGCTGGAGATCGGTTTCGGCGGGGGCGAACATCTGGCGGCCCAGGCCGAGCGCAACCCTCAGGCGGTGATCCTGGGCTGCGAGCCGTTCCTGAACGGGGTAGGATCGCTGCTGCGTCATGTCGACGAGCGCGGGCTGAAGAACGTCCGCATCCACGCCGACGACGCCCGCGCGGTGGTCGAAGCCCTGCCCGACGCCAGCCTGGACCGGGTGCTGATCCTGTTCCCCGACCCCTGGCACAAGGCGCGGCACAACAAGCGTCGTCTGGTGCAGGACGACTTCGCCGCCGAACTGGTGCGGGTGTTGAAGCCGGGCGGAACGCTGCGCTTCGCCACCGACTGGGCCGACTACGCCCACTGGGCGCTGGAACGGTTCGCCCGCACGCCGGGCCTTGTGCGGATCGGCAACGCCGACGACTGGCACGCGACGCCCGACGACCATGTCGTCACACGCTATGAAGAGAAGAAGCTGGGCGACGTGGCGCCGATCTTCCTGGAGTTCGAAAAACCTTAGCCGAGCCGTTGGCGCCATTGGCCCAGGCCGCCGCGATTTCGCCAACCCGATGCTAAGGTCGATGCGCGCCCCTTTCGAACGCTCAGAGGATTCATCATCGGCGTTTCGAACTGGGGGCTGACAAGCCGCCGTCGAGGGCCTATATGGCGCTCCACATCGTTAGACCGGCGTCCTAACGGCGCCGTTTGAAGCGGCGGCCCGGACGGCCCGCCGCTTTTTTGTTTTGGACCCCCGACGCCTGCGTGGCGGCCGGACTTGAGAATGACCTTGCGCGCAAAGACCGCTGAAGACCGCGCCCTGCTGGAATTGCTCGACCCCGTCGCGGAGTCGGTCGGCCTGGACATCGTGCGCGTGCGCCTGATGGGCGGGACGCAGCGTCGGCGCCTGCAGATCATGGCCGAGCGGCCCAGCGATCACGACATCGCCGTCGAGGAATGCGCCCGTCTGTCGCGCGCCGTCTCCGAGGTGCTGGACGCCGCCGATCCGATCGCCGGCGAATATCTGTTGGAGGTCTCGTCGCCGGGCATCGACCGGCCGCTGACCCGCCCCGTCGATTTCGAACTGTTCGAAGGCTTCGAGGCGCGGCTGGAGACCGACCGGATGGTTGAGGGCCGCAAACGCTTCAAGGGCGTTCTGGCCGGGATGGAAGACGGGAACGTCGCCATCGACCTGGACGGCGAGGACGACACCGCCCTGATCCCCTTCGACTGGCTGGCCGACGCCAAGCTGGTCATGACCGACGCCCTGCTGAAGCGCGGCGCCGAAATCCGCGCCGCGCGCGGCGAACCCGAAGACGACGGCCTGCCTTCCGAAGGGCCGTCGCCGCTGAACACGAACTCCACCTCTGAGGACAACGCCTGATGGCCGTCACCGGTATTTCCGCCAACCGCCTCGAACTGCTGCAGATCGCCGACGCCGTGGCGCGCGAGAAGCTGATCGACCGCGAGATCGTCATCGAGGCCATCGAAGAGGCGATCCAGAAGGGCGCCAAGTCGCGCTATGGCGCCCACCACGATATCCGCGCCAAGATCGACCCCAAGACCGGCGAACTGAGCCTGACGCGCCACGTCACCATCGTCGCCGATGACTGGCAGCCGGAAGACGAGCTGGAAGAGTTCAACGACAGCGCCATGGTGCGTCTGAAGGACGCCCTGAAACGCGACCCCGAGGCCGTGGTCGGCAAGGAATATGTCGAAGAGCTGCCGCCGTTCGAATTCGGCCGCGTCCAGACCCAGATGGCCCGTCAGGTCGTGACCGGAAAGGTCCGCGAGGCCGAGCGCGCCAACCAGTACGAAGAGTTCAAGGATCGCGTCGGCGAGATCGTCAACGGCACGGTCAAGCGCGTCGAATACGGCAACACCATCGTCGACCTGGGCCGCGGCGAGGGCGTGATGCGCCGCGACCAGTCGATCCCGCGCGAGGTGTTCAACATCGGCGATCGCGTCCGCACCTACATCTATGACGTCCGCCCCGAGGCCAAGGGTCCGCAGGTGATGCTGAGCCGCGCCCATCCGGGCTTCATGGCCAAGCTGTTCGCCCAGGAAGTGCCTGAGGTCTATGACGGGGTGATCGAGATTCGCGCCGCCGCCCGCGACGCCGGTTCGCGCGCCAAGATGGCCGTGCTGTCGAACGACAGCTCCATCGACCCGGTCGGCGCCTGCGTCGGCATGCGCGGCTCGCGTGTGCAGGCGGTGGTCGCCGAGCTGCAGGGCGAGAAGATCGACATCATCCAGTGGAACAACGACGAGCCGACCTTCATCGTCAACGCCCTGGCCCCCGCCGAGGTGTCCAAGGTGGTGCTGGACGAAGAGGCCGGCCGCGTCGAGGTGGTGGTGCCGGACGAGCAGCTTTCGCTGGCCATCGGCCGCCGCGGTCAGAACGTGCGTCTGGCCTCGCAACTGACCGGCTGGCAGATCGACATCATCACCGAGGCCCAGGATTCCGAGCGTCGCCAGCGCGAATTCGCCGAGCGCACGGCCCTGTTCCAGGAGGCGCTGGACGTCGATGAGGTGATCGCCCAACTGCTGGTCACCGAAGGCTTCGCCACGGTCGAGGACCTGGCCTATGTCGAAAGCTACGAGATTTCCGACATCGAAGGCTTCGACGAGGAGACGGCCGAGGAGCTGCAAGCGCGCGCCCGCGACTTCCTGGACCGCCAGGCGGCCGAGCTGGACGCCAAGCGCAAGGCCCTGGGCGTCGAGGACGGCGTTCTCGAAGTTCCCGGCGTGACCCTGGCCATGGCCGTCGCCTTGGGCGAAGGCGGGGTCAAGACGGTCGAGGACCTGGCCGACCTGGCCACCGACGAGGTGCGCGGCGGCTATGAGATGCAAAACGGCGAACGCGTGAAGGTCGCCGGCGTGCTGGAAGCCTTCAACCTGTCGCAGGAAGACGCCGAGATGCTGATCCTTCAGGCCCGCGTGGCCGCCGGATGGATCGACGCCTCGGAACTGCCGCAGCCGGAACCCGAGCCGGAATACGAGGACGAGGGCGAAGAGGCGTTCGACGCCGAAAGCGTCTTCGCGCCGCAGGACGCCGCCGAGACCGAGACGGCTGACGAGGGCGACCTCGAACCGTCGCAAGCGTGATGGAGGGCCGGACCGTCCATGATGTCGCGCGAAGGAGCGATCGATAGGGAGCGTCGCGATCTGGTCACCCGCCAGGTCAGGGATGAGTCCTGTCTGATCCGCTTCGTCGCCGGCCCGGACGGCTCGGTGGTTCCCGACCTGGCGCGCAAGCTGCCGGGCCGCGGCCTGTGGGTTGCGGCCGACCGCGCCTCGATCGAGACGGCGGCGGTCAAGGGCCTGTTCGCGCGCGCCGCCAAGGCCCCCTTGAAGGCCGCGCCGGACCTGGCGGATCTGGTCGAGCGGCTGCTGATGCGCCGCTGCCTGGATCAATTGGGCCTTGCCCGACGCGAAGGCGTGCTTATCTCGGGCTTCGAAAAGGCCGCCGCCGCGGTCCGCTCGGGACGCGCCGCCTGGCTGATCGAGGCCGCAGACGGGTCCGCCGACGGGCGCGGCAAACTGCTGGCCCTGGCGCGGCATCAGACCACGCGCGTGTGCGGCGTCTTCACCGCCGAAGATTTGAGTTTGGCCCTGGGGCTGGAAAATGCGATACACGCCGTCCTGCTTGCGGGCGGGCGCGCCGATCGCTGGACCCTTGAGGTCGAACGGCTGGCTGGATTTCGACCGCTCCGGCCCCCGGAATGGGGGCGGGACGCGACTGAAGGTTCCGACAGGGACTTGGACGGGCGGGGTTCTGCTCCCTGATCGGGGGCGGGGCGCCGCACGGCTTTTTGTGTTTTGACGACGACGCGGGCGGGTCTTTCCGCCCCGGATTTGAAGCGACCGGATGACCGACGAGAACGACAAGACCAACGACGGCAAGACGACCTCGACTCCTTCGGCGGCGCCCTCCGCCACGGGGCCGCGCGCGCCGCTGAGCCTGAAGCCGCGCACGGCGGGGGCGGTCGCCGCCGGAACCGTCAAGCAGAGCTTCAGCCACGGCCGCTCCAAGACGGTGGTGGTCGAGACCAAGCGCCGCGTCGGGGCGCCCAGCCCGGTCCAGCGTCAGACCGGCTTCGATGTCGCGCGTCCGCGCAACGAGGGACCGGCGCCCGCCGCCCCGCGTCCGGCCGCGCCCGCCTCGGCCGGCGGTCTGTCGAACGAGGAGCAGGAGGCCCGCCGCAAGGCTATCGAGCTGGCCACCCGCCAGCAGGCCGAACGCGCCCAGGCCCAGGCCGCCGAACAGGCGCGCCGCGACGCCGCCGCCCGCGAACAGGCCGCCAGCGCCGCCCAGGCCGCCAGCGCCGCCCAGGCCGAGGCCGCCGCCGCCAAGGCCGCCGCCGAGGCCGCCCGCGCCGAGGCCGCCAAACTGGCCGCCGCCGCCCCCGCGCCCGCTCCGGCCAAGCCCGCCAAGACGCCGACGCCCGCCCCGGCCGCGCCCGAGCCGCCGCAGGCTGAGGCTCCGGCCCCGACGCCAGCCGCGCCCGCGCGACCGGCCGCTCCGGCGCGCCCGACCGTCAATTTCGGCCAGCGCGCGCCCAAGCCCGGCAATCCGCAACGCGCCCCGATCGAGCGTCCGGCCTTCGGCGGCCGTTCCGCCCGCGAAGCCGCCATGGGCGGCGGCGAGCGCAACTATTCCGACCGGCCGCAAGGCGCGGGCGCCGCCTCGGGGGCGCCCGCCGGTCGTGCGCCCGGCGCTCGTCCGACCCAGCCCGTGCGCTATTCGGCCCTGGACCCGCGCCCGGCCCCCGGCGCGCGCGGTCCCGGCGGCCCGCGCACCGGCGCTGGTGCGCGTCCCGGCCCGAACCAGCCCCCGGCCGAGGCCGCCGTGGCCCGCCCGGCGCGCGCGGGCTTCGGCCGTCCGGCCGGAACCGGCCGCGACGACGACCGCGACAAGCGTTTCTCGGACGCCGGACCGGGCAAGGCCGTCAGCCGCACGCGCGGCGAACCCAAGCGTCGTGAAGGCCGCCTGACCATCCAGGCCGTGGCTGGGGGAGACGAGGACGCCGCCGAGCGGATGCGCTCGCTGGCCTCGGTGCGCCGCGCCCGCGAACGCGAGCGTGAGAAGCGCAAGGGCGGCTCGACCGACGCGCCGAACCGTCCGCGCGAGGTCGTCATTCCCGACACCATCACCGTGGGCGAGCTGGCCAATCGCATGGCCGTGCGCGGCGTCGACATCGTCAAATTCCTGATGCGTCAGGGAATGATGATGAAGATCAACGACATCATCGATTCCGACACCGCCGAACTGGTGGCTGAGGAATACGGCATGAGCGTCAAGCGCGTGTCGGAATCCGACATCGAGACCGGCTTCCTGTCCGAGGCCGACGACGCTGATGCGGGCGAGGTCCGCGCGCCGGTCGTGGCCATCATGGGCCACGTCGACCATGGCAAGACCAGCCTGTTGGACGCGCTGCGCACCACCGACGTGGCGGGCGGCGAGGCCGGCGGCATCACCCAGCACATCGGCGCCTATCAGGTGCGTCTGGAAGACGGCCAGAAGGTCACCTTCCTGGACACGCCGGGCCACGCCGCCTTCTCGGCGATGCGGGCGCGCGGCGCCAATGTCACCGACATCGTGGTGCTGGTCGTGGCCGCCGACGACGGCGTCATGCCCCAGACGGTCGAGGCCATTCAGCACGCCAAGGCCGCCAATGCGCCCCTGATCGTGGCGGTCAACAAGATCGACAAGCCGGACGCCAATCCGCAGAAGGTCGTCAACGAACTGCTGCAATACGAGGTCATCGCCGAAAGCCTGGGCGGCGACACCCAGATCATCGAGGTGTCGGCCAAGAACCGCACCAATCTGGATGGTCTGATCGAAGCCATCCTGGTGCAGGCCGAGGTCATGGACCTGCGCGCCAACCCCGATCGTTCGGCCGAGGGCGTGGTCATCGAGGCCAAGCTGGACAAGGGCCGCGGCCCGGTCGCCACCGTGCTGGTCAAGCGCGGCACGCTGAATCGCGGCGATATCGTCGTGGCCGGCGGATCGTGGGGCAAGGTCCGCGCCCTGTTGAACGAGCGCATTGAGCAACTGACCGAGGCCGGACCGTCTGTGCCGGTCGAGATCCTGGGTCTGGACGAGGCGCCGTCGCCCGGCGACGTCTTCGCCACCGTCGAGAACGAGGCCCGCGCCCGCGAGCTGACCGAATACCGTCAGCGGGTGAAGCGCGAGAAGAACCAGGTCTCGGGCGGTTCGGTGTCGCTGGCCGACATGATGGCCAAGCTGGGGACCAAGAAGATCAGCGAACTGCCGGTCCTCATCAAGTCGGATGTCCAGGGTTCGGGCGAGGCCATCGCCGGTTCGCTGGAGAAGATGGGCAACGACGAGGTGCGCGCGCGGGTCGTTTACAACGGCGCGGGCGGCATCACCGAAAGCGACGTCAACCTGGCCAAGTCGGCCGGTGCGCCGATCCTGGGCTTCAACGTCCGCGCTTCGAAACAGGCGCGCGACCTGGCCGACCGCGAGGGCGTGGAGATCCGCTACTATTCGATCATCTACGACCTTCTGGACGACATGAAGGGCGTGCTGTCGGGTATGCTGGCCCCGTTGCAGCGCGAGACCTTCCTGGGCAACGCCCAGGTGCTTCAGGTCTTCGACATCACCAAGATCGGCAAGATCGCCGGTTGCCGCGTCACCGAGGGCGTCGTGCGCAAGGGCGCCCGCGTCCGCATCATCCGCGAAGACGTGGTGGTGCTGGAGCTGGGCGTGCTCAACACGCTCAAACGCTTCAAGGACGAGGTCAACGAGGTGCCCTCGGGCCAGGAATGCGGCATGCAGTTCCAGGGCTTCCAGGACATCAAGGAAGGCGACTACATCGAGTGCTTCACGGTCGAAGAGATCAAGCGCACGCTCGACTAGGTCGATCGGTCGAACCGGGTGCGGCCCTTCTCCCCAGCGGGAGAGGGGTCATACCGCCGGTTGCGGCGGCGCGGTGATGACCTCGACATTGTCGTTCAGCAGATAGGCCAGTTCCGACAGGGCGACGGCCTGTTCGCGGGGGGACGCGGCGGCCGTGACCGCCTCGACCTTTTTCGCCATGTCCTCGGAAATGCCGCGCAGGATGCATTTCAGATCGCCGTCGGTTCCGCGCTGCTTGAGGATCAGGTGACCCTGCATGTCCAGGGCGGCCAGGGCCTCGGTCTCGGTCCTGAAGGCGGCGAAGGCGTCGGCGGCGGGCATGATCCCGTTCCAGCCGTCGACCAGGGCCTTCAGCCGCGTCGAGCGGGCCACGATGTCGGCGAACAGAGGCTCTGACGCCACCGAAACGGGCGCGTCGGCGGGCGGCGGCGGCGCGGCGGCGGCGGCGGCGACATCCGGGTTCGACAGCATCAGGGCGGCGGCGAGGGCGAGACCACAGGACATGATTAGGCTCCGGCGAGGGGATTCGCGGTTGAACCGGCTTACGCCCAGCCCGTAAACGAAGCGTTCACCATGAGAGACGCCGCCATGACCGATGCGACCGCCGCCGCCTGGACCGTTCTGAAAGCCGTGGCGGCCGAGGATGCGGCCGTGCGGATCGTCGACCGCTTCGCGGCCGAGCCGGATCGGCTGACGCGGATGGGGTTGGAGGCGGCGGGCCTGTATCTGGACCTGTCGAAACAGGCGTGGAGCCAAAAGGGGCTTCAGGCGGCGCTGGACCTGGCGCGGGCGGCGGATGTCGAAGGACGGCGCGCGGCCCTGTTCAATGGGGAAGCGGTGAACCGCACCGAAGGGCGAGCCGTGCTGCATCCGGCGCTGAGGGCCGCCGACGGCGCGGATTTCAAGGCCCTGGGCGAGCCGGTGTCTGACGAGGTCGAGACGGTGCGGGCGGCCATGCACGCCTATGCCGAAGCCGTGCGCGCGGGCGAGGAGACCGGCGCGACGGGGCGTCGGTTCCAGGCGGTGGTGCACATCGGCATCGGCGGCTCGGACCTGGGACCGCGGCTGCTATGGGAGGCGCTGCGGCCGCTGAACCCCGCGATCGACCTGAGGTTCGTCGCCAATATCGACCCGCGCGACATGGCCGAGGCCCTGACCGGGCTGGACCCCGAGACGACCCTGGTGATCGTGGTGTCCAAGACCTTCACCACCCAGGAGACATTGGCGAACGCCGAGGCCGCCAGGGCCTGGCTGACGGCGGGGCTTAAGGGTGCGGGCGTAAAGGCGCATTTCATCGGCGTGACGGCGGCGCCGGAACGGGCCGTCCAGTTCGGCTGCGGCCGAACCTTCGCCTTCCGCGACTGGGTCGGCGGGCGCTATTCCCTGTGGTCGGCGGTTTCGCTGTCGTGCGCCATCGGCCTGGGCTGGGCGGCGTTCCAGGGCCTGCTGGACGGGGCGGCGGCGATGGACGCCCATTTCGTCGCGGCGCCATTGGATCGGAACGCGCCGGTGCTGCTGGCCCTGGCTCAGGTCTACAATGTCGACGGGCGCGGGCGGCGGGCGCGGACCGTGGCCCCCTATGCGCATCAGTTGCGGCGGCTGCCGGCCTTCCTGCAACAGTTGGAGATGGAATCGAACGGCAAGGGGGTGCGGCGCGACGGCGCGCCGGTCGAACACGGAACCTGTCCGGTGGTGTTCGGCGAGCCGGGCACGAACGGCCAGCACGCCTTCTTCCAGCAGATCCACCAGGGACCCGAAACGGTCCCGGCCGAGTTCGTGGTCGTGGCCAGGACGCTGGGCGATCAGACCGACAGCCCGCTGTGGGCCAACGCCCTGGCGCAGATGCAGGCTCTGATGGTCGGCAAGACGGCGGATCAGGCCCGCGCCGAAATGATCGCGGGCGGCATGGATGCGGCCGAGGCCGACCGGCTGGCGCCGCACCGGGCCTTTCCCGGCGACCGGCCCTCGACGGCCATCGTCATCGAACGGCTGACGCCCCAGGCGCTGGGCGCGCTGATCGCCCTGTATGAGCACAAGACCTTCGTCGAGGGCGTGGTGTGGGACATCAACAGCTTCGACCAGTGGGGGGTCGAACTGGGCAAGGTGCTGGCCAAGGCGATCCTGAAGGACGTGGCGGCGGGCGCGCCCTCGGCCGGGCTGGACCCGTCGACGGCGGCCCTGATGCGGCGACTGATGTGAAAAGAGGCGGACGCCGAAACGTCCGCCCCTTCTCGGTCGCGAGGATCGACCCGCCTTACCAGCGGCGCTCGTAGCGATAGTCGCGGTCGCGGTTCTGGCGGTTCTGATAGGACCGCCACTCGCCCTGATTCCGCCAGAAGCGGCCGTCGCGGTAGTAGCGGCCGTCATAGGTGCGGCCGTCCTGGTAGCGATTGTCCTGATAGCGACCATAGTCGCCGTAGCCATAACGGCTGTCGTAACCGCTGTTGTAGCCGTAATAGCGGTCGTCGCGGCTGTTGATGCCGTGCTCGCGCTCCCAGTGGCCCTGGTTTCGCCAGCAACGGCCGTCGCGCCAATAGCCGCAGTCGTCGCGGCGGTCGCCGTCGTTGGCGGCGGCGAGAGCGGCCCCGGCCAGGGCGCCGCCGGCGATATAGGCGCCGTCGCCGTTGCCGAGCGCCGCACCGGCCACGGCCCCGATGGCGGCGCCGATCAGAACATCGCTGGAACTGCCGCGGTCGCGATCGCGATAGTCGCGGTAGGACTGGGCGGCGGCGGGGGCGGCGGTTCCCGCCGTCAGGGCCAGGGCCGCGCCGGCGGCGGCGAGGGTCGTGAAGCTTCTCATGACGCTTCTCCTTGGTTTCAGTCGCCCGAGGGCCGGGCGTTGACGCGGTTGTAGGCGTGTCCGGTTGAACGCGCCTGGGCGGGGCCGTTCATTTTCGGTTCATCGGACCCGGCGGCCTTGACGAGGGGCGGCGCCCCTCCTACTTGCCGCTCGCGTTGGCACTCTGGCCTGGCGGCTGCCAAAAACGTCGGTCCCATGAGCGCCCAATCATTCACAAGGCCCTGAAAGGGAGAACTACAGATGGCGTTTCGTCCGCTCGGCGATCGCGTGCTGGTCAAGCGCGTGGAAGAAGAATCCAAGACCAAGGGCGGGATCATCATCCCCGACACCGCCAAGGAAAAGCCCCAGGAGGGCGAAGTCGTCTCCGTCGGACCCGGCGCCCGTGACGATCAGGGCAAGGTCAACGCCCTGGAACTGAAGGCCGGCGACCGCATCCTGTTCGGCAAATGGTCGGGCACCGAGGTCAAGATCGACGGCGAAGACCTGATCATCATGAAGGAATCGGACGTTCTGGGCGTCCTGAGCTGAGCCGGGATCGGGTGAAAAGTCAGCAAGACGCCAATGAGCGGACGACGCTCTTAGCCAAAGCTCCGACTTCGCTCGCCCCCTCGCTCACTCTTCACTAGCACTCATTCAAAGGAGCAGCCGCACATGGCCGCCAAGATCGTACTTTTCAACACCGACGCGCGCGACAAGATGCTGAAGGGCGTCAACGTCCTGGCCAACGCCGTCAAGGTGACCCTGGGTCCCAAGGGCCGCAACGTCGTCATTCAGAAGTCCTTCGGCGCTCCGCGCTCGACCAAGGACGGCGTCTCGGTGGCCAAGGAGATCGAACTGGAAGACGCCTTCGAGAACATGGGCGCCCAGATGATCCGCGAGGTCGCCTCCAAGACCAACGACAAGGCCGGCGACGGCACCACCACCGCCACCGTCCTGGCCCAGGCCATCGTTCAGGAAGGCCTGAAGGCCGTGGCCGCGGGCATGAACCCGATGGACCTGAAGCGCGGCATCGACAAGGCCGTGACCGTGGTGCTGGAAGAGGTCAAGACCATCTCCAAGCCGGTCTCCAACAACTCCGAGATCGCTCAGGTCGGCACCATCTCGGCCAATGGCGACGCTGAGATCGGCGCCCTGATCGCCGAGGCCATGGCCAAGGTCGGCAATGAAGGCGTCATCACCGTCGAGGAAGCCAAGACCGCCGAAACCACCGTCGACGTGGTGGAAGGCATGCAGTTCGACCGCGGCTACCTGTCGCCCTACTTCATCACCAACGCCGACAAGATGGAGGCCGTTCTCGAAGAGCCGCTGATCCTGCTGTTCGAGAAGAAGCTGACCAGCCTGCAACCCATGCTGCCGATCCTGGAAGCCGTGGTGCAGTCGGGTCGTCCGCTGCTGATCATCGCCGAGGACATCGAGGGCGAGGCCTTGGCCACCCTGGTGGTCAACAAGCTGCGCGGCGGCCTGCGCGTCGCCGCCGTCAAGGCCCCTGGCTTCGGCGACCGCCGCAAGGCCATGCTGGAGGACATCGCCGTCCTGACCGGCGGCCAGGTCATCTCGGAAGACCTGGGCATCAAGCTGGAGACGGTCACGCTCGACATGCTGGGCAAGGCCAAGAAGGTCTCGATCACCAAGGACGACACCACCATCGTCGAAGGCTCGGGCGACAAGGACGCCATCGAGGGCCGCGTCGCCCAGATCAAGAAGCAGATCGAGGACACCTCTTCGGACTATGACCGCGAGAAGCTGCAAGAGCGTCTGGCCAAGCTGGCCGGCGGCGTGGCCGTGCTGCGCGTCGGCGGCTCGACCGAGGTCGAGGTCAAGGAGAAGAAGGACCGCGTCGACGACGCCCTGAACGCCACCCGCGCGGCGGCCGACGAAGGCATCGTTCCGGGCGGCGGCATCGCCCTGTTGAAGGCTTCGGCCAAGCTGGACGGCCTGAAGGGCGACAACGCCGATCAGAACGCCGGCGTCGCCATCGTGCGCCGCGCCCTGCAAGCCCCGATCCGTCAGATCGCCGAAAACTCGGGCGTCGAAGGCTCGATCGTGGTCGGCAAGGTGCTGGAGAACAAGGACGCCTCGTTCGGGTTCAACGCCCAGACGGAAGAGTACGGCGACCTGGTCAAGATGGGCGTCATCGACCCGGCCAAGGTCGTGCGCACGGCTCTGCAAGACGCGGCCTCGGTCGCGGGCATCCTGATCACCACCGAAGCCGCGGTGGCCGACGCCCCCAAGAAGGCCTCGGCCCCGGCGATGCCGGGCGGCGGCATGGGCGGCATGGGCGACATGGACTTCTAAGGACGTCCGTCATCCCGGCCGAGCCGGGACGTTCTGGTTGAACAAGGAAGGGCGGGCCCGGCAACGGACCCGCCCTTCTCTATCTTTGGCCTATTGTTTCACCGCGCTACTCTGCGGCGAAGGTACCCATAGTGTGCTGTGCCTGCCATGCATCCACCGATCAACTCCCACCCTCGACGTGCAAGCGCGTTCACGTCTTTGTTGAAGTTGTCGACGCCCAAGGACGCAATCGTATAGAACTCAAATTCAGCTTCACCCTCGGGTTCATTCCAAGGATACTGTGCTTCTTTCTTTCCACCGAACATTCTTTCGTCCCCCATTTGCCAGCTAGGCTGACGATTGTGGCGCTTTCACCAATCTCGTCAAAGCTGCAGGTGCCGAGCTTTTGAAGGGCGGATGTGTTGTTAGTAAGAAAAAGGGCGGAGCCGCGCGGCTCCGCCCCTTTGTCGTTTCAGCCTGTCGGCGGGATCAGTCGGCGGATTTCAACTGGGCCAGGGCCACGCGGGCGCGTAGGCGGCTGTCCGAGGAGGTGGCGGCCGAGATGGCGTTGAAGCGCTCGATCGTCAGACCCTCGGCCGACAGGGCGGCGGCCATGCCGGCCTGTTGTTCGGCCGGTGTTCCGCCCGACTGGGTCACGGCGCGCGCGGCTGCGGCGGCGCGGGCGTAGCGCGCCACCTCGGCGTCGTCGACCGAGGCGCCGACCGAGCCTTCCGGCGAGGCCGGGCTGGAGGCGACGTTGATGCGGGCGCGCACCACCGGGTCGCCCGAGATCTGGGCGATGGCGTTGAAGCGGGCGATCTCCAGGCCCGAGGACTGGACGGCCTCGGCCATCTGGGCCTGCTGTTCCGGGGTCGCCGCGCCTGTGCCGACGGCGGCGGCGACCTGGCGCATCTTGGTCATGGCGCCGGTGAATTGCAGCAGTTCTTCATCGGTGACGCTGTCGGGGGTGACGCTGTCGGAGGTGACGGGCGCGGCGTCGATCGCCTCCTGGGCCAGGGCGGCGGCGGGCGCGGCGGCCAGGGTCAACAGGGCGGCGGCGAGGGCGGGGATACGCATAGGCTACAGTCCTTGGTCTTCGGTTCGATCCAGAAGGGCGAGGGCGGCCGGCGGCCGCGAGGGCCTGTCCGAGCGCACGCCCAGCTTAACGGACAGACATCCCGCCATGCAAATGCGGCGCGGTCGCGCGGATGTGGAGACCATTCGGGGGCGAAGGCGGCGGCAGGGTCCGGCCGGGGCGGTCGCGCCGGGTCGGGCGTCGGATCAGTGCTGGCTTTCGGGCAGGCGCACGACCAGGCCGTCGAGATCGTCGGATACGCGGATCTGACACGACAGGCGGCTGTTCGGCTGGACCGCCTCGGCGAAGTCGAGCATCGATTCCTCCATGGCCGAGGCGCGGCCGGTCACGTCCTGAAACGCCTCGTCGACATAGACGTGGCAGGTGGCGCAGGCGCAGGCGCCGCCGCAGTCGGCGTCGATGCCCGGAACGTTGTTGCGGATGGCGCCTTCCATCACGGAAAGGCCGTTCCTGACCTCGACCGTGTGCTCGGTCCCGTCGTTCTCGATGTAGGTGATCTTGGCCATGCGCCCTCAACTAGCGAAAGCGGCGGCCGGATCAAGCCTTAGGCCGGGGCGTCGCCCTTCTTGCGCGAGGGCGAGACCATCAGCTTCTTGGTCTCGGCGATGGCCTTGGCCGGGTTCAGACCCTTGGGGCACACCTGGGCGCAGTTCATGATGGTGTGGCAGCGATAGAGTTTGAACGGGTCTTCCAGGTCGTCGAGGCGCTTCTGGGTCGCGTCGTCGCGGCTGTCGGAGATCCAGCGATAGGATTGCAACAGCGCGGCCGGGCCGAGGTATTCGGTCTGGTTCCACCAGTAGCTGGGGCACGAGGTCGAGCAGCAGGCGCACAGGATGCATTCGTACAGGCCGTCCAGCTTGGCGCGGTCCTCGGGCGATTGCAGGCGCTCCTTTTGCGGGTCCGGCGTGTCCGACTGGAGCCACGGCTGGATGGAGTCGTACTGGGCATAGAACAGGCTGAGGTCCGTCACCAGGTCCTTGACCACCGCCTGATGCGGCAGGGGGGCGATGGAGATTTCCGAAGACCGGCATTCGTCCCAGCCCTTGGTGCAGGCCAGGGTGTTGCGCCCGTCGATGTTCATCGAGCACGAGCCGCAGATGCCCTCGCGGCACGAGCGGCGGAAGGTCAGGGTCGGGTCGATCTCGTTCTTGATGTGGATCAGGGCGTCCAGCAGCATCGGCCCGTGGTCGTCGGCCGAGACCTCATAGACATCCCAGCGCGGATTGGCGTCGACCTCGGGGTCGTAGCGATAGACCTTGTAGGTCTTTACGTTCTTGGCGCCGGCCGGGGCCTTGTACACCTTGCCGGTCGTCGGTTTGGAGCCTTTGGGAAGGGTGAGCTGAACCATAGGGGCCTCAGTACTTCCGCTCTTTGGGCGGGATGTAATCCACGTCCTTGGTCATGGTGTAGCTGTGGACCGGGCGGTAATCGATCGTCGACTGGCCCTTGGTCTCGTCCAGCCAGGACAGGGTGTGCTTCATCCAGTTCTGGTCGTCGCGGGTCGGATAGTCCTCACGCGCGTGGGCGCCGCGGCTCTCGGTGCGGTTCAGGGCGCCTTCGATGGTGACGACAGCCTGGCCGATCAGATTGTCGTATTCCAGCGTCTCGATCAGGTCGGTGTTCCAGATCAGGCCGCGGTCGGTGGTCTTGATGTCGTCGGACGCCTTGAACACCTCGCGCACGCGCCGGACGCCCTGTTCCAGCGTCTCGCCGGTGCGGAAGACGGCGGCGTCTTCCTGCATGGCGCGCTGCATGGCCAGGCGCAGATGGGCGGTCGGGGTCGAGCCGTCGGCGTTGCGGAAACGATCCAGCCGCGCCAGGTGGGCGTCGGTGGTCGCGGCCGGGGCGTCGGCGACGGCTGAGTTGCGGTCGATGGTCTCGCTGGCGCGCAGACCGGCGGCGCGGCCGAACACGACCAGGTCGATCAGGCTGTTGGACCCCAGGCGGTTGGCGCCGTGCACCGAGACGCAGGCCGCTTCGCCCACGGCCATCAGGCCCGGCACCACGGCGTCGGCGTCGTCGCCGCGCTTGGTCAGGACCTCGCCGTGATAATTGGTGGGAATGCCGCCCATGTTGTAGTGCACGGTCGGCAGGACAGGGATCGGCTCCTTGGTCACATCGACGCCGGCGAAGATGCGGGCGCTTTCCGAAATGCCCGGCAGACGCTGGTGGATGATCGCCGGGTCCAGGTGATCCAGGTGCAGGAAGATGTGGTCCTTCTTGGGACCCACGCCGCGCCCTTCGCGGATCTCGATGGTCATGGAGCGGCTGACCATGTCGCGCGGGGCCAGGTCCTTCACGGTCGGCGCATAGCGCTCCATGAAGCGTTCGCCCTCAGAGTTGGTCAGGTAGCCGCCCTCGCCGCGCACCCCTTCGGTGATCAGGCAGCCCGCGCCGTAGATGCCGGTCGGGTGGAACTGAACGAACTCCATATCCTGCAACGGCAGACCGGCGCGCAGCACCATGGCGTTGCCGTCGCCGGTGCAGGTGTGGGCGCTGGTGGCGCTGAAATAGGCGCGGCCGTATCCGCCGGTGGCCAGGATCACGGTCTTGGCCCGGAAGCGGTGCAGGGTGCCGTCGTCGAGTTTCAACGCGGTCACGCCGGTGCAGGCGCCGTCCTGCATGATCAGGTCCAACGCGAAATATTCGATGAAGAACTCGACCTCGCGACGCACCGACTGGCCGTACAGGGTGTGCAGGATGGCGTGGCCGGTGCGGTCGGCGGCCGCGCAGGTGCGCTGGACCGGGCCTTCGCCGTAGTTGCGGGTCATGCCGCCGAAGGCGCGCTGATAGATCGTGCCCTCTTCGGTGCGCGAGAAGGGCACGCCCCAATGCTCCAGTTCGTACACGGCCTGGGGGGCGTTCCGGCACATGTATTCGATGGCGTCCTGGTCGCCCAGCCAGTCGGACCCCTTGACGGTGTCGAACATATGCCAGCGCCAGTCGTCCTGGCCCATATTGCCCAGCGCCGCCGAGATGCCGCCCTGGGCGGCCACGGTGTGCGAGCGGGTTGGGAAGACCTTGGTGACGCAGGCGACCTTCAGCCCGGACTGGGCCGCGCCCAGCGCCGCGCGCAGGCCCGAACCGCCCGCGCCGACAACCACCACGTCATAGGCGTGATCGACGAATTCGTAAGCGGCCATTCGGCTCAGGCTCCCAGACCGGCGGGCAGCGGCGCCGAACCCAGCGCCAGCCGCCCGATGAAGAAGACGCTCAGACCCGCCACGGCCAGGCAGAGCAGGGCGATGAAGGCCAGCAGCGCCGTACGCGACGACGGCTTGTGGACATAGTCGTCGACGATGACCTTCAGCCCCATGCTGGCGTGCCACAGGCCGATCAACAGGGTGATGGTCAACAGCACGGCGTTGATCGGCTGGGCCAGCCAGGCGCGGGCGCCGTCATAGCCGGATCCGGCGATCGTCCAGGCGCCCCACAGACCCCACAGGCAAAGCGGGATCAGGGCCAGGGCCGACAGGCGCTCGGCCCCCCATTCGGCGGCGCCATGACGGTCGGACACCTTCACGCCCTTGCGGTAGGCTTTTTCGATCCGGCTCACAGCACGACCTTTCCACTGGCGAACAGGGCCATCCAGAAGCCGATGCCGATGGCGGCGCCGACGATGATGCTGACGGCGGTCATCCGGGTGGCGGTCTTGGGGGCCAGGCCGTCGCCCGTATCCCAGATCAGATGGCGGATCCCGGCCGTCAGGTGATAGGCGACGGCCAGGGTCAGGCCGAACCAGATCAACAGGCCCAGCGGCGAACCCATCCACGCCACGAAGCCCGCATAGGCGTCGGGACCCGAGGCCAAGGCCCACAGCCAGGCGGCCACGAACAATGCGCCGAACGACAGGGCGCCGGCCGCGATCCGGTTCAGGATCGACCCGGTCATGGTCAGGTGGAAGCGCCAGATCTGAAGATGCGGCGACAGGGGACGGATGCGGCCGTTCGGCTGGCGAACGAAGCGGCCGGTGGGATCGGAGTCGGTCTCGTTCGTGGGGCCGCCGACGCCGGGAGCGGGCTGGGACATGCGAATCGTTCTCAAAACCGCGCGAATTCAGCGCGCCTAGGTCGATGCACAGGCTTTAGTGACCGGCGCCACGGAGTGTCAACGCACGCTCCCGCACTTGCTCACACAGGCGGGCGCAGGCAGGGTCGGGGATGATGGAAACCCTGGCTCTGATCCTGTGGCTGACGATTCAGACTCCCTACGCCGCGACGGGGAGCGCGCAGGCCTATGCGCCGCCGACCGTGCGGCCGTTCGAACCGACCGAAACCTTCGCCCAGTCCGCCCCCACCGGATCGACCGAGCGCAGCCAGCCCCTGACCCAGCCCGAGACGCTGGACGCCTTTCGGCGCGGGTATCAGGCCGGGCCGGAACCGCTGGACGCGGCCTATGAACAGGGGGTGGCGACGGCCGAGTCCCGGGCCGACGCCCTGGCCGGGCCGCTGGACGGCGGCTGGCTGGTGATGGACGGCGACCGGGCGCGCGGGCGGATGGTGCTGGCCGACGTCGCCGACGGGCTCGTCGAGGGCGCTTTCAGCCCGGTCGAGGGCGCGGGAGCGGCCACGCCCCTGACCGGCCGCCGCGAGGGCGATCGGGCCGAACTGTCGCTGGAGGGCCGCTCGGTGCGTCTGCGGCGGACCGAAGACGGCTGGAGCGGGACCTGGGGCGAGGCGCGCGTGACGCTGAGGCGGGGTCTTTAGGGCGTCTTGGACCTAGGCCCGTGACGAAGGCGGAAACGCCCGCTAAAGCCATCTGATGACCGACGCGCCCAAGAAGGGCTGGTTCTCGCGCCTCAGCGAGGGCCTGTCCCGCTCCTCCAAACAGATGACCGAGCAGGTGGTGGCGACCTTCGTCAAGGAGCCGCTGTCCGAGGCCGCGCTGGAGGGGTTGGAGGAGCACCTGCTGGAGAGCGATCTCGGCCCGGCCGCCACCGACCGCATCGTCGCCCGCTTCCGCGACCTGCGTTTCGGCAAGAGCACCGACGAACGCGAGGTGAAGACCGCCCTGGCCGAGGCCGTGGCCGCCGAACTGCGCCCCAATCAGGCGGCCTTCGATCCGCTCGGGCAGGGGATCAAGCCGTTCGTCGTGCTGTTCGTCGGGGTCAACGGCTCGGGCAAGACCACGACCCTGGGCAAGATCGCCGCCGATCTGACGGCCAAGGGCGCCAAGGTGATGATCGTCGCCTGCGACACCTTCCGCGCCGCCGCCCGCGAACAGTTGAAGGTCTGGGCCGAACGCGCCGGAGCCGATTTCGAGAGCCGTCGCGACGGGGCCGACCCGGCCGGTCTGGCGTTTGACGCCTACACCAAGGCCCGGGCTGAGGGTTACGACGTGGTGCTGATCGACACCGCCGGGCGGTTGCAGAACAAGCAGGCCCTGATGGACGAGCTGCTGAAGATCGTTCGTGTGCTGAAGAAGATCGACCCCGAGGCCCCGCACGAGACCCTGTTGGTTCTGGACGCCACGGTCGGCCGCAACGCCCTGGCTCAGGAACAGATCTTCGGCCGCGCGGCCTATGTCTCGGGCGTGGTCATGACCAAGCTGGACGGCACGGCGCGCGGCGGGGTGCTGGTGCCCGTGGCCAACGCCTCGGACGCGCCCATCAAGCTGATCGGCGTGGGCGAGGGGGTCGAGGACCTCCAGCCGTTCGACGCCGACGCCTTCGCCCGCTCCCTGGTCGGACTTGAGGACTGAGCCATGACCGAAGCCGCCTCGACCAACCGCCAATGGATCAGAAGCGCCGTCGACTTCGGCGCCCTGGCCGCCTTCGCCCTGGCCTTCGTCGTCCTGCGCGCGCGCGGCGTGGAGTCGTCCGAGGCCCTGGTCCAGGCGACCTGGGCGCTGGTCGGCGGCTCGGCGGTGGCCCTGGCCGTCGGCTATCTGGTCGAGAAGCGGCTGGCCTTGCTGCCGTTGCTGACAGGCGGTTTCGCCCTGGTGTTCGGGGTGCTGACGCTGTTCTTCGACGACGCCCTGTTCGTGAAGCTGAAGGTGACGGTGCTGAACCTGTTCCTGGCGGCCCTGCTGCTGGGCGGGACGCTGATGGGGAAATATCCGCTGAAGGCCCTGCTGGGCGACGCCATCAAGGTCAATGACGCGACCTGGCGCACGCTGACGCTGCGCTACGGGATCTATTTCCTGGCTGTCGCCCTGGTCAATGAGGTGGTGCGCAGCCCCGCCGCCGTCACCGCCATCTGGTCGTGGCTGGGGCGGGGGACGCCCGACGCCGAGGCCGTCTGGGTCGGCTTCCGCGGCGTGCTGTGGATCGCCGCCTCGATCTTCGGCGTCTCGCAATTGCCGCTGATCATGAAGAACCTGACCAAGGACGAACCGCCCGGCCCGACCTCGCCCGACACGGGCCTCTAACCTCAAGCCCGCCCTCAAGCAGCGAGCGGCCGCGCCGCGAGCGATAGGGCCGAGAAACAGCCCTCAAGCAGCGAGGCTCCGCGAGCCGAGCGTTAGGGCCGAGGCGACCACACGGTAGGGCGACTAAAGAACAAGTTTCGCATCGGCGTCGCGAAACCGTAAACCGGGGCTGCTAGGGCTGACGCCAGCCTTGGGGATCGGGTCATGGTCAAGTCCGGCAAATCGTCGAAGAAGAACGCGGGTCCGCTGGCGGCGTCGCCCAGCCACCTGATGCATCGCGCCCTGCAACTGGCGCTGGACGTCTATACCGAGGAGGCGGGTCCCGACGGCCTGACCCAGCGCCAATTCGCGGTGCTTGAGGCTGTTTCGGCCAAGGCCGGCCTGACCCAGACCGACCTGGTGCGGGCCACCGGCATCGACCGCTCGACCCTGGCCGATCTGGTCGCGCGAATGGAGGCCAAGGGCCTGGTCGAGCGTCAACGCTCGACCCTGGACGCCCGCGCCATGGCCGTGCGCTTGACCGAAGCGGGTTCAGCGGCGTTGGAGGCGATGCGGCCGCGCGTGCAGTCCGCCGATAAACGCATCCTGGCCCTGCTGCCCAAGGGGCGGCGCGAGACCTTCCTGACGGTGCTGACGGAACTGGCCGCCGCCGCCGACGCCGCTCCCGACCTGGCCAAGGCCGAGGCCCGCGCCGCCAAGAAGGCGGCCAAGGAGGCTAGGAAGGCCGAAAAGGCGGCCAAGAAGGCCGCCGCCAAGCCCGAAAAGGTCAAGACGCCCAAGGCGAACAAGACGCCCAAGTCTGCTTAATTGCTTCTCTCCCGAGCGGGGAAAGGAATTCGGGTCAGGCCCGGCCGTTGAAATTGCCGCCGGACGCTTCGCCGGACGCCGCATAACCGCCCGTCGCGCCCGCGCCCGAACCCTTGGCCGCGACCACCACCATGGCCGGACGTAGGGTGCGGCCGAACAGTTCATAACCGGCCTGAAGCGTCTGGATCACCGCGCCGCCGGGCACCTCGGTCGAGGGCTGTTCCATCATCGCCTGATGAAAGTGCGGATCGAAGGCTTCGCCCGCCTGGGGGGCCACGCGCTTCAGCCCATTGGTCTCGAAGGCCGACAGCAGCGATTTCTGGGTCATTTCCAGCCCGGTCACCAGTCCGCCAGCCGCGCCGTCGGCGTCTTTCGGCGCCGCCTGCAAGGCCCGCTCCAGATTGTCGGCCACGCCCAGAAGGTCGCGCGCGAACCTCTGGATGGCGTAGGCGCGGGCGTCGTTCATCTGGCCTTCGGTGCGGCGCTTTACGTTCTCGGCCTCGGCGGCGGCGCGCAGGGCGCGGTCGCGCCACTGGTCGCGCTCGGCGATGACGGCGTCCAGCGGCGCCAGGTCGTCCTTCAACGCCTGGGCGTCGGCTTGCGCGGCGGCGACCTGGGCGTCCAGGTCGGCCTCGATGGGGTCGTTGTCAGGCGTATGGGTCACGTCTCTTTTCCATCCAGCATTCGGCCCAGCACCCGGGCGGTATAGTCCACCAACGGAATGACGCGGGCATAGTTCAATCGGGCGGGTCCGATGACGCCGATGGCGCCCAGAACCCGTTGTCGCCCCGTCATATAGGGCGCCGCGATCACGGCGGAACCCGAAAGCGAGAAAAGCCGCGTCTCGGCGCCGATGAAGATGCGCACGCCCTGGCCGCCTTCGACCCCGTCCAGCAGACCGATGAGCTGTTCCTTCTGCTCCAAATCCTCGAACAGGGAGCGAACCCGCTCCAGGTCCTCGGCCGCCCCGGCGTCGGCCAGAAGATTGGCCCGGCCGCGCACGATCAGCGAGCGTTCCCGCTCGATCCCGCCCGACCAGGCGGCCACCCCGTCCTCGACCAGACGGGCGGCGGCCGTGTCCAGCTCTCGCCGCGCGGTCTCAAGCTCGGCCCGCATCTCTATCCGCGCCTCGGCCAGGGGGCGGCCTTTCAGTCGTGCGTTCAGGAAGTTCGAGGCCTCGGCCAGGGCCGAGGGGGTGACCCCCGCCGCCAACGGCATCAGCCGATTCTCCACCGTGCCGTCGTCGCCGACCAGCACCGCCAGGGCCTGATCGCGCCCCAGGGCCACGAATTCCACGTGTTTGACCCCGGTTTCGCGCACCGGGGTGACCACGACCCCCGCTCCGCCCGCCAGGCCCGACAATAGGGCCGAGGCTGCGTCCAGGGCCTCGTCGAAGCCGCGCCCGCGCCCGGCCAGCCGCGCGTCGATCTCGCGCCGTTCCTCGACGCCGACGTCGCCGATCTCCAAGAGACCGTCGACGAACAGGCGCAGCCCCGCATGGGTCGGAATGCGCCCGGCCGACGCATGCGGCGAATGCAGCAGGCCGGCCAGGGCCAGGTCCTGCATGGTGTTGCGGATCGAGGCGGGCGACAGGCTGACGCCCGACAGCGACAGGGTGCGCGATCCCACCGGCTCGCCGGTCGCCAGATAGGTCTCGACGATGCGGCGGAAGATGTCGCGCGCGCGCTGATCCAGACCGGTCAGGCCCAGGCCCGCCGGTTCGATGGCGGTCGATCCCAGCAGCGGCGCCTTCATGTCCGCGCCTCACCGTCGTGATCCGGCGTCGCGCGGCGCGAAGTCAGGGGACGCGAAGTCTGGGGGCGGGAAGAGGGGGACAGGCTCACGCTTTCAGGATAAGCACCCCCGCACCGCCTTCCAAGGAGTTCTCATGACCGCCGCCCGTCCTTCCGGCCGCACCCCCGACCAGCTTCGCGCCGTGACGCTGGAGACCGGCGTCAACCGCTATGCCGAAGGGTCCTGCCTGGTGTCGTTCGGCCATACCAGGGTGCTGGTCACCGCCACGGTGGAGGGCAATGTCCCGGGCTGGATGCGCGGCAAGGGCGAGGGCTGGGTCACGGCCGAATACGGCATGCTGCCGCGCGCCACCCATACGCGGGGGCGCCGCGAAGCCGCTGCGGGCAAGCAGAGCGGCCGCACCCAGGAAATCCAGCGTCTGATCGGCCGCTCGATGCGGGCGGTGGTCGATCTGAAGGCCCTGGGCGAACGGCAGGTGGTGCTGGACTGCGACGTGATCCAGGCCGATGGGGGCACCCGCACGGCCGCCATCACGGGCGCTTGGGTCGCCATGGCGCGAGCCTTCAAATACCTGCGCGAGGAAGGGGTCATGAGCGTCGATCCGATCCTGGACCAGGTCGCCGCCGTCTCGTGCGGGGTCTGCGCCGACCAGCCGGTGCTGGACCTGGACTATGAAGAGGATTCCTCGGCCGAGGCGGATTCCAACTTCGTGCTGACCGGCGCCGGCCAGATCGTCGAGATTCAGGCCACCGGCGAAAAGCGCGGCTTCTCGCGCGCCGAATTCGACCGCCTGTTCGAACTGGCCCAGGGCGGCTGCATCGAGCTGTTCGCCCTGCAACGCGCGGCGCTGGAGGCGAACTAAGCCGCCAGGCCCGCCGCCTTCAGCAGGGGGCGCAGGGGGACCAGGGTCTCGGGATCGGCGGCCAGGGCCGCGCGGGCCTGGGGCGCGCGAAGCAGTTTGAGGGCCGCGGCCTTGGCGTGGTCGGCGGCCGGACCCAGGGGGGCGGTCTCGCCCGCCGCGATGCGCAGCAGGACGTGCAGCTTCTGGGCCGGGGGCGCCGGGGCGCGGGCGATCTGAACGATCAGGCGGGCCTCGGCCTCGACCGCGCCGCCCACGGCCCCGACGGCGTCGCAGATCGCCGCCTCGTCATGTTCGGACAGATTGGCGGCGCGAACCGACTTCTGAAGCGCGGCCAAGATCCCCAGTTTCTGGGCGGCGGTGCCCGCCATCTGGCGAATCTCGGTCTCGAACCGCAGGGAGGCGACGCAGGCCGACAGCCAGCGTGCGGCCGAGCGCTTATTGGCCGCGCCGGTCACGTTTTCGCACAGCCGCGTCAGCATCTCGGCCTCGCACAGCACCGTGCCGCAGATCTTGACATAGGCGGCGACGAATTCGGCGGTGACCAGGGTCTTGGAGCGTTCGACGAAGGCGTTCTGCACCTCGTCCAGCGTCAGCAGACGCCCGGCGGCGGCGGTCAGGGCCGTGGCCAGGGCGCGCAGGATGTCGATCTCGCCCGGCGCGTCGGACGGACGCAGGCGCCGCGGACTCATCAGTTCGCGCAGCACCATCCGCGCCAGGGACGCGGCCAGCAGAGGAAACTCCCCCGCGGACAGGCGCGCGCCCAGCCGGGCGGCGGGACCGTCGACCGGCGGGATCAGCAGGTCCAGTTTCGGGTCGAATTTGACCAGGGCCTCGACTTCGCGCGGGGCGGCCATGCGGACCACGGCGGCCAGGCTGGCGCCCTGGTCCAGCGCCGGTCCCAGAATCTCGGCCAGGACGGTGCGCTGGGCCAGCATTTCGCACAGCACCTGTTCGATCGGCACCATGACCAGAGCGCGCGGCGCGCCCTGGGTCGGAGCGCCCTCGGCCAGGTCCATCAGCCGGTCCAGCCGCGGCCGCGCCCCCCGCGCCTCTATCAGGGCGCCGCAGACCGCCCCGCCCATGGCGAAGGCGCGCTCGGACTGGCCCGACAGCTTGTGGGCCACGTCGGCGATCGAGCGCTGGGACAGATCGGCGAACAGCCCCCTGCGGCCCGCCAGGATGACGCGCTCGATCGTCTGGTCGGCCAGCCGCTGATAGTGCCGCATCAGGTCGTGGACGGTCTGGCCCGTGGCCTGGCTTTCGGGCACGGCCATCTTCTGGATGGCGTGCTGAAGTTCGACGCCCGAGGCTTCCAGCCTTTCGGCCAGGTCGGGGCGGTGCAGCAGTTCGAAGGCGGTGGCGCCGTGGCGGCTGAGCCAGTCTTCCATGACCCGGCCCAGCAGTTCGCGGGCGTGGGGGGCGTAGAGGTCCTGCGGGCCGTTGCAGGCGGGTCCCGCATCGGCGTCCTCGACCAGCCGTTTGCGCCGCACCTCGGGCGCGCCCCGGGTCAGGACGGTCAGGCTGGAGAAGGCCATGGTGTCGGGGTCCAGCGTCTCCTTGGTCACGCGCACGGCGGCGGCGCGGTCGTCCTTCAGCAGGTCTTCGGCCGTCTCGATGGCGGTCTTGCGGTCCTCGGTCGCCATCAGCAGCGACCACGGAGCCGGGGCCGTCTTGCGGATATAGACTTCGTAATGGACGGGACCTGACATAGGGACGCTTTCGGATACTGGGGACCAGCAGCGTCGCACGGGAGGGTTTAAGGCGGGGTTTCGGGAAAGGCGAGCATCGGCCATCCCGCTCGCATATGTTGCGTTCGCCACCCCTATAGCGCTGCCCCTACGGCACTGAATTGCTCTAGAAATGTGAATGACAAATCAGTGTGTGCCAGCTAGGTGGAGGGGCGCTGCGGAGGGCGAGTCATGAAATCCATCAAATCCATCATGGCCGCCGTCCTCGGCGCTTTTCTGATGACGAGCGCAGCTCATGCCGGGACAGCGACCTTCACCGGCAACGCCAGCGCCGGCTTCACTCAGTCGCCGCAGATCTTCTTTGGGCAGTTCACGACGTTCACCGCCTATTCCAGCATCTTCACCTGGCGCTACGTCATGCACACCTTCACGGTGGATCAGACCGGTCCGTATAACGCCACCTCCACGACCGGCCCCGATGTCAACACCACCTATATCCTGAGGGGAACGTTCGCGCCCAACACCTCGACGCCGACGACGCCGCTCAGCAATTTCGTCGTCGGGGCTTACAGTGGCGGCACCACCGCCACCTTCACCAATGTGACCCTGACGGCGGGGCAGCAGTATACGGCCCTGGTCGCCTACAACAATCCAGCGCCGCAGGGGCAGCTCAACACCTTCACCATCACGGGGCCGGGCAATATCAGTTGTTCGAGCTGCGTCGCTCCGGTCCCCACGATGTCGGAATGGGCGATGATCCTGTTCGGCGTTCTGCTCGCGGGCGGGGCGGCGGTGTTCATCCAGCGGCGGCGCTTCCAGGTCTGAACCGACGGGAGGGCGCCCCCAAACTTGCACCCTCCGCTCGCCGCCCCCATTTCTGATCGCCCAAATCTAACCGTGATCCGGTAGAACGGTTACGCTTGCGGTGCGTTGAGCGTGAGTCGGACCTCGCGTTACGGGCCGCGATCAGAGGAGACACCCTTGGCCAACATCACCCTGGTGGATGACGACGAGAACATCGTGGCGTCGGTTTCGCTGGCGCTGGAGAGCCACGGTCACAAGGTCACCGCCTATCACGACGGCGCGACCGGGCTGGAGGCGCTGGAGGCGTCGCCGCCCGATCTGGTCGTGCTGGACGTGAAGATGCCCCGCATGGACGGCATGGAGGTGCTGCGTCGCCTGCGCCAGACCAGCCAGATCCCGGTCATCATGCTGACCTCCAAGGACGAGGAGATCGACGAGATCCTGGGTTTCAACCTGGGCGCCGACGACTACATCCACAAACCGTTCAGCCAGCGACTGCTGATCGAGCGGGTCAAGGCCCTGCTGCGCCGCTCGGGCGCGGACGGCGGCGAGCCGGAGCCGTCGGCCGAGGTTTCGGGCAAGGCCATCCGTCGCGGCAAGCTGACCATGGACCCGGCGCGTCACGAATGCACCTGGGAAGGTCGGCCGGTGAAGCTGACGGTCACCGAGTTTCTGCTGTTGCAGGCCCTGGCCCAGCGGCCCGGCTTCGTGAAGAGCCGCGACAATCTGATGGACGCCGCCTATGACGATCAGGTCTATGTCGACGACCGCACCATCGACAGCCATGTGAAGCGGATGCGCAAGAAATTCCGCGTCGTCGATCCCGAATTCGACGCCATCGAGACCCTGTATGGCGTCGGATACCGATACCGCGAGAGCTGATCCCGCCGCCTTCACCGCCCCCGGCGGCGAGGGCCTGGGCGCGCGCGTCCGGCGGCGGGTGAACCGCCTGGGCGGCTCGCGGCTGGGCGGTTTCATCCTGGCGCTGAACCTGCTCAGCCTATTGATCCTGTTCGGCGGGGCCTTGGCCCTGAACGAATGGCGCCGCGGCCTGGTCGAGGCGCGCCAGGAATCGCTGATGGTGCAGGCCGAACTGCTGGCCAATCTGCTGGGCGAGGCGCAGGCCACGCGCGGCGAGCCGACGCCGGCGCTGAACCCGACCGACGCGGGTCTGCTGCTGCGCGACAACTTCATCCCGACCGGCCAAAGGGCGCGCCTGTACGACCAGGACGGCCTGCCGATCGCCGACAGTTTTCAGGTGTCCGAGGTGATCCCCGGATCGCCCCTGCCGCCCGCTCTGCCCGCGGGGAAGTCGCCGCCCCGGCCGAACGCGCGCGAAAAGGCGCGCGACGCCGAACGCCAGACCCGCGCCGAGGCCGAACTGGCCGCCGAGGTGCAGCGGACGCTGGACGGAGATCCGCAGGCCGGGGTGCGCCTGTCCGAAAACGGCGATCAGGTGGTGTCCGTCTCCATCCCCGTGCGCCATGTACAGCAGGTTCTGGGGGTGCTGACGCTGGAGGCGGGGGACGTCGACGAGATCCTGAACGCCCAGCGGTGGGCGCTGTTTCCTTTCGCCCTGGTGGCGCTGGCGGTGTCGCTGTTGTCGTCGCTGCTGCTGCATCTGTTCGTGGCGCGGCCGGTGATGCGGCTGTCGCGGGCCGCCGACGAGGTGCGGATGCAGCGGGCGCGGGCCATCTCCCTGCCCGATCTGGAGGACCGCAAGGACGAGATCGGCGATCTGGCGCGCGCACTGGAGACCATGACCGACACCCTGTCGACGCGGATGGACGCCATCGAGGGCTTCGCCGCCGACGTGTCGCACGAGATCAAGAATCCGCTGACCTCGATCCGGTCGGCGCTGGAGACGCTGGCTTTGGTCAAGACCGATGCGCAGCGTGAGAAACTGACCGCCCTGTTGCAGCAGGACGTGCGACGGTTGGACCGGCTGATCACCGACATCTCCAACGCCTCCAGACTGGACGCCGAACTGTCGCGCGAACGGCCCCGTCCGATCGACATGGGCGAGCTGCTGGCCGAGGTGGCGCACATCTATGAGGCCACCGGCAAGCCCGGCGAGGCGAAGGTGACGCTGATCGTGCCGCCCGGCGTCGATGGCCGTGTGATGGGGCAGGACGGGCCGTTGGGCCAGGTGTTCCGCAATCTGGTCGACAACGCCAAATCCTTCAGCCCGGCGGGGTCTGCGGTGCGCATGACCCTGTCGCGCGACGAGACCGACGCCTGCCCCGTCCATGTGCGGGTCGAGGACGACGGGCCGGGCATACCGCCCGATAATCTGAGCACCGTCTTCGAGCGCTTCTATACTTCGCGGCCCAAGGGGACGGCGTTCGGATCGAATTCGGGCCTGGGTCTGTCGATCGTGCGCCAGATCGTCGAAGCCCACGGCGGCCGGGTCTGGGCCGAAAACCGTCTGGCGCCGGACGGAACGGTCCAAGGCGCCCGTTTCACCGTGGCCCTGCCCGCCGCCGGGCGACGCGGATGAGCACGCTCCGGCACGCCACGGTCGTGGCTCGACCCTATGCCGACGGCTGGCGCGGCGTGATGCTGACGGGACCGTCGGGCGTGGGAAAGAGCGACCTGGCGCTACGGCTGATCCAGGCGGGCTTTCGCCTGGTGGCCGACGACTACGCCCATGTCTGGGCCTCAGGCGGGAGACTCTACGCCGCCGCTCCCCACAGCATCGCCGGACGGATCGAGGCGCGCGGCCTGGGAATTCTGCCCGCGCCGACCCGCATGATGGCCCCGATCCGCCTGATCGCGCACCTGATGTCAGAGCCGGTCGAACGCCTGCCAGAGCCGCGTTTCGAGACCGTCGACGGGGTGGATGTGGCGGCCATCGACCTGGACCCCAGGCCCGCTTCGGCGGTCGCCGTCGTCGCAGGCGCGCTGGCGGGCTTTGATCGCGGCGCAGTTTGGCCTATCTAGGCCCGCTTGGGCCTGAACCGGCGGATGTCGGCGGGCGGCTTGGGGCTTAGTCTTGGCGGTTCCTGAATGATCGGCCTGGTGATCGTCACCCACGGCGGCCTGGCCTCCGAATTCCTGTCGGCGATGGAGCACGTGGTCGGGCCGCAGCGCGGCGTGGCCGCCATCTGCATTGGGCCGGAAGACGACATGGAGCGGCGTCGCCGCGACATCGTCGACGCGGCCGCGGCCGTGGACGACGGCGACGGCGTCATCCTGCTGACCGACATGTTCGGCGGCACGCCGTCCAACCTGGCCATATCGGTGATGGAACAGACCCACGCCGAGGTCATCGCCGGGCTGAACCTGCCCATGCTGATCAAACTGGCCAGCGTGCGCGGGCGTGAGACGCTGGAAGCCTGCGTCGCCCATGCCCAGGACGCGGGACGCAAATACATCTCGGTCGCCAGTTGGGTCCTGACGGGGGAGAAATGAGCGAACCGGCCAAGGCCCCCGTTCAGGCGATCGTCGGCATTTGCAACCAGCGCGGGCTGCACGCCCGCGCCTCGGCCAAGTTCGTCAAACTGGCCTCGGCCTATGAGGCCGAGGTGCGCGTGACCCGCGACGGGACGACCGTCGACGCCCGCTCGATCATGGGCCTGCTGATGCTGGGCGCCGGCGCCGGCTGCGACGTGACCATCGAGGGCGAAGGCCCGGATGCGGCCGAAGCCGTCGCCGCCCTGGCCGATCTGGTCAATCGCAAGTTCGACGAGGATCAGTAGCGGTCGGGTCGGTCCCGCGCGGGCGGGGCCGCGTCGGCGAACCGGGTGTCGCGAAGAAGGATGCGCGGACCCCGCTCCCCGGAGCGGGTCCATCGCCCGCCCGTGGCCGATATCGACACGCCCGAGAAGCGCGCCGCGCCGCCCAGGCCGAGACCCGCCAGCGCCGCCGCCAGAACGACCAGGCTGATCCAGCGGTGATGGACGAGCCAGGTCTCTATCACGCCGTGATTCAGGCCCGGCCAGATCACGATGACGAGAAACCCGATCAGCCAGGCGATCAGGATGACGGCGAAGAACGTCTCGTTCACCCGGCTGACCGACGGCCGCGGACCGTTGCTCATGATGATCACCTGGCTCAATCGCCCTTCGAACTGCGCCTCCAGCGCATCGACGTGGCTCTCCCAATTCTCCTGCCACAGCTTCGAGCCGCGTGCGGTCAGCCAGGCCGCAAAGGCGCAGACCGCGCCGAACCCCGTCGGCAGCAGCAACAAGGGGTCGCCGACCCCTTTCGCGCCGTCGACGACGAGTCCCAGGAAGGTCAGGGCGGCGGCCTGAAACAGCCAGAAATAGTTGGCGCGCTTCCAATAGTTCTCGATCTCGAATTTCCGCAGATCGTGCGCACGCGCCAGGGCCGCTTTCGCGCGAAGACGATCTTTGCGCCTGTCGAGGTCCAGCCCGAGCGCCTGAAAATACGGATCCTTCATGGCGCGACCCTAACAAGGTTCCACGTCACGAGAAATCGCCTGGTGGAGCCGAGGGGAGTCGAACCCCTGACCTCGTCATTGCGAACGACGCGCTCTACCAACTGAGCTACGGCCCCCACGACCCGGCGTGATCCGGGAAAGGCGAGGGCGCGACATACGAAGGCGGTCGGTGGGTGTCAACGGGGGACGATGCGTCCAGGACGAGGCGGTGTACCTGAATCGCCGTCCGCGCTAGTCAGGGCGACAAGAGACCGGGAGACTTGAATGGAATTCGCCGCCGCCGTCATCGGCTTCATCTTCTTTGTGGCCAACGCCATTCTGACCCTGCTGGTCTGGGCCGTCATCATCTCGGCGATCCTGAGCTGGCTGTTCGCCTTCGACGTCATCAACCATCGCAACCGCTTCGTGTCGCAACTGGCCTATGCGCTGGACCGGATCACCGGGCCGGTGCTGGCGCCGCTGCGTCGCTTCATTCCGCCGCTGGGCGGGATCGACGTGACGCCGATCGTCGCCCTGATCGTGATCCAGGGCATTCAGAGCTATCTGTTGCCGGCCGCCCATGTCGCGGCCCTGAACCTGATCGTCGGCTGAGCGGCGGCGGGGACACGCCCGGCGGCAATCGAGAACAAGGACGCGCGCCGCTCTTGCCTCTGCGCCGCAGCTTTCTAAGGTGCGCGTCCCGACAGGCCTCCCCGGCTGCAACAGACCGACCCGCCGCATGAACTCGATCAAGACAGTCGCCGTCGTCGGCGCCGGCCAGATGGGCGTAGGCATCGCCCAGGCGGCGGCCATGGGCGGATATGCGGTGCGGCTGTACGACGTCTCGACCGAGCGGCTGGCGGCGGCGGCGGCGGTGATCGGCGAATCCCTGGCGCGGCAGGCGTCGCGCGGCGTGATCGACGCCGCGGCGGCCGAGGCGGCCCTGGCCCGGATCGCCATGGTCCAATCCCTGGCCGAGGTCGGCCGGGCCGATCTGGTGATCGAGGCGGCGGTCGAGGACGAGGCGGTCAAGAAGGCGATCCTGGCCGATCTGGTCCCGCATCTGGGACCGGACACCCTTCTGGCGTCCAACACCTCGTCGATCTCGATCACGCGCCTGGCCTCGGCCACCGACCGGCCCGAGCGCTTCATCGGCCTGCATTTCATGAAGCCGGCGCCGGTGATGAAGCTGGTGGAGATCATCCGCGGCATCGCCACCTCGGCGGCGACCTACGAGACGGCGGTGGCCTTCGCCGAATCCCTGGGCAAGACGACCACCAACGCCGAGGACTTTCCGGCCTTCATCGTCAACCGCATCCTGGTGCCGATGATCAACGAGGCCATCTACACCCTGTACGAGGGGGTGGGGGACGTGGCCTCGATCGACAAGGCGCTGAAGCTGGGGGCCAACCATCCGATGGGTCCGCTGGAGTTGGCGGACTTCATGGGGCTGGACGTGGTCCTGGCCATCATGAACGTGCTGCATGAGGGGCTGGCCGACAGCAAATACCGGCCCTGTCCGCTGCTGGTGAAATATGTCGAGGCCGGATGGCTGGGGCGCAAGAGCGGGCGCGGCTTCTATGACTATTCCGGCGACACGCCGGTTCCGACGCGATAGGCTGGCGGCCGTGCTGAACCGCCGCTTCGACACGCCCGAGGATCTGCCCGGTCGACGGCCGGTGACCTGGCGTCCGTCGGGCGCGGCGCCGGCCCTGGCCGTCCTGGCGGGCGCCGCCTGGCCGCCCTTGCTGACCCTGGTTTTCTGGCCGCCGCGCAACTGGGCGCCGGGCCTGGACACGGATTGGCGGCTGGTCATGCTGGTCGTCGGGCTGATCGCCGTGCCGATCGGCATCTGGGCCTTGCGCGGCGAGCGTGAGCGCACCGGCAGACCCGACACCCGCATGGGCATCGTCTGGCGCTTCATGCTGTTCGGCGGCCTGCTGGCGGCCGCCTTGCAGACGGCCATGACCCTGATCCTGGTGGTGCTGGGCTGGTTCGAGGCGGGAGACGTCGCCCAGGCCGTCGGCGCGACCGAGACCAAGCTGTTGATCTATGGCTTGGGCGGTTTGCCGATCGCCGTCATCCTGGGGGTCAGCTACGCCCTTTGGGCGGGGCTGTGCGTGGCCTTCATCGCCTTCATGCCGCGCCCGCCGACGGTGAGGGACCGGCTGGGGCTGATGGATCGAGACCGCGAACCGGCCGATCCCGAACCATCGGGACCGCGCCGCCGGTATTGAGGCGCGCGGAACGGCGCTTGCCTTCGCGGTCGATAACGGTGACGCTCGCCGTCTCGCAACAGGGGGATGCGATGACCGACATTCTGGACTCTAGACCTCGTCCCGTGGCCCCCAAGGACCGAATGCGCAGCCTGGACGCGATGCGCGGTCTGGCCGTGCTGGGCATTCTGGCGGTCAATGTCGTCGCCTTCGCCTTTCCGTTCGGCGTCTATATGGACGCCGATCTGGCGCCCCAGCCGCCCGGCGCCGTCGGGACCTATTGGATCTGGGTGTCGGACACCTTCTTCCATTCGAAATTCATCACCCTGTTCACCATGCTGTTCGGGGCCTCGGTCTTCATGGTCGGGGGCGAGCGCAAGGATGCGGTGCGCGGACCGTTGATCCGGCGCAGGCTGCTGTGGCTGATCGTCATCGCCCTGATCCACGGCCTGTTGATCTGGTGGGGCGACGTGCTGTTGCTGTACGCCGTGACCGGCCTGCTGGTCATGCTGTGTCGCTCGATGTCGGGACGCAGGCTGATCTGGGCCGGCCTGGGCGTGACGATCCTGCTGGCGTTGCTGGCGGCGCTGGGCGCGCTGGCGATGAATTTCGCGCCACCGGAGGTGCAGGCCTCCATGGCGGCGCAGAAGGCGGCCATGGGCGGCACGCCAGAGACGATCGCCGCCTCGATCGCCGAGTACCGCAGCGGCTGGAGCGGCATGCTGCATGAGAATTTTGCATCCTGGGCCCAGCTACAGACCGCAAGCATCTTCTACATCATTCCCACCCTGGGCCTGATGCTGCTGGGCATGGGGTTGTTCAAGACGGGCTTCATGGCCGGTCGGGCGCCGACGGGGCTGTATCTGCTGTTGATCGCTCTGGGCGGCGGCGTACTGGCCGCGACCGGCTGGTACGGCTGGCGCGAGGCTTTCGCGGCCGAGGGGCAGGGACCGATGGAGGGACTGGTTCAGGCCCTGAACGCCTTCGCCTTCGTCATCACCCTGGCCTATATGAGCGTGATGATCCTGCTGGCCACGCGCGGGCCGAAGGTGATCGCGGCGGTGTTCGAGCCGGTCGGCCGGATGGCCTTCACCAACTATCTGACACAGTCGCTGATCATGAGCACCATCTTCACCCAGCCCTGGGGGCCGCGGCTGATGGGCCAGGTCGGGTGGGAGACCCTGCCGTTGCTGGTGGCCGGGGTCTGGGTCTTGCAACTGGTCTGGTCGCCGCTGTGGCTGTCGGTGTTCCGCATGGGACCACTGGAATGGGTGTGGCGTTGCCTGACCTATGGGCGGCTGGTGCCGCTGCTCAAGGGACGTTGAGCGGGGCGGCGTCTCGGACTGGCGTTGCGATGGGGCGGGCGATGGCCTAATCGCCCGGCATGACCGACAGCGCCTCCTCCCCCGCCACGCCCTCCAGGCCCGAAGCCCGAAGCCCGCGCGGCTTCGCCGACCGTCGCGGCCGCGACGTGGCGGCCGAGCGCCGCATCGTCGAAAAGGTGGCCGCCGTCTATGAGCGGTGGGGCTTCGAACCGCTGGAGACGCCGGCGTTTGAATACGCCGACGCCCTGGGCAAATTCCTGCCCGACGCCGATCGCCCGAACGAAGGCGTGTTCGCGCTTCAGGACGACGACGATCAGTGGATGGCCCTGCGTTATGACCACACCGCGCCCCTGGCCCGGTTCGCGGCGCAGAACTGGGAGACCCTGCCCAAACCCTATCGTCGCTACGCCTACGGCCCGGTGTGGCGCAACGAGAAGCCCGGTCCGGGCCGGTTCCGCGAATTCTGGCAGTGCGACGCCGACACCGTGGGGTCCGATCGGCCCGAGGCCGACGCCGAGATCGTGGCCATGGCGGTCGAAGGGCTGGAGGCGGCGGGCCTGCCTGCCGGTTCGGCGGTGGTCAAGATCAACAACCGGAAGCTGCTGGACGGTCTCTTGGCCCAGTCGGGCGTCAATGACGCGGCGCAGAAACTGGTGGTCATGCGCGCCATCGACAAGCTGGATCGTCTGGGCGAAGCGGGGGTGCGCGACCTCTTGGGCAAGGGGCGGCTGGACGATTCCGGCGCCTTCACTCCCGGCGCCGAACTGGCGGGACCGGCCATCGGCGCCATCATGGCCTTTCTGTCGGCGGGCGGCGGGTCGCGCGGCGAAACGTTGGATCGGCTTTCGGCCGTGGTCGGCGGGTCCGAGGCGGGGGCGGCGGGCCTGGAGGAACTGGCGCGGATCGATGCGGCGCTGAAGGCCCTGGGCGTGCCGCAGGATCAGGCGCGGTTCGATCCGGCGGTGGTGCGCGGTCTCGAATACTACACCGGTCCCGTCTATGAGGCCGAACTCCTGGCGCCGGGTTCGGTCAGTCTGGGTTCGATCGGCGGCGGCGGGCGTTATGACGACCTGATCGCGCGCTTCACCGGCGAGACCGTGCCCGCGACGGGGTTCTCGTTCGGGGTCAGCCGCCTGGCCTACGCCTTGAACGCCGCCAAGCTGATCGAGGGCGCCCAGACCGCCAACGCGCGCGGGCCGGTGGTGGTCATCGCCTTCAGCCCCGACGACATGGCCCACTATCTGGCGGCGGCGGGCGAATTGCGCCGGGCCGGGATTCCGGCCGAGGTCTATCTGGGCAAGGCGGGCATGAAGGCGCAGATGAAATACGCCGACCGTCGCGCCGCCCCGGCCGCCGTCATCCTGGGCGGCGACGAGATCGCGGCCGGGCAGGTGACGATCAAGGATCTGGACGCCGGACGCGCCCTGGCGGCCGGAATCGCCGACAACGAGGCCTGGAAGGCCGAACGGCCGGGTCAGGTCGCCGTGGCGCGCGACGCCCTGGTCGCCACGGTGCGCGGCATTATCGAAGCATCTTCGAGTTCATGACACACAAGCGTGTGACTTAACGTTGTTCAGTTACGGGAAAGGCGGGTTTTCGCCTGCCGTTTGATTGACTTGGACATCCGCCTCGGGCCATTTGCCTCGCTCGAGGGACGCAGCGCCGATGCGCCGCGATTCTCGAAGGCGTTTCGGGGAGGAAACGTCCGCTCCGTCAGAGAGCGAGAAAGCCCGCCGCGATATATCCCCCGCGGCGGGCTTTTTCGCGCCTGGAAGCGGGTGCGGGATGAAAAGACAAAAGGGCCGGAGCGTCGCCGCTCCGGCCCTTGTCGGTCTGGTCCCCAAGCTGAGGATCAGGCCTCGGTCTTCTCTTCCTCGGCGGCGGCTTCGGCCGGAGTCTCTTCCGCGGCGGCTTCGGCGACCGGGGCCTCTTCGACAGCCGGAGCCGGGGCGGCCGCGGCGGCTTCGGCTTCTTCCTTGGCGCGGGCGGCGGCTTCGGCGGCCTCGACCTTGGCGGCGGCTTCGGCCTCGGCGCGGTCGGCTTCACGCTGGGCGCGTTCGGCGGCGCGTTCCTGGGCCTTCTTGCCCGGCTGGGCCTTGTTCGGGTTGTTGCCCTGGGTCCACTTGACCTTGCCGGCCAGAGCCTCGTCCTGGCTCAGGAAACGGGCGACGCGGTCGGTCGGCTGGGCGCCCTTGCCCAGCCATTCGGAGATGCGCTCGACCTTCAGGGCGACGCGCGGGGTCGGGCCGTCCTTGGGCAGCATCGGGTTATAGCTGCCGACCTTCTCGATGAATTTGCCGTCGCGCGGGGCGTGCGAGTCGGCGACGACGATGTGGTAGTAGGGGCGCTTCTTGGCGCCGCCGCGGGCCAGGCGAATCTTCAGCATTTTCAGTCTCTTTCTTTGGTCGAAATCATTTCTTGGGAGGGAAGCCCGGCAGGCCCGGAAGGCCGCCGGACAGGTCAGGCGTCTGTCCGCCGCCCAGAGAACCCCCGCCAAGCGCCGCGAAGCGGTCCTGAAGGGCCTTCATCTGTTCGGGATCGGGGTCGGGCAGCTTGCCGCCGCCCATGGCCTTCAGCCGCGCCATGTCGGCGCCGCCGGGACCCGCGGCCATGCCGCCGAACATGGCGGCCATCTGCTGCATCTTCTTGGGTCCGCCGCGCGACATCATCTTGACCATGTCGGCCATCTGACGGTGTTGTTTCAGCAGGCGGTTGATGTCCTGAACCTCGACGCCGGCGCCGGCGGCGACGCGCTTCTTGCGGCTGGCGTTCAGCAGGTCGGGCTTCTTGCGCTCGGCCCTGGTCATGGAGCTGATGATGGCCTCCTGGCGGGCGATCATGCGGTCGTCGACGCCGCTGTCGGCCATCTGGGCCTTCATCTTGGCCACGCCGGGCAAGAGCCCCATGATCCCCTGAAGGCCGCCCATCCGCTTCATCTGCTGAAGCTGATTGGCCAGGTCGTTCAGATCGAACTGGCCCCTGGCCAGTTTCTTGGCCATGGCCTCGGCCTTGGACTGGTCCAGGTCGGCGGCGGCCTTTTCGACCAGGGCCACGATGTCGCCCTGGCCCAGGATGCGCCCGGCCACGCGGCGGGCGTCGAACACGTCCAGCGCGTCGACCTTCTCGCCCGCGCCCAGATATTTGATCGGCAGGCCGGTGACGGCCCGCATCGACAGCATGGCCCCGCCGCGCCCGTCGCCATCGGCGCGGGTCAGGACCAGACCGGTCAGCGGCAGACGGTCATGGAAGGCGGCGGCGGTGCGCACCGCGTCCTGGCCGGTCAGGCTGTCGGCGACCAACAGGGTCTCGACCGGCTTGGCGATGGCGGCGACCTCGGCCACCTCGTTCATCAGGCCTTCGTCCAGGGTGATGCGGCCGGCGGTGTCCAGGATCAGGACGTCGAAGCCTTGAAGCTTGGCGGATTGCAGGGCGCGTCGGGTGATCTGGACCGCGCTCTCGCCCGCCACGATCGGCAGGACGGCCACCTCTATCTGCTCGCCCAGTTTCGCGAGTTGCTCCATGGCCGCCGGGCGCCGCGTGTCCAGCGAGGCCATCATGACCTTCTTGCGATCGAATTTCGTGAGCCGCAGGGCCAGCTTGGCCGAGGTGGTGGTCTTGCCCGAACCTTGCAGACCGGCCATCAGCACCACGGCGGGCGGCGCGGCGTTGGTGTTCAGCGGGACCGGCTCTTCGCCGCCCAGCATCTCGATCAGACCGTCATAGACGATCTTGACCACCTGATCGGCGGGCTTGACCGAGCGGATGACCTCTTCGCCTGTGGCGCGTTCGGTGGTGAAGGCGATGAAGTCCTTGACGACCGGCAGGGCGACGTCGGCTTCGAGCAGGGCCACGCGCACCTCGCGCATCGCCTCGGCCACGTCCTTTTCGGACAGGGCGCCGCGGCCGGTGATCCGGTCGAAGACGCCTGTCAGCCGCTCGTTCAGAGCCTCGAACATTCTCATCTCTCTCGCACGCGCAAAACGACCTCAGCCCCAGTGGACGTATGACGTCGACTGGGGTCCTCGCCGCCCTCGTCCCATTTTCTGCGCTAACGCTCGGCTCGCGGAGCCTCGCTGCTTGAGCGCGGCATGGGGGTCGTGACGGTGGAGGCGCGAGGTTCACTTGCGCCGGAAGCGGCGGCTTATGGCGGAAAAGCGCGGCGAAGACAAGGCGGGCGGGCGCCGAGGCGGCTTCAGCCGCAGACGGGACAGGCCGGATCGGCGGCGATCTCGACCGTGCGGCCGCGGCCGGTCAACCCGTCGTGCAGCGTCAGCCGTCCGACCAGCGGACGGCCCGCATCGGCGACCAGCTTGATCGCCTCCAGAGCGCAGGCGGCGCCGACCAGACCGGCCAGGGCGCCGACGACGCCGACGCGGGCGCAGGTCGCGGCGTCCGGCGGAACGTCCGGCACGAGACAGCGATAGCAGGGGCGGCCGGTGAAGACCCCGACCTGGCCGTCCCAGCGGCCGAGCGCGCCCGAGACCAGGGGAACGCCCGCCGCCATGCAGGCGGCGTTGACGGCGAAACGGGTCGGAAAGTCGTCTGTGCCGTCGATCACCACGTCCCAGCCGGCGACATGGTCGGCGGCGTTGGCCCCGGTCAGGCGCTCGGCGAAGGTCTGGACAGCGACGCCGGGGTTCAGGGCCATCAGGCGTTCGGCCCCCGCCTCGACCTTCAGGCGGCCGATGTCGGAGGTGGCGAACAACACCTGACGCTGGAGGTTGGACAGGGCGACCGTATCGTCGTCGATCAGGCCCAGGGTTCCGATCCCCGCGGCGGCCAGATACTGGGCCGCCGGGCCGCCGACGCCGCCCAGGCCGACGATCAGGACGCGCGCGCGCGCCAGCCGCTGCTGCCCCGGCCCGCCGATCTCGGCCAGCACTAGATGGCGGGCGTAGCGTTCGACGTCGTCATCAGAGAAGGTCACGCGGCCTGATTAGCCTGCTGGCGGGATCGGGTCGAGCTTCAGGCCGCCGCCGCCGGGGCGACGATGCAACTCGCCAGCATATCCTCGGCCTCGACAGCCGTGATCGCCGACAGGGCGCGGCCGTTCAGGCGTCGTTCGATCGAGGTCGAGGACAGGCCGCACAACGACATGGGGTGTTCGAACCGGCGCGCCTCGATCGGCAGGGTCGCCAGGATGTTCAGGTCGGTCAGTCTGGGGTCCGCACGCAAACGGGTCATCAGCCGGTCCAGGTCCGCGCGCCGACCCTCGACGGCCTGAAGCACGCAGCCGTCGTGGAACAGCATGACGCCGGTGATGTGATCGCGACGGTTGTTGCGATCGGCCGCGCCCAGGATCTGGGCGATCGACAAGGTGGTCTGGCCGACGACGCCGACAGTCACGCTGACGAAGACCGTACGGTAAAGCTCGATCATTCCAAATGCTCGGAGATTGTGATCATGTTGTGCCAAATATTGCCGATTACGTGGTCAAAATTTTGCTCTACGAAATGCTGGCGCAACAATGGTCTAAGCGTCGACCGGGCGGATTGCGGCGCTCCTGTGTCGCGGCGCCCGCGGCGTTCGATGGGTAGGCGGCCTTCCGGCGGGACCGGTCAATAAAGGCGTCGGCCGCAGTCCTGACGAGCGTCGGCGGCTCGTCCCTCAATCCCGCCCATCCCCGCGAGCGGAAGGGCCGAACCCCCTGCCAGCCTCAACGGGCGTACGGCGGAAGCCGCGGAAAGGGGACGGGCGTCGAACCCAGGGCCGCATCCTGGATGCGCCCTTCCGGCCCGCATCGCCGGTCTCGCCGCGACCGGCCGCTCCGATGCGCGGAACCCGCCTTAAAACCAGCGCGATCTGTGGTATAAGCCCTGCCTCCCGCCCGCCGCATACGGATCGCCGCCTTGAGCGTCACGCTCGACCTGTCTCGCGCCCAGCCCGCCGCCAAGGCCCCCGTCAACCTGACCGGTCTGACGCGCGAGGGGCTGCGCCTGGCCCTGATCGAGGCCGGGATCTGCCCGCCCGAAAAGGCCAAGATGCGCGCGTCCCAGGTGTGGCGCTGGATCCATCACTATGGCGTCGTCGACTTCGCTCTGATGAGCGACGTGGCCAAGGAGACGCGGGCCAGGCTGGCCGAAGCCTTCACCCTGGCCCGGCCCGAGATCGTCGAGCGCCAGGTCTCCAAGGACGGCACGCGCAAATGGCTGATCCGCACCGCGCCGGGCATAGAGATCGAGACGGTCTATATCCCCGATGTGGGCAGGGCGGGCGCCCTGTGCGTCTCGTCCCAAGTGGGCTGCACCCTGAATTGCACCTTCTGCCACACCGGCACCCAGAAGCTGGTGCGCAACCTGACCGCCGCCGAGATCGTGGCCCAGGTGCAGGTCGCCCGCGACGATCTGGGCGAATGGCCGTCGCCCAAGGAAGACCGCCGCCTGTCGAACATCGTCTTCATGGGCATGGGCGAGCCGCTGTACAATCTGGACCACGTCGCCGACGCCATCGACATCATTTCTGACAATGAGGGCATCGCCCTGTCGCGACGCCGGATCACCGTCTCGACGTCGGGCGTCGTGCCGCAACTGGACGCCCTGGGAACCCGCACGGCGGCCATGCTGGCCATCAGCCTGCACGCCACCAATGACGCCCTGCGCGACGTTCTGGTGCCGCTGAACAAGAAATATCCGCTGGACCAGTTGATGGCGGCGATCCGGGCCTATCCGGGCCTGTCGAACGCGCGCCGGGTGACGTTCGAATACGTCATGCTGAAGGGCGTCAACGACAGCCCCGAAGAGGCGCGCGCCCTGCTGAACCTGATCAAGGGCGTACCGGCCAAGATCAATCTGATCCCGTTCAACCCCTGGCCGGGCACGGACTATGAGTGTTCGGACTGGAAGGCGATCGAACGCTTCGCCGCCATTCTGAACAAGGCCGGCTACGCCAGCCCGATCCGCACCCCGCGCGGCCGCGACATCCTGGCCGCCTGCGGCCAGTTGAAGTCCGAGAGCGAAAAGCTGCGCGCCAGTGCAGTGCGCAAGGCCGAACAGGCCGCAGCCGGGGCGGACGAGGCGGCCTGAAGCCGCACCCGCCGCTTACAATCGGTCACACAGTGTGGCCCTGGCGCGCTTGCGGATTGGGGCGGGATTCGGGCAAGCGATCGGGATGGACATGTCGGCGCTCAACGATGTTCTGGGCAGCCCCGAGGTGCAGGCTTTCGCCAGCGGGTTTCCCGTCATGGTGCTGCATCTGGGGGTGACCCTGGGTCTTCTGATCCTAGGGGCGCTGATCTACGCCCTGCTGACGCCGTGGCGCGAGATCGCCCTGATCCGCGACGGCAACCCGGCCGCGGCCGTGGCCTTTGCCGGCGTGCTGCTGGGACTGGCGATTCCGCTGGCGGTCAGTCTGTCGGTCTCGACCTCGGTGCGCGATGTGGCCCTGTGGGGGGTGGCGACCCTGGTGCTGCAACTGCTGGCCTTCCGCATCGTCGACCTGATCCTGACCGGCCTGCCCCAGCGTATTCAGGACGGCGAAATTTCGGCCGCGGTGCTGCTGGTCGGGGCCAAGTTGGCGACGGCGCTGATCCTGTCCGCCGCCCTGACGGGTTAAGGCGATGCGCCGGGTCCTGGGGCTGCCGGACTGGGCCGTCTATGCCGTCGTGGTGGGCGGTCTGCTGATCTTCTCCCTGATCCGGCGCGAGAACGCCGACGCCCCGCCCGCCCCCGCCCCGCCCGACGAGATGGAGGGCGCCCTGCTGGGTCCGGTGACGCCGTTCGATCCCTCGGTCACCGTCCATGCGCCGGACACGCCGTTCCAGCCCGCCTCGGGCACGGCCTTCTCGATCGCGCGCGACGGGCGCTGGGTGACCGCGCGACATGTGGTCGAGGGCTGTCGCCGTCCGGCCCTGGTGGTCGGCGGCGGCCGGGCCGTGGCGGCCGATGTGCGCCTGGCGCCGCGCGCCGATGTGGCGGTTCTGATCACCCAGGGCGGGCCGCCCGCCTTGCCGGTCGCGGCGTCGGCGCCGCTGCGACGCGGACAGCGGGCCTTCCATCCGGGCTTTCCCCAGGGACGGCCGGGCGAGGTGGCCTCGCGTCTTCTGGGCCGCGAAACGCTGAAGGTCACCGGGCGCGGCGCCCGCGACGAACCGGTTCTGGCCTGGGCCGAGGTGGGCCGCACGGCGGGTCTGAACGGCACGCTTTCGGGTCTGTCGGGGGCGCCGGTTCTGGACCGCCATGGCCAGGTCGTGGGCGTGACCCTGGCGGAAAGCCCGCGTCGGGGCCGGGTCTACACAACCGCGCCCGACACCTTCGGTCCGGCGATCCGGGGCCTGCAGCAGGCCGACGAGGTCCTGCTGGACGAGCCGATCACGGTCGACAACTACGGTCTGGTCGCCGATTCCATGCGCCGGGATCTGCGGGTCGCCCAGGTGGTGTGTCTATCGGCCTGAACGGGTCTTCCCAGCAGGGGGGACTGAATCAAAACCGCCCGCTCCGGCGAACCGAGGCGGGCGGCGGTCGTTCACGGCGTCGATCGGATCAGCGTAGCGTGGCGCTGTCCAGGTTCAGGGCCGACAGGGGCACGACCTCGACGTTGGGATAGGCGGCGCGAAGCTGGTCCAGGAAGACCTGGGCGTCGCCGACCACCACGACGCTGGCGCGGTCGGCCGGGATGTGTTCGCGCACGGCCGCCTGGATGGCCTCGGGCGTCACCGCGTTCACATCGGCGGCGTAGCTGGCCAGGCTGGACAGCGGCAGGTCATAGAGCGCCAGGTTGGCGACCAGCGATCCCAGGCCGTCGACCGTCTCCAGCGTGCGGCCGAAGTCGCCGATCAGCGTGGCCTTGCGCGGGGCCATGTCGGCGGCCGTGACCGGCTCGTCCGACAGGCGACGGACCTGTTGCAGCATCAGGTCGATGACCTGGGGCACGGCGTCGTTGCGGGTCTGGGCCGAGGCGGTCAGCACGCCTTCGTCCTCGCGCGCCGACAGGCCGGAATAGGCGCCATAGCTGAGACCGCGCTTGATGCGGATCTCCTGGCTGAGACGGGCCGAGAAGCCGCCGCCCAGAACGGCGTTGCCGACCGACAGCGGAAAATAGTCCGGGTCGGAGCGCGAAATGCCGCGCAGGGCGGTGATGACGGCGGCCTGCCCCGCGCCCGGCTGATCGATGACGATGACCCGAGGCGGCAGGGCGGGACCGGCGGCGTCGGCCGAGGGCGTCGGGGCGGCGCCTTGGCCGCGCCAGTCGCCGAAAGCCTGTTGGGCCAGGGCGCGCGCGGCCTGGGGCGTGATGTCGCCCGAGAAGGTCAGCACCGCGTTCTCGGGCCGATAGCGACCTGCGTGGAAGGCGGCCAGATCCTCGTGCGTCAGACCTGGAATGCTGGTCGGGGTGCCGTTGGCGGGGCGTCCATAGGGGGCGTCGCCATAGATGGCGCGGGCGGCGGCCATGCCGGCCACGGGACCGGGCTGGGACAGTTGGACCCGCAGGCCGTTCAGCGCCTGCTGCTGCTGACGGGTCAGTTCCTCGGGCGCGAAGGCCGGGTTGCGCACCATGTCGGCCAACAGCGTCAAGGCCTGGGGGAAGACGTTCGACGGCGCATTGACCTGGACATTGGTGAAGTCGACGCCCGCGCCCGCGCCAAAATCGGCGCCCAGGCTTTCGCCCTCGCTGGCGATCTGGATGGCCGAGCGGGTCCCCGTGCCCTTGTCCAGAAGATTGGCGGTGAAGGCGGCGGTTCCGGCCTTGCCGTCGGCGTCGTCGGAGGCCCCGGCGCGCAGGCCCAGGCGGGCCGAGACCAGCGGCAGGCCCAGCGTCGGGGCGACCAGCACCCTCAGGCCGTTGTCCAGACGCATATCGGCCACGGCGGGCGTGGCCACGGCGACCGGCTGGCCGGGCTGAGGCAGGGGGCGCCGCTCGCCTTCGGGGGCCAGGCTGACCGGGGCGCCGGCTGGCGCCAGGTCGGCCAGGGTGATGGGGGCGGTGTAGTCGCTGCGTTGCGGCGTCTCGGGGTGCTCGGCGTCGGCCTGGAGATAGCGCATGGTCACGGCCCGGTCGTCGCGCAGATACTGGCGCGCCACGCGCTGGACGTCGGCTGCGGTCACGGCCTGCAGATTGGCGATGTCGCGGTCCACCGACGTGGGATCGCCGGTCATGATCAGGCTGTATCCAAAGGCGAAGGCGCGGCCGTCGATGGTCTCGCGCGACCGCAGGGCGTCGGCGATCAGTTCGTTCTTGGCCTCGGTCAGTTCGGCCTCGGTGACGGGCTGGTCGCGGATGCGCGCGACCTCGGCGCGCAGGGCGTTCAGGCCCTCGTCCGGCGTCTTGCCGGGGTTCATCACCGCCGTGACGGACAGGTTGCCGACCTGCTGCTGCTGGTAGTTGCTGGAGCCGGCCGAGTTGGCGACCTGCTGGGTATAGACCAGCGACCGGTACAGGCGCGAGCTGTCGCCGGTCGACAGAATGCCGTCCAGCACGTCCAGCGCCGCCCGATCCGGGTGGGCGTAGGGCGCGGTGGGCCACGAAATCTGCACCATCGGCAGCGGCACGTTCGGGCCGTAGAAGGTCGCCTCGCGCGCCGGGCCATAGGTCTCGGGCACGTCATTGACGGGCAGAGGACGGTCGGGCCGTTCGATCGGGCCGAAATACTGGTCGATCCAGGCGTCCAACTGGGCCTGGTCGAAATTGCCCGCCACGATCAGATAGGCGTTGTCGGGGCGATAGAAGGTCTCGTGAAAAGCCTGAACGTCGCCGATGTTCGCCGCGTTCAGATCCTCGATCGAACCGATGCCGGGGCGGCGATAGGGGCTGGTCTGGAAGATGAAGGCCGGGGCGTGCAGACGCTGGAAACGGCCATAGGGTGTGGACAGCACGCGCAGACGGTATTCTTCCTTCACCACGTCGCGTTCGGAATCCATGACGGCTTCATTGACGACCAGCGACCCCATCCGATCGGCCTCGGCGAACAGCATCCGCTCCAGGTGTTCGGCAGGAACGGTCTCGAAATAGTTGGTCAGGTCGAGATAGGTCGAGGCGTTGTTCGAGCCGCCGACATCCTCGGTCAGCCGGTCGAAGGTCTCGGGCGGCAGGTTGCGGGTCGCCTTGAACATCAGGTGTTCGAACAGGTGGGCGAAGCCCGAGCGGCCCTCGGGGTCGTCCTTGGCGCCGACCTTGTACCAGACCTGGACCGTGACGTTGGAGGTATTGGGGTCGCGCGCCGTATAGACCTTCAACCCGTTCGGCAGGGTGCGTTCGACAAAGCCCAGCGGCGGCACCTGGACCCCCTGGGTCGAGGCGGCGGGCGCGGCGGTCTGGGCGATGGCGGGCGCGGCGGCCAGGCCCAGCATCAAGGCCGAGGCGGCGACGGACAGAATCAGGCGGGTCTTCATGATGATGCGGATGCTCCAGCGCCCGTTCCGCCGGGCGGCGGGACCCTATCAACGACCCCCGGCCGGGCGCACCTTAACGAGATTTAATAATCCGCCGGTGCGGAACGGATTACGGTTTTTTCCACGTGTTAAGCGTGTCGGCGCCTTTTGGGGTGACTGGCGCGAGTCCCGGCGGCAATGGTGTCGCCGCCTGCAATCTGTGAACGGACAAGTCAGTATGAAACGCCTGCTCGTCGCCGGGGCCGCCCTCGGCGCCCTTTTGATCCCCGCCGCCGCCTCGGCCCAGGAGACCCACGACCACGCCTGCCTGGACGAAACCTGCTCGGTCGTCAGCCTGGTGGATGATTTCCGCGGCCTGGTCCAAGACGCCGACCCGGCCACGCCGGGCTGGCAGGGCGTCGCCACGCCGTCCTTTGGAACCTGGGGCTTCGACCTGGCGGGACGCGACACCTCGGTGAATCCGGGCGACGACTTCTTCCGCTATGCCGGGGGCCTAGCCTTCGACCAGATTCAGATCCCGTCTGACCGCACCAGCTACGGCGCCTTCGCCATGCTGCGTGAACTGTCGGACAACCGCATCAAGGCCATGGTCGAGGGCTTGGCCGCCCGCGACGATCTGGTCGCCGGCTCGGACGAGGCCAAGCTGGCCGACGCCTATCGCAGCTATATGGGCGAGGCGCGGATCGAGGCGTTGGACGCCCAGCCGCTGCAGTCCTATCTCGACGCCATCCGCGCCGCCGACACCCACGAGAAGATGGCGGTCTATATGGGTTCGACCCAGGGCCGCGCCGGGGCGTCGATCTTCGGCACGGGCATCACGATCGATTCCAAACGCCCCAATGAATATGTGACCTCCATGGGCCAGGGCGGTCTCGGTCTGCCGAACCGCGACTACTATCTGGATGCGCGCTACGGCGACAAGAAAGAGAAATACCAGGCCTATATCGAGCGTATGCTCGGCATGATCGGCTGGGACGATCCGGCCGGAAACGCGGCGGCCATCCTGGCCTTCGAAGACAAGATCGCCCAGGCTCACTGGACCCCGATCGAGAACCGCGACCGCAACCGCACCTATAATGAATACACCCCGGCCCGCCTGGCCGAGGCCGCGCCGGGCTTCGACTTCGCCGGCTATCTGAACGCTGCGGGTCTCGGCTCCATCGACCGTCTGATCGTCCGTCAGGACACGGCCATGCCCAAGATCGCCGCCATCTACGCCGAGACGCCGATGTCGGTGATCCAGGCTTGGCAGGCGTTCCACACCGTCGACGACGCCGCGGGCAGCCTGTCGCGTCGCTTCTCGGACGCCCAGTGGGAGTTCCGCAGCCGCGACCTGTCGGGCCAGCCCGAGCAGCGCACCCGCGAAAAGCGCGCCGTCAGCTTTGCCGAGGGCGCCCTGGGCGAGGCCACGGGCCGTATGTACGTCGAGCGGTATTTCCCGGCCGAGTCCAAGGCCAAGATGGAAGAGCTGGTCGCCAACCTGCGCCGGGCGCTGGCGCACCGCATCGACAACCTGACCTGGATGGGCGACCAGACCCAGGCCGCCGCCCAGGAGAAGCTGTCGAAATTCACCGTCAAGATCGGCTATCCGAACAAGTGGCGCGACTATTCGGCCCTGGAGATCCGGCCCGACGACCTGTTCGGCAATGTCGAGCGCATCGGCCGCTTCAACTGGCAGTACCAACTGAACCGCATGAACGGGCCGGTCGACAAGGACGAGTGGGGCATGACGCCCCAGACGGTGAACGCCTATTATAACTCGGCCAATAACGAGATCGTCTTCCCGGCCGCCATCCTGCAACCGCCCTTCTTCGACCCGAACGCCGATCCGGCGGTGAACTATGGCGGCATCGGCGGGGTGATCGGCCACGAGATCGGTCACGGCTTCGACGACCAAGGCTCCAAGTCCGACGGCGACGGCGTGCTGCGCGACTGGTGGACGCCGGAAGACCGCGCCAATTTCGTCGCCCTGACCACCCGTCTGGGCGCCCAGTACGACCAGTTCGAGACCCTGCCCGGCTATCACGTCCAGGGCGGTCTCACGATGGGCGAGAACATCGGCGACGCCGGCGGCGTGGCCGTGGGGCTGGACGCCTATCACCTGTCGCTGAACGGTCAGCCCGCGCCCGTGATCGACGGCACGACCGGCGACCAGCGCTTCTTCTACGGCTGGGCGCAGGTGTGGAACTCGAAATACCGCGACGAGGCCCTGAAGCAGCAGGTGGCCACCGATCCGCACAGCCCGGCGCGTTTCCGCGTGATCGGTCCGTTGCGCAATGTCGACGCCTGGTACGACGCCTTCGATATCCAGCCCGGCACGGCCTATTATCTGTCGCCGGAAGAGCGCGTGCGCATCTGGTGATGGGCGACGGATCGTCGTGATGTCGGAGAGCGGCTCCCTCTGGGGGCCGCTCTTCTGTTATGGGGGCGCGAGCGGACGCGCGGAGGACTGCGGTGACGGACAGGTTGATCCTGGTGGGCCAGGTGGCGGGCGGTTTCGGCGTCAAGGGCGAGGTGCGGGTGACGGCCTATACCGCCGATCCCCTGGCGCTGACGGCCTATGGCCCGCTGCTGCGCGCCGACGGCTCGATCGGCCTGACGCTGACGGCGGCGCGCCCCGACAAGAACGGCGTGGTCGGCCGGGCCAAGGAGATCGCCGCCAAGGAACAGGCCGATGCGCTGCGGGGCCTGAAGCTCTATGTCCCGCGCGACCGCTTTCCCGAGCCGGACGAGGACGAATTCTATCTGGCCGACCTGATCGGGCTGGAGGCGCGCGACGGCGACGACGCCGTGATCGGGCGCGTGAAGTCGGTGCAGAATTTCGGAGCGTCCGATATGCTGGAGATCGCGCCCGCGTCGGGCGGCCAGACCTGGTATCTGCCGTTCACGCGCGAAGCGGCGCCCGAGGTGCGGACGGCCCAGGGCTGGGTCCGGGTGATCCGGCCCGCCGAGGTCGGCGAGCCGGAGCCGGGCTGAACGGCGTCAGCTATTGTCTTCGGTCGGCGCGCCGGGACCGTTCTTCTGGATCGAGGCGATGGCGTTCTTGGCCGAGTCCTTGGAGGAGTAGCCCTCGGTCGAGAAGATGGTCTCGCTGTTGTATTTGAAGCGGACGCGGAACTCGCCGGCCTTGTCCTTGTAGATTTCGAACTTGTGCGCCACCGGCGCCTCCTTGCGTGGGGTTTGGGGGACCCGCAGGCTCGGCAGGGCGGGGCGCGCCGTCAACCATGGAAATGACGGTTCCGGGACACAGGCGCGTGAAGCCGGGATATGCGGGCGCGCCGTCAGTCTGTCGCGGGCGCCTCGCCGCAGACGGCGCGGAAACCCGCCGCCGCGAACCGAACCATATAGTCGCCCGCCGTCTCCAGGTCGCCCGACCGGCACAGGCCGTTCGACAGCCGGTCCAGGCGTCCGGTCTCGCCCAGAGTCAGGGTCAGGGCGCCCGACAGATTGTGATAGGCCCAATACAGATCGACATCCCGGGCATGGGGCAGGATCTGTTTGATCAGCTCGATCAGCCGCCGGATGGCCGGGTCGTAATATCGGGCCATCGTCTCGCCGCCGAAGGTCGGGTTGGCGTTGGTCTGGGCGACCAGGGCGGCATAGTGTTTCCAGCCCGGCCCGCCCTTCAGCGACCACTGGAACGGAGGTCTCAGGAAGGCCTCGAACAGCCCTTCCAGCGTCATATTCGCGCCCTCGGCCTTGGCGTAGCGGTTGATCGCCTCGACGCGCTCATTGTTCCAGATGGCGGCGCGGCGCAGGAAGACGGCGTCGAACAGGCCGCGCTTGGCGCCGAAATAATAGTGGACCAGGGCCGTATCCACGCCCGCCTCGCGCGCCACCTCGCGAATGGTGACGCCGTAGAAGCCGTGTTTCGAGAACAGGTCCTCGGCCGCGTCCAGGATGGATTCGCGCGTGTCGCCGACGCCGCCGTCCCTGGCCTTGGGCGGGCGTCCGCGTTTGGCCGGCCCTGGGGTCGGACCTGCGTCAGGGCTTGAAGAGGGGGCGGTCTTGGGCGCGTCGGTCTCGCTCATGGCCCAGGCATAGGCCGGGCGAGGCTCTGCGTGCAACGGCGCCACAGCGCGGTCGTAACCGGTTTCGGCCCAGGCGAGGCCATTTGACAGGATCGCGAAAGGCGATCACGTTCGGCGAAAATCATTGAACGCTGAATAAAAGCGTCACGGGCTGGAAACATCATTAATGAGGATCCCGATGAATCGACTGGTCAAGACCGCCTTGCTGGCGGGCGCCGCCTGGAGCGCGCTATCCACCGTAGCCATGGCGCAGGACGCCGCGCCGCAGGACGGCGCCAACGCCGTTGATGACGTGGTCGTCACGGCCCGTCGCCGCGATGAACAGTTGAAGGACGTTCCAATCGCCGTTTCGGCCCTGGGCGAAGAGCGTCTGGAGCAAACCGGCGCCAGCGACATCACCGCCTTGCAACAGCAGACGCCGAACGCCACGGTTCAAGTCGCGCGCGGCTCCAATTCGACCCTGATCTCCTTCATCCGCGGCGTGGGCCAACAGGACCCCCTGTGGGGCTTCGAGCCGGGCGTTGGCCTGTATGTGGACGACGTCTATGTGGCGCGCCCGCAGGGCGCGGTTCTCGACATCTACGACGTCGAACGCATTGAGGTCCTGCGTGGACCGCAGGGTTCGCTGTACGGCCGCAACACCGTCGGCGGCGCAATCAAATACGTCACCAGTCGTCTGGACGCCGACAGTCCCGAACTGACGCTGCGCGGCGCCTATGGCAGCTACAACCAAATCGACCTGATAGCCTCCGGCAGCGTGCCGCTCAGCGACAACCTTCGCATCGGCGGCGCCGTCGCCAGCTATGACCGTGACGGATACGGGTCCAACTTGAACACCGGCGCCGAGCACTACGACAAGGACGTCCTCGCCGCGCGTCTGAGCGTGGAATACCAGCCCTACGACAACGCCTTCTTCCGCTTGGCCTTCGATCGGGTCGAGGACAACTCCAACCCCCGCCACGGCCACCGCGAAGTGGCCGGCGTCATGCCGGGCGCGGGCGTCCTCGGCAGCGTCTATGACACGCGCGCGGGTCTGGGCGACAGCAATGAAGTCGTCACCGAGGGCGTGTCACTGACCGCCGAGGTCAACATCAACGACTCCGTGACCTTCAAGTCGATCACCGCCTATCGTGAAGGCGATACGACCACGGTCATAGATTTCGACAACGCCCCGTCCCCGATCCTCGACATCCCGGCCCTGTACGGCGACCATCAGTTTACGCAGGAGTTCCAGCTTCTGTTCGACACGGACCTGATGCAGGGCGTGGTCGGCCTGTACTATCTCGACGCCACGGCGTCGGGCGCCTTCGACACCATCCTGGGCGCACTGGGCATCGTGATCGGCACCGGCGGTTCCGTCGAGACCACCAGCGTGGCGCTGTTCGGGGACGTCAACATCAACTTGAGCGAACGCCTGCACCTGGGCCTGGGTCTGCGCGCCACCTATGACGACAAGACCGGCGAGGTCTTCCGGGCCAACTATCTGGGGGCCACCCGCAGCCCGCTGACGGGCGGCGTCGTGCGCGCGCCCATCCTGTTGCGCACGGACTATCGCAACAGCAACAGCTTCTCGAACCTCTCGCCCAAGATCTCCTTGTCGTACGATTTCTCGGACGCGCTGACCGGTTATGCGTCGTGGTCTTCGGGCTTCAAGTCTGGCGGCTTCGATATGCGCGGCGATGCGATTCTGACGCCCAACACGGTGAACGGCTATGAACCCGAAACCGTGGATTCCTATGAGATCGGCCTGAAGGGATCGGCCTTCGACCGCCGCCTGTCCTTCGCCTCGGCGATTTTCTACAACGAGTATCAGAATCAGCAGGTCACAACCCAGGTGCCCGCTGTCGGCGGCATCGCTAGCTTCGTCGATAACGTCGGCCAGTCGACGATCTATGGGGCCGAGGTCGAAGGTTCGCTGTTCCTGACCGACAACCTGAGGGCCAACTTCGCCGTCGGCTATCTGAAGGCCGAGTTCGACCAGTTCCTGCGCTACAACCTCACCACCCGTGTCTATGACGACATCGCCAACCAGGTGGTGCTCCAGAACGCGCCGAAATGGACGGGCTATTTCGGCCTGACCTGGACCGGCGACCTGGCGGGCGGTCAACTGGCGGTCACGCCGTCGGTCAGCTATCGCGACGATTACAGCCAGTTCGAATTCCCCAACCCCATCCTGGATCAGAAGGCGTTCAGCCTGGTGGATTTGTCGGTGGTCTGGACGGATCCGACCGATCGCTGGACCGTCGGTCTGTATGGCAAGAACCTGACCGAGGAAGAGTATCGCGTGGGCGCCTATAACTTCCCCGGCGCCACCTTCGACAACTCGCTGATTGGCTATTATGGCCCGCCGCGCACTGTCACGGCGTCGCTGCAGTTCAAGTTCTAACCGCCTGAACCCCTTCTCCTGGGGGCTGGGGCGGCGGTTCGATGCGGGCCGCCGCCCTTTTTCTTTGTCGCCTGCCCGAGCCGCGGCTACCGTCGCGCCTGCGGGAAGAGTTCAAGTCGAGGGAAACGCCATGACTGACACGGCCGCGCGCGCCGACCGTCCCGGCTACCGCTTCTATGTCCTGGCGGTGCTGATCCTGGTCTATATGCTGAACTTCCTGGACCGGCAGATCATCGGCATCCTGGCCGCCCCCCTGAAGGAAGAGTTCGGTCTCTCGGACAGCCAGTTCGGCCTTCTGGGCGGCATCGCCTTCGCCTCGGTCTATTCGACCCTGGCCATTCCCCTGGCCTGGCTGGCGGACCGGTTCAGCCGGGTGTGGATCATGACCGGCGCCCTGGCGATCTGGTCGGGCTTCACCGCCCTGTGCGGCATGGCCGGGTCGTTCGGCCAGTTGTTCCTGTTCCGCATGGGCGTGGGCGTGGGCGAAGCGGGCGGCGTGGCCCCCGCCTATTCCTTGATCGCCGACTATTTCCCGCCGAACCAGAGGGCGCGCGCCCTGGCCGGTTTCGCCTTCGGCATCCCTCTGGGAACCGCGGCGGGGACGCTGGTCGGCGGCCTGCTGGCGGCGGAATACGGCTGGCGCACCGCCTTCATCGCCGTGGGCCTGATCGGCCTGGTGGCGGCGCCCCTGCTGCGACTGACGGTGCGCGACCCGAAGCGGGGCGGGCAGGACAAGGCGGTCGTCTCGAGCGCCCCGGGGGATGCGGCGCCCGTCGCCACGCCGCCCGTCCGTTCGGCCCTGGGCCGCAAGGTCGGCCTGGGCCTGCTGGGCGTCGGCGCCGGCCTGGTCGCCTTGGCCGCGGTGATCCGGTTCGGCGGCCTGACCCTGGCCGATCCGCTGGTGATCGGCTTCGCCGGCCTGCTGGGCGTGGTGATCGGGATCTCGGTGCTCATCGCCAAGACCACGGCCTCGGTGGTCATGGCCAAGAAGAGCTTCTGGCTGCTGGCCCTGGGCGCGGCCTCGTCCTCGGTCTGCGGCTATGGCGTGGCGGGCTGGCTGCCGCTGTTCTTCATGCGCAGTTTTGACCTGACCCTGAAACAGGTCAGTTGGTATTACGCCGGCATCGCCCTGATCGGCGGCCTGCTGGGCATCTGGCTGGGCGGGATGATCGCCGACAAGCTGTCCCGGCGCGGCAAGGGCGCCTACCCGTTGACGCCGGCAATCGCCTTTCTGATCTCGGCGCCCCTGTTCGTGGCGGCGATGAACTCGCCCTGGCTGATCGGCCTGGTCCTGCCCGGCGGCGGCGGCCAGGTCCAGCAACTGACCCTGGCTTTCCTGATCTTCCTGTTGCCGACGGGCCTGAACCTGGCCTGGCTGGGACCGGTGACGGCGGCGGTGCAGCATCTGGTCCCGGCGCCGATGCGCTCGACCGCCTCGGCCTTGTTCCTGCTGTTCAACAACCTACTCGGCATCGCCGTGGGCTTCTACTATTTCGGCTGGATGAGCGATCTTCTGGCCCCGCGCTTCGGCGAGGAGAGCCTGCGCTGGGCCATCTATACCGGCATGGGCTTCTACCTGCTGGCCTCGACGCTGCTGATCGCGGCCTCGCGGACGCTGAAGCGGGACTGGGTGGACTGACGGCGGCCCGCTCTCAGAGAGAGAGCGCCCTCGCGGTTGCACCTGCGAAGGGCGCGCGCCTATAAGCGGCCCGACCTTCTTTCCCAGCCGACGGCGACGCCATGAACATTCACGAGTATCAGGCCAAACAGCTTCTGAAGGGCTATGGCGCCCCCGTCGCCGAGGGCGTGGCCATCACCTCTGCCGACGAGGCCGCGGCGGCGGCCGAGCGTCTGCCCGGACCGCTGTATGTCGTGAAGTCCCAGATCCACGCGGGCGGTCGCGGCAAGGGCCGGTTCAAGGAACTGGGCGCCGAGGCCAAAGGCGGGGTGCGCCTGGCCAAGTCGATCGACGAGGTCGTCGCCAACGCCCGCGAGATGCTGGGCAACACCCTGGTCACCGCCCAGACCGGCCCGTCCGGTAAACAGGTCAACCGCCTGTATATCGAGGACGGCGCCGACATCGCGCGCGAACTCTATTGCTCGCTGCTGGTCGATCGGGGCGCGGGCCGGGTGGCCTTCGTCGTCTCGACCGAAGGCGGCATGGACATCGAACAGGTCGCCCACGACACGCCCGAGAAGATCGCCACCATCGACATCGATCCCGAGACCGGCGTCACGCCCGCTGACGTGGCCCGGATCAACGCGGCCCTGAAGCTGACGGGTCCGGCGGCCCAGGACGGCGAGACCCTGTTCCCGACCCTGTATCGGGCCTTCCTCGACAAGGATATGTCGATGCTGGAGATCAACCCGCTGATCGTCATGCAGAACGACCGCCTGCGCGTGCTGGACGCCAAGGTCAGCTTCGACGGCAACGCCCTGTTCCGCCACCCGGACATCAAGGCGCTGCGCGACGAGACCGAGGAAGACGCCAAGGAGATCGAGGCGGCCGAATGGGACCTGGCCTATGTCGCCCTGGACGGCAACATCGGCTGCATGGTCAACGGCGCCGGCCTGGCCATGGCGACGATGGACATCATCAAGCTGTACGGCAAGGAGCCGGCCAATTTCTGCGACGTCGGCGGCGGCGCCTCGAAGGAAAAGGTCGCGGCGGCCTTCAAGATCATTACCCAGGACCCGGCGGTCGAGGGCATTCTGGTCAATATCTTCGGCGGCATCATGCGCTGCGACATCATCGCCGAGGGCGTGGTGGCCGCAGTCAAGGAGGTCGGTCTGGAGGTGCCGCTGGTGGTCCGCCTGGAGGGCACCAACGCCGAGCTGGGCAAGCAAATCCTGAACCAGTCGGGCCTGAACATCACCGCCGCCGACGACCTGGACGACGCGGCCCAGAAGATCGTCGCGGCGGTCGGCTGATCGTGAAGACCGCTGCGGTCATTGCCGGTCTGGCGCTGCTGGCGGTCTCGGGACCGGCGGCGACGCAGACGGCCGTGCCGGAACAGATCGCCGATCTGAATCGCATCTGCATCGCGGCGGCTGGCGATGGTGCGCGTGCGGGCGAACTGGCCCTGGCGGCGGGTTACTCGGCGATGCCGACCGGCATGGTTTCTGAGCGGCGCAATCTGCGCGAGCTGACCAGCTTTCTGAAATCCGACGCCGACCAGGTGCGCATTGTCCTGATCGGCCGTTCCACCCGTCGTATCGGCCGCGAGGAGGTGACGCTGAAACCCTGCATCATCTCGGCCCGCCCGGCGGATTATCGCGCCCTGAAAGCCCGCTTGCGCCAGATGATCGGGTTCGAGCCGGTGCGTGAGGGCGGCGGCGACGGCGACACCTGGGCCTGGCTGTCGCGCGACGATGGTCGCGCGCCTATCCGCAATCTGAACGACGCCAACCTCGCCGACCTGGCCGTCACCGGCCAGCTTCGGATCATCAATCTCCAGCGCGAGGGTCCAGGCGCCATCCTGACCTACGCCACCGCACAGACCGAAGACTGATCGGTCCGACCCCTCCCGACCCAGAGCACACCATGTCCATCCTCGTCGACAAGAACACCCGCTGCATCGTCCAGGGCCTGACCGGCAAGACCGGCACCTTCCATACGGAACAGGCGCTGCGCTACTACGGCACCCAGATGGTCGGGGGCGTGCATCCGGCCAAGGGCGGCGAGCTGTGGCATGGGTCCGAGGGCGAGACCCTGCCGATCTTCGCCTCGGTGGCCGAGGCGAAAGAGGCGACCCGCGCCGACGCCTCGGTGATCTATGTGCCCCCGGCGGGCGCCGCCGACGCCATCATCGAGGCCATCGACGCCGAAATCCCCTTCATCGTCTGCATCACCGAGGGCATCCCGGTGCTGGATATGGTGCGGGTCAAGGCGCGGCTGGACCGTTCGAACTCGCGCCTTCTTGGGCCGAACTGTCCCGGCATCCTGACGCCCGAGGAATGCAAGATCGGCATCATGCCCGGCTCGATCTTCAAGAAGGGCAATGTCGGCATCGTCTCGCGCTCGGGCACCCTGACCTATGAGGCGGTGTTCCAGACCACCAATGCGGGTCTGGGCCAGACCACGGCCGTCGGCATCGGCGGCGACCCGGTCAAGGGCACCGAATTCATCGACGTGCTGGAGTTGTTCCTGGCCGACCCGGCGACCGAATCGATCATCATGATCGGCGAGATCGGCGGCGGCGCCGAGGAAGACGCGGCCCAGTTCCTGATCGACGAGGCCAAGAAGGGCCGCAAGAAACCCATGGCCGGCTTCATCGCCGGGCGCACCGCCCCCAAGGGCCGCACCATGGGCCATGCCGGCGCCGTGGTCTCGGGCGGCAAGGGTGATGCAGACTCCAAGATCGCGGCCATGGAGGCTGCGGGCATCCGCGTGTCGCCGTCGCCCGCGCGCCTGGGAACCACCCTGGTGGAAGTGCTGAAGGGCTGACCTTCCAGCGGGGTTTCCCAGGGTCAACTGCCGAAACAATTGTAGTTTTTTCGGTGTTCAACGCGCGAAAGCCTGCCTAAGGGCTGGGTATCGACACCCGGCCCCCAGGAGATCGCCATGTCCGACAAACCCGCCATCGTTCTGGTCCATGGCTTCTGGGGCGGCGCCGCCCACTGGGCCAAGGTCATTCTTGAACTGAACGCGCGCGGCTTCACCAAGGTGTTCGCCGTCGAGAACCCGCTGACGTCCCTGGCGGACGACGCCGAACGCACGCGCAAGATGGTGGCCCAGATCGATGGACCGGTGGTTCTGGTCGGTCATTCCTATGGCGGCAAGGTGATCACCCAGATGGGCGACATGCCCAACGTCAAGTCGCTGGTCTATATCGCCGCCTTCGCCCCTGACGCCGGTGAAAGCGCCGGCGCCATCAGCCAGGCCCATCCGCCCGCCGCCTTCGGCAATATCGCGCCCGACAGCGACGGTTTCCTGTGGATCGCCCAGGATGCGTTCGGCGACAGCTTCGCCCAGGACCTGCCCGAGGACGAAACCCTGATCATGGCCGTGACCCAGAAGGCGCCGGTCGGCGGCACGTTCGGCGACGTCGTCGCCGCCCCCGCCTGGAAGGTCAAGCCGAGCTGGTATCAGATCTCGTCCAATGATCGGATGATCCATCCCGACAACCAACGCATGATGTCCGGCCGCATGAACGCCAGGAAGGTCATCACCCTGGACGCCAGCCATGCCTCACTGGCCTCGCGCCCGGTCGAGGTGACGGACCTGATCGTCGAGGCCGCTGGGGCCTGATCGCCGGGTCGACGATGATCGGCGGAACCTGGAACGTCGACGCCCTGTCGCCGGGGCGCGGGCGAGATTCATGTCGGCTTTATCCCCGACGGCAGCCCCTTCGTCGACCGCACCGGCTTCAGCGGCGTGCCCATCACCACGTCCAGCGCACCCCTGGATGAGGAAGAACCCGGAATCTCCTTCGCCCCGGGGGGAGAGGGGTCTGTGGACGCCCGACGGCGAAAATCGCCCCCGGTGGGCCGGGGAGAGGCTCTTGTTAGTCAAAAACTTCGTCTTTCGCCCCCATTCGGTCATGACCCATGAGGAAACACGGCCTATATGAGCGGCGTCGCTGGGGCGCAGACGTGCGCGCGGGGCATGGGACTGACGGAACACGATGGCTGACGACGCCGGGCGCCTGAATCAGGTCTTCGCCGAGACCTCCTTCCTCTACGGCTCGAACGCCGCCTTCATCGAGGATCTGCACGGTCGCTGGGCCGCCGATCCGACCTCGGTGTCGCCCGAGTGGCGCGCCTTCTTCGACCAGCTTCGCGACAACGCCGAAAGCGTGAAGGCCGCCGCCGCTGCGGGCGGTTGGGGTCGCTCGCCCGTCGTCGAACCGACCGAGGAGACCGGGGCTTTCGACGGTCGTTGGCCGGAACCCAAGATCGCATCCAAGCCCGAATCCAAGGCCAAGCCGACGCCAGCCGCCGCGACTGGCGCGCCCGTCTCCGTGTCGGCCGACGAGATTCGCGCCGCCGCCCACGATTCCATCCGCGCCCTGATGCTGATCCGCAGCTATCGCGTGCGCGGCCATTTGCAGGCGACGCTGGACCCGCTGGGTATCGAGCTGCCGGCGAACAACCCCGAACTGACGCCCGAATTCCATGGCTTCACCGACGCCGACATGGATCGCCCCATCTATCTGGATGGGGTGATGGGCATGCAGACCGGCACGATCCGCGAGGTGATGGCCGTTCTGAGGGCCACCTATTGCGGCAACATCGGCGTGCAGTTCATGCACATCGCCGAGCCGGAGGAGAAGTCCTGGCTGCAACAGCGGTTCGAGGGCGCCGACCGTTTCGACCGCGACAGCTTCACCAAGGAAGGCAAGCTTGCCATCCTGAACAAGCTGATCGAGGCCGAGGGCTTCGAACGCTTCCTGCACAAACGCTTCCCCGGCACCAAGCGCTTCGGCCTGGACGGCGGCGAGGCCATGGTTCCGGCGCTGGAGCAGGTGATCAAGCGCGGCGGCAATCTGGGCATGGACGAGATCGTGTTCGGCATGGCCCATCGCGGCCGCCTGAACGTGCTCGCCGCCGTGATGGGCAAGCCCTACAAGGCCATCTTCCACGAGTTCCAGGGCGGCTCGTCCGTGCCTTCGGACATCGAGGGATCGGGCGACGTCAAATACCACATGGGCGCCAGTTCGGACCGTGAGTTCGACGGCAACAAGGTCCACCTGTCGCTGACCGCCAATCCCTCGCACCTGGAGATCGTCAATCCGGTCGTGCTGGGCAAGGCGCGGGCGAAACAGGCGTTCGACATCCGCGAGGCCAACGTCGGCCGACCGGAAGAACAGTGGGCGCTGGACCGCACCAAGGTCGCGCCGCTGCTGATCCACGGCGACGCCGCCTTCGCCGGTCAGGGCGTGGTGGCGGAATGTTTCGCCCTGATGGGGCTGAAGGGATACCGCACGGGCGGCACCCTGCATTTCATCATCAACAACCAGATCGGCTTCACCACCTCGCCGCGCAACAGCCGTTCGTCGCCCTATCCGTCGGACGTGGCCCTGATGGTCCAGGCGCCGATCTTCCATGTGAACGGCGACGACCCGGAAGCCGTCGTCTTCGCGGCCAAGGTGGCCACCGAGTTCCGGCAGAGATTCCACAAGGATGTGGTGGTGGACATGTTCTGCTACCGCCGCTTCGGCCACAACGAGGGCGACGACCCCACCTTCACCCAGCCGGTCATGTACCGGAAGATCAAGGACCAGCCCTCGACCCGCGAAATCTATTCGCGTCGCCTGGTCGCCGAAGGCGTGATCACCGAGGCCGAGGTCGAGGCTGAACTGGCCCGGTTCGAGACCTTCCTCGACGAGCAGTTCGAGGCCGGCAAGACCTTCGAGGCCAAGAAGGCCGACTGGCTGGACGGTCAATGGACCGGCATGGGCCTGGCCGAAGACGACGAGCGTCGCGGCAAGACCGACGTGCCCGCCGAGGTCCTGCGCGACCTGGGCGCGCGCCTGACGACGGTTCCCAACGCCGTCGACATCCACAAGACGCTGAAACGGGTCATCGAGGGCCGCCGCGAGGCCGTCTCGACCGGTCAGAACATCGACTGGGCCACGGCCGAGAGCCTGGCCTTCGCCAGCCTGCTGGAGGAGGGGTTCCCGATCCGCCTGTCCGGCCAGGATTCGGTGCGCGGCACCTTCAGCCAGAGGCATTCGGGCGTCATCGACCAGACGACCGAGGCGCGCTACGTCCCGCTGAACAATCTGCGCGAGGGCCAGGCCCATTTCGAGGTCATCGACTCGGCCCTGTCGGAAGAGGCGGTGCTGGGCTTCGAATACGGCTACGCCCTGGCCGATCCCAACACCCTGGTGATGTGGGAGGCCCAGTTCGGCGACTTCGTCAACGGCGCCCAGGTGGTGATCGACCAGTTCATCGCGTCGGGCGAGCGGAAATGGCTGCGGATGTGCGGCCTGACCATGCTGTTGCCGCACGGTTACGAAGGGCAGGGACCCGAGCATTCCTCGGCCCGTCTGGAACGTTTCCTGCAAGCCTGCGCCGAAGACAATATGCAGGTCGCCAACTGCACCACTCCGGCCAACTATTTCCACATCCTGCGCCGCCAGATGCATCGGCCGTTCAGGAAGCCCTTGATCCTTATGACGCCCAAGTCGCTGCTGCGGCACAAGAAGGCGGTGTCGACCCTGGCGGACCTGTCGGAAGGTTCGGCCTTCCACCGCGTGCTGCACGACGACGCCCAGACGCGGCCCGACGTAGCCGGCATGACAATCAAGCCGGACGCTGAGATCCGTCGTGTCGTCCTGTGTTCTGGCAAGGTCTATTACGACCTGCTGGAGCGGCGCGAGAAGGACGCCGCCGAGGGTCGGCCGGTGGACGACATCTATCTGATGCGGCTGGAGCAATTCTATCCGTGGCCGATGAAGTCGCTGCTGACCGAACTGGCCCGCTTCCCCACCGCCGAACTGGTGTGGTGCCAGGAAGAGCCGAAGAACATGGGCGGCTGGACCTTCGTCGATCCGTGGCTTGAGTTGACGCTGGAGAAGCTGGACATCCGGGCCAAACGCGCCCGCTATGTCGGACGGCCCGCCTCGGCCTCGACCGCCTCCGGCTTGATGAGCCGCCACCTGAACGAACTGAACGTCTTCCTGACCGAAGCCCTCGCCTGACCTGAAAGCGCACGACCCATGGCCGACATCCTGACCCCCGCTCTCGGCGAATCCGTCACCGAAGCCACCATCGCCAAATGGACCAAGGCCGCCGGAGAACCGGTCAAGAAGGACGAGCTGCTGGTGGAGCTGGAGACCGACAAGGTCTCGCTGGAGGTCGTGTCGCCCGCCGACGGAATCCTGTCGGAGATTCGCTTCGCCGTCGGCGACACGGTGACGCCGGGCGCCGTGCTGGGCGTGGTGTCGCAAGGCGACGTCGCCGCTCCGAAGGCCGAGGCCAAGCCCGCCAAGGCGGCCAAGGCCGAGACGCCCCAAGCGGAGGCGCCAAAGGCCGAGGCCGCCATTGCGGTCGACATCCCCGTTCCCGTCATGGGCGAGAGCGTCACCGAGGGCACGATGGGCGCCTGGCGCAAGACGACCGGGGACGTGGTCGCCAAGGACGAAATGCTTGTCGAGATCGAGACCGACAAGGTGGCCATCGAGGTTTCGGCGCCCGCCGCGGGCGTGCTGACCATCGCCGCGCCCGCCGGTGCGATCGTCAGCCCCGGCCAGTCGCTGGGCAGCATCGTCGTCACTGGCGAGGCGCCGTCGCCGTCCGCGTCGGCGGTCGCCCCGGCTTCGGCCGCCGCGCGCGATGATGCGCCGCACCTGTCGCCTGCCGCCGCCCGCGTTGTGGCCGAGAACAATCTGGACCCGAAGGCCATCGCCGCCACGGGGCCCAAGGGCAACATCACCAAGGGCGACGCCCTGGGCGCGATCGGGACTGCGGCGTCGGCCGCCGTCGCGGCTCCGGCTCCGGCCGCGCCGGCCGCCCCGCGCGCCCTGGCCCCGCGCGAGGAGCGGGTGAAGATGACGCGCCTGCGCCAGACCATCGCGCGCCGCCTGAAGGAATCGCAGAACACGGCGGCGCAACTGACCACCTTCAACGAGGTGGACATGACGGCGGTCATGGCCCTGCGCAATCAGTACAAGGAGGCGTTCGAGAAGCGCCACGGCGTCAAGCTGGGCTTCATGGGCTTCTTCACCAAGGCGGTGGTTCAGGCCCTGCACGAAATCCCGGCCGTCAACGCCGAGATCGACGGCACGGACATCATCTACAAGAACCACTACGACATCGGCATCGCCGTCGGCACCGACAAAGGCCTGGTCGTGCCGGTGCTGCGCGACGCCGACCAACTGTCGCTGGCGGGCGTCGAAAAGGGCATCGCGGCGCTGGGCAAGGCCGCTCGCGACGGCGCCCTGACCCTGGACCAGCTTCAGGGCGGCACCTTCACCATCACCAACGGCGGCACCTATGGCTCGCTGATGTCGACGCCGATCCTGAATGCGCCCCAGTCGGGCATCCTGGGCATGCACAACATCGTCCAGCGGCCGATGGCCGTGAACGGCGAGGTGAAGATCCGCCCGATGATGTACCTGGCCCTCAGCTACGATCACCGCATCGTCGACGGCAAGGAGGCGGTGACCTTCCTGGTGCGGATCAAGGAACTGCTGGAAGACCCGGCGCGATGGCTGTTGGATCTGTAAGGCGGTGGCGGCGCAGCCTTGGACGGTCTTCGGTCCCTTTGAGGTTGGACGCGGCGTCTGCCGTGAGCGGCGCGGCATGCTCCGGGATTCAGCGGCTGATGACGACCTGTGCGACGCAGCGGGGGTCTACATCATCGCGACCACCATCGGCGCTCGTGTCAGGATCGCCTACATAGGCATGACGCATGAACAGGGCCTCTCGGCAGAACTCTTCTCACAGCGGAACGAGCGGGAGGTTTGGCCGAAAGCGCTGGCGCGGCGCGGTCGGGTGAAGGTGTGGCTGTTCGCCAAACGTCATGCGTCACGAGACGGATATGCGTACACGGCAAAACTCAAGCGGCAGTCGCACCTGTTGGAGCAACTGCTGATCATGCACGCCAGGGCGTCGGGGCATGATCTGGTGAACACCAAGAAGATGAAATCGGCGGTTGGCATAGCGGTGCACGGACTGTTTGGCAGCCGGCCAAGAGGGCGGCCTGCTCAGTCGGTGTCGGCCATCGGTGAGGCGCTGCAGCTTCGCTGACGTCCAAAGGTTGCAATGCCGCACCGTCCCGGTTCCTGATCGTCAGGCTCCGACAGTGGCCGCGTCGCCGTCCGGCGCTAGGCTCGCCGCATGGAATGGATCGCGCGCCTCGTCGGGGCCTTCTATGTCTTCGCGGGTGTGGTGCTGATCCGTCAGGCCGTCATCAACTGGCGGCTGGAGCGGACCTTCGGCGCCTTTCTGGAGACGCCGCGCGAGGAGAAGACGGCGGACGTCGTGCTGTCGGTCATGGCGGTGCTGGTGCTGGTCTCGGGCCTGATGCTGCTGGTCCTGCATCATTGGGCCGTGATCGCCTTTCTGGCCTGCTGGGCGTTGCAGGCGGCCTACCTGCTGTGGGCCTCGCGCTGGCGTCGGCCTGAAAACGCCGAGCTGGCGAAGTTGCGCCGCCAGACCACCAACGCCTTCTTCGTCTATACGGGCGCCGCAGTCTTCGTGCTGTGGGCGGCGCAGCGAGGATCGCTGACCTAGACTACGCCCTGCGCGCGCAGGGCCGCGACGTCCAGACCCAGCGCGCCCAGCACCGCGTCCGTATCCTGGCCCAGGGCCGGAGGCGGGGTCGGGTGCACGCAAGCCTGGCCGTCCACCCGGATCGGCGAGGCGACGGTGCGGATCGGCGCCGCCAGGTCGGCGCGGGCCTGGTCCACCGTCAGGCCGCGGTGAAGCGCCTGAGGTTCGGCGAAGACCTGGTCGACGGTGTTGACCGGGCCGCAGGGCACGCCCGCCGCCTCCAGCGCCCGCATCAGATCGGCCATGGCGAACCGCCGCGTCAGGGTCGCCAGCAGCGGCGACAGGATGTTGCGGTTCTCGACCCGCCGGGCGTTGGCGTCGAAGCGAGGGTCGATCCCGAGAGCGGCGTCGCCCAAGGCCCCGCACAGGGCGCGATACTGGCCGTCGTTGCCGACCGCGATCACCACCATGCCGTCCGAGCAGGGGAAGGGCTGATAGGGCGACAGGTTCGGATGGGCGTTGCCCATGCGGGTCGGGACCTTGCCGCTGACGAAGAAGTTCGTCGCCTGATTGGCCAGCATGGCCGCCTGAACGTCAAACAGGGCGATGTCCAGATGCGCGCCCACGCCGGTCTCGCGCGCCCTGAGCAGGGCGGCCAGGATGGCGTTGGAGGCGTAAAGGCCGGTGAACAGATCGACGACCGCGACCCCGACCTTCATCGGCTCGGCGCCGGGCGATCCGTCGGGCTGGCCGGTGATCGACATCAGCCCGCCCATGGCCTGGATCATATAGTCGTAGCCGGCGCGGCGCGCGTCCGGCCCATCCTGGCCGAAGCCGGTGATCGAGCAATAGACCAGGGCCGGATTGATCGCCGACAGGGTGGCGGGGTCCAGGCCGTATTTCTTCAACCCCCCGACCTTGAAATTCTCGACCACCACATGGCTGTCGGCGGCCAGGCGGCGGATGATCTCGGCGCCTTGCGGGTCGGCCATGTCGATGGTGACCGACCGCTTGCCGCGGTTGGCGGCGAAGAAATAGGCCGCGTCGCCGCGTTCACCCGCCGTGGTCGTCGCAAAGGGCGGACCCCACAGCCGGGTGTCGTCGCCCGCGCCCGGCCGTTCGATCTTGATCACCTCGGCGCCCAGGTCGGCCAGGGTCTGGGTCGCCCAGGGTCCGGCCAGCACCCGCGACAGGTCCAGCACGCGAACACCGTCGAGGGGGCGGGGTGGGGCGATCTCGGTCATGGCGCCTGACTAGCCTGTCCGACGCCCGCCCGGAAGGCTCAGTGAAGCAGGTCCGTGGGCAGGGTCTGGCTGGCCAGCAGGGTCTCCATCCCGACCCAGGGGTCCGGTCCCTGACGCTCGACCCAGGCCCTCACCATGTCGCGGCCCAGGCCGTAGTTGATGATATAGCTGCGATAAGTTTCGATGAAGCTGAGGCGCTGGCGGGCGCGGGCGCGGTCGGACAGGCTGTATTTCTGAAGCTGGTCCAGAGCCGTCTCGCGGTCGATGCGCCCGGCCAGGAAGTCCGAGGCGATGGTGTATTCCGCGCGCTTCAAGCGGTCGGTCAGGGCCAACAGATGCGCGCCGTCCTCGGCCATGGCCGGGTCCAGGCCCGCCAGCGGATACAGCACGCGGGTTTCGAACGCGGTGCGCTCATGGCCGGGGAAGGCCAGGTCGATGCCGTAGTTGGCGCTGCCCTCGGCGATCAGGCTCATCGGCGAATAGAGCGGATAGACGCTCATCTCGACCCAGCCGCGTTCCTTGACGAAGGTCTGTTCCAGCAGGGCGTTATAGACGTGGTGGCCCGGGTAGCCCTCGTGGCAGCCCAGGTCCACGGCGCGGTCGATGTAGATCGGCAGGTCGGTGTTGATCTCGATCAGGCTGTTGGCGTCGCCCTGGTAATAATTATAGCCCGACCACGGCTTGTTGTTGACGAAGCCCATGGTGAACCGCTCGTGGGCGGGCAGGGCGATGTGGCGCGCCGTGCGGGCGCGGCATTCGGCGATGGCGGCGCGGAAGACGGCGTCCAACCGGTCCTTGGGGATGACATAGCGGGCGCGGAAGGCCGCGACCCGGTCGCCCAGCGGTCCCTCGCCGGGGACCAGACGGTCCAGTTCGGCCAGCGTCGCGTCATAGGCGGTCAGCGGCGGCGTTTCGGGCCGGATGCCGAACAGGGCCTCGGCCTCGTCGGCGAAGCTCATCGTCTCGCCCGAGAGCATCCGCAGACGGGCGGCGGCGGCCGAGACATGGGCCAGCAGGTATTTCTTGCGTTGCTGGCTCATGGCGTCCAGCCCGCGATCCGGCACGGCGTCCAGCCGACGTGTCAGGACGGCGGCCGCCTGAATCAGTTGGGGCGTGGTGCGCGGGTTGGCCTTGGCCGCCGCCAGCCACTCGGGCGGCCCATAATAGGCGTCGACATAGCCCGGTTCGCGCTCGCCCAACTCCAGGATCAGGGCGACATAGTCGCGGGCGATCGCGTCCAGTCCGTCGGCGTTCGTCGCCGTAGGCGGGGTCGAGGCGCAGGCGGCCAGAAACAACAGGGCGGACATCAACAGGGCGCGCATCGCTCTCTCCGGGCGGTGATCGAAAATGCCCGGCGGACGCTAGTGGGTTCGGCGCGGGCCGCCAAGTCGGCGACGGGGATTGAGGCGACCCCGGCCATGCTGTAAGGCCCTTGCTCCCGGCCGGTTCGGCCGACGGACGCACCCGTAGCTCAGCTGGATAGAGTGTCGCCCTCCGAAGGCGAAGGTCACAGGTTCGAATCCTGTCGGGTGCGCCATCATCCCATTTCACCCTGATTGTTCCGGCCCGCGTCATTGCGGCGGATTGTGAATCCGCGTGCGGATGGGTTTGATGGCGCCGACGCCGTTCACCTTCGTCCTTGTCGTTCACAGCCTGGGAAACCGCCTGATGAAAGCCCTGTTCCGCACCGTCGCCGCCGCCGCCCTGTTGTGTCTGGCGGGGGGACCGGTCCTGGCCCAGTCGGGGACCGCGCCGGACGCGGCGATCGTCTATCAGCAGCCGCCGGCGCCGATCGCCGACATCCTGGACGCCCGGCCCCTTCCGACAGCCAGCCTGTCGCCGGATCGGTCGACCCTGGCGCTGTACGAACGCTCGGATCTGCCGACCGTCGCCGACCTGGCCGAGCCGATGCTGCGCCTGGCCGGTTACCGCATCAACCCGCGCAACAACGGACCGGCCGAGAGCCGGTCGAGCTGGCTGACCGGTCTCGGTTTCCAATCGGTCGAGGGAGGGCCGGTTCGTGCGGTCGCCTTGCCGCGAGACGCGCGCTTCCTGTCGCCAGGCTGGTCCCCGGACGGACGTTCGGTGGCCCTGCTGATGGATGCGCCGACCGGACTGGAGCTGTGGGTCGTCGATGTCGCCTCGGGTCAGGCGCGCAAGCTGACCGACGCACGCGTCAACGCCGCCACGGGCGGAGCTTTCGACTGGGCGCCGGACAGCGCCGGTCTGATCGTCCGCATGGTTCCGCAAGGCCGAGGCCCCGCACCCGATGTCAGCCGTCCGCCCGCCGGACCGGTCGTGGCCGAGAGCATGGGTCGCGCGGCGCCGGTGCGGACCTATCAGGACCTGCTGAACGACGCGGGCGACGAGGCCCTGTTCGATCACTACTTCACCTCGCAACTGACCTATGCGCCGCTGAACGGTGCGGCGCGGCCTCTGGGCGACCCGGCGATCTATCTGGGCGCGGGCGTGTCGCCCGATGGGCGCTATGTGCTGCGCACGCGCGTCAAACGACCCTATAGCCATGTCGTCCCCGCCGGTCTGTTCCCGGCCGAGGTCGACGTGATCGATATGCGGGGACGCGTCGTGCACCGGGTCGCCGGCCTGCCGCTGCGCGACAATGTGCCGACGGCTTTCGACGCCGTGGCGCCGGGACCGCGTTCGGTCCAGTGGCGCGCCGACGCGCCCGCGACCCTGGCCTGGGTCGAGGCCCAGGACGGCGGCGATCCGCGCACCGAAGCCGCCGTGCGCGACCGCGTCTTGACCCTGGCCGCTCCCTTTTCGGCTGCGCCCTCGACCCTGATCGACCTGAACGAGCGCTATGCGGGCGTCGCCTGGGGCGATGCGGACACCGCCGTGGTCAACAGCCGCTGGTTCAACACCCGCCACGAGACGCGCTGGGTCGTCGATCCGTCGAATCCCGGCCGGGAGCGGCGGCTGCTCGAACGCAACTATCAGGACCGCTACGACAATCCCGGCTCGCCGCTGACCGAGCCGAACGCCCAGGGCTTTTCCGTCATGCGGCTCACGGCCGACGGGCGGGCGCTGATGACCGGTCCGGGCGCGACGCGCCAGGGCGAATATCCCTTCCTGGCCGCGATGGACCTGACGACCGGCCAGAGCGAGCGTCTGTGGACCTCAGCGCCCGGCGAGTATGAGAGCGTGGTCGGGGTCCTCGACGGCGACGCGCGCCGTCTGGTGACCCGGCGCGAGACGCGAAACGATCCGCCCAACCTCTATGTCCGCGACCTGAACGCCCAGACGGCCGAGGCCCTGACCCGGTTCCCCGACCCGGCGCCGCAACTGGCGGGCGCGACCCGACAACTGATCACCTATGCGCGGGCCGACGGGGTGCAACTGTCGGGGAATCTGTACCTGCCGGCCGGTTACGACAAGGATCGCGACGGTCCTCTGCCGCTGGTGATGTGGGCCTATCCGGCCGAGTTCACCGACGCCGCCGTGGCCGGGCAGGTCGTCGACGCCGCCAATCGGTTCGTGCGGCCGGGCGGGGCCAGCCACCTGTTCCTGCTGACCCAGGGCTATGCGGTGTTGGACAACCCCTCCATGCCCATCATCGGCCGCGACGGAGCCGAACCCAACGACACCTATATCCAGCAACTGACGGCCGACGCGGAGGCGGCGGTCAAGGCGGTGGTCGATCTGGGCGTGGCCGATCCCGACCGCATCGCCGTGGGCGGGCACAGCTATGGCGCCTTCATGACCGCCAACCTCCTGGCCCATACCGATCTGTTCCGCGCGGGGATCGCCCGTTCGGGGGCCTATAACCGCACCCTGACGCCCTTCGGCTTCCAGTCCGAACAGCGAACCTATTGGGAGGCGCCCGAGGTCTATGACGCCATGTCGCCCTTCGCCTATGCCGACAAGGTCAATGAGCCGATCCTGCTGATCCACGGCGAGGCCGACGACAATCAGGGCACCTTCCCGATCCAGAGCGAACGCTTCTATGCGGCGCTGAAGGGCAATGGGGCGACCGTGCGCTATGTCGTCCTGCCGTTGGAGGCGCACGGCTATCGCGCGCGGGAATCGGTCGGCCACACCCTGTGGGAGATGGTCCGCTGGCTGGACGCCTATGTGAAGACCGCGCCGCCCCGTTCGGGCGGGCGATGACGCGGCGGGGCGGCGCGCGTCAGAGGGTCAGGCCGCAGGTGCGCATGATCTCGGCCCGCAGCTCGGGCAGGCCGGTTCCCTTTTCCGACGAGGTCACGGCCACGACGGGATAGGCGGCCGGGCGTTTGGATATGGCCTTCAGCGTCGCCTCGCGCACCCGTTCGGCCTCATGCGGCTTGATCTTGTCGGCCTTGGTCAGAACGATCTGATAGCTGACGGCGGCCAGGTCCAGCGCGTCCAGGGCCTCGGCGTCCACGGCCTTCAGGCCGTGGCGGGCGTCGATCAGCAGATAGACCCGCTTCAACGTCACCCGTCCGCGCAGATAGTCGCGGCCCAGGTCCTGAAACTTCTTCACGGTCGTCTTGGACGCCTTGGCCCAGCCATAGCCGGGCAGGTCGACCAGGCGCATCTTTCCGTCCAGGTCGAAGAAGTTGACCTCGCGCGTGCGGCCCGGCTCGTTCGAGGCGCGGGCCAGCCCCTTCATGCCGACCAGGCCATTGATCAGGCTGGACTTGCCGACGTTGGAGCGACCGGCGAAGGCGATCTCGGGCAGATCCGGGTCGGGCAGTTGCTCGATCTTGGCCGCCCCCATGACGAAGGTCGCCCGACGCGCGAACAGGACCCGCGCCGCCTCGATCTCCTCGGGGGTGAGGTCGTCCAATCAGGCGGCCTTCTTGCGGATGCGGGCGATGAAGGCGTCGATGGGATTTTCGGCGCCGAAGCGGTGCATGATGAAATACTGCTGGATGATCGACAGGATGTTGTTCCACGCCCAATAGACCAGCAGACCCGCCGCGAACGGCGCCATGATGAAGGTGAAGACGATCGGCATCATCTGGAAGATCTGACGCTGGACCGGGTCGGGCGCGGGCGGGTTCATCGCCTGTTGCAGCCACATGGTCAGGCCATAGAAGATCGGCAGGACGCCCAGGCCCAGCATCCCGACCAACAGGCCGCCGATCAGCGGGACCGAGCCGGGATCCCACGGGATCAGACCGAACAGCGTCCAGATGTTGGACGGATCGCGCGCCGACAGATCCTGAATCCAGCCGAAGAAGGGCGCGTGGCGCATTTCGATGGTGACGAACAGCACCTTGTACAGGGCGTAGAAGACCGGAATCTGGACTAGGATCGGCAGACAGCCGGCCAGAGGGTTGATCTTCTCCCGCTGATACAGGGCCATCAGTTCGACCTGCTGTTTCTGCTGGTCGCCCTCGTACTTCTTCTTCAGCTCCTCCATCTTGGGCTGGAGCTTGCGCATCTTGGACATGCTCTCATAGGCCTTGTTGGCCAAGGGGAACATGATCAGCTTGACCACCACGGTCAGGGCCAGGATGGCCAGGCCGAAATTGCCCAACAGGCCGAAGAAGAACTCCAGCACCATGAAGATCGGCCGGGTCAGGAACCACAGCATCCCCCAGTCGATGGCGTAGATGAAGCGGGGCAGGTGCAGGCTGTCCTCATAGCTCTTGAGCACTTCGCTGCGCTTGGCCCCGGCGAACAGGCGTTGGGTTTCGGTGATCTGGCGGCCCGGATTGATGACGCGCGCGGCGCCCAGCATCGAGGCTTCCTGCACCTGGGTGTCGCCGCTGGCGCGGACGCGGAATCCGGCCTCGACCTTTTCGGACTGGTCGGGGATCAATGCCGCCAGCCAGTATTTGTCGGTGATGCCCAGCCAGCCGCCGGTGGTGTCGTGGTCGATGCGCGGCTTCTTGGCCCAGTCCTTGTATTTGTACTGCTCGGTGACGAAACCGTCGCCGCGGCTGAAGGTGCCGATGGCGCCTTCGTGCAGGATCATGTCGCGCCCCAGGCCCGGCGGCACGCCCTGGCGCTCGACCCGGCCATAGGGGGCGATGGTGATGGGCTGGGTCCCCAGGTTGGCGACCGTGTCGGTGACGGTGAACAGATACTGGTCGTCCAGCGCGATCACGCGGGTGAAACGCAGGCCGTTGGCGTTGTCCCAGGTCAGGGTCACCGGCGTCGACGGCGTCAGGGTCGAGCCGCCGGTCAGCCGCCACAGGGTGTTCGGTCCCGGAACGCCGCCCGGCACATTGGCCCCGGTCCAGCCGAACTGGGCGAAATAGGCGTGCTCCATGCCTTGCGGCCGGAACAGCTCCACCGGCGGGCTGTCCTTGGCCACGGTCTCGCGATAGCGGACCAGGAACAGGTCGTCGACACGGCCGCCCAGCAGGGACAGCGACCCCTTCAGGGTCGGGCTTTCGATCGGTACGCGGGCCGCGCGGCCCAGAGCCTGGGCGCGATCGGCGGTAAGGACCTGTTCCGGCGGCGCGGCGGAAGCGGTGGTCGGATGGTCGCCGGCCTTTTCAACCTTTGCGGCTGCGGCCTCGGCCTGGGCGGCGCGACGACGCTGGGCCTGCGGCTCCATCACGAAGAACATGTAGAAGCCCATGATCACCGCGGCGCACACGAAGAAAAGGATCGTGTTGCGGGAGTCTTGATTCTGCATCGGGTCAGCGGTCCTGGCCGGGGTGGTCGGCGGGGGTCACGATCGGGCCTTCCACATGGGAGGACGCGCGCGGGGTCGCCAGCCTTGTAAGGGTCGATTTCACATCGTCAAGCAAACGGTCCCAGGCCCGTTCGGCCGTGCCGCTGCGCGCGATGAACACATAGTCGCAGCCAGGGCGTCCATGGACGGCCGCCAGCGCCCGTGCGGCCTCGCGCAGGCGGCGTTTGGCGCGGTTGCGCACGACGGCTCCGCCGATCTTCCTGGTGGCGGTGAAGCCCAGGCGGATGGCGGGATCGCCGTCGCGCCGATCCAGTTGCTGGATCAGAACGGCGCCGCGCGCCAGAGAAACGCCTTTGGCGGCCGCCAGGAACTGGGGCCGCCGGGTCAGGCGCAGAAGCTTGGGGGAAGTCGTCATCGCGGCGTCCCTTTCAGGACGCGGCCGATCAGGCCGTCAGGCGCTTGCGGCCCTTGGCGCGGCGGCGGGCGACGATCTTCTGTCCGTTCTTGGTGGCCATCCGCGAACGGAAGCCGTGACGGCGCTTGCGCACGAGTCGCGACGGCTGATAGGTCCGCTTCACGGTCGGCTCCAAAATAAATGTGTGACACGGCGGGCCGAAACACGTCCGCCGCAGGAAGGGCGGGCGTATAAGGGGCGAAGGCGCAGGCGTCAAGCCGCGCGGATGGACAAGGACGACTTCGGGTATGGCGAAACGGTCGGCGAAGGAATGGGCGATCCGCCTTTTGCCGCTGGCCGTCATCGCGGGACTGGTCGTCGCCTTCTTCGCCCTGGGCCTGAACCGCTATCTGTCGATGGAGATGATCCGCGAGCATGGACTGAGCCTTCGGGCCTATGCGCGCGAACATTACGGTCAGGCGCTGATCGGCTTCATCCTGGTCTATGCGCTGGCCACGGCCTCGACGATTCCGGGACCGGTGTTCCTGACGCTGCTGGGCGGGATGATGTTCGGACCCTGGGTCGGGGCGCTGGCCCAGTCGACGGGCGCCACCCTCGGCTCCATCGTCATCTATCTGGTCTATCGCACGGCGCTGGGCACCTGGCTGAGGGCCAAGTTCAAGGCCGACGCCGGAATCATGGACCGGATCACCACCGGCATAGACCGCAACGCCTTCGTCACCCTGTTCACTCTGCGCGTCATCCCCAGCGTGCCCTTCGTCCTGATCAACGCCGCCGCCGGCATGGTTGCGGCGCCGCTGAAGCCTTACATCGTCGCAACCTTCCTGGGTCTGCTGCCGTCGACCACCATCTACACCTGGATCGGATCGAAGCTGGGCGAGATGATGCAGGCGGGCGTCAGGCCCGATCTGGAGACCCTGGTGCGCCAGTTCTTCTGGCCGCTTATGGGGGTGGCCTTCCTGTCGCTGCTGCTGCCGTTGTTCATCAAGCTGTGGCAGGGCCGACGCAAGCGGCGGGAGACCGCGGCGTGAACCGCCTTGCGGCCCGCATCCGCCAGCGTTTGAACCTGGCGCCGCCGGGTTGGCGGCCGCATCCGCCGGACGGCATGTCGTCGCGGCTGTTGGCCCTGACGGCGGTCTTCACCCTGGCGGTCGAGCTGTTGATCATCATGCCCAGCGCCGCATCGTTCCACGAGCGCTGGCTGCGCGACCGGTTGCAGGCGGCCGAGCTGGCCTCGGTCGGCATCGAGGCCCTGCCCTACAACGCCGTCGAGGATGAGACGGCCGCCGAGCTGATGCGGATCGGCGGGGTTCAGGCTGTTGTCGTGGGCGAACAGGGGGTGCGGCGCCTGCTGCTCCAGGCCCCCAATCTGCCGCGCGCGCCCGATCTGATCGACCTGAGGCGCGATACGCCCCTGGCGCGGGCGCTGGACCCGTGGCGGACGCTGTTCGGCCACCCGGATCGTTCGATTCGGGTACAGGCGCGGCCGCGCTACCGCTCGGGCGACTTCATCGAGATCCTGACCCCGGCCCAGCCGTTGAAGCTGGAGCTGCGCGCCTTCCTGCTGAACAGCCTGCTGGCCTCGCTGCTGATCGCGATCGCGGCCGGCGGCCTGCTGTACGCCGGTCTCAGCTATCTGGTGCTGCAACCGCTGCGGCGCGTGACCCGCTCCATCGAACGCTTCGCCGCCGATCCCGAAAGCCCAGCCGAAACCCCGTCCGACCGTCACGACGAGATCGGCCGTGTCGAGCGCGAACTGGCGGTCATGCAGGACGAGGTGCGTCACGCCCTGCGCTCGCGCGCCCGACTGGCGGCCCTGGGCGAGGCGGTGGCCAAGATCAATCACGACCTGCGCAATATGCTGACCTCGGCCCAGATGGCTTCTGAGCGCCTGGCGGGATCGGCCGATCCGACGGTGGCCAAGGCCCTGCCGCGGCTGGAGCGCGCCCTAGGTCGCGCCGCCGCCCTGTCGCGAAACGTGCTGGAATACGGCCGCAGCGAGGAGCCTGCGCCTCAGCCCGCCAAGGTCGCCCTGGCCGGCGCCCTGACCCTGGCGGCCGAGGACGCGGGTCTGGACGCGTCCGGCGTGCGGCTCGACAAGCGGCTGCCGACGCGGTTCGCCATACAGGCCGACCCGGACCAGTTGCACCGCATCCTGGTCAATCTGATGCGCAACGCCCGTCAGGCGATCGAGACGGACGCCCTGCGCCCGCCCGCGCGTCAGGGCCGGGGCGTCATTCGCGTGACGGCCGAGACGGACGGCGCCATGGCGGTGATCCGCATCGCCGATGATGGGCCGGGCATACCGCCCCGCCTGGCCGAACGGCTGTTCGAACCCTTCGTCAGCGGGCGAACCTCGGACGGCACGGGCCTGGGCCTGACCATTTCACGCGAACTGGCGGCGGGCCACGGCGGGGATCTGCGGCTGGCGGCGTCGGGACCGGACGGGGCGGTCTTCGAGCTGCGATTGCCGCTCTAATCCAGACCGTCGTCGCTGACGGTGAAGGGGCGCCCTTCCTTCTTGGCCAGGCGCGCCAGCTCATCCTGAACCACCTGCCAGCGCCGCAGGCGTTCATAGGAAACCATGTGTTCGGGCGAGGATTCCAGCCAGTCGCGGAACTCTTCGGTCTGGCGGCGGATGTCGGGCGCGCGGGGGTCGGGAAGGTTGGGCACCTTCGGCAGGCGCACGGCCACGTCCGCAGGGACGGGAAAGGCGCCGATGGAGGTCGACAACATCATGGCGAGCCGATGATTAGACGAACCGCGTCGCCCGTAAAGCGGCGCCTCGACCTTGGCCGGGGGAAATGCGTTGACCTCGGCGATGGTCTATAAGGTCTGACCATCGCACCGATAGGGAGTCTTCCGATGGTCCGCCTTACCGTCTTCGCCGTGATCCTCAGCGCGGCCGCCCCGGCCCTGGCCCAGACCACGCCGCCCGCGACTCCGACCGCGCCGGGAATCGTCTCCAAGGCCGTCGATCCCTATGCGCCGACCGACCCGGACGAGTTGGAAGCCTGGCTGCGCGCGCGCGGCGAAGCCTACTATCGCGCGCCCGATGCGCGTCAGGACCCGTCCGAACTGGCCCGGACGGCGTCCCTGAACGCCGAGATCGCCGCCAACAATGACCGCGCCGAGGCTCAGGACCAGGCGAACATCGCCGATTACGAGGCCGCCAAGGTCAAGTATGACGCCGCCGCATCGGCCCATCGGGCCGCCGCCGCCGAGGCCGCGACGGCCCAGGCCAATTATGAGGCGGACCTGCGCGCCTCCCAGGCCGCCCAGGCCCAGTACGAACGCGATCAGGCCGAATGGCGCCGCCGTGTCGCCGCCTGCGCACGCGGCGACCGCTCGGCCTGCGCGCCGCGCCAATAGCGGGTCGGCATGAAGCCGCCATCATTGGATGAAAGCGTGGCTGCGGGCTTCGCCGCTGGTCTTGGCGCGCGCAGCTCTACCGGCCAGGACTCCGCATGACCGAAGGCTCGACGCTGCGCGCGACAGACCGGACCCCCGTCGCCGATCGCCCGCTGGCCGAGGGGCGGGTCGCGGTGTGGCGGCATCCGCTGTGGGTGCGCTGGACCCACTGGATCAATGTCGTCGCCGTCGTGGTGCTGGTGATGAGCGGGCTGAACATCCTGATGGCTCATCCGCATCTGTATTGGGGCCTGCGCTCGACCTTCGCCGATCCGTGGCTGTCGTTCGGGGCGGCGCCCGACTGGGCCATGATCCCCTCGGGCCGCGACCTGGCCCAGGGGCGGCGCTGGCATTTCTTCTTCGCGTGGATCTTCGTGTTGAACGGTCTGGTCTATCTGATCCTGCTGATCGCGACGCGGCGGCTGGGGCGCAGGCTGTGGCCGGACCGGGCCGACCGCGCGGGGTTCTGGCTCTCGGTGAAGGACCATGCCCGCTTCCATTTCCCGAAGGACGACGAGGCGCGACGCTACAATGTCCTCCAGAAGCTGACCTATCTGGCCATGCTGTTCGTCATCCTGCCCATGATGCTGATCACCGGCCTGTCGATGTCGCCCGGGTTCAACAGTATCGGCGGCGTGCTGCTGGACCTGATGGGCGGACGGCAGTCGGCGCGGACCCTGCATTTCCTGTCGGCCGTCGCCATTGCGATGTTCATGGTCGTCCACGTCAGCCTGGTGATCTGGACGGGACCGATCAACAACCTGCGGGCCATGATCACCGGCTGGTTCGTCATCGACCCCTCGGGCGCGGAGGACCGGTCATGAACCGCCGTCGCTGGCTGACCGGCGCCGCCGCGACCCTGGGCGCCGCCTTCGTCGCCGCCTGCGACCAGGTGACCAAGGCGGCCTCGGTCCGCCAGGCCCTGCGCATGGCCGAGGGCCTGACGCGCCGCGTCCAGCGCCTGATCCTGCCGCGCGAGGCCCTGGCCCCGACCTATGACCGGGCCGACATTTCGCCGGACTTCCGGCCCAACGGGTCGACCAACCCCCAGGCGTCCGACTATCTGGCCCTGAAGGCGGGCGGCTTCGCCGACTATCGGCTGGTCGTCGACGGCCTGGTGGAGCGGTCGCTGTCGCTGTCGCTGGCGGAGCTTCGGGCCAGGCCCGCACAGAGCCAGATCACCAAGCACGACTGCGTCGAGGGCTGGACCTCCATCGCCGAATGGACCGGGGTGCGGCTGGCGGCCTTGCTGGACGAGGCGGGGCTGAAGCCCCAGGCCCGCTACATCGTCTTTCACTGTTTCGACGCCCTGGATCAGCGCGAGGACGGCGAGCGCTATTATGAGAGCATCGACCTGATCGACGCGCGCCACCCGCAGACGATCCTGGCCTGGGCCATGAACGGTCGGACCCTGGCCGTTGCCCATGGCGCGCCGCTGCGTCTCAGGGTCGAACGCCAGATCGGCTACAAGCACGCCAAATACATCCGGCGGATCGAAGCCGTCGAAAGCTTCGCCCACCTGGGCGGCGGTCGAGGCGGCTATTGGGAAGACAGGGGCTACGAATGGTATGCGGGGATCTAGGTCGCCCCGCCATAGGGATTGGTTGACGAACGGGACGGCGATGTCCATCTGGTGACGATGACCGAAACGGAGATGCGTGTGCGTATCGGCAGCACTGATTTCTAAGGCCCGGCTGCGTGACCTGTGTCGTGGACTGGAACGCGTTGGGCGTATGGCTGACAGCCCTGGCCACCGCAGCCTTGGCCATCACCGCCGCTTGGCAGTTGGGCCACCTCAGAAGACAGCTCAAGACGGAAAGCGAACGCGAACGGCGCTGGCGCACCATCGACGCTTGCGAGCGTTGGTCGATGTCGGAAGTTCTCCGGGACGCCAAAGTGGCGGTCTTCGGCGCCCGATCGTCTGGCAGGCTCGTAGAAAATCCGCTCGCGCACGCTCGGAATATTCGTTCGATCCTGAATTATCTCGACGCGGTGGCTATCGGCGTTCGTCAGGACGCCTATATCAAGGAGATCGTCATCGCCCATCTGTCGACGGTGGTCGTCGATATCGTTCACAACGGCATCGAGGGTGGATGGGCCGATTTCCAGATTCGTGCGGAGGATTATGCCGACCTCATCTGGCTCAGGGACGAAATCATAATGGCTAGGCCAGAGTTGTCCGGCCGAACGATGCCTTCGACGCCTTCGGCGCCGACGACAGGATCTTAGGCTTCGACGGTTTGCGCTCGCTTCTTCATCAGGCTGTCGAAACTGTCCCAGACGCCGTCGGCGCCGTGCCAAGACCCCTGGGTGGCGCCCTTTGAATATTCGGTCGCCCGCGCCTCGAAGAAGTTGGCGTGCTCGACCCCCGACAGCAGGCTTTGCAGCCAGGGCAGCGGGTTCTCACGGCCGCCGCCGTACAGTTCCGGCAGTTGCAATTGGCGCAGACGCCAGTCGGCGATGAAGCGGATATATGCCTTGATGTCGTCGGGGGTCATGCCGTTGACCGGTCCCATTTCGAAGGCCAGGTCGATGAATTTGTCCTCCATCGTCACCACGGTCTCGCAGCACTGGACGATGTCGTCGGCGACCGCCTTGGTGACCGCGCCCGTCTCCTTGTTGAAGGCGTGGTACAGTTTGATGATGCCCTCGCAGTGCAGGCTTTCGTCGCGCACCGACCAGGACACGATCTGGCCCATGCCCTTCATCTTGTTCTGGCGTGGGAAATTCATCAGCATGGCGAAGCTGGCGAACAGTTGCAGCCCCTCGGCGAAGCCGCCGAACATGGCCAGGGTGCGACAGACGTCGGCGTCGGTCTCGACTCCGAACCGGCCCATGTAGTCATGCTTGTCCCGCATGGCCTCATATTCCATGAAGGCGCCGAATTCGGCCTCGGGCATGCCGATGGTTTCCAGCAGCAGGGCGTAGGCCGCGATGTGAATGGTCTCCATGTTGGCGAAGGACGCCAGCATCATCTTGACCTCGGTCGGTTTGAACACCCGACCGTAGCGCTCCATGTAGTTGTCCTGCACCTCGATGTCCGCCTGGGTGAAGAAGCGGAAGATCTGGGTCAGCAGGTTGCGCTCGGCGTCGGTCAGGTTCGCCGCCCAGTCCTTGCAGTCCTCGCCCAGCGGCACCTCCTCGGGCATCCAGTGGACCTGCTGCTGCTTCTTCCACATGTCGAAGGCCCACGGATAGCGGAACGGCTTATAGGCCGCCGACGACGTCAGCAGGCCGGGCGTGGAGGGCTTGATCGGAGCGTGAGCATTCATGGCGGCGGGACCGTTGACGCGAATCCAGAAAAGACAAGACCTAACCATGCGCCCGGCCGGTTCGGGCGCCAAGCCGAATTGCGGCTATATTGCGATCACTTTTTCGCCGACCGCTATATCTGGTAGGTGAGGCGGAGTCGTCTGGGGGTAATTCATCGGCCGCTCGGGGCGGCGTCGACTTCGCCCTTGGGCGGGGCTTCATCTTGCAGCGGCGCATGGCGTCTCGCCTGGAGCCGCGTCGCGGCGTAGGCGGCCAGCCACAGGGCCATGGCCCAGGCGGCGCCGACGCACCACCCGGCCAGCACGTCCGTGGCCCAGTGCGCGCCCAGATAGACGCGCGTCAATCCGACCAGTCCGGCCAGGGTCATGCCGACGCCCAGCACATAGGACTTCAGACGTTTGGCCGGAAACGCGCGCGCCAGCATCACGGCCACCGACAGATAGAAGACCGTCGACAGCAGCGCGTGGCCCGAGGGGAAGCTGGCGTTCAACGTCTCGACGGCCTGATAGGCGGCGGGCGGTCGTTCGCGTTCGAACAGCGCCTTCAACCCCTCGCTCAGGGCGACGCCCCCCGCCAGACCCAGGGCCAGCAGCAGGGCCGACAGCCGTCTTCTCTGGATCAGCAGAAAGCCGACCGTCGCCACGGCGAACAGGCTCAGCACCGCGATGCCGCCCAGGGAGGTGATGTCCAGCGCCGCCTCTCTCAGCCACCATGGCCCGCGCGGCTGACCGGCGACCGGCTGCATCCAGACCAGCACCGCCTGGTCGAAGGCCCGGCCGTCGGTCTCGGCCATGTCGTCGGCCAACCCAATAAAGGCCAGCACGCCCAGGATCACGACCATCACGGCGCCCATGACGGACGGCTCCATGCGGGCCGACGCCCAGGCGCGCCGCAGCGGGGCGATCACTTTTTCCGACATCATCCGCCCTCGAACGGTCAAGCTGGGTCCTGCGTTCCGCTCACGGCTTCGTGAGAAGCGCGCCCTTCCATCGTCAGGCCCGCGTCGCGGCCTGTCCACAGGCTCTTCCCCGACTTCCATCGTGATTCGCCCAGAAAACGAACGTCAAGCCCGTTGACGGGTCGTTAGGCATCTGCGCCCCATATGTGGGTTCGGGGCGCGCTTCGGCCACAAGATGATGTGGTCCGGGCGCGAGAGCCAAAACAGAATCTCTATTCGGGGCAAGGCGCTTATGGCTGGCGGCGAAGCATTGAAGACGGTTGGGTTCGAGGGCGGCGCTTCGGCCGTTCAGGCCGATCGACCGCATCTCAGCGTGGTGCCGTCGATCCACCTGGATCGCGCGCGCGACGCCCTCTTGACCGACTTCGGCAAGAAGACGCTGGAAGACCGCTATCTGCTGCCGGGCGAAAGCTACCAGGACATGTTCGCGCGCGTCGCCACGGCCTTCGCCGACGACGCCGACCACGCGCAACGCGTCTATGACTATATGTCCAAGCTGTGGTTCATGCCGGCCACGCCGGTTCTGTCGAACGGCGGCGCTGATCGCGGCCTACCGATCAGTTGCTTCCTGAACGCGGTCGGCGACAGCCTGGACGGCATCCAGTCGGTGTGGAACGAGAACGTCGCCCTGGCCTCGAACGGCGGCGGCATCGGCACCTATTGGGGCGGCGTCCGCTCCATCGGCGAGAAGGTCAAGGGCGCGGGCCAGACCTCGGGCATCATCCCCTTCATCCGCGTGATGGACAGCCTGACCCTGGCGATCAGCCAGGGTTCGCTGCGCCGCGGCTCGGCCGCCGTCTATCTGGACGTCCACCACCCGGAGATCGAGGAGTTCCTGGAGATCCGCAAACCCTCGGGCGACTTCAACCGCAAGTCCCTGAACCTGCACCACGGCATCAACATCACCGACGCCTTCATGCACGCGGTGCGCGACGGTCGGCCCTTCGCCCTGATCTCGCCCAAGACCGGCGAGACGATGAAGACGGTCGACGCCCGCGCCCTGTGGCAGAAGATCCTGGAGATCCGCCTTCAGACCGGCGAGCCGTATCTGATCTTCTCGGACACGGTGAACCGCCAGATGCCCCAGCACCAGCGCGACCTGGGCCTGTCGGTCAAACAGTCCAACCTGTGCTCGGAGATCATGCTGCACACCGGTCGCGACCACCTGGGCATCGACCGCACCGCCGTCTGCTGCCTGTCGTCGGTCAACGCCGAGACCTTCCTGGAATGGCGCGAGGAGCCGCGCTTCATCGAGGACGTGATGCGTTTCCTGGACAATGTCCTGGAAGACTTCATCCGCCGGGCGCCGCCGGAAATGAAGGCCGCCGTCTATTCGGCGCGGCGCGAGCGCTCGGTGGGCCTGGGCCTGATGGGCTTCCACTCCTTCCTGCAAGGTCAGGGCGTGGCCTTCGAGTCGGCCATGGCCAAGAGCTGGAACATGCGGCTGTTCAAGCACCTGCGTCGCGAGGCCGACAAGGCCAGCCGCCTGCTGGCCGAGGAAAAGGGTCCGTGCGAGGACGCCAGAGAGCGCGGCGTCATGGAGCGGTTCAGCCACAAGCTGGCCATCGCCCCGACCGCCTCGATCAGCATCATCTGCGGCGGAACCTCGGCGGGCATCGAGCCGATCCCGGCCAACATCTACACCCACAAGACCCTGTCCGGCTCCTTCGCGGTCAAGAACCCCTATCTGGAGCAACTGCTCGATGGGAAGGGCCTGAACACCGAGGCGACCTGGCTGTCGATTCTGGAGCATGAAGGCTCGGTCCAGCACCTGGACGGCCTGACCGATGATGAGAAGTCGGTGTTCAAGACCGCGTTCGAACTGGATCAGCGCTGGATCATCGAACTGTCGGCCGACCGCTCGCCCGAGATCTGCCAGGCCCAGTCGATCAACGTCTTCCTGCCCGGCGACGTCGACAAGTGGGACCTGCATATGCTGCACTGGTCGGCGTGGGAACGGGGCGTGAAGTCGCTGTACTATCTGCGCTCCAAATCGGTTCAGCGCGCCGCCTTCGCCGGGGCCGAAGACAAGACCGCGGACGGAACCGAGACCGATCTGAACCAGCCCGACCTCTTCGCCGCGGCCAAGACCGACTATGAGGAATGCCTGGCCTGCCAATAGGGTCGGCCTCGCCGTCCTGGGGTTCCCTTTGATCTGACGCCCGCGTCGCGGCCGCCTGCCGCCCGAGGCCGAGAGGCGCGGACATGGAACCTGATCCGGCGATAAGGCGTTGGCCGGATGGGTTTGTGTCACGAAAGAGTCTGTTGGCGCCGGGCTTGCTTTAAGGCAGGTTGACGGCAGTTAACGGACTGAGGGGACCGTTGATGCGTGGCTTTGCGTATGTCGGTGGGGTTGGAGCGGCGATCGTGACGATCGTCGGCGTCGCCTGTCCGACTCTGGCGCAGACGCCGTCTTCGGGACCGCGCACCCTGGAACAGGCCCTGGCGGGCACGGCCCATGTCCAGCCCGCCTATGACATCGGCCGACAGGCCTGGGTCGTGGACGCCCAGCGCGACATCGTTGCTCGGCTGAACGCCCAGAGCGCCTTCAACATCGCCGTCGACCGCCCCTTCGGCCCGGCGGTGGAGTTCGAAAGCGAGTTCGCGCCCGAGCCGTCCGACCTGACCGCCAAGAGCCGACGCGACATCTGGCGCGAGGGCGAGGGCTTCACCGATCGGCTGTCGCTGGTGACCGAGGGCCGCTTGCGCCGCGCCGACGGCTCGCCCCTGCCGGTGACGCCGCTGGACCAGGCCGAACTGGACCCCGAACGCTATGACGTCCGCTTCGTGCGCGGCTGGCCGGTCGCCACCGCCTATACGGACAATGGGCTGGAGGTCAGCCTGACGCCCCACGCCGGCGTCGGCGTCGGTTCGGACGGCGGTTCGGCCGAGGCCGGGGCCACGGTGCGCATCGGTTCGGCCGAGGTGCGCGACGGCCAGGCGTTCGGCGAGCGCGCCCGCTGGTATGTCTATGCCGCCGGGTCGGGCCGGGCCGTGGGGTATAATTTCGCCCGCACCCGCGACGGCGATTTCGCCCGTTCGGGCTACAGCCACGATTCCGGCTCCTTCCTGGGCGACGCCTCGCTGGGCGTGGCCTATCGCCGCGGCGACCTGCAAGGCTCGTTCGGCCTGGTCTATCGCGAGATCGAGGCCGAGGGCCTGCGCAGCGGCCGGGGCCTGGACAACGACGTGACCGAGGGCCTGGTGGCCTTCCAGTTGTCGATCAAGCCGCAGTGGTGAGCGGGTCTCGCTGAGTCCTGACTGAGTTCAGACCCGCAACTATTGCACCCGGGCCACGCCCTCGCGCCTCGGGTCGGCCCCGCCGTCCCAGCGTCCGTCGCGCCAGATCGCCCCATGCAGGCCCGAGTTCTCGGACGTGTTCTCGCGCAGCACGACGCCCCGTTCGGCCAGGGCCGCGCGCAGTTCGGGACTGAACATCGCCGTGTCGGCGCCGAAGCCGTCGCCCTTGGCCACCAGGTTCGGCAGGGCGATGGCCGCCTGCATCGACAGGTTCCAGTCCAGCACGCCGATCAGCGTCTTGACGTCATAGGCCAGGATGGCCGAGCCGCCAGGCGAACCCAGGGCGCCGACGAAACGGCCCTGTCGATCCAGGATGATGATCGGCGACATCGACGAGCGCGGCCGCTTGCCCGCCGCCGCGGCGTTGGCCGCTGGGGCGCCGTCCGGCCGGGTCGGCTCGAAACTGAAGTCGGTCAGTTGGTTGTTCAGGAAGAAGCCCGCCGCCATCCGGCCCGATCCGAAGATGCTCTCGACCGTGGTGGTCATGCTGACGGCGTTTCCATCGGCGTCGACGATGACGAAATGCGAGGTGCCGGCCGGTTCGTGCGTGGCGTCGGGACCGGTGAAGGCCCCGCCTGGCGGCGTCCCCGCCGGGGCCGCGCCGGTCAGGCCGGGCGCCAGCGCCGCGCGGGCGGCGACATAGTCGGGGTCCAGCAAGCCTTGAACCGGCACGCCGACGAAGGCCGGGTCGCCGACGTAGCGGTCGCGATCGGCGTACATCAGCCGCTGCAACTGGGCGAAGGCGGCCCAGGCGTCGGGATCGCTCGGCCCCTGGGCGAGGGTCGGCGTCGCCTCGGCCATGGCCAGGAATTGCAGCACCGCCACGCCGCTGGACGGCGGCGGCGGGACACAGACGATCCAGATGACGCGATAGGGACGGCACAGGGCGCCACGCTCGATCGGCGCATAGGCGGCGATGTCCTCGGCGGTCAGAAGGCCGGGACGGGGCTGTTCGGCGACCACGGCGGCGATCTGAAGGGCGATGCGGCCGTGATAGAAGGCTTCGGGTCCGCCCGCCGCCAGTTCGCGCAGGGCGGCGGCGTATTCGGGGTTTCGCAGCACGTCCCCCGCCTGATAGCGAACCCCGTCGGCCTGGGTGAAATAGGCGTCGGCCCAGCGGGTGTGGGCCTGTCCATAGGGCGAGGCGATGAAGCCGGCCAGGCGCGGGCTGACCACGAAGCCGTCACGCGCCAGCCGCTCGGCCTCGTCGAACAGACCGCTCCAGGCCCGCCGGCCATGCTCGCGATGGGCCATGCCCAGCATGGCTACGACGCCCGGCGCGCCCGTCGAGCGGCCCGACAGCACGGCTTCGCTGAAGGGCAGGGGGCGGCCGTTTTCATAGAACAGTTCGGGCGTCGCCGCGGACGGGGCGGTCTCGCGCCCGTCATAGCTGGTGACCTCTCCGGTCGCAGCGTCGTACAGCATCATGAAGGCGCCGCCGCCCAGGCCCGAGGATTGCGGCTCCACCAGGCCCAGCACCGCCTGCACCGCCACGGCCGCATCGACGGCTGAGCCGCCCTCGTCCAGCACCTTCAGTCCCGCCTCGACCGCCAGAGGATTGGCCGCCGCCACGAACGGCCCGCGCGCGGGCGGTGCGGCAGGTGCGGTCGCCGGGGAGGCGGCGGGCGCCTGTGCCGTCCCGGTCGCGCATCCCGCCGTCGCCGCAGCGACGACGAACAGAAGGGCGGTCAGGCGGCGGCGAAACGACATGGATGATCCCGAAGGGGCGCGGCGGGCGGGTGCGGCCCCTTCGACCTAGGCGTTGCGCGCGCGCTCGCCAACCCCGCGCGCAGAATCCGCCGTCGACCGCTTGCGCGCCCGCGCATCAGCGGCTAAAGACCCGCCCTCGCCGAAAGGCGTGCGCACCCGTAGCTCAGCTGGATAGAGCACCAGACTACGAATCTGGGGGTCAGGAGTTCGAATCTCTTCGGGTGCGCCATTTCTTCGCCATTATGGAGCAAACGCACCTAGCCTCGGCTGGGACCGGTTTGTCCACCAGGATAGGATTGCCGGAGCATGGCGCGATCCAACCTCCTGACCGGCCTAGAGACGAAGTTCGCCACCTTGAGCGGTGAAGCGCGGGCGCTCGATCAGCGGATCACAAAGATTGAAGCGGATTACGCCCGCCTTGACGCTCTGAAGGCCGAACAGGCGGTGCTCGTGAAGGGTGCCGGGCACGTCGCCGAAGTGATCAAGCTGCTCGATCCTGAGTGGATTGCGGACACCGTGGCGCCAAGGACGCCCTACACCCGACGTATCCCTCTGCCGCTAAGGCAGTGCTCCCGGCTTGCTGCGGAAACGCTCCGGACAGCGAATGAACCGCTTACCGCGAGGGAGATCGCCATCCAAGTGCTGGAGCGATCTGGTCTGGAAGACCCTTCGTCCGACATCAGGATCAAGGTTACGAACACGGTCGATGCCACCCTTCGACAGTATCGAAAGAAGGGCTTGGTGGTCTCCGACGATAGCTGGCCTGCGAAGTGGCGCTTGCTGCCGGAGCCCCATTGCTAGGTTCGTCCTAGCGGACAGGATACCCATATCGTGCAGCCGCACCTTCAGCAGCCTGGTGGGCTTCGCTTTCCAATCGCTGCTGGTAGGCCCGCCACGTCGGTCCATAGAGCCGCTCCATCGCGGTTTTCCAACGGTGCTCCGCCGCCGCCCGGTTCGTCTCGACTTCGAGGATGTCGTCGCGGGTGACTGCAACCGCCGCCCGCGCTGTGAATAACCCGCTGCTGGCGGCGGCAAGTTCTTCCTGCGCGATCTGGCGCTCCGCCGGATCAAGGCCTGCGGAGTAGGCTTCGGCACGATCCGCCGGCGTCCGGGGAAGTTCGACGGCGGGCGGAATGCTCGGTCCTTGGATCACTCCATCGACCACCACAGGCCGTTCTGCCGTCTTCACACTGTAGACGGTGATCGCTGTGACGACCACGACCGCGCCCAGCGTCGTGGAAGTCGCTCGCATGAGCGAGGAGGATGCCTATGCTGCGTTCAAGGCGGTCCGGTTTTCGGACAATGGGGGTGAGGAACACGAGGCCGTGCCGTTCATCCTCGCCGTGACCGACAGGACAGCCGTCATCCACGCGGACGAAGGTTCAGGCTGGGAGGCGCTGCACTTTCATCGGCAAGTCAAACAGGTCAACCACAGCAAACGGTATGTCGACGCCGACGTGCATACCAACTGGTGCGAGAGCTTCAACAGCCGCATCCGCCGAGCCGAACGCGGCGTCCACCATCGCATTTCCGGCCGCCACCTCCAGGGCTATGCGGACGAGTTCGCCTGGCGCGAAGACTTCTGCCGGGTGGATAATGGCGGCCAGTTCGCGATGATCATGCGAGCCGCTGCTAAGGCTCATGTGTCTCGGGAGTGGAAGGGATACTGGCAACGTCGGAAGGGCGACGACCCCGGCGAGCTACGCCCCCGGATGCTGGTGCCAGGATGAAGTAGCGTTTCGGGGGACCAAGATCGACGCCGAGGTGTTTTCCGACCTTCTTTTGGAAGGAGGCATGGATCGCGCTGTCGAACCGCCGAAGCAACGCTTCTCCCGACTCATATCCAAGCACCTCCGCCGTGGCCTTCGACAGTTCCCTTAGCTTCATGGGACGCTGCGCGCGCCTCAAGACGTTGGCGGCTGTTCTCGTGATCTCGCCAGTAACGCTGTCCCGCCGTCTCGGATAGAGCGGCCGGATCAACCCACGATCCCAATCCGGATCGATGTCCCGCGCTACAATCTCGATGGCGTCGAGAACCCGTCGCATCAGGACCTTGTCACTTTCCACGCGATCCTGCGCCTCGATCAATGCCGCTACGCCAAACGCAGTTTCGCACTCCTGCTCGATGGTCTCGTAGCGCCCTCGGATCGTGGCGTAGCGCCGGTTCAGTGCGTTGATGAAGCTCTGGTCGGAGAGGCGGCCGGTGCGAGTTCTCTGTGGATGCTCGGTTGTCATGCCGCCACCCTCGCGGGAATCGGTATATCTCCGGTTCGCGTCTTTGGTTCACGAGCGGCGGATGGCCAAATCAGTCCAGGTTGAGGTGCTTCGCGAGAAGCTCCAACGGATTTTTCCCCACTATCCACAAAATGTGGGCCTGATTGGCTTGCGACCTACTAGACTCGGGGCCACCGGCGCCTTACCGACTCGAATCCATCGAGGCGGATTCTAAGGGAGGCGCTGGGAACGAAGAGTGAACCTTAATGCTCTGGAGGGAAGCTCGCATGGGCGAGCTAAGAGCTAGAGCGACTGCGAGGGGGACGACGGTCCTCGGCCTAGGAAACTAAGGTCGTCGCCCCCACTCGGAACAACGCCCGGAGACGCTGTGCGAATCACTATTCGCGCGCCTGCCATACATGCAACAGAGCAGGCCTGAATAGCCCACAACGTCTCTTCGACACCTGTGAATCCCCTGTGGGGGAAACCCTCGAAGGAGACTGATCATGGGCTATAAGCCTGGATCGAACACCGGCCGCAACGGCGGCATTTTCCAAGAAACCGGGCCGCGTGGCGGGGCCAAGCCCAACTACGCGACGGTGCCGGACAACCACCGGCTCCCGCCGACTTCCGCGCCGGGATCGACGTGGAAGCCGACCCACCGCACCCCCAACAGCAACCGCTGAGGGAGGGCATGGTGAACATTCCGCAACGCCCGATGATCCCGGAAGTGCCGATGCGGCCGACCTACCCAGTCGCGCCGTCTCGGCCGACCGGACCCAGCTACCCGACCCGGCCCATTCAGCCGATCCGTCGCTGATAGCGCTTAGCGGCCCGCGCTCGTCGCGGGCCGCCCCCTTCTTCAACAACATCGAGAATATAAATGGCAGACGTCCAAGTTAGCTGCATCAACAAGCAGCCCCGTAACGACCCCTACGAAGGCATCACCCATCTCGGGGGAACCGGCGGAGGGGGTTGGAAGCTGACCCGACAGCAGGTCATCGACTCCATCGAAGCCAAGACAAACACCTTCTACACGCTGGTGAACGGCAATCGCGGCGACATCGGCGTCGTCAATGGCCCGAATGGGAAATACGTCCGCACTTACGCGGACGGAAAGTGGAACGACAACCTGCTCGCCCTGCCCGAGTGCCGGTGAGGGTGAAAGGGGTGCGGTGATCCCGCACCCTTTGACCTTTATGGAGTTCGATGATGTCCGATAGCCAGTTCCTGTTTGACTCAGGGGGCAACTGGATCGCCTTCCGTCTCGGCCGGTTCGTGTGGGACGCCGACATGAACTGGATCGGGTGGTTGCCTTGGGATGACGGCCACGTCGTGAGCGTGCGCGGCGACTACATCGGAGACATCCACCCCGGCGACCGCCTCTTCCAGCAGAGCTATTCCCCCTATCGCGGCTACCCCGGTTATCCAGGCTATCCAGGCTATCCCGGTTACCCAGGTTATCCGGGATATGCGGGCTACTCAGGTCTGCCAAGCGGATGTTCAGACGTGAATCTGAGGCAGTTCCGATAGGTGCGTTTGCTCCATAATGGCGCATTTCTTCTCAATGAAATCGAACGCTTGGCGCAAGGGCTGCGGCCGATGCCTGGTTTTAGTCGGGTGTGAACGCCCGGGCGCGAACGGATTTCCGTTCCCGACGCTTTCCTGAAGCCGCCCCGAGCCGCGACGGCGAGGACGGCGCCATGCGCTATCCCTGTTGAAGCAGCCGATACGAGAAGATCTCGCGAAAGCCCAAACTCTCGTAAACCGGGCGTCCCATGGGCGTTGACTGCAGGACGCCCGTTCGCGCCCCGCCAGCGACGCCCAGTTGCAGGGCGTATTGCGTAATGGCGCGGCCAATGCCGCGTCTGCGAAAGTCGGGCAGGGTAGAAATGGCGTAGGCGCCCGCCAGGTCGCCCGACATGACCAAGGCTCCGCTCGCCACCGCCTTGCCGTCATATTCCGCCAGAAGGCGGACCTGTCCCTCAAGCCGCTCTGCCGGGATGCGCGGTTCGAGCGCGGCGAGCGCCCGCACGGCCGGGTCGTCAAAACCCGTTCCGCGCGCCGCCAGGTCTCCCCACAGCGCCCGGTCCGCCGTGCTCTCGGCCAGCCGGATCGTCAGATCGGTTCGGCTGTCGGCCGGGGGGAGCAATCCGAGGTCAACCGTCATGGCGGGAACGGCGCCGGCCTCGCGCAGTCCAAGGGCGATGAGGCGGTCGGCCGCACCCGCCGCGACGGCCGTCGGCGACAGCCACCACAGACCGCTCCCTCCGGCCTTCGCCAACGCCGCGCCGACGGTCGTCGCAAAATCCTCAAGACCATCGTGCACGAAGCTCACGATCGCGCCGTTGAAAAGAGGGTTCGGCACAGGCGTCAGGTATGCGACCCGCCCCGGCTCCTCGATCACCCCTCCGGCCGCCGCGCCATAGCCGACCCAGTAACGCATCATGTTCGCATCAAGCGCGCGTCCATCTGCCTTGCTCATGGAGAGATCCTCTCGTTTTCAATATTTCCTAGTATAGAATCGCGAGAGACGCTGTCTATGAATTCATCATCCCTAGAGACCGGCGAGAAAACCCATGAATTAATCAATGGATTGAGAGGCCTGTCGGGCTGGAAATCGCGTCCGGGAAAAATTATGGAGCGAAAATGGATTGGAAGGTTGCTTAATGGAAGGCCGTTTCAGGGGCGTATTGCTCGTCTTCATCTGGAAAAGCGCGCCGCCTTGCCTCGATCTGATCGACCTCAGGTCACCCAGCAGGTCTGGGTGGGACGCGGTGCGTCCAGGCAAGCCTGAACACGGGCGCACAGGCTTTGGGGCGTGAAAGGTTTGACCACATAGCCGGCGCAACCCATCCGGCGGGCCTCGCGAACCTTGTCCGCTCCGCTGTCGGCGGTCATCATGATGATCGGGATGCGCGCGCCGTGTCGGCGGCTCGCGGCATTGAGCACCGCCAGGCCGTCCATGCCCGGCATATGGATGTCCAACAGCACCAGATCGATCCGCATCTGGCTCAGAACCCCCAGCGCCGTCTGGCCTGACGAGGCCGTGACGACGTGATAGCCCGCCTGACTCAGGGTTATGTCGGTCAGTTCGCGAATGAGGGCGTCGTCGTCGACGACCAAGATGCTGCGTCTCATCCTGCGGCCTCCTGTCTCGTCTCCGTCTCGGCCGTCGATGTCACGCGCCGGATGCACGACAGGAGTTCGGCGATCTGAATGGGTTTGCCGATATGGGCGTCCATGCCGGCGCGTCGCATTTCCTCGATCCGCGGCGGATCGATGTTGGCGGTCAGGGCGATGATCGGCGTGGCGGCCCACGGTCCGCTTTCGGCGCGGATGGCGCGCGTCGCGGCCAGGCCGTCCATCACCGGCATATGCACGTCCATCAACACCAGATCGAAGCATCCTGCGCGCACGGCGACGAGCGCCTCGTGCCCGTTCTCGACCGTGTCGACGGTCAGGCCGCCCGTCTGACCCAGCATCAGGGCGACCAGTTCGCGGTTGGCGGCGGTGTCGTCGGCCAGAAGGATGCGCAGGGGCTGCGCCTGGGCGACGTCTTCACAGGCCGGGGGCGCGGCGCCCACGCTGTCGGCGACGGCCAGCGGGACCTCGAACCAGAAGGTGGAGCCTTGGCCCGGCCGACTGAAGGCGCCGATCTGTCCGTCCATCGTCTCGATCAACCGCTTGGAGATGGCCAGGCCCAGGCCCGTGCCCCCATGGGTCCGGCTGGTGGAGGCGTCGGCCTGGGTGAAGCGTTCGAACAGCCGCTCGATCTTGTCGGGGGCGATGCCGACGCCGGTGTCGCTGACCGCGGCGCACAGGCGTCCGTCCCGGACGCCCAGGTCCAGTCGCACCGAGCCGTGCTCGGTGAATTTCATCGCATTGGACAGGAAGTTCAGCAGCACCTGGCGCAGCCGCCCCTCGTCGCCGATCAGGGCTTCGGGCGCATCCACGGCGATCACGCAGTCCAGGGCCAGCCCCTTGGCATGACACTGGGCCTCGATGATGCTGGTCACATCCTCGGCCAGGCCGCGCGGCGAGAAGGCGCGGGCCTCCAGCTCGACCCCTTCGGCATCCAGTTTGGAAACGTCCAGAATGTCGTTGATGACCGACAGCAGGGCCTCGCTGGCCACGCCGATGCGATCGGCGAAACGCTGCTCCTGCGCGCCCAGGGTCTCGCTGCTCTTCAGCAGGCCCGCGAAGCCGATCACGGCCGTCAGCGGCGTGCGCAGCTCATGGCTCATATTGGCCAGGAATTCCGACTTGGCCCGGGCGCCGGCCTCGGCGGTGTTGCGCGCCTCGACCAGTTCCTCCTCCAGGGCCTTGCGCTGGCTGACGTCGCGGATCGCCACCACCAGTTCGCGCACGCCGCCGCGGTTGTCGGGCACGGCCTGGAAATGGCTCTCGACCCAGACGGTCGAGCCGTCCCTGTGCACGGCGCGGTGTTGCAGTCTCTGGCTGCCCTGGCCGGCCAGACCGCGTTCGATGGTCTCCAGAACGGCGCGGCGATCCTCGGGATGGACGAAGTCCTGAGCCTTCATGCCCGCCATCTGCTCGGCGGTGTAGCCCAGCAGGGCGTGGATGGCGGGCGAGATGTAGTTGCTGTGGCCGCCCGGCTGAATGCGGGCGATGACGTCGCCGACATGGTCGGCCAGAAGGCGATAGCGGGCCTCGCTGCGGCGCACCTTTTCGACGGCGCGTTCGGTCTCGGTGACGTCCTGGAACACGCCGAACAGGCCCGTGATGCGGCCGTCGACGCCGCGCTCGGGAACGCATTGCGACACCACGGTGCGTTGCGCTCCGTCGGCCCGGATCAGCCGCAGGCGGAAATCGGAACAGACACCGGTCTCCAGGGCCGCCGCTCCCCAGTCGCGAACCGCCTGACGGTCGTCGGGATGATAGAAGCCGATGGCGTCGTCATAGCTGGGATCGAAGGCGGCCGGATCGACGCCGTGGATGCGATAGACTTCGTCGGACCAGCTCACCTTTCCGGTCGCGGCCTCGAAACGCCAGTGGCCCAGACCGGCGACGCGCTCGGCCATTTTCAGCATGCCGACAAGCTCGTCCTGCTGCTCCAGGGCGCGGACGCTGTCGGTGATGTCCTGGAACACGCCGAACAGGGCGACGACCGCGCCGGTCTCGTCATGTTCGCAGCGGGCGCGGGCCCGCGTGACGCGCTCGACCTCGCCACGATGGATTCGCAGGCGGACGTCATAGCCTTCGCCGGTCGCCTTGGCGCGGGCGACGAGTTGGGTCAGGAGGGCCAGATCGTCGGGGTGATAGCGGCCGATGGCGGCATAGTCGCTCGGGTCGACGGCGTCGCGCTCCAGGCCATGAATGCGGAACACCTCGTCCGACCAGGTGACCCGGCCGGTGACGAAGTCCAGTCGCCAGTGACCGACGCCGGCCATGGATTCGGCCATGTCCAGGGTCTGGGCGGTCTTGGCGGCGGCGCGCTCGTCGGCCTGGCGGTCGATCAGGTCGCCCGCCATGCGGGCCAGGTCGCGCAGCAGGGTCGTCTTTGCAGGGTCCAGTCCTGATCGGGCCTTGTTGTCCATCACCCCGATGGAGCCGACAGGGCGCCCGGTTCGGTCGCACACCGTGACGCCGGCATAGAACCGCAGACCCATCGGCCCGGTGACCAGCGGATGGTCCTGAACCCTGGGGTCCCGGCTTCCGTCCGGGATGACGATCAGGCCGTCGGGACCGCTTTCGATCAGCATCCGCGTGACGCTGATGTCGCTGCGGATGGTCTCGATCTCCAGGCCGTGGACGGCGCGAAACACCGTGCGGTCCTCGCCGTGGAGCGACAACAGGCCGACCGGCGCGTCCAGCACCGTGCAGGCCAGGGCGATCAATCTCTGGGCGGGGTCGTCGCGTGATGGCCGTGGCATGGGCTTTGTCCTGGCGGGACCAGGCCCGCGTCAACGGCGCCACCAGTGCATTCGGGGCGCGAAGATTTGGTTACCGCGAGAGATTGGCCCGGCATTGGACGTGGCGGTCCCGGCGTGGCAATCCAGAGCCGTCGTTCAAGAGATAAGGTCTTATCGATGAAGTTCGCCGTCCTGACCGCCGCCGCCCTGACGCTCGCCGCCGTTCCCGCCCGCGCCGAAGAGGGCATGTGGATGTACGACGCCGTGCCCTTGGCCCAGGTCAACGCCGCCCTGGGCACGGCCATCGACCAGGCCTGGCTGGACAAGGTGCGGCTGGGTTCGGTCAACCTGGGCGGCTGTTCGGCGTCGTTGGTGTCGGACCAGGGGCTGATCCTGACCAATCAGCACTGCATCCGCTCCTGCGTCCAAGCCAACGCCCGGCCGGGACAGGACCTGTTGTCGGACGGCGTGCGGGCCAAGACGCGCGAGGAGGAACTGCGCTGTCCCGGATCGACCGCCTCGGTCCTGCTGTCGATCACCGATGTGACCGAACGGGTCATGGCGGCCACCGCCGGCAAGTCGGGCGGCGACTTCAGCCGCGCCCTGAACGCCGAGACCACGGCCATCGAACGCGAGGGGTGCGGCGATGACGCGGCGTACCGCTGTCAGGTGGTGCGATTCTATGCGGGCGGGCAGTACAAACTGTATCGCTATCGCCGCTACTCGGACGTGCGGCTGGTGTACGCGCCCGAGCATCAGGCGGTGATCTTCGGCGGCGACCCGGACAATTTCAACTTTCCGCGCTTTGCTCTGGATGCGGCCTTCCTGCGCGCCTACGACGGCGACCGCCCGGCCGAGACGCCTGACCACCTGCGCTGGAACCCGGCGCCGATCCGGGACGGCCAGCCGGTCTTCGTCTCGGGCAATCCCGGTTCGACCCAGCGGCTGCAAACGATCGCCGAACTGCGCACCGATCGCGACTTCGGCCTGCCGGCGACGATCAAGCGGCTGTCGGAACTGCGTGGGCGGCTGATCTTCTTCGCCGGTCTGTCGGACGAAAACGCCCGCATGACTCGCGACGTCCTGCGCGGGACCGAGAACAATCTGAAGCGGTCATATGGCATGCACCGCAGCCTGGCGGACGCCGCGACCTGGGCCAGGCTGGAGGCGGCCGAGGCCGAATTCCGCGCCGCCGCCGTCGCGCGCGACCCCTCGATCGGCGCCGCCTTCGACGAGATGGCCCAATCCCAGGCCGCCCAGGCGCGGCTGCTGGATCGCTACAGCTTTCTGGAAAGCGGCGCGGGCGGCGGTTCGGCGCTGTATGGCTATGCACGCCAACTGGTGCGGGCGGCGGCCGAACGAACCAAGCCGGAGGGCGAACGTCTGCCCGGCTATTCCGACGCCGCCCTGGCCGCCATGGGCCGCACCCTGGGCCAGGCGCGCAACATCGATCGGCCCCTGGAAAGCCTCTACCTCCAGTTCTGGCTGAACAAGACGCGCGAGGCCCTGGGCACGGACGCTCCGGCGGTCAAGGCCATGCTGGGTCGTGAAAGTCCCGAGGCTCTGGGCGAGGCCCTGGCCCAGGGGTCGACCCTGGCCGATCCGGCGGTGCGCATGGCCCTGTTCGAGGGCGGCATGGAGGCGATCCAAGCCTCTCAGGACCCGATGATCCGTTTCGTCCTGGCCAATGACGCCGCTGCGCGCGAGGTGGCCCAGACGTGGCGCGCCGAGGTTTCCGGCCCGTCGGGCCGCGCCGGCGAGGCTCTGGCCCGCGCCCGCTTCGCCGTCTATGGCGCGGTCGACGCGCCCGACGCCACCGGCACCCTGCGCTTCTCCTACGGCCGCGTGGCGGGCTGGAACGACAACGGCCGCGACGTCCCGGCGCGCACGACGGTGGCGGGCCTGTACGACCGAGCCACCGGCGCGGCTCCCTTCGTCCTGTCGGAAGATCTGCAAGCGCGCGGCGAGCGGCTGGATCGCGACACCATCTTCACTGTCGCCACCACCAACGACATCGTCGGCGGCAACTCCGGCTCGCCCCTGCTGAACGCGGACGGCGAGGTGATCGCGGCGGTGTTCGACGGCAATCTGCCGTCGCTGGGCGGGGCCTATCTGTATGACGGTTCGGCCAACCGGGCCGTGGCCGTCTCGGCCCAGATCGTCACCGAGGTGTTGACCAAGATCTATGACATGCCCGGCCTGGTCGCCGAACTGGAGGGCCGCTGATCTAAAGCGCCGTCCGCAGCGACCACAATTCGGGGAAGCAGCGGCGTTTCAGCGTTTCGGTCAGATAGCCGACGCCCTCTGTGCCGCCGGTGCCGCGCCGACGGCCGATGATCCGCTCGACGGTCACCACGTGTTTGTGCCGCCAGGTCAGCAGGGCGTCGTCCAGATCCATCAGCTTCTCGGCCAGTTGGTACAACGGCCACCACCGTTCCGGGTCGCGATAGACGATGAGCCAGGCCGCCTCGACGGCTTCGGACGGCTCATAAGGGCGGCTGACGTCGCGGTTCAGCACCTCGGCCGGAACGGGGAGACCGGCGGCGGCCAGTTGCGACAGGGCGTCGTCGTACAGGCTCGGCGCCTCGATGGCGGCCTTCAGCGCCGCATGGGCCTCGGGCCGACCCTCGTGATAACGCAGAAAGCGCTCGTCCTTCAGGCCCAGAGCGGCCTCGAAACGGCGGAACTGATCGCTCTGAAAGCCCGACGAGGACCCCAGCACGCCGCGAAACCGCAGATAGTCGGCTGGGGTCATGGTGGCCAGGATGTCCCAGCTCTGGGTCATCACCGCCTGGATGCGGCTGACCCGCGCCAGGCTCTTATAGGCAGGGACCAGATTCCCGCTTCGCACCAGGCTCTGGGCCAGGGCCACCTCGTGCAGGATCTGCTTGAGCCACAGCTCCTTGGTCTGGTGGATGATCACGAACAGCATCTCGTCGTGCTCGTCCGAAATCGGGTGCTGGGTCGCCAGCAGATCGTCCAGCGCCAGATAGCCGGCGTAGGTCATGTCGGAAGGGGCGGTTTCGTTCATGGCCCCATATCGCCCGGCCGCCCGTCAGAGCCAACCCTTCTTGCGGAACCACAGCAACGGCCCGACCCCCGCCAGAAGCATCAGCACCAGGGCGAAGGGATAGCCCCAGATCTGGGCCAGTTCGGGCATGTATCGGAAATTCATGCCGTAGATCGAGGCCACCAGGGTCGGCGGCAGGAAGGCGACCGAAGCCACCGAGACGATCTTGATGATCGAGGATTGCTGGATGTTGATCAGCCCCAGGGCCGCCGCGAGCTGAAAATTGATGCTCTGGGCCACCGCTTGCGCATGGGCCAGCAGGCTTGAGGCGTCGCGGCTCAGGCTCTTCAGATGTTCACGCGGATCGGCGGCGCGCTCGATACGGTCGTCCAGACTGACGAAGGCGAAGATGCGCGCCAGGCCGGACAGGCTCTGTTCGATGCGGGCGTTGGCGATCTGGGCGCGGCCCAGCTTGTTGATCAGCTTCTCATAGCTGGCGCTGGGGGCGTCGACGCGGGTGAAGACATGGGTGGCGATGGTCTCGACCCGTGAGGCGTTGACCGAAAGCACCTCCGAGGTCCGGTCGATCGCCGCCTCCATCAGCTCCAGGAAAAGCTCGGCCGGACCCGCGCAAAGGCCGGGATCGCGCGCGATCTTCTCGTCGATCATGGGAAAGGGGCGGGGATTGAAATAGCGGATGGTGACCAGCGGACCCGAGGTCAGCACGAAGGTCACCGGATCGATGGCCGGAATCTCGGCGTCGCCGTTGTGGATCAGGTCGGCGGTGGCGAAGGTGGCGCCGTTCTCGCGGTACAGGCGGCTGGACGCCTCCAGCTCGGCCATCTCCTCGCGCGTGGGCAGGGCCAGGCCCAGCCGGTTCTCAAGCACCAACTCTTCGTCGCGCGTCGGCGCGATCAGATCCAGCCAGACCATGTCGGGCGAAAGCTGGAAGGCGTCGTCGACGGCGTCGACGATTCGGCAGGTCGTGGCGCCCGTATGGAAGATGCGGATCAAGACAGCCCCCCGAAAGAGGCCGGAACCCTATTGAATGCCCGAAGCGCTCGCCTGGGCCATGCGGCGGCCGTTCTCAAACGCGCCGACGGCGGCGTTTCCAGCTTCCTTGTAGATGAAGCCATAGGTCGGATAGACGGTCGTGCCCAGGTCACGAATGGGGTTGTACCAGACCTTCACCCGAGACCAATCGCCTTCGTTGGAGACGTCGACGACGGTGACGTTCTCTTCGACCCGGCCGCGGCTGCCGCCCCAGTTGGCGTGGGTCACGCGAATCACCCGCTCGGTTAGGATGTCGGAGACCACCGCGACATGGCCGCGGGTCATGGCGCCATAGGGCTGGAACACCAGGACCGAGCCGGTCTCGGGGGCATGGCCGGTGCGGAAGCTGTTCACGGCCTGGCGCCACCAGGTCCAGGCGTCGCCGAAGATGTTGATGCCCGAGAACATGCGCGCGAAGGTCACGCACTGCCAATAGGGCTGGTCGGCTTGAGCCGCGGGAGCGCCGAGGGCGAAAAAGCCCAGGGTCGCCGCAACCATCGCGGCCGAGAACCGTTTCATCATATCGGCGTGTTTCCGACTGTTACGTCCAGGCCAAGCCTTAGACGATAGTTTTCGAGGGTTGAAGAACCCTTTCAGGCGAATTCGTGCGCGATTTCGTCGCGCCCGCGCGCCGGTCGGCAAGACCCTTCAGCCAGGTTCGCGCTGGGCGCTCGACGAGGTGATGGGCGATCATGGCGACCAGGGGCAGGGCCGCGACCACGGCGATCCAGGCCCATGTCGGCAGGCGGTTGTCGGCCGCGCCGGTCGCCTTGGCGGCCAGATTGACCGCCAGCAACTGCCAGGGCGCGCAGACCATGTAGAGGGCGTAGGAGACTTCGCCCAGATAGACGGCGGGTCTCGACGCCATGACGCCCGCCCGCGCATTGGCCGTCGAACCCAGCCCGAGAATGACCAGGCCGCCCAACAGCACCGTGATCCCGTCCCAGGCCAGCAGCGAGGCCGAAATCGCCATGCCCAAGGCTGCCGCTATCGCCACCAGGGCGCCGTGACGCACGCCGCCTCGGCGATGGATCAGATACAGGGCGCAGCCATAGGCGAAACAGGGCGCGATCCTCAGCGCCCCCCAGTGATAGGTCGCCTGGGTCAGCGGAAAGCCCGCCAGCCGCTCGAAGATCAGATAGGCCGCGCACAACAGGGCCGCCGCCCCGACCGCAGCGCCCACGGCCCGGTCGCGCAGCCGCCAGGCTGCGACGGCGAACAGCGGAAAGGCCAGATAGGCGAACCATTCCGCCGAGATCGACCAGGACGGGTGGTTCCAACCCGCCACGTCCGTCAGGCCCCAGGCGTGGACCATGGCCAGATTGGCCGGCAGGGTTTTCCAGCTCAATATGTGGGCGTCGATGCTCATGCCCGCGACGACCGCCGCGACGCCCAGGGCGCCGACGCCGATCAGGGTCGCCAGGTGCAGCGGATAGACCCGCGCGAGCCTGGCCCACAGAAAGCCGCCATAGCGATAGCGTCCGCTTCCCACGGCTTCGAGATAGACGTGGCTGAGGATGAAGCCCGACAGCACGAAGAACAGCTCGACCCCCAGATAGCCCTTGACGGCCAGATTGGGGATGAAACCGACGTTCAGATTGGGCCAGAAGGTATAGAGCACCACCCATAGGGCGGCCAGGAATCGCAGGGCCGTCAGCGGCTTGAGGTCAGCGGGGGCGACGGATGCGGGATTGGGCGAGGGTGCGCTCATGCCCGCATCATGGGATGACGGCGTTGTTTTCGCGTTAAGCCGTCGCGGGTCTGGCCCAAATCGGCCCACAGGTCGGGTCGGAGCGGAGCGCCCGCCTTCAGCCCTGCCGAGACGTCAAGCCCGCCGCTTCAGCCCTTGGCCCAGACCCCGAACGGGTCGGACCAGCCCAGGTCCATGGCCTCGGCCACGGCCGGATAGGTGATCTCGCCCTTCAGCACGTTCAGGCCGCGCGCCAGGTGCGGATCGCGCCTCAGGGCCTCCAGACCATGGTCGGCCAGGGCCAGGCCGAACGGCAGGGTGGCGTTGTTCAGGGCCTCGGAACTGGTGCGCGGGGCGGCGCCCGGCATATTGGCGACGCAGTAGTGGACCACGCCGTCCACGACATAGGTCGGGTCTTCGTGGGTGGTCGGCCTGGAAGTCTCAAAACAGCCGCCCTGGTCGATGGCCACGTCGACCAGCACCGAGCCGGGCTTCATCTGCTTCAGGTGTTCGCGCTTGATCAGCTTGGGCGCCTCGGCGCCCGGCACCAGCACGGCGCCGATGATGACGTCGGCCTTGACCAGTTCCTCCTCGATCGCGCCGATCGAGGAATAGCGGGTGATGACGCGGCCGCCGGTGACCTCGTCGATATAGGCCATGCGCGGGATGGAGCGTTCCATCACCACCACTTCGGCGCCCAGACCCGCGGCCATGCGCGCCGCGTTCAGGCCGACGACGCCACCGCCCAGAACCAGCACCCGCGCCGGGGCCACGCCCGGCACGCCGCAGAACAGCAGGCCCATGCCGCCGTTGTGCTTCAACAGGGTCTCGGCGGCCGAGAAGACGGCGATGCGTCCGGCGACCTCGGACATCGGGGCCAAGAGCGGCAGGCCGCCCTTGGCGTCGGTGACCGTCTCATAGGCCACGGCGGCGCATTTGGAGGCGATCAGTCCCTTGGTCTGCTCGGGGTCGGGGGCCAGGTGCAGATAGGTGAACAGGATCTGGTCCTCGCGCAGCATCTCCCACTCGACCTTCTGCGGCTCCTTGACCTTCACGATCATGTCGTTGTCGGCGAAGATCTCGGTCGCCGTCGGCACGATCTTGGCGCCCGCCCGCTTGAAGTCCTGGTCGGTGAAACCGGCGCCCAGACCGGCGCCCGCCTGGACCGACACCGTATGGCCATGGGCCACATATTCGCGCACCGCGGTCGGCGTCAGGCCGACGCGGTGTTCGTTCTTCTTGATTTCCTTGGGGACGCCGACGCGCATGGGACGTTTCCTTGATCTGGATCGCGCCGTCTCTGCCGGGCGGTCGCGTTTCGCGGCGGAATGTAGCGATGGTCGGGCCGCAGGTTCCTGTTCTTTTCGCTGACTTATCGGCGTACAGTCGCAGACTCTGCGAACGAGACGCCGAATGAAGACGATTTCCGCCGTCACCCTGGATGACATCGATCGCAGGATGTTGCGCGCGCTTCAGACCGACGGGCGCATGACCAACGCCGATCTGGCCCGCGCGGTGAACCTGTCCGAGAGCGCCTGTCTGCGTCGGCTGCGGGCGCTGGAGAGCGAACAGGTCATCAGCCGCTACGCCGCCGTGGTCAATGAACGGGCCGTGGGCTTGCCGATCAGCGTCTTCGTGACGGTGACCCTGTCGTCCCAGGCGGAGGGGACGCTGACCGCCTTCGAGACGGCGGTGGCGACGGTGCCCGAAGTGGTCGAATGCTATCTGATGACGGGGTCCAGCGACTATCTGCTGCGGTTGGTGGTGCGCGATGTCGACGATCTGGAACGCATCCACGCGCGCGAACTGACCCGACTGCCGGGGGTGACCCGCGTCTCCTCCAGCGTGGCGATGCGCACGGTGGTGAAACGGGCCGCACTGCCGGTGTAGCGGTCGCCCATCTTTGGGGCGGGGTTATGATGTCGCGCCGCCACCCCTCGCGATCCAGGCGTCCACCTGATCCTCCAGCACGTCCAGCGGCACGGATCCGGCGCCCAGGACGACGGCGTGGAAGTCGCGGATGTCGAAGCGGTCGCCCAGGGCCTGACGGGCGCGGGCGCGCAGCTCCATGATTTTCAACTCGCCGATCTTGTAGCTGGTGGCCTGACCGGGGTTGGTCAGATAGCGCTCGACCTCCTTCACCATGTCGCGCTCGCTGAGCATGGAGTTCTGGCGGAAATAGTCGATGGCCTGTTCGCGGCTCCAGCGTTTGGCGTGCAGGCCGGTGTCGGTGACCAGGCGCACGGCGCGCCATAGCTCGGTCGAGAGGCGGCCGAAGTCGGAATAGGGGTCCTGATAGAAGCCCATCTCCTTGCCCAACCGCTCGGCGTACAGACCCCAACCTTCGGCATAGGCGCCATAGCCGCCGAACCGACGGAACGACGGCAGGCCCTGCATCTCCTGGGCGTAGGCGATCTGGAAATGATGCCCCGGCGCGCCTTCGTGATAGCTGATGCCCTCGATCTGGGGCTTCAGAACCTGGGTCATGTCGGACAGGTTGACATAGTAGATGCCCGGCCGCGAACCGTCCGGCGCGGGGGCGTTATAGAAGGCGATCGAAGCGGTGGCCTCGCGCCACGGCTCGACGGCGCGGACCTCCAGCGGCGCGCGCGGCAGGCCGCTGAACCATTGCGGCGCCAAAGCCATCACCTGGGCGATGAAGGCGCGTGAGTCGGCCAGATACTGCTCCTTGCCCTCGGGCGTGTTCGGATACTGGAAGCGCGGATCGGTCTTCAGCAGGGCGAAGAACTCCTGCAACGAGCCGGTGAAGCCGACCTGGGCCATGATCGCGCGCATCTCGCCGTGGATGCGCTCGACCTCGTCCAGGCCGATCTGATGGATCTGGTCGGCGGTCAGGTCGGTGGTGGTCGAGAGCTGAAGGCGGGCGTTGTACAGGGCCTCGCCCTGGGGCAGGCGCCAGACGCCGCCGTCGCGGTCGGGCATGGCGTTCGCCTGTTGCTGAACCTCGGCCAGCGCGGTCAGGACGCCCTCATAGCCGCGTCTCCATTCGCCGGTCAGGGCGGCGCGGCCATCGGCCAGCAGACGGTCCTTGGTCGCCTGGTCCGTCTCCAGCGCGCCGACCTTGCGTTGGAAGTCGGCCCAGACCGGGTTGTCGGCTCCGTCGTCGAAAGGGGCGCCCGAGATGACGTTGCGGGTCGAGGCGATGGAGGGAGCGAAGACGAAGCTGGGCGAGACGATCCCGGCGGCGGCCCGGCGGCGCAGCGTCTCGGCCACCTGGCCCATGGCCCGTTCGGCGTCGCGCAGGCGCGACACATAGGCCTCGGCGTCCGAGACGCTGGCGACCCGGTGCTGGTTGATCATGAAGACCGGCAGGCCGGTGGTGGGATTGCCGTTGGCCGCGAACTGATAACCCCAGTCGCGCCACTGGTTCGACAGGCGGGCCTGTTCGACGCCGTATTCGAACAGCCGCCAGGACAGGCGGCTCTGCTCGCTCAGCCGCTCCGGGTCGAACTGGGCCTTCATCTCGGCCAGTTGGTGTTCCTGCATGGCCAGGGCGCGGGCGGCGGCGGCGTCGGAGGCGTCGTCCAGCTTGTCATAGTCGGTCTTGAGACCCAGGCCGGTCATGGCCTGGGGCGACAGGGCGATCCGCTCCTGAAAGGCGCGCTCGAAGAAGGCGTTCAGCCGCGCATCCTCCGACTGAGCTTGGGCGGCGGCGGGCGCGGTCTGGGCCATGGCGGCGGGCGCGCCCGTCAGCAGGGCCAGAACCGAAACGGCGGTCAGCAGACGACGCATGGCGAACTCCCCCAAAGGATCAGGGGCGGCACCCTTCACGAGCCGGAGGGCGCTGGCAAGTTAAGCCGAAGTCACGACATCCGGGCGTCGCGGTTCCGGCCGTCCAGCGACCCGCCGGCGGGGCGGCGCGCGCCGTGCGTTTTCCATCGGCCAGGGACCTGTCGACGGCGGCGCGTCTTGGACTATTTCGCGCGAAGGCCGCTGATGGTGCGGCCGGGGGCGATGTCCTCGGCCGAGGTGATCAGGTGGATCAGAGCCGGGCGTCGCTGTTCCCGCGCCGCCGTGCGGGCGGCGTTCAGCGCGGCGGGGAAGTCCTCGGTCGTCTCGCAGCGAACGGCGAAGGCGCCGAACGCTTCGGCGTATTTGACGAAATCGGGATTCTTCAGATCGGTGGCGATGACCCTGGGCGCGCCCGGATAGTGGGTCTCCTGGTGCATGCGGATGGTGCCGTAGGTCCCGTTGTCGACGACCACCACCACGACGCCGAGATCGTGCTGGGCGGCGGTGGCGATCTCCTGACCGGTCATCAGGAAGTCGCCGTCCCCGGCGATGCAGACGACCTCGCGGTCGGGATGCACGCTCTTGGCCGCGACCGCGGCGGGATAGCCGTATCCCATGGCGCCCGAGGTCGGGGCCACCTGGGTGTGACGGGCGCGGTGGCGATAGAAGCGGTGCAGCCAGGCGGCGAAATTGCCCGCGCCATTGGTGACGATGGCGTCGGCGGGCAGGGCGTCGACCAGATGGGCCATGCACGCGCTCATGTTCACCGCGCCCGTGACCGGAACGGGCGCGGTGAAGGCCAGGTAGTCGGCGTGGGCGGCGGCGGCTTGGTCCGGCCAGGTCCGGCCCGGATCGAGGTTAGCCAGGGCCAGGGCGGCCAGGCTGTTGTCGGCCGTCGCGCTGAGCGACGGCGCCCAGACGCGGCCCAGTTCCTCAGGCCCGGGATGGATGTGGATCAGGGTCTCGGCCGTCCGGGTGCGGTCCAGAAGCGTGTAGCCCTGGGTCGGATTCTCACCCAGGCGGGCGCCGATGGCCAGGATGAGGTCGGCCGCCTTGGCCCGCGCCGTCAGCTTGGGATTGCAGCCCAGGCCCAGGTCTCCGGCATAGTTGGTCCGATCATTGGAAATCAGGTCCTTGCGGCGGAAGGACAGGGCGACGGGCAGGCCCAGACGTTCGGCCCAGTCGCCGAAGGCGGTCGTCGCCTCCTCGGTCCAGCCCGAGCCGCCCAGCACGACCAGGGGGCGTTCGGCCTTGGCCAGGGCCTGGCGCACCTGTTCGGCGAAGGCGGGGTCCAGACCGGCGCGGGCGGGGACGACGGGCTTGACCGGGGCGGGACCGCCGGGCGCGTGCAACAGGTCTTCGGGCAGGGCCACCACGACCGGTCCCATGCGGCCTTGCAGCGCGGTGGCGAAGGCGCGCTCGACCACTTCGACGGTGCGTTCGGGGCTTTCGATCTCGGTCGCCCATTTGGCCAGGCCGCCGAACACCTCGCGATAGTCGACCTCCTGAAAGGCGCCGCGGCCGCGGTCGGTCAGGGCGATCTGGCCGACGAACAGGATCATCGGCGTGGAATCCTGGTGCGCCGTGTGCACCCCGATCGAGGCGTGGGTCGCGCCCGGCCCGCGCGTCACCATGCAGACGCCCGGCTTGCCGGTCAGCTTGCCATAGGCCTCGGCCATGTTGGCGGCGCCCGCCTCGTGCCGGCAGGTGATCACCTGGATTCGGTCGCGCACGTCGGCCAGGGCGTCCAGAACGGCCAGATAGCTTTCGCCCGGCACGCAGAAGACGCGATCGACGCCGTTCATCACCAGGGTTTCGACGAGGCGGCGGGCGGCGACGCCGTCAGGCTGTGTCTTGGACGCTTGGGTCATGGCGTGGCCGTTAGCAGACCCTCTGGGCCTTGACCATGCAACCGAACGGCCACGCTTGGCGTTACGGCCCAGGTTTCAACCCGACCCGGTGGGAGTTCTCATGCGCAGGATCATCGCCTTGACCATCATCGCCGCCGCCCTGGCGGTTTCGGCCTGCAACACCATTTCGGGTCTGGGCCGCGACGTCTCGGCCGCCGGTTCGGCCGTCACCGGCGCCGCCGAGCAGGCCAAGACCTGAACTCGCCTCGGCGCCCAGGAAAAAGGCCCGCCGAGCGCTCGGCGGGCCTTCGTCGTTTCGTCTTTGAAGGACTTTATTCGGCCGTCTGGGCCGGACGCAGGCCCTCGACCGAGGCTTGCTGCACGACGGGCTTGCGCTCGCCCCCGGCGGCGATGATGCGGTCGATGCGGGCCTTTTCCGCGCGGAAGGCGGCCAGGTCGGCGCCCGTCAGCTCGGTGCCCTCGGTGGTGCGGATGCCGGCCGGATTGATCCGTTGGCCGCCGCGCCAGATCTCATAGTGCAGGTGCGGGCCGGTCGAAGCGCCGGTCGAACCGACATAGGCGACCACCTGGCCCTGGCTGACGCGCTGACCGGCGCGGACGCCCGAGGCGTAGCGCGACAGGTGGCCGTAGCCCGACTCCAGCCCGTTGGCGTGACGGATGCGCAGCCAGTTGCCGTAACCGCCCCAACGACGCGCTTCGACCACCACGCCGTCGGCGGGGGCCACGACCGGCGTGCCCATGCCTGCGGCGAAGTCGATGCCCTGATGCATCTTGCGATAGCCGGCGATCGGATGACGACGGAAGCCGAAGCCCGAAGAGACGCGGCGGAAGCTCTGCAACGGCGTGCGCATCATGGCCGAGCGCAGATTCTTGCCGGTGGAGTCGAAATACTGGGCCGTCTTCGAACCCTTGGGCGTGAAACGATAGAAGGTGGCGCCGCGCAGTTGGGCGTACAAAAGATCGCCCACATCGACGGTGCGGCCCGCCTCGGTCACCTGGCGATCGAACACCAGGGTGTATTCGTCGGACGCACGCACGTCGCGCTGCATATCCAGCTTGGTGGCGAACAGGCGGCTGGCGGCGCGGACGATGGAGCCTGAGGCGCCCAGCTCGCGGGCGCTGGCGGACAGTGAGCGTTCGACGTCGCCTTTCAGCACCACGATCTCGTGGGTGACTTTCTCATCGAGGCTGCGCAGGCGCAGGGCACCGTCGAAACTGCGCGACACGGTCAGTTGGCTGGCCGGGCCGGTGCGCATGGTCAGGCCGATCAGCCGGGCGTCGCCGCGACCGGCGCGGGGCCGCGAAATGGCGGTCTCGAAACGCAGACCGGCGCGCATCTGATCAACGTCCAGGGCGTTGGCGACGGTGGCGGCCACGGCTGAAGCGTCCTGATCCGAGACGCCGGTGCGGCGCACGGCCTGTTCGAAGGTCTCGCCGCGACGAATCTGGACGGGAACGGCCTCGGGCGCGGTCAGGCCGACGGGCGCGGCGGCGGCGGCGAAAGCCTGGACTTCAAGGGATTCGATCTGGGCCGCGGTCAGGGCGGGAACTTCTTCGGCCCGGGCGGGTTGATAGACGCGCCCAGCCAGCAGGGCCACCGATACGGCGGCCAGCGCCGTAAACGCATGGGGTGCGAGACGCATCGGCTGGCGACGTGGATCGAACTGAGCCATCTGTCCCCGAACAAGCAACGACGCCCACGCGGCGCCTGACCAGTCACACAAGCAAGGATCGCGCCCAAGGTCCCCCCGAGCCGCGAAGGTCACGCCTATAACCCGTCGCACCCCTTATGGGAAGCATGGGGGATATAAACCGTTAACCGACGTCGTAACGATCCTGGCATCGGCCGGGGGGCGATGATGTCTGCGATGGATTCGCAAAGTCTAATCTCAAGCATCGCGGCGCTATGCTTGCCTGTTGATGTCCGTCTGGCCGTGACAGCGCCACAAAAAGCTGTAAGTGTCCTGGGCGACACGATGCAGTGTTCATTGTGCAACGCTGTGGGCGGTTCAGGTTTCTCAACGTGCAGGTCAGTTCGGTCGCCCCCTTTCGCCGTGTGAGGCGCGCGTGAGCCGCGTCCGTCGTGTCGTGCGCGGGATCGGCCTGGGCCTGGCCGCCCTGGCGGCCGTGGCCCTGATCGCCGCCGGTCTGCTGTATCTGAACCGAAGGGCCGTCGCGCGCGAACTGCTGACCGGCTGGTTGGACCGGCGCGGCGTTTCGTCCGAGATCGAGATCGAGCGTATCGAGTTGAACGGCTTGGTCGCCAGGGTGCGGATCGGCGATCCGCGCGATCCCGACTTCGCCGTCGAACGGGTCGAGGTCGACTATGCGATCGGCGCGCCCTGGTCGGCGCAGGGCCTGGGCGTGACGCCTAGTCGGGTGCGGCTGGTCCGTCCGGTGCTGAAGGCGCGCTGGGCCGACGGAAACCTGAGTCTGGGGGCGCTGGACCCCGTCATCGAGGACTTCACCCGCCGTCCGCCGCGCCCCGACAGCCGCTCGCCCCTGGTGCTGGTCGAGGGGGGGCGCGTCAATTTGGACACGGATCTTGGGCGGCTGGCGGCGACGGCGGACGCCCGCGTCGACGATGGAAAGCTGATCCGTCTGGAGGCCCGCCTGCCTCGAACCCAGCTTCAAGGACGCGATGGCGCGGCGCGGAACCTGACCGGAACGGCGACGGCGACGACGGTCGGTGATCGCATCCGGGTGCGGCTGGATGTCGCGGCTGATCAGGCCCAGGCGGCGAATCTGGCTCTGTCGGGCGGCGCGGCGAGCCTGACCGGTGATCTGCCCTATCCCGATTTGAAACGCCGCCAGGGCGACGGGCGGGCCGTTCTGACCCTGAAGACGACGGCGGCGACCCTGGAAAGCGGCGGGGCGCGGCTGCGCGGCCTGGCGGCGGACGGGAGCTTTGATGGAATGGTCGACGGCTGGATCGAGACCTTCCGCGTCGAGGGGCGCTCCGATCTGAGCTTCGCCGCAGAGGGCCTGGACGGGCCGGGGATGCAGGGCGCGGCCCTGACCGTGGCGGTCACGGGCGGGCGGCTGAACCTGGCGCGTGACGCGGACGCCCTGGGCTGGCGCCTGGACGGGCCGGCGACGGCGTCCGCCGGGCGATTGGCGGCGGGCGAGGCGACGTTCGAGGGGCTGCGGCTGACATCGTCGTCTCTGACGATCGGCGGGCGCGGCGCGGCGGCCGAGATGGTCGGCCCCGCGGTCCTGCACGCACGCGCCTTCCGCATGAGCGATCTGACGCTGACCGGGGTCGACGGCCGCGCGGCGCTGGACGCCCGGTTCGAGGGAGCGGCCCTGATCCAGGCGCGCGGCGCGCTTCAGGCCGCGAACGGGCGCTGGCCGCTGTTCGGTCCGACGGGGCGCGACGATCCCCCCGACCTGGCGGCGATGAAACAGGCGCTGGGCGATTTCCGCCTATCGGTTCCGGCCATCCACCTGTCGACCGGCAGTCCCGGCACGACCGTCGCCCTGGAACGCCCGGTCGAGCTTCGGCCCGCCAACGGCGGGGTGCTGCGCGTCGCACGCGGGGTCGGCGGCCCGGCGTTCGCGGCCGCGCCGGGTCAGGCGGGCGGCGGGGCGGCGGTGCTGACGGCCGAGCGCGGCCGCGGTCTGCCGGAACTGGCCGTCGACATCCCCGACTGGCGGGTGACGCCGGGCGGGTTCCAGGCGCGGATCGACGGGCGCGGGGCGCTGGATTTCGACCTGTTCCGAGGCGTGACGGCGCGGACGGCAGGGGTGTTGGCGTCTTCGAACGGGCGGTTGACCTATACGGCCTCGGACTGCGCTGCGGTGACGGTCGAGCGACTTGAGCTGGACGAGAACGACGTGACCGAGCTGTCGGGTCGGTTCTGCCCCGAGGGCGCGCCTCTGGTGACGGTCGAGAACGGCGGCTGGCGCGCGCGGGGGCGACTGGCGGGCGTAGAGGTTTCGGCGCCCTTCCTGGCCATGCAATTCCATGACGCGGAAGGGGGACTGCGGGTCGCGGGCGGGCCGGACGGGGTGGCGCTAAACGCGCGGGTCGACACGGCGCGGGCGCTGGACGCCACCACGCCGCGTCGGTTCAATCCGCTCAGGGTCTCGGGCGAGGCGGCGCTGGCGAATGAGACCTGGCGCGGCGGCTTCGACCTGACGTCCGGCGAGACGCCGGTGGGCCGCCTGACCCTGGCGCACGATGGCCGCACGGGTCTGGGCGGATTGGCGATCGAGACGCCGATGCTGCAATTCGCCGAGGGCGGACTGCAACCTGGCGCTCTCAGCCCCCTGGTCCAGAACTTCGTCCAGCCGCCGGCGACGGGTTCGGCGCAGTTCAGCGGCCGCATCGATTGGCGCGCCGACGGCGAAGGCGCCAGCGGCGGCCGCCTGGTCGTGCCGGGGCTGGACTTCGTCAGTCCGGCCGGGCCGGTGAAGGGGCTGAAAGGGACGATCGACTTCACCAGCCTGATCCCTCTGGTCACGGCGCCGGGCCAAAGACTGACCGCCGACAGTCTGGAAAGCCTGACGCCCCTGACCGACGCCCAGGTGCAGTTCGCCATCGACAAGGCGGGCGTGTCCGTGACGGCGGCCGACATCCATGTGGCGGGCGGCGTGGTGCGCGTGGCGCCGTTCGTCGTGCCGCTGGATCCGACGCAGGCGTTCTCGGGCGTGATCGAGCTGGAGAACGTCCAACTGGGCGATTTGCTGGCAGGGTCGGGCTTCGGCGACAGGGCCAGCCTGGACGCGGTGGTGTCGGGACGACTGCCCTTCACCTCGACGCCGGGACAGGGGGTGCGGATCGTCGGCGGCTCGCTGCGAGCCGTGCAGCCGGGACGCCTGTCGATTCAGCGCGACGCGCTGAGCGGCGTCCAGACCGACGGCGGCGGCGCCGAAATTCCTCCCAACACGGTTCAGGACATGGCCTATCAGGCGATGGAGAACCTGGCCTTCGACGTCCTGACCGCCGAGGTGAACAGCCTGGATGGCGGGCGGCTGGGCGTGCTGTTCCACATCAAGGGCCGCCACGACCCGCCGCAACGGCAGGTACTGCGCCTGAGCCTGTCGGAGCTGATCAGCCGCGACTTCCTGAAACGCGACCTGCCGCTGCCGTCGGGAACGGGGGTGGATCTGACCCTGGATACGACGCTGAACGCCGACCAACTGGTCAGCGACCTTCTGACCCTGAATCGCGCCCGCACCGGAGAGGCGGATCCGCGATGAGCGTTCAGGACCCATTCACCCAATGCGGCGTTAGATCGTCACGACCTTTTCGGAGAATCGACCCATGAGCCGAACAAGAGCGACCGCCCTGGCGGGCCTGGCCCTGATCGCCGCGATGTCCGGCGCCGTGGCCGCCTGCGCGCCGACGGTGCGGGTCGAGGTCGCGCCGATTCAGATCTACGCCAAGCTGGACGCCGACGTCCGTGTCCGCCTGGACCGCGAACTGCAGCAGTTGCTGCAGGAAAACCCCAACCTGTTCTGAGGGGATAGGATCATGCAGTTCCGCAAGATTTTCGTTGTCGCCGCCGCCGTCGCGGCCCTGGGCGTCGCCGCCGGCGCGGCCTTCGCCCAGACCGCCCAGCAGAAGTCGATGATCGACGCCGCCAAGGCCCAAGGCGTGGTCGGCGAACAGGCCGACGGCTATCTGGGCGTCCGCACCCCGTCCGCCGCCTCGGCCGATCTGCGCGCCGCCGTGACCGCCACCAACGACGGTCGCCGCCGGGTGTACGCCCAGGGCGCCGCCGAGGCCGGAACCACGACCGAAGTGGCCGCCGCCCGGATGTTCGAGTCCCAGTTGCTCCCGCGCATCGCCACGGGCCAATGGTATCGCGACGCTCAGGGCCAGTGGGTGCAGAAATAGGACCATCCTTCTTCTCTTGAGGGAGAAGGGTCACGGCGGCCCTTGCGCCGGGTCCCCCGTTAGGCTCGAAAGCCCCGATGGACCCCATCTCCGCCCGGCTGCGCGCGCGCCATCCCCAGCGTATCGACCTGTCTCTGGAGCGGATGCGCGCCCTATGCGCGGCGCTGGGCGATCCGCAGGACAGGCTGCCGCCGGTGGTTCACGTCGCGGGCACCAACGGCAAGGGTTCGACCGTGGCCTTCTTGCGCGCCATGGCCGAGGCGTCGGGTTTGCGCGTCCATGCCTACACCTCGCCTCATCTGGTGCGGTTCAACGAGCGCATCCGCCTAGCCGGGCGGCTGATCGCGGATGATGCGCTGAATGACGTCCTCGACCGGATCGAGGCGATTCCGGGCCAGGCGACGGTGTTCGAAAGCACCACCGCCGCCGCCTTCCTGGCCATGAGCGAGACGCCCGCCGACCTGGCGATCATAGAGGTCGGCCTGGGCGGGGTTCTGGACGCCACCAACGTCATCGCCCGGCCGCTGATCAGCGTGATCGCTCCGGTCGATCTGGACCATGCGGAGTTTCTGGGCACGGACCTGGCGGCCATCGCCGGAGAGAAGGCGGGCGTTCTGAAATCCGGCGCGCCGGGCGTGATCGCGCGCCAGGACCCTGTCGCCATGGCGGCCATCGAACGGGCGGCGGCGCAGATCGGGGCGCCCCTGACCGTCATGGGAGCCGATTTCGACGCCTGGCCCGAGATCGGCGGCCTGGCCTTCCAGTCGGCCGAGCGGTTCCTGGACCTGCCCGCTCCGGCCTTGGCGGGCGACCATCAATACGACAACGCCGGGCTGGCCGTGGCGACGGCGCTGGAGCTGGACTTGCCCGAGGCGGCGATCGCCGAGGGGCTGAAGACGGCGGTCTGGCCCGCGCGACTGCAACGGCTGACGGCGGGACCTTACGGCGCTGCGGCCAGGGCGGCGGGGGCCGAGCTGTGGCTGGACGGCGGGCACAATCCCCACGCCGGGCGGGCTTTGGCGGCCTTTCTGGAGGGGCGACAGGCGCGCGCGCCCATGCCGCTGGCTCTGATCACGGGGATGTTGGCCAACAAGGACGCGGGCGGCTTCTTCGAGGTCCTGCGCGGAACCGGCGCCCACGTCCTGACCGTCGGCTTCGACGGCGCGGCGGCCGAGCCGGGCGCCCTGGCGGCGGTGGCGCGGGGCCATGGCCTGGGCGCCCTGCCCGCCGGTTCGGTTCAGGAAGCGCTGGAACGCGCCCTGGCCTGGGGGGCGGGCCGCGTGGTCATCTGCGGCTCGCTGTATCTGGCGGGCGAGGTGCTGGGGGTCAGCCGGGAGGCTTGGCCGGTCTAGAATTCTTCCTCCCCGCAACGGCGAGGAAGATGATCGCGCTTCACCCGGCGGGCGGCTGCTGCACGGATCGGATCATCGAAACGTCGTAGCCCAACTCGCGCGTGCGCGCCGTGATCCGATCCCGCATCGCCTGGGAAGGGCGCGGCTCGCGGCTGAGCAGCCACAGATACCGGCCGCTCGGCTCTCCGACGATCGCCCAGGCATAGTCCTCGGCGCGATCCAGCACCCAATAGTCGCCGAAAAAGGGACCGAAGAAGGAAACCTTCAGCTTGGCGTCGCCGCTGTCTTTGACGATCTTGGCCCTGCCCTCGGCGACCTTCAGAGGTCCGTCGACGGCGCCTTGGCGGCAACTGTTGCGCACGCCGATCAGGCCGTCGTCGCGGAGGCTGTATTCCGCCGTCACGCCTTCGCAACCGCGCTCGAAGCCGTTGTCATAGCGGCCGATCTCGTACCACAGGCCAAGATAGCGGCTCAGCTCGACCGGGTGCGCCGGTTGCGGCACGGCGGGATTCCCGACGGGTCCGGTCTGGAACGCCGAACAGGCGCTCAAGAACACGGCCGCGCCGATGGCGGCCAGGACGACGGAGGGTTTCATGCCTCCACAACGGTCATGCATGGTGCGGGTTCCTGAAAGGACTCGCCAAGTCTTCGTGCGCCCAAACAGAGAGGGCGATTCCCTGCTTAGGACACCCCGGCCTCGGCCAGCCATTCCAGGATCTTGCCCTTGGGCATGGCGCCGACCTTCATCGAAGCCATCTGGCCGTCCTTGAACAGCATCAGGGTGGGGATGCCCTTCACGCCCAGTCTCGAAGGGACCATGGGGCTGTCGTCGATATTGACCTTGGCGATGACGACCTTGCCCGACAGTTCATCGGCGATCTGCTCCAGCGCCGGGCCGATCTGTTTGCAGGGACCGCACCATTCGGCCCAGAAATCCACCAGAACGGGGGTCGACGCCTTCAGCACGTCGCCTTCGAAACTGTCGTCGGTGACCTTCACGGTGGCCATGGTCTTCATCTCCTGATCGGCCGCCCAACATAGGCGATTCGGCCGGTGTTCGGGTGTCATGTGGGCGGTCTCGGCGCCGGTTTCAACGTCCAGGAGGCGTCCCTCTCCCGCTGGCGGGGCAAGGAGGGATCAGACGTCGGCCAGCGCCCGATCCATCATCTCCCGCGGCACGGCCATCAGCTTGGGACCATCGGTCCAGACCAGGGCCGCCTCGACCGGGCGGTCGCGATAGAGGCGTCGCAGCACCGCCGCATAGGTCGCCAGTTGCAGCACATAGGCCGGATCGGCGTCCTCGACGCGGTCGGGGGCGGGGCGGTTGGTCTTGTAGTCGACGATCAGGACCTGCTCGGGCGTGACCACCAGCCGGTCGATGCGGCCCGACACCACCACGCCGGGCGGCAGGTCGGGCGCAGACCCCGTCACCGCCGTCTCGGCCCGCGAACCGGGACCGAAGACCGGGGCGAAACGGGCGTCGGTCAGCACGCCCAGGGCCGCCGCGATCATCTCGTCGCGCTGGGCCGCGTCCAGGTCGCGTTCTCGGGCCAGCAGGCGCTGGGCCAGGTCGGGCCACAGGTCGGGGGCGGCGTCGGGCAGACGCTCCAGCAGCCGATGGATCAGATCGCCGCGCCGGAACCGGCCCAGGGTCCCGCCGGGACCCGAACGAGCCAGGGGCGAGGGGGCGGGAATGCGGATCGCGCCCTGCATCCGGGACGGCGCGGCGTGACCGGCGGCCCGATCCGGCGCGGGTCTGCGCGCGACCCAGCCGGGCAGGGCGGCGGCCGGGGCGGCGGACGCCGACGCCGTAGCGGATGCGAGGCCGGGATCGTCGCCGAAACGGATGCGGCCGTCGCCGATGTCGTGCACCGCGTCGGCGTCGGCGGCCTTCAGTCGCTCGAAGGTCTGGGCGATCACGTCCCACCAGCTTCCGGTCTCGAAGCCCTCCTTGGGCGTCTTCATCCGGCGACCCATGACCACCAGCCGGTCGCGCGCGCGCGTCAGGGCGACATAGAGCAGGCGCAGATATTCGGCCTCGGCCCGGTCCTGGCGCGCCTGGCGCGCCTCGGCCGAGGCGCGGCAATCCTCCTTCTTGCTGGACGGCGCCATCAGCCAGGCTTCGCCGCCGCCCCAGGCGTCGTCCAGCGCGACGGGCAGCAGGGGCGCGCCCTGTCCCTTGGCCTTGCCGGTGGTGTCGGGCAGGATGACGATCGGCGCTTCCAGCCCTTTGGCGCCATGGACGGTCATGACCCGGACCTCGTTCCGGGCGCCCTCCATCTCGCGCTTCACCGTGACGTCGGCCTGTTCCAACAGGGCCAGACAGGTCTCCAGATCGCGGCCGCCCCGCTCTTCCGCCGCCAGAACCTGGGCCAGGGTCTCGTCGATCGCCTCCTCGGCCTCGCGGCCCAGCCGGTGCAGGATGCGCGCGCGGCCCGAGCGGCCGTCGGCGCCGACGCGGTTCAGCGCCAGGGAGAAGAAGGCGAAGGGATCGCGGTCGCGCGCGGCGATCAGGGCGGCCATCAGATCGCGCGCCTCGGTCCATGCCGGATGTTCGCCCGCGCGCTGACGCAGCTCTGCCCACAGGCCGCCCTTGCGGATCTGTCTGTCGGCCAGCGGAAAGAGACTGTCCGGGTCGCCGAAATCGGACACGTCGCAGAACGGGCCGCGCAGAATCTCGGCCAGCGACAGGTCGTCTTCGGGATACAGGGCGAAACGGGCCAGGGCCGTCAGGTCGTCGAAGACGATATGGGCCTTCAGCTTCAGCCGGTCGGCCCCGGCCACGGGCACGCCCTCGGTCTTCAGGGCGCGGATGATCTCTTCGAAGGTGGCGTCGCGACGGCGCACCAGGATCAGGAAGTCGCCCCAGCGGCTCGGGCGATGGACGGGTCGCCTGTCCTTGTCGACGGTCCAGACGGCGACGCCGGTCTCGACCTGGCGCCGGATGTCGCGGGCCAGGGCCTGGGCCAATTGTTTTCGGGCGCTGCGGGCGTCCTCCTTGTCGACCGGGTCGAAGGCTTGCCGCTCGACCTTGTCGGGGTCCTCGAACAGCGGCCACAGCTCGACCGAGCCGTGCTGACCCTGCCGGGCGGGCAGGTGGGGCAGGCGGTCGCCGGTCTCGCCGACCAGGGCGCGGGTCCGCTCGGGCGAGGCGAAGGTCTCGTCGACGAAGGTCAGCACCTCCTCGGTCGAGCGGAAGGAGGTGTTCAGGTCCGGCCCGGCGAAGGCCAGGCCCGCGTTTTCGACCAGGGCCAGATAGTCTCGCCGTTCCTCGCGCAGCCGCTCCGGCCGGGCGCCCTGGAAGGAATAGATCGACTGTTTCTCGTCGCCGACAGCGAAGAGGGTGCGCGCAATGCCGGGCCGCTCGGCCCCCTCTCCGGCGAAGAAGGGCTCGGTCAGGGCACGGACGATGGCCCATTGATCCGGGGCCGTGTCCTGAGCCTCGTCGATCAGCACGTGGTCGACGCCGCCGTCCAGTTTGTACAGCACCCAGGCGGCCGAGGCGCGCTGCGTCAGCAGGTCGACCGTGCGCGCCACCAGATCGGTGAAATCCAAGGCCCCGCGTCGGCGTTTGGCGGCCTCATAGAAGGCGGCGTGGACGCGGGCCAGGGTCAGCGCCTTCTCAGTCTCGTCGGCCACGCGCGCGGCGCGGACGCGGTCCAGCGTCGCCAGATATTTCAGCGAGACCTCGGCCAGATAGGCGGCGGCCCCCGGCGGGGCCTTGGCGGTGCCGAACTTGTCGCGGGCGACGCCCTTGGAATCGATGAAGATCGGCGTCATGGCCGCCAGGGTCGCGCCGGGCGGCGTCGCGTCCCGCATCTGGGCGGCCAGCTTCTGGTCGTTGGCGCTCCCGCCGGAAAAACCCTGGGCGGCGGCCAGCCAGTCGGCGGGGTTCAGCCAGGCCATGAAGTCGGTCTCGATGTCCTCGGCCCGCTCGCCGGGCGCCAGGCCGACCAGGGCGTGGGGATCGGGCGCGGTTCCGGCGTCGATGCGGTTCACATAATCCAGCAGCGGCTCGCGCTTGGCCTCGATCTCGTCCAACAGGCCGTTGAAGGCGTCGAAGGCCATCTCGACGGCGAAATGGGCGTAGGCCCGGCCCAGGCGGCCGTCGCCGTCGGCCAGGGCGGCGCGGGCCAGATCCTCGCGCGCGGTCCGGGACAGGGCCAGGGCCGCCTGGTCCTCCAGAACCTCGAACCCCGGCTGGACCCCGGCCTCCAAGGGGAAGCGGCGCAACAGCTTTTCGCAGAAGGCGTGGATGGTCTGGATCTTCAGCCCGCCAGGCGTCTCCAGGGCGCGGGCGAACAGGCGGCGGGCTTCGGACAGCTCCAGGCCGGTCAGGGTTCTGGGATCGCGTCCGTCCAACTCGGCCAGTTCGCGGGTCAGCTCATCGTCGTCGGCGACCGCCCACGTCCCCAGCTTGTCGAACAGTCGCGCCTGCATCTCGGCGGCCGCGGCCTTGGTGTAGGTGACGCACAGAATGGCGCCGGGCGCGACGCGCTTCAGCAGCAGCCGGGCCACGCGATTGACCAGGGTGGTGGTCTTGCCCGACCCGGCGTTGGCGGTGACGAAGACCGACAGGGCGGGATCGGCGGCGGTCGCCTGATGGGCCTTGGCCGCGTCGACGGGGGACGGGTCGGTCATTCCGACGCCTCCTCTTCGGCGCCCGCGACGTGCCATTCCCAGACCCGGGCCAGGTGGTCGTAGTTGCCGCCGAAATTGCCCATGAACTGCGGCGCGACCCAGGACGGATAGGGGGTGTCGGCATCATCGAAACGGGTGACGCCGATCTTCAAACGCTCCAGTTCGCGCTCGCCCATCTGGGCCGCGGTCAGGGCGTTGTTGCGGCCCTGCCGGGCCACGTCCTCGACCACGCCCGGCTCCTTGCGGCCGGTCAGCTTCACATACAACAGCTCGGTCGCCTCGGTCGGCGGCGCCGCGAAACCCCCGGCGGCCAGGATGGCGGCGGTTAGGGTCAGTTGAGGCGCGAAACCCGCCGCCACCTCCTTCTGGCTGGGCGTGCGGCCGGTCTTGAAGTCCATCACGGCCGCTCCGGCGGCGTCCAGTTCGATGCGGTCGGCCTTGGCCGTGACAGTGAAGGACCCGGCCGGGGCGTCGAAGGTCAGGGTTCCCGACTGTTCGATCAGCAGTTCGACGCCGCGCGCGCGTCGCTGGCGCTCGAACCCTTCCAGCCAGAGGGCGGCGTTGCGCGCCAGCGGCCGTTCGCGGGCCAGGGCGGCGTCGTCGAACCCGGCCTCGATCAGGGCCTCGATCAGAAAGGTCTCGATCTGCTCGGCGCCGCCTTCGGGCAGGGCGTCGGGCCAGGTCTCGACGATGCGCTCGATGGCGTCGTGAACGGCCGTGCCGCGCGCCAGAACCTCGACGGGGGCGCCGGGCCGCTCCATCGCCCTCAGGCCCAGAATGCGATCGGCATAGACGGCGTAGGGATCGCGCACCCAGGTCTGGACGCTGGTCACCGGCAGGGTGCGCGGCCGTCGGTCGACCGGCGGTCTCGGCTCGGGGCGACGGGCGTAGTCGGGCGTGCTCCGGGCGGGGGCGTCCAGGGCGCGGGTCCAGTCGGCCAGATGACCGGGCGCGGGCACGGCCACGGGCGTGGTCCGGGCGTCGGCGCCGCGCGTCAGCATATCCAGCCGCCACAGCCAGCGCGAACGCACGGCGGGCTGGCCGCCCCGGCGTTCGGTGTGGACCAGCACGACCTCGTCGGCGCAGGCCGCCTGAACGAAATCCTGGGCGCTCTGGCCGGTGCGGCGTTCCGGCGGCGGCAGGCCCAGGGCCTTACGCATGGGCCGCGACAGGAAGGGATCGACCGGCGGCCCCTGCGGCCAGACTCCCTCCTCCAGACCGGCCAGGATCATGCGGTCGGCGCGCACCAGCCGCGCCTCTATGGCCCCCAGGATGCGCAGCGACGGGTGGCTCGCCCCGCCGGTGCGCACCACGGCGTCGGCCAGCAGGCCCTGGACCATCTCCGCGAAGTCGTCGGGCGTGACGGTTCCCAGGGCGCCGCCTCCTTCGATCAGGCCCGACAGCAGGGCTGCGGCGCTCTCTCCGTCCGATCCAGCCCAGGCGGTCTGGCCCGCCAGGGATTCGATCAGGACCGTCAGGGCGCGGGCGGCGACGTCCGGCGGCGCTGCGGCGGCGAAGGCGGCCTCGGCATGCAGATGCGCCAGCCGCTCGATCAGGACCCGCGCCAGGTCGATCCGGGCCAGGGTGGCTTCGGACGGCGATTTGCCGTCACGCCGCTCATCGGCGGCGCGGTCCAGGCGACGGCGAATGCGGTCGAAGTCGGCGGGGGGGGAGCCGCGCAGGGCCAGGCATTCCAGGGCCGAGGCGGCGCGCGCGACATCGGCCTCGCCGAGGTCGAGCCGGACCAGCGGATGTTTCAGCAGGCCCAGCAGCACCTGGGGATCGACCGGCTGGGCCAGCCAGCGCACGCACAGATCGACCAGCCGTCCGGCGGGCGTGCGGTTCAGCGGCCGCCCGGCCGAGACGTCGGCGACGATTCCCCATCGCTCCAGCCGCGCGGCCACGCGGCGGCCCAGGCCCTGGTCCGGGGTGACCAGGGCGCAGGTGCGCGGGCGGCCGTCTGCGCGGGGCGCCTCCAGCGTCTCGCGCATCATCAGGGCGACGGCGGCGGCGGTCTCTTCCTCGTGACGCAGGGTCAGGGCCGACAGGCCGCGCGTTCCCTCGGCGATGGGATCGGCCGCCTGGCCCGCCTCGGCGGCGCGGACCCGGATGTCGCGAATGGCTTCGCGCCAGTCGCCGGTGGCGTCGGCGGGGCGCAGCGCCTCGTTCAGCAGACGCTGGCGCGCCAGACCGCGCGCTTCGATGACGGGATCGGCGGGCGGGCGCACCCAGAGCCGCACCGTGTCGCGGGCGACGCCATGGCGGTCCAGCAACCGCTTCAGGGCGCGCTGGGGGTGCTGTTCGTTGTCGTCGTCGATCTGGCGCCAGACGGTCTCGTCCAGGTCGAGGTCGAGACCGGGCAGGACGACGCAGCCGCGCGGCGCGCGGGCGACGGCGCCCAGCACGTCGGCGGCGGCGGGGACCGAGCCGGTCGATCCGGCGGCGATCACCGGCTGGGTCGGCGGACGGGCGTCCCATTGCTCGGCCAGGCGACGCAGCAGGGTGGCGCGCCGCCACGCCGGATCGGACAGGCCCAGCTCGGCCAGTCGCCTGGGCCAGGCCTCGACGCCGACGGCCAGGAATTCGGCGGCGCGGACCCAGTGCTCGGCCAGTTCGCCCTCGACCAGGGTCAGCACCCGCTCGGGCGCCGCGACCTCCTCCAACTGGCAGGAATCCAGAAAGCCGCCCAGGGCGTCGGCCATCGCCAGGGCCTGGAGCGGCGTCAGGCTCGGATCGTACCGCTCGACCACCAGCCGAGCCATTTCGAACCGCCGCGTCAGCGGGGCGATGGCGGGCGGCAGATCCAGGCCCAGTTCGCCCGGCGCGAATGGCGGTTCGTCCTCTTCCAGATCGCCCAGGGGCCGCACCTGCGGCAACAGCACCGGCCGATCGCCGGCCGTTCGGGCGAGGGCCTGGGTGAAGTCGCGCGCGGCGCGCCGATTGGGCAACAGGATGACGGCGTCGCTCAGGGTCTCGGGCGCCTCGTCGCCCAGCCAGTCCAGCACGCCCCAGGCCAGGTCCTCCAGGAAGGGGCGGTGCGCCGGTATCGCCCGCCAGCGCGGACCGGGTCCGGTGAAGGGGTCGAACCGCGTCATTCTCGGGCGCCCCTGCCGCTCGCCGCGCGGCGGCTCGCTGCTTGAGGCCCGATCACGGGGCGTCCTTGAGGCGGGGCTGGCCCAGCCGCGCCTCAGCCTCGTCGCGCGCGCTGGGGTCTCCCACGTGCATCCAGTCGCCGTCCAGCACGCAGCCGAACAGGCGGCCTTCGACGGCCGATTTGCGCCACAGGGTCGCCAGCGAGAAGGGACCGTCCGGCCCGTCCGCGACATAGTCGGGTCGGGTGATGTGCACGCCCATATAGGCGTAAGGGGCGCTGGCGGCCTGTCCCCGGAAGGTCAGACGCCCGCCTTCGCCCAGGAAGAAATCGCCGTCGCCCTCGAAGCCGATGGAGCCTTCGCGCCGCGCCAGCAGCAGGGCGGCGTCCATGCGCTCGGGGTCCCACAGTCGGACCAGTTCGGCCAGGGCGTCGCCCCGGTCCGTCCAGACGCTGTCGATATTGGCCACGAAGACCGGGTCGTCGCCCAAAAGAGGCCGCGCCAGCTTCAATCCGCCTCCGGTCTCCAGCAGTTCGGCGCGCTCGTCCGAGATGACGACGGCCGGGCGCGTGCGATCCGCTAGATGCGCCTCCAGCCGATCGGCGAACCAGTGGACATTGACCACGGCCCGTTCGACCCCGGCGTCGGCCAGCCGGTCCAGCACATGGTCGATCAAGGCCCGTCCGCCGACCTCGACCAGGGCCTTGGGCCGATCGTCGGTCAGCGGCCGCATTCGCGTGCCCAAGCCCGCGGCCAGCACCATGGCGGTCCTTGGGGCGGTCCCTGGGACAGTCTTCGGGGCGGTCATCGCCGCGTCTCCTCGGGGACGTAGCGGGCGAACCAGTCGGCGACCGGCTCCAGCCCCGGCTGCTCCAGATTGCGCGCCAGATGCGCCCACATGCGCGGCATGAAGGCGGCGTAGCGCGGCTTGCCGTCGCGCACGATCAGGCGGGCGAATATGCCCAGGATGCGCGCCTCGTTCAGGGCCGCCAGACCGGCGTAGTCGCGCAGGAAGGCGTCGCGGTCGACCTGGGGCCTCAGGGCGAAATAGCGATCCAGCGCCGCACGCTCCAAGGCGGGCGAGACGTCGCGCCGCGCATCCTGCAACAGGGAGTGCAGGTCCCAGCTCGGATGGGCGCGCACCGCGTCCTGGAAGTCGATCATGCCGACGCGGGCGACGCCGTCCCGCTCGGGCAGCCAGATCAGGTTCTCGGCGTGATAGTCGCGATGGGCCAGGACCGCGGCCCCTGCGGCCGCGCGCTCGACCGTCGGCGCCCAGGCGGCGCGCCAGGCCGCGATCGCCGCTTCGTCGAAATCGAGTTCGGGCTTCAGCTTCGGCAGCCAGTCGACGAACAGATCGGCCCCGCCTTGCAGCGCGGTCTGATCATAGGCCAGCAGCGGCCAGTCGCCGCCGGGACCGGACAGTACGTCCGGCGTCGGCGCCTCATGGATCGCGGCCAGGGCCTCGATGGCGGCCAGGTACAGCGGCGTCTCGTCGGCGCCGGTCTCGATCACCCGGGCGAACAGGCCATCGCCGAAATCCTCCAGCACGGCCAGGCCGTTCGGGGCGTCCAGGGCGATCACCTCGGGCGCCGACAGGCCCAGGGATTTCAGATGGGCGGCGACGGCGGCGAAGGCTTCGATGCGTCCGGCCGACAGGCGCGCGACGGCGTTCCAGCCCCGGTCCTGGCGCTGCTCCGGCGACCAGGCCGGATCGCAAGGCAGACTCTCGGCGGCGGGCGCCTGGTCCATCAGCATCAGCGAACGGCCGTCGGCCGTGGTCAGCCGCTCATAGCGCCGCGTCGAGGCGTCGCCGGGCAGGGACGCGCGCGTCGCCTCAGCCAGACCGGCGGCGGCGAGAAAGCTCAGACGCAGGATTTCACGGTCAGACATTCAGATCTCTTAGTCGCTGCTGCCAGCCGCCCACGCCGGAAACGGTCGCACGCCGCCCCTGGCCCCGCTCGGCCAGGTCGATGGTCAAGGGGTCCGCGCCCAGCCAGGCGGCGGGGTCCTCGCCCAGCCGCTCGGGCCATTCGATCAGGACGGCGCCCCGATCCAGCGCCTCGTCCAGGCCGACCTCGACCGCCTCTTGCGGCCCGGTCAGGCGATAGAGGTCGAAATGGGCGATCGGCGGATCGGACTCGTAGAACTGGACCAGGGTGAAGGTGGGGCTGGGCACGTCCTCGTCGGGCCGGGTCAGGGCGCGGATCAGGCCGCGCGCCAGGGTCGACTTGCCCATGCCCAACGGCCCGCGCAGCAGGATGGCGTCGCCCACGGCCAGCAGGGGGGCCAGGGCCGCGCCCAGCCGCGTCGTGGCCTCGGCGTCGGTCAGATCCACGATCATGCGAACTCGGCATCCGGTTGGCTGGGCAGGACCCGCTCGGTGAAGGCTTTCAGCGCATAGGTCGCGCGCGCCGTGTCGATGTCCAGCCGCGACGGCGGGATCGGCAGGCCCACGGTCAGGCGGAAGGGCTGCTTCTTCTTGTTCAGCATCTCGTGGAACAGGGTCACGTCGCGCAGCTCGGGCGAGATGCGGTCGAACAGGTGGAACAGGCGGGAATAAGGACCGCTGACATGAATGGGAATGATGGGGGCGTCGTATTTGCGCGCCAACGAGGCGGCGGTGGCCGCCCATTCCGGGTCGGTCAGGGAACCGTCCTGTGCCACCCGCGCCAGGCGTCCGGCGGGAAACAGCACGACGCAGCGTTCGGCCTGAAACGCGGCCTTGGCCGACTCCAGGGTGGCGCGGGTCTTTTCGCGCGTGCGCTTTTCGACCACCCATTCGACCGGAATGACGACCTCGCCCAGACGCGGCGAGACGCGCAGGGCGTCGGCGTTGGCGAAATAGACGCTGTCGCTGCGACGTCGCCTCAGGGCGTCGAACACGGCCACGCCGTCGGCGATGCCGGTCGGATGGTTGGCCACCACGATGCAGCGCCCGGTCGCGGGCACGCGGTCCAGGTTCAGGGTCGAAACCTTCAGGTCCAGGAGGTCGGCGACATGGTCCAGCGCGGCCTGGCCCGACAGGGGGGCGATGGCGTCGGCCATGGCGCGGGCCTCGCGATAGCCCAGCAGGGCGTACAGCGGCGGTCGGATCAGGGGCCACAGGGACGAACCGGTCAGGCGCGGCGCCCGCTCGGCGATCAGCACGTCGACGACATGGTCGGCCCGTCGCACGCGGGCGGCGGCCGGGACGTCGAGCGGGGCGTCAGGCAGGACGGGGGGCGAAGCGGTCATCCGTCCCCCTTGTCGCTTTTGCGCCGGAGACAGGCAAGCGCCCCGGCTCCGGCCTTCCGGCGGACTTCGTGCGGTGCTACCCCAGCACCGTCCAAGTTTCAGGAGCCGTCCGATGCGTCACCGTTCCCTGCTTTCCGCCTGCGCCGTTCTGGCGCTGATGTCCGCCGCGCCCGCCTGGGCCGAGGACGCCGCCCCGGTTTCTCAGGCCGCCGCTCCGGTCGTCACGGCCGCGCGGGCGCAGACGCCCTTCACCTATGAAGCGATGATCGACCTGAACCGGCTGTCGGACCCGCAGGTCTCGCCGGATGGAAAATGGGTTCTCTATGCGGTCCAGACGACCGACATGGCCGCCAACCGCCGCACCGGCCATATCTGGATGCGGGCCGTGGACGGGTCGGGCGAGCCGCGCCGTCTGGCGATCTCGGACGGGGGCGCCAACACCGCCCGGTGGGGGTCGGACGGGCGCATCTACTTCCTGTCGGGCCGTTCGGGGTCGAGTCAGCTCTGGCGCGCCGAGGCCGACGGTTCGAACCCGGTTCAGGTCACCGACCTGCCGACCGACGTCAACGCCTATCGCCTGAACCCCCAGGCGAACCGGGTCATGGTGTCGCTGGCCGTCTATCCGGGCGCGGCGGACCTGAACGCCTCGGTCCAGGAGGCCGCCGCGAACGGCGAACGTCTGTCGACTGGAATGACCTTCGACCGGATGTTCGTGCGTCACTGGGATACGTGGAACGACCACACCCAGAACCACCTGTTCGCCCTGTCGATCGGCGCCGACGGCCGCGCCTCGGGCGACCCGGTCTGGGTGACCAAGGGCTTCGACGGCGACACCCCGTCCAAGCCGTTCGGCGACGAGAGCGAATTCACCTTCACCCCGGACGGCCAGGGCGCGGTCTTCTCGGCGCGCCAGGCTGGCGCGACCGAGCCGTGGAGCACCAATTTCGACCTGTATCGCACCGATCTGTCAGGCGACGGCCGGTTCGAGAACCTGACCGACGCCAACGACGCCTGGGACACCGGCCCGGTGTTCTCGCCGGACGGCAAGACCCTGGCCTATCGCGCCATGGCCCGGCCCGGCTTCGAAGCCGATCAATTCGCCATCATGCTGCGCGACATGGCGACCGGTCAGACGCGGCGGGTCGCGCCGGAATGGGACCGCTCGGCGGACAGTCTGAAGTGGTCGGCGGACGGGCGCACCCTGTACGTCACCGCCGGAGACGTGGGCCAGACGCGCATCTTCGCCGTCAACATCCAGCGCGACAGCGTGGTTCCGGTCACCGGGCCGGGTCATGTCTCGGCCTTCGAACTGACGCCGACGGGCCTCGTCTATGCCCAGGACGCCCTGGATCGGCCTTCGGACCTCTGGTTCAAGACCTATCGCGGCCGCGAGGCGCCGCGCCGTCTGACCGAGGTGAACCCGGAACTGGCGTCCATGGCCTTCGGCCAGGCCGAGCAGTTCAGCTTCCCCGGCTGGAACGGCGAGCCGGTGCACGGCTATGTCATCAAGCCCGCCAACTATGTCGAGGGCCGGACATATCCGGTCGCCTTCCTGATCCACGGCGGACCGCAGGGGTCGTTCGGCAATAGCTGGTCCTACCGCTGGAACCCCGAGACCTATGCGGGCGCGGGCTATGCGGTGGTGATGATCGATTTCCACGGCTCGACCGGCTATGGCCAGGCGTTCACGGATTCGATCAGTCAGCACTGGGGCGACCGGCCGCTGGAGGATCTGCAAAAGGGCTGGGCCTACGCCCTTTCGACCTATGGCTTCCTGAACGGCGACCGCGCCTGCGCCCTGGGCGCCTCGTACGGCGGCTACATGGTCAACTGGATCGCCGGAAACTGGAACGCGCCCTGGAAATGCCTGGTCAATCACGACGGGGTCTTCGACATCCGCGGCATGGCCTACTCCACCGAAGAATTGTGGTTCACGGAATGGGAGTACGGCGGGACCGAGTATGAGAACCCGCAGGGCTATGAGGCGTTCAACCCGGTCCGCTTCGTGGACCAGTGGCGCGTGCCGATGTTGGTGATCCAGGGCGAGCTGGACTACCGCATTCCGACGGCCCAGGGCCTGTCGACCTTCACCGCCTTGCAACGCCAGGGAATCGAAAGCCGTCTTCTGGTCTTCCCCAATGAGAACCACTGGGTGCTCAAGCCGCAGAACAGCCTGCAATGGCACAATGAGGTGTTCGGCTGGCTGGACCACTACATCGGCTCCGGCGCTCGGCCCTGATCGCCGATCGGGGGGCGGCATGACCCGGCGCGGCCTGTTCGCCCCCGCCTTCGGCGCGCTGGCCGCGGCCTGTTCGCCCCTTGGTCTGCTGAACGCGGCGGGACCGCGCGATCGGGGCGCGCGGCGGGTGGCGCGGGGCCTGGCCTATGGACCGGGACCGCGTCAGGCGATGGACGTCTATGCGCCCGACCTGCCGCCGGGCGCGACCGCGCCGGTGCTGGTCTTCTTCTATGGCGGCGGCTGGGATTCGGGGTCGAGGGACCTTTACGGCTGGGCGGCCCATGCCCTGGCGGCTCGGGGTTTCGTCGTCGCCATGCCCGACTATCGCCTTGCGCCCGACGCCCTGTTCCCGATCTTCGTCGAGGATGCGGCGGCGGCGACGGCCAGGGCGGCCGAGATCGCTCCCCGTCATGGCGGCGACCCGGAACGGCTGGGGGTCATCGGTCATTCGGCGGGCGCGCATCTGGCCCTGATGATCGCCCTGGACCGGCGCTATATAGCCGCAGTGGGTCGGCCCGATCTGATCAAGGCTGCGGCGGGCCTGGCCGGGCCATACGACTTCCTGCCGCTCAACGTTCCCGCCTCGATCCAGGCTTTCGGCCGCGCGCCCGATCCGTTGATGACCCAGCCGGTCGCCTTCGTGCGCGCCGACGCCCCGCCCCTGTGGCTGGGTCACGGAACCGAGGACACGGTGGTCCATGCCGAGGATACGATCATTCTGAACGACCGGATGCGCGCCGTCGGCGGCCGTTCGGAAGCCAAACTCTATCCCGGCCTGAACCACGCCGACCTGATCGCGACCGTCTCGCCCCTGTTCAGGAAGAAGGCTTCGGTGTTGGCCGATGCGACGGCCTTTCTGCATCGCGAACTGGGCGAGGTTCGTCAGGCACGGTCAGTGGCGCGTCCCGCCGTCTAGGGGCATGGTGGTCCGCGACTGGAGGGACCCATGCGCCTGTCGACCGCTTCTATCCTCGCTCTCGCCCTGGCCGGCTCGGCCTGCGGCCCGGCCCCGGCGGCCGAGGCGCGCGAACCGCTGGCGACCACGGCCGAGGGGGCCTATCGCCAGGCCCTGGCCGTGACGCCCATGCCCTACGCCGTCGAAAGCGAACATCGCGCCTGGCTCGCCGCGCCCGCCGATGAGCGTGGCGACGAGGAATTCTATGTCGACGCCCTGCAACGTCGGATCGTTCAGGACCGCAAGGCGCGCGCCGTTCGCACCACGGTCGAGGCGCTGAGAGACGGTTGCGTCGACATCGTGCTGAAGGGGTGTTCGGTCAGCTCCGGCGGCTTCGTCCAGGGCGGCGACAAGCGGCTGTGGTTCCAGATTCAAGACGGCTACACCGAGGAGGACGGCGTGGGCGGCGGCGTGGTCATCTTCGAGCAGCAGTCGGACGGCGCGCTCAAGCCGATCTACTGGACCTTCGAAGGCTCGCGCTACGATCCGCCGATGCTGACCCCCAATGGCGAGGGCCGCTGGCTGTTGATCGCGCCGGGCCTGTCGCGCGGCACCGGCAGCGGCGACATGACGGTGATGCTGCTGTGGCGCGACGGTCAGTGGCGGCCCGTGGACATCAACTGGCAGGACCGCGCCGGCGCCCTGCTGCGCGGCCTGGAGGTGCGCCATCAGCCGCGCTGGCATTTCCCGGAACTGAGCGCCTGGACCCCTCTGTGGCGGCCCGACGACGCCAATTGCTGTGGCGAGGGCGGCGACGCGGGGCTGGATTTCGACATCGTCGACGACAAGCTGACCCTGACCGCGGTCAATATGCGGGGCGGGGAGGACTGAAGGCCGTCGCCGTTTTCGATCGTTCGTCAGCCTCTGGTGAAGCGCACAGCACGCAAAACGGGGGATGGAGAAGCAGGACGCCGTGCTGTGACGAAGGGTGACGCAGTGTGATCGCCCTCGTCTCGCCAAGGCCGCGGTCTTCCGTTAAGGGAGGCCATGACAAACACGATGAACGCACAGGCGGCGCTGGACCGCCTTCAAATCCTCTACACCGCTTCCGTTTCCGATCTGCGCCGGGCGGTGAAGACCTTCCTCGAAACCGGCGAACGCCCCGACCCCCAGGCGCGGGCCGAGGGCCTGTTCGCCTATCCCCGCCTCAGGGTCAGTTGGTTCGGCGAGCGGCCGACGCATCTGGAAACCCGCGCCTTCGGCCGTCTGTCGCGGCCCGGCGTCTATGAGACCACGATCACGCGGCCGGATCTGTACGGACCCTATCTGATCCAACAGTTGGACCTGCTGGAGCGCGACTACGGCGCTCGGTTCGAGGTCGAGCCTTCGGATCAGGAAATCCCCTTCCCCTATGTGCTGGACGGGTCCGACGTGGCGTTGGACCGTTCCATGACGGCGGCCATCGCCCGCTATTTCCCGACCACCGACCTGGCCCATATCGGCGACGAGGTCTCGGACGGCCTGTGGGACGCGGGCGATGTCTTTCCCCTGGCCCAGTTCGACGGTCTGCGCACCGACTTCTCGCTGGCGCGGCTGAAACACTATACGGGCGCGCGGGTCGACGACACGCAGAACTATATCCTGTTCACCAACTACCACCGCTACGTCGACGAATTCGTGCGCTGGGCCTGCGCCCAGTTGGCCGATCCCGACAGCCCGTATCAGACCCTGTCCTGCGCTGGCGGGGTGATTATCACGCGCGACAATCCCGATCCCGAACTGGCCATCCTGGACCAGGCCTGGCGCAAGCATCAGATGCCCGCCTATCACCTGACCGCGCCCGGCTGGGACGGGGTGACCCTGGTCAACATCGGCGTCGGCCCGTCGAACGCCAAGACCATCTGCGATCACCTGGCGGTCACCCGGCCGCACGCCTGGATGATGATCGGCCATTGCGGCGGCCTGCGTCCCAGCCAGACCATCGGCGACTATGTGCTGGCCCACGCCTATCTGCGCGATGATCACGTGCTGGACGCTGTGTTGCCGCCCGACATTCCGATCCCGAGCATCGCCGAGGTCCAGCGCGCCCTCTATGATGCGGCCAAGGATGTCTCGGGCGCGCCGGGCGAAGAGGTCAAGCGCCGCCTGCGCACCGGCACCGTGGTCACCACCGACGACCGGAACTGGGAGCTGCGCTATTCCAAATCGGCCCTGCGCTTCAACCAGTCGCGCGCCGTGGCCATCGACATGGAGAGCGCCACCATCGCCGCCCAGGGCTATCGTTTCCGGGTGCCCTACGGGACGCTGCTGTGCGTGTCGGACAAGCCGCTGCACGGCGAGATCAAACTGCCCGGCCAGGCCAACCGCTTCTATGAAGGCTCGATCTCCGAACACCTGCAAATCGGCATCCGCGCCATCGACCTGTTGCGGGCCGAGGGGTCGAAACTGCACTCGCGCAAACTGCGCGCCTTCGACGAGCCGCCGTTTAGGTGACGCCCCTGCCGCTCGCAGCGGGGCGGCTCGCGGCTTGAAAGGCGCCGCTAGGCGCGGGTCCGCGTCAAGCGGTCAGCTCGCTTTGAGCAAATACAGTCCGAACCCCATGTACGGTCGGCCGAAGTCGAACATCGCCTTCACCCGGTCGGCCGAGGCGCGCACGGCCGGGGCCTCGGGCGCGTCGGGGTTGTCGGCCAGCCAGGCTCGGGCGGCGGCGTCCATGGCGGCCGTGTAGCGATCCCAGGTCTCGGCCGACGTCGCCTGGGCCGATACGACCTCGAAACCGGCGGCGCGAGCGGCGGCGCGCCAGCCGTCGTCGCTCAGGTAGGTGTTGGCCGCCTCGACCAGCATTCGCAGCGGCTCGGGCGGCTTGGCGCGCCAGAACAGGTCGCCCCACAACAGGTGGGCGCCAGGCGTCAGGTGATCACGCAGCCGCTCGAACACCGCCTGGGGATCGCGCAGACCCGCCGCCGCCGCCTCGGTCGCGCCGATGACCACGATCAGGTCCTGCGGCGCCAGGTCGGCCAGCACCGTTTCGGACCCGGCCTCGACCACCGTCGCGCCCGATCCCGCCGTGCGTTCGCGCGCCAGGGCCGCCATGCTTGGGTCGCGTTCGACCGCCGTGACCGCAAGGCCGAACCGTCGCGCCAGCATGGCCGCCACTGCGCCGTTGCCGCAGCCGATGTCCAGCGCCGTCGCCCCGGCGGGCGGATCGGCGCGGGCGACGGCGGCCTCGATCGTCGCCATCTCCAGGGCGTTGCAGACGTCCAAGGCCCGATAGGCGATGAGATGGAAACTGGCGCGCATGGTCCCGCTTTAGCCCCTGGAGCAACACGACCCAAGCGATCGTAAGAAAGTACTTTACATTACAAAGTAAATATGGGAGATATGCGGAACCTAAGGCGAGAGCCGCCGTCATGACCGTCACCACGCTGGACCGCCGCAGCTTGCGCGCCATCGTGCAGACCCCGCGCCGGCGACGACCGGTTCGCGAAAAGGATAAGCGAATGAACATGTCCGATAATGAAACCCGGGCCGACATCGCCTGGATGCGCCAACTGGCGGAAGAAGGCGGTCAGACGCCGATGCGCGGCGCCCCCATCCTGTTCGCCGCCGGGACGATCTATGGCGTCGCCAGCCTGGTCTATTGGGCGGTCCAGGCGGGTCTGCTGTCCGAGCCGGGACCAATTCAGGGCGTCGTCTGGCTGGTTGCGACCGTGGTCTTCCTGATCGCTGTCGTCGTCCTGTGGATGCGGATGCGCCGCGACGGCGGGGTGAAGACGGGCGCAGGGCGCGCCACCGGCGCGGTCTGGACCGGCGTCGGCTACGGCATCTTCGCCATGATGGTCGCCATCGCCGTGGTTGGTTACCGCCTGGGCGAGCAGGCCGCCCTGGTCAGCCTGGCCCTGATCCCGTCCATCATCATGGTCTTCTATGGCGTGGGCTGGGCGGTGACGGCCGCCATGTTGAAGTCCCGCCCCCTGGGCTGGCTGTCGGTGGCGTCATTGATCGCCGCGCCGCTGTTGGCGCTTATGACCGGCGATTCGGCGCAATATCTGGCCTACGCCATCTGTCTGTTCGCGCTGATGGCGGCGCCCGGTCTTCTGTTGATGCGCGGGGCGGGGCGTTCCTGATGGGTGACGATTTCGACATCGGCCGCATCGACGACGTCATTCATGGCCGGATGCGATTGGGGATCATGGCCGTGCTTTCCGGCGTGGAAAGCGCCGACTTCAACACCTTGAAGGCGCGCCTCCAGGCCACCGACGGCAATCTGTCGGTGCATCTGAAAAAGCTGGAGGAGGCGGGCTTCGTCGCGGTCTCCAAACGCTTCGTCGGCAAGAAGCCCCTGACCGAGGCGGCCATGACCGAGACCGGACGCCGGGCGTGGGTCGCCTATCTGGACGCCATGGCGGGGCTGGTCGCGGGGCGCTAACAAGGCGGGATGAGCGCCACCCGTCTGCTTCGCCTCGACGCCGTCGAAAACGCCCGCGACTATGGGGACTACGCCACGGCCGCAGGCCGCCGCGTGCGGTCGGGCGTGCTGCTTCGCACCGCCCACCATGCGCGGGCCAGCGACGCCGATCTGCAACGGATGGCCGACTGGGGCGTGGGAACCGTGGTCGATCTACGCCGCCCCAGCGAACGCCGTCAGCAGCCGTCGCGCCGCCCCGCGGGCTTCTCCGGCCGGGTGATCGAGGTCGCCCATGACGATGGCGGCGAAGCCCCGCATCTGACCTTCCTGAAGACCACCGACCTGACCGAGACCTCGGGCCGCGGCTTCATGATCGGCGCCTACCAGTCCATGCCGTTCGATCCCGGCCACCTGGATGTCTTCGCCCGATACTTTCGCGCGCTCGGCGAGGGCGAGGGGGCGGTGGTCATCCACTGCGCGGCGGGCAAGGACCGCACGGGCCTGCTGGCGGCCCTGACCCATCGGCTGTTGGGGGTGGCCCATGACGATCTGGTCGAGGACTATCTGCTGACCAACGCCGCCGTGGATCTGGCCGGGCGTGCGCCGGCCATCGCCAAGCAACTGCACGCCATGACCGGTCGGGTCGCCTCGGACGCCGCCGTCACCGCCTTCCTGGGGGTCGAGGCCGCCTATCTGGACGCCGCCTTCGCCGTCATGGTCGAACGGTGCGGCTCGGTCGAGACCTACCTGGAACAGGCCCTAGGAGTGGACGCGGCCCTGCGGGATCGGATCGTCGTGCGGCTGTCGGCCTGATGGCGGTCATCGAACGCCCCCTGGCCTGGCGCGATCCATTGGCCGTCGCCGCCGGGCTGGCGCACCGGGACGGCGCCCTGGCCCTGTTGTCGGATGGCGGGCCGCATGGGCGCTGGTCCTGGGTCGGAGCTGAACCGGATCGGGTCCAGATCACTGAGACCGGGGGCGACGATCCCTTCCAGACTTTAGAGAATTTCGGGCCGGGCGCGGTCGGCCTGGCCGCCTATGATCTGGGCGCGCGTCCGGCGACGGGACCCAGGACGCGGGTCTGGCCGGACCTGATGCTGGCCCGCTATCCGGCCCTGTTGCGCTTTGACCTGCATGAGCGGATGCTCGTCGCCGTGGGACGCGGCGAGACGGGCGAAGCGGCGCAGGCCGCCGCCGACACCGCCGCGGCCTGGGCCGCCTGGGCCGAGACGCCGGTCCCCGCCCCGCCGCCGCCCGCCGAGACGTTCGAGCCGGAGACCGACCCCGCCGCCTATCGCGCCGCCGTGGCCGACGTGGTCGCCCGCATCGCGGCCGGAGAGCTGTTTCAGGCCAATATCGCCCGCGCCTGGTCCGGGCGTCTGCGGCCCGACGCCGATCCGTTCGACGTCTTCCTGCGGCTGCAAGCGGGCCGCGCCTCGGCCTATGGCGCCTTCTGGAGATTGGGCGACCGGGCGCTGGTGTCCAACTCGCCGGAACTGTTCCTGGACTTCGACGGGCGGCGGATCGAGACGCGGCCGATCAAGGGCACCCGGCCGCGCGGCGCCGACGCCGCCGCCGACGCCGCCCTGGCCGCCGAACTTCTGGCCAGCGGCAAGGATCGGGCCGAAAACCTGATGATCGTCGATCTGATGCGCAACGACCTGGCCCGCGCGGCCCGACCCGGCTCGGTTCGGGTCGAGCGTCTGTTCGAGATCGAGACCTTGCCGACGGTGCACCATCTGGTGTCGACGGTCGTGGCCGAAGCGGCGGCCGACGTCGGGCCGGGCCAGGTTCTGGCCGCCGCCTTCCCGCCCGGCTCGATCACCGGCGCGCCCAAACATCAGGCCATGACGGTCATCGCCGACCACGAACCGCCGCGCGGGCCTTGGTGCGGGTCCCTGTTCCTGCTGGGCGAGAGCGGGACCCTGACCGCCTCGGTGCTGATCCGCACGGCGGCGTTCGAACGGGATCAGGCGGGCTGGCGGTTTCGCACCCTGGCCGGGGCCGGCATCGTGGCCGACAGCGATCCGGCTGCCGAACTGGCCGAGACCGAGGTCAAGATCTCGGCGATGCGGCAGGCGTTGACGGGCTAGTTGGCGTCCAGCGTCACCTGCTCGGTCAGGCGCGGCCGCAGATAATAGGTATGCGAAAAGCGGGTGATCGCAGGCATCAGATAGTCGACCGGCGAGTCGTAGTCATAGGTCGCCTCGCTGAAGATGATGCTCTCGCCGTTGGCGATCAGACCGGCGGGAATGGTCACCGTGCTGCCGACGGCGCGGGCGGTCCAGTTCTTGCCGCGGCTCCAGGCGACCTTGACCACGCCGTTGTTGTCGCGCGTCAACTGGCTGACCCTCAGGCTCAGGGGCGTAGGCGAAAACGGCTTCATGATCAGGCCGCCGATCCCGAAGATGTCGTCGAGCTGGGTCGGGGTGACGATATCGGTCTGCGACACCAGATCAGCCACCATGGCCGAGGCGTGGCCCATCCGCTTCTGGGCCATGAAACCCTGACAGAATTCGGCCAGGCCGAAATAGAAGGCGATCATGATCGGCGCCAGCAGGGCGAACTCCACCGCCGACACGCCACGGCGGTCGCCCGCCAGGCGGCGCAGGATCCCGGAATGATGAACGGACGCGGCCATCAGTCGTAAGGCTCGTTTCGGAAGGCGGTGGTGGCCGTCAGCACCGCCTTGCCGTTATTCAGCTTGGACAGGCCTTGGGCCAAGAAGGGCGTCAGCAATGTGTGCTGGTACCAGGCCCGCACCAGCATGATGTCGCCCGGCGCGCCGCCATCGTAACCCAGGGTGTTGGGGTCGAACGCCTGGCCGCCCAGCGGATCGGGCACGTTCGGATTGGAGAACTGCGGAATGGGCCGCACATCGATCGTCACCTTGCCCGAGCAGTCCCCGGCGAAGATGCTCATCCGGTTGCACAGGTTGGCCTTGAAGGTGGCGGCGTTGAATTCCTGGGCGTCGGCCTGGCCGGTGCGGACCATGCGGCCGGTCTCGATGGCGGCGTTTTCCAGCACCGAGTCGATGAGGAACACCAGCGCCAGCTCCAGCACGGCGAACATCATGAAGAAGAAGGGCAGGGCCACCATGGCGAACTCGATCGCCGCCGATCCCTCGCGAGCGCGACGCCGGTCGATCAGGGGCTTCGGGCGGCGGCGTCCCATGGCGGTCAGGGCGGCGACACGGCCGGGGTCGCGGCGCCGGGTCCGGTCGAGCGGATGCTGGGCGCGCAGGAGCCGCCACAGGCCATTTCCGTCATCTGGCCGCCGCGCCACATACGCACCGCGCCGGTCGAACCGCCGGTGACGACGACCTGGTTCTGGAACAACGGCCGACCGATGGCGTCCACGGCCACGACCTCGGTCACGCCATAGCCCTTGCCGACGATGTACAGGGTATTGGCGTCGACCACGGTGACGTCGGCGATGGCGGGGTTGCCGACGATCACCGAGGCGGCCGCGCCGCGCAGGGCGATGCGCGCCGACCGGTCGATCTCGACGTTCAACGGCGCGCTCTGGGCGACCGCCGTCGTGGCGGCGGCCGTGACGGCCAGGGCGAGGATGAGGGCGGTTCGTTTCATGAGCCGGGTTCTCTGAACAGGCAGCGCGTGCGCGCGAAGACCCGCGCAAGGTCGCGCGCAAACCTCAATAAAGTCTGAAATCGTTTCCAGGAGAGTAAACAACTCGGAAACCATTCAAATCAACGAACGGATTACCTTCTTTTTACTTGGCCTTAAGTCGCGTCGTGCATTGTGACCCTGCAAACGGGGAAAGGCGGGCTAACCGACCACCCCGATGGTGGAAGTCGAATAGCTCGCTGATAGAAGGATGAATCCAATGACCAAGTTCGTTACGCGCTTCATGAATGACGAATCGGGCGCCACGGCCATCGAATATGGCCTGATCGCCGCCCTGATCGCCGTCGTGATCATCTCGGCCGTGACCGCCCTGGGCACGACCATCAAGACCAAGTTCAACGCCGTCGTGACCGGCATGGGCGGCACCGCCGGGGCCTAATCGCCCGACGGACAATCTTGAAACCGGCAGGGGGCCGGGGCGGAAACGCCCCGGCCCCTTCGCTTTGCGGTCATGTCCAAAACGGCTCGATCGAAATATTTGTGGTGAACGTCGAAGTAACCACGACCGAAGACCCGACCTTAACCGATGACGACGATAGTGATCGTGCGTTTTGGGGGTCAACGGGCGACCGGCTTCTCCCCCAGTCAGTTGCTCTGAGCCTCATCGAGAAGGACGATTAAAATGACCAAGTTTGTTTCGCGTTTCATGAATGACGAATCGGGCGCCACGGCCATCGAATATGGCCTGATCGCCGCCCTGATCGCCGTCGTGATCATCTCGGCCGTGACCGCCCTGGGCACGACCATCAAGACCAAGTTCAACGCCGTCGTGACCGGCATGGGCGGCACCGCCGGGGCCTAATCGCCCGACGGACAATCTTGAAACCGGCAGGGGGCCGGGGCGGAAACGCCCCGGCCCCTTCGCTTTGCGCGGCAACCCGGCCTTAACACGGCTGTGTCAGGGTGGGGTCATGGATATGCTGACGCTTCTGTTGCTGGCGGTGATGCCGGCCCTGGTCATCGCCGCGGGTCTTCGCGACCTGACGACCATGACCATTCCCAACTGGATTTCGGGCGCCCTGATCGTCGGCTTCTTTCCGGCCGCCTTCGCCGCCGGACTGGACCTGACGACCGTCGGCGTCCACCTAGGCGTGGCCTTCGCCGCGCTTCTGGTCGGCATGGGCATGTTCGCCCTGCGCTGGATCGGCGGCGGCGACGCCAAGCTGATGGCCGCCGTCTGCCTGTGGCTGGGTCTGACCGGCTCGGGCCTGTTTCTGGTGTGGACCGGCCTGGCGGGCGGCCTGTTCTGCCTGGCCCTGATCTTCGCCCGCTTTCACGCCCGACCCTATGTCATGGGCGCCGAGGGCTGGTTCCCCCGGCTGATGGAGCCGAAGGGCGACATCCCCTACGGCGTGGCCATCGCCGCGGGGGCCTTGATGGCCTATCCGGCGTGCGATCTGGTGGCCGGCTTCGCCTCGGGGCTTTAAGGCCGCCCGTTGCGGTTTAGGAACGCGTTAACCCGCGGGCCTCACTCTCGTTAACCGGTAGGAGCCGCGCGGACCGTCCGCGCGAATCGCCGCTCCGCCGGAGAGTGTCGATGAAGCCCGCCAAGATCGCCGTCATCTGCATCGCCGCCGTCTCGGCCATCGGCCTGGCGCTGGTGGTTCGCGCTATGGGGTCGTCGGGCCAGCCGGTGTCGGCCGCCGCCGCCGCGCCCGCCGCCGCCGCGCGTCCGATGGCCAAGGTGCTGGTCGCCGCCCGCGACCTGGCCCCCGGCAAGCGCCTGACCGACGCCGATCTGGCCTGGAAGGACTGGCCGGTGGACGAGGTCAATCCCGCCTTCATCACCGACGGTTCGGTTCCCATTCCCCAGGCCGCCGGCGAGGCCAAGCCCGCTGAGGCGGCGCCCGCGCCCAGGGGGGCGGTGGCGACAGTGGCCCGCGCTGCAGCCGATGTGGCGACCGGCGGGGCCAAGTCCGAATATTTCGGCTCGGTGGTGCGTGAACCCATCCTGGCCGGAGAACCGATCGTCGGCCGCAAGATCGTGCGCGCCGGCGACAGCGGCTACATGGCCGCCTATCTGGAGCCGGGCATGCGCGCCATGGCCATCCGCGTCAACGTCGAGACGGCCGCAGGCGGCTTCATCCTGCCGGGCGACCGGGTCGATCTGGTCCTGACGCGGGAGACCAATCTGGGCAATGTCGGCGCCTCGGAAGGCGATCGCTCCAAATTCACCTCGGCCACCGTGCTTCAGAACATCAAGGTCCTGGCCATCGACCAGTCGACCCGCGCCGGCGACGACGAGCAGGCGGTGGTCGGCGCGACCGCCACACTGGAGGTCGGGCCGCGCGACGCCGAGGCCCTGGCCCTGGCCAAGTCCGAGGGCGACCTCAGCCTGGTGCTGCGGTCCTATGCCGACACCGCCGGGCCGTCCGGCCGGGTTCAGGCGGCCCGGGTTCAGACCAGCGCGGTGCGGATCTATCGCGGCGGCGCGCCGGAAGTGGTGGTGGTCCAATGAGCCGTTCCCTCAAGTCCGCCCTCGGCGCCGCCCTGATCGTCCTGGCGGGGGGGCAGCCCGCCGCGGGCCTGGCCCAAGGGGCGCCCCAGAGCCGTTCGATCGTGGCTGCGGGCGAACAGCCGCGCATGATCAACCTGCCGCGCGGCACCTCCTTCGCCGTCGACCTGCCCGCCGACGCGCGCGACGTGATCGTGTCCAATCCGCAGGTGGCCGAGGCCATGCTGCATTCGCCGCGCCGCATCACCGTCATCGGCCTGGCCCCGGGCGAGACGGACGCGGTCTTCCTGGACGCCGCCGGGCGCACCATCCTGGCCGTGCGCGTGCGCGTCGACGCGGGCGTCAGCGCGCTTCAGGACACCCTGAGCCGCGTCACGCCCGGCAGCGACATCCGCGCCGAGGCCGTCAACGACAGCATCATCCTGACCGGAATCGCCGCCAGCCCGGCCGACGCCGCCCGCGCCCAGCAGGTGGCCCGCGCCTTCGTCTCGGCGCCCGAGAAGGTCATGAACATGATCAGCGTCGCCGGGTCCGATCAGGTGACGCTGCGTGTCCGCGTGGTCGAGATTCAGCGCAACGCCATCAAACAGTTGGGCTTCGACACCTCGGCGGTGTTCGGCCAGCTCGGCAACACCCAGTTCATCCTGGGCCAGGCGGCGACCTTCGGCGTCAATGGCGGCCTGCTGGGCGGACTGACCGGCGGCTATTCGCGCGACACGACCCGGAACTATCAGTTGCAGGGACCCTGCGCGCCAGGACTTCCGGCTGACAGCACCTGCCCATTCACCGTGCGCGGCCCGGCCGACGCCTCGAACTGGGACACGGCCCAGCCCGGCACGGGACCCGGCTCGGACGGGCTTAACAAGAGCGAGGCCACGATCAAGGCGTTCGAGCGCGCCGGTCTGATCCGCACCCTGGCCGAACCCAATCTGACCTCGGTCAACGGCGAATCGGCCAGCTTCCTGGCGGGCGGCGAATTCCCGATCGTGGTCGGCCGTGACGACCGCGGCACCATCCTGACCGAATACAAGCCCTATGGCGTCAACCTGTCGTTCCGGCCGGTCGTGCTGTCCGAGGGGCGCATCTCGTTGCAGATCTCGGTGGAGGTGTCGGAACTGACCAACTCCGGCGCCGTGACCATCGGCGTCGGCACGCCCAACGCCATCAGCCTGGCCGGATTGAACGTGCGGCGCGTGACCAACACCGTCGAAATGCCGTCGGGCGGATCGATGATGATCGCGGGTCTGTTGCAGGAGACGATGCGTCAGAACATCGACAGCCTGCCGGGCCTGATGACCGTTCCGGTGCTGGGCAGCCTGTTCCGGTCGCGCGACTATCAGTCCGGCGAGACCGAGTTGGTGGTGATCGTCGAACCCTACATCGTCACTCCGACCTCGCCGGGACGGATGCAGACGCCGGCCGACGGCCTGCGCATCGCCACCGACGCCCAGACCATCTTCTTCGGCCAGTTGAACCAAGCCTACGGCTCGCCCGCCCCGACGACGCAAGGTCCGGGATGGCAGGGTCCCGTCGGCTATGTGATCGAGTGAGCGCGCCCATGATTTCTCCTGCCCGCCTGATCCCGATCCTGGCCGCGGCGACCGCGCTCGCCGCCTGCATGGGCGCGCCGGTCGATGGCGGCGCCCCCCAGCCGCTGACGCCCACCAGCCGCTACAGCTTGCAGGTGGAGCCGGGGCTGGATCGCATCGCCCTGGCCGTGCACGAGACCGGCGTCTCGCCCAATCAGGACGCCGCCCTGGCCCAACTGGTCAGCCGCTTCACCGTCGAGGGCGCCTCGACCCTGGTGGTCGAGGCCCCGGCCGGCGCCGATCCCGTGTCCGCCGAAATGGCGTGGCAGGTCCGCCAGGCCCTGGTCGCCGCGGGTGCGCCGGAAGCCCGTGTCCAGGTCGTCAGCTATGTCGCCCCCGATCCGCGCGCGCCGGTCCTGGCCGGGTTCGAGACGGTGCGCGCCGTGGTGCCGCAATGCGGGACCCAATGGGGCAATTTCAGCCGTACGGCCAACAACGCCTCCTCGATCAATTTCGGCTGTGCGGTGACCGCCAATCTGGCGGCTCAGATCGCCGATCCGCGCGACATCGTTCAGCCGCGCGGCCTGACTCCGGCCGACGCCGCCCGGCGTTCGGTCGTCTTCGACAACTATCGCGCCGGCCGACATACGGCCGCCGCCCAGGAAGAACTCCTGACCAACCGACGTGTGTCGCGAGCGGTGGATTAGGAATGAGCAACGCCTACGCGCCGGAAGCCTTCGACGCCTTCGACGAATTCGATCTGGACACGGACTTCGCCGATCCGGCGACGCCTGACGCCTTCGCGGCGGCGGGTGCGGACGACGGCGACATCAACCCGCGCGCGCCGCTGCAGTTCACGGCCCTGGGCGGGGCGTCCGCGCCGATCGACGCCGCGCCGGTCGCCGCCGTCGGCTTCAACCCGGTCGGCGACCTGGTCGCCGGGGCGGCACAGGCCCTGACCCCCGCCGGACCCGCCATCGGCGAGGTCTCGGTTCCGCGCATCGCCATCCATGTCTTCGCCGAGCGACAGGACACCCTGGCGGCGGCCGAGCGCGCCGGTCAGGACCGTCGCCTGTCGCGCGCCACGACCCAGATCCGCGTCGGCGGCGTCGCCGCCGCCATCGAGACCTATCGCCACGAACCGACGCCGCCCCTGATCGTGGTCGAGAGCCAGGCCGATCCCCAGTCCCTGCTGCACGAGGTCGATCGTCTGGCCGAATGCTGCGACGTGGGCACCAAGGTCATCGTCGTCGGCCCGACCAACGACATCATCCTGTTCCGCGAGTTGATGCGGCGCGGCGTCAGCGAATATCTGGTCGCGCCGTTGCAGCCGTTGCAGTTGATTTCGGCCATCGGCGGCCTGTTCGCCGATCCGGCTCAGCCCTTCGTCGGCCGTTCGATCGCCTTCGTCGGCGCGCGCGGCGGCGCGGGCGCCAGCTCGGTGGCCCACAACACCGCCTATGCGATGTCGGAACGGATCGGCGCCAACACCGTCATCGTCGACTACGATCTGCCGTTCGGCACCGCCGGACTGGACTTCAACCAGGACCCGCTGTCGGGCGTGGCCGATGCGCTGGGCCAGCCGGACCGGCTGGACGCCACCCTGCTGGACCGGATGATGGTCCGTTGCACCGACAAGCTGAGCCTGTTCGCCGCTCCCGCGACCCTGGACACCGACTGGGACGTGTCGCCCGACGCCTTCGAGGAGGTGACCACCCGCATCCGCGCCACGGCGCCCTTCGTGGTGCTGGATCTGCCGCACGCCTGGTCGTCGTGGATGCGCCGCACCCTGATCTCGGCCGACGAAGTGGTGATCGTGGCGACGCCGGACCTGGCCAGTTTGCGCAACGCCAAGAACATGATCGACCTGATCCGTCATGGCCGTCCCAATGACGCGCCGCCGCGGCTGGTGCTGAATCAGGTGGGTATGCCGGGCCGCCCTGAGATCCCGGCCAAGGATTTCGGCGCCGCCCTGGGCGTGCACCCCAGCCTGCTGATCCCCTTCGACGCCAAGACCTTCGGGGCCGCGGCCAACAACGGCCAGATGATCCTGGACGCCGGGGCCAAGACCAAGGCCGCCGAGGCGTTTCAGACCCTGGCCCAGATCGTCTCGCGCCGCGAAATGCCGATGCTGGCCGCGCCCGGCAAGGCCAAGGGCGAAAGCAAGTCGATCTTCGCCAATCTGTTCAAGAAGAAGAGCTGACGAAAGCCCGTGTTCGGCAAGCGCACAGCAGCACCCGGCGGATACGCCCCGGCCCCGCAGTCGGCGGCCGAACCCGCCTTTGCGCCCGAGCAGCCGCCAGCGGGCGTCCAGACCGAAGCCTTCGCCTTCGGCGGTCCCGAGCCGGCCCCGGACGCCGCGCCTACCGCCGAACGCCCCCGCTCCGAGGGCGCCGACCGCCTGGACGCCCTGGCGGCCCGGCCCAAGCCGCAGGCCGCGGCCGCGCCCAAACCGGGTCCCGGTCCCAAGCCGACCGTCGGCCTTGAGCAGTTGAAGAAGGCCCAGGCCGTCGCCGAGATCGTCCGCGAACAGTCGGACTATTACCACGCCACCAAGACGACCATCTTCAACGCCCTGATGAACACGATCGACCTGGCCCAACTGGCCCAGCTCGATCCCAAGGCGGCGGCCGAGGAGATCCGCGACATCGTCGCCGAACTGGTGGCGATCAAGAACGTCTCCATGTCGGTGGCCGAGCAGGAGCACCTGGTCCAGGACATCGTCAACGACGTGCTCGGCTATGGCCCGCTGGAGCCGCTGCTGAACCGCGACGACATCGCCGACATCATGGTCAACGGCGCCGGGCGGGTCTTCATCGAGGTCGGCGGCAAGGTGCAACTGACCAATGTCCGCTTCCGCGACAACACCCAGTTGATGAACATCTGCCAGCGGATCGTGTCGCAGGTCGGTCGCCGCGTGGACGAGAGCAGCCCTATCTGCGACGCCCGCCTGCCCGACGGCAGCCGCGTCAACGTCATCGCCCCGCCCCTGGCCATCGACGGCCCGACCCTGACGATCCGCAAGTTCAAGAAGGACAAGCTGACGATGCGGAACCTGGTGGAGTTCAGCTCCATCAGCCCCGAGGGCGCGCGCGTCCTGGGCGTCATCGGCGCCAGCCGCTGCAATGTCGTCATCTCGGGCGGCACCGGTTCGGGCAAGACGACGCTGCTGAACACCCTGACCGCCTTCATCGACCCGACCGAGCGCGTCATCACCTGCGAGGACGCCGCCGAGCTTCAGCTCCAGCAGCCGCACGTGGTGCGCTTGGAGACCCGGCCGCCGAACCTGGAAGGCCAGGGCATGATCACCATGCGCGACCTGGTCAAGAACTGCCTGCGCATGCGCCCGGAACGGATCATCGTCGGCGAGGTGCGCGGCCCCGAGGCGTTCGACCTGCTTCAGGCCATGAACACCGGCCACGACGGCTCCATGGGCACGCTGCACGCCAACAGCCCCCGCGAGGCCATCAGCCGGATGGAGTCGATGATCACCATGGGCGGCTATGGCCTGCCGTCCAAGACCATCCGCGAGATGATCGTCGGTTCGGTCGACGTCATCATCCAGGCCGCGCGCCTGCGCGACGGCTCGCGCCGCATCACCCACGTCACCGAGGTGGTGGGGCTGGAAGGCGACGTCATCGTCACCCAGGACCTGTTCATCTACGAGATCACCGGCGAGGACGAGAACGGCAAGATCATCGGCCGTCACCGCTCGACCGGCATCGCCCGGCCCCGGTTCTGGGATCGCGCCCGCTACTATGGTCTGGAGCGCGAGCTGGCCGAAGCCCTGGACGCGGCGGAATGAGCGGCCTGCTTCCCATTCTGGCGGCCGTTCTGGCCTTCGTCACCATCGGCGGCCTCGGCTGGGTCCTGGTGGGCGGCGACGATTCCGGCGCCCAGGCGCTCAAGCGCGCCCAGACCTTCGCCAAGCCCAGCGCCGCTCAGGTCCGCAAGACCGCCCAGAACGCCGCCACGCCCGAGATGCGTCGCAAGCAGATCCTGCTTCAATTGCAGGAGGCCGAGCGGCGCGAGCGCAAGGCGCGCATGACCATGGCCGCCAAGCTGAAGCAGGCGGGACTGTCGACCGGCCTGCGGACCTTCGTGATCATCAGCGTGGTCATGGGCGTCGTCGCCTTCGGCCTGGCCCTGCTGCTCGGGCTGAATCTTTTCCTGGCCCTGGGCCTGGGCGTGGTGTTCGGTTTCGGCCTGCCGCGCTGGGTCGTCGGTTTCCTGGGCAAGCGGCGGATGAAGAAATTCTCGGGCGAGTTCGCCAACGCCGTCGATGTCATCGTGCGCGGAATCAAGTCCGGCCTGCCGGTCCACGACTGTTTCAAGATCATCGCCCGCGAAAGCCCCGCCCCCCTGGGTCCCGAATTCCAGAAGCTGGTCGAGGGCCTGGGCGTGGGCCTGACGCTCAGCCAGGCTCTGGACAAGATGTTCGAGCGGATGCCGACGCCAGAGCTGCGCTTCTTCGCGATCGTCATCGCCATCCAGCAGAAGACCGGCGGCAACCTGGCCGAGGCGTTGGGCAATCTGTCGACCGTGCTGCGTGCGCGGCGGATGATGGGCGAGAAGATCAAGGCCCTGTCGTCCGAAGCCACCGCCTCGGCCGGCATCATCGGCTCGCTGCCGCCGGTGGTCATGACGCTCGTGATGATCACCACCCCCGCCTATATGATGCTTCTCTTCACTGACACGCGCGGCCAGTTCATGCTGCTCGGCTCGGGCATCTGGATGACGTTGGGCATCCTGATGATGAAGAAGATGATCTCCTTCAAATTCTGACGGTGCGGACATGAAAGCGATCATGGACCTGTTCACCGACCCGCAGAGCCTGCTCAGCATGGTGGTGGGCCTTCTGGCCTTCGCCACGATTCTGACCGTGCTGGGATCCTTCGGCGGCGGGGTCAGTCTCGAAAAGCGCATGAAGGCTGTCGGCGAACGTCGCGAAGAGCTGAAACGCCGCTCGCGCGCCGCCATGGCCGGGCCGGGTGGGCTGCGTCACACCGACGAGGGGTTCAAGAAGCGCGTCGTCGACCGGCTGAACCTGACCAAGCTCCTGGAAGACCCCAAGGTCGTCGAAAAGATGAGCCAGGCCGGTTTCCGCGGCCCGCGGCCAGTCACGACCTTCTACTTCTTCCGCTTCGCCGCGCCCTTCATCTTCATGGGGGTGGCGGCCTTCTATCTGTTCGTCTTCAACGATTTCGGCCTGCCGTTCATGACCCGGCTGACCGCCGTCGTGGCCGCCGCCGTGGCCGGCTACTATGCGCCCAACCTGTACCTGTCGAACCGCATCGCCAAGCGGCGGCAGTCGATCATGCAGGCGTTTCCCGACGCCCTGGACCTGCTGCTGATCTGCGTCGAATCCGGCATGTCGATCGAGGCCGCCATCCAGAAGGTCGGCCAGGAGGTAGGCAGTCAGTCCATCGACCTGGCCGAGGAGCTGACCCTGCTGTCGGCCGAACTCAGCTATCTGCCCGAACGCCGCATGGCCTATGAGGGTCTGGCCCGGCGCACCAACCACCCGGGGGTCAAGTCGGTGGCCACCGCCATGACCCAGGCCGAACAATACGGCACGCCCCTGGGTTCGGCGCTGCGCGTCATGGCCAAGGAGAACCGCGATCTGCGCCTGGCCGCCGCCGAAAAGAAGGCCGCCGCGCTTCCAGCCAAGCTGACGGTGCCGATGATCGTCTTCTTCCTGCCGGTGCTGTTCGTGGTGATCCTGGGTCCGGCGATCATCAACATCCAGGACACCATGGCCAAGGGCGGCTGACCTAGCCCTCGGCCAGTTTGCGCAGGTTTTCGCCGATCTCGGCATAGGCGGCCTTGATGGTCTTCCTGTGCTTGTCGTGGAACAGTTCGCCGCGCAGGCCCGAGAAGATGATCCCGTTGGCGACAATGCAGCGCCCGCGCTCCAATTCCTCGATCTCGATGTAGCGCACCGCGTTGAACAGCCAGCCGCGCTTTTCCGCCATCACCAGTTGGGCCAGGGGCTGCCATTCGACCACGCGATAGGTCGCGAAGCGCTCGGGCAGACCGGGAAGATGTTCGGTCAGCCGAATCTCGCCGCCGAAGGCGATGGAGCCGACGACGTCGGTCTCATAGGGATTCCATCGTCCCCAATGAGCCAGATCGGCCACGATCTTCCAGATGACCTCGCTGTCGGCGCGAACGCCCACGCGGCTTTCGATGCGGCTGTCCATAGTTTCGCTGTGGCACGGCCGGTGCGACGGGTCCAGCGTCAGGGCAGCCAGGGCGCGCGCGGCTCGCGCGCCAGCATGGCGTCATAGGTCGGCCGCGGCCGAACGACGGCCCAGCGATCGCCGTCGACCAGAACCTCGGGGACCAGCGGGCGGCTGTTGTATTCCCCCGCCATCACCGCGCCATAGGCCCCGGCCCCGGTGAAGGCGACCAGGTCTCCGGCCCGGAGCGGCGGCAGAGGCCGGTCGCGGGCAAAGGTGTCGCCGGTCTCGCAGACCGGGCCGACCACGTCGTGCGCGGCGGTGTCGCCTGCACGAGGCCGAACCGGGATCAGATCATGAAAGGCGTCGTACAGGGCCGGGCGCATCAGGTCGTTCATGGCCGCGTCCAGCACCAGGAAGCGGCGCCCGTCGGACCGCGCATTGACCTGGATGACCCGGCTGACCAGCACCCCGGCGTTGGCGGCCAGCAGGCGGCCCGGCTCGAAGGCGGCCTCGACCTCAAGCCCCCTCAACGCCTGGGCGGCCATGTCGACATAGGCTTCGACCGTCGGCGTCTCGTCGGTTTCGGCATAGGGGGCGGCCAAGCCTCCGCCCAGGTCCAGCCGTTCGACCGCCAGCCCCCGTCCGCGCAGGGTCAATGTCATGTGGCGCAGCACGCCGAACGCGGCCTTCAGCGGGGCCAGGTCCTTGATCTGGCTGCCGATGTGGCAGGCCAGGCCGACCGGGTTCAGAAACGGCGAGGCCGCCGCGCGGGCGTAGAGGTCCAGGGCCTCGGCGACCGGCACGCCGAATTTGTCGCCCGCGCCGCCGGTGGTGATCTTGGCGTGGCCGCCTGCGCCGACGTTGGGATTGACCCGGATGGCCACGGTCGCACGCACGCCCATCGCCGCGGCTGCAGCGGCCAGTCGGTCCAGTTCGACCCCGCTCTCGACATTGATCTGGCGCACTCCCGCGTCCAGGGCGAAGGCCAGTTCGGCGTCCGTCTTGCCGACGCCGGAAAAGATGATGCGCTGCGCCGGAACGCCCGCCGCCAGGGCGCGCCGGATCTCGCCTTCCGACACGGTGTCGGCGCCGCAGCCATCGGCCGCCAGGGTCGCCAGCACCGACAGGTTGGCGTTGGCCTTGACCGCGAAGGCGATCAGGGCGTCGCCCAATTCGGCCCGTCGCGCGTCGCAGGCCGCGCGCAGCACCCGATAATGCCGACGCAGGGTGGCCGAGGAATAGACATAGACCGGCGTGCCGACCTGGGCCGCGATGGTCTCCAGCGACACGTCTTCGGCGTAGAGGGCGCCGTCCTTCAGCGTGAAATGGTGCAAGGCCTATTGCGGCCCGCGACCCGCCGCCGTGCCGCCGATCAGGTTCGGCGGGCCGCCGTCGATGGGCAGTTGGCTGGACGGCCGGTTTAGGGTCGCCGGCTCCGGCAGTTTCGGGGCCGAGGCGTCGCGCGGCGCGCGCTCGGTCTGGCGCGCCCTGGGGGCCTCCAGGTCGGCCATGCGGCCGCAGGCGGCGGCGCCCAGGCCGGTCAGGGCCAGCAAGGCCGCTGTCGTCAGGGTCTTCATCTTCACAGGCGCGTCCTCCAGTCCGCGATGCGCGCCCGAACCTGGTCCGGCGCCGTGCCGCCGAAACTCTGGCGGCTGGCGCAGGAAGCCTCAGGGCTGAGCACCTTGTAAACCGCGTCCCTCACCCCAGGCTCGATCGCCCGCAATTCGGTCAGCGGCAGTTGCATCAGGTCCACGCCCAGGGCTTCGGCCCGCTTGACCGCCGCCCCCGTCACGTGGTGCGCCCGACGGAACGGCAGGTTCAACTCGCGCACCAGCCAGTCGGCCAGGTCGGTGGCGGTCGAATAGCCCGATCCCGCCGCCGCCCGCATCCGCTCGGTGTCCGGCGTCAGGGCCGCGACCATGGCCGTCATGGCCGTCAGGGCCAGGCCCAGCGCGTCGAAGGCCTCGAACACCGGCGGCTTGTCCTCCTGCATGTCCTTGGAATAGGCCAGCGGCAGACCTTTCATCACCATCGACAGGGCGACCAGGGCGCCGGTGATCCGCCCCGTCTTGGCCCGCACCAGTTCGGCGGCGTCGGGGTTGCGCTTCTGCGGCATGATGGACGAGCCGGTGGTCAGGTCGTCGGGCAGGGTGATGAAGCCGAACTGCGGCGTCATCCAGATCACGATCTCTTCGGCCAGCCGCGACAGGTGGCCCGCCGTGATCGAGGCGGCGGCCAGGCTCTCCAGGGCGAAGTCGCGATCCGACACCGCGTCCAGGCTGTTGCCCATCGGCCGGTCGAAGCCCAAGGCCCTGGCGGTGGCCTGCCGGTCGATGGGGAAGGGCGATCCCGCCAGGGCGGCGGCGCCCAGCGGGCATTCGTTCATGCGGACGCGGGCGTCGGCGAAACGGCCGACATCCCGGCCGAACATCTCGACATAGGCCATCAGATGATGGCCGAAGGTCACCGGCTGGGCCGGCTGCATATGGGTGAAGCCGGGCATCAGGTCGGCGGCGTGTTGTTCGGCCCGGTCCAGCAGCGCGACCTGCAAGGTTCTGAGCTGTTCCAGCGTGCGGTCGCAGGCGTCGCGGACCCACAGGCGGAAATCGGTCGCCACCTGATCGTTGCGGCTGCGCGCCGTATGCAGCCGCCCCGCCGGTTCGCCGATCAGTTCGCTCAGCCGGGCCTCCACGTTCATGTGGATGTCCTCGTACTGATCGCGGAAGGGGAAGGTCCCGCCCGTGATCTCGATCTCGATGGTCTCCAGGCCCTTGATGATGGCCTCGCCGTCCTCGGGCGTGATGATCTCCTGGGCCATCAGCATCCGGCAATGCGCCCGCGACCCGGCCAGATCCTGCGCCCACAGGCGTTTGTCGGTGTCGATGGAGACGTTGATGGCCTGCATGATGTCGGCGGGCTTGGCGGAGAAGCGCCCGCCCCATAGGCTCTGGCCGGTCGGAGTGGCGTCGGAAGGAGCGGTCATGGGCGGCTCGAAATGGATCGCGGTCGTGGCGGGGGTCGTGCTGCTGGCGGGGGCCGGCGGCCTGGCGCTGCTATACGCGAACAAGGCGGGACCGTTCAAAGATTCCGCGTCGGCCGCCGCGGTTGAAGCCAAGAGTGATCTGGCCCGCTTCGCCGTCGGACCCCTGGCCAGCCTGGAAACCCCCGCCGTCCCGGCGCCCGCGCCCGACCATGTGTTCCAGGACGCCGAGGGCCGCGACACGCGCCTGGCCGACTTCCGGGGCAAGGTGGTGGTGGTCAATCTGTGGGCCATGTGGTGCGCGCCCTGCCGCACCGAGATGCCGACCCTGGCGGCCCTGGCGCGGGCCTATCCGGGCGGCGACCTGGCGGTCCTGCCGATCAATGTCGATGTGGGCGAAGACGCCGTCGCCGACGCCAGAAGCTTCATCGGCGTGCACGAGCCGTTGCCGATGTATTCGGACCCCAAATTCCAGATGCCCTTCCTGTTCCCCGGCAAGGGCAAGATGCCCCAGACCATCCTGCTGGATCGCCAGGGCCGGGTGCGCGCGGCCTTCTCGGGCGAAGCCGACTGGGCCAGCCCCCAGGCCCGCGCCCTGATCGACGCCTTGCTGGCCGAGCCGACCTGAGACCTGGCCTGGTTCATGGGGGACGACGCTAGGCGTCCGGTGGTGGCTGGGGTCGGCGTCGAACGGTTACCCAACATGGTTAAAATCTGTGCCTAGCTAGGCGACGCGTTTAGCAAACGCGCTGATTATGGCGCGCCGAACTTCCCCAAAATCACTGCGAGGAATGTGCTCGCAAATGCGAAGCACTGCGTGGCGGTCATTATCCGCTCGCGCATCATCATAGATGTAGATCGCTTGACCATTCGGGGCGTCCGGATGCGTTATCGCTCGGAGGGTTCCCACGTTCGCTATGATGGCACCTTCGGACGTTCTTCCGGCCTTCAGTTGCGCTTGGAGTTCGGAGCGCTCCCTGATTTCGGCGTCTGTCAGGCTCGCAGTCCGATCCACTGAACACCCATCGGCTGAACCGCAGTCGTTGCTTGGGTTGGCGATACCGTGGCCAGTCAGTTCTGTCCGGGTAAAGGCTGCCTTGTCGGGTTCAACAATGCGGGAATGAAGAAGGCGCGCAACTTCTTCGCTAGGTTCGACGCGACCCAGCGGCCCCTCGCAGCACGGTTGTGATTCTGACCGCCCAGTCCAGCTCATTAGAGCTATTAAGCAAAAGCGCCGATTCGCTCCAAGAAGGGCGACATCGCGTCGAGGTCGAACTGCTCGTCCATACGTAAGGGCGTATCGACACCGGCCTCGCGGAGGAAGAGGATCATGTCTCCGTCAGCAGTGAACGAAGCCGACGCAAATCCCGCATCCCTTGCCCACTCATACGTAATCTCACCATCGCCAGCGACCGTCGCCGTCGGGAGGGGGGCTTCGACGTTTTCCAGTTCTTCCAAGAACGCGTAGCAGGTCTCAATCGTCTGGTGCGTCGGCGCGACGCCGTCGTCGCCATCCCAATCGTCAGGAAGATCCTTCCACCGCTTCAGTTTGGCGCGCAGAGCGCACCACTGGGCCGACTGCTTGAGGATCGCAAAGTCGGCAAGATTGATCGTTTGGGCCGAAGCACCGCCCACGGCCGGTGCAGCAAACGCCGGAATTGCCGTAGCCATCGCGAACGCAAACATCGCAGTTCCGCGAGCGATCGTTGTCCGATTGACTTGCATCTCTATCACTTGGACTCAACGAGCAGCGAATGCAACCGGTTCAACAGTTCCTCGTAGTCGGCGCTATGCGTTGAAACAGCCTGAGCGATCACAGCGAGCGCCATGTCGATCGCGGCTGCGGTCGTCAACCGAACGTGTCCGATATCAAAAAGCTCGGGACGCACCTGATGCGGGCTGAATTCCACGTTCAAAGTGTCTTCCAACTGAGCCAGAACGGTCCCGCGCTGCGACTTGATGACTACCTCTTGCCTCAGCAAGACGAACTCCATCGTTCCGGGGCTCATCGACACGACGACTGCCTGATCGGGGAACAACGAAATCCGACTGGGCGAAGGGAGCACCGGGACGACAATCTCGTCGCCTACGTTCGGCCCCTCGGCATTTTTCGGCGGGCTGCTGGTCATAGCTCAACCTGTGCTAAAAGCATTGCGGTCGCTTTAACGCGCCCGAGGTGTGTGCGCTAGCCGCAGTGAGGCTTAAGGCGGATTGGTGGACGTCGGACTTCATACGTAGTTCGGCAACCACGCGGTCTTTACACTTGGGTGCCAGCCTAGTGCGATGACCGTACAGCTTGATATCCGTATGCCGCCTTCTGACGCCTCCGTATTGGACCCCGCACTGCTACGCATAATCACCGCGATAGCCCATGCCGATGCTGCGCGCGATTTCAAGAACTGGATGCATTATAACGCAAGCCAGAGCACCGCTAGGTCTGACCAGTTAAGTCTTTGTTATTTATGATTTTTCGTGGTGGCTGGGGGCGGGATCGAACCGCCGACCTGTGGGTTATGAACCCTCCGTGCCCGTAGCCTTATGATCTTCAACTGAAACGGCTTTCTCGGGTGCGCCGCTGGGCGCTCCGGGACTATTCCGGGGAAGTCCCGCAAGGCCGCGCTTCACGTCGGCCTCGACGGCGTGGGCGTAGACGAGCGTCGACTTGATGTCGGCGTGGCCCAGCAGCTTCTGGGCGAGGCGGATGTCGCCGGTCGCGCGCAGGATCTTCATGCCGCTGTTGTGACGCATGTCGTGGGCGCCCTTCATGCCCTTGGCCTCGCGAAGGCCGGAGCGGGTCATGGCGCGCCGCAGGGCGATGGCTGCGCCGTGGTAGGTGAGTGCGCGCAGGCGCGCCGGCCGGCCGGGGATCTTGGACGGAATCTCGCGGAACCACACGGTGTCGATCTTGCCGCCGGGCTGGGTCCGGTTGGCGGCCTCGGCGCGGCCCTTCCGGGCGGCGAACATGGCGGCGTCCTCAGGCAGCAGGGGGATGACGTGGTCGTCGCCGCCCTTGCGTTCGCGCAGCTTCACGCGGGCGTCGTTCACGTCGTCCACGTCCAGGTCGCTGAGTTTGAAGAACAGCTCCGACAGGCGACAGCCGTAGCGCGCGCCGAAGTCGATCAGGTCGTGCCAATGGGGCATGACCTCGTCGTAGACGAGCTGCTGGTCGCCGGCCGCGAACTCTCTCGGCTTCGGCTTCGGCTCCTTCATGCGGAGCGCCACCCAGTTGATCTCGGGCAGCTTCGCGCCCCAGACCTTGCGCGCCCGGTTCAGGATCGGCCGCAGGGCGTCGATCATGTCGCGGTTCACCGTCGCCGGCTTGGGTAGATATTCCCGCGCGCCCGGCGCGTCCGTCTTGGTGAAGGTCTGACCGCGGCGGACCTGAATGCCCTGGGCCACCACATCGGTCGTGATCTCGCCCAGCTTGAGGCCCGGCCCGATCGCCATGACCATGCGCTCGATGCGCCCGAACAGCCGTTCGGCGTCTTTCAGGGTCGAGCCGTGTTCGGTCCAGTAGCGGCCGGCGGCCCGGTCCAGCGTCATCTGGGCGGCGTCGTCCAGCAGGCCGAGCGCCGCCTTGTTGCGGATGTCGCGCTCTACCTGTTCGGCCGCCCGCTTCGTCTCGACGCCCGTAGAGCCGTGAAATCGACGACCTTTGATCTGGAAGTCGTACGCCCAGTAGGGGCTTTTTCGGGGGCGATAGACGGACATGGGGCGGCACTCTCTGTCAGGTACGCGCGGATGTCACCCTCGGTGTAGCCGCGCGTCTTTCCGGCCCCCTTGCGAACGGCGCGGATGATCCCGGCATCGGTCATTTCCCGCAGCGTCTTCACGTCACAGCCGATCAGGTCCGCGCAGGCGTCGGCCGTGATGATGCAGGCCTTGGCGAAGGCGGCCTGAATGCGCGCCTCGGTGACCGGGCCGATGACGGAGGGCGCGCGCAGGACGGGAGCGACGGCAGGGCTGTTCATGCCGCGACGCTCCAGACGCCGGGGGCCTCGCGCCGGAACGGCCCCTGCTGAAGCACGCGGCGGATGGTGGCCTGATAGGTCGGGTTGCCCGACGCCTTGGGATGGCGGGCGAAGGCGCGGTAGAGATCGTCGAGGCGGGCCGGCGCGCCGTGGCGCTGCATCCAGTCCATGACCGCCTGACGCCACGTCTGTTCGATGGCGACCGAGGCGAAGTAGCGGGGCAGGACGAGCGGCACGAACTGGCCGTCGAGGCCGCTGAAGGCGAGGCGTTCGGCCTCGTCCGGGCCATAGGCGCACAGGACCGAGGGCGCGCCGCTGTTCGCCGCCCCGACCGAGCCGTCGGGCCGGTGAAAGGACAGGCGGCCCCGCAGGAACAGCAGGCCCGCCGCGCGCTCCCACACGCTGCCGAAGAACTCGCGCGTCTCGGTCCGCGCGAAGATCAGGGCGACGCCCTGATCGTGGTCGGCCATTCGGCGCATGAAGCGGGTGAAGGCTGGGCGGCTGTAGGGCGGGTTCAGCCAGACGCGCCCGAACCACGGCAGGGCCAGACCGTCGTCGGTCTCGGTGTAGCGCGCCCGCGCCGTCGGCCACGGCTGGAACGGCGGCGTCGCCGGGTCGAGGTCGAAGCTGTCGGCGCCGCCCAGGGCGTCGATGACAAACGGCGGCGTCAGCCACACGTCGCTGGTGTCGCGGCCGTTGTGATGGGGCTGGGTCGTCATTCTTGGGGGCCGTCGTGAAGCACATAGGCCTTGGCGCTCACGTCGTACGAAACATGAGGCGGCCGGGCGGCCATGAACGCGGCGATGTCTGTGCTGGCCTGCTGCATCGAGATGTCGAACTCGCGCATCAGGTCGGCCCGCCGGATTTGGCCGAAGGTCTTGAGAGTCGCGGCGATGAACTCTTGGCGACGGTCCTTAAACCACCTCGACATCACCCGCCCTCCGCCTGAAACGGTGTCAGGCCTTGAACCGAAATCGGCGGGTGGGTGATGCCCCAACTATGCAGCCACACCCGGCCGGTGCGGGCGATCTCGGCCAGTTCCTCGGGCGAAAGCGCCCAGCAGGATATGACGTGGTGCGCGCCGTCCAGATCCTTGTAGCGATGGATCGGCAGGCCCAGCACCGTGCCGGCAGCGCGATCCTCGGGGGAGCCGACGAGGACGGCGTTGGCCTCGGGGAAGTGGGTCGGCTCGGCCATTACGCAGCCTCCGCCCGCTGCTCGACCGCGACGTTGGCGCGGACGAGGGCCTCGGCCAGCGGCGGGCAGACACTGTTGCCGCACATACGGCCCTGGGCGTCGAGGCTGAGGTCAATGCGGCGGCCGGCGGCGTCGAGGCCGTGGTCGATGATGTAGCTGTCGGGGAAGCCCTGCGCCCGGAACCGTTCGCGGGGGGTCAGCATCCGCATGCCGATGTCGGTGATGGCGTAGGTCTGGCCGTCGATCTGGACGGTGACGAGGCCGTGCCGATCCTTGGTCGTGTCGGTATGCAGCGGGCAGTCGGCGCCGAAGGCGTTCTCGCCCGAGCCGTAGTATTTCGTCAGGAAGGCCGAGATCAGGGCCGAGTGGTTCCCGCCGGCCGAGACGGAGCGCAGCGGGTCGTCGGTCGCCTGATCGCGCCGGTTGGAGCCGCGCATGGTCTGGAGATGCGTCGCCACCATATGCGGCCACGCGCCCCCCGCGGTGATGGTGTGCATCGGCTCGTCGCAGCCGGTCCACGGCTTCTGACTGTTCCGCATCATCATCAGATGGGTCGAGACCATGGCCTCGCCCCGGTTGGCTGTCAGGGTGTTGAGCGGCGCGCCTGCCGGATATTCGCGCGAGCCGCCGCTGTCGCCGTGGTTCACGACGATGAGGTTGGCGGCGACGACGCCTTGCGGGCCGGGCTTGGCGGTCAGGGTGCTGACCGGCTCGTCGGCGGCGTGGCCGGTGACGCCGGTATTGTGCTGGGCGAGGAAGGCGGCGACCCGCTCCGTCTTCGTGGCGTCGGCGGGGGCGACGAAGGGCATGACGACCGAGGCGTCGCCCTTGGCCGTCAGGGTTTGCAGCGGCATGTCGAGGCCGCGTTCCTGCGTCTGGCCCATGCGCCCGCCGACGCCGACGATGAACGGCTGGGGATTGTTGACGACGTAGCGCATGACGCCGCGCGCAACGCGACGCAGGGTGGCTTCGGCCAACGGGCGGACGGAACGCAGGCCGTAGCGGCGCATGATCTCTTCGGAGGTGTCGAAGATGGACGGGCACGGCAGGCTGAAGTCGATGATGTTCGCAGCGACGCGCCACGGCTTCTTCCTGCGGGCGATCACCTCGGGGTCAGTGGGCGCGCCGTGCGTCGGTGCGGGCCAGACGATCGGAAGGCCGTCGCATCGGGCGATCATGAACAGCCGCTTGCGGATGGTGGCGGCGGCGTTCAGCACCTTGCCGCCGTAGTCGCAGGCGCGCAGCTCGCGGAACTCGACCCGGTAGCCCTCCTTGCGGAGGGCGGCCTGCCAGATCTCGAACGTCTCGCCCTGGCGCTGGGGACAGGGGCGACCGTCCTCGGTCAAAGGCCCCCATGTGCGGAACTCCTCGACGTTCTCCAGCAGGATGACCGTCGGGCGGACGCGCTGCGCCCACATGACCACGACCCACGCGAGGTCGCGGATGTTTTGCTCGACCGGCTTGCCGCCCTTGGCCTTGGAGAAGTGTTTGCAGTCGGGGCTGAACCACGCGAGGTCGACGGGACGGCCCTTGCACACGGCGACGGGGTCGGCCTTCCAGACGGACTGACACAGATGCTGGGTCGCCGGGTGATTGACCCGGTGCATCGCCACGGCTTCCTCGTCGTGGTTGATGGCGACGTCCACGGCGCGCCCCATGGCCGCCTCCATGCCGGTCGAGGCCCCGCCGCCGCCCGCGAAGTTGTCGATGATCAGGCCCATTACATCCGCACCGGCATCACGACGTTGATGATGTGCGCGCATCCGGGCGTCGCCGGGTGCGGGTCGAGCCGCGCCGCATCGGTGCCGCCGTTGATACGGAACAGCATCTGGTCGGCTTCGGTCTGCTCCAGCACGTCCAGCAGAAACTTCGAGTTGAAGCCGGTGCTGAACGTCGGCCCATGACCAGTGACCTCGAGATCCTCGGCCGCAGCGCCCGCTTCCATGTTGCGAACCGTGAGGGTCAGCACCTCGTCCTCGATCTCCAGTTTCACCGAGCGGGACTTCTCGGCCGAGATCAGGGCGACGCGCTTGATCGCGGCATGCAGGGCGAGGCGGTCGATAACGATCTCGCGTTCCCAGTTCTGCGGAGTCGGCCGGACGTAGTCGGGGTAGGTTCCGTCGATGGTCTTGGTGATCAGGCGCGTTTCGCCGATTTCCAGAGAGACCCCGGTCGGGCACATGCTGAGTTGGGCGTCGCCCTTCGCGCCGGCCAGCAGGCGGCGGAACTCCAGCACGGCGGCGCGCGGCACGATTACGCCCTCGACGCCGACGCCCTCCGCCAGCGGCAATTGATCAATGACCAAGCGCACGCCGTCCGTCGCCACCACCCGGAACATGGGGCGGCCTGCGTCGGAAACGGCATGGAAGTAGGCGCCGTTGAGGTAGTAGTGCGTCTCTTCGGTCGATTGGGCGAAGTGAATGTGGTCCAGCAGGCCGAGAAGGTCGGCGGCCGGGAAGGCGAGCGTCGTCGCGCCTTTGAGGTCGGCGCGTGTCGGGAAGTCGTCCGCCGGCAGGGCCGGAAGCTGATACCGCGCCCGTCCGAAACGGACCTGGGCGCGTGGGTCGTCGCCGCTCGGGCCGATGATGGCGATTTCCGCCCCGGCGGGGGCGTTGCGCGCAATCTCCGACAGGCTGGCCGCGCCGACCGTGATGCGGCCGGGACGTTCAATGACCGCCTCAACCCGCTCGCGGATCTCCATATCCAGATCAGTGCCGGACAGGGTCACGCCCTCGCCCGAGGCGTCGATCAGGACGTTCGAGAGAATGGGGATGGTGCTGCGGCGGGGGACCACGCTGGCGACCCGGCTCATGACGCGGGCGAGGGCGGCTTGTTCGATCAGAATCTGCATGGTCAGTCCAAGTCCTCGTCGGCTTCGACTTCGCCGTCTTCGATGCCGTCGATAAGGTCGGCGGCGGCTTCCAGCGCCGCATCGCCCCACTTCCGCGCCCATGCGGCCAGTTCGGCGTCGCCGCCGAAGTCGCGGGCGCGGTCCAGTTCGTGCTTCGCCTGGGTGCGGTTGCCCTCGTTGCTGAGGGTGACCGCGGATGATGTGAGGGTGTGCCCCATCACTGATCTCCTTCGATTTGAGGGGGTGCGGGGCAGTCGACGACGTGGCCGTTGGCGTGGTCGCCGCCGCAGTAGCAGGGGGTGATCGGCGCGGCCGAAGCCTCGGCTTCGGCGATGGCCTGGCCGTCCGCGCCGACCACGAACGATTCGTGATTGCGGGTGCGCATGAAGGGCACGAAGTCGCTGTCGATGTAGCGCGCCGCTTCGCTGGCCCGCGCCTCGACGATGTGAAACCGCTCGCCGGGTTTGAGTTCACGCAGGGCGGCGGCGATCACGGCCTCGCGCGTCCGCTCGTTGCCGAGGTCGTAGCAGTCCTCGCCCGGCACGCCGGCCCACCATTCCCAGCCGGTCATGTCCCGACCTTTTGATCGGTCCCGTCCCAGACGAACTCGCCGTCGGGGCCGACGGGAAAGTGCGATCCGCAGCAGGCGCAGAACGTGCCGGAATAGAAAGTCGGCTCGCGGGCGTAGGTCTCGGCGAGGGCTTGGCCCATCGTAGTGACGCCGCCGCAGGTGGCATGGACGTAGGATCGCCGGACCGGCCGCACGAAGCCTTTCGCGCGTTCCTCGGCCGACAGCACCACATAGCCCTTCTGCATGCCCGTGGCGGGGTCGATGTCCCGGTGATCGTCGGTTACGGGAGAGCCGTCCGTCAGCGTCGTCCTGCTCATGACTTCCTCGTGGTGGTGAAGGTGAAGGTGCGGCCGGCCGGATCGGCGGCGATGTGCAGCATCCAGTCGCCGGTCTGGTCGACCTCGGCGACCGGCAGGGTGATGTTCCCGCCCAGCCGGTTGACCATGCAGATGAGGAGCTGCCCCTTCATCGCATCCAAGGCTGCTGCGAACTGCGGGTCCGATTGCGGATCTACGGGCAGGGCCATCACGCGGCCTGCTTTTCGGGCGTCTGCGGGAGACGGTTGCGACGGATGGCGGCCTGCAGCACCTCCATCGGCAGGCCGTCGATGAAGGCGTGGCCGATGAGGGTGAGGCGGTCGCCGTTGGCGTCGGTCGTGAAGACCGAGACGCCGGGGCGGGCCTGGGCGTCGCCGCGCACTTCGAGATCGACGACCGGCTCCATGTCGAGGCCGCGATCGCCGCGGGCGCGCTGGATGTGGCGGGCGAGGGCGTTGATGCCCTGAGGGAACAGGATGGGCTTGGCGTGAGCCTCTGCGGGCAGCAGGGCGAAGCGGATGTCGTCGGACATCGGGGGCCTCCGGCGGGTGTCGAGGGGGGTGAAGGCGTGGCCGTGGGCGGCCAGCAGGGCGACGGCTTCGCTCCAGGGCGGGCGCATCAGGCGGCCTCCCCTTCGTCTGCATCGTCGGCGTCTTCGCCGAAGATTTCGGCGGCGGACCCGGACGCCATGGCGTTCGCCATGTGGTCGCTGATGAGGCTGGCGGCGCCTTCCGCCGTCCAGTCGAAGGCCTCGTCTCCGAACTGGATGCTGTTGTCCGTCAGGAACTCGGCGAGGATGTCCTCTCCGTCCTGATCGACATCGACGCCGCAGGCGCGCAGGGCGACATCCATGGCCTCGACGAAGGCGGCTTCATCCAGCGTCGGGTTCGGGTCCGGCTCGTCCTCGGGCGTCTCCAGTCCAGCGGCGCTGTTGACGGCGAGGATCAGCAGACGCATGCGCGCCTCGGCTCGGTCGTCCCGCCGGCCGCCGATGATCAGCGTGCCGTCGGCGGCGATCACGTCGCCGTTGTGGGCCATGCGCCAAGGCAGGCTGGCGTCGGCGTCGACGGCGAGAATGCGGACCGCCTCGGCCGAGCGCGGCGTGGCGAGGCCGACGGTGCGGGCGGCGGCGAACAGGTCGCGTGATCGGGCGGCGACCTCGGCCTGACGGCGGGCGGCTTCGGCGCGTTCCGCCTCCTGCGCCGCGCGCTGACGGTCGGCTTCCTCGGCCTGGGCCTGACGGGCGGCCTCGGCTTCGGCGGCGGCGTCGATGGCGGCCTGACCCTCGGGCGTCACCTCGAACGGGCCGTTGAGCCACGGGGTGACGTAGACGCCCTCAGGCGGCGGGACGCCGACAAGGGCCTGCTCGACGCAGATGCCGTGGTCGCGCTCGGCCGCGTCCGGGCTGGCGTTCCAGTCGAACAGCTTCCAGACCGCCTCGCCCTGATAGCCGAGCGACAGGGTAAAGTGGCCCAGATGGTCGCCGCTCGTCTCGGGGGCGAGGGGGCGGTTCCGAAGCCAGCCCTTGGCGATCAGGTCAGGAATGCGGGCGTCGTCGCGGATGGTCGGTCCGACACGGATGTCGTCGTAGGTGTAGCGGGCCTGCGACCGGACGGCGTGCAGGATCTCGGCCAGCAGCAGGCGAACGTCCGGCTCCAGTTCGATGGGGGGCGGTTCGCTGTTCTTCGCCGCGACCTTCTTGCGGGCCTCGGTGATGGACAGGCGGCGCGGGTCGCCGTCGGGCAGGGCCAGACGGTCGAGGTCGGCGCTGTCCAGCCCGGCCAGCATGGCGCGATACTGCTGGACGTGTTCGATGCTCTTGCGGACCGCGTCCGCGATCTCGCGGTTGATGCGGTTCTCGGGCACGCCCTCGGCGGCGAGGTCTTCCGCCTCGGCCTCATAGGCTTGGGCGCGCTCCAGCGGGTTCAGGTCGCGGCGCTGGATGTTCTCGGCCAGAGCCGCGCGGCGCATGGCGCGAGCGTCGCCGTCCAGCACACGGCACAGGATCAGCCGGTCGTCCGGCCAGTGGCCCGCCTCGGCCAGCATGCGGATGGCGCGCCAGCGACGTTCGCCGCCGTTCAGGGTGTAGAGCGGCGCGTCGTCTGGCCAGTCGGCCGGGTCGAAGACGTCGGCGACGCGGACGGTCGGGTTCTGCAGCAGACCGCGATCCTTGATGCTGGCGGCGAGGCTTTCGAGGTCGGTCACGGCCTCGGCCGAGTCCCAGTCCCGGCGGGCGTTGTTCGGATCGGGGATCATCTGCCGCCATGTGAGGGCGACCATGCCGTCGGGCATGGCAGCGGCCGTGTCGCCATGCTCGGCGCGGTCGATGGCGGCCAGTTGCGCGCGCCCGTCGTCGGTCAGGGTGCGGGTCTCGACGACTGCGAGGCCGTCGGCGGCCAGTTCCTTGATCGTCCGGCGGACGTTGGATTCGCCGCGTTCGATGCGTCGGGCGATCTCGGCGATCTGGGCCGGGGCTGCGACGGTCGAGGCGGCCAGTTCGCGCAGCAGGGCGACGTTGCGGACGGCGAGGGCGTTGAGGCGGATCGTCGTCATGGTCACAGGCCCCGGATCAGCAGGGCGGCGGCCAGGAACAGGGCGACGGCGGCCATGGCGATGACGGTGCGCAGGCCGGTCCCCTGCCCTTGCGGCGTCGGGGACGGACGCAGCCGGGCGGCGCGGTCGACCTGATCGGCCACCTCGGTCAGGCGCGCGGCGACGCCGGAACAGCCGGGGAAGGCCTGTTCGGCGTTCAGAGCGGCGGCGGCCATGCGCGCCTCATGCGGATGCAGGGCGGCCTCATAATCGGGCAGGACGACGTGAACGCGGGACAGATTGTCGAGCGTGCGGTCGGCGAGGATGCAGGGTTCCGCCAGCGGGCGGCGCTCCAGCGCGATCAGCAGATCAGCGACCGGTTCGACCTCGGCCGTGCGACGGCAAACCCGGTTTGCCCGGTTGACCGGCGGGGCTGGAGGGATCGCGTCGATGCGCGGCTGGAAGGGGATGACGACAGCGGTTTGCATGGACGCACTCCGGTTGAGAGGGCGTCCGCACCGGAACCGGCGCTTTGGGGAAACCGGCTGGGCGTTCAGGGGGGGGCTTAGGAACCCATCCGGTGCGGACGGGCGGATATTCAGAATATATGAACAACGCTGTCAAGCGGCATTTTCACAATCTATGAATATACGTCCGCGTCTGGCGTCGGATGACTCGACTCCTGATTTCGATCTAGGGAATCAGTTGGCCGTTAACCTTTGACCGGACCCATGCCGCAGAACGCCGCCTATTACGTCCAGCCCTTTGACCGCCGCGCGGGACAGTTGCGCGCGGGCGAACCGATCGGATGTCACGATGAAGACCACGCGGGGAGGCGTGGCCGGGCGATGCAGCACCGCGTCGCCGGCATGGTGTTCTTCAAGATCGAAACCTCGGCCGAGGGCGACGAATGGACCGAGGTGGAAGTGCTTTCGACCGTCGGGGAGGTGCCCGGCGACTGGACAGGTTGAGCCGAGTGGGGCCTACTCGCCAGACGGGAGGGCTTGTTCATGTTGACGCTGGATCACTTCGTCACGGCGCGAGCCGGGTTCCGACGACGATTGTCTGAGGATCGCGCCGTGCGGCTGGGTCGGGAGATCAAGGGGCACGAGTTCGACGATCACGGGATGCTGATCGAAGTTGACGGGCCGCCGGCGCCGCCGATGGCTTTCCACCTGATCTATTCCGACAGCCGCAATCAGTTGACCGGACGCTGCGTCACCCTACAGGCGATCAAGGGCGAGATCTCGGACATCCGCCTATGGGCCTATTGCTACCTGCGGACCCAGATGCGGTCGTTCGTCGCCTCGCGCGTGGTCGAGGCGACCGACCTTTCCACGGGCGAGGTCCATGAGGATGCGCTCGGGTTTTTCCAAAGCCATCCCTTGCTGGCGCATCTGACGGCGGACCGGCTGGCCGCCATGTCGCCGGAACTGATCGCCCTGCAAGAATGTCGGGACGAGATCGTGGTGCTGAGTTTCATCGGCGCCTCGGACGGCGACTTCGATGACGACGAGCAGGATGAGATCCTCAAGCACGTCATGATGCGATCGGACGAAGCGCTGGATGAAACCTATGTCCGCCGTCGACTGCGTTCCTGGGTGCCGGACGAGCGAGCCTTTGATCGTGCGTTGAACAGGATCTGCGAAGGCGCGGGTGACGCGACCGCCCTCATGCGCACTATGAGGCGCGTGATCGACGCGGACGGCGAGATAGACGCCGAAGAGGTCGCGTTCGCGGACGAGGTGCAGAAGCGACTGCGCGCCGCCGGGCGGCTCTAACCGTCCGTGCCGGTCCGCGTAGCCGGAGCCTCTTGCTGAGGCTCGGGCGGCAGTTGCACTTCGGCGATCGCCGTGCGCAGGCGCCGGATCGCCATGGCTTCCTCGGGCGGCATCATCAGCTCAAACGGGCGGATATTCAGCAGCGCGCTGACCGCATCAACGTCCTCACGCCGATACTGCTGAAGTCCGTGCCACATCCGATGGGCCGAACCGGGTTGGTAATCCAGCTTGGTGACGAGGTCGCGCTGCTTGAGGCCGTGCATGGCGAACCACTCGCGCAGGTACCAGTCGTGGCCGTTCGGTTGTGCCATGTTCACATTCTGTGAGCATCGGACGCGGCGGTCTGTACCGCAGTTTGAAACATCACCCCCTTGACCGATGTTCAAAATATATGAATATCCGCCGCCATGGCCGACATCACGACCCTGGAAGCGTTTCGCACCGAACGGGGGCTGACCCTCGCGGCGGCTGCTGTCGAACTCGGTCTCAGGCCAACAAGCGCGAGCTGGCTCAGCGACATCGAGAATGGACGCCGCGACGCCTCGATGCGGTTGGCGCTCCAGATTGAACAGTGGAGCGGGGGACGTGTGCCCGCCGTTTCGATCTGCAAGCTGTTGGTCGGTCTGCATCCTGGCCCTCGGGCGGCTGATAACGACGCGACCTTGGCTGTTGGCGATGACGTTGGCGCCGGGAAAAACGGGGCCGGTTTCTCCCCCGCGGGAGTGGCGGCATGACGAACGCCCCCGCCCCGAACCGCTGGCTGAAAATGCTGACCCGCAAGCTGATCAAGGCCTGCGGCGGATTGGAGGAAGCCTCGACCGCATGCGAGGCCGAGTGCCGGCCCTATTCCGTCTCGCACCTGCACCGGGCGACGAAGGTCGATTATCCAGCGGCGTATCTGCCGGTCGATATCGTGCTGTGTCTTGAAGCCTATTGCGGCGAGCCGATCATCACCCGCGCCATGGCGGAGAAGCGGCCCAGCGTCGTGGCCGTCGGCGATCTGCGCGACGAGATCAGCGACGTGACCGAGCGGGCCGCCGCCATTCAGGCCCACGCCCGCGCGGCGCTGGCCGACGGCAAGATCGACGCGCGGGAGCGGGCCGAGCTGGAAGCCGCCTTCGATGCGGCGGAACGCGAGATGGCCGAGGCGCGCGCCGCGCTGGCCGCCCTGTCGCCCGGCGGCGCGTCATGACCCGCGCCCTGGACGTGGATTACAACTGGGTCGCGGGCAAGCGGGCGGCGAACGCCAGCTGGGCGGCCATCGCGCGCATGGCCGGGTGCAATGAGATCGATCTGCGCCGGGTGCATGACGTCGGCTTCATGGCCCCGGCCGTGGCGCGGCGCGAACTGCCGCCGCGCGAGCGGGTCGAGGCCGCCTTGCGCCGTGCGGGGCTGCATGGCGACTTCGCCCGGATCGTCGCCCGCCTGTGGCAGGCCAATGGCGCGCGGATGCTGGCCGGGGATCTGTGCAAGGGCGTGGCCGGCGGCGCGGCGGCCTGCAACATGGTGCGCGATGCGCGCACGGCGTCGCGCAAGCTGGGGATCGGTTTCGAGGTCAAGGCGGGCAGCGGGTTCGCCCTAACGCCGGCAGGCGTCGTGCGGGTGTCGGAGATCGCCGGGCTGGAACGGGGGCGGCCATGAGTGGCGCGAACCCGTACCGCAAGCGCCGCTATACGCCCGCCGCGCGCGTTGTGACGACCACGGACTGGCTGGCCCTGCTGAAACTGGCCCAGACCTGCGCCGAAGAGGCGGACCGCGGGGCCGGTGAGGCGCCGGACGCGCGTCTGCATCTGGCGACCCTGGCCAATCGCATCAACGCCGCCTCGCCCGAACTGTTCGAGAAGTCGGCGGGGGCGGCGACATCGGACATGGCGCGGGCCTTCATCCGCGTGGGCCGGGCGTTCGCCCATCCGGTTACGCCCGACGAAACGCGGCGCGACATGGCCCCGACGGTCGCGGACATGGCCGTGTTTCTGGACAAGCGCATCCACGCCATGGCGACGGCCGCATTCCGCGCCGCGCATCGCGGACGGCCCGAGGTGTGGCGATGACGGCCCCGGACAAACCCGGTTCGTCCGTCGCGCCGTCGGCGGAGATCCTGCTCTTTCCCGGTCGGCCCAAGCCGGTCGAACCCACATCGCCGCCCGTCCTGAAGCCGGGCGACATGATCGTGATGTGCGTCAACGCCAGCGTCGGTCTGTGGTGCGCCTGGCCCGTCGCCGCCGTGGATTGCGACGGCATGGTGATGGGTGTGAGCGACCGTTCCGGCCGCGTCCGGTGCGCCGGCCGGCTGAGTTGCGATCCGACCGTCTATGGCCTGAGCGCCGACAAGCACGAGGCCGAGGGGTTCGCTGCCCTGCGCTGGAAGACGTGGTCTGATCCCATCAAGGCGCTGCAGGCGTTCGCCGACATCGGTCTGGTGACGCCATGAAGGGGCGGCGGGCGAGCGACGCCAGCCGGATCGAAGCGGGGGACAGTCTGGACTACTTCCCGACCCCGCCTTGGCTCGGTCGCGCCCTGGGCGAGGTTCTGATGCGGCTGGCCCTGCCGATCGATGGGCCGTGCTGGGAGCCGGCCTGCGGCGAGGGCCACCTCGTCCACGGCTTGCGCGACGTGTTCGGCGTGGTCTGGGGTTCGGATGTCCACGACTATGGGCGCGGCTTCGGGCAGCGCGACTTTCTGGATGATGTCGAGCCGGGCCTGACGCGGTTCGACCGCGCGGCGTGGATCGTCAGCAATCCGCCCTTCGGTGTCAGGACGGCCGCGTTCATCCGCAAGGCGGTCGAGCGCGCCGATGTCGGCGTCGCCATGCTGCTGCAACTGCGGCTGCTGGAAGGCGTGGGGCGTCACCGCCTCTTCCGGGAGTGCGGCCTCTACGCCAGCGCCGTCGTGCCCCGGAAGGGTTCGGGCATGCGCAAGGGCCTGTGGCAACCCCGGCTGTCGAGCGCGGCGACCTATGGATGGTTCATCTTCGTGCGGCCGGGCGTCGTGCCGGGCTGGGCCGGGTTTGACGGCGAGGCGCGCCAGCTCTGGATCGACCCTGATGCGGCGGACCGCCTGACGCGGGAGGGCGACGCGGCCTTCGCCGGACTGTTAGGCCCTGACAACTGTCAGGGGCGACGCCCCGTCCGCCAGCCGCAAGGATTGGCGGCATGACGACCGTGACCCGTCCTCTCCTGCGCTGGCATGGCGGCAAATGGCTGCTCGCGCCGTGGATCATCGGCCACATGCCGCCGCACAAGATCTACGTCGAACCGTTCGGCGGCGCGGCGAGCGTGCTGCTGCGGAAGCGGCGCGCCTATTCCGAAGTCTACAACGACCTCGACGGCGACGTGGTGAACCTGTTCCGGGTGTTGCGCGATCCGGCGCAGGCGGGGTTGCTGGTCGACCTGATCCGGCTGACGCCCTTTGCGCGGCAGGAGTTCGTCGAGGCCTATGAGCCGTCCGACGATGCGGTCGAGAAGGCGCGGCGTCTGATCACGCGCAGCTTCATGGGCTTCGGTTCCAACGGCGTGCATCGAAAGGCCGGGTTCCGGGCGAACAGTAATCGGTCAGGCACGACACCGGCGCGGGACTGGCTGAACTATCCCGATGCCCTGGCCCAGATCGTCGAGCGGCTGAAGGGGGTCACCGTCGAGAGCCGCGACGCCATGGCGGTGATGGCGGCGCATGATGGGGCCAGCGTCCTGCACTACGTCGACCCGCCCTATCTGCCGGCGACGCGGGATGGCGGCGCCGATTACGCGCATGAACTGACGGCGGATCAGCATTCCGCGCTGCTGGCCTTCCTTTGCAGCTTGGAGGGGTCGGTCGTGCTGTCCGGCTATCCGCACCCGACCTATGACGCCGCCTTGCCCGGATGGAAGCGCGTCGAGCGTGACGCCCTCGCCGACGGCGCTCGAGCTCGTACCGAAGTCCTGTGGCTGAACCCGCGCGCATCTCGGGTGGAGGGTTTGCTGTGAACGGCGACCTGTTCGGATTCGACAAGGCCGACGACGGCCCCGCCCAGGGCGAGGTCGATCTGCCGCTGATCCTGCATGACGAGCGGCCTCGGGCGTGGCTGTTGGGCGAGAGCGACGACCGGCGCGAGGCGCATTGGACGCCCAAGAGTCAGGTGCGCCGCGGCGAGGGCCGCGACGAGAATGTGTGGACCATGCCGCGCTGGATCGCGCGGGACAGGGGGTGGCTGTGAGTTCGTTCGAGGCCGCCCTGAACCTGCTGCGTGAGCAGCGGCGCGCCGTGAAAGACGTGCGCTGGGCCATCATCAACGACCACGATCTGGCGAAGTCGGATCCCGGCCACCGGAGCGATCTGCTGGCCCAGACGCAGGCCGAGCAGGGCCAGCTTACGGCCGCCATCGAACTGCTGGAGAAGGTCGAGGCGGGCGATCTGCTGATCGTCGACGCGTCGACCGCCGCCGCGCGGCCGGAGCCTGCGCCGGACCCGGCGGCCATAGACCCGCGTCGGGTGCGTCAGACGGGCCTGATCAAGCGGTTCGTCCCGGAGGGCCGGGCATGAGCGACATCGCCGTCACGTGGGCGAAGGCGCAGGTGTGCCCTGATCGCAGCGCCAAGCAGGTGCTGGTCAGCCTGGCCGGTTACGCCGATGCGGCGGGCGAGGCGTGGGCCATGGTGCCCGTGCTGGCCTTCGAGTGTCAGACGACGGACCGGACCATCCAGCGCGGCCTGAGGGCGCTGGAAGGCGCAGGCCTGTTGAAGCGAACGGGCCGGTCCAAGGTCTATTTCAGCCGGCGCATGCCGATCTATCGCCTGCCTCTGGAAGCCGGACAGGCCAATACGCGCGACGCCATGAAGGCGCTGACCGAGGCCACGGGTGACACGGGTGTCACCCCAAGGGCAGCGAGGAAGGCCGCGCGGGAGGCTGTGGACGGGCGTGGCGGCGCGCGACCGGCGGCGGCGGAAACGACCGGCGAAGGGGTCTCAGCGGCGCTGGAATCGGGCGCGGCCGACGGCGCGCGGGGTGACGTGGATGTCACCCCGGACGGGCCGCTTGGGGTGACACCCGTGTCACCCGTAGACGACAGCCATGTCACCCCGTGGGGTGACACCCGTGTCACCCAAATAGGGAAGATAAATACTCAAGGGTTGAAACCCTCATCGCGGGCGCGCGCGTGCGAGGCGGCGTGCCGGATTTGGGCGACGAAGGCGCCGGAGCGGGTGTCGCCGGCCCGAGTCGATGCGGCATGGGCCGAAGCCATCCGGCGAACAGGCGAGACGGACGAACGTCTGCTGGCCGCCGTGACGGCGTGTGTGGCCCGCGACCCGGACTTCGCGCGGGACAGGGCGATGAACCTCGACCGCTGGCTGGACGAGGGGCGGTTCGCGCCGTGGCTGGACGCGGCGGACGCCGGGGTGATCGCGCGCGTCGGCTGGGCCGGGCCGGATCGGGTTCGGGCCGTCGTCGGCGATGCGATGGGGGCGGGCGCGGTCGCCAGCTACGTCGACGGGTCGGCGTGGGACGAGGGGCGGCAGGCCGTGGTGACGCGCACGTCGATCGCGGCCGATCGGCTGCGGCGCGGCGCGGGCCGGGCGCTCAAGGCCATCGGGGTTTCAGTCGAGTACGGGGAGGCGGCGCATGTCGGCGGCTAGGGCGATGATGCAGGACGACGGGGCGCTGGACCTGAGGCCGTTCGCCGATGCGCTGGACATGACCGTGCGGGCCGGCGGCGTGGCCGAACGGTTGCAGGCGCGGCGCGAGGCGGCGGGCGCGACGGCCGATCTGGACGGCGTCGTGGTGACGGGCGCGGACCTGGCCTTCGTGCGGCAGACCGAGGCGGCGATGGGGGCTGTCGAGAAGGGCGCGCGCGGGGCACCGAAGGAACGGGCGCGGCTGGGCGCGCGGATCAGCGCGCTGGGCCTCCGGCTGACGGCGGCGCATGACGCCAGAGCGGCGGAACGGCGTCTGGTCGAGACGACGCATCTGGACGCCAGCCGCGAGGGCGTGAGGATCGAGGCCGTCATCGAACGCCAGCGCGGGGTCCGCTATCTGCGCCTGACGACGCGGGACGGGCTGAAGCTGCTGCACGAACGCGACGCCTTCACGCCGCGCGACGCCCAAGGCGAGGTCCGCAAGGATCTGGAAGCGGTCAATGAGGCGGCCCTGCTGCTGGCGGTCGGCCTGCGCTATCGGGAACTGTATGAGCGTGCCGGGCCTCGGTTGAAGTCCAGCCTGTCGATCGACGGCGCGCCCGTGCGGGAACAGCGGACCTTCGAGAGGGAGGTCAAGGCGGCGCATCGGCGGGCGGCGCAGTCCGGCGTGCTGCGGAAGTGGGAGGCCAAGGTGGCGAGGCGTCTGGGCGACGATGCGCTGCTGGCCCTCAGGGCGGTCGCTGGTGAGGCGAAGACCATTTCCAGCGTTGAAAGCGGTCGTCGCCGTCAACGCAGGCTGACGGCCCTCCTGACGGCTGCACTCACGCTTTTGACGGACGAGGTCGTGAAAGGGGCTTGACGGACCGGACGCGATAACGGCATCAATCCGTCACCGCTTAGAACTGCGTCTCGAACCCGCCCTGGCCCCGCCTCGGCGGGTTCGTTGCGTCTGGGGGTCTGCCTTGCCGTCCATGCCGCCGACGCACCGCCCGGCGGGCGACCTGTCGAGGCGAGAGGCGAACCGAACCCACGATGCACGTCGCGGGTCGGCCCGCGAGCGGGGCTACACCGCCGCATGGGACAAGGCCTCGCGTGGTCACCTCGCCCGTCATCCCCTGTGCCTCTACTGCGCGCTCGTCGACGAGGTGAAGGCGGCGGATCTGACCGACCACCTCTATCCGCACCGCGGCGATCAGGGCGTGTTCTGGAACAAGACCTACTGGGTGTCTTGCTGCACCGACTGCCACAACGGCTTCAAGCAGCGCGTCGAACGCAAGGGCCGCGCCGCCCTCGACGCCCTAGCCATCCGCCTCGGTCTCCCGACGCTCCACTGACAGGGGGGGCGGGGGGTCAAAAGGCTGGAGGTCCGACCCTACGGACCGGCGGGGGCGTGAAATTTTTACGGGCGCGAGTTTCCGAACTATTTTTTTCTGAGAGGCGACAATGGCGAGGGGACCGAAGCCGGCTCCGGCCGTCGTCAAGGAGGCCAAGGGCAACCCCGGACGCCGCCGGATAGGCGCCGATCCGGTCGCCGACACCTCGGCGACGAACGGTGTTGCAGCACCGCCATGGCTGAAGGGCGAGGGCCTCGTCGCATGGCAGCGCCTCGCGCCGAACTTGACCCGCCTGAAGCTGTTGACGCCCGTCGATGCGGAGTCGTTTGGCCGCTACTGCCGGGGGCTGGCTCGCTGGCTGAAGATGCAGAAGCGCCTCGACGACATGGGCGAGGTCTATGAGATCGAGACGGCCAGTGGCACGGTCCGCCGGCCCGACCCGTCGTTCATGATCGGCGACCGGCTGGAGCGCCAACTGCTGGCGTATGAGGATCGGTTCGGGCTGAACCCGGCCGAACGCCAGCGGTTGTTCGCCGCGCGGTCGATGACGCCCGACCCCGCCAACGATCTGTTCGGCGGACGCCGCGACGAAGCGCCGGTCGCCTCGGGAGAGGCGCCCGCTCCGGCTCCCGCGCCGGGTCCGGTCGGTCTGCTGAACTGACATGCCGAAACAGCCCGCCCGGCCGCCCTGGGTCAGGGAGGCCGCGACATGGTCGGCGGCGCGCGGCCTCTGGGTCGACGGCGAATACTGGTTTGACGAGAAGGCGGGCGCTGCGGCGGTCGCCTTCTTTCACGACCACCTTCGGTTCACCGAAGGCGAGTGGGCCGGTCGCCCCTTCAAGCTGGAAGGCTGGCAGGAACACGACATCATCCGCCCGCTGTTCGGCTGGAAACGGGCCGACGGCACGCGTCAGTTTCGACGTTGCATCGTCTGGATTCCCCGGAAAAACGGAAAGACGGAGCTGGCCGCCGGGGTCGCCCTGCTGGCGCTGATCGGCGACGGCGAACTGGGCGGCCAGGTCTATTCGATCGCCAAGGACAAGGATCAGGCGCGGCTCGTCTTCTCCAAAGCCGGCGCGATGGTGAACCTCTCGCCGACGCTGTCGGATCTGCTCCAGACGTTCAAACCGTCCATCTACTGCGCCGAACTGAACGCCGCCTTCAAACCGCTCTCGGGAAACGCCACGGGCAAACACGGTTTGTCCATGTCGGGCCTGATCGGCGACGAGATTCACGAGTGGCCGTCGGGCGACCTCTACACCTTCGTTCACCAGTCGTCGGTCGCGCGCCGTCAGCCGCTTGAGTTTCTGATCTCGACCGCCGGCCAGCGCCTCGGCTTCGGCTGGGAGACGTTCGAGTACTGCGAGAAGGTTCAGCAGGGGATCATCGACGACCCCGAAACCCTGATCATCATCTACGCCGCCGATCCGAAGGCCGACTGGACCGACGAGGCGACGTGGCGGGCGGCGAACCCGAACTACGGCGTCAGCGTGAAGCCTGACTATCTGCGGGCCGAGTGCAAGCGGGCGCAGGAATCGCCGCGGCACGAAAACGACTTCAAACGCTATCACCTCAACATCTGGACTGAGCAAGCCGTGCGCTGGCTGCCGATGGACAGGTGGCGGCAACTGGACGGGCCGACCCCTTGGGCGGAAATGGCCGACAGTCTGAAGGGCCGTCGGTGCTTCGGTGGCGTCGATCTGTCCCAGACGACCGACCTCACGGCGTCGGTGCTGGTGTTCCCGCCGGAGGGCGAGGGCGACAAGTGGCGGTTCCTGCCCCGGTTCTTCGTGCCGGCCGAGCGCATCGCGATGCGGGTGCGGTCGGACCGCGTCCCGTACGACAAATGGGCGCAGTCCGGCGCGCTCATTCCGACCGAGGGCAACGTCGTCGACTACGACTTCGTCAAGGCCCAGATCCTGCGTGACGCCGAACTGTTCAAAATCGAAAAGTTCGGCTTCGACCCGTTCAACGCCCTGCAACTGATGCTGCAGCTTCAGGGTGAAGGTTTGCCGGTCGAGAAGGTGCGGCAAGGGTTCCTGACCCTGTCCGGCCCATCGAAGGAACTCGAACGCCTGCTGCTGGACGGCGCCTTCGACCACGGCGGCCATCCCATCCTTGAATGGTGCGCGAGCAATGTCGCCATCGAAATGGACGCCGCCGGCAACATCAAACCCAGCAAGGCGAAGTCGACCGAACGAATCGACGGCGTCGCCGCGCTCATCACCGCCCTGGCGTTGGCCGTCAGCGACGAGGGGCCGAAGCATTCGGTCTACGAGCGCCGCGGCATACGCATGATCTGAGGAGGTCGAATGGGATTTCTCCAACGCCTTCTCGCCGCCGCGTCACCGACGGCCACGGTTACGACCCCGCAGGTTCACGCCGACGGGTCCGGCGTCGTGGTCTATGACCTTCGCGACCCGCGAACCGTCGAACTGCTGCGGGGCACGCTCGTCACCGCAAGCGGCCTGTCGGTCACGGTCGAGATGGCGCTGCGAAACTCGACGGTTTTTCGTTGCGTCGATCTGATCTGCAGCGCCATCGCCATGCTCCCGCTGAACATGCACCGGGAGACCGGGGAGGGCGACTTCGTCAAGGCGGCGGATCATCCGCTCCAGCGCGTGTTCCGTCGCCGGCCGAATAGCTGGCAGACGCCGTTCGAGTTCAAAGGCCTGATGCAGTATCGGGCCTTGGTTCACGAAAAGGGCGCTGTCGCGCTGATCGTCAAATCTCGGGGCCGGATCACCGAACTGCTGCCGCTGAACCCCGACCGCGTCGACATCGCCCTGGGCGACGACTTTCAGGTCACCTACACCTACAGCCGCAAGGGCGGCGGTCAGGTGAAGCTGCGCCCGGACGAGGTGTTCCATCTTCGCGGCCTGACGTTCGACGGACTGAACGGCGTCTCGCGGGTGAAGAAGGCGGCTGAGGCTATCGCCATCGCCATTCAGGCCGAGCGCGCCACGGCCGCGTTGTTCAAGAACGGCACCTTCTCGACCGGCTCGCTGGAAGTGCCGGACGAACTTTCCGAAGAAGCCTATGAGCGGCTGAAGACGAGCTGGAACGAGCGCCATAGCGGACCGGACAACGCGGGCCGGACGCCCGTTCTGGAAGGTGGGGTCAAGTTCCAGCCGTTCGCCATGACGGCGCGCGAGGCGCAATCGGCCGAGTCGCGCCGATTTCAGGTCGAGGAAATCCTGCGCGTGTTCGGGGTTCCGCGCCCGCTGGCCATGCTGGACGATACGGGCTGGGGAACCGGCATCGAGCAGCTCTCGATCGGCTTCGTCCGCTTCGGCCTGAACCCGTGGTTCACGGCCTGGCAGGAGGCGATCGGGCGGATGCTCGATGACGCGGACGGCGATGTGGACGCCAAGTTCAATCCCGGCGCCCTGCTGAACGGCACGATGAAGGATCAGTATGACGCCTTCGCCAAGGCGGCAGGCGCGGGCGGCCACAAGCCGTGGATGACGCCGAACGAGATCCGCAAGCTTCTGAACATGCCGCGTCACAGCGACGGCGACGGACTGGAGATGGCGGCGGGTCAGGCCAAGCCTGCGTCGCCCGATGAAGACACGCCGTCAGACGAGGCCGCGTCCAAACTGCTGCAAGGCCGCCGCAAGAAGGTCAAAGACGATGACGAAGACTAATCCCGTCCCACCGGCTCCCGCCCGCCCCGCTTCGATCCCGACGCCCGTTCTCCCGGTGCGCCCTCCGGTGCAACCGCGCGGCATCGTTGGCCCGGTGCGCGCCAAGGATCGGCCGGCGGCGCTGCCGGTTCCGGCGCGCAAGGACGTGCATGCGTTCACCGGACCCGAGGTCTTCGACCGCTGGTCGGACGACGCCGCGGGGATTCGGGCTTTGGAGCGCGGCGACAACGTCATCGCCATGTTCGACGTGATCGGCGAAGATTACTGGACCGGCGGCGGCGTGACGGCCAAGCGGGTGGCGTCGCAGCTCAAGGCCATCGGCGGCCCGGTCGAGGTCCAGATCAACTCGCCCGGCGGCGACATGTTCGAGGGCTTCGCCATCTACAACATCCTGCGCGAACATCCGTATGAGGTGGTCGTGAAGGTGATGGGAATGGCGGCCTCGGCGGCTTCGATCATCGCCATGGCCGGCGACCGCATCGAGATCGCGGCGTCCAGCTTCATCATGATCCATAACTGCTGGGTGCTGGCGTACGGAAACCGCAACGATCTGCGCGACCTGGCCGACTGGCTGGAACCGTTCGATCAGGCCATGCGCGATGTCTACGTCGCGCGCAGCGGACAGGACGCCAAGGCCGTCGCCAAGATGCTGGACGACGAGACCTGGCTCTCCGGTTCGCAGGCCATCGACAAGGGCTTTGCCGACTCGTTGCTGGCGTCTGACAAGACGGTCGTGGACGAGAACGCCAAGGCCGAGGATCGCCGCGTCAACGAGCTTCGCGGGATGGAGCGCAGCCTGATCTCCGCCGGCATGGGCCGGGAGGCGGCGCGCGCCCGCATCGACAGTATCCGGGGCAAGCGCGATGCGGCCCCTGACCCCGCCGCGCGCGATGCGGGCGACTCCGGCCTCGCGGCCAGCCTCGACAAGCTTTCCCAAACCATCCGCGCCTGAGGCGCAAGGAGACCCATCATGAAGACCACCCTGCTTTCGGGGGCCGCTCCGCGCGCCCTCCGCGGCGCCGTGCGCGCCGAAGGCCCCATCTCGCAAGCCGAAGTGAAAGCGGCCATCGAGAAGGTCAACACCGCCTTCGAGGAGTTCAAAAAGGCGAACGACGAGAACGGCAAGAAGGCCGACACGGTCCTGTCCGAGAAGCTGGACAAGATCAACGCGGCGATCGACGAGGGTCAGAAGGCCATCGACGATCACGCCAAGCAGATCGCCGCCCTGAAGCTGAACGGCTCGGGCGACGACAACGTCATCGGCGAGATCAAGGCCGACCCCGAGTATGTCGGCGCCTTCCGCGCTCACATGCGCAAGGGCGACGTACAGGCGGCCCTGAACAAGGGCGTGGCCGAGGAAGGCGGCTTCCTCGCGCCCGTCGAGTGGGATCGTTCGATCACCGCGAAGCTGAAAGAGTCGTCTCCGATCCGGGAGAACGCGCGCGTCATCACCATCTCGACCGCCGGGTTCAAGAAGGTCTATACCGACGGCGCGATCGGTTCGGGCTGGGTCGGCGAGACGGCGTCGCGTCCGGCCACCTCGACCCCGGCTTTCGCCGAACTGTCGTTCATCCCCGGCGAGATCTACGCCAACCCGCAAGCGACCCAGCAACTGCTGGACGATGCGGCCGTCGATCTGGAAGCGTGGCTGGCGGCCGAGGTCGAGACCGAGTTCGCGCGTCAGGAAAACATCGCCTTCCTGTCGGGCAACGGCACCAACAAGCCGTTCGGCCTGCTGACCTATGTCACCGGCGCCGCGAACGAGGCCAAGCACCCGTGGGGCGCGATCCCGGTCCTGAACGGCGGTCACGCCTCCCTGCTGAACAACTCCGACAAGCTGATCGACCTCGTCTACAGCCTGCCGGCGAAGTATCGCCAGGGCGCGGCCTTCTTCATGAACCGGCTGACGCAGGGCGCGGCCCGGAAGCTGAAGGACGGTCAGGGAAACTATCTCTGGCAGCCGTCCTACCAACTGGGCCAGCCGGCCACGCTGGCGGGCGAGCGCATCGTCGAGGTGCCGGACATGCCGGACATCGCGGCCAACGCCATCGCCGCCCTCTACGGCGACATGGAGGAAACCTATCTGGTCGTCGATCGGATCGGCATCCGCGTGCTGCGCGACCCCTTCACCAACAAGCCGTACGTCGGCTTCTACACGACCAAGCGCGTCGGCGGCGGGGTGGCGAACCCCGAGGCCATGCGCGCCCTGAAGATCGCGGCCTGACGGCAGCGAGTCGGGAGGCGGGCCGGGAGCGATCCCGGCCCGGCTTTCTTGGTGGGGCGGCCGTCGCCCTTCCTAGCAAGCCGGGAAACCCGAGCCGAAGGAGAGACCATCATGGACAAGAAGACCGTCGCTGCCGGCGACGACAAAGCCGCCCCGGCGCCCGCCACGGAGTTCGAGGCTTCGGGCGCGCCGCATCAGGTCGTGGGGGATGTCGACCCGAGCCACCCGGCCGTGGACAACGACCCTCGCGCGGGAACCTCGGCCGATCAGAACCGGATCGACTTCAATGATCCGAATCTGACCGGCGCCGAGGGCGTGGCCCAGAACCTGGGCGCCGAGACCCCGGCCAAGTCGGAAGGCTGATCGATGGGCGTTCTCGTCATCACGCCGCCGGAGGCGCTCGTTTCCCTGACGCTGGCGAAACAGCACCTCAGGGTGACGACCGATGTCGAGGACGCCCTGATCCAGTCCTACATCGACGCCGCCTCGAGCTGGCTGGACGGCCCGAACGGAACGCTGAAACGGGCCGTCGGCCAGCAGGTGCTGGAAGTGTCAGGCGCGGGCTTTCCGACCTGCGCCGCGCTGCCCTGCGGGCCAGTCCGGTCGATCGTCGAAGTGGGCTATGTGGACGCCGACGGCGTCGACCGGATCCTGCCAGACGATCAGTACGTCGTCGGCCCGACGGACCGCCTGACGCTCGCGCACGGCGCCGTGTGGCCCGCGGTGCGCGGCGACGTGGACGGCGTCCGTGTCCGGTATCAGGCGGGCTTCGAGAAGGTTCCGGCGCCGATCCAGCAAGCCGTCCTGCTGCTGATCGCCCAGTGGTTCCGCAATCGGTCGGCGGTCAACGTCGGCAATATCGTCAACGAACTGCCGAACGGGGTGAAGGCCCTGCTCTCGCCGTTCAAGATCAGGAAGTTCTGACATGCCCCGCATCCGTTTCTCCAAGCCCTATGATCACCCGACCACGACGGGCCACCACGCCTATCCGCAGGGGTTCGAGGGCGAGGTGTCCGACGCCGTCGCCAAGGCCGCCATCAAGGCGGGCAAGGCCGAGGCCGTGACCGCTGCGCCGCCCTCGGGCGACAAGACCAAGCCCTGACGCATGGACCCCGGCGAGTTCGACAAGCAGATCACGGTCACGACCAAGGTGCGGTCGGGCCGTGACGCCGTGGGCGCGCCGGTCGAGCATTCCGCTCCCGAACTGCGGCCCTGGGCGAAGGTCGTTCAGGGCAGCGGTCGGGAGTTCCTGTCCGGCGAAGGCGAGTCCAGCGATCGCCGCGTCGTCTTCCGCCTCTACCGCGACGACCGGGTGACGACGGACAGCGTCGTCCGCTACGGCGAGATCGACCACGACATTCAGGACATCCGCGCCTTTGACGATGTGATGGAGCTGCACACCGTGGCGCGCGCCAAGCCGTCATGAAGGTCAGGTTCAAGACCCAGGGCTTCCGCGAAATGGACGCGGCGCTGGGCGAACTGAAGAAGGCGACGGCAAAGAACGTCCTGCGCCGGGCCGGCATCGCGGCGCTGGAGCCGGTCGCCGAAGTGTGGCGAGCCAAGGCCCCGGTCGATGATGTCGACGGCGGCCAGCTCAGGGACTCGATCGCGGTCTCGACCAAGCTGAACAAACGCCAGAAGCGGATGAACCGGAACCCTTCGGTCGTTGAGATCTATGTCGGCCCCTCAGGCGCGCCGAACGCGCCGCCTCAGGGCGTGCAGCAGGAATTCGGCAACGAGAACCACGGACCCCAGCCCTCGGGACGCCCGGCCTGGGACGCCGAGGGCGGGCGCCAGACGCTGGACCGGCTCGCGGTGTCGCTCGGCGCCGAACTGGACAAGGCCGCCGCGCGCGCCCGGAAGCGGGCGCTGAAGGTCAAATAGGACAAACCGGGTTTGTCGGGAGGCGCGCATGGAGGAAGCCCTGCTGTCGCGCATCGTCGGCGCGGATACGGTCAAGGCTCTGATCGGCGACAAGGTCCAGTGGGGCGTCCGCGAGGGCGACGCCTGCATCGCCCTGCATCTGATCGGCGATGAACCCGACTATCACCACGGCGGGCGTTCGGGCCTGAGCGCGGCGCGCGTGCAGGCCGATTGCTGGGGTTTGACCTGGCTCGACGTGAAAGCCTTGGGCGGGGCGCTGGAAGGCGCGCTGCCGGGTCAGGGCCTCGTCATCGGCGACGTGCGTTTCGACGCCTGCCTCGTTCTCTCGCGCGACATCGGCCGCTTCGGCGACGCGCCCAACATCCTGTTCCGCAACCGCCTCGACCTTCGGGTCTGGCACGCCACGGCCTAAGGAGGGCCTTTCACCATGGCTGCATCCGCCGCCCGCGCCGCCTTCGGCGTGACCCTGACTCGTATGACCTCGGCCGGCCCGCCCAAGGTCTATACGAACCTCGTCGAACTGCTGTCGGTCACGCCGCCGGAGCGGACGCAGGAGACGATCGACGTGACGCATCACGGCTCTCCGAGCGGCTTCCGCGAATATATCCCCGGCCTGAAGGACGGCGGCGAGGTCGCGTTCAGCTACAACTGGACGAAGGACGGCCAGACCGCCCTGATCACGGCCATGAATGCCGGCAAGGGCGAGTACAAGGTGCTGTTCGCCGACGGCTCGGCCGAGGTGTTCGACGCCATCATCACCTCGGTCGGCAACGATGCGCAGGAGATCGACGGCAAGATGGTCGGCTCGGGCGCGATGAAGGTCAGCGGTCCGCCGACCTATACGGCCGCCGCCTGAGGATCTGACGCATGACGAATCCTCTCAAGGGTCAGGTTGCGTTCGAGGCCGACGGCAAGCCTCTGACGGCCGTTCTGGACTTCAACGCCCTGTGCAGTCTGGAGCCGCACTTTCCGGGCATCATGAAGGGCGAGATGGACCTGACCTCGCCGACGGCGATCCGCCGCGTCTTTCATACCGCCCTGACCCGCCACCATCCCGAGGTCGACGAACTGGCGGCCGGCGACATCATCCAGTCGATCGGGCTGGAGAAGGCCGGCGAGGTCATCGGCCAGGCCATCACCGCCTCGTTCCCGGAGGCGGCCAAGGGCAAGGCGGACCCTCAGTAGCCGCCGAGGCCTGGGACTGGACCCGCGCCCTCGGGCTGTGGGTCGAGGCCGGGCAAGACCCCGACGCCTTCTGGCGTCAGACCCCGCGCCTCTATTCGCTAATCGTTTCGGCGCGGGGCCGGGTCGCCGAACGGGAGCGGGAACGCGACGCATGGGTCGCGCGAACGACGGCGGTTCTGATGCGTACGCAGGGCCGCATGCCGTCGCTGGACTTCCTGCTGGGTCGAAAGCCGAAGCCGAAGATTCAGACCGAGGCCGAGATGAAGGCCGCCTTCGCGTCGCTGAGGGACGGCTAGGCGGGGCGATGGGTGAGGCGGTTGGAGTAGTCTTCTCGCCCCGCCGGTCCGTCCTCGCCGCATAGCAGCGGGAGTTGCCCTAGCCGGTCCTCGTCCTCGATCACGACCGTGGCGCTTTCCACCCCGTGGATCAGAAACTGCTTCCAACCCGTGTAGGCGCCGAGTCGGTTCTTTGAGTTCAAGAACCCGCACAGGCGGCGGCTGTCGCCTCTGACATCCCGGAATCTCGCGCTGGGATAATCGAGAAGTTGCCTCTCAAGAGCCTGCCGCGCCCACTGAACCTGTTGTTCCGTGACTGGCCCGACAGACGCTGGATTGAGTGTGAGGGCTGCCAGCCCCGCCAGAACGATCGCTTTCATTCCGTCATCAACACCCGCGCGGCGGGAGTCCGCAAGGGGAGGGCTTCATGACCAACGCCGTCATCGGCGCCCTGCGCGGCGTCCTCGGACTGGATTCGGCCCAGTTCGAGAAGGGCCTGACGGCGGCGCAAAAGCGCATGCGGGACACGGGCCGCCAGTTTGAGGCGGTCGGCGCGCGCATGTCGAGCGTCGGGGCCGGCCTGTCGGTGGCGGTGACCGCGCCCCTGATCGCGGCCGGGTTCGCCGCTTCCAAGGCTGCGACGCAGGCGGCCGACGCCATGGGTCAGGTCAATGCGGCGCTGAAGTCGATGGGCGCGGCCTCGGGCAAGACGAGCGAGGAACTCGCGGGCCTCGCCGAAGGCCTGATGCGGAACAGCCTCTATGACGACGACGATATCCTGCGGAAGGTCACGGCCAATCTGCTGACCTTCGGCAAGGTTGCCGGGGCCGAGTTCGATCGCGCCCAGCAGGCAGCAGTCGATCTGGCCACGCGCATGCAGATGGATCTGCAGCCCGCCACCCTGCTGATCGGAAAGGCGCTCAATGATCCCATCAAGGGACTGACGGCCATGGGCCGGGCGGGCATCCAGTTCACGACCGTGCAGAAGGCCCAGATCAAGGCGATGACCGAGGCCGGCAACGTCGCCGGAGCGCAGCGTATCATCCTGGGCGAGCTGGAGCGCCAGTTCGGCGGCGCGGCGGCGGCGGCGCAGAACACCGACCCTTACGACCGGATGCGCGACAGCCTGAACAGTCTGTCGGAGAAGGTCGGAGCGATCCTGAACACCTATCTCACGCCGCTGCTGGATCGGCTGGCCGGCCTCGCGGACCGCTTCAACGACTTGTCGCCGCAGATGCAGACCATGGGCGTCGCTGCGGCGGCTCTCGCCGCGGCGCTGGGGCCGGTTCTGATCGTGGTCGGATCGGTCGTCTCGGCCATCGGCGCGCTGATCGCCTCGCCCCTGTTGCCCTTCATCGCCGCCGCCGCCGCTGCTGCTGCGGCCGTCGCCCTGGCCTTCGCTGTCTGGGGCGACAGGCTGACGCCGATCGTCAAGGACTTCGGGCAGGCCGTGGTCAAGGCCCTCGGGCCGACGATCCCGCCGCTGGTCGCGGCCGTCCGGGGCGCGCTGGAAGCCATGGCCCCGGTCGTCGAAAAGGCGGCCAAGGCCTTCATGTGGTTCGCCGGACCGGTCATCGTCACCGGCCTGCGTGCGCTGGCGGCCACGGTGACGAGCGCGTTCGAGGTCATCGGTCAGGCGTTCCGGGTGATCGGCAAACTGCTGCAGGGCGACTGGGCCGGGGCGTGGAACGCCTTCGGCTCCATGGTCAAGGCGGTCGTCGTCGGCATCGGCCGGGTGTTCGAGGCCCTGTTCCCCGGCGTCATCGGCAGCGTGAAGCGGCTGTATGAAGGCGTCCGCGACTGGCTGTATCGCAAGCTGGGCGAAGTGCTGGGCTGGGTCATCAACCGGGTGAAGTCCGTCGGCGACGCCTTCTACCGCCTGTATGACGCCGTCGTCGGTCACAGCTATGTTCCCGACATGGTGACCGAGGTCGGCCAGTGGATGGCCCGTCTCGACGACGTGATGGTCAAGCCGGTGCAGCGTGCGACGAGCAAGGCGGCGCAGGCCTTCCGCGATCTGCAGGAGCGCGCGAGCGCGTCTATGGAAGCCTTGTTGACGGACCGCGAGCGCATGGACCTCGCGCTCCGGCGTGATCTGCTGGGCTACGGTGACGAGCTTCGTGGCGGCGCAATCAATCAGCAAATCTACGACGAAAAAGTACGCCGCCGAATGGCGCAGCATCAGACGGAGCGGAACGGTCTCGACGCCGACGGCCTGTCCATGCCCGCGTTCGGCGGCGTCGATGACGCGACGCCGGAACTGGACCGGGTCGGAGAGGTGTTCGGCCAGATCCGCGACCGCATTGCGGCCTCGCGGGAAGCCTTCGCCGACGCCTTCAGCTATGCGCTGGAGTCGGCGGCGCGGGGCGACTGGCGCGGCGTTCTGAACTCGGTGATCAGCGACGTGTTCGGCTCGGCCCTGCGGTCGGCAGGGCGTTCCGTCTTCAACGCCCTGCAACGGTCGTTCGGCGATGGCGGCGGCGGCTGGGATCTCGGCAAGATCGGCTCGTCGATCGGAAGCCTGTTCTCGCGTCTGCCGAAGTTCGCCAATGAGGGCACGATCCGCGAAGGCGGGGGCGGCGCGATCGACAGCCAGTTGGTGGCCTTCTGGAAGTCGCCCGGCGAACGGGTGGATGTCTACAAGCCCGACCGGGACGGCGGCGCGGTCGGATCGATCGTGCGCGTCGTGCCGTCCAAATATTTCGACGTGGCGGTCGAGCAGGCCGCCGGGCCGGTCGCGGCGCGGACGGCGGCGGCCGGCGCCGCCTTCGCCATGCGCGCCGTGCCCGCCGAGATGGGCCGTCGCGGTCGTCAGCAGTTCGGCGGTTCGTTCGGATGACGATCGCCCTTCCGTCGTCGCCGGCTCCGCGCTCGGCCACGCCTCGGCCCATGACCCGCCGCCGCGACGCCACGCCCATCTTCAACGGCCCGGAATCGCGGACGCAGTTCCTGGGCGACCGCTGGGCGCTGGACGTGGAGCTGCCGCCCATGACCTACACCCAGGCCATGGCGTGGATCTCCGCCCTGACACGCGGCGGATCGGAGCGGGTCAGCCTTCCGTTCCCGCAGCCGGGATTCGACACGGGCGCGCCGGGCACGACGCTGGTGAAGGGCGCGGGGCAACTGGGCCAGTCGCTGATCGTGGACGGCTTCAACGCCTATACGGTCAAGGACGGGCAGTTCTTCAACGTCATCACCGCCGGCCGCCGCTACCTGCACATGGCGACGGCCGACATTTCCGCGGTCGCCGGTCAGGCGACGCTGGCGTTCCTGCCGATGCTGCGCCGCAGCCCGACGGACAATGCGCCGGTCGAACTGGCCGCGCCGCTGATCGAAGGCTTCGTCAGCGGGCGCGACTGGTCGTGGACCGTGGACCTGGCCCAGACAGTCGGGCTGGCCTTCACCATAGGCGAGCGGGAATAGGTCATGGCTCTGGACCCGTCACTGGACGCCGCCCTGCAAGGGGAGGCGCCGACCCTCTGCTGCCTGATGCGGATCACCCTGCCGAGCTGGACGATCCGGCTGGTCGACGGGTCGGCCGAGATTCCCTTCGAGGGCCAGACCTATCGCGGGTCCGACGCCGTCTACGGCGCCCTGAACGCGGTTGAGTCCGTCGTCGAACAGATCGGCACCGAGGCCCCGCGCGTCCGCTTCACTTTCCTTCCCGACAATCTCGACGCCTTGGCGGACATCACCTCGCCGATCTCGCAGGGGTCGGAGGTGATGATGTGGGCGGGCGCCGTCAACCCGGCGACCGGCCTGCTGATCGGCACGCCCGAACTGCTGTTCTACGGCGAACTGGATTCGGCGGAGATCGACTTCTCGGCCACGAACACGGTCATCACCATGGACGTGGCGTCGGCGTGGGAGCGGCTGTTCGAGGCCAATGAAGGCAACCGCCTGAACAACGCCTTCCACCAATCGCTCTGGCCCGGAGAACTGGGCTTCGAGTTCGTGCCGCAGGTCGGCCGGGCCGAGCCGTGGGGCTATGACGCGGCGCGCCCTGCCGTCGTGCGGGACGTGATCAGCGGGCGGCCCGGCAACGCGCTGCTGAGGGCCGCTGCATGACCGCGCTCGTCCGCCGCGTCGGCGCCGTCGAGGCCGCGCTCGCGCGCTTCAACGGACAGCCGTTCGTCTGGGGCCGTAACGATTGCGGGCGCTTGGCAGCCTTCGTCCTGAAGGCGCTGGGCGTCCGGCTGTCGCTGCTCAAGGTCGGGCGATACGACAGCGCCCTCGCGGCCCGGCGGCGGCTCAAGGCGCTGGGCGCCGACACCATGGCGGACCTGCTGGACAAGCATCTGCCGTCGGTCGCGCCCGCGACCCTGCTGCCTGGCGATCTGGCCGCCCTGCCGGGCGACGAGATGGGCGAGGCCATCGTCGTCTATGTGGGCAACGGCCGGGTGTTCGGATTCAAGGACGGAGTCGGCGGGGTGGTTCAGCCGGCGGTTCCGCTGACGCGCGCGTGGAGGTCTGTGTAATGCCGCAGATGCTTCCCGCCGCCGCCGCATGGGTGACGGCCGCCACGGTGACCGCGACGGGCATCACCAGTCTGGCGTTCGCGCAGGGCGTCTACGCCGCCGCGACGGTCGCGCTGAACGTCGGCGTGGCCGCCGCATCGACGGCCGTGGCGTCCCTGCTCCAGCCGTCGGTCGGCGCGGGCGGGCGGATGGTCGACATCAAGTCGGACATCAACGCCCCGATCAGCGGCTTGATGGGCCGGTGCAGCACGGGCGGCCGGCAACTGCACATGCGGACGTGGGGCAAGGAGAACATCTTCTTCTCGCACGTCATCCATCTGTCGCTGGGGCCGATCGAGGGGGTGGAGTCCTTCACCGCGAACGGCGCGGCGGTGACCTTCCCCGGCGCGCAGGGCAAGGCCACGTCCGGCCCCTACGTCGACAAGATGTGGCAGACCTACAAGCTGGGCCTGCCGACCGACGGGGCGCTGGGTCCGCCGACGGGCCAGCCGGAAGGCGCGCCGGGCCTCGACGAATGGACCGCGGCCCACAAGACGAGCGGTCACGCCCTTTGCTTCTGGACGATGCGGACCAACTCCAAGTTCGCGTCCTATGAACAGGGCGTCCCTGATCCGCTGTGGATCGGCAAATGGATGAAGCTGTGGGATCCCCGATTCGACAGCACCTGGCCGGGCGGTTCGGGTCCGCAGCGCCGCGACGACTGGACGACGTGGGCGTGGACAGAGAACCCGTATATCCACGCGCTGGCGTGGGTGCGGGGCCACCACAAGAACCTGACGGGCGGGCTGATCGACCGCAGCCGTCGTATCGCGGGCGTCGGAGCGCCCGACGCCGCCATCGACATCGCCGGCTTCGTCGAAGGCGCGAACATCGCCGACGCCAACGACTGGAAGATCTGCGGCGAATGGACGACGGCCGACGACAAATGGCATGTGCTGGCCGCCATGCTGCAGGCCGGCGGCGGCGTCCCTCTGAACCGGGGCGCGCAGATCAGCTGCAAGGTCTCGACGCCGCGCGTGTCGATCTACACCTACACCGGCGCGGACCTGATCGGCTCGGCGAACATCCGGGTGATGACCTCGCGGCGCGACCGCATCAACACGATCGTCCCGCGCTACCGGGAGGAAGCCCAGAAGTGGGAGGTGGTGTCGGCCGGGGCGGTGACGGGCAGCACGTGGCTGGCCGAGGACGGCGACGAAATCCGCTCACGCGAGATCACCTACAGCTACGTGCCCGCCGCGCGGCAGGCGGCCCAGCTCGCGGCCTATGACATCGCCGCGACGCGGGAGAACATCACCGGCGGCCTGCCGTCAAAGACGCATCTGCTGGGCCTGCGGGCGGGCGACTGTTTCACCGTCAACGAACCCCAGATGGGGCTGATCAACCGCAAGGTGGTGGTCGGCCGCCGCGCCTATGACCCACAGTCGGGCGTCGTCACTCTGGAGATCGAATCCGAGACGGACGGCAAGCACGACTTCGCCCTGGGCCGGGTCGCTGATCCGCCGCCGACGCCCGGACTGGACGTGGTCGATCTGGCCCCGGCCACCCCGGATGCGGCGGACTGGGCCGTCACCGTGCGGGCGGCCGATGCGGACGGAACGCTGCAGCCGGGCCTGATTGTGGCCGGGGTCGTCAACAGTGAGCGCGCCGCGACGGTCCTTATCGAATACGCCCTCGACGCGGGCGGGCCGTGGATTCAGGCCTATGCCGGGCCGGGGACTGCGGAGACGTTCGAGATCAACGGTCTGGCCTCAGGCACGGCCTATTACGTCGGCATCACCTATCTGACCCGGACGGGGCGGCCCAGCACGCGGCTGGTGTTGGGGCCGTACACGACGAGCGGATTGTCGCCAACGGCCGAAACGCCGGGCGGGATCACCATCACCTCGGCGACGCTGGTCAAACAGGTTCAGCAGGACGGCCATGTCCGCACCCTGCTGAACGTCACCTGGACTTCGGCGACCAAGGGCGTCGGCTATCACGTCGAGATCACCCCGTCGTGGGATGCGTCGGCGTTGTGGATCGAACCGGCCGACGGCCTGTCCCTGAAGAACTACGGGATCTCGACCGGCTACAGCTATTCGATCCGGGTACGCGCCGTGTCGAAGACGGGCACATTCGGGCCGTGGTCGTCAGCCGTTTCGACGGGGACGGTAGCCGGCGACACGGTTGCGCCGGGGCAGGTGTCGAGTCCGGCCGTGACGGCCGGTCCGCGCCTCGTTCACATCGAGTTCGACCTTCCCGCCGACGCCGACTATTCGCATCAGCGCCTCTATCGTCACACCTCGGCCACCTATGTCGGGTCCAGCCTGATCGGCAACGTCTTCGGCACGGCCTATGATGACGTGACCGTCACGCCGGGGACGCTCTATTACTACTGGGGCCGATCGGAAGACGCCTCGGGCAATCTGAACGCCACCTACACCTATCTCGGCGCCGCCACGCCGCGCTTCGTGACGGGCGGTCTGGACACCGATCCGCTGGACCCGGAGATATCGAACCGGCCTCGCGTCCTGACGGACAACCGTGTGGACCTGTCGGACTTCGAGCTTCGGGACGCGGGTTGGGACGTTCTTTACAACCCGTCCGCTCTTGCCGTGACGAAGTCGGTGGGCGAGGCGTCCGGCCGCCGTTACGCGGAAGCCGCCTTCACCGCCACCGTCTCCGGTCAGATCGTGTCGGTCGGAACGCCATCGGCCTATCGCTTTCGCGTCGAACCCGGCGAGCGCCTGTCTGTTCAGGTCCGCCTGGGCGCGTCAGGGCCGGTCGCAACCGTGACGCCCGCCATCCGGTTCTACACGGGGCAGAGCGGATCGGTCGTTTCGACGGTCAATATCGACGCACCGATGGCCGGACCTCAGAGCTTCGGAACCCAGCGTCAGACGTTCGTCACCGTGCCATCGGGCGCGTACTGGGCGGAACTGGAAAGCTACGTCGAATCGTCAGGCGCGGGCGCGATCACGAACCGGCTTTGCGAGCCGATGGTCACGCCCGCCTCGGCCGTCCAGACCGCGCACCCGCCCTATTCTCCCGGCTCGGCCGCCACGCCTGCCCGCGTCCAGTATATCGACAATGCGGGCCGGGTCGTGGACGGGCGCGGCCTGCCGATCAACGTCTCGGGCTATGTGCTGGACCCGGTCGTGCAGATCGCCGCCGGCAGCCCGCCCGACACCAGCATCGGTCTGGTGGGCGGCACGGTGACCCTGCAAGGCGGTGAGACGATCAGCCTGCCGTCAGGGTCGATCAGCGGGCTGTCGGCGGACACCACCTACGCCGTGTTCCGCGACTTGCAGGCCGGGGCCTATGTCGCCGTGGCCAGCGGCGCGACGGGCTATTTCACCGACGCCAGCCGCTACCTGCGCCTCGGCGCCCAGACGACGGCCGCCGATGCGGGCGGCACCTACACGCCGCCGACGCCCGCGCCGCCCGGATATCTCGGCGGCGGCGGTCTGGCCGATCGCTACGAAGATTCGGGACCGATATGATCACCGACATCACCGACATCACCGATCAGTTCGCGGATCTGAACCAAGGCGACCTCGTCTTTCGGGCCGGGGACGGCACTCTGGTCAAGGTCAGGACGACGCCCAGGGTCATGTCGGCCGACCGCGTGGCGTTCAGCATCACCGGCGCGTGGGCCGACGACGAGACCGCCAAGGCCAAGCAGTTCGGCGACGGCCATTTCATCGGCCGTCCCTATGATGTGACGATCGAGACGGACGGCGAGGTGGATGTCGCCGCCGTGCTGGCCGAGGCCCGCGCTCTGGTGGTGGCGCGGGTGGCGCGCGCCGCCGCCAACGTCCGCGCCGTTCGGACCCTCTCGGGCGTCAAGCCCGCCTGACGACAAACCGGGTTCGCCCGCCGATTCCCGATAGGAGACGCCATGGCCGCGCATGTGCCCGCCGTGACCCTGAACGCCGTCCTGACGGACGCGGACTGGGTTCAGGATTTCGAGTTCACGGACGACGGCGTGCCGCACGACTTCGGAGCCTCGACCTTCAGCCTCGCCATGGTGCCGGTGTCGTCTTCGGCCGCCGCGGCGGGCTTCATCCTCAACACCGCAGGCGGCACGCTGGAACTGCAGGGCGCGCGGATCTGCGTCCGCGTGCCGGCGGCGGACATGGCCGACCGACGCGTCGGGGATTATCGCTGGGAGCTGCGCGAACATCGCGCCGATGACGGCGTGATCGCCCTGGCCTTCGGCGAGGTGACGATCAACGCCGGCCTGTCGGCCTCGGTCGACGGCGTCCCCGTGGTGCGCAGCCGCCCGGTCGCAGGGCTGGGCGGCACCGTCGTCATCAATACGCCGCCCGGCGGCCCGATTCAGGTTGCGCGCGGCGTCGGCGGACCGGTCGGCCGGTCGGCCCTGCAACATCTGATCGCCAACGGCACGCTTTCGGTCGGCGCGACCGAGGCGGACTTCGAGGAATGGCTGCGGCAACAAGCCGAGGAGGCCATCGCCAAGTTCACCCAGACCGTCGCCAGCCCTGCCACGGTCTGGACCGTCAACCACAACCTCGGCTCGCGCCCCCACGTCACCACGCTGGACCCGTCCGGGTCCGTGATGTGGGGCGAGGTTCAGCACCTCTCGGACGACACAGTCCGCATCACCTTTCTCGCGCCCATGTCGGGCGCGGTCCGCTGCATCTGACCCCATCGCACAGGAGCGATCACCATGAAGGTTTTGACCAATCAGGATTTTGGGAGCGTCGCCCGCATCGTCGGCCTTATGGCCGCGATCGCCGACGACGAGCCGGCGACCTGGGGGCAGCTCAAGGCGGCGATCGAGGGGTTGAACTGGAAGGACAACGTCCGCGTCGCCGCGCCCGCCAACATTGATCTTTCGACGCCGGGCGCGACGATCGACGGCGTCACCATGGCGCCCGGCGACCGGGTTCTGGTCAAGGGGAACAGCACGGCGTCGCAGAACGGCATCTACGTCTGGAACGGCGCCGCCGTCGCCATGACCCGCACGCTGGACGGCAACACGGCCGACGAGCTGGAAAACGCCATCGTCGGGGTCGATGAGGGGGCGACCTTCGGCGGCACGACGTGGCGGCAGACCCTCGTAAACTTCACCCTCGGCTCGGGTTCGGTCGCCTTCACGGCGTTCGGCGTCGTGTCGCCGCCGGCCAGCGAGGCGACGGCGGGCATCATGGAGATCGCCACTCAGGGCGAGACCGACGCGGGGGCTGACGACCAGCGCGGCGTGACGCCGCTGAAACTGGCCAACTGGTCCGGCAGGCTGCGCCGCTATGCGGCGGATCTGGGCGACGGATCGGCGACCTCCTTCACCCTGACGCACAACTTCAACACCCGCGACGTGATCGTCATGGTGCGCCGGAACAGCGGCAACTACGACGTGGTCGGATGCGACATCGATGTGCTGGGCGTGAACACGACGCGCGTCACCTTCGCGGGCGCGCCCTCGGCCGCCGCGTACCGCGTCATCATTCTGGCCTGACGCCATGCAGTTTCTCGGACCCGATTTTCAGGACCGCAACGGCTTCTCGGCGTTCACCTACGACATCGCCGGACTCTTCGGCGCGCGAGACGGCTGGGACTTCGTTCGCGGAGTGTGGCGGCGGAACTGGGCCGGTCTGGTCGACCTGGCCAGCGACGCGCGCTGGTCGTTCAGCCGGGCCTCTGTGGCCACGGCGCTGACGGCGGCCGGCGTGCTGACGCCGATCTCGTCCGGCGCGGTCGCCCAGACGGATCGCGGGCTGCTGGTGCAGGCCAGCCGTCAGAACAAGGGTCAGGGCCACAACGCGAACCCTACGGTCACGACGGGCATCAGTCTGTCGGGGGACGCGGCGGCGACCCTGACCGTGGTCGATGACACGGCTGCGCTGGCGGCGGCCGGGCTGCAGCTGGTCTGCACCTCGGGGAAGGTGTTCAAGTTCGACAATAGCGCCGGGGTTGCGACGGCCTATGCCGTTCTGCCAGGCACGGTCGGCAACACCAACCAGCACATTCAGAGCTGCTACGGGCGCGGGTCTGGGTCGTGGGCGTTCGGGCTTCATGCGGGGGTCGACAGCGGCGGCGTCGGACTGGCCGCTCTGGCTGCGACCTATGCTCGCCGTGCGGGTTCGCCGGGCGCGGTGCCGACCAGCACCTCCGGCGCGATGCGGATACAGGTTCAGGCCGGGACGGTCCTGTACTTCATCCTGTTCCAGTTGGAGGAAGGCTCCAGCGCCACTTCGCCGATCGTCATCGCCGGCGCCAACCAGACCCGTCAGGTCGACAACGCCGCCTTCACCACATCGATCGCGGCCGGGCAGGACTTCACGGAGTCGGGCGAGGTCGAACTGACCAAGGCGGCGACGACGGACACCGTCTTCGTCGAACTGCACGACGGCAGCGACAACAACCGCGTCTATGTCGAGCGCAGCAGCGCGGGCAGCGTGCGGGCCTATGTTGTGGTCGGCGGCGTCTCGACCCAGATCGGCTCGTCGGTAAGCAAGACTGGCGCCCGGACCGTCAAATACGCCGTGACCCGGACCGGCGACGTGTACGCCCTCTACATTGACGGCGCGCAGGCGGGTTCGAACACGACGGTCGCCAGCCTCCCGGCTATGACCGGGCGTCAGTTGGGCGCGCACCGCGCTGCGGCGTCCGGCCATCTGAACGACTATGTCCGCGTCGGGCGGAGCACGACCTCGGCCATGTCGGCTGCACAGGTCGGCGGCATGACGACCTGATATGGCCGAGGGGGATGGCCGACGAGCGGCGGGGTCTGAACGCGGCGGCGCCAACGCGCTGCTCAATCAGATCGTCGCGGGTCAGGCGCGGGCGGATCAGAGGTTCGAGGAACTGTTCCGGCGGTTGGGGAAGGCCGAGGCCACGGCAGGCGAGGCGCGCGATCTCAGCAAGGAGATGGTCACGATCTTGCGAGAGCAGGACATGGGCGCTCGCCTGACGGAGATGCGGGCCGAGATGCGGCAGGCGTCGGCCGAACTGCGTCAGGACGTGGTGGCCGCCAACTCGCGGCTACGGGAGGATCTGCAGCGCGAGACAGAGGCGCGAGAAGCGCTGGAGGTCCGGCTCGTCGCCCTCGAAAACGAGCGGACGAAGGTGATCGGGATCGCCTCGTTCTTCTCTTGGCTGGCCAAGGTCGGGCCGTGGCTGCTGTCGCTCGGGTTGGCCTTCTGGGCGGGCCGAGACGGTGCGGCGGGCTGATCAGGCGATCAGTTCTACGGCGATGTCGAGGGCGACGGCCAGGGCGGCGAGTGTTTCCGGGTCGCCGTCGCGCTGGGCGTTCTCGAGCTGGCTCAGATAGCTTTGGCTGATCCCGGCGAGGGCGGCCAGTTGGACCTGGCTGTGACCGCGATGCTTTCGCCATGCCGTCAGGCGGCTGTCGCCGCGCAGGATGCGGTCGGCGACGCCTTGGGGCAGAGCCTCTGTCCCGGCCGCCATGGCGGCGTCGAACAGGGCCACGTCTTCGGCGTCTTCGTCCACGCCGCCGGCGTCGGCCGCCGCGACGAGGGCGTCGTAATCGGCGCGGGTGATGACGACGAGTTCCTCGCCGCCGTCCGTGGTGATGGTCTGGGTTCGGGCCATGGCGTTCATCTGTAGGTCGTTGTCTCTCTCTTGCCGATATAGACGGCGACGATTGTGGTCATGTCCTCGGTGAAAAGGACGCGGTAGCGGCCGATGCGAAGGCGGAAGCCGTCGCGGCCCTGAAGGCGCTTCACGTCGCCCCGGCCCGTCATCGCGTAGAGGTCCAGCCCGGCGGCGATGGCGGTCCGCGCGTCCGACGGCAGGGCGTCGAACTGTTTGGCGGCGGCGGCGGTCAAAACGATCGTCTTCATGAGCGATAATATCGCTGCATTATCGCTCATGGTCAAGCGATAATATTGCATATTCTCAAAATAGAGGCGGAGCGGGTCATGCCCTTCATCCACTGGCTGGACGGCGTGATCACGCGCGTCTGGCGCGCCCTGTTCCGGCAGGGGAACCTGCGCCTGTGGGCGATCATCGCCGGGGCGCCGTTCCTGTGCGCCGGGGCCGTGGGTCTGGTCTGGATGATCCGATACGGCTGGCCCGCCGACCGGGCGGAACAGCAACTGACCATTCTCGGCTACGCCCTGTTCGGGAACATCGCCCTGATTGGGATCATCGTGATCGCGCTGGCCACCGTGAAGGTCCGGGCGACCCTGCCGAGCGGCGCCGGGATCGCCGTCGGCGGAGCGGATGACCCCGTGCCGGACGCCGGACCGATCCGCGACGAGGATTCGGACGGCGGCTGGCCGCGCTGGCCGTCGCGGCGCGCGCCGGAGGAATATCGTCGCTCGGGTCGGCTTTCGCCTGACGAGAGGATCGGGCGATGAACCGGGCCGAACTGATCGCCGCGCGCGACGACGCGGCGTCCGCCGTCGCCCGCCTGGATGGGTTGATCGCTGCCCTGGGCGAGGCACTGCCCGCCGCGCCGAAACCGCCCGCGCCCGTCGGCGACGTTGCGGAGGGCCTGTCCCTGCCGGCGGCCTTCTATGACCATCTGCGCCGCACGGCGGTTCTGGGGCCGACGCTGTCAGAGACCGAGGTCGCGGGGTGCGAAAGCCTCCTGAAGGCCGGGGCCGGCGTCCTGCCACTGGCGTGGATGGCCGCCGTGCTGGGGACCGCGCATTGGGAGACAGGGGGCGAGATGTCGCCGAACGTCGAAAACCTGAACTACACGACGGCGCGGCGCATCCGCGAGGTCTGGCCGCGCCGCTTTCCGACCGACGCCAGCGCCGCGCCCTATGTCCGCAACGCGCGCGGGCTGGCGAACCTCGTCTACGGCGGGCGCATGGGGAACCGGCCGGGGACTGACGACGGCTGGCTGTACCGCGGGCGCGGGCAAGGCCATCTGACCGGCCTCGACAACTATGTGCGCGCCGACCGCGAACTGGATCTGGGCGGCACGCTGGTCGCCAACCCGGACCGGGCGCTGGAGCCGGACATCTCGGCACGCATCCTAATCATCGGCATGCGCGACGGATGGTTCACCGGCGAGACGCTGAACGACTTCATCAACACGGCCGCGACCGAGCAGCAGTTCGCCAACGCCCGGCCGATCATCAACCCCGACCGCAACGGCCCGGCGGTGGCGCGTCTGTGCGTCGTCTACCGTGACGCGCTGAGGGCGGGGGACTGGAGATAATCATGCCCCGCTTCCAGAACCCGTTCAGCCTTTATGGCTGGCTGCTGATCCTCGCGCTGCTCGCCCTGCTGGCGTTGGCCGGCCGCTGCGCCCTCGACGCGCGCCGGGAGGCCCGCGAGGCGCGGAACGACCGGACGATGGCGCAGGGCCGGACGACCTCGGCCGTCGAAGCCATCACCGCCATCGATCAACTCGGCCAGCGCGCCGATTCCACGGAAACCGAAGTGAAGGAGGCCCAAAATGCTATTCGCCAAGCCCGCCCTGATGATCGCGATCGCGTGTTCCGCCATCGCGTCTGCATCCTGCAGCACCGTTCCGATTGCGACCGGCTGTTCGGAGCTGGCGCGGCCGATCCTGACGCGCGACACGCCGCACGCTGACATCGGAAACAGCGGCGACCCGGCGCTGGACGCCCAGCTCTATGGCGCGGCCGAGACCGGGCAACTGAACAAGGCCAACGACGACAAGCGGACCGGCTTCGAGATCATCAACGCCTGCGAAAGGCGGGACGCCCAGGTCAGGGCACACATCGAACGGCCGTGGTATCGACGATTGCTGCCCGGCTAGGGCCGTTTGACGAGGGTCAGAACGGCCCCTTTCGACAGGCGATGCGGCGGACGCCACAGGCCGCCCGCGATCCGCCAGCCATGGGCTTCGAGCGACCGGGCCTCCCGGTAGTTCCACGCCTCAAGTCGCCATCGGCTCGCCCGAGGCGATTCCTGCCTCATCCAGCGCATGCCGAGGCCGACGTAGAAGTTCACCCGGCCGAGACAGCCGGGTGACGCCCGGCAGGGCGGGTGCTGGTCGACCAGATAGAAGTCCTCGCCCAGGGCCTCGGCCATGCGGGGGAGGTCGGCGCGGCCGACGCCTCCGCATTCCGGGCACCGCCACTCCAGCGCCCCGCCGCCAGAGATCACCTCGCCGACCGTGAACCCGTCCCTGCCGTAGGCCATGGCGCTGATCAGTTCGGCTGGACGCCCTCGCGACGCAGCCGGCGCAGTTGCAGGCTGGCGCTGAGGCGCTCCAGCGCGCCGGGGTAGCGGGCCTCGATCTCGTTGGCCAAGGCGCGCACGCCGACCAGACCGTCGGATGCGGCGAGGTCGAGGCCCGCGACCAAGGCCAGCATCCGCTGGCCGTCTTCATCCTGAATGTCGGGCGAACCCGGTTTGTCCTGCATCTCACCCTCCTGTTCCGTCTCACGTCCGAGGCGGGGCCGGCGCGCTGGAACGCGCCGCCCTGCGGGCTTCACCCCGCACGACTGGACCGATCGGCCGCCCGGCCGGTCGCCGCCCCGCTCTCGCGAGAGGGGCGACTCCTAACCGTGCAGAGGCAGAGTCCGCAATGAAAAGTTCTCGAAATGTTCTCATCGTCGATCACAGGCCCGTGGTTCCGGCGGACCCGCCGGCCGCATGGCTGGGCGGCAAGCGCAATCTGGCGAAGCGCATCTGCGCCATCCTCGCCGAGACGCCGCATGCGGCCTATGTCGAGCCGTTCATCGGCATGGGCGGGGTCTTCCTGCGCCGCGGGGTCCGGCCGCCGGTCGAGGTCATCAACGATTTGAACGGCGACATCGTCACCCTCTTCCGGGTGCTCCAGCGATTCCCCGAGGCCCTGTTGCGCGAGCTGCGCTGGCGGCCGGCGATGCGCTCGGAGTTCGACCGGCTGAAAGAGGTGCGCGACTGCGACCTGCTGGACATCGAGCGCGCCGCCCACTTCCTGTATCGGCAGGCCCTCGCCTTCGGCGGCAAGGTCACCGGGCAGAACTTCGGCACAAGCACGGCCCAGCCCCACAACTTCGATCTGAGGCGTCTGGAACCTCGGCTGCGGCGCCTGCATGACCGCCTCGCCGGGGTGGTCATCGAAAATCTGGACTGGCTGAACGTCATCACCCGCTATGACCGCGAGGGGACGCTGTTCTATCTCGACCCGCCGTATTGGGACGGCGAGGCCGATTACGGGGACGGCCTGTTCGCCCGCGCCGACTTCCAGCGGATGGCCGACAAGCTGAAGGTGATCGAGGGGCGGTTCCTGCTGTCGATCAACGACCGGCCCGAGATCCGCGAGATGTTCGGCTGGGCCGACATCGAGGCGGTGACAACGACCTACTCGGTGGCGGGCGGCGACAAGTCCGCGACAGCGGCCGAACTGCTGATTGGAAAAGGCATCAACCTGGCCGCCGCTAACCCGCAAACGAGCCTATTATAAGGAACAGGGGCGGAACGCCGTCCGGGACTATTCCGGGACATTCCCTCCCGGACCGGGAGATTCGTTCCCGTTTGGTCCCGGAAACTTTGGCCCCCACCCTTGCGAGGTTGGGGCCAAGTCATTGACTGACCTGCAAAAATTGGTGGCTGGAGGCGGGATCGAACCGCCGACCTGTGGGTTATGAATCCACCGCTCTAACCATCTGAGCTACCCAGCCTCTCGATCCCGGATCGGAAGGCCCGCGCGCCGCGTGTCCGCGCGCGAGAGGCGTGCCTATATAGGGCCGGGCCGGGGGGTTCAAGTCGGCTGTCGGCATCGGCGTGGCCGAGGCGTCTGGCCGCATCGCTCGCGCCCTCGACGCGCTCCAAGCTGATCGGCTCCAGACCTGTCCCATCGGAGATCGCCATGCGCCTGATCGTCGCCGCCGTCCTGGGCCTGACGGCCCTGTCCGCCGCCTGTCGCGCCGACGGCCAGACGCCGCCGCCGGGCGCGCCCGTCGAGACCCGGCCCGCCAACGCCCCGGATCAGCACCCGGCCTTTCCCGGCCAGACCCGTGCGCCCGCCGTTCGCGCCCAGGCGGCGCTGACGCACACGGTCGTGGCCTCGGGTCTGTCGCATCCCTGGGGGCTGGCCCTGCTGCCCGACGGGCGCTGGCTGGTGACCGAGCGGCCGGGGCGGTTGCGCATCGTCACCGCCCAGGGCGCGGTCGGGGCGCCGATCCAGGGCCTGCCCGCCGTCGACGCCCGGGGCCAGGGCGGCCTGCTGGACGTGGCCGTCGGCCCGACCTTCGCGACCGACCGGCGGATCTATTGGAGCTATGCCGAACCCCGGCCGGCCGGCAACGGCACGGCCGTGGCGCGCGGGCGCCTGTCCGACGATGGCGGCCGGGTCGACGAGGTTCAGGTGATCTTCCGCGCCCAGCCGACCTATGCCGGGCGGCTGCATTTCGGGTCGGCCCTGGCGTTTGCGCCGGACGGAACCCTGTTCATCACCCTGGGCGAGCGATCGGACCGGCCGATGCGACCCCAGGCCCAGCGGCTGGATTCGCACCTGGGCAAGGTGATCCGCATCCACGCCGACGGCGCGGTCCCGCATGACAATCCCTTCGTCGCCCGCGCCGGGGCGTCGCCCGAGATCTGGTCGCTGGGCCATCGCAACGTCCAGGGCGCGGCCATCGGTCCCGACGGCGCCCTGTGGACCGTCGAACACGGCGCGCGCGGCGGCGACGAACTGAACCGGCCGCGCGCGGGGGCGAACCACGGCTGGCCCGACGTCGCCTATGGCGTCGAATACTCCGGCGCTCCGCTCGGCCAGGGCGTCACGGCGCGCGAGGGCGTGGAGCAGCCGGTCTATTACTGGGACCCGGTGATCGCGCCGGGCGGGGCGGTCTTCTATGACGGCGCCCTGTTTCCCGAATGGCGCGGCGACCTGCTGATCGCCGCCTTGAAGGAGAAACACATCGCCCGCCTGGTCATCCGCGACGGCCGGGTCGTGGGCGAGGAGCGTCTGCTGACCGAACTGGACGCGCGCATCCGTGATGTCGCCGTGGGACCCGACGGCGCCATCTGGGCGATCACCGACGAGGACGACGGCAAGCTGGTCCGGCTGGGCCGCGACTGAAGGCGGGTCGAAACGTCCATCGGCGAATTCCGGCGGCCCTGGCGTTGGTGCGGCGTTCACGGACGTCCAGGGCGGCGTCGCCGCCGCTACTCCGCTTCCGATCGATCAGAAAGCCCCCGATAGCGCGGTGATGATCGGCTGGACCAGGGCCTGCGCCTCAGTCGTCTCCGCGCACGGCGGGCGTCAGCGCCCAGCTCAGCACCACCGCCGATCCGGCCTCGCCGTCATCCTGGGCCATCAGGGCGGTGGCCTCGTCCAGCAGGGCGTTGATCCGCTTCAGCCGATCGGCGTCCGGCCGTCCGAAGGCCCGGCCGAAACCCAAGGCTCGTCCGGGACCCGAGGCCTGGACCGTGTTCTCGGCGAAGCCGCGACGGAAATCGCGCTCGGTCTGGCGCGAGAAGGCGGCGGCCACCTCGGTCAGGCTGTCGCGAACGTCCGCCTGTCTCAGGTCGCGGCTGATGCCCATGCGCGGCGATCGCGCAGAATACAGTTGCTCGCGGCGGCGATTGACGACGCGATGGCCGTCGGTGCGGATCAGGTCCGCGTCCAGAAGCTGCTGGATGTGGTGGTACAGGGCCGAGGGCTTGGCCCCCAGCCATTCGGCCAATTCGCGCACCGACAGAGCGCCGGCGATCTGTAGCCGGGACAGGATGTCGTACCGCCGTGCGCCGGCCAGACAGCGGATCTGCGCGGGGTCCGCGATCAGGTCGATTTCCGATGCGTCGGTTTTCATTGTTACCGTTTCGTAATCTTTCGCCTGTGCTTCGTGTCCCGCCGGGCGGGCGCTTGTCAACCGGCGACATCCGACGCGAACTGGACGAAGGCCGCTGGTCTCGGCTACCGGAGACGCAGGTTTCGGAGCGCTCATGACCGCCGCCCACTTCCCATCGCCGACCGTAGACCGCTGGGCCGCCCTGGCGCGCAAGGCGTTGAAGGACGTCCCCCTGGAAGGTCTTTCGCGCACGGACGGCGATGGGCTGACGATCGCCCCTCTGTATGCGGACGATGGCGCGTCCGTGGTGTCGGCGCCCCGGCCGGGGCAGGTCGAGGGGCGGCCCTGGGACCTGCGGGTTCTGGTCGAGGCGGGCGCGGCGGTCCAGACCAACGCCGTCGTCCTGGACGAGCTGACCGGCGGGGCCGCCTCGGCCGTGCTGACCGGCGTGGCCCTGGTCGATCCTGACGCCATGTCCAGGGCGCTGGAGGGCGTGGCGCTGGAACTGGCGCCGATTGGTCTCGATGCGGGGATTCACGGCGCCGCCGCCGCCAGCGCCCTGGCCGTGGCGGCCAAGGGATCGCCGCGCGCGCGCCTGATGCTGCATCTCGATCCGATCTCGGCTTTCGCGCGCGACGGCGGCGCGCCCCGCGCGATAGAGATCGAGGTCGCCCAGGCGGCGGCCACGGCGGCGCGCCACGCCCAGCCCTATCCGGCCGCCACCCTGTTCCTGGCGTCCGGCCGCGCGGCGCACGAAGCGGGCGGGACGATCGGCCAGGAACTGGGCTTCGCCCTGGCCTCGGCGGCGGCCTGGCTGCGCGCGGGGGTCGAGGCGGGCCTGTCTGTCGAGCGGACCCTGACGGGGACGGTTCTGGGCCTGTCGGTCGACGCCGAATACCTGGATGGCGTGGCCAAGCTGCGGGCCGCGCGCCTGATGTGGCGGTCGTTCGCGCGGGCGGCGGGCGTGGAGACCTTGGCGACGATCGAGGCGCGGTCTTCGGGGCGGATGCTGGGCCTGCGCGATCCCTGGCCCAACCTGCTGCGGTTGACGGCGGCGGGCTTCGCGGGGGCGGTGGGCGGCGCCGATGCGGTGATCCTGGACGGCTTCACGGCCGCGATCGGCGCGCCAGACGCCTTCGCCCGACGCCTGGCGCGCAACACGCAGTTGGTGCTGATGGACGAGGCGCACCTGGGCCGGGTCGACGATCCGGCCGCCGGGGCCTGGTTCCTGGACGCCCGCACCCGCGACCTGGCCCGGGCGGGCTGGGCCGAGTTTCAGCGCATAGAGGGCGAGGGCGGCCTGATCGCCGCTCTGAAGGCCGGAACGATCCAGGCTCGCCTGGCCCAGGCCCGTGATATGCGACGGGCGGCCTACGCCGGAGGCGAGGCCGTCCTGGTCGGCGTCAACCGCTTCGTCGATCCCCAGCCGCGCCCGGCCGCGGCCGCGCCGCGCGACCCCATGGCCCCGTCGCCCGGCGACGTCTGCGCGCCGCTGATCCCGATCCGCTGGGCCGAGCCCTATGAGGAGACCGGAGCATGAGCCGCGTGTTCGACTTCGCCTCGACGCCCCTGGACCTCTCGTCCCTGCCGCCCGCCGAACCGCGCGCGGCCTGGGCCACGCCGGAAGGGATCGACATCCCCTCGGCCTTCGACGCCTCGACGCGCGACGGGCTGGACTTCATCCATGGCCTGCCGGGGATCGCCCCCTATCTGCGCGGCCCCTATCCGACCATGTACGCCTCCAACCCCTGGACGGTGCGTCAATATGCGGGTTTCTCGACCGCCGAGGAGTCCAACGCCTTCTATCGGCGCAACCTGGCGGCGGGACAGAAGGGGCTGTCGATCGCCTTCGATCTGGCGACCCACCGCGGCTATGATTCGGACCATCCGCGCGTGGCCGGGGATGTCGGCATGGCGGGCGTCGCCATCGACTCCATTCTGGATATGCGGACCCTGTTCGACGGCATTCCCCTGGACCGGATGTCGGTGTCCATGACCATGAACGGCGCCGTCCTGCCGATCCTGGCCCTCTATGTCGTGGCGGCCGAGGAGCAGGGCGTGCCGCACGCGGCCCTGACCGGGACCATTCAGAACGACATTCTCAAGGAGTTCATGGTCCGCAACACCTACATCTATCCGCCCGGCCCCTCGATGCGGATCATTTCGGACATCTTCGCCTGGACGGCCGAGCACGCGCCCAAGTTCAACTCCATCTCGATCAGCGGCTATCATATGCAGGAGGCCGGGGCCTCGGCCGATCTGGAACTGGCCTACACCCTGGCGGACGGCATCGAATATGTCCGCGCCGGGGTCGCCTCGGGTCTGCCGGTGGACCGGTTCGCGCCGCGGCTGTCGTTCTTCTGGGCCATCGGCATGGACTACTTCATGGAGACGGCCAAGATGCGGGCCGCCCGCATGCTATGGGCCGAGGCGATCCAGTCCGAATTCGCCCCGACCGATCCCAAATCCCTGGCCCTGCGCGCGCATTGCCAGACCTCGGGCTGGTCCCTGGCGGCCCAGGACGTGTTCAACAACGTGCCGCGCACCATGGTCGAGGCCATGGCGGCGGCGGCGGGCCAGACCCAGAGCCTGCACACCAATTCGCTGGACGAGGCCCTGGCCCTGCCGACCGATTTCTCGGCCCGGATCGCCCGCAACACCCAGCTTCTGATCCAGCACGAGACCGGCGTCACCGGCGTCATCGACCCGTGGGGCGGCAGCCTCTATGTCGAGCGGCTGACCCACGACCTGGCCCAACGCGCCCGCGCCCACATGGCCGAGATCGAGGCCCTGGGCGGCATGGCCAAGGCCATCGAGACCGGCGTGCCCAAGCTGCGTATCGAAGAGGCGGCGGCCCGCACCCAGGCCCGCATCGACACCGGCCAGCAGACGGTCGTGGGCGTGAACCGCTACCTGTCCGACACCCCCGACGACATTCCGGTGCTGAAGGTCGACAATGCCCAGGTCCGCGCCGCCCAGATCGCCAAGCTCGAACGGCTGCGCGCCGAGCGCGACCCCGCCGCCGTCGAGGCCGCGCTGACCGCCCTGACGAACGGTGCGCGCGGGACGGCCAACCTCCTGGAACTGGCTGTCCGGGCCGCCCGCGCCAAGGCCACGGTGGGCGAGATCTCCGACGCGCTGGAGGCCGCCTTCGGCCGTCACGTCGCCGAGGTCCGCACCGTGCGCGGCGTCTATGGCGATGCGGCGGGCGACGAACCGCGCGTGGCCCGCGCCCGCCAGATGGTCGCCGCCTTCGTCGAGAACGACGGCGGGCCGCCGCGCATCCTGATCGCCAAACTGGGCCAGGACGGCCATGACCGGGGTCAGAAGGTGGTCGCCACCGGCTATGCCGACCTGGGGCTGGATGCTGTCGCCGGACCCCTGTTCCAGACGCCGCAAGAGGCCGCGCGTCAGGCGGTCGAGCAGAACGTCCATGCCGTCGGCGCCTCGTCCCTGGCGGCCGGGCACCTGACCCTGGCCCCGGCCCTGATCGCGGAGCTGAAGGCGCTGGGCCGCGAGGACATTCTGGTGGTGGTCGGCGGCGTCATCCCGCCCTCCGATGTCCAGCCCCTGCTCGACGCGGGGGTGGCCGCCGTCTATCCGCCCGGCTCGGTGGTGGCCGAGACGGCGGCGGATCTGATCGAGAAGCTGAACATCCGCCTGGGCTACGCCCAGAAGGGCTGAGACCTAGGGCCGCGAGGCGCCGGGAAGGGCCGCGACCTCGGTCTCGGTCAACTGACGCACCACGCGCGCGCGGCACGGGCCGGCGGGCATGGCGCCCCCCCCGGCATAGGCGATCCGCACCGGATCGTCGGCGCACAGGCGCGAGCCGCCGCCGAATTCGGGTTCGATGACCAGGGCGTTGGCCCAGTCCAGATCCCGGCACCAGCCGACGGTCTGCAGTTCGAACACGCCCGAACGGCCCGCACGCAGATAGAGGACCTGATCGTCCTCGCCCGCGCGGAAATTATCGACCTGGCTGATCGCGAAACAGGCGCGCGGCGCGCGGCTGGGACCGTTCGTCCCGCCTCCGGTCGGCGTGGGGGCGCAGGCGGCCGTCGCGGCGGCGGCGGCGAACAGGAAGGCGGCGGTCAGGCGGCGCATGGCGTTCTCCCAGTCAGGTGCGGTCTTATCCTACACCCTAGCGTTCAGGCGCGCAGTCGGTTGCGTGAACCGTCGCGGATCAATTCGTGTCTCAAGGTCGCGGGGCAGGGGGCTGGGCGTTCCGCTCGCCGTCGCCGCCAGGTGTTCGCCCAGCAAGGGCGCCAGGCACAGGCCGCGCGATCCCAGTCCGGTCAGGACGAACAGGCCGGCCGCGATCTCTCCGGCCAGCGGCAGGCGGTCGGCCGTCGTGGCCCGCACGGCGGCGCGCGACCGGGTCTCCACCCCGGCGATCCGGCCCGCGAGGCCGGGCAGGCGCTCGGCCAGCTTGCGGCGGTTGTCGTCGCTCGATTCGGGCCGGATGTCGGTTCCGACGTCGCCGCGATCATGGGTCGCCCCGAACAATAGGCCGTCCTCGGTCGGAACGACATAGCCGCCCCAGGCGACGGCGCACGGCGGGGCGACGCCGCAAACCCAGTCGGCCTGGCCGCGCACCGGGGTCAGACCCAAGGTGGGCGACAGGGCGGGCGCCAAGGCGGGCGATAGGGCCTCGGACCCCCATCCGGCGGCGATCACCACCTGGGCGGTCTCGACTATCGGCTCCCCATGCGCGTCCAGCAGCCGCCAACCCGCGGCCGCGGTCTCGATACGGTCCGCCCGGCCCGTCAGCATGGCGACCCCGTCCAGCCAGGCGTGCAGCACGACCCTGGGCCGCACCGCCAGGGCCTCGGCCATGTCCAGCCCGCCCGTGGCGCTCGTCTCGCCCAGCCTCGCCCCCGCCTGGGTCGCGTCCAGCGGCCGCATCGCCCCTTCGGGCCAGATAGCCTGGGCCGCCACCTTGACGAACCGGGCCGCGTCGCGCGCCGCCCCTTGCAGTTGCAGCACGCCCTCGGCCGCGACCGCGCCCTGGACCTGTCGGTACAAGGTCCCGGCCCGCGCCAGCGCCTGGGCGTACAGACTGGCGATCCCGGCGTCGCCCGCGTCCAGCCGGGGCGTGACCAGACCCGTGGGAAAGCCCGATCCGCCCGCGCCCGGCGCCTCGCACTCGACGATCACGACCTCGCGGCCCAGCGCCCTCAAGGCGCGCGCCGTCGCCGCCCCGGCCATGCCCGCGCCGATGACGGCCACTCGGCCGCGGGAACGATCCGTCGCTTCGCCAGGCCGTCGCGCCTCCAGCCGCTCGCGCTTGCGGCCGTGGCCGGGGCGTTTCTCGACCGCGAACCCGCGCTCGGTCAGACCGCGGCGCACCGCCCCGGCGACGGTGAAGGTGGCCAGCCGGGCGCCGGGCGCCGAGCGCGCGCGCAACCCGTCCAACACGGCGTCGGACCACATATCGGGATTGGTCGCGGGGGCGAAGCCGTCCAGGAACCAGGCGTCGGCCTGACCTCGCCACTGATCCAGCGCCCAGGCCGCGTCGCCGATCGCCAGATCCAGGACGGCGCCGAAGGCGGGCAGGTCCAGCCGGTGAAAGCCGGGCGTCCCGGTCGGCCAGACGGCCAGCAGGGCGTCCGCCGCCTCTCTGATCTCGGGCCAGGCGGCCAGGGCCTGGGCGGCCTCGTCGCGGGTCAGGGGAAAGCCCTCGATCGAAAATATGTGCAGCCGCCCGCCCGCGGGGGCGTCTCGCCGCCACAGGTCCAGCAGGGCGGCGATGTTCAGTCCGGTGCCGAAACCCAGCTCGCCGACGGTGAAATCACGCCGCCCGCGCCAGACCTCGGGCAGACCGCATCCCGCCAGGAACACCGCCCGGCTCTCGGCCAGCCCGTCCTCGCGCGAGAAATAGACATCGTTGAACCGGCCCGACCGCGGCGCGCCTTCGGGCGTCCAGATCAGGTGCGGCGAGCGGTCATCGGTCATGGCCGGGGTTTAGCCCATTCGGCGGTCGCGTTGAATCGCCCCGCCGAAACGCCTCTGCCGCCATTCTCGGATGACATCTGGGGGCGGCCGGAGGCGACGAAAAAGGGCCGCCCCTTTCGGGACGGCCCTTCGCGTCTGGACCCGAAGGTCCGAACGATGTGTCGCTCTTAGTGAGCGGCAGCCGGGGCGGCCGGGGCGGCCGGGGCAGCGGCGGCGTCAGCGGCCGGAGCAGCAGCGGCCGGAGCAGCGGCGTCGGCGGCGGCGCCAGCGGCGGCGGCGGCGTCGGTGGCGGCGGCGTCGGCGACAACGGCGGCGTCAGCAGCGGTTTCGGCGGCGGCGGCGGCGTCGTCAGCCTTGTCGGTGGCGGCCGGTTGGCAGGCGGCCAGGGCCAGAGCGGCGGCCGAGGCGGCGATCAGAGCGGTGATGCGCATGATGGGTATCCTTCAGAAGGTTTAAGCGAGGTCATGAACTCCCCGCGCCCCCCTGATAACGGAATCGTGAGGGCCTGTGCAAGGGGAATTCTCACGGAGTCGTGATCATTGCCGTGAAGCGACGCCCGAACGAAAAAGGGGTCGCCGAAGCGACCCCTCGTCCAAACGCCCGCGGACGGGCGAGCGGATTTCGGCTTAATGAGCCGGAGCAGCCGGAGCGGCGGCGGCCGGAGCAGCGGCGTCGGCGGCCGGAGCCATGGCGCCGGCGGCGGCGTCGGCCGAGGTGGCGGCGTCGCTGGCGGCGGCGGCGGCGGTGGTGGCGTCGGCGTTGGCCATTTCGGCCGAGGCTTCGGCGGTTTCGGCGGCGGCCTGTTCAGTCTTCTGGTCGGCGGCCGGTTGGCAGGCGGCCAGGGCCAGAGCGGCGGCCGAGGCGGCGATCAGGGCGGTGATGCGCATGAGGGGAATCCTAGGGTTGGAATCAGCGAAAGCTCGAGCTTTCAGCCTATCGGTAACGCGCCCGTGAGGTCGGATGCAAGGTCGGGCCGTTCAATTCCGCCCGGGCGCGGGCGCTCGCGGGTCTCAGACATCGCCGTTCGGGCGAATTTAGCGCTGTCGTCAGGCGTCCGCGGGGGCCGCCGCCAGGGCCTCTTCCATCTCCATGAACGAGGGCTGGGCGTTGGACGGGATGTCGCCGCGACCGATCTCGACCGAAATCTGGGCGGCGTTGCCGTGCAGGTGGGCCACCAGCACCGACTGGATGATCTTGTAATAGGCGCCGTCGCCTTCGACGATGTCCTTCAGCCGGTTGGCGAACGGGCCGATCAGGCCATAGGCCAGGAACACGCCCAGGAAGGTGCCGACCAGGGCGCCGCCGATCATACCGCCTAGGATCTCGGGCGGCTCGGTGATCGAACCCATGGTCTTGATGACCCCCAGAACGGCGATGACGATGCCCAGGGCGGGCAGGGCGTCGGCCAGGTTCTGCAAGGCGTGGGCGCCGGCCAGGGCCTCGTGGTGATGCTTTTCGAGCTGCTTTTCCATGGCGTCCTCGATCTGGTGCGGGTCTTCGAGGTTCATGGTCATCATCCGCAGGGTGTCGCAGATGAAATCGACGGCGAAATGGTCCTTCAGCACCTTGGGATATTTCTGGAAGATCGGACTCTCGGCCGGTTTCTCGATGTGGCTCTCGAGCGCGATCACGCCCTTGGACTTCATCGTCTTGGTCAGTTGGAACAGCAGCGACAGCAGGTCCTTGTAGTCCTGCTTCTTCCACTTGTTGCCGCCGAAGATGCGACCGAACCCGCCCAGGGTGGCCTTTATGGTTCCGATCGAGTTGCCGATCACGAAGGCCGCCAGGCCCGACCCCAGAATGCCCATCAGCTCGAACGGCAGCGAGTGCAGGATGACCGCCATCTTGCCCCCGGCCAGCAGATAGCTGCCGAAGACCATGCCGAAGAGCATGACGATGCCGATGATCTGAAACATGGGGGGCGGTCCGACGCAAAGAGAGACGTCGAAAATCACCATTAATGATTAAGGGCCGGTTGCGATCGACAAGGCCGGACGTGCTGGCCAGCCGAGGGCGATTGTCAGATATTGATGCTTCCACACATGGTGCGAATGTGAAAAAACAATCCTGACGAGCAATGCGAGACGAGCAGAAGGAGAGATTTCCTTGTCAAAAGCTCATGTTGTTATGCTGACCATAATTAATAATTCGTCCGAGGATTTCGACAACTTCGGCTCATGGTTCGACTCCGGTCGCTTCGCCGATGGTTGGGATCTACCGGACAAGGTGGCGTCAGGATCCACCTGCGTGTTGGCGATGAACGAGAAAGACTGGGCTTTAGCTGGGTGTTCTGGCTATATAAATTTCCAAAAGGGCGGATTTGACGTCAGCGTTGCTTTCTCAAACCCTGCGAGTGGTGAAAACAAGCTCGGAGTGGGGAGCGGCATGGGGCGATCCACGTGGGAGAATATGAGCAGCCACGATTACGACCCGTTTACGGTGAGCTTCAAATCGGGACGAAGCGCTCTAGTTGCAAATTGCAGATGCACCGGCGGTAAAGTCAACGAAGCTCTGGTTGTCTTCAGGTAGTTGCCGATCGAACATCTGAGGTAGAATTGTCTCTTTGTTCTATTGACGCTGCGAGTCCGGCTCCAAGGATGGATGAGGGTGTGGTCTATGCTTTAGACTGGATCACCATGCGGTCCAGTCGAAAACGACCGAACTCTATAGCCGCAATTGGCGGTCGCCAATCTGGCCCAGCAGCTTGTCGGTCAGCTTCTGATAGCCGTTCTTGCCGCCCCGGACGTAGAGCTGGCCGTCGACCTTGTCCGGGTCATAGCCTTCGGCGACCAGATCGACCTTGCGGTATTTGAAGGTTCCGGTGGTGTCGACCGCCTTGATCAGCCGCACGAAAACCGGCCGCGCATAGGCTGGAAGCTCCTGATCGGCATAATCCGAGAAGGCCTTGGCGTTGAACCGGCCCTCGGGGACGATGGCGACCATCCCCGCCTTGCCGTCATGGCCGGGCACCGGCACGCCATAGGCGATGATCTCGCGCACGCCCGGCGCCTCGGCCAGACGCTGTTCGACCTCGCCGGTCGAGACGTTCTCGCCCTTCCAGCGGAAGGTGTCGCCGATGCGGTCGACGAAATAGAAATAGCCGTCGGCGTCCTGGCGCATCAGGTCGCCGGTGCGGAACCAGCGGTCGCCGCGCTTGAACACGTCGGTCAGGATCTTCTTTTCCGAGGCGGCCTTGTCGGCATAGCCCGAGAAGTCGTGTCGGATGTCCTCGCCGATCATGCCGATGGCCTCGCCGATCTCGCCGACCGCCGCTGCCTGACACAGGCCGTCGGGGCCGCGAATCGGCTGCTCGGTGTTCACGTCGAACCGAATCAGGCGGATGTTGATCTTGCTTCTCAGGAAGCGGGGCACCCGGCCGATCGACCCCTGTTTGCCGTCGAAGTTGAACAGCGAGACATTGCCTTCGGTCGATCCATAGAACTCCAGGATGCGCGGAATGGCGAAGCGCGACTGGAACTCGGGCCAGACCTCGGGCCGCAAGCCGTTGCCGAAGGCCAGCCGCAGCCTGTGCGCCCGCTCATCCGGGTTCGGCGGGGCGTTGACCAGATAACGGCACAACTCGCCGATATAGACGAACATGGTCGCCTCGCTGGTCGTCACGTCGGGCCAGAAATTGCTGACCGAGAATCGCTTTCGGATGATCAGTCGCGCGCCGTTCAGCAGGGCCGCGCCGACCCCGACCAGACCACCGGTCGAATGATACAGCGGCAGGCAGTTGTAGATGCGGTCCGTCGGCGTCGATCCGGTGGCGCCGGCGAAGGCGCGCATATAGGTCCGCGCCCGCGAATGGGGGATGCGCGCCGCCTTGGGCAGACCCGTGGTGCCCGAGGTGTAGATGAACAGGGCCGTGTCGCGGTTGGTCAGGCCCTCGCGCGCAGACTTGGCGGGCCGCACCGATGAGCCGCCGCGCACGGCGTTGTCCAGCCCGCGCCGCTCGCTGGCCTCGTCGGCCGCCTGCAAGCCCAGCACCCACAGCATCAGATTCTGTTTGACGAAGGGGCGCGCCTCCTCGACCTGACGCCAGCAATCCTCGTCGGCGACCACGTTGAAGGCCCCCGAAATGGTCAGGCAGTGGGCCAGGGCCTGACCCGTCAGATTGGTGTTGATCAGGGCGGTGGCGATGCCGACCTTGGAGAAGCCCAGCCAGGCCGCCAGATATTCGGCCCGGTTCATCATCACCAGGGCGATGACCTCGCCCCGGCGCAGGCCGCGTCCCTTGGCCCAGTGGCCGTAGCGGTTGGCCAGGGCGTCCAGCTCGCGATAGGTCAGGCTGCGGTGCTCGTCCTCGACGGCGACATTGTCGGGAAACCTGTCGACCGCCTCCTCGAAGTCGTCGGGAACCAGGACATCGCTGTCCAGCTCGATCGGCTTGATCCGGTTCAGCAGGCGGCGCAGCCCGGCGACGAAACGCAGGTCGCGTTTGATGTTCGCCATCAGGCCCATGGCCGCTTCTTCCCTTCGATGGAATGATCCCTCCTCCCGTGATGGACAAGGCGGTCGGGGCGGTCAACCGGCAGGCGAACAGCATCCGGTCTCGTCACGCCTTTGTCAGGCCGCCGTGGCGCCGATGCGTCGGGTGACGCCGGGTCAGGTCTCCGTCAGGGCTGAAAGGGTTGAACATCCCGATTTGCAAGCGCTTAATCCGCCGAACGACGGTCGACGGCATGGGGCCGGGACCGGTTCGGGGAATTGTGACCATGAAGACGACTCTTTTCGCCGCTGTCGGACTGGCCCTGGCCGCCGCCGTTCCGGCCGTCGCCCAGGACTACAACAGCACGCCCAACTACGGCGAAGTGCGCCTGTCGCCGGGCTTCACGCCCGACCCGCACCTGACCAGCATGCGCGCTGGCGGCACCATCGACGCTTCGACGCGCTTCAACGCCTGCCGGGGCTTCATCACCGAACAGCCGGACATGCGTCTGTATTGGGACGGCAAGGGCACGATGAATCTGCGCATCTCGGCCATTTCGAACGCCGACACCACCATCGTGGTCAACGGTCCGAACGGCGAATGGTACTGCGACGACGATTCGGGCGACGATTCCAATCCGGTGGTGACGCTCAGCCCGGTAGCCGGCCGCTACGAGATCTGGGTCGGCACCTACTCCAGCGGCGACACCAAGCCCGCCGTGGTCTCGATCTCGGAAATCACCAACTTCTGACCTGCCGACGCCTGGCGCGAGACGCCGCGCAGACCCCGTCGCCGCGATACTGGCGACGGGGTTTTCCACGGGCGATTCGGCCTGGTCTTGAGATGCGCCGCGCCGCTTCATATCTGGGCGCGGGACCAAACGGGGAGACTGCATGGCGCCGGTGATTTCGGTCAGGGGGCTGACCAAGACCTACGCCTCGGGGCTTAGGGCGCTACAGGCCGTCGACCTGACCATAGACCGGGGCGAGATCTTCGCCCTTCTGGGTCCCAACGGCGCGGGCAAGACCACCCTGATCTCCATCATCTGCGGCATCGTCACCCCGACCAGCGGAACGGTGATCGCCGATGGCCACGACACCCAGACCGACTATCGCGCGGCCCGCTCCAGGATCGGCCTGGTGCCCCAGGAACTGACCACCGACGCCTTCGAAACCGTCTGGGCCACCGTCAACTTCAGCCGTGGCCTGTTCGGCAAGGCCCCGAACCCGGCCCTCGTCGAGAAGATTCTTCGCGACCTTTCCCTGTGGGACAAGAAGGACGCCAAGATCTTGACCCTGTCGGGCGGCATGAAGCGCCGCGTCATGATCGCCAAGGCGCTCAGTCACGAACCCGACATCCTGTTCCTGGACGAACCGACCGCCGGCGTCGATGTCGAGTTGCGTCGCGATATGTGGGCCCTGGTGCGGGGCCTGCGCGACCGGGGCGTGACCATCATCCTGACCACCCACTACATCGAAGAGGCCGAAGAGATGGCCGACCGCGTGGGCGTGATCCTGAAGGGGCGGCTGGTCCTGGTCGAGGAGACCTCGGCCTTGATGAAGAAGCTGGGCAGAAAGACCCTGACCCTGCAATTGCAGGACCCCCTGGCTGTCCTGCCGTCGGAGCTGTCGGACTGGGCGCTGGACTTGAAGGCCGATGGACACGAGCTGGAATACGTCTTCGATTCCAACGCCGAAAGAACCGGCGTGCCGTCCCTTCTGCGCCGCCTGTCGGACCTGGGGATCGGTTTCAAGGACCTGTCGACCCGCCAGAGTTCACTAGAGGACATCTTCGTCGATCTGGTGCATCAGTCGCGCGAGGAGGCCGCCTGATGGGGTCCAACGGTCAGGGCGCCAATCTCTACGGGGTTTGGGCCATCTATCGCTTCGAGATGGCGCGCGCCCTGCGCACCGTCTGGCAGTCGATCATCACCCCGGTGGTGACCACGGCCCTGTATTTCGTGGTCTTCGGCTCGGCCATCGGCAGCCGCATGACCGAGGTCAGCGAGGTGCCTTACGGCGCCTTCATCGTGCCGGGCCTGATCATGCTCAGCCTGTTCACCAACTCCATCTTCAACGGCAGTTTCGGCATCTATTTCCCGAAATTCACCGGCACCATCTACGAACTGCTGTCGGCCCCCATTTCGCCGTTCGAGACGGTGCTGGGCTATGTCGGCGCCGCCGCCACCAAGTCGGTGATCCTGGGCCTGATCATCCTGGCTACGGCGGCCCTGTTCGTGCCGTTGCAGATCCTGCATCCGCTGTGGATGTTGGCCTTCCTGGTGCTGACCGCGGCGACCTTCAGCCTGTTCGGCTTCATCATCGGCGTCTGGGCGCAGAGCTTCGAACAGCTCAACTTCATTCCCATGCTGATCGTCACCCCCCTGACCTTCCTGGGCGGGGCCTTCTATTCGATCGACATGCTGCCGGGCGTCTGGCGCACGATCAGCCTGTTTAATCCGGTGGTCTATCTGATCTCGGGCTTCCGCTGGGCCTTCTTCGGCGTCGGCGACGTGCCGGTGGCGCTCAGCCTGGGCGCGACCTTGGGCTTCTTCCTGGTGCTGCTGGCCATCGTCGGCTGGATGTTCAAGACCGGATACCGGCTGAAGAGCTGATCGTCATAAAGGCGCCGGGTTCGGGACCCAGCCTGTCTCTGCACCGTTGATCCGTTCGCGCCGCCTTTCGGCGCGGGAGCCGCCATGCCGTCCGACACGCCGCCGAACCCGCCTCGCAAGGGCCTGCAATGGGGACGCCCGCCCCAGACGACCTTTCGTGTCGGTCCCTTGCCGGCGGCGGTCAATCGGCTGGCGGTTCCGCCGCGCCCGGCCAAGCCCGTGGCCACGGCCGAGCCGCCCGCCTCGGCCCGCGTCGCCGAGCAACTGTCCATGCCCATGCCGGAACCCCGGTCTCAGCCCCAACCCCAGGCCCCAGCCGCGCCGCGCCCCAGGCCGGACCCGGCGGGTCTGGTCGCCAGGCCCGCGACGACGACGTCCGCCCGGCCCGGCGGCGGCGTCTTCTCCGGCTCCCTGGTCCCCCAGGCCGCGCCGCGCCCGCGCCCTGCGCCCACGCCCACGCCCGCGCCGACCCCGGCCGCGCCCGCCGCCGATGCGGCGCATTCCGCTGCGACCGTCGTCTCGACGCCCGCTGCTCCGGCGGTCCAGGCTCCGGCGGAGGGTCCGGCCGTCCCGCCGGTTCTTCAGGACCGGGCTGCCCCACGCTGGCCGCTGTATGCGGGCGTCGCGGCCGTCGTTCTGGGTCTCGCCGCCGCCGCTGTCTGGCTGCTGAACCGGCCCGAAGCCTCCGCACCGGTCCCTGCCGCTCCGCCGCTCGCCGAGGCCGCCACCCCAGCCGCGTCGGTCGCAGCCGCGCCCGTGGCGACGCCGCCCATTGCGGCCGAAGCGCCGTCCGCCGCCCCGCCGACCTCGAAACCGATCCCGGCGCCGAGCGCGACATCGGCGGTTGCGCCGACCCGTCCGCCCGTTCGGCCCGCGTCGACGACCGTCGCGCCTCAGCCCGTGGTGATTGCGCCGCCGCCGCCCATCGTCGCGCCGACGCCGGACCCGATCCCGCTTCCCGCCCTTCCGCCGCCCACGGCCGCGCAACCGCCGACCGACAACCCGGACGCCCCGATCGTCACCCGGCCGCAGCCTCTGAACTGAACCCGGATCTAGGGATTCAGCACCAGATAGCCGCGCTCGACCATTCGGCGCAGCGCCTCATAGGATTCGGCCAGCTCTTCATAGGCGGTGCGAAACGCCGTCAGCCGCGCGGCCTGATCCGGCGTCACCGGCGAACCCGATTCGGCCAGCCGCAGGGCCTCGCCCGCCCAGCGCCCGCGCGCCGCCGCCGTCAGGGTCGCCAGCTTCTGGAAACTGGCCGGATTGGCCTTGCCCAGCATCTGGCTCAGCACCTCGCGATTGGCCACGAAGGCGGTGTAGTCGATCTGCTCCATCTGGCCGCGCAGCCGCCGCTGTTCATGCGGGTCGGCGTCCTGCGGCTCGAAATGGTCGCGGGTTCGGCGATAGCTCGATGTGGCGATGGTCGACATGGACGTCTCCGGGGTCGCATCTCCGGTCGCGGATCAGCCGAGGCTGCGCCCCATCGGTTAACGCCGCGTTGCGGACCCGGCCGTCGGTCCCCGGGGGGCCAGTTTGACCGGCTCGGCGTCGCCTGGCCCGACGCCGTGCGGGCACGGCTCCCAGGCGAAGGTCTTGGAATAACAGATGCGCGCCTCGCGGAACCAGCCGTCGGCCAACACCACCCAGACCGCGCTCTCCGGCAGACCCGGATTGGCCCGCGCGAAGGCCCGGCGGATCGCCCCCGCCGTCAGGTCGGCGGCCGGAATCGCTTCCAGATCCGGCCGGTTCAGCCCGTCCCACAGCCGCGCCGCCTGGTCGAAATAGGCTTCCGGCGTGGCCCAGCCGCAGGTCCCGTGCGCGGCCCATTCATGCTGTTGCAGCGACGGCGAGGGGGTCATGCAGAAATGCCGCCTGACCGTCTCGGGCCGGATCGCCGGGGCGGCGGCGCAATAGCGCGGATGCCGCGACCGCGTCGCCCCGTTGGGCCACAATCCATGCAGCGTCAGGCCGAACCTGTTGTCGCGGCACTGGTGCTCGTCATCGGGATAGTCGGCGCCGGTGCGGCACGCCTGAGGCGACCAACTGACGGCCATCAGATGGTGCGCCGTCTCCACGTCGCGCGCGATCTCGTCGGCGGGCGGGGCATAGGCGCGGGCGGGTCTCAGGTCGCCGGGGACCACGCAGCGCTCGCCTGAGGCCGAGACCGGCGTCTCGGCCCGCTCTCCGGCCCAGCCGCATCCGCCCAGCAGCAGCGCCGCCAGCATCCCGGCGCGTCGGATCGGTTTCGACGTCACGGCTGAAGCACCTTGATCTCGGGCCAGCGGCCGCGGGCGTTGTCGATGGTCCGCGTCCAGCCCTTCGCCAGCGGCCGATCCGGGTTCGGCCGAATGACCATGTCGAACACGTCCCGAAGACCGAAGGGCGCGACCACGCTGATCGCGTCGTCCGCCTCAAGCCGCACACCCACGGCGAAGGCCGGGGCCACGAAATGCGCGAGCGCCGCATCGGTGTTCGGCAGGGCATCATAGTCCTCGCCGAACCGGTCCTTGAACCACAGATGCACCCGCGCCTGGTTGCGCACCTCGACCTGGCTCTTGAACGGCTCCTCGAAGGCGGCGGCGACGCGTCGGATCACCGCGTCCTCGGCGTCCCAGCCGATGTCCGAGGCGTCGAAATAACCCAGGTCGTAGTCCTTGATCCCATGGCCCGCCGGGCGACCGGTCTGGGCGTTCCACACCGCCTGATAGACGGCGCCGGAGAATATCCGCCAGTCCGGCAGGTCCAGTCCGCGCACGACGCGCAGCACCGACATCAGGTCCGGGTTCGCCTGGATGATCGCGACCAGTCGCGCCTGCAGGTCGTCGGTCGTCATCGTGCTTCCCTCACCGGCCAGGCGTGATCCAAAGGCCCGTGTCCGCCGCCCAGGCCGGGCGCGCGGCGGATGGCCTCGGCGACATAGGCCCAGGCTCGCGCCACGGCGACCTCGGTCGACCAGCCCTGGGCGATGCCGGCGGCGCAGGCGCTGGCCAGGGTGCAGCCGGTGCCGTGGGTGCTGCGCGTCTCGATGCGCGGGCCTTCCAGCAGGGTCTCGCCCGATGCGGTCAGCAACAGGTCGATCACCGTCTCGCCCGGCACATGGCCCCCCTTCATCAGCACCGCCTTCGCCCCCAGGGCCAGCAGGGCCTCGCCCGCCCGCCGCTGCCCGTCCAGGTTGACGACCGTCAACCCGGTCAGGGTCTCGGCTTCGGGCGCATTGGGGGTCAGCAAGGCCGCGCGCGGGATCATCAGGTCGCGGACCGCCGCGACGGCCCGGTCTTCCAGCAACGGATGGCCGCCCTTGGCGATCATCACCGGATCGACCACCACCGGCGCGGACGTCGTGTCCAACAGAGCCGCCACCGTCTCGACCGTCTGGGCCGAACCCAGCATCCCGGTCTTGATCGCGTCGGCGCCGATGTCGTCCAGCACGGCCCGCGCCTGGGCCTCGATCAGGTCCAGCGGCAGAGGATGCACCCCGTGCACCCCCAGGGTGTTCTGCACCGTGATCGCGGTGATCGCCGTGGCCGCATGGCCGCCCAGCAGGGTCGCCGCCTTGATGTCCGCCTGCACCCCCGCGCCGCCGCCGGAATCCGAACCGGCGATGATCAGAACGCGGCCGAGCGGGGCGGTCATGGCGACTCCGTGGGGAATTGAGCGGCCTTGATAGGCCGGGATCGCGGGTCGCGTCACCCCTTGGCCGCGGCCGCCACCGCCGCCTGAAGCTTCAGGGCCTGCACCGTCTGGCGCACGTCGTGAACCCGGATCACGGCCGCGCCGCGCCGCGCCGCCTCCAGCGCCAGGGCCAGGGACCCGCCGATCCGGTCGTCGGGTTCGGTCGCCGTCGCATCGACCGCCTGGACCACGCGTTTGCGGCTGGCGCCGTACAGCACCGGGAAACCCAGGGCGGCCAGTCGCTCCAGATGCGCCGTCAGGGCCAGGTTGTGCGAGGCCGTCTTGCCGAAGCCGACGCCGGGGTCCAGCCAGATGCGGTCGCGCGTCACCCCCGCCGCCAGGGCCGCTTCCGCCCGCGCGGCCAGGGCGCCGATGACCTCGGCGACCACGTCGTCATAGCGGGGATCGGCCTGCATGGTGCGCGGCTCGCCCTTCATGTGCATCAGACAGACCGTGCAGCCCAGCGCGGCGGCCGTCTCCAGGCTGTCTTCGGCCCAGGTCAGGGCGCTGACGTCGTTCCAGATCGCCGCCCCCGCCGCCGCCGCCGCCCGCGCCACGCCAGGCTTCAGGGTGTCGATGCTGATCGGCCCGCCCCACCGGGCGCGGACGCCCGCGATCACTGGAACCACGCGCGCCATCTCGTCCCGTTCGTCGACCGGATCGGCCCCCGGCCGGGTGCTTTCGCCGCCGATGTCCAGGATGTCGGCGCCGTCGGCGGCCAGACGCATCGCGTGATCGACGGCCGCCGCGACCGAACCCAGCCGCCCGCCGTCCGAGAAACTGTCGGGCGTCACGTTGACGATGCCCATGACCAGGGGGCGCGCCATGGCGATCACTCCCGTCCGATCAGGCTGCCCAACGCCTTCAGATAGGCCGAGAAGGCCTTGCGTCCCGTGGCGGTGATGCTGACGCGGGTCAGGGGCTTGTTGTCGCGAAAGCTCTTGTCGATCTCGACGTAGCCGGCCTTTTCCAGGGTTTTCAGATGCACCGACAGATTGCCCTGGGTCGCGCCCAGAACCGTCTTCAGCTCGGTGAAATCCGCCGTCTCGACGTCGGCCAGATAGACCATGATCCCCAGCCGCATCCGGCCGTGGATGACATCGTCGATCCGCCCGAGATCGGCCAGGCCCATCGATGCTCAGCTTTCGGCCAGGGCCGTGCGGGCGGCGCGCCACATGATCCACCCGGGTCCCGCGAACAGCAGGAACAGGGCCGCGGTGCAGACGCCCAGATAGGCCAGAGGCTCGCGCACCAGCAGGCCCAGGGCCACCGCCGTGACCCAACCGCCCAGAGAGGCGGCCAGCATCCACGGCTTTTTCTTCAGGCTCCAGGCCATGTACCAGGCCGCGCTCTGCAAACAGAAGATCACCGCTGGATAGTAGAGCCAGACGGCGAAGTCCTGGTCGCGCATCGCCCCGACGCCGAAGATGATCAACACCGCCGCATTGGCCATGCCCGCGCCGCTCAGGGCCGCCTGCATGGCGCGGCTGGCCATCGGGCCGCGCGCGCCGTTCGTGTCGTTGCGCCTGTCGGTGCTGATGGCCCAGACCAGGATGATCAGGAAGACGACGGTGATCCCCACGACGAAGGTCAGATTGGCCAGGGGGGGCCAACGGATGACGCCCAGAACCTGTCCCAGGTGGAACAGGCACTGAAAACCATACAACAGTCCGCCCGCCAGATAGCAGACGGCCAGGGTCAACTGCGGCCGCCCGTCGCCCTCGACGATCGAGCGCATGAAGGCCAGATCGGCCTCGGCGGAGTACAGGCGGGGTTTCGCGGTCGTCCGGTTCATGGCGTCGATTCTCCATCGTCGGCTCACCCTCTGGCGTGGACGAGCCGACGGGGCTTGGCAAGCTATTCGGCCGCCTGGGACCGGGCCTTGGGTTTCCGCGGGATGCTGCGGCCATTCAGCCAACGGCCCAAGAAGCCATGCCGCACCATCAGTTCATAGCTGACCAGACAGACGCCCAGCACGCCCAGCGACACGCCGGTCAGCTTGAACCACCAGGGCGCGGGCCAGTCCTGCACCCAGACCTGGGCCAGCATGACCAGCGGCAGGTGCACGATATAGACCCAATAGGAGGCGTCCGCGAGATAGCGCCGGACGACGCTGCGGCCCGACAGCAGCTTCAACGACAGACCCATGGCCGCGAAGGCCGAACCATAGACGGCCACGGCCATGGTGACCGCCGCGACGGCCTTCTCTTGCGTCGGTTCGACCATCGGCGTCAGGTTCGGGCCGCCCGCCAGGCCATAGGCGACGACGCCGGCGGCGACCGCCGTGATCAGGAACAGCGGCGACCCGGCGCCGATCCGGTCCAACAGATCGCGACGACGATCCAGCAGGAAGCCGAAGCCGAAGGCCAGACCGAAGCCGACCAATGAGGCGGTGTGGGGAACCAGGCCCGCGTCCGGCGTCGGCACGGCGAAGAAGGCGATCCATTTGGGGTCCAGCCACAGGGCGCAGGCCAGGGGGGCGGCCAGGATGAACGGCGTCCACGGCCCGGTCAGAAGACCGGTCAGCCGGTCGACCGCCCGGCCCCATGCGCCGCCGCGGTCCAGGACCGCGAATGGCAGACGCACGATCAGCATGGCCGCATAGAAGATCATCAGCACATACAGGAACCACAGGTGGGTCAGCGGAAAGTTGGTCCAGTCATAGGTCGGCGGCGGCGGGGGCGGTGCGCCGGGCGTGACCAGTCCGTTGACGTGGGCGTTCCAGACCAGGGCGGTGACGATTCCGGCCATGACCGGCAGCCAGAAGACGACCAGCGGCCCGGCGATGCGGATCACCCGGTCCCTGGCGAAGCCGACCCAGCCCCTGCGCGCCAGCATCATATGGGCGAACAGTCCGGCGATCAGGAAGAAGGCCGTCATGCGGAACAGGTGAATGGCGTAAAACAGCCAGGCCGCACCGATGGATCGACTGTCGTCGGCGACGATCCAGATCTGCTCGGGAAAGAACGACAGGCTGGCGTGCAGCACGACGCCCAGCAGCAGGGCGCCCGCCCTCAGGGCGTCCAGGCCATGCAGGCGGTCGGCGGGTTCAGGGATGGGCATCGGCGATCCTCCTCCTCGATGGGAAGGCGGCGTATGCCATAGACAAGTTTATAATACAAACTAGTTCATCGGAAGAACGCCCGCGCGGCGAACCGGGCGGGCGTCGTCGTTTTCAGGCCGAGATCAGTGGACGGTCGGCTGTTGCGCCTCCGCGCCTTCCGCCGCCGGGGTCACCGGCACCGAGACCGAAGGTCCGGCGCTGGGGAAGTTGTCGGCGTCGCGGTTGGGGGCCAGGCCCTTTTCCAGCAGGTCGCGAATCTCGTCGCCCGACAGGGTCTCGTACTCCAGCAGGCCCTGGGCCAGCTTTTCGTGGTCGGCTTTCTTGCGCTTCAGAATCTTGCGCGCCTCGTCCCAGCCGTTGGTGACCAGTCGCTTGACCTCGGCGTCGATGATGCGGGCGGTCTCCTCCGAGATGTTCTGGGTGCGCGAGACCGAATGCCCCAGGAAGACCTCTTCCTGGTTCTCGCCATAGGCCACCGTGCCCAACTGTTCCGAAAAGCCCCAGCGAGTGACCATCGCCCGGGCGAGCTTGGTGGCCTGCTGGATGTCGGAACTGGCGCCCGAGGTGATGTTCTCCTTGCCGAAGATCAGCTCCTCGGCCACGCGGCCGCCAGCCATGATGGCGATGCGGTCGACCATCTGCTGGTATTTCATCGAATAGCGATCGCCTTCCGGCAGTTGCATGACCATGCCCAGGGCGCGGCCGCGCGGCACGATGGTGGCCTTGTGCACCGGATCGGCCATCTTGACGTTCATGGCGACGATGGCGTGGCCGGCCTCGTGATAGGCGGTCAGGCGCTTCTCTTCCTCGTTCATGGCCATGGACTTGCGCTCGGACCCCATCAGCACCTTGTCCTTGGCGTCCTCGAAGTCGCGATGGGTGACCATGCGACGGTCCTTGCGGGCCGCGGCCAGCGCCGCCTCATTGACCAGATTGGCCAGGTCGGCGCCCGAGAAGCCGGGCGTGCCGCGGGCGATGGTCTTCACATTCACATCGGCGGCCAGGGGCACGTCCTTCATGTGCACGCGCAGGATGCGCTCGCGGCCCGAAACGTCGGGGTTGGGCACCACCACCTGGCGGTCGAACCGGCCCGGCCGCAGCAGGGCGGGGTCCAGAACGTCCGGCCGATTGGTGGCGGCGATCAGGATGATGCCCTCATTGGATTCGAAGCCGTCCATCTCGACCAGCAACTGGTTCAAGGTCTGCTCGCGCTCGTCGTTGCCGCCGCCCAGACCGGCGCCGCGATGGCGGCCGACGGCGTCGATCTCGTCGATGAAGATGATGCAGGGCGCGTTCTTCTTGGCCTGTTCGAACATGTCGCGCACGCGACTGGCGCCGACGCCGACGAACATCTCCACGAAGTCCGAACCCGAGATCGAGAAGAAGGGCACGCCGGCCTCACCGGCCACGGCGCGGGCCAGAAGGGTCTTGCCGGTGCCCGGAGGGCCGACCAGCAGGGCGCCCTTGGGAATCTTGCCGCCCAGGCGCTGGAATTTGGCGGGGTCCTTCAGGAAGTCGACGACCTCTTGCAGTTCGTCCTTGGCCTCGTCCACGCCGGCCACGTCGTCGAAGGTCTTGCGGCCCTTGTGCTCGGTCAGCAGCTTGGCCTTGGACTTGCCGAAGCCCATGGCCCCGCGCGCGCCGCCCTGCATCTGGCGCATGAAGAAGATCCAGATGGCCACGATGATTAGGATCGGCAGCAACAGGCCGATCAGGCCCATCCACCAGGCCTGTTTGACGGTCTTGACCTCGACCAGCACGCCCGCCTCGTTCAGGCGTGGAGCCAGGCTGGTGTCCGACAGCGGGGCGACGGTGGTGAACCGCTTGTCGCCCTCCTTCAACACGCCGGTGATCTGGTCGCCCGAGATGACGACCGACTTCACCTCGCCCGCGGCGGTGCGGCTCAGCAGTTCGGAATAGGAGATGGAGGTCGGCCGTGCGGCGACCGCGCCCTTGGCGCCCGGCATGGCGGGTCCGCCGTTCTGGCTCATCGCCCCATAGGCGGCCAGCAGGACCAGGATGACGGCGCCCCAGATCGCCAGATTACGCAGATTCATTCGCAGCCTCGGTCGTCCTGCGCCGGGACGGCGCGGATCAGTGGATGTTCGGGAACGAAGATAGGGCGTTCCCCGGCGTTGCGCCATTCGGCGCGGGATCGAGATCGCGTTCGTGCGGCGTTTGGTCCAGCGCCTGGGCCAGGCGCGGTCCCACCAGACAACGGACCTCTGCCCGCCGCCATGCAAGAACCGGGTCAGACCCGTCGTCCCGGATCAGGACGGGCAGGCCGCCGCGCGCGCGCGAATGCAGGGTCTTCAGCCAGGCGCGGTCTTCGCGGGGCAGGGCCGCCAGCCGTCCAGCGGCGGGCATGATGCAAAGGCCGTCGGCCTGGGCCGTGATCTCGAACCGGCCGTCCCAGACGGCGATGACGCCCGGCGTCAGGGCCAGCGGCGGCGTCGGCCGCCGGGCGTATTCCCCGGCGTTCCGGGTCAGGACGACGCCGTCGCCCGCGCCGTGAACCGTCGCGCCGCCCAGGGTGGCGACGAAAGGCCGTCCGTCGGCCGCCTGATCGACCAGCCGTCGCAACCGCTCGCCGCGCGGAGGCCGGTCGCCGCCGCCGACGCACACCGCCGCCGCCGCCAGGACGCGGGCCGAGACGTTCCTAATGACGACCACGCCCTCCGCCGTGGTCTGGATCGACGACGGGGGCGGGGGCGCCGTCGAGGTCGGGACCGGACCCGGTCGGTCGGCCGCGGCCGCCAGCGCCGCCCGCGCCCGGCTGCGCAGGAACCGGTCATCGGCGTTGGCCGGGTCCTCGATCCAGGTCAGGCCGCGCGCCGTCAGATGGTCGCGCAGATCCTGACGCCCCTGGTCCAGCAACGGCCGCAGCAGCATCAGGCCGCGTCCCGCGGGCCAGATGGGGGACGGCGACCAGGCGCGCAGGGTCCCCAGGGTCGATCCTTCGGCCCGCATCCAGTCGCCCTCGGCCACATCGTCCGCCGTATGGCCGGTCAGGATCACCCGCGCCCCGGCCGCCCGTGCGGCCTCGGCCAACAGGCGATGGCGGGCCTGGCGCGCGGCGGCGGGCAGGCCGGTCGTCGGCCGGGGTCCGCGCCAGCACAGTTCGCGCCAGTCCGCGCCCGCCGCCCGCGCGGCGGCCTGGGCGCGGCGGCTCCAGTCGGGGCTGTCGGGGTTCAGGCCGTGATCGACGGTCAGGGCCAGCAAATGTCGACCGCGCACCCTCGCCCAGGCGCCGGCAAGGTCGAGCAGGGCCAGGGAGTCGCCGCCGCCCGACAGGGCCAGGGCGATGGGGCGGTCCACATCGTGCTCCAGCCGGGCGTCCAGGGCCTGGAAGACGCGGCCGGTCAGCGGGCTGATCGGAAGGTCTGTCAGTTGGCCGGACACGCGGCCCGGCCGCGCAACTGGCCGGCGCGAGTGCGCTGAGCCGCCGTGCCGCCCTGGGAATAGCGGCGCTGGAACTCGCCCAGGGCGGCGCAGGCCTGGGTCTTGCGGTCGGTGGCGATCAGGGCGTCGGCCAGTTTCAGCGTCGTCTCCCCGGCCCAGTTGATGGTCGGCCAGCCTTGCAGGGCGGCGGCGTACACCCGCACCGCGTCGGCCCGCTGATCGCGCGAGACATAGAGGTCGCCCAGGCGCGAATTAGCCTCACGCGCCTGGGGCGTGTCGGGCCAGGTGACGATGACGGTCTGAAGCGCGCGCTCGCCCCGCGCCGGATCGGTCTCGAGCAGGCGCACGGCGGCGGCGATGTCGGTAGGCGCCGCCCCAGTGGGAGAGTTGGCGACGATCGGGGCGTTCAGTTCGGCCTCGGCCTGGGCCGCGTCCTCCAGCGTCTTGATGCGGCGATCGGCGTCGACCAGCCGGTTGCGCAGGGCGGTGTTGTCTCGCTGAGCCTCGTCGACGCCGAAGGTCAGGCGTTCGATGTCGGCGTTCACCCGCCGCAGCGTGTCCTCCAGGTCGCCGATGCGCGTCTCCATCGTATCGACCCGGCCTTGCAGGGTGGTGACCTCCGGGTCCGGCTCGACCAGCACGGGCTGACCGGCGGCGTTCCTCTGGGTCACGGCGCGTTCCAGGCGGCGGACGTTGCGGTCCAACTGGTCCAGTCGACGCTTGTCCCACTGGATAGGCTCCATCGGCGCGGTCTGGGCCACGACGACGCCGCCGATCAGGGCCACGCCCGCGGCGGTCAGGACGATGTTTCGAGAAAGCTTCAGCGTCATGGTCGGAACGGTCACACCGATTTGCGGCGCGGGCAAGGCCTCGGCCGCGCCCATGGCCTTCGCGGACAAGGAAAGGGCGGAAAGCCGACGCTGGGGGAATGCGCCGTCTTCCCGCCCTCAGAAGACCGGCCGCCCCGCCAGGACGGCCGGGATGCGATCAGCGCGGCGCGCCGGAGACGATGGCCGTATGGGCGTTGCGGTTGCGCGCCCAGGCGTCCTCGGTCGATCCTTCGGCGATCGGCCGCTCCTTGCCATAGCTGATGGTGTCGATGCGGCCGGGCGCGACGCCGCGCTCGACCAGGAAGTTGCGCACCGACTCGGCGCGGCGGGCGCCCAGGGCCAGATTGTATTCGCGGGTGCCGCGCTCGTCGGCGTTGCCCTCGATACGGATGCGCACCTGGGGATAGCGGCTCAGCCAGGCGGCCTGGGCGTCCAGGCGCGGGAAGGCGTCCGAGCGGACTTCATAGCTGTCCAGATCGAAATAGACGCGGTCGCCGACATTGACGACGAAATCCTGTTCCGAGCCGGGCGCGGTCGAGCCGATGTTTCCGCCTTCAACGCCGCCGCCGGGGCGGGTCGGACGGACGTCGCCGCCGGTCGTGGTCGGGCCGCCGGGGGTCGCCCCCTCGACGGCGGGGCGCCGCGGCGTGCAGGCGGCCATGGCCACGACGGCCAGGCCGATGACGGACAGGCGGGCCAGGGTGTTGGATTTCATCATGGGTCGTCTCCTGAAACGGCGGCGGCGAAGCGTGACTGTATTCAGTCTGCTAGCGGTGGCGGGAATGGGGCGCTAGCCATTATAACGCACAGTTGACCGGGCGGGCGCCCCTTAAGGATCAGGCCGGGCAGCTATCGGCGCCCTGGTTCAGGCCCAGGCTGGCGGGCGGGGCGTCCAAAAGCGGCGACCAGGCCGGGTCCGAGCCGCGTCCGTCATAGCCCGCCTGGGCCGTCACCCGCCCCGACAGATCCACGGTCCACAGCCGGGTGTCGCCGCCGCGCGTCTGGCGGGCGAACATGATGTAGCGACCGTTCGGCGCCCAGGACGGGCCTTCCTCGAAATAGCTGGACGACAGAATGCGCTCGCCGCCGCCGCCGGAATCCATGACCCCGATGTGGAAACGGCCGCCCTGCTGCTTGGTGAAGGCGATCAGGTCGCCGCGCGGCGACCAGGCCGGGGCGGTGTAGATCCCGCCGCCGCGCGACACCGCGCGCTGGCCCGAGCCGTCGGCCCGCATGACATAGATGCGCGGGCTGCCCGAGCGATCCGAGTTGAAGGCGATCATCGACCCGTCCGGGCTGAACGAGGGCGAGGTGTCGATGCCGGGGTCCGAGGTCAGGCGCGACAACTGCCGGGTGCGCAGGTTCATCGCATAGACGTCGGTGTTGCCGCCCCGGATGATCGAGAAGGCGATCTTGGACCCGTCGTTCGAGAAGCGCGGGGCCAGCACCTGACCGTCGAATTCGCCCAGGCTCTCGCGGCGGCCGGTCGACAGATTGTACAGATAGATGCGGCTGTAGTCCCGGCCCAGCGCCACATAGGTGATCTCTTCCGGGTTCGAGGCCGAAAAGCGCGGCGACATGATCACCTCGTCGCCCTGGGTCAGATAGACGGGGTTGAACCCGTCCTGATCGACGATGGCCAGGCGGCTGAGCCGGTTCAACTGGGTGCCGCTCTCGGCGACATAGATGACGCGGGTGTCGAAAAAGCCGCTCTCGCCGGTCATGCGCTGATAGACGACGTCGGCGATCTTGTGGGCGATGCGGCGCCACTGTTCCGGCGTGGCGGTGAACTGATAGCTGACCAACTGGCACTGGCGATACGGGTCGTACAGGCGAAAGCCCACGTCGTTGCGGCCGTCCGGGCGCGTGGTGACGCTGCCGTACAGCACCGCCTGGGCGCCGATGGCGGTCCATTTGGGGAAGTCAGGGGCGTTGGTCACGGTCAGGCCGGTCTCGACGAAACTGGCCGGGTTCATCGGCTCGAAGAAGCCCGAGCGACGCAGGTCGCCCGAGACGACATTGGCGATCTCGGACCCGTTCTGGCCGCTGAAGGGAGCGACGGCGATCTGCAACGGACGCAGCACGCCCTGGTCGATATCGACCTCGATCGGTCCCTGCTGGGCCGAGGCCGCCTGGGTCGGAGCGGGCTGGGTCTGGGCCGCGAGCGGGGAGCCGACGGCCAGAGCCGCGACCGAGGCCAGAAGCAGTTGCAGACGCATGACGAATCTCTCAGCGGCGGTGACCTACCCCGATCCTTATCGCCAGACCGGTTACCGAAAACCAGCATGGCGGCGAATGGGGCGACTTTGGGGTCGACGCGCCCCAAGCGGGCGTCAGCGGTCTCGGCACGCCCGTTCGGTGTTGAAGGTCGGGCGGAAGGCGCCGCCCTGGAAACCGTCGGGCACGTCGAACGGGGCGGTGGCGCGCAAGGCCCGCACCGCCTCTTCGGCCGCCGCGCGATAGACCGGGTCCGAACGCGGATTGACCAGGGTCGGTCCCGCCGTGATCCGGCCGTTCGCCGACAGGCTGACGTCCACCTGAATCCGAAGTTGGTCGCCGCCGGGCATATTGCAGGCGATGAAGACGTTCCAGTGGCTATAGACTTGGTTGAAGATGGCCGTGACCTGCGGCCCCGTGGCCTGGGGCGCGGTTCCCCGGCCCTGCTGGCCGGGCGCGGGACGGCCCCGGTTTGGATTGGGGCGCGGCGGCCCGGCCAGGGCGTCCAGGTCCAGCGACGGCTCCGCTCTGCGCGGCGCGGGGCGCGGCGGCGTCGGATTTGGCCGGGGCGGCGTCGGTCGGGCCTTGGTCGGCGGCGTGGGTGCGGGCGGCCGCGGCGTCGGCGGGCGCGGCGTCGTCCTTTCGGCCGGCTTCGGCGTCGGCGCAGGCGCGGGCGCGGGCGGCGCGGGCGTAGGGGCGGGCGGGGTCGGCGCGGCGACCTCGGGCGGCGGGGCGGCGGCGCCGTCATCGGTGCTGGGCGTCTCCTGCGGATTGTCGGGGGCGGCGGCCTCGATGATCTGGTCCGAGACGATGGACACCGGCACGGCGTTCACCAGCGGCTGAATCGTCTCGACCTCGCGCAGACCCGCGACCAGCAGCAGGCCGCCGATCCCCAGATGCAGCGCCACGGCCCCCGCCACGGCGGGCCAGGACGTCGTTCGGTTGGAGACCCCGGCCACCTCAGCCCTCGGCCGACGCCTCGGCGGGCGCGGCTTCCGGCGCGGGGGCGGGCGCCCCGGCGGCCGTGTCGGTGATCAGGTTCAGCTTGGTGAAGCCGGTGGCCGACAGCCGGGCCATCACCCGCGCCACGGCCTGATAGGGCGCGCGTCCGTCGGCGCGGATGAACACCGCCCGCTCGGTGGCCGCCCCGTCGCCCTCGGCGCTGTCGGCCAGGCGCTGGGCCAGGCTGTCGTAGGGCGTCTCGGCGTCGCCGACGAAGATGCGCCCGTCGCGGTCGATCGACACGCTCAGCGGCGCGTTGTTGGTCTCGACCGCGCTGGCTTCGGTCTTGGGCAGTTCGACCGGAACCCCCACCGTCAGCAGCGGCGCCGAGATCATGAAGATGATCAGCAGCACCAGCATCACGTCCACCAGCGGCGTGACGTTGATCTCGCTCAGCGGGCGTTTGCGCGCCCGTCTGCGGCCGCGCACATGGCCGCCGCCGCCTGCTCCGCCCAGGGCCATGGTCAGAAGCCCCGGTGTTCGGGCTGGGGCGCGGGCGCGGCGGGGGCGCCCAGGCGCCGGGCCACGGCGGCTTGCAGGTCATCGGCGAAGCTTTCCAGGCGGCCGGTGAACTTGCCCGCATCGATCGAGAATTTGTTGTAGGCGATATAGGCCGGAATGGCCGCCGCCAGGCCGATGGCCGTGGCGAACAGGGCCTCGGCGATGGCCGGAGCCACGGTGGTCAGATTGGTGTTGCCCGCCGCCGCGATGCGGCCGAAGGCGTTCATGATGCCCCAGACCGTGCCGAACAGGCCGATGAAGGGCGAGGCCGTGGCCACCACCGACAGCACGCCCAGCCCGTTCTCGATCCGCTGACCCTCGCGCGCGATCAGACTGTCCAGCGCCCGGTCGATCCGCGCCATCAGCAGATTGGCCTGATGCTCGTTCAGCGCCCCGCGCGCCCGCGCCTCTCGCCAGTCGGTCAGGGCGATGACCAGCATGCGCGGCAGCGGTTGGCTGGGGTCGGGTCCCGCCTGGGCCGCCACCTCCTCCAGCGACCGGCCCGAGCCGACGGCGCGCTCGAAGGCGTCGGCCTGGCGGTTCAGGGCGGCGAAGCGGGCGGCCTTGTCGATGATCACCGCCCACGACCAGATCGAGGCCCCGGCGAGACCCACCATCACGGCCTTGACCACCCAGTCGGCGGTCATGAACAGCTCGACGGGGTTCAGCATGGCGGCGTCGGCGGGCGTGGTCATGAAAGGTCCTGCGTCTCGTTCATCCCGATAGCGCCGGGACGGCGTGGCGGTTGTGTGGCGCCGGGTCTAGCGGGCCGTGGCGGTTGCGTCACGCCCTTGCGCCTGACAGGCGCGTGATCGGCTCAGCTTGCGGGCGCCAGCCACGGCCGGATTCGGTCGATCAGCCCCGCGGTCGGTCGCCGGGGCCGCCCGTCCAGATGGATGCACGCCGCCATCACATCGGCCGTGCACAGGGTTTCCTCGCCGCGCGTGATCGCCTGTTCGATGATCAGCCGGGGTCCCCTGATCGCCTCATAGCGGGTGCGCACCACCAGGGCGTCGTCGATGCGCGCGGGCTTGAGGAATCTGACGGTCATCTCGGCCACCACGAAGGCCAGCGGCGGCTGGGCCTCCAGCAGTTCGGCATGGCCGATCCCTGCGGCTCGCAGGAAGTCCGACCGCCCGCGCTCGAAATAGCGCAGATAGTTGGCGTGATAGACCAGGCCGGTGAAGTCGGTGTCCTCGTAATAGACCCGCACCGGCAGCCGGTGTTCACGGCCGGTGAACGCGCCCATGGTCGGCTGGTCGGTCATGCGGACTCCTGAGGCGTGCGGGCTGCCAGACCCAGCGAAATCGTCCAGCCGAGAGCCAGCGAGGCGCTGTAGCCGATGATCGCCTCTGGATAGTCGCCGAGGACCGCCGCCCCGACCAGCCCAATCCAGACCCCGGCCAGGACGAGGCGCTCGACGGCACGGGGACCGACGAGCAGGAAGGGTAGGGGCAGGGTCAGCAGGGCGATCCAGGCCACGCCGCCGAGAAGCGGGCTGATCGAAAAGGCGGTCTCCGCCGCCAACTCGACATAGGCCACGGGCGCCAGAGGGTCTGTTCGCGTGGCTGCCCACATGAGACCCACGACCGCGACGGTCGCGGCCAAGATGTCCGGCATGCGTCGTCGGACCACGGCGCACGCTGCTAATCCAAAGGCCAACGCCGCTGCGCCGGCCGCATCGGGCTGCAACGTCAGCAGCAGGGCGCTGATCATGACGAGTCCGACGGTCGCGGCGGCGGCCGGTCGCGCCGCATATAGCCAGATCATCGGCGGCAGGACGATCATGGCGGGCTGGATCAACAGCGGCCCGATCTTCAGCCACCGCCAAATGCCCTCCACATCGGGTCCGGTGAGCAGAGGCAGGCCGATGAGGATCGCACCCACGATCATGACCGACACGGCGAAGGTGCGACCAGCCGGTCGCTTTCCGCGCGCCAGGACGACTGCTCCAACTCCGCCGATCAGCAGGGATGATGCCTGAATCACGAGGCTGCTGGTCGGCGCGCCGACCGCCGTCATGACCGCCAGGCCCGCCGCTCCGGCGATGAACGCATAGAGCGCGAGTCCAATGCTTCTCATGCCGTAGGCCGCTGGGCGAAACCGGGGCAGTATCTGTCGCGCGTCTCGGCGAATTCGCGTGGCAGGGGGTCGTCGCCGAACAGGATGCGCTGGGGCCGCGAGACGAAGGCCACCGCCGCCTGCCCCGACCCGCGCGCCGCATAGCCGCATGACACGGCGCCTATGCCCGGTTCGATGTAGCGGACCTCGGCCCCCGGCCCCAGTTCGGCGCGCACCTGGCGCAGGGCGCGTTCGCCCGCGCTCTCGGGCCTGCGCCCCAGGCCGCCGTCCTGGGCCGCCCGCCACACGGCCACGGCGCCCAGAAGCAGGACCAGCACGCCCAGGGCGGCGATCAGACGGTCGGTCTGGCGGCGACGGTCGCTCATGGGCGGATCATGCCGGGCTTCGGCCCCACGGCAAGCCCTACTTGCCGCCAAACAGGTCGGAGGCTTGCGGCGTCTTGAGCGGTTCGGCCAGGCCCAGATGGGCGTAGGCGCGGGCGCAGGCCATGCGGCCGCGCGGGGTGCGCTGGATGAACCCCTGTTGCAGCAGGTAGGGTTCGATCACGTCCTCGACCGCGTCGCGGGCCTCGGCGATCGCCGCCGCCAGCGTGTCCATGCCCACCGGCCCGCCGCCGTAGTTCTCGATCAGGGCCTTCAGGAAGCGTCGGTCCAGGCTGTCCAGCCCCGCCTCGTCCACCTCCAGTCGGCTCAGGGCGCGGGCGGCCGCCAGGCGGTCGATGCGCGCGGCGGCCTCGGCGTCGGCGAAGTCGCGCACCCGGCGCAGCAGCCGCCCGGCCACGCGCGGGGTGCCCCGCGACCGCGCCGCGATCTCCAGCGCGCCATCCTCGGTCATGGCGGCGCCCAGTTTGCGCGCCGCGCCCATGACCACCTTGGTCAGGTCTTCGGGCGAATAGAACTCCAGCCGCAGCGGAATGCCGAACCGGTCTCGCAGCGGCGTCGCCAGCAGGCCCGCCCGCGTCGTCGCCCCGACCAGGGTGAAGGGCGCCAGGTCGATGCGCACCGAGCGCGCCGAGGGTCCCTCGCCGATGATCAGGTCCAGCACATGGTCCTCCATGGCCGGATACAGAATCTCCTCGACCGCCGGGGCCAGCCGGTGGATCTCGTCGATGAACAGGACGTCGCGCGGCTCCAGATTGGTCAGGATCGCCGCCAGGTCGCCCGCCTTGGCCAGGATGGGACCCGAGGTGGCGCGAAAGCCCACGCCCAGTTCGCGCGCCACGATCTGGGCCAAGGTCGTCTTGCCCAGCCCCGGCGGGCCGAACAGCAGCACGTGGTCCAGCGCCTCGGCCCGCCCGCGCGCCGCCTCGATAAAGACCTTCAGATTGCCCTTGGCCTGGGGCTGGCCGACGAATTCGTCCAGCGTCTGCGGCCGCAGGGCGCGGTCGTGGGCTTCGCCGGGGGCGGGCTGGCCCGAGATGATGCGGTCATCAGTCATGTCGACCCCGAGGGGCGAGCGGCGAGCAGTGCCAGTGAGCAAGGGGTGAGTATGCCGACGCGGGCTGGCTCACTGCTGCGCTCGCGTTTCACTCGCCGCTCCCTGTTCATCGCCCCAACTCCTGCAGCGCCGCCCGGATCACCGCCGACAGATCGGCGTCCTCGCCCAGGCGCAGCACGGCCTGGTCCACGGCCCGACGGGCGTTGACCTCGGCCATGCCCAGACCCAGCAGGGCCGACACCGCCTCGCCCGTCAGGCTGGGCGCGGCGGCCGAAATCGGCGTGGGCGCGCCGGGAGCCGAGGGGGTGAAGCTGGGGTCGCCCAGCGGCTTGCCCTTCAGCTCGGTGACGATGCGCAGCGCCAGTTTCGGTCCCACGCCGTTGGCGCGGGACACCGCCGCCTTGTCTTCGCGCGCCACGGCCTGGGCCAGCTCGCCGGGCGGCAGCACGTCCAGCACGCTCAGGGCCGCCTTGGGACCCACCCCCTGAATGCCGGTCAGGGTGGTGAAGGCGCGTCGGTCGTCGCGGCTCAGGAAGCCGTACAGGCGCGGGCCGCTCTCCTGGCTCCAATTCGTCTCGATATGCAGCACCGCCTCTTCGCCGGACGCCGGCAGTCGTTGCAGGGTCCGCGCTCCGCAGACCACGACATAGCCCACCCCGGCGCAGTCGATGACGCAATGGTCCGGCTCGACCTCGGCCAGAACGCCGCGAAGACGCCCGATCACGCCGCGACCCTCTTCATCTTGCGTAACTGCGCGTGGGTCAGGGCCACGGCCAGGGCGTCGGCGGCGTCGGCCTTCACCTCTCCGGCGGCGGGCAACAGGCGTCTGACCATGAAGGCGATCTGGCTCTTGTCCGCATGGCCGGCGCCGACCACGGCCTTCTTGATCAGGTTCGGCGCATATTCCGCCACCGCCAGGCCGCGCCGCGCCGGGGCCAGCATGACCGCCGCCCGCGCATGGCCCAGCTTTAACGTCGAGACGGGATTCATGTTGACGAACACCTCTTCGATCGCCGCCTCGTCGCAGGCGTGGGCGGCGCAGACCTCCGTGACCGCCTCCAGCAGATGCAGCAGCCGCTCGCTGAAGGGCGCGGTCTCGGGCGGGCTCACGACGCCGTGCGCGATCCAGCGCAGCCGCGACCCCCCGGCCGCGATCACGCCCCAGCCGGTGCGCCGCAGACCGGGGTCCAGCCCCAGGATTCGAGTCGTTTCGTTCGCCATCCGTTCCAGTCATGCCGCAAACAAGGTTGACGGACAATGACCGGATGTCGCCGCTGACCCTATTCGTCGCGGGGGATGATCGAAAAGGCGACCAGATCGATGCGTTCCGACAGTCGTTCGCATAGGCGATCGACCTTCAGCGGCGTCGGTCCTCGGGCCTTGACGCCCTGTTCGTGGTCCTGACCGTGACGGCTGACGACGTGACCGATGCGGATCGGCGAGAGGTCGAACTCGGCCAGCAGGTCCCTCAGGGCCTTTTCGCTCGGCGCCTGGCCGCGCGTCCAGGTCAAGGTGATGTCCAGCACGGCGATGTGCGGCAGACGCGCGTCCAGCAGGCGCAGGCCGGCCAGGACGGTCAGGGTGGCTCCGGCCCCTATCAGGGCCAGCTCGGTCATGCCGACGCCGAACAGGATGCCGATGGCCGAGGTGGTCCACAGCGACGCCGCCGTGGTCAGCCCCATGACCGAAAAGCCCTCGCGAAAGATCACGCCCGCACACAGAAAGCCGATGCCGGTCAAAAGGCCATGCGCCATCCGCGTCGGGTCGATCACCACATTCTGGCCGGGCAGGGCGATGAAGTCCCAGGTCGCCTGATGCATGGCCCCCAGCATCAGGATGCAGGAGGTCAGACACACCAGGATATGGGTGCGAAATCCCGCCGGATGGCCGCGATAGGTGCGCTCCATGCCGATCAGGCCGCCCGTGACCATGGCCGCTCCGATCGGCCAAACCAGGTTCAGGTCGAGATGCAATTTTCGCTCCGCAAACTGACGAATCGCCAGCCTACGCTCGCGTCTCGCCAGACCGCAAGCCGCTCACGCATCGCGGCGCCTTACCCCGCGTATTTCGCCAGGTCCTCGTCCGAGACGTCCTCGTTGGAATAGACGGCCGAGACATCGTCTTCGGCGTCCAGCGCATCCAGCAGCTTCATCAGCGTGCCGACCGCCTCGCCCTCCACGGGAACCTCGGACTGGGGCTTCCAGACGATGGCCGTCGATTTCGGATCGCCCAGGATCTTGGACATGGCCTCGGCCACCTCGTTCAGGTCTTCGAAGGCGGTCCAGATGGTGTGGCCCGGCGCATCCTCATAGATGTCGGGCTTGACCAGATCGCTCTCGACGTCCTGCGCCCCGGCCTCGATGGCGGCCTCCATCACGGCGTCCTCGGCGCCGGCCTCGGCGGCGTAGGTGATCTTGCCGACGCGGTCCCACATGAAGGCCACCGAATTCATCTCGCCCAGCGCCCCGCCGTTCTTGGCGAAGGCGGCGCGGACGTTGGCGCCGGCGCGGTTGCGGTTGTCGGTCAGCACCTCGACGATCACGCCGACGCCGCCGGGGCCGCGGCCCTCGTAGCGGATCTCCTCCATCGTATCGACATCGCCGGCGATGGCCTTCTTGATCGCCCGGTCGATGTTGTCCTTGGGCATGGACTCGGCCTTGGCGTTGTTCACCGCCAGGCGCAGGCGCGGGTTCATGGCCGGGTCCGGCATGCCCGACTTGGCCGCCACGGTGATGTCGCGCGACAGTTTGGAGAACAGCTTGGAGCGCACCGCGTCGGCGCGACCCTTACGGTGCATGATGTTCTTGAATTTGGAATGGCCGGCCATGAAGGGTCTCTGTCTTGGGCGCTAACGCTCGCGCCGCGGGGGGAGCGGCTTGAGCGCGCCACGCGGGCGCGGCCCGTCTAACCTAGAGCGCGCGTCCTGTCACGGTCACGGAACTGCAAGGGTTTGCGGCCTATGAGTTCGCCGAACCAGGAGAGGACGCCATGGGCGCCGAAGACGTTCTGATCGACGACGACATCTATGACGACGACCTGCATGGCGACTATGCCGAGGCCGATATCGTCGAATGGTACGAGGCCCGGCCCGTGACGGTGTCGACCGCGGTCGCCACCGGCTCCATCGTCGCGGCCTTCGCCCTGGGCGTCCTGACCGCCGTTGGCGTTCTGGCCCTGACGGGGCGACTGGAAGACTAGAGCGGGACTCTCCCCGCCTGTTCGGGGAGGGAGGGGTCAGGCGCTCAGCCCCTCTGCGAACGTCAGCAGCCGGTCGGGAATCGCCACCGGCCGCATCGTCTCGCGCGTCACCATGACGTGGACGAAAAAGCCCTCGGCGCTGGCCTGATCCTCGTCATTCCTGAACAGTCCGACCTCATAGCGGATGCTCGAGGTCCCGATGCGGCCCACGCGCACGCCGGCATGGATCACATCGGGATAGGCTGCCGAGGCGTGATAGCGACAGCCGCTTTCGACCGCCAGGCCGATCACCGCGCCGCCCGTCACGTCCAGCAGCCCGCTCTCGATCAGCAACTGGTTCACCGCCGTGTCGATGAAAGCGTAATAGACGACGTTGTTGACGTGGCCATAGGCGTCGTTGTCGGCCCAGCGCGTCGTCAGGGCGACGAAGCGGGCGTAATCGGCCCTGCGGCCTCGCGGCGCCCTGTCGCTCATCGGAAACTCCTTTGGCCGACGACGCGGCCGCGCGGGATCAGCAGTCGCCCAAGGCCGCCGGACGGGCGCGAACCCGTCCGGCTTCACACGGGTTCAGCGCAGACTGCGGGCCACGCCGTCCAGGGTCGATTTCAGGGCCGCCAGGCGACGTCCGGCCGCGGCGTCGGGACCCCGATCAGGCAGGCCGCGCCCCAGGTCGGCCAGGGTCGCGGCCAAGGCGGCGTCCTTCTGACCCGCCTCGACGCGCGCGGTCGCCTGGGTCAGGGCTTCCGTCTGGCGATCCAGCACCGCCGGGGTCAGGGCTTCCTGACGGCGAAGCTGGTCGACATAAGCCTGGGCCACGATCGGGTGATCGGGCCAGGTGACCGGCTCCTGCCGCTGTGGATTGAAGGTCCGGCCCTGGTCGCCCAGAGCGGCGGCGGCGATCTCGGCGGCGCTCAGAAATGCGCTGGGCTGCAAGGCGAAGATGTCCAGGCCGCGCGCGATCTCGCTGCCGTAGATGCGCCCGTCATACCAATAGGTCGACCAATAGCCGCCCAGGATGGCGTGTTCGGCGTTGATCGGACCCCGATCGAAATAGGCGATCTCGACCGGGTGGGCGGAATCGGTGAAGTCCATCACCGACAACCCGCCCTGGTACCAGGCCTGGACGAAGAGGTCGCGGCCGGGAACCGGCACGATGGAGCCGTTGTGGGCGACGCAGTTCTCCTGGTCCGTCTGGGGGGCGGACATCTTGTAATAGCTGCGGAACTCCAGCTTGCGGTCGACGATGTCGTAGATGGCGTCCGCCCCCCAGGTCTTGGGATCCTGGACGCGGCAGCGCGGTCGCGAACCGCCGCCCCACTCGTCGGTGAACAGCACCTTTGTGCCGTCGTTGTTGAAGGTGGCGGAATGCCAATAGGCGAAGCCGTTGTCGGTCACCGCATCGATCCGTCGCGGATGGCGCGGGTCGCTGATGTCGAAGATCAGTCCGTTGCCCGAACAGGCGCCCGCCGCGAGGTTGCGGCTGGGGAAGACGGTGATGTCGTGGCAATGGTCGGTGCGGCTGGTGGTCTGGGTGCCTTCGCCGTGATCGCCGCCCTGCCACAGGCCGGCAATGCGGCCGCTGGCCGAATCGGCGAAGACGCGCGGGCTGTCGATGATCCGCGCGCGCGACGGATCGGCCACGGGAATCTCCACCACGTCGACGCGGAACAGGGCGGTGCGCTCATCGCCCGACACTGCGCCCACGCATCCGGCCAGTTCGCGTTCGTCGCGGATCGACGCCGTGCCCGAGACATAGACGATGATGTTGCGTTCGTCCGAGGCGACCACCGAATGGGTGTGCGACCCGCGGCAGGTCTGAACCTGGCCGACCTGGACCGGCGCGCGCGGCTGACTGATGTCGAAGATGCGCAGACCGCGGAACCGCTCGGCGCTGACGTCCTCGGCGATCCCCTGGCGGCCGCAGTCGACGCGGGCGCTGGTCTGTTCCACCGACATGATCAGCAGATTGCCGACGATGGAGACGTCTCCCTGGCCGCCCGGACAGACGACCGAGCTGAGCAGTCGCGGCTGGTCGCCCTCGCCCAGCCGATACAGGTTGAAGCCGTGATAGCTGCCGACGGCCATCAGGTCGCCAGAGAAGGCCATGTCGGTGTTGGCGAAGCTGAGGAAGGGCGAACGCTTGCCGAAACCGGCGGCCGGGTCCTCGTCACGTTCGGCCTGCGCACTGGCGCGGGCTTCGGGCGGCAGGGGCGGCGGCAGGCCGGCGGGGTTCTCGGGATCGAAGAACCCCGGCGGCTTGGGCAGGGTGGCGACCAGGCTCAGGTTCTCGACCGCCTGGCCAGCGTCGGTGAAGCCCGCCGTGAGATTGGCGCGCGGATCCTCGGTCAACTGGCGCAGCATGGCGGTCATGCGCCGGATCTCGCCCTGCTGCTCGTTCTGAACGTCGGTGACGAACTCGAACAACACCGGATCATAGGCCGAGCCGGACCGCTCCAGCAGGGTCTTGACCATCTCCACCGCGCCTTCGTGGTGGGCGATCATCAGCGTCAGGAACTGACGGTCGAAGTCGACGCCGTTGGCCGCGGCCAGGGCCGCCATCTGCTCGGGGGTGGCCATGCCCGCCATCGTGCCGTGTCCCGGCGTCGGGCCGTGGCCGTCGTGACCTGTCGCGCCATGGCTCATGTCGTGGCTCATCCCGGCCATGCCGCCCTGGGTCGGGTCGGGGGCCTCGGCGCCGCGTTCGCGCAGCCACCGCTGCATGAAGGCGATCTCATCGGCCTGGGCGGCGTTGATGCGTCCGGCCGCGTCGATCACGCCCTGCCGATTGGTGCGGCCCTGAACCAGGTCGGCCATCTGCACCGCCTGATGGTGGTGAAGGATCATGTCCTGCATGAAACGGACGTCGTCGGCCGAAAAACGGTTGTTGGCCAGGGTCGCGGCGTCCGTGGGCGACAGGGTTTGCGGCGCCTGTCCCGGTGCGCCGGGCTGCACGATCGGCGCCTCTTGCGCCAGCGCCGGAGCGGCGCCGGCGAGCGCTGCGACGGCGCAACCTACCAACAGGCGAATACGGACGGATCGACCGAACATGGCGAGTCTCCCTGAATGTGACAGGCCGCCAGACTGGCCCCCGCATGCGCCGCCTGGCAAGTCTGGTGTCAAAAAAAGGGCGAAATCTTGGATGCGAGCAGGCGTCTCGCGGTCACCCCGCCCGGTTCCGCACCAGATCGTCCACCACCGCCGGGTCGGCCAATGTCGAGGTGTCGCCCAAACTCTCCAGCTCTCCCTCCGCGACCTTGCGCAATATCCGCCGCATGATCTTGCCCGACCGCGTCTTGGGCAGGCCCGGCGCCCACTGGATGACGTCGGGCGCGGCTATGGGTCCGATCTCGGCGCGGACGTGTTTGATCAGGTCGGCTCGCAGCGCCTCGCTCGGCTCCACCCCGGCCTTCAGGGTGACATAGGCGTAGATGCCCTGGCCCTTGATGTCGTGGGGGAAGCCGACCACCGCCGCCTCGGCCACGGCGTCGTGGGCCACCAGGGCGCTCTCCACCTCGGCGGTGCCCATGCGATGGCCCGAGACGTTGATGACGTCGTCGACCCGGCCGGTGATCCAATAGTATCCGTCTTCGTCGCGGCGGCAGCCGTCGCCGGTGAAATACCGGCCCGGATAGGTCGAGAAATAGGTGTCGAAGAAGCGCTGCGGATCGCCATAGACGGTTCGCATCTGCCCCGGCCAACTGTCGGTGAGGCACAGATTGCCCGATACGGCGCCCGCCAGCGGCGCGCCCTCGGCGTCCACGATCTCCAGTTCGACGCCGGGCAGGGGCTTGGTCGCCGACCCCGGCTTCAGCTCGGTCGCGCCAGGCAGGGGCGAGATCAGGATTCCGCCCGTCTCGGTCTGCCACCAGGTGTCCACGATCGGCAGCCGCCCCTCGCCGACCACCTCGTGGTACCAGCGCCAGGCCTCCGGGTTGATCGGTTCGCCCACCGTGCCCAGCAGGCGCAGCGACGTGCGGCTGGCGGCCTTCACCGGCCCGTCGCCCTCGCGCATCAAGGCCCTCAACGCCGTGGGCGCGGTGTAGAAGACGTCGACCTGATGTTTGTCGATCACCCGCCAGAACCGGCTGACGTCGGGATAGTTGGGCACGCCCTCGAACATCAGGGTCGTCCCGCCGTTGGCCAGCGGGCCATAGACGACATAGGAGTGACCCGTCACCCAGCCCACGTCGGCGGTGCACCAGAAGACCTCGCCCGGCCGGTGGTCGAACACGATCTCATGGGTCCAGGCCGCCCAGAACAGGTATCCGCCGGTGGTGTGCAGAACCCCCTTGGGCCTTCCCGTCGATCCCGAGGTGTAGAGGATGAACAGCGGGTCCTCCGCGTTCATCGGCTCGGGCGGGCAGTCGGCCTTCACCCGCGCGGCCTCCAGAGCGTAGTCGTGGTCGCGGTCGGCGTCCATCGGCACGTCGGCGCCGGTGCGCCGGATCACCAGCACCGAGGTCACGCCCGAAACCTTCTTCAGCGCCGCATCGACATTGGCCTTCAACGGCACGGTCCGGCCGCCGCGCAGACCCTCGTCGGCGGTGATGATCACGGTCGAGCCGCAGTCCTCAATCCGCCCGGCCAGGCTGTCGGGCGAAAAGCCGCCGAACACCACCGAATGCACCGCCCCGATGCGCGCGCAGGCCAGCATGGCGTAGGCCGCCTCGGGGATCATCGGCAGATAGAGGGTGACCCGGTCGCCCTTGGCGACGCCATGCGCCTTCAGCACATTGGCCATGCGGCACACCTGGGCGTGCAGTTCGCCAAAGCTCACCGCCTTGGACTCCGCCGGATCGTCGCCTTCCCACAGGATGGCCGTCTCGTCGCGCCGCGTCGCCAGGTGCCGGTCGATGCAGTTGGCGCTGACGTTCAGCACCCCGTCCCAGAACCAGCGGATGCGGAAGTCGTCGGCGTGGAAGGACACGTCCTTGATCCCGGTCGGCGGGGTGATCCAGTCCAGCCGCCCGGCCTTTTCGGCCCAGAAGGCGTCGGGTTCGCGCCGCGCCGCCTGGCGCGCCGCCGCATAGGCGTCCCGGTCCATGTGCGCCCTGGCCGCGACCTTGGGATCGACCGGATAGATGTCGCGCTCGCTCATGCGTTCTGCTCCAGAATGGTCTCGACCTCGGCCCGCGTCGGCAAGGACGACTGCGCGCCCGGCCGCGTCGCCGCCAAGGCCCCGGCGGCGCAGGCGAAGATCAGGGCCTCCTCCGGCTCCATGCCTTCCACAAGGGCCACGGTGATGGCCCCGACGAAACCGTCTCCGGCCCCGGTGGCGTCGACCGCCGTCACCCTGGGCGGGGTCGCGCGGGCCTGTTCGACGCCGCGATGGTAAAGGGTCGCGCCCCGTGCGCCGCGCGTGATCACCACCCGGCCGCCGCCGTGATGCAGCGCCTCGCCGTAAAAGGCCGCCTCGGTCTCGTTGACCACGATCAGGTCGGCGCGCCGCAAAAGGCTTTCCGACACGGGGGCGGCCGGGGCCAGATTGGCGCAGACGAAGCCCGTCGCCCGGCCGACCGCCGCCTCCACCGTGTCGATCGGCAACTCCAACTGCACGATCAGCGGCGTCTCGATCCGCTGGGGCAACTGCTCGGGGGTCGCCGCGTGATTGGCCCCGGCCGCGACCACGATCTGGTTCTCGCCCGTCGGGTCCACGGCGATCAGCGCCACGCCGGTCGCCAGGGCGTCGTCCGCGACCACCGCGCCGACATCGACGTCGGCCTGGACCAACAAAGCCAGGGCCTCCTCGGCCAGGGCGTCGCGCCCGACCCGTCCGATCATGGCCACGTCCGCGCCCAGCCGCTGCGCCGCCAGGGCCTGATTGGCGCCCTTGCCGCCCGGATGCCGCGCCAGGGTCGCCCCGGTCACCGTCTCGCCGGGCGCGGGCAGGCGGGGACCCGTCGCCACGAAGTCCAGGTTGATGGAGCCGACCACGGTGATCGCCGTCATGACGCGGCCCTCTTCAGGGTGTCGGTGATCAGGTCGAACACCCCCTGGCCGTCGGCCGTCACAGCCCAGCGATGCCGCGCCCGAGCCGGATCGACCCGGAACTCCACCGCCGTGTGGCCGCGCGTCAGTTCCGAGCGCGTCTCCACCTGAATGTCGCAAGGTCTCAACTCGAACAGTTCGGGCCGCATCAGCCAGGCGACCGTGCAGGGGTCGTGCACCGGCGGGGCGTCCCAGCCGACGATCCTGCGCTCGACCGCTTGCGAGAACCGCATCATGGCCGCCGCCCAGCGCGCGCTGTCGCTGTCGATCGCCTCGATCGCCGCGATCCGGGCGTCGGTGGCGCGCACCTGATGGGTCGCGTCCAGACCGAACATCGCCACCTCGCAGTCCGACGCCAGCACCTCGGCCGCCGCGTCGGGATCGGCCCAGACGTTGAACTCGGCCGAGGCGGTGATGTTGCCGCCCTCGCTGCGCGCCCCGCCCATGATCGAGACCGGCCCCAGCCGCCGCGCCAACGCCGGTTCCTCGCGCAGGGCCAGGGCCAGGTTGGTCATCGGTCCCATGACCGCCAGGGCCACGGATTTCTCAGGCCGCGCCATAACCAGGTCGATGATGGCCTGGGCCGCATGGCCTTCGCTCAACGGCGCCTGCGGCTCGAACGGCGCGGCGTCGCCCAGCCCCTCGGCGCCGTGGAACTCGCCCGCTCCGGCCGGATCGCGGACCAGGGGCCTGTCGGCTCCGGCGAAGACCGGCACGTCCCCGCGCTCGGCGACCTGGCGCAGGATGCGGGCGTTCCGGCTGGTCGCCGACACTGGCACATTGCCGCCCACGGCGGTGATCGCCAGCACCTCCAGCTCGGGCGCATTGAGCGCCAGCATCAGTCCCACGGCGTCGTCCACGCCGGGGTCGCAGTCGATGATCAGGGCATGTCTTTTCACATCGCCAGCATTGGCCCGTGCCGTCGTCGGCCGCAACCGTGGACGTAGGTCAGCCGATCGAGCGACGGCGTTGAAGATACAGGGCCGCTCCTGTGGCCATAAGGCCCGCGAACAGGATCATGGCCCATTCCGACAGGGTGGGCACCGGGGTCGGCGGCAGAAGGTAGCTCACGCCGCCGTCCATCTCGCGGGGTTGCGCCGGGGTATTGAAGGCGGTCTGCAGACCTGTTCCGCGTCGGATCGACAGGGCGGCGTCCGAAGCTTGGACGGAGCCGACCGGGTTTGCCGTGCCCCGATAATAAACAGCCTGATCCGCTTCGATGTAGAAGGCGTAGGTGGAGCCGGCGGTCAGGGGCACGCTGATCGCAGGCAGCGTTTGGCGTCCGCCGCCCGCCGTCGCGCCCGTCGCCAACAACGTCCAGCCGATGGACGAAGTTTCAAAGCCGACATGAGTTCCTGGGCGTCCCCAGATGCGCACGGGACCGGGCAGGATATTGTGGGTCAGCCCGACGATCGTCAGGTTCTGGCTCGCCGTCACATCGAACATGTAGCCGTTGAAGCTCGAAAAACCGCCGCCGGGACCGCCGTCGAGAAAGGTCTGGGCGCGCACGCCGGACGCCGTTCCGACCGATATCAAGACAACCAGGAACGCTGCCGCCAACCATTTGAACATTAATGGTCCTCCGTTGGACGGCCAGAAATCGTCTTTCCTCGCCATTTGTCAAACATGGGGCGGTTCATCAGGGGCAGATGGTTGGACTGGACGGCCCCTGGGTCGCCAGGGTGTCGGCGCCCTGCTCCAGGGCGTCGCCCAGCAGGAACTCCAACTTGCGCGTCCTGCTGCCGCTCCCGGCCGGGCCGGTGCAGTCGTCGCGCTTGATCCATGGGTCCAGGCCCAGTTCCTCGGACAATCGGGGCAGGGGTTCCAGCGGCGTCGGCAGGCGGGCCAGGCGGACGCGGGGAAAGCGGGCCGGATGGAGGGTCTTCAATCCTCGTCGATCTGCACCGGCGCCGTCGCCGGCTTCGGGCCGCCGGCCAGGGCGGCGTCCAGGGCGGCCTTGTCCAGACCCTTCTCCCATTTCGCCACCACCACGGTCGCGACGGCGTTGCCGATGAAGTTGGTCAGGGCGCGGCACTCGCTCATGAAGCGGTCGACGCCCAGAATCAGCGCCATGCCCGCCACCGGCACGCTGGGAACCACCGCCAGGGTCGCCGCCAGGGTGATGAAGCCCGCACCCGTCACCCCCGCCGCCCCCTTGGACGACAGCATGGCCACCGCAAGCAACAGGATCTGCTGACCCAGGCTCAGATCGATGCCGCAGGCCTGGGCGATGAACAGGGCGGCCAGGGTCATATAGATGTTGGTGCCGTCCAGATTGAAGGAATAGCCGGTGGGCACCACCAGCCCGACCACCGACCGGTCGCAGCCCGCGCGCTCCATCTTGTCGATCAGGCTGGGCAGGGCGGCTTCCGAGCTGGAGGTGCCCAGCACCAGCAGCAGCTCCTCCTTCAGATAGCGGATCAGCTTCAGGATCGAGAAGCCGTTGGCCGCCGCCACCGCGCCCAGCACCCCCAGAACGAAGATGATCGCGGTGACGTAGAAGGTCGCCACCAGGGCGGCCAGATTGATGATCGAGGCGATGCCGTATTTGCCGATGGTGAAGGCGAAGGCGCCGAAGGCCCCGATGGGCGCCGCCTTCATCAGGATGCCGACCAGTTTGAACATGGCCTCCGACAGGCTCTCCAGCACTGTCATGACCGGCTTGGCGCGGTCCCCGATCATGGCCAGGGAGACCCCGAACAGGATGGAGAAGAACAGCACTTGCAGAATCTCGCCGCCCGCGAACGCCCCCACCACCGTCTCGGGGATGATGTTCATCAGAAAGCCGACGATGGTCGTGTCGTGGGCCTTGGCCGCGTATTGCGCCACCGCGGCCGGGTCCAGGGTCGCGGGATCGACATTCATGCCCGCGCCGGGCCGCGCGACGTTGGCGACGATCAGACCGACGATCAGGGCCAGGGTCGAGAAGGTCAGGAAATAGGCGAAGGCCTTGGCCGCCACCTTGCCCACCCTGCTCAGGTCCCTGAGGTGGGCGATGCCCACCGACACCGTCAGGAAGATCACTGGGGCGATGATCATCTTCACCAGGCGGATGAAGGCGTCGCCCAGCGGCTTCAACTGCTCGCCCAGCCCCTTGTACGGCTCGCCGTCCGGCCCGACCCCGCTGGGATAGAAATAGCCGATCGCCGCGCCCAGGATGATGGCCACGATCACTTGCAGATACAGGTGCGACCACCAGGGCGGCGTCTTCACCGGCGTTCCTGTGTCGGGCGAAACGCCCGGTGCGGCCTTGATCATGCGGTTTCCCCCGAGGCTTCGCCCCATGTTCGTCGCATCCGAACGGCGTCCTCATCGCCTCTTATGCGGTGATCCTTCACAGGTCCCAAGCCCCATGATCGCACCGGCCGCCCGGTTGAAACGCTACCCGCCCGGTCTCAGCCAGCCGGCTCATGCACATGGCGAGGCCCATCTGTCGCTGGTCCTGGCGGGCGGGTTCGAAGAGAAGACGGGTCTCGGCGGCGACCGCCTCGCCGTGGCCGGGGTCGTCGGCCTGCGCCCCCAGGGCCTGCGCCACGCCGTCCGTTTCGCCGACGTCGGCGCCCTGGTCCTGACCTTCGCCTCTCCCGCGCGCGGCGACGGCGGCGCAGTCATTTCCGATCCCGCCTGGTCGCCGGTCCTGGCGCGCCGCCATCTGCGTCGCCTGGTTCCCCTGTTGCTGGAAGGCGGCGAACCAGGCGTCGAGGCGGTCTGGGACCTTCTGGCCCTTTGCCACGCTGGTGGCGACGATCGGGCGCGCCCCGATCCCTGGCTGCGCACCGTCCGCCAGCGCCTGGTCGAAGCCCCGGGCCAGACGCGCCTGACCGATCTGGCCCATGCGGCGGGGCGACATCGCGTCCACCTGGGCCGGGCTTTCCTGGCCGCCTTTGGCGAGACGCCGTCCGCCTTCCGTCGCCGCGCCATGCTGGACCGCGCCCTGTGCCTGACCGCCCAGGGCCTGCCCGCCGTTCTGGCCGCCGTCGATGCGGGCTTTTCGGATCAGAGCCATTTCAATCGCGCCTGCCGCGATCTCTATGGCCTGCCGCCCGTCCGCCTGATGGCCCGGGCGGCCTGACCGGCGGGTTGCATCCGTCCAAGACGACGCCCGTCGCGCGCCCCAGTCTGGCCCGCGAACACGGAGACCCCCTTCATGCGCCGCGCCTTTCTGATCGCCCTTCTCGCCGCCACGCCCCTGTCCAGGCCGGTCGCCGCCCAGACGCCCGAGCCCGCCGTCGCGCCCGCCCCGCCCAGCGACGAGACCGTGCTTCGCGCGGCCCGGACCGTGCTGGCCCTGGCCCAGGCCGCCCAGGCCCAGCCGGGCGCCTCTCCGGCCCTGTCGGTGGTCCTGGTCCAGCGCGGCCAGCCGCCGATGATCTGGACCCAGGGCCGCCTGTCCGCCGACCCTGTCTCTGCTTCGGCCACGGACGACACCCCCTTCTATATCGCCTCCCAGACCAAGGCCTTCCTGGGCCTGCTGGCGGTCAAGCTGGACGCCCAGGGCGTCTTCGCCCTGGACCAGACAATGGCCGATGTCTGGCCGGACCTGACCCTGCCCGATGGCGTCGATCCGAAGGCCGTCACCTTTCGCCAACTGCTCAGCCACCAGGCCCCGTTCGAGACCGCGGCCCTGTCGTTCCGCACGGCCTACAGCGATCGCGTGCCCGCCGCCGACTATGGGCGGCTGATGCAGGCGGGATCGACGGCCCGTCCGGCGGGCTTCCGATATTCGAACCTCGGTTATCTGGTGTACGCCGCCGCCCTGGAGCTGGAGACCGGGCGCGACTGGCGCGACTGGCTGGACCAGGCCCTGTTCCAGCCGCTGGGCATGACCCGCTCGGGCGCCCGCGCCAGCCGTTTCGACGACCTGCCCGTCTATCACCGCTGGATGGGCGAGCGCGGCTGGGATGTGTTTCCAGGCAAACCCGATGACTTGATGCACGCCGCCGGCGGCCTGGTCGTCTCGCCCCATGACATGGCTCGCTGGCTACAGGTTCAACTGGGCGCCGCGAACGACGCCGTCCGCCCCGAATGGGTGACCACGGCCCAGACCCCCGTGGTCGCCGCCGACATCCAGGGCGATGTCCTGCCGTGCCAGGGTTACGCCCTGGGCTGGAACATCTGCCGTATCGGCGGCGTCGATGTGCGCATCCATGGCGGCGCCTATACGGGCATGCGTTCGGCCATGGCCGTCTCGCCCGAACTGGGCGTCGCCATCGCCGTCTTCTCCACCAGCGACAGTCTGACCGGCGGCCTCGGCCAGACCCTGATCCAGGCTCTCTTCGAGACCGTCCAGAACACCGGCTTCGCCGTCCCGACGGCCCAGACCTTCGGCGACCAGTACGCCGCGCGCCTGGCGAGCTTCGGCCAGCGCCGCATGGCCCAGGTCGATCAGCGCCGCGCCGAGGCCCAGTGGGCCGGCTGGGCCTGGCGCCCCTCGGCCGCCGCCCGCGCGGCCTATGCGGGCCGCTATCGGCATCCGACCTTCGGCGACTTCGAGGTCACGACCGACGGCGAGACCGTTCACGCCCGTCTGGGCGTCGTCGATCATGTCCTGGAACCCGCCGCGCCCGACCTGTTCGGCGTCGCCGACGGCGCGGCCGACCCACCCGCGCCCTTGCATTTCGAGCGCGCCGGCGGACGTGTGACCGCCCTGGTCTGGGACGACGAGCGGTTCGAGCGGCTGGACTGACGATCCGCTCGCGCCTATCGTCCGCGCGTTCTCTGGGGGGCGGCGCCTGAGCCGCTGAGATTGGGGTGATCCCCTGACCCGTCGAACCTGATCCGGGTCATGCCGGCGAAGGGATGAGACGCCTGGCTCCCCAACGGAGTCCGACCTCGCCGTCGTCGGCGGACCCTCTGCAACGCCAGAGGCCGCCATGAACGTCCACATCCCGACCACCCCCGCCGAACCCGATGCGGCCCTGGCTCAAGCAGAGAGCGACCGCCAGACAAGCAAGGCCGACCTGGCCCTGGCCGACGCCAAGAAGCGGGTCGAGGCGGCGGCGGGATCGATCCCCACCGGTCCCCGCCCCGGCGGCAGAAAGGTCTATGCGTCGGGCGTGCTCTTTCCCGACATCCGCGTGCCCTTCCGCGAGATCGCGGTTCACCCCAGCGCCAACGAGCCGCCGGTCACCGTCTATGATCCCTCCGGTCCCTATACCGACCCGGACGCGGCCATCGACATCACCCGGGGCCTGGCCGAGACCACCGGCCATTGGCGCATCGCCCGCGGCGACGTCGAGATCGAGACCGCCCCGCGTCAGGTCCGCCCCGAAGACAACGGCGGGGCCTCGGGCAAGCACCTGGCCCCGGCCTTCGACGACAGCCGCCGCATCATCTATCGCGGCGTCGCCGGCCGCCCGGTCACTCAGTTGGAATACGCGCGCAAGGGCGTCGTCACGCCCGAGATGGAATATGTCGCCATCCGCGAAAACCTGCGCCGCGACCAGACCCGCGACTGGATCCGCGACGGCGAAAGCTTCGGCGCCGAAATCCCCGACTTCGTGACACCCGAGTTCGTGCGCGACGAGGTCGCCCGCGGCCGCGCCATCATCCCGGCCAACATCAACCACCGCGAGGTGGAGCCGATGGCCATCGGCCGCAACTTCCTGGTCAAGATCAACGCCAACATCGGCAATTCGGCCGTCCTGTCGTCGGTCGCCGACGAGGTGGACAAACTGGTCTGGGCCACACGCTGGGGCGCCGACACGGTCATGGACCTGTCGACGGGTCGCAACATTCACAACATCCGCGACTGGATCGTCAGGAACAGCCCGGTCCCCATCGGCACCGTGCCCATCTATCAGGCGCTGGAAAAGGTCGGCGGCGTGGCCGAGGACCTGACCTGGGAGGTGTTCCGCGACACCCTGATCGAACAGGCCGAGCAGGGGGTGGACTATTTCACCATCCACGCTGGGGTGCGCCTGCCCTTCGTGCCCCTGACCGCCAGCCGCGTCACCGGCATCGTCTCGCGCGGCGGCTCGATCATGGCGAAATGGTGCCTGGCCCATCACCGCGAGAGCTTCCTCTACGAGCATTTCGCCGAGATCTGCGACATCATGCGCGCCTATGACGTCAGCTTCAGCCTCGGCGACGGCCTGCGCCCCGGCTCCATCGCCGACGCCAATGACGCGGCCCAGTTCGCCGAACTGCGCACCCTGGGAGAGTTGACCCGCGTCGCCTGGGATCACGGCTGTCAGGTGATGATCGAAGGTCCCGGCCATGTGCCGATGCACAAGATCAAGGCCAATATGGATGAACAGCTCAAACACTGCGGCGAGGCGCCGTTCTACACCCTGGGACCGCTGACCACCGATGTGGCGCCCGGCTATGACCACATCACTTCGGCCATCGGCGCGGCCATGATCGGCTGGTTCGGCACGGCCATGCTCTGCTACGTCACGCCGAAAGAGCACCTCGGCCTGCCCGACCGTCAGGACGTCAAGGACGGGGTCATCACCTACAAGATCGCGGCTCACGCCGCCGACCTGGCCAAGGGCCACCCCGCCGCCCGCGCCTGGGACGACGCGCTCAGCCGCGCGCGGTTCGAGTTCCGCTGGGAAGACCAGTTCAACCTGGGTCTCGACCCCGAAACGGCCCGCCAGTACCACGACGAGACCCTGCCCAAGGAAGCCCACAAGACCGCCCACTTCTGCTCCATGTGCGGTCCCAAATTCTGCAGCATGAAGATCAGCCAGGACATCCGCGACGCGGCGCGCGGCCAGAACGACGCGGGCGCTTCGCTGGCGGTGGATCAGGCCGAGGCGGGGATGCGGGAGATGAGTGAGAAATTCCGCGCCGGGGGCGGGGTGGTGGAGGTGAAGGTGTGAGGTCGCTTGACCTGTGACTTCCGAGCGTCAGGATACCGTTCATAGGGATTCCTGATGGCTACCAGAACGATCTTTTTTGCCTTCGCGGGCGTGGACCCGTTGATCTCTTCCACGATTCAAAACGCCTGCAGGAAGTCCTGCACAGGGACAGCGAAGTTTGTCCCGTGGAGGGCACGCGATCTATCCGGCCAACCCATCGACCGTGGCGTTGCCAGTTGGGTGGAGGAGGCCGATGCTGTCTTCGCGGACATTTCCTTCGTAAACCATAACGTTACCTTCGAAATCGCCTTCGCGATCGCGCTGGGTAAGCCCGTTTATTTGGTGCGGTACGCCGCCAGCAACTGGGCCGAGATTGACGTGCCCCTGAGAATTTCCTCCACGCGGAGCTAGAGTCCGGCCCTTGAAAGGACGGACGGAATGAAACGAGCGAGATTCACGGAAGAGCAGATCATCGGGATCCTGCGGGAGAACGAGGCCGGC
>Ga0209571_1000065_pt1 | contig 265708 bp, 275 predicted proteins | sample EBPBio102011_DNA_FD_185866 | JGI IMG/M metagenome (GOLD analysis project Ga0209571, IMG submission 185866) | Wastewater treatment Type I Accumulibacter community from EBPR Bioreactor in Madison, WI, USA - Reactor 1_1/10/2011_ DNA (SPAdes)... | ecosystem: Engineered > Bioreactor > EBPR >... | reverse complement strand
ATCCGCAACCACTGAGCCTCATTCAGCTCGTAACGCTTCGTAACCATCACAGACCTCCACCAAAACGGAGACCTATGAAACACGCATCCGCTCCAGCGTGAATCACCTGAATGTCGATTAGACCTAGTCGGCGGTGCCGCGTTCCAGGAACCGGATCGCCGTCAGGACGTGGGTCCGCACGCCCAGCGGCAGCACGCTTTCATCGACCTGGAACTGGGGAGAGTGGTTCGGTGGGGCCGTGGCAGGATCATAGTTCGGCGTGCCGCCCAGGTGGTAGAAGACCCCCGGAATCTCGCCTTGATAGTAGCTGAAGTCCTCAGCCACCATGGTCGGCGGAGCGGAGCCATTGACGTTGCCGGCTCCAGCGGCCTCGGCCAGCGGACCGCCGACCCAGGCCGAAAGGGCCGTGTCATTGACCACCGCCGGGGCGTTCTGGCGGAAGCTGACGTCCACCGTCGCGCCGTAGTTTTCGGCCAGATTGTGGATCGCGGCGGTCGAGCGGGTCACCAGATTGTCGCGCTGTTCGGCGTTGAAGGTCCGCAGCGTGCCGGACATGACCGACTCGTCGGGGATAATATTGTAGCGGACCCCGGCGTTGATGGTGGCGATGGTGAAGACGGTCGGTGTCGTGGTCGGATCGACCGTCCGGGCCGTCATTGTGTTGATGGTCTGGACGATGTCCGCCGACAGGGCGATCACATCGACCCCCCGCCAGGGCCAGGCCCCGTGCGTCTGGCGGCCATGCAGGGTGATGTCGACCCGATCCGACGCCGCCATGAAACCGCCAGGCCGCCACCAGACCTGACCCGGCTGGCCGGTAACGACGTGCAGGCCGAAGATGGCATCCGGTCGCGGATCCGAAAGAGCCCCCTGGGCGATCATCAGGTCGGCACCCCCGTCCTCGCCCGGCGGCGTGCCTTCTTCGGCCGGCTGGAAGATGAAGACGATCGTTCCGGGCAGACGATCGCGCATCCCGGCCAGGATTTCGGCGGCTCCCATCAGCATGGCGACATGGCTGTCGTGCCCGCAGGCATGGGCGACCGGCACCGTCTGGCCCTGGTAGGTCCCGGTGGCGGTCGAAGCGAAGGCCAGGCCGGTGTCTTCGCGGACCGGCAGGGCGTCCATATCGGCCCGCAGCGCCACGACCGGTCCAGGCCGGCCTCCCCGCAGGACGCCGACCACGCCGGTGACGCCGACCTCGGTGCGAACCTCAAGGCCGAGCGATCTAAGGTGGTTTGCAACCAGCGCCGCCGTGCGATGCTCGTTGTTGCCGAGTTCCGGGTGCTCGTGGATGTCACGGCGCCAGGCGATGACCTCGGCATTGATGGCGTCTGCGGCTGCCCGGACCTCGTCGGCGCTCACAGGCTCGACGGCGTCCGCCGATTGGGCGTATGCCGGGACGGACCCGATCAGAACGCCGGCGGCGACGCCCGCTCCCAGCAAGGCTCTCCATCGACCCATGACTTCTCTCCCATCCCAGTCGGCCCACGATGACGACGCCTTGCGCGGAGGGCAATCCCCCGCCGTCGTCCACACGAAGCGATTTCGGGTGCCACAGGGACGCGAACGGGCGTTCATGCTGCTGTTTGTCGCGACCATGACTGCGGCGGCGGGTAACACGGCCTTGCAATCCGTGCTCCCGGCCATCGGGCGCAGCTTCCAGCTGTCTGACACGCTGATCGCCGGGGCCTTTGCCCTATCGGCCCTGTTCTGGACGATCACGCCGGGCCTGTGGGCGCGTCTGTCCGATACAAGGGGCCGCAAGACCATGGTGTTGCTGGGTCTGGCTGGTTTCACCCTGTCGATGATCGGGATCGGGATTTCGGTCAGTGTCGGCCTGGCGGGCCTGATCGGGTCGATGACGGCGCTGGTGTTCATCGTCATCAGCCGGTCAATGTACGGGATCTTCGGCTCGGCCACGCCGACGGCCTCGCAGGCCTATATCGCCGACCGTACCAATCGCGAGGAGCGGACTGAGGCCCTGTCCATCCAGGCCTCGGCGCAAGGGCTGGGCACGGTGATCGGTCCGGCCCTTGCCCCGTTGTTCGTCCTGCCGTTCGTGGGCCTGGCCGGGCCGCTCTATGTGTTTGCGGCGGTCGGGGTCGTGGTCTGGTTCGTTGTGCGCCGCTATCTGCCCAGCGGCGACGTACCGCGCCAGAGCCTGAGCGCCCGGACCGCCACGCCCGGTCTGTGGAAGGATCCGCGAGTTCTGCCGTTCCTCGTCTTCGGCTTCCTGATCAGCTCCACCCAGGCCATCAACATTTCGGTGCTGGGCTTCCATGTGCTGGACGAGGTGGCCCTGCCGCCGCTTGAGGCCCAGTCCTACGTCGGCATCGCCATGCTGGCAGGGGCGGCGGCGACCCTGATGGCGCAGTGGGGTCTGATCCGCATCTTCCGGCTGGAGCCTCGCGACCTGATCCGTTGGGGCGCGCTGCTGGCCCTAGGCGGCAATCTGATTTCGGCCATCGCCCAGGACTTCTATGGGGTGGTGCTCGGCTATGCGGTGATGAGCCTGGGCCTCGGGTTCGCCCGACCAGGCTTCATGGCCGGATCCTCGCTCGCGCTGGATGCGCGCGATCAGGGCGCGGTGGCCGGTCTGATTGTATCTGTGATGGGGCTGTGTTTCCTGGTGCCGCCGGTGTTGGGGGTGGCGCTCTATGAATGGGCCGCGCCGGCCCCATTCCTGCTCAATGGCCTGATGGCGATTGCAGCCCTGGCCATCGCCTTCATCTGGCACCCGCTGGCCCACGCCGGCGAAGCCGTCGACCCCGGCGAGACGCCGACCCCGCCGGTGCCCTAATCGACCCGTGTCTGATCCCAGGTCGCAAATTCGTGGGCGATGCAGCGGTCGATGAGGGTGCGCCAGACCGGTTCGGCGATGTCGGGGGACAGATCGGCGGGGCCGGCGGCGGCCAGCACCTTGGCGACCACGTCCTCGATGCGGGCGTCGTCGTGGACGACATCGCGGCTGGGCTTGATGCGGGCAGCGGCATCCATATAGCGTTGGCGCTCGGCCAGCAGGATCACCAGGGCGCGGTCCAGCGCATCGACGCCCTGGCGGACCTCGGCCATGGTTTCGCAGGCCTCGGGCTTCACCCGCTCGTCAATCTCGACGCGATCGCGATCACTCACCTGAATTCACCGCTCATCCCCGCGAAGGCGGGGACCCAGTTCTGTCCAGCCAGACGTCGGCTTCGCAGGGTAACGGTTGCTGAATCAATTCCGCCGCTCATCGCCCAAAGATCTGGATCCCCGCCTTCGCGGGGATGAGCGGAATGGTTTGGATCATCCGACAAAGGCGCGCTCCAGCACATAGTCACCCGGCTCGGCGTTCGAGCCTTCCTTCAGGCCATAAGTCTCCAGCAGCTCGCCAGCTTCCTTGATCACGGCCATCGACCCACACAGCATGACCCGGTCGGTGTCGGGTGAAAAGCCGATGGGCAGGCCCAGATCGGCGAACAGGTCGCCCGAACGGATCCGCTCGGTGATCCGGCCCGGCGTCTGGAACCGCTCGCGCGTCACCGTCGGATAATAGACCAGCTGGGCGCGGGCCTCGTCGCCGATCAAGGGGTCGTCGTGGATCTCGCGGGTCCAGAAATCGCGGTAGGCCAGATCCTCGACGTTGCGGACGGTGTGACAGACGATGACCTGTTTGAAGCGCTGATAGGTCTCGGGATCTCGCGCCACCGACAGCCACGGGGCCAGGCCCGTCCCGGTCCCGATCAGCCACAACCGCTCACCGCCCGTCAAGGCATCCAGCACCAGGGTTCCGACCGGCTTCTTGCCCATCAGAACGGTGTCGCCGGCCTGGATCTTCTGAAGCCGCGAGGTCAGAGGACCGTCCGGCACCTTGATCGAATAGAATTCCAGCTCCTCGGCCCAGTTCGGCGAAGCGATCGAATAGGCGCGCATCACCGGCTTGGCCCCGTCTTCGCCCGGCAGACCGATCATCACGAACTCGCCTGAACGAAAGCGAAAGTCCTCAGGGCGTGTGACCGCGAACGAAAACAGGCTGTCGGTCCAGTGCCGGACCCACAGGACGGTCTGTTCGTGAAAGGGGCTGGGGCGCGCGACCGGCGCGGGAGACGTCATGGCGCCTCATCTAGCGAGCCGGGCGAAAATGGCTAGTCCCCGAGCTCAATCGCGTGGCGGACAGCCCTCGAAAGTGCCCATCCTCACGACGCGGACATTGCGGACATTCAGGTGCATGATCGGGTCCATCGAACGCCGGCCCATGCCGGTGAACAGGTCGATCCGATGGCCGCGAATGGCCGCCCCGGTATCAGACACATACCAGAGCCCGTCGTGGCGCTCACCATTGGGCATCTCCAGCCCGACCGTCTCGGGGATGAAAATGACGCTACGTCGCGGCGCGACCGAGCGATCCGTTGCGGCCGTGCGCAGGGCGACCGGCGGACAACCGAGGGAATCACGGGGACCGGCCCCGCCGCCGCCCTGATGATACAGGGTCGCACGCAGGGTCCAGTCTGGCGCGCGGACCTGGGCGGCGCTGAGGGGAGCCTGTTCGGCCAAGGTCGGGGCCACCGGGGTCGGCAGGCTGAAAAGCAGGCCGACCAGCCCGAGGGCAGGAAGTAGGTTCAACATATGGGAAGGGTCCCGAACCGTTGATTGGGGGCGGACTAAATCCAAGGACTAGCCCAGAATTGGCCCTTCCCGACCCGATAGCCAAGGCGACCGTGTGTCGCGGGCAGGTTCGCCGCACAGGAGACGAGGGGACCTCATTGATCCCAAGTGCGTTAAGCTAGGACGCAGGGACGGCGTAAGGAGTGGTCAGATGCTGGTTTGGTGGTGGTGGATATTGCCTGCGGTCGTCGGCGGCGCGGGGTTGATTACCTTGCTGGCTGGTCTGGGTGCCTTCTTCACGGGCCGACCCATTTCTGGCCTTCTGCGCGCGATTGGCGGCGCGGGGGTCGGTGCCGCAGCTGGTTTTGTAGCCCTGGCCGGCATGAACGTTCAGACCTATTCTCGCCTCACCTTCGAGCGACCCGTCGCGACGATCAGCCTCGAGCAGTTGGGCCCGCAACACTTCACCGCCAATCTCGAGCTACCGGAGTCCGAGGCGCGTCCTGATGGTGATCGCCAGACCTATGACATCCATGGCGATGAATGGCGCATCGAGGCGCGCGTATTGAAGTGGAAGCCCTGGGCCAATGTCCTGGGCCTGGACAGCCAGTATCAGCTGGATCGCCTGTCGGGTCGCTACATCACCACCGAGGACGAGTTGAACGCCGAGCGCAGCGTCTATGATCTGAGACCGACGGCCGAGAACCAGATTGACCTGTGGGCGCTGGGTCGCCGCTACGACCTGCTCGGAGAGGCCGTCGACACCCTCTATGGCTCCGGCGCGGCCATGCCCATGGCAGACGGCGCTCGCTATGAGGTCTGGATCACGCAATCGGGCCTGATCGCGCGCGCGGTCAATCCGCAGGCCGAGGAGGCTTCGGCCGGCGGGTGGCGATGACGCTGACGGTCTATGGCGACGCCCGCTCGGGGAACTGCCTGAAGGTCAAATGGCTGCTGGATCGGCTGGGTCTGGCCTACGATTGGGTCGAAACCGATGTCATGTCCGGCGCGACCCGGACGGCCTCTTTCCTGGCGCTCAATCCGACCGGTCAGGTGCCTCTGATGGTCCTGGCCGACGGACGAACCCTGGCTCAGTCGAACGCGATCCTGCTCCACCTCGCTGAGGACACCGGCCTTATCCCGGACGATCCCTATGACCGGGCGCGGATGCTGGAATGGCTGTTCTGGGAGCAGTACAGCCATGAGCCCTATGTCGCGGTCGCACGCTTCCAGATGCTGTATCAGGGCAGGTCACGCGAAGAGATCGAGCCGAGACTCTTCGAACGGGGAAATGGCGCGCTGGACCGTCTGGAAACGGCGCTGAGCGGGGCAAGATATCTGGTCGGCGGCGACCTCAGCCTCGCGGACATAGCCTTGGTGGCCTATTCGCGGGTGGCCCATGAAGGTGGTTTCGATCTCGAGAGCCGCCCGGCTCTACGGGCATGGATCGGGCGCGTTGAAAGCGATCTGTCGATCGACTGAGCGTCAGTCGACGCAGAGCGCGGCATCGACCCGGCCATCCTCGACATTGGCAAAACAACCACAGGGGTCGCTCGTCGCCTGGCAACGCCCGGTGACCGGGCCCTGCGACGGAGACATGCTCTCGGCCCGGCAGGCCCCCTGACAGTCGTCGCCGTCTCGACAGGTCCGGCCCGCATCCGAATAGCGCACGACACACTGGACGGTACCCATCATGCAGACCGGGCGCATCGTGCCTCCGACGGCCTGGCACTGCCCGGCATCCATTTCGTGAAGCGGAATGCTGGCTGGTGCTCCTACGGGGCTGCCGGATCCGCCGGCCTCGGCTGGCGGGGTGACGGGGGCCGCACAGGCGATCAGGACGAGGCAGATCAGGGTCAGCAACGGGCGCATGGCCTAGGCCTTTCATAACTGATCCGGCACTGTGACTCCGAACCGATGGCCGCATCAAGGCGGCGTGGCTTGCCGCCCGGATCAGGCCTTGCCATAGGGGGCGGCGAAGCTTGCGCGCACCAGGGGCGGGCCGGGGAGACAGACATGACCGAACACGCCGCGCCGGCCGAGGCTGGAGGGCCTTCGCTGAGAATCGTCGTCGGGGCCTCGGCGGCCGGGACGGCGTTCGAATGGTACGACTTCTTCATCTTCGGTTCGCTGGCGGGCGTGATCGCCCAGCACTTCTATGCCGAGGTCGGGGCGGCCACGGGCTATATCCTGGCCCTGATCACCTTCGGTGTCGGCTTCGTGGTGCGACCGCTGGGGGCGCTGGTCTTCGGCTGGTTCGGGGATCGGACGGGGCGCAAGACGACCTTTCTGGTGACTATCACCCTTATGGGGCTGGCGACCGTGGCCATCGGCCTGTTGCCGACCTTCGAACAGGCCGGGGTGGTAGCGCCGATCCTCTTGATCACCATGCGGGTGATCCAGGGCTTTGCCCTGGGCGGAGAATACGGAGGGGCGGCCATCTATGTGGCCGAGCACGCGCCGGCGAAGAAGCGCGGCTTCCTGACCGGCTGGATCCAGACGACGGCGGCGCTGGGCCTGATCGGGGCGCTGGGCGTCATCCTGATCACGCGCATGCTCGTGGGACCCGAGGCGTTTGCCGAATGGGGCTGGCGCATTCCCTTCCTGTTGTCGGCCTTCCTTCTGGCGATCTCGCTGTGGATCCGCATGAAGCTGAACGAAAGTCCGGCCTATCAGCGCATGGAGGCAGAGAGCCACGTCCCGCGCGCGCCCTACCGCGAGGCCTTCGGGACCTGGAAGAACCTCAAGATCGTGCTGCTGGCGCTCGTTGCGATCATGTTCGCGCAAGGCGCGGTCTGGTACTGCGGCTATTTCTACAGCCGCTTCTTCATGGAGCGCTTCCTGAAGATCGAGGTGGCCACCGTCGATATGCTCATCCTGGGAATCACCGTGGTCTCGGCCTTCCTCTATGTCTTTTTCGGCTGGCTGTCGGACAGGGTGGGCCGCAAGCCCGTCATGCTCAGCGGGATGCTGCTGATGCTGGTGGCGGTGTTCCCCGGCTTCCACCTGATGACCCAGGCGGGCAACCCCGCCCTGGCCCAGGCCCAGGCTCAGTCACCGGTGACGGTGGTGGCCGATCCCGCCACCTGTTCGGTCCAGTTCGATCCTGTCGGGCGCGCCGCCTTTGCCACCTCGTGCGACATCGCCAAGAGCGTCCTGACCAACGCCGGGGTATCCTACGCCAATCAGGCCGCCCCGGCCGGCAGCGTCGCCGAGGTCCGCATCGGTGACGTGGTCGTGCAATCGGTCGAGGGGACGGGCCTCTCGCCGGAAGGTCTGGCAACGGCCCGCACGGATGTTCAGACCGCCATCACTGAGGCGCTTCGGGCGCACGGCTATCCCGAGGCGGCCGACCCCAGCCAGATCGACATGGCCATGGTCTTCGGTGTGCTGCTGGTCTTCATCGTGGCGGCGACGGCGCTGTACGGACCCCAGGCGGCGGCGCTGGTCGAGTTGTTCCCCACCCGCATCCGCTATACGGCCATGAGCCTGCCCTACAACATCGGCACCGGCTGGGTCGGAGGGCTGCTTCCCGCCGCCAGCTTCGCTCTGGTGGCCTGGCAGGGGGATATCTATTTCGGCCTCTGGTACACGGTCGCCTTTACCCTGATCGCTCTGGTCACGGCCTTCTTCTTCCTGCCGGAAACCCGGGGCCGGGATCTCGATTCCATCGAGACCTGACGCCAGGCGACTTTCGTTTCGGGGGTGAAGGGCCTATTTCAGCGCCATGTTCATCCAGACCGAACCGACGCCGAATCCGAGGGTCCTGAAATTCCTGCCCGGCCGCCGCGTGGCCGAGGCGGGGGCCGTCGAGTTTCGTACCATTGACGAAGCGGCGATCTCGCCGCTGGGGGAGAGCCTTTTTCTGGTCGAAGGCGTCGACGGCGTCTTCTTCGGGGAGGATTTCATCAGCGTCACCCGCACCGAGACCGGGCCGGACTGGGACGAGATCAAGCCGGGCGTCCTGGCCGCGATCATGGATCATTTCGTCTCGGGCCAACCGCTGCTACGTGGCCAGGCCACCAGCGACCATGCCGACTATACCGGCGAGGCCGCCGAGATCGTGCGCGAGATCAAGGATGTGCTCGACAGCCGCGTCCGGCCCGCCGTGGCCCAGGACGGCGGCGACATCCTGTTTGACCGCTATGAGCCCGAGACGGGCGTGTTGTGGCTGGTCCTGCGCGGAGCGTGCGCCGGCTGCCCGTCGTCGTCGGCGACCTTGAAGGCCGGGGTCGAGAACATGATGCGCCACTATGTGCCTGAAGTGACGCGCGTCGAGCAGGCGGCCTAGGGGCACCATGCGAATCCTGGCCCTCGATACGGCGCTGGGCCTGTGTTCGGCAGCGGTCGTCGAGGACGGCACCGCCCGCGCCACCCTGTCCGAGGCGATGCAGCAGGGCCATCAGGAACGCCTGGCCCCACTGGTCGCCATGGTCATGGCCGAGGCGGGTTTCGATTTCTCCCAGCTTGACCGGATCGCCGTCACCGTCGGGCCGGGCTCCTTCACCGGGCTGCGCGTCGGGCTGAGTTTCGCCAAGGGTCTGGGGTTCTCGCTTAATGTCCCTGTTGTGGGCCTGGACAGCCTGACGGCCATCGCCGCCTCGGCCCCGCGATCCGGCTCGGGCCTGGCCGTGATCGACGCCCGTCGCGGTCAGGCCTACGTCGGTCATTTCAACGGCCAGGCCCCGCGCGGTGCGCCCGAGGCTCTCCGGCTCGACGATCTGGCCGTCTTTCCCACCCCGGACTGGATCGCAGGGCCAGGCGTGGATCTGGTCCGGGACCTCTATCCGCAGGCCGAGGTCGATGCGCGTCTGGGTGCCGACCCGGTCGCCCTGGCCCGACTGGCCGCCGTGGCTGACCCGGCGACCAGCTTGCCTGAGCCGGTCTATCTTCGCGCGCCGGACGCCAAGCTGCCCGGTGGCGTCGATCCATGAGCCCGGACCTGCTGGCCGAGGTCCATGCGACCGCCTTCGACCGTCCCTGGGATTCGGACAGTTTCGCCGCCCTGCTCGGTCAGCCCGGCGTCATGGCCCTGGGCGATGCGGATGGCTTCATCCTGATCCGCGCCGTGCTGGACGAGGCCGAGATCCTGACCCTGGCGGTGCGACCCACGGCCCGGCGGAAGGGTCTGGGGCATCGGCTGGTGGCCGCCGCCTCTCACCTCGCCGCCTCGGTCGGGGCCGAACGGATGCACCTGGAGGTGGCCGAGGACAATGCGGCGGCTGGTGCTCTCTATGCCAAAGCCGGCTTCGTCGAGGTCGGGCGCCGACCCGACTATTACGCCCGCCGAGATGGCCCGGCGGTGGCCGCTCTGATGCTGGCACGCAAAATCACCGGCTGACTTTCTTCTGTCGCGTGTGCCGCCTATCTTGCGCCCATGGACCGGATCGAAAAGCTCTGCATCGAGCGTGGAATGCGCATGACCGAACAGCGGCGGGTGATCGCCCGCGTGCTGTCGCTGTCCGAAGATCACCCCGACGTCGAGGAACTGTATCGTCGCGCCTCGGCTCAGGACCCCCATATTTCGATCGCCACCGTCTATAGAACCGTGCGCCTTTTCGAAGAGGCCGGCGTCGTTGACCGGCATGACTTCGGAGACGGTCGCAGTCGTTATGAAGAGGCCGGCGACGACCACCACGACCATCTGATCGACACCCGCTCGGGCGAGGTGGTGGAGTTCTTCGACGAGGAAATCGAGAAGATGAAGGAGGCGATCGCCGAACGCCTCGGCTACAAGCTCATCGGCCACAAGCTGGAACTCTACGGGGTTCCCTTGAGGGCGTCCGACAAGGGCTGACCCGACGGGCTTGCCTTATCCCGCCTAATCCGCTCGATTGCCCGGCCACAAACCGGGAGGACGATGCGTGACGGATGTAACCCCAACGGACGGCGGCGGCAGGACCATTTTCGGACATCCGCGCGGACTGGTCGTTCTGTTCTTCGCCGAGATGTGGGAGCGCTTCTCCTACTACGGTATGCGGGCGCTGCTGGTCCTGTTCCTGGTCCAGCACTTCCTCATGAGCCAGGACGAGGCGGCGGGTACGTATGCGGCCTATGCGGCGCTGGTTTATCTGCTGCCGATCGTCGGCGGGGCCATCGCCGACAAATGGCTGGGTGCGCGCAAGGCCGTCACCATCGGGGCGCTGTTCCTGGTGGCCGGTCACTTCGCCATGGCCTTCGAAGGCTCCGGCGGTCGCCAGTTCATCACGGTGGCGGGCCAGGAATATCAGGTTGAAACCGTCGGTCGCGATTCCGATCGCCAGCAGTCGCCGTCCTGAATGGAGAGCGAACCCCGATTGAGTTTACCGCAGAAGGTCTGGTGGTCGCTCCAGGGGCCTCGACGTCGCTCCCGGCGCTGACGCCTCACGATCAGATTGAGCAGAGGGTCGAGCGCGACCTGACCGGAGAGCGGACAGTACTGTTCGCCATGGCCCTGATTGTCGTGGGGGTGGGCTTTCTGAAGGCCAATATCTCCAACGTGGTGGGTGCCCTATATGAAAAGAACGACCCGCGACGCGACGCCGGATTCACCTGGTTCTACGTCGGCATCAATCTGGGCTCGCTGCTGGCCAAGATATTGTGCGGCTGGATCGGCCTGACCTACGGCTGGGCCTATGGGTTCGGCCTGGCCGGGATCGGGATGCTGCTGGGCCTGATCGTTTTCCAGATCGGTCAGCCGTGGCTGGAAGGCAAGGCCGGACCGCCCCCCGAGGCGACCGGGGCCAAGTTCCTGGGCGTGCCCATCGAGGCGGCCCTTTGGATCGGCGGCATCGTCACCATCATCCCGGTGTGGTTGCTGCTGCAGCGTCATGAGATCGTCGAGGTCGGCCTGTCGTACCTCGGGCCGATCATCTTCCTGGGGATGCTGATCTGGTCGCTGGTCGCGCTGAAGGGCGAGGTCCGTTCGCGGATGCTGGCGGCCCTGGTGCTGTGCATCTTCTCGGTCCTGTTCTGGATGCTGTTCGAACAGGCCGGCTCGTCCCTGACCCTGATGGCCCAGAACTCGGTGGTCATGCCCGGCTGGCTGAACGCGGCCCAGTCCAACCTGATCAATCCGTTGATGATCGTGCTGCTGGGGCCGGTCTTTGCGATCCTCTGGCAGATGCTGGCGGCACGCAATGCCGAGCCATCGACGCCGTTCAAATTCGCCATGGCTCTGATCATCATGGGCGGCAGCTTCGTCATGCTGGCGTGGGCGACGGCGACCCAGGCCAACGACCTGTTCAAAATCGCCTTCTTCTGGCTGGGCTTCACCTACGTGCTGCACACCGTCGCCGAACTGATGCTGTCGCCGATTGGCCTGTCGATGATCACCAAGTTGTCCGCCCCGCGCGTCATCGGCCTGATGATGGGGGTCTGGTTCCTGTCCTCGTCGCTGGCGCATGCGCTGGGCGGGATCGTCGCCGGGATGACCTCGACGGAAACCGTCGGCGGCGTGGTCGCCAACCCCGAGCTGGCGCTTCAGACCTATGGCCATGTCTATAATCTGTTCGGGTGGATCGCGGTCGGCGTCGGGGTGGTCCTGCTTCTGGGCACGCCGATCCTCAAGCGGATGATGGCCGGGGTGAAGTAAGCCCGCCCGCCAACGCTCAGTCGTCGTGGGGGGTGATCGAGAATCCGTGCAGATTCCGGTCACCCTTCAGCCGCTCGATCAGGGCCCCCAGACGCAAGGGGGACTGGCCCCTGACCTTGACCGTCTGCTCGTGCCAGCGATCGCCGTCTGAGATCTCGTGACCGATTCTGAGCGTCTTCAGGCCGAATTCGGCCATCAGGGCCCGGAGCGCCGGCTCGTCCGGCGCGGCCTTGCCGATCCATCGCATTTCAATGTCGACGGTCGCGACTTGAGGCAGGCGCGCGTCCACCAGCCGCAGAATGGCCAGCACCGACAAGGTGGCAAACGCCGCCAGCAACGCCAGTTCCAGCATCCCGACCCCGAACAGCACCCCGATGGCCGAGGTGATCCACAGCGACGCCGCCGTGGTCAGGCCATGCACTGAGAACCCTTTGCGGAAAATCACGCCCGCGCACAGGAAGCCGATCCCAGTCAGGATGCCGTGGGCCATGCGGGTCGGGTCGATGACGATGGTCTGATTGGGCAGCGCCAGAAAGGCCCAGTTGGCCTGGTGCATCGCCGCCACCATGAGGACACAGGACGCCAGTGCGACCAGGATGTGGGTGCGGAAGCCGGCAGGATGACCGTTGTAGGTCCGCTCTGCCCCGATCAGTCCGCCGGTTACCATGGCACCCATGATCGGCACGGTGATCGCCTGGAGGAGGTTGAAATCAAACACGCCGATATGCTCCGTCATCAGACCAATCGGGTAGCTAGGGCTGATTTGCGCGCCGCGCCAAGACTGTCGGCCTGACGGACCTTGGATCAGGCGTCCGTCGGCAGGCGAGCTTCGGGGTCTTGCGCCAGAATCTCGGCCAGGGCGCGATAGGCTTCGGCGGTTGCCGGGAGGTCCTCGCCGGTCTCGGGATTCTGCTGAAACACGTTCTCGAAAAATTCCGACGCATCGCTCAGGAGCCGCACGGCCAGGTCGGCGACCGTGGGGGGCGGGTCGAGATCCTCGACCTCCAGGCGGCGGGCCGGATCGGTTTCCAGGCTCTCGGCGACCTGGCGGTACACCTCGGCGTTGTCGCGCATCATGACACTGAGCGACGGATTCTGTTCGGCCACGGACTCAAAGAAATCAGCCGCGCTGCGCAGCAGTTGGCCGGCCAGGACGGTGACGCGCACGCCGTCGGTCATCCGTGATCTCCATGCAGGGCCAGCAGCGGGATGACGATCTCTTCCTCGTCGTCGAGGTGGCGTGAGAGCGACGGCCCGGCCTCGCTCAGCACATCGTTCAAACGGCCCAGTTCTGCGAACCCGCCGGCCCCGGAAGTGACGGCCTGGTGGAAGGCCGCCCCGGCTCCGTGCAGGGCTTCCAGATGGCCATGGATGACGTCGTGGTCGCGGTCGAGCAGGTCCAGTCCCTCGACGATACGCGGCTCGGCCCGTCGAAAGGCCGGGAAATAGTGTCCACTCTCGACCCGGTGGTGGCCGTCCAGGTGACCCAGAAATCCGTTCAGGGTCTGGATCAGGCGCGGGTGTACGGACCGGGGAGCAAGCGCGCCTTCGGTGGTCAGTTGGCGCATCACCGCCGTCTGTCGCCGGAACCCGTCGTGCATCTGAAGCCAGAAGCGGGCCGTTTCGGGCAGGACGGGATCGGCCCAGCTCTCACGGGGGCGCTCGGCCAGAAGGCAGCGCATCTCGTCGGGCAGGCCCGAACGATTTTGCAGCGTCAGATCATGCAAGGGCCGTCGTCCCGGCGATGAATCCTCCCCCGAGCAACCGATCCGGGTCGGCGGGGTCATAAAGGGCGCAGGCCTGCCCCGGCGCGACGCCTTCCTCGCCTTCGTCGAAGACGACCGAGACACCCCCGTCGATGAGCGCCAGCCGAGCCGGTATCGGCGGTCGCGTCGAGCGCACGCGGGCCAGCACAGCCTGGCCTTCGGCGGCGGCGGCCTCAAGGGTCGCCTGGTCACCCAGCCAGTTGGTTTCGTCCAGGATCAGCGACCCGGTCAGCAACGCCTCGCGCGGGCCTACGACGACCTGACGCGTTTCAGGGTCCAGCCGCACGACGAACAGGGGGTCACCCACCGCGACGTTCAGGCCGCGTCGTTGCCCGATTGTGTAGTCCGTAATGCCCGCGTGTTCGCCCAGAACGCGCCCGTCCATATGCACGATCTGGCCCGGCTCACGCCCCTGGGGCCGCAAGCGGTCGATCAGGGTGCGATAGTCGCCGTTGGGCACGAAACAGATGTCCTGACTGTCGGGCTTCATCGCGATCTTCAGGCCCAGGGCCGAGGCCACACCCCGCACCTGCGGCTTTTCGAGATCGGCCAGCGGGAAACGCAGATAGTCCAGCTGCTCCGCCGTCGTGGCGGACAGGAAATAGGACTGGTCGCGAGAATGATCGATGGCCTTGCGCATCTGGACCCGTCCATCCACGACCGCGCGCCGCACATAGTGGCCGGTCGCCATGGCTTCGGCTCCCAGGTCGCGGGCCACGTCCAGCAGGTCACGGAACTTGACCGTCTGGTTGCAGCGGATGCACGGCACCGGCGTGCGGCCCCTGAGATAGCTATCGGCGAACTGGTCAATCACCGCGTCACGAAAGCGGCTCTCATAGTCCAGCACATAGTGGGCGATGCCGATCGTCTCGGCGGCCAGCCGAGCGTCGTGAATGTCCTGCCCGGCGCAGCAGGCGCCCTTTTTCTTGAGGGTAGCCCCGTGGTCGTAGAGCTGAAGTGTCACCCCCACGACGTCATAGCCCGCAGCCTTCAGCAGGGCCGCCACGACCGTGGAGTCGACCCCGCCCGACATGGCCGCCACCACGCGCGACCCGACCGGCAGCCCCACCGCCGCGCGCGCAGCCGCCACCGCCCCGTCCAGATCGCCATCGGCGAGCGGGGTGATGTTCGGGATCGGGCAGGTCGTCTCCGTCAGGGTCATGGTGCGCCACATAGTGCATCCCCATGGAATTTTCGAGGCGGCGGCCTTATCTTGGTGTCCGGCGGTAGCTGCGGTTCCCGAGAGGGCGCACAAACTCCAGCGACCTTAATCGTCTCGAAGGGAGCTGTCCCTGCCAGGGCTCGAGGGCCCAGGCACACGGCGCCCACCTGGTTATCCAGGTCGAGGGGGTTGAACTGTCCAACCGGTCCTCGCGGCACCGCCACCCTTGCCCTACATTGCGGTCATGACGTCCAAGCCTGAGATGCGCGCCTCCGCGCGGGCGCTGAGGAAGCGGCTGGTGCACCAGGTGCCGGACGCCGCCCGGCGGCTGGCGGCCTTCGCCGACGACCTGCCGCAGGGCGGTACGGTGGCTCTTTATCAATCTGCCGGATCCGAACTGGATGTCGGCCCACTAGCCCGGGCGCTCGCAGCGCGTGGACTCTCCCTCTGTCTGCCGGTGGTGGCGGTCGAGGCGGCACCGCTCGTCTTCCGGTCCTGGCACCCTGGTGACCCGCTTGAGGCTGACCAGGCCGGCATGGCGGCACCAGCGTCGCGCGCGCCGGAGGTGACGCCGGACCTGATCCTGACCCCGCTCCTGGCCTTCGACGTTTTCGGCGGGCGATTGGGGCAGGGCGGAGGATATTACGACCGAACCTTCGCCATCTTGCCCGACGCCATCCGGATCGGCGTCGCCTATGCCGCACAGCAGCTCGACCGCGTGCCGATGGAGCCCCACGACATAGGTCTGCATGGTGTTCTGACCGAGACCGGTTATACCCCCGCCCGAAAGGGGTAGTGGATGCGTCTGGCGTTTTTCGGAGATGTGGTCGGCAGGTCCGGTCGCGACGGCATTTCAGATCACCTTCCAGGCCTGCGGCGGGATCTGAAGCTCGACTTCGTGGTGGTCAATGCCGAGAACGCGGCGGGCGGCTTCGGCATCACCGAGAACTCGGCGCGCCAACTCTTCGACGCTGGAGCCGATTGCCTGACGCTGGGCAATCACTCGTGGGATCAGCGCGAGGCCCTGACCTACATCGTGCGCGAACCGCGGCTCCTGCGCCCCGCCAACTATCCGCACCTGATGGACGCGCCGGGTCGCGGGGCGGACGTCTTCACCCTGGCGGATGGACGCAGGGTTCTGGTGATTTCGGTGCTCGGTCGAGTTCATATGGATCCGATGGATGACCCCTTCTCGGCGGTGGAGCGCGAGCTGAACGCCGCCCCCCTGGGCGTGGTGGCCGATGCTGTCATTGTCGATGTTCATGCCGAGGCCACCAGTGAGAAGATGGCCATGGGTCATTTCTGCGATGGCCGGGCCAGTCTGGTGGTGGGCACCCACACCCATGTGCCGACCGCCGACGCGCAGATCCTGAACGGGGGCACGGCGTTTCAGACCGACGCGGGTGGTTGCTGCGACTACGACTCCGTCATCGGCAACGACAAGGAAGAGCCGCTGCGCCGCTTCACCACGCGCATTTCGGGGGGACGCTACAGTCCGGCATCGGGTCCGGCCACGGTGTGTGGCGTCTTTGTCGAGACGGACGACCGCACGGGCCTGGCCACACGGATCGAACCGATCCGCGTCGGCGGCCGGCTGAGCCAGAGCGTGCCCAGCCTCTAGGCTGCGGAGAACACGGCGATGCCGGCGCAAACCCCGATAGCCAGAGGCACCGACAGCGGACTCTTCCACAGCCAGATCAGCGCAGAAGCGCCGGCGAACAAGCCCGCGCCGATCAGGGGGTTGGCGACGGCAAGCCACTGGCCCCAGCCCAACTGGATCGCGGTGGCGGCGATCAGGCCCACGACCGCCGCCGCCACCCCGTCGAGCAGGGCGTGCAGCCGGGCGTTTTCGAGCACGGCCTCCAGCCGGTCGTAGAAGATCATCGAGAAGGCGAAGGCCGGTAGGAAGATTCCGGCGGTGATGGCCACGCCGCCCCAGGGGCCGCCCGCGGCGTAGCCGACGAAGGTGGCGAAGATGATCAGGGGCGCCGGCAGGACGCTGGACAAGGCCAGACCATCGAGGAACTGGCTGTCGCCGACCCAGCCGGCGCGCGCCGAATCCGCCCGCAGGAAGGGAATGGCCGTATAGGCACCGCCAAAGGTGAACAGGCCGGCTTTCAATCCCGCCAGAAACAGCAGCCAGAGCGGCACCGACCCCGGCTCGGCAAGGCTGGGCGCAGACAGGTCAGCCGCCCCGCCGCCGCCCGCCAGTCCGGCCTGGACCACGGCAGCGGCCAGCGCCGTGAGCGCGGCGGTCGCGGCCCAGCCCGTTTGCCCGGATCGGACCAGGGCGTAGATCAGCCCGGCGGCGGGCAGGACGATCCAGAAGCTGATCCCGGCCAGGGAGGCGGCCAGGGCGGCCGCCGCGATGACCCACAAGGTCGCGCTGTTGAGAATGTGGCCGCCGATCTTGAACACCGCCCGCACGATCAAGGCCAGCACCGCCGCCTGGGCGCCCAAGAGGGCCGCGACCAACCACGGCTGGTTCATGTCTAGGCGGAAATAGAGCCAGCTCAGCGCCATCATCAGCACAAAGCCGGGCAGCATGAAGCCAAGGCCGGCCAGAAATCCGCCGATCCGGCCGCGCGCGCGAACACCCAGATGCACGCACAGTTCGTGCGCCTCGGGCCCCGGCAGCACCTGCATGACGGCCAGAAGGCGGTTGAAGCGGGCGGACGAGATCCAACCCTCGCGCTCGACCAGCTCGCGCCGGAGCAGGGCGATCTGGGCCACCGGCCCGCCGAAAGCGAGAAGGCCGAACCCGAGAAAGCGCAGGAAAAGGGCCAGCAGGGTCTGGTGTGGCGGCGCCGTTTCGCCCTTTATTGTCATGGAGTCTTCACCCTTCGTCGCTCCCTAACGCACACGCTGACAGGAGCGGGTCTTAGGCGACGCTTGCCTGACCGGGCACCCCCGCTAGGGCCCGGTCTTCAAGACTACCACTAGCGGCGCGGGAGCCAAGTCGCAGCCAGATCGTTTCAACCTCGGGCCAGGTCCAGCAGCAAGGCGTAGGCGTGGGCCCGATTGGCGATCTCGGTCTCGACCCCGCTGGTCAGATGGCCGCCGGCGAACTCAACCCGGAAATAGACGTTGCCGCTGTCCGGAGCGCCGGCCGCCCGCAGCCGGGCCGCCGTCTTGGCTGAGTGCCAGGCCGCCACGCGCCGATCATTGACGCCATGCTCCAGCAACACGGTGGGATACCGGGTCCCGTCCTGTATGTGATGGAGGGTATCCATCGCTTGCAGGCCCAGAAAGCCGCCCTGGTTCGTGACCGAGCCGAACTCGGACACATTCGCCAGACCATTCGTCTCGGCCTCGAAACGGAGCGGATTGAGCACACCGGCCCCTGACACCACCAGGGCGAACAGGTCGGGGCGCTCCGTCATGGCCCGTCCCACGGCGATGCCGCCGGCTGAACTGCCCATGATGCCGAGACGATCCGGCGCAGTTGCGCCCGCCTCGACGAGATGCTGGCAGCAGTCGATCAGGTCACGCCAGGTGTTCGGCTTGGTCGGGCCCTTTCCGGCGCGCCACCAGGGCAGCCCACGCTCTCCGCCACCCCGGACATGGGCGATGGCCAGGATGCCCCCCCGTTCCAGAAGAGCCACACCCAGCGGATTGAAGTCGGCCGACAGGGACATGCCGTAGGCCCCATAGGCCGTGACCATGCACGGCGCCGATCCGTCCAGCACCAGATTGCGCGGAAGGATAACCGTCAGTGGTACCGATTCGCCATCGCGGGCCGACACCATGATGCGTCGCGCGTCATAGGCGGTCACATCGACCAGCCAGGGCGGGGTCAGGTCGATCCGCTCGGACCGGCCTGAACGATCAAAGCGCCAGACGGACGGGGGCTCGAGCCAGGTCGATAGATGAGCGAAAACCTCGTCGCCGCCTTCACTGAAGCCGAGGTCATTGATGGCCGCATCCATCGGCAGGGGCAGTTCGATGGAGTCGCCTTCATTGGTGACGAGAAAGAGCTGCGAATAACCGTTGCCATCGGCGCTGAGATAGAGCCCCTCATCCACTAGGCTGGCCTGATTGAGCATCCCGCCTTCAAAGGTGGCCATGATCGTCTCGACCCAGGGAGCGGGGGCGGCAAGATCGTATCGCGAAACGGCGCTGGAGCGGCCTCCGGTCTCACCCCAGATCCAGAGCTCGTCACCCTTGATCGCGTAGTCGGGGAAACCTTGATCGGGCGAGACCACCTCGATCCAGTTCGGCGTACCGGCGAGAACGTCCGCCAGTCGTGATCGCCACAAGCCCTTGCTCGTCAGCGAGGCGGTTTCCGCCGTGACCCATTCGCTGTTGCGGAACGTATGGATATCGATGCTGTCGTGTCGATCAATCCTGACCGCCGGATCCGAGCCCTGGGCCAGTACGATCCGGTCCGCCGACACAGGGTCACCGAGGCGATGGAATCGAGCGGAGATGTTGGACCGGTAGTCCAGGGTGCCGAAGGCACCTTCGCCGGCCTCGGCATAGAAGAAGCCGGTCCCATCCGGGAGCCACGCCGGCGCGGGGGAGATCGCCCGCCCAATCTGATCCGGCAGAAGGGCCTCGGCTTCAACGTCAAGGATGTAGATGGTCGCTTCTTCGGTCCCGTCCCGGCCAAGGCCGAGGGCGACGAACCTCTGATCGTGGGACGTCGACCAGAATTCGAGCGTCAGGGCCTCGCCCGGCCTGGCCAGGTCCGCCGGGTCGAAGATGACCCTGTCCAGGCCATGCTCGCGCACGACACAGACCGGCCAGGTCGCGTCCGGTGACTGGCGTAGGAAGAGCAGTCGCTCTCCCTTCTGATAGGGAAGCGAAATGCGGGTGTAATCGGCCCCCAGTGCGCGCATGCGCGACGTCAGGGCCGCATAGTCCGGAAGGGCCTCCAGCGCCTGGCGGGCATGGGCATCATTGGCCTGAAGCCACGGCATCCAGTCCGGATCGGCCGCATTCTCCATCCAGCGGTAGGGATCGACCACCGGATAGCCGAAATAGGTCTCGGCGACGGGTTCCAGCCGCGCCTGCGGGCCTGGCACGAGCTCGCGCGCCTGAACGCGCAAGCCAGTCGCCGCAGCCGTGACGGCCACGCTTGCGCCTAGCAGAAATCGACGTCGGTTCAGTCGCATGGCCCCTCCGCCCGCAACTTTCCAATCACTGGCACGGTCAGGTCAACTGACGATTTCCGGCTGGGTGGTCAGCCCTGGGCAGCGGCGCGCGCGATGCCTTCGGTGATCATGCGCTGGGCCTCGGCCCTGTCACCCCAGCGCTTGATCTTGACCCACTTGCCCGGCTCCAGATCCTTGTAGTGGGAGAAGAAGTGCTCGATCTGCTGGATGGTGATCTCGGGCATGTCCGAGATCTCCTCGACCCCGGCATAGCGGGCGGTGATCTTGGCCGAGGGGACGGCGATGATCTTCTCGTCCTCGCCGGCATTGTCTTCCATGACCAGCACGCCGATCGGCTTGACCGACATGATGGCACCCGGGACGATGGCGCGGGTGTTGGCGATCAGCACGTCCACCGGATCCCCATCGCCCGACAGGGTGCCGGGGATGAAGCCGTAGTTCCCCGGATAGCGCATCGGCGTATAGAGGAACCGATCCACAATCAGGGCGCCGGAGGCCTTGTCCATTTCGTATTTGATCGGCTCGCCGCCGATCGGCACCTCGATCACGACATTGACGTCGTGGGGCGGGTTGGATCCAACGGGGATGGCGTCCAGGCGCATGGCAGCTCCGAAGTCTTGAGAGGCGCGCCCTCTAGACCGAACCGGCGCCCGGAAAAAGGCTTCAGTCGCGAATTCGTCCGAGAAGTGCGAGCACCCCGACCGCCGTCAGGATGCCGAGGCCGAAGGCCGCCAGCGTCGCGCCCGTGGCCTCGACCGGCGAAAGCCGCACGACAGGACGCTGCCAGTGGACGATTTCGCCAGCCTCATCCTCATCGATTTCGAAGACGTCGTCGTCCAGATCCGACATGGCGGTTCTCCTTGATTAATCCGAAAATCCGCCAGGCCTCACGAGGTTCCGTTCGCCTTCGCCAGGCGCACGGACCATGGCGTCGGCTGCGGCCCGGAGATGCGCCTGAGGGTGTTCTCGTCACGGTGGTTGAACAGGCCGTTCTGGCCGTGCACCGCCAACTGCGTTTCGGCGACGTAGTGCCAGCTGCCGTCAGGATTGAAGGTGATCGTCAAACGATAGCTATCGGTGCGAAACGCCTCTTCCAGGAAGGTCGTCGAACAGATGCCATAGTCGGTGCGCCCGCGCTCGGCGCTGACGATCAGGGTGTCGTCGCCCGGCTGGGCATGACCGGAGGCCATGGCGATCTGGCCGCGCGGAATGGCCAGGGTCTGAAGGATCAGCCCGGTCGCCGGCTCCCAGAGCCAGTAGCCGACCTGGTCGTGGAAGGTGATCAGCTCTTCATCGGTGGTGATGTGGATGTGGTAGCGCAGTCCGTAGAACAGCTGCGGGCCGTTGGCCTGGGCGTCGATCGGCTGGAAGGTGTAGCGCTCGTTGTAGGTCCTGTGCTCGGGGCCTTCGGCCTTGGGATTGACGTCCTGGCCGCCGCGACCTTCCCAGACGCCAGCCAGGCGCGCCAGCGGCCCCAGGTGAGCGAGGGTGTCAGGGGACACATCCGTCGGTTCGGTGAAGATGTCGTCAGGGATAGCCATGGCCGTTCAATCCAGGATCGCGGTTGTTTGAGCCTAGAGGTTCGGGCGGACTATGTCTGCCCTTGGTGTGGGCGGATGACAGCCGGGGTTCCATGGGCTAGATCGCCCCCTCTCTCATTCGATCCAAGCCTTCTGGACTGTTCATGGCCGGCCATTCCAAATTCAAGAACATCATGCACCGCAAGGGGCGCGCCGATGCCGTGCGCTCCAAATTGTTCAGCCGCCTGTCGCGTGAAATCACCGTGGCGGCCAAAACCGGTCTGCCCGACCCGGCCATGAACCCGCGTCTGCGCCTGGCAGTGAACAACGCCAAGGCCGAGTCGATGCCCAAGGACAATATCGAGCGCGCCATCAAGAAGGCGTCGGGCGGCGAAATCGATGCCATGGAGGAGATCCGCTACGAGGGCCGCGGCCCCGGCGGTGTCCAGATCGTGGTCGAGGTCCTGACCGACAACCGCAACCGGGCGGCGTCCGGCGTGCGCGCGGCCTTCACCAAATACGGGGGCCAACTGGGCGAGACTGGCTCGGTCACCTTCATGTGGGATCGCGTCGGCAAGATCATCTATCCGGCCGAGGCCGGGTCGGAGGACGCCGTCATGGAGGCCGCCATCGAGGCCGGAGCCCAGGACGTCGAGAGCGATCTGGCGAAGCCGGATATCTATGAGGATGCGCCGGGCCACACCATCTGGACCGCCTTTGAGGATCTGAACGAGGTCGCCGAAGCCATGTCCAAGACGCTCGGCGATCCACGCTCGACCGCCATCGTGTGGAAGCCTCAGTCCGAAGTGCCTTTGACGGGCGACGCCGTCGGTACCCTGTTCAAGTTGTTCGAGGCGCTCGACGCTGAAGACGATGTTCAGCAAGTTTATTCCAACGAGGACATCTCCGAGGAAGACGCCGCGAAGTACGCCAGTTGAAGCCGGTCCGGACAGGCGCATCAACTTGAGGCAATGCAGATGCGACCGGGTGGAGCGGCGGTGGCCCCACCCTCAAGCGTTCAGGACGTCTTGAGAGTCCGTCGGCCTGCCGCCTTGCGGGCCCGGTTTTTGGCGCATTCGGTGACCCGCGCCGGGTCGGGCGGAACTGGACCACCAGGCGGTCACCACCTAGATGCACCTGCCCCCTTTGTGACCCAGCGTAACAGTATCATGAATTTGAATCCCACAGATGAGGCCGTCGGCGCTGAAGTCCTGGCCCTGCGGGCCACCGTTCGCGCTCTTGCCCGCGTTCACGGTCGACGCTCGCCCGCCGCGCTGCATGAACTCGTTCAGGCCCTGGCTGAAGAGACGGGTCGCCTGAGCGAAACCCTGCCGAGTTTCGACACCACAGGTCGAGAAGCGGCCAATCGCGCCAGCCGTCTGCTGGCCGAGCTGGTGGCTGAGCTGACGGACGAGGCCAGGGCCGCCTAGGGCAGGTCGCACCGCTCGATCATGCGGTGAACGAACTCGAACTCCCGTACGAGGCCCCGCGCGAAGTCGAGGTTCTGACGGCGCGAAAGGACATTATAGCAGAGCTGGTAGCCGCCCTCGACGCGCTCGATCTCGCCGGCCTTCTCCAGCGCTTCCAGCCGTCGACGCACCGTCTCGCGCGGCAGGCCACATGAGGCCGCAACGGCGCGCCCGCTGATCGGGCGGAACCACTCGCGTGGCAGCGGTCCTTGCATCATCTGATCGTGCGCGGCCCCGTCCCGATGGACGACCGACAGGCTGCCGGCCGCAACGGTCAGCAAGACCGTAACACCCTCCATGTCCCCGTCAGGGAAGTGATCCAGCACCAGGCGCTGCATCCTGAGCAGGGCTTCGACCGCCCGCAGCACCTTCAGGCGCTCTCCCTTTTCGACATCGGATGCTTCGTCCGGCATAGTCGGGATCGCCTCCTTAGATAGCCTTGATGAAGATGGGCGCTGTGGTGGCAACGCCCAAGCCTGCCACAGGTTCGGTCGGGGCCGTCATTTTCTGGAGGCGCGAGGGGCGCACGATGACCAGTGGACTGTCTGCCTTCGAGGCTGCCGCCGTTCTGATCGTGCTGTCGGCGGCCTTCGCCTGGATAAACCAGCGCTGGTTCAAACTGCCCAGCACGGTCGCCCTGACCATGATGGGGGCGGTGGCGTCGCTGGTCATCCTGGCAGTCGATTTCCTGACCCCGGCGACCGATCTGGCCGGAACCGTCTCGCGCTTTCTGGAGGGCATCGACTTTCATGAGGCCCTGATGGACGGGATGCTGTCATTCCTGCTGTTCGCGGGCGCGATGCACGTCGATATCGACGACCTGCGTAAGGGCCGTTGGCAGATCGCGGTCTTGTCCACCATCGGCGTGGTGGCCTCGACCCTGATGGTCGGTTTCGGCTTCTGGGGGTTGTCGTCGGCGGTGGGGCTGGCGGTGCCGATGATCTGGTGTCTGGTGTTCGGGGCTCTCATCAGCCCGACGGATCCGGTCGCCGTCATGGGGGTGCTCAAGACCGCGCGCGTGCCGCCGACGCTCCAGGCGACCATCGCGGGCGAGAGTCTGTTCAACGACGGCGTAGGGGTGGTGATCTTTTCGATCCTGCTGGCCACGGCGGTGTCGGGAGAGCCGTTCTCATTCATGCACGCCGGCGAGATGTTCGTGGTCGAGGCCATGGGTGGGGCTGCCTTGGGGCTGGCGGTGGGTTGGATCGGCTATTGGGCCATGAAGGCGATTGACGACTATTCCGTCGAGACCCTGATCACCCTGGCGGTGGTGATGGGCGGCTATGCCCTGGCCTCAGCCATTCATGTATCGGGGCCGGTCGCCATGGCGGTGGCGGGTCTCTTGATCGGCAATCGCGGCGTGGCCCAGGCCATGAGCCAGAAGACCCGTGATTATCTGCTCGGCTTCTGGGCGTTGATCGACGAAATTCTGAACGCGGTGCTGTTCCTGCTGATCGGGCTGGAGGCGCTGGTGGTGATCGACAGGTTCGGCCTGATCGGGCTGGGCCTGTTGACGATTCCACTGGTGCTGGTGGCGCGGGCGATCTCGGTCGGCGTGCCGCTGTCGATGTGGCGCGACCTGTTGCCGTTCAGGATGGCCTTTCCGATCTTCGTCTGGGGGGGCTTGCGCGGCGGTATCTCCATCGCCCTGGCCCTGTCCCTGCCCGGAGGGCCGATCAAGGACATCCTGGTGGCGGTGACCTATGTGGTGGTGCTGTTCTCGGTCCTGGTCCAGGGCGGCACGATCAAGAGCCTGATCGGCCGGGTGGCAGGGCCCGCCGAGGACGAGGGCGTTCCGCACGGGTGATGAGTGACCCGCAGCCGGGCGATCAAGAAGGATCTCGGGCCCCGCGGTGAAAAAGATCGTCCAGACCCCCTGGCCGCCGCCTCCTCTCTGCGCATGGGACACGGGCTTTCAGTCTCAGGCCAAACGCGATGCCGGGGATGGCCGCGCGATGCGAGGCTGCAAAGGGGCGGATTCAACCCATGATTTGTACGCCGGGTACGGGCGTGGAGTCGGCGGCCCTGTCTCCGCTCAATTCTGCAGCGCTCATGGAGAAGAAGCGGGAACGCTTGGGTTCTTCGCGGTCAAAAGAGAATGTGCCCTGCATCCTAGGTATACCGACCGCCTCGTCGGGCTATTTCTGACGGACGGAGAATTGAGTCGAAGATCAAGACATTGTCTTGCCCCTCGATTGGGAAGCCAGAGACGAAGCCTGGGACCCCTCGCGCCGGATAGGGATCGCAGCTGGTGATCGAAAAGGCCTGAAAGCGGATTTCGGTCGCATCAAACTCGCCATCGATAACAGTGATGACCCGCAGCGTTGCCGTCGGCCGGCCCGGCATGTCGGCTGCGATGACTTCACCTTTGGCGGAAACAACGCCAGGCAGAGAGGCCGGGCGTGCGTTCTAGAGAATCGGCGATTGAGCTTCGACGGCGACGTAGGCCGATGCCGGGGTGGCCGACATGGCCATGCCGATCCCAAGAGCGAGAATGGCGGGCTGCAACACCCTAACTCACCTTCACCCGCGTGGCGGCTTCGGGCAGGTCTTCCCCGAATGCCCGCTGGTAGAACTCTGCGATCGTGGGCCGTTCCAGTTCGTCGGACTTGTTGAGGAAGGTCAGGCGGAAGGCGAGCCCGAGGTCGTCGCCGAAGATGATGGCGTTCTGGGCCCAGGTGATGACGGTGCGGGGGCTCATCACCGTGGAGATGTCGCCGTTCATGAAGGCGTTGCGGGTCATGTCGGCGACGCGGACCATGGCGGCGACGCGGCGGCGGCCTTCGGCGTCGTTCCATTCCGGCACCTTGGCCAGGACGATCTCGGCCTCGACGTCGTGATCCAGATAGTTCAGCGTGGTGACGATGGACCAGCGATCAAGCTGGGCCTGATTGATCTGTTGCGCGCCGTGATACAGGCCCGTGGTGTCGCCCAGGCCGACGGTGTTGGACGTGGCGAACAGGCGGAACCACGGGTTCGGACGGATGACCCGGTTCTGGTCCAGCAGGGTCAGGCGACCCTGCGCCTCCAGCACGCGCTGGATCACGAACATCACGTCGGGCCGGCCCGCGTCATACTCGTCGAAGACCAGGGCGACGTTACGCTGCAGCGCCCAGGGCAGGATGCCCTCGCGGAATTCGGTGACCTGTTTTCCGTCCTTCAGGACGATGGCGTCCTTGCCGATCAGGTCGATGCGGCTGACGTGGGCGTCCAGGTTGACGCGCACCATCGGCCAGTTCAGGCGCGCGGCGACCTGTTCGATATGCGTCGACTTGCCGGTGCCGTGATAGCCCTGAACCATGACCCTGCGGTCGTGGGCAAAGCCCGCACAAATCGACAGGGTCGTCTGCGGGTCGAACCGATAGGCGGGGTCCAGTTCCGGCACATGCGGATCGCCCGGCGCAAATACCGGCACCTGCATGTCGCTATCAACACGCAGCACCTCGCGAACCGTCGCCCAGCGGGCGGGCTCCAGGCTCAGAAGCGGGTCAGGGGCGGTGTCGGACAGCATGGACATAGGCCGTGACATAGAGCGCCCGGCGGTCCGGCTCAACATGGCGCTTGACGGATCAAGGTTTGTAATTAATGACTGACCGGTGAGTTATATAAGGCCAGATCATGAACACCCTCCCTCTCGGTGAGCCCAAGTTCCGGCGTCGCCCCGAAGATCGGCCCGGCGAGATCCTCACAGCGGCGCTGGATGTCTTCTCCGAACACGGCTTCCGGGCGGCCCGGATGGAGGAGGTCGCGCGTCGCGCGGGCGTCTCCAAAGGGGCCGTCTATCTGTATTTTCCAACCAAGGAGGAGCTGTTTCGGGCTGTGATCGAGGACGCAGTCGCTCCGAACTTCGAGGTGCTCAAGGCGCTGGTCAGCAAGGCTCCGTCCTTTGAAATGGCGCTGAAGACCGGCGTACCGGGCCTGGCTGAGAAGATGCTGCAGGACGGCCAGATCACTGGCGTCATCAAGCTGATCATCGCCGAAAGCCGTAACCAGCCTGAGCTGGCGGAGTTCTGGTACACCTCCGTGCTCGAGCCGGCCCTCTCGGTCCTGGTCGGCCTGATCGAACGAGCGCAAGCGCGCGGCGAAGTGCGGGCCGGCGACGCCCGCCATTTCGCCTTCGGCCTGATGGGCCCGATGCTGCTGTCGGCCATCTGGCGCGAGACCTTCCAGCCGATCGGGGCCAAGCCCATAGAGGTCGGCGTCCTGGCCGAGCAGCATCTGGACACGGTTCTGCGGGGGATGCGTCCATGAACCGCACAATTCTGATCGCGGGCGCGCTCGGCGTCGCCGTCCTGGGTGCCGGCGTCTGGTGGATGCTTGGGTGCGACAGCGCGCCGGCGACCCTGGGCGGCTATATCGAAGGCGACCGACTCTATCTGGCGGCCCCGACGTCCGGCGCGGTGACAGAACTCTATGTGCGGGAGGGCGCTCGGATCGAAGCCGGCGCGCGCACCTTCCTGATCGACCCGGCGGTGTTGGGTGCCCAGGCCGACAACGCCCAGGCCGGCGTCCGCGCCGCCCAGGCGCGGGCCGAAGACCTGCGGCAGGGTCAGCGCGCCCAGGAACTGGCGGTGATTGACGCCGACCTGCGCGCCGCGGAGGCCCAGGCGCGTGAAGCTGACGCTGAGTATGCCCGGATCGAGCCTCTGGTCCGGCGCGGCATCTACGCCCCGGCCCGACTGGATCAGGCCCGCGCCGCGCGCGACACGGCCCGCGCCCAGACCGCCGCCGTACGCCAGCGCCGACAGGTCGCCGAACTGGGTGCCCGCCAGGACGCCCAACGCGCCGCCGACGAGCAGACCGTGCAAGCTCAAGCGTCGGCCAGCGAGGCCGGCGCGCGGCTGAGCCAGCTCTCACCGACCGCCCCGGCAGCCGGCCGCGTCGAAGAGGTCTTTTATGATCCCGGCGAATGGGTGCCGGCCAACCAGCCGGTGCTGGCGCTGCTGCTCGACAATCGGGTGCGGATCGTCTTCTTCGTTCCTGAGACCGAGATGGCGCGCTACCGCACCGGACGGACCATCCAGTTCGGCTGCGACGGCTGCACGCCGAGCGAGGCCGAGATCGTCTGGGTCAGCGACCGGCCCGAATTCACCCCACCGGTGCTCTATAGCCGCAACAACCGCGACCGGCTCGTCTACCGGGTCGAGGCGCGCCCGACCAATCCGGCGCAACTGAACCCCGGCCTGCCGGTGGATGTCGAACCGCTGGGCGCCGCGCAATGAGCGATCCGGTCATCCAGGTCCGCGACCTGAACAAGTCCTTCGGTGCCCTGCACGCGGTGAAGGACTTCTCGATCACGGTCGAGCGCGGGCGTATCTGCGGCTTCCTGGGCCCCAACGGCGCGGGCAAGACCACGACGCTGCGGATGCTGTGCGGCCTGCTCAGGCCCGACAGCGGATCGGGCGAGGTGCTGGGCCTGGACGTCATGCGCCAAGCCGATCTGATCAAGCGCCGGGTCGGCTACATGACCCAGAAATTCTCGCTCTATGAAGACCTCTCGGTCGAGGAGAATCTGATGTTCTCCGCGCGGGTGCGCGAGCTGGACCGGCGGCCCCAGCGCGTCAGCGAGGCCATCGAGCGGCTGGGCCTGACGGCGCGGCGCAAGCAGCTGGCCGGGACGCTGTCGGGCGGCTGGAAGCAGAGGGTGGCGCTGGCCGTGGCGACCCTGCACACGCCGGACCTCTTGTTGCTGGACGAGCCGACGGCGGGCGTCGACCCGGAGGCGCGGCGCACCTTCTGGGACGAAATTCACGCCTTGGCCGGCGAGGGCATGACGGTGCTGGTGTCGACCCACTACATGGACGAGGCCGAACGCTGTCACGAGATCGCCTATATCGCCGGCGGACGGACCCTGGCGCGCGGCACCTCCCAGGAGGTGATCGCCGCGTCCGGTCTGATCACCTTCGCCGCCACGGGAGCGGGCGCCGACCGGTTGGCCGTCAAACTGAGGGATGCGCCGGGCGTGGCCATGGCGGCGGCCTTCGGCGCGACGCTGCACGTCTCGGGACGCGACCGAGCGGCGCTGGAGGCGGCGATTCAGCCTTATCGCAGCCAGGGCCTGGACTGGCATGAGACCGAGCCGAGCCTGGAGGATGTCTTCATCCAGCTGATCCACGACCTGAACGCCGAGAAGGCGCGGGCGGCGGCGGAGGCGGCCTGATGTCATGGACCCGCACCTGGGCGGTGATGGCCAAGGAGTTCGGCCAGCTGCGACGCGACCGGATCACCTATGCGATGATCCTGCTGCTGCCGATCGTTCAGCTTCTGCTGTTCGGCTATGCGATCAACGGCGATCCGCGCCAGCTTGAAACGGCGGTTCTGGTGCAGGACCAGGGCGCCTTTTCCCGCCCGATCCTGACCGCGCTGGAGAATTCGGACTATTTCGACATCGTCCAGGTGGCCCGCAGCCCAGCCGAGCTGGATCGGGCGCTGGAGCGCGGCGAGGTCAAGTTCGCCGTCACCATCCCGGCCGACTTCAGCCGCCGGGTAATCCGCGGCGACGGCGCCCGCATCCTGGTCGAGGCCGATGCCACCGATCCGTCGGCGACCTCCGGGGCGCTCGGAGCCCTGGCCGGCCTTCCGGCCCAGGCCCTGAGCCGGGAACTGAGCCTGGCTCGGGGTGTCCAGGCCACGCCGGGCGCGCCGTTCGAGGTGGTCGTGCACCGTCGCTACAACCCCGAAGGCGAGACGGCCTTCAACATCGTGCCGGGCCTCTTGGCCATCATCCTGTCGATGACGTTGGTGATGATGACGGCGCTGGGCATGGCACGCGAACGTGAACGCGGCACGATGGAGTCGCTGCTCTCCACGCCGGTGCGGCCGATCGAGGTGATGGCGGGCAAGCTGGCACCCTATGTCGGGGTCGGCCTGTTCCAGTCGGTGGTCATTCTGGTGATGGCGCGGGTGCTGTTCGACGTGCCGATGATGGGCGGATGGCTGGCGCTGGTTTTAGGCCTGAGCCTGTTCATCATCGGCTCGCTGGCCCTGGGCTTCCTGATCTCGACGGTGGCCAGGAGCCAGCTTCAGGCCATGCAGGTCAGCATGTTCTATATGCTGCCGTCGATCCTGCTGTCGGGCTTCATGTTCCCCTTCAGCGGCATGCCCGGCTGGGCCCAGGCCATCGGGGCGGCGATCCCGGTCACGCACTTCCTGCGGGTCGTGCGCGGGGCCTTGTTGAAAGGGGTCGGCGTGACCGATGCGGCCACCAGCCTGTTCGCGCTGGTGGCGTTCGTCATCATCGTCACAGCCCTGGCCATGAGCCGTTATCGCACGACGCTGGACTAGGGTCTGGGCTCATTTGATTCATAGGGTGATGGCGGCGACGAGACATAGTCCGGCGAGGTAGTTTCTGGCGGTTTTGTCGTATCGGGTCGCGACGGCACGGAAGTCCTTTAGGTGGCAGAAGGCGCGTTCGGCGGTGTTTCGGAGCCTGTAGGCTGCGGCGTCGAAGGGGTGGTGGTTCACGCGGTTGATCTTGTTGGGGATAACCGGGGTGGTTCCGCGCTGGATTAACATCCGTCGCAGGGCGTCGCCGTCATAGGCGCGGTCGGCGAGCAGGCAGCGGCTGGCGCGCGCACCGAGGATCAGGTCGTTGGCGGCGACGATGTCCGACGCCTGGCCGGGCGAGAGCTGGAGGACGCGGGGACGACCCGCTTCGTCCACCAGTAGGTGAACCTTTGTGGTCCGACCGCCGCGCGAACGGCCTATGGCTTGGAGCGAGACCCCCCTTTTGCTCCCGCCGCGGAGCGATGCGCCTTGACAAAGGTGCTATCGATCATGGCCACCACCGGCGGATCGGCGTCTTCGTTCAGCGCCGTCAGGATCCGCTGCCACAGACCCCGCTTGCTCCAGCGATTGTAGCGATTGAACACCGTCGTATACGGCCCATAGACTTCCGGCAGCGCCCGCCAGCGGCAATCCTCGCGCAGCCGATACACGATCCCGGAGATTACCCGCCGGTCATTGACCCGGCGCTTGCCGGTATACGCCTTGGGAATATGCGGGTCGATCACCGCCCACTGTGCGTCCGAGAGCCAAAAGTGATCCGTCATGTCCGAGCCTACTCAGAAGCTTGAATCACAGCCGGTCTAACAACTCAATTGGGTACGGACCCTAGGTCTGCGGGCTGCCTAGGCGGCGCTCAGCCGGACGTCGACATTGTTGCGCGTGGCATTGGAATAGGGACAGACCTGATGCGCCTTTTCGATCAGATCCTGGATCGTCACCGTGTCCAGGCCGTGACCGGTCACATGGAGCGCGATGTCGAGGTTGAAGCCCTCGCCGCGCGTGTTCTTGCCGATGCCGACACTGGCCTGGATCTTGGTGTCCGCAGACACTGGCGAGCCAGCCCGGCCCGACACCAGCCGCAGAGCGCCCAGATAGCAGGCGGCGTAGCCGACCGCGAACAGCTGCTCGGGATTGGTCCCGTCACCGCCCTTGCCGCCCATCTGGGTCGGCGTCGACAACTTCACGTCGATCTTGCCGTCGTCGGTGACGGAACGGCCATCCTCACGCCCTCCCCCCGAGGCTGTGGCGTGTGCGGTGTAAAGAACGTCCATGGTCGGCTCCCTTAGGTGTCAGCAAGATAATCCGCGGCGCAGTGTCGTGTTCCGAGCGGATTAGGCCATCCCCGCCTTTTTCAGCGTGCGGAAAGCCATGAGGACGCGCTGCAGCTTGTCTTCGGCACCGCGGTCGCCGCCGTTCATGTCGGGGTGACAACGTTTCAGCAGGTCGTGGTAGCGCATCCGGATCTGCTGGGCGTCGACGCCGTATTCCAGATCCAGATCCGCCAGGGCCTTGCGCTCCAGCTTACCCAGTCTGGCCGCCGGATCGGGTTCGGCCTCGGGCGGGCGGCGCGCCCCGCCGAACATCTCGAAAGAGTCGCGCCAGGAACCGGTCCCGCTGTTCTTGCCGGTGCCGAACTTGGCGGCAAAGGCGGCGGCCTCGCGGCTGGCGCGACCGGCCTGCATCTTCCAGGTGGGTCGCCCCCCCGTGGTCAGCTCGTCCTCGCGATGAGCCCGGACCTGGCCCTCGCTCATGCCCGCGAAGAAGTTCCAGTTCTTGTTGTACTCGGCCGCATGGGGCTGGCAGAAATCGTAAAACTCTCTGGTTTCCCGTGACTTGGGTGCGCGTGCCGCCGCCGCCTTGCGACAGGTGGGCCAGTCGCACGGCTTCTCGCCTGGCTTGAGACCCAGAACCTGGGCCTCGTCCTCTTCAGGCTTGGGCGGCTTGACCCGAATGTCGGTAAAGCGCGGTCGGTATTGAAACGCATCGTCCATCACCCCCAAGTGTAGGATTGATTCCTGCGGCTTCAAGGAAGGGACGCACATGAAAGGCGAAGGCCCCGTCGCGCGTGACATTCGCGCCAGACTTGAGAGGGCGTTCGCGCCCTCTGAGCTGTCGATCGAGGACGACTCCGCGCGTCACGCGGGCCACCACCACGAGGGCGGCGTCGACGGCCAGGCGGGCGGCGAAACCCACTTCAACGTCCGGATCGTGTCTCGGGTCTTTGCCGGGATGAACCGCCTGGAACGCCAGCGTACGGTCAATGCCGGGCTGTCCGATCTGCTGGCAGGGCCCATTCATGCGCTGTCGATTCAGGCACTTGCGCCGGAAGATTAGGCCTATTCACCCGTTCTTAGAAGTCGGGCCCTAGACTGGTCGAGGTTTGGGTGTGGGGAGGATAGGATGGTGGGCTCGGGACCGCAGTCTGCGATGGCACCGGCAACGTCTGTCGGCACCTCGTATGTCCCGCAGTCGGAAGCCGCTCAGGCGCTGACGGCCATTCTCCAGACCCACTACCTTCGCTACGGCGTCATTCTGAGCTGGGCTCTCGGCCTTATCGTAGCCATCGGCGTCAATCTGGGCCTTGCCTGGTTGGTCGTGACCTTGGCTGCGGGAACCTTCCGGGGCTGGGTCGAGCGCCGCGTGGCGTCACGCGTAGGCTCAGGCTACGGTCTGGTCTTCCCGACCGTGGCCACTGTGACGACCTGTGCCTGGGCGCTTGCACCGCTGATTGCCTGGTTCTCAGGCGCATCCTTCGGTCGTCCGTTGGCGATGGTCTATCTCGTCTCGGGCTACATGCTGGTCTTCACCCAGCTCCGCTCCAGTCCGCGGCAGGCCGCCGTTATCTCGTCTCCCTATGGACTGGTGGCCCTGGTCTGTCTGGGCAGCCTGTGGGGTACACCGGATTTCTGGCCGTTCGTCGCCACGGTGCCGTTCGTCGCGGCCGGCCTGTTCGTTCATGTCATCATGACGATGGTCAAGGAAGCCCGCATCAAGGCCTTCCAGGACCACCAGGCGCATCTGATCTCGGAACTTGAAACCGCGCGGGATCGGGCCGATGCGGCCAACCAGGCCAAATCCGCCTTCCTGGGAGTGATCTCCCACGAACTCCGGACGCCGATGAACGGCGTCCTGGGGGCCGCGCAGTTGTTGTCGGCGACCCAACTCGACAAGACCCAGAGCGACTATGTCGCCATCGTGCGGAACTCCGGCGATGGCCTGCTGACGCTGCTGAACGACATCCTCGACATGACCAAGATCGAGGCGGGGCGAATGGAATTCGACAACGCGGAGGTCGACTTCATCGATCTGCACGAGCGCATATCCGGCGTCGCCTCGGCTCAGGCTCAGGCCAAGATGCTCGACTATCGGGCCGAGCTGGTCGGAGACGTGCCGGCTCTGGTGACGGGCGATCCGGTTCGTGTCGGGCAGATCCTGCAGAACCTTCTGTCCAACGCCATCAAGTTCACCAGCGAAGGCGAAATCGTCTATCGCGTCGTATGCGAACGGCTGGCGTCGGACCGCGTGCGGTTCACCTTCTCTGTGACCGACACCGGGCCCGGCATCGCCGTCGGCGACCTGCAGCGGCTGTTCGAGCCCTTTACCCAGTTGGACGGATCGTCGACGCGCCGCCATGGTGGCACCGGGCTGGGTCTGACCATTTCACGCCGCCTGGCCGAGATCATGGGCGGCACCATCAGCGTCGACACCCGTCTGGGCGACGGGTCGACCTTCACCTTCGTCGTGGAGGCCGAGGTGGTCGCATGGGAAAAACCCGCCGCCGCTCAGGCACCCGGGGACGAAGCGCTCTGCGACGTGCCACTCAAGGTGCTGGTCGTCGATGATCATCCGGTCAATCGGATGATCATCGAGGCCTGGATGGCGTCATCCGGACACGCCACCGTTACCGCCGAACATGGCCAGGCGGCCCTGGACATCGCCGCAACCCAGACCTTCGATCTCATCCTGATGGATGTGAACATGCCGGTGATGGACGGACTGACGGCCACCCGTGCCCTGCGCCAGATAGCGGGCCCGAACCAGGACGCCCCCATCGTCGTGTTGTCAGCGTCGGCACGAACCGAGGACCACGAGGCGGGCCTGGCAGCCGGGGCCGACGCCTATCTGAACAAGCCTATCGACTTCCTCGCCCTGGCCGAGCTGCTGTCGCGCTGCTCAGCGGGTCGTGAAGGGCTGCGCCAGGCCGCCTGAAGCGCGCCGAGCCGTTCCGCCAGATGAACCCCCGATGACCCGCACCGTTCAGGCCGGGGTCAGGCCGGTTGAGGCATCAAGGCTCCATCACGGCGCAAGTCGGCACCCGCCGAACCCGCCCTATCTGGAGTTCTTCGATGAAAAAGACCCTCAGTGTCGCCCTTGCCGCCCTGATGATGGCTGGAACCCTTGGCTCGGCCGGCGCCGCGTCGGCACAGTCCTACGGCCGCGGGCATGATCGCGACTACGGTCGCTATGACCGCCAGTACGACCGGTACGACACCTATCACCGCCGAGATGACCGTCAGGATCGCCGTGATCGAGCCGAAGCGCGCCGTTATGAACGTTGGCAGCGGGCCCAGCGCCGCTATCGCGCCGACCGCTACTATGCGCCGCGCGGCTATCAGGCCCGTGCCTGGAGCTATGGCCAGCGTATGCCCTACGAATATCGGACCAGCCGTTACGTGATCAACGACTATGGCCGCTATGGCCTGTACGCCCCGCCCTACGGCTATCAGTACGTCCGCAACGGCGACGATGTGGTGCTGGCGGCCGTGACGACCGGTCTGGTCGTCGCCGTGATCGCCGGCCTGTTCCAGTAACGTCCTGCAAGGTCTGGAATCGCGCCCCGGAGGGAAACCTCCGGGGCGTTTGCAGTTGGGGGTATCGATGCCCAACAGGCCGCGCTGGCGCGGCAAGAGGCCGTCGAGGCGCTCGACGACCTTGTTTAGGCAATCGCTGACGACGCCACTATTCAGATGCCGGATGGGATCTGGATGACCGGTGCCGAGTTCAAGGCGGCATGGCAGAGGACGGTTTGGGTTGTGACCGAAAATACCTACCCGCCGGGACATGGCGGGCTAAACTTCGGATCGACGGTCGAGGTTCGGTTTAGTACCTTTAGCGCCTACGCCGCGTGGGGCGGCGCTGCAGGGCTGACTTTCCTATTGTTGCACGAGATGGCGCACAATACACCCTACGCCCAATCCGCATATGCCAATCTCTGGCAAGGCTATCTCCAGAACCCTGCATCTGGCGTCTGGGGCCCCTCCAACCAGTATTTTGTCAGTAACGAACAGAATGCCAATGAAGTCGCACGGACTATCGCTGGGGCGTTTGGCTGGATCATCCCATCAACCTTACCGACACACGGATATCCGGGGCCATGATCGCATCCGTTATTGCCCTAGCAGCCCTCTTGGCTCAACCCGCCATCGGCGTGCCTTCATGGTCGGACCGTGGAATCTTTGCCTTCGACGGGCTTCTAATCGACTTTCAGAGAACGGTTGAGCGCGGATCTACGCCGTTTGGCGCGCCGTTGGTAAACTGTTCGACGGAAGCGCTCTTCTGCGCTCAGGGGCATCACATTCGAGTCGTCTTCCCGCGCAGTTGCGGGGCGTGGCCTGTCGGAACCTCCTGGGCGCATATGGGAGTGAGGACCGAGGTTCTAGCGCAGTACGAGGAGCCGCTTCACCCACACCGGATCGGATCGGGCCAGCGATTGTTGCTCGGCCACACGGACCAGCCCTACATCGTGTTCGAATATGATCTGGATGCGGGTATTGTAAGCGTTTGGTACGATCCCACAGAACGTACCGATTTCGTATCCATGGCGATCGCCGAGACTCTATTCGAAGCGCCTCTTGAGTGGCCCCAACGACACATGGGCCTTCTCAGCGTTGACCCGTTTGGACGCTGCCAGCGCTGATGAAGGTTGGCGCAAACATTCGGCTGGGAAATCCCTAGCACGATGCGAACACATGGGTATCCGGGACCATGAGTCCTTCAAATCTAGCGATCTTCTCTGCCACTCTACTCACGCCTGCACAGATCGGATCGCCGCCCTGGTCGGAGAGGGATGTCTTTGTATTGGGGGGGCGTCCTGATCGATTTTCATCGGCAGCGAGAGATCGGATCCGGACCATCCCCGTACAATCTGGTGAACTGCTCGACGCGCGATCTCTATTGCGCCCGGGGTGAGCGTACTCGCATCGTTCTGCCGCGACGGTGCGCGGACTGGCAGGTCGGGGATTCCTGGGAACGCATGGGGGTCGGCACGGAGGTGCTCGGGCGCTTCGAAGCGCCCCTGAACCCGCATCTCCGGGCAGGTCGACAGAGGCTCATGATGGGAGACGCTGCGCTGCCGTTCATCGTCTACGAGTACACGCCGCGCGCTGGGATCATCGGCGCCTGGTTTGATCCGACGGGCCGAACCGACCTTGTGGCGCTCGCGCAGTCAGGAGAGCTTCCCGGTCGTATGAATGAGGGAGCGGCCCGTTATTGGCCTATGCTCACGCTTGATCCGTTTGCAGAGTGCCAGCCCGCATAGATTTTCGGCACGGTGCCGGCAAATGGCGCCCTGACCATCCTCTCTGGTTGAAGCGGGATGACGAAATCCGCCGACCCGCGCTAGACTGCGGTCATGCATCCGCTGATCCTCGTAGAGCACCTGGGACTGGCCCTCATCGGACTGTATTTCGTCTGGGGTGGGCTGAACCATTTCCGCATTTTCCGCGAGGTGCGGGCGATGCTGGCCGAGCGGCGCTGGCCGATCCCAGGCACGATCCTGGCTCTGGCCTCGATCTGGGAGGCGGCGGCCGGGGCGGTTCTGGCTTCGGGCTTCTATACCGTGCCTGCGGCCTCGGCGCTGATCCTTTTCGTGGTCCTGGCCAGCGTGCTGTTGCTGGATTTCTGGAACCAGGGGGGCGACGCCCGCACGACGGCGCTGAACGGCTTTCTGATGAACATGGCGCTGATCGGTGGGCTGGTGCTGGCCATGGCCCAGGCCTGAGGCCGGACGTGCCCGGAGGGTGACGCCGGACGCACCGGCAGTGTAAGACCGGCTCAATGACCCAAGATCCCCGCCCGCCTGTCTCCGACCATCCCGGCGTGATCGCGCCACCTCCGTTGATCTTTTTCGGTTTCCTGCTGCTGGGGTGGGCCCTGGACGCGCGGGTTCTGCATCTGACCCTGCCGATCGATCTGACCTTGCCGGTCCGGATCGGCGCCGTGGCCCTGATCCTTTCGGGACTGGCGCTCGAAATGTGGGCGGGCGGACTGTTCAGGAAGGCCGGAACCAACGTCGTGCCGTGGTCGCCCTCGACGGCCCTGGTCGAAAGCGGGCCGTACCGGTTCACGCGCAACCCGATGTATGTGGGTTTCACCCTCGTCTATCTGGGCCTCGCCCTCGGCCTCAAGAGCCCGACCGCGCTGGTGCTTTTGATTCCCTGCCTGGTGGTGATGACCTGGGGGGTGATCCTGCGTGAGGAACGCTATCTGGCTGCGCGCTTTGGCCAGCCCTATCTCGACTACAAGACACGGGTGCGCCGATGGCTGTGACGCAATGGGATTTGACCCGCATGGCGAGCGAGGAAATGGACCTGGCTCGGCGGCTGACCTGGAATGAGCTGTCGCGCGTCACGCCCTGGACCGACGCCTATGTGGCGATCTCTCCGACGGGCTACGAGATCACGATGGAACGGCACTACGTCTGGACGTCCGAGGCGCGGGACGCCATCCGGGTCGAAATCCGGGCCCGTACGATGTACGGGCCGTCGATGGAGGCTCTGGAAGAGGCGTTGGTCACGCCCAAGGGCTTCGAATGATCTGTCGGGTCTGGCGCGGCTGGACCCGGCGCGAGGATGCCGAGGCCTATCAGGCGGTGATCCATCACCAGGTCATTCCTGACATCGAGGGCCTGTGCCTGGAAGGGTTCCAGCTGATCGACCTGATGCGTCGCGACATCCAGGGTGAGGACGGCCCCGAGACGGAGTTCTCGACGCTCATGTGGTTCTCGTCGATCGAGGCGGTGAAGGCCTTCCTGCCGACCGGGCACGACCTGGCCTATGTGCCGGAGGAGGCGCTGGGGCTCCTGACCCGGTTTGACCGGACCGCCGCCCATTACGAAGTTCTCGATCACCGCCAACAGCCGATCCGGCGCTAGGGCCGGTCGGCGTGGCGATGCCCGCCTAGATGAGCGAGCCGTGGCAGTGTTTGAATTTGCGCCCCGAACCACACGGGCAGGCCGCATTGCGGCTGGTGCGCTCCCAACCCTCAGGCAGCATGGACACGGGCATCCGCGAGCGCTGATCGGCTGAGCCGAGGCCCTCCGGCAGTTGGGCCTGGGGATTGGCCATCTCGTTCTCGCCGGTCTGCGGATTGAGGTGGATTTCCTGAATCTCGAGTGGCGGCGGCGGCGGCGCGACGCGGATTTCGATCGTCATCAGCCAGCGCGTCACATTCTGACGCAGGTTCGACAGCAGGCCTTCGAACAGGGAATAGGCCTCGGTCTTGAACTCGTTGAGCGGATCCCGCTGCGCATAGCCGCGCAGACCGATGACGGCCCGCAGATGGTCCAGATGCACCAGGTGCTCGCGCCACTGCATGTCGATCATCTGAAGCAGGAAGTTCTTTTCCAGGCCCCGCATCTGCTGGGCTCCGACCTGTTCGATACGCTCCGCAGAGCGCGCAGCGGCGGCGGCCTGGATACGATCTTCCATTTCCTCGTTGGACACGCCTTCCTCGGCGGCCCATTCGGCGACCGGCAACTCGAGGCCCAGGAGCGAACGGACCCGCTCGTCCAGACCTTCGATGTCCCACTGTTCGGCATAGGCCTTTTCGGGAAGGAACCGCTCGACCATCTCGGCAACCGTGTCCTGGCGGAACTCTTCCACCAGTTCGGACAGGTCCTCGGACTGCAGGAAGTCCTGTCGCTGTTCGAAGATGGCCTTGCGCTGCTCGTTAGTGACGTCGTCGTACTTGAGCAGGTTCTTGCGGATTTCGAAGTTGCGCTGTTCGACCCGCTTCTGGGCGGTTTCGATGGCCGAGTTCAGCCACTTGTGGCTGATGGCCTCGCCCTCGGCCATGCCGAAATTGCGCATGATCGAGTCCATGCGATCGCCGGCGAAGATACGCAGAAGATCGTCTTCACAGGACAGGTAAAACTTCGAGAAGCCCGGATCGCCCTGGCGTCCGGTCCGGCCGCGCAGCTGATTGTCGATACGCCGGCTTTCGTGGCGCTCGGTGCCCAGGACGAACAGGCCGCCGGCCTTCTTGGCGGCGTCTCGTCGCACCTGGATTTCGGCGGCCACCCGCTCGCGCTCGGCCAGCTCCGCGGCATGATCCGGCACAAGTCCGGCGTCACGCTGCTCGCCCTGCCAGCGCAGCATATGCATATCCAGATTGCCGCCCAGCTGAATGTCAGTCCCGCGGCCGGCCATGTTGGTGGCGATCGTCACGGCACCGGGCAAGCCGGCGTCGGCCACGATCAGGGCTTCCTGTTCGTGGTGGCGGGCGTTGAGGACGTTGTGCGGCACACCTTTTCCGGTCCGGACCTCGATCTCAAACGCGTCGTCGCCCAGCTTCTCGCGCAGCTTGCGTCCGGTCTTGTCGGTCTCGAGCTCGCGGCGGGACCAGACCAGCTTGATCGGCTTACCGCCGGTCTCGCTCATCAAACGGTCGACCTGGTCGTCCTTGACCTTCCAGACCTCCACCTCGAACGGGAACTCGGCGAGCTGACCTGACAGGAGTTCGGACTTTTCGATGGAGACGGTCCCGACCAGGACCGGCTGGCCCAGGACGTGACGTTCGGCAATGAGCGAGCAGATGGCCTGGTTCTTCTCGGCCATGGTCCGATAGACTTCGTCGTCCTCGTCAATGCGCTGGATCGGCCGATTGGTCGGAATCTCGAGCACGTCCATCTTGTAGATGTCGTGGAACTCGCCGGCCTCTGTGGCGGCGGTGCCGGTCATGCCCGACAGCTTGTCGTACATCCGGAAATAGTTCTGGATCGTGACCGACGCGAGCGTCTGGTTCTCGGGCTGGATCTTGACCTTTTCCTTGGCCTCGATGGCCTGGTGCAGACCTTCGGACAGTCGGCGGCCCTGCATCATGCGGCCGGTGAATTCGTCGATCAGAATGATCTCGCCGGCGCGAATGATGTAGTCCTTGTCGCGCGTGTAGAGCAGGTTCGCGCGCAGGGCCTGGTTCACGTGGTGGACGACCGAGATGTTGGCCGGGTCGTACAGACCGGCTGAGTCCTCGGCCAGGTGACCGGCGTCGGCCAGCATTTCCTCGACCCGCTCCGAGCCGACTTCGCTGAGCAGGGCCTGACGCTGCTTCTCATCCAGGTCGTAGGTGGCCTCATCCTTGATGAGCTCACGCACGATGTCGTCAACGATCAGGTAGAAGTCCGACCGGTCCTCCGTCGGGCCGGAGATGATCAGCGGCGTGCGCGCCTCGTCGATCAGAATGGAGTCGACCTCGTCGACGATCGCAAAGTTATGGCCGCGCTGGACCATTTCCTGCACGTCATAGACCAGATTGTCGCGCAGATAGTCGAAGCCGAACTCGTTATTGGTGCCATAGGTGATGTCGGCCTGATAGGCGGCGGTGCGCTGGGCCTGGGTCAGGCCGTGCACGACCACACCGACCTCCAGACCGAGGAAGCGATAAATCTGACCCATCCAGTCCGCATCGCGGCGCGCCAGATAGTCGTTGACGGTGATCAGGTGGACGCCCTTGCCGGTCAAGGCATTCAGATAGGTGGGGGCGGTGGCGACCAGGGTCTTGCCTTCGCCGGTCCGCATCTCGGCGATGCCGCCCTGATGCATGATCATGCCACCGACCAGCTGCACGTCGTAGTGCCGCTGACCCAGGGTACGCTTGGCCGCCTCACGGACCACCGCGAAGGCTTCGTTGAGGACCTGGTCCAGGGTCTCGCCGGCTTCCAGACGATCCTTGAACGACTGGGTCATCATCCGCAGCTCGTCGTCCGAAAGAGCCTCGTAGCGCGCCTCCAGAGCATTGATCTTCTGGACGCGAGAGAGAAGGTCCTTGACCTTGCGGTCATTGGAGGAGCCGAAAAGCTTCTTGGCGATGCCGAGCATGGAGAACCGGGTCAGACAGGGGCGGGGCGCCGCCGCACGGGAGAAAACGAAGGTCTGGACTGCAGCGCCGTCGGTGCTGCTTCCAGGTGTTGCGGGGGGCTTCAAACCCCTCGACTTGGGCGCGCGCGAGACTTAAGCAGCCCCCCTAGCCCTGTCAACGACACGGGCCGATGATGACAGTCTTCGTCCGGCGAGGTCAGGCCATGAACTTTCCTTCAATTCCAAGGCTACTGGCCGCGTTTGGACTGGTCGCGGCCTTGGCTCTGACCGGTTGCAGCCGGACGCCCTCGGACGAGCGACCGCCCCAGCCGGGCGATGTCGTCGTGGCGCGGGTCTCCGGCGACCCGATCTGGGCCTCCGACGTCAAACGCGAAGCCGTGGCGCAGGGACTGATCGGCGAGGGCGAACCCCTGGACCCCTCCACGGTCCTGTTCCGTCGCGTTCTGGATGAGGTGATCGACCAGGAACTGCTGGCCCGTGAGGCCGAGCGCCAGGGGCTGGACGACACACCGCTGGCGCGTCAGCGGCTGGAAGCGGCCCGCAAGCGCATTCTGGGGGATATGCTGGTTGAAACGGTGGTTGACGACGCCATCACGTCGCGGGCCGTCGAGGAGCTCTATAACGAGCAGCGTCGCCTCACCGAACAATCTGAGGAATTCCGTGCACGGATGATCCTGGTCCGGACGCGCGAGGAAGCCGATGCGGTCATGACCCTGTTGGCCAATGGCGCGTCGTTCGAGGCGCTGGCGGCGGAGCGCTCGATCGATGAATCGACCCGCTTCAACGGCGGCGATCTCGACTACTTCACCGCCGATACCATGCCCCCGGCCTTCGGGCGGGCTCTGGCCAACGCTCGTGCCGGCGATACGGTCGGCCCGTTCCAGGCCGAGGGCGGCTGGGCCGTGCTTCGCGTCGAGGATCGGCGTCAGGAACAACCCCTGACGCTGGAACAGGCCCGGCCGCAGATTTTGCGCTTCCTCACCTACGATCAGGTCCGCCAGTTGCTTGAGCGTCTGCGCGGGCGGGCGGACATCGACATCCTGCTGCAGGATGATCCCCTCGCTGTGCCGGGGGCGCCCGAGGAGCCGGCCTCCGCGCCGCGCGGCGGTGCCGCGACCCGTCGCCCGGCGACGCCGGCCGCCACCCAGACCCAACAGCCCGCCCAACCGACGGCGGCTCAATGAGCGGCGGTTCAGACAAGTCCGGCAGCGTGCGGCGTGGAGCCAAGGTGGTCGGCCAGAGCCTGGAGCGGGCGCTCGACCCCCTGGCCTCAGCCCTCAAGAAGGCGTCCGGCCAGAAACCGGCCCCGGCCGCACCCGGCAAGCCGGGCCTGGCGGTCTCGCCGCTGGCGGTGCCCCTGCCGCGCATGAAGCCCGTCGCCGGGGTCGAGGTCGCCGTGGCCCGCGCTGGATTCTACAAGCACGATCGCCCCGATCTGGTGGTGTTTCGTCTGGCCGAGGGGACCACGGCGGCAGGTGTGTTCACGCGCCACAAGATCGGCTCGGCCCCGGTCGATTGGTGCAAGCGTCACCTGGAAGGCGCCGGTGGCGACGACGTCCGGGCCCTGGTCGTCAACGCAGGCTGTGCCAACGCCTTCACTGGCCGGCCCGGAGCCGACGCGGCCCGCCGCACGGCCTCTGAGGTTGCCAAGCGCTTCGATTGCCGCCAGCGCGACGTCCTGCTGGCCTCGACCGGGGTGATCGGTGTGGTCCTCGACGACCGCAAGATCACCGCCCGGCTGCCGGAGATCAGCCAAAGTCTGAAGCCCGGGGCCTGGGACGAGGCGGCCAGGGCGATCATGACGACCGACACCTTCCCCAAAGGCGCCTATGCCGAGGCCGAGATCGAGGGGGTCAAAGTCCGCATCGCCGGCATCGCCAAGGGCTCTGGTATGATCGCGCCAGACATGGCGACCATGCTGGGGTTCGTCTTCACCGACGCGGCGCTGTCACCGGGCGTGCTGCGGTCGCTGCTGAGCCTGCACGTGCGCTCGACCTTCAACTCGGTGACGGTCGACGGCGACACCTCGACCAACGACACCTGTCTGCTGTTCGCCACCGGCCAGTCGGGCGCGCCGCGCATCGGCCGGGTCGGAGACCGTCGCCTGGCAGATTTTTCTGCCAAGCTGGAGACGGTTCTGCTGAGCCTGGCGCATCAGCTGGTCCGGGACGGCGAGGGGGCGACGAAATTTGTCAAGGTCCAGGTGTCCGGAGCAGCCAGCCCGGCCTCGGCCCGCAAGATTGCCAAGTCGATCGCCGAGAGTCCGCTGGTCAAGACCGCCATCGCCGGCGAGGACGCCAACTGGGGCCGCATCGTCATGGCCGTCGGAAAGACCGAGGAGCCGGTCAGCCGCGACCGGCTGGCGATCAGGTTCGGACCGCACCAGGCCGCCATCGACGGGGCCCCGGCGCCCACCTACGACGAGGCGAAAATGAGCGCCTATATGAAACGCCCCGAGCTCGAAATCAGCGTCGACGTCGGTGTCGGGCGCGGCCATGCGGCGGTGTGGACCTGTGATCTCACCAAGGGCTACATCGAGATCAACGGCGACTACCGATCGTGAGCGTGCCGACGGTTCTGGTCGCCGCGGCGGCCCTCATCGACACCGACGGACGGGTGCTGATCGCACAGAGACCGGAGGGCAAGTCTCTGGCGGGGCTGTGGGAATTCCCGGGTGGCAAGGTCGAGCCGGGCGAGCGACCCGAAGAGGCTCTTATTCGGGAGCTGGACGAAGAGCTCGGGATCCAGGTCAAGGCATCCTGCCTCGCCCCCTTCGCTTTCACCAGCCATGCTTATGAATCCTTTCACCTTCTTATGCCATTGTGGCTGTGTCGGCGTTGGGACGGCGTTGTGACCAATCGGCACCACGCCGCCCTGGCGTGGGTTCGGCCAAATCGTATGGCAGACTATCCCATGCCGCCGGCTGACGTGCCTTTGGTCGCGTACCTGTGTGACTTCATCTAGGGGGCTTGCATGGTCGGGTTTTTGCGCCGCTTCCTGCGACAGCAGGCCGGGGCCACCGCCATCGAATACAGTCTGATCGGCGCAGGGGTGGCCCTGGCGATCATCACCTCGCTCGCCCTCTATGCAGATTCGGCTTCGGTCCTGCTGGATCGGACGATGACCGCCATCGCCCAAGCCCTCAGCGGCGCGTCGAACGACGGCTAGGCCTTGGCCAGAGCGGCCTGAATCTTGAGCGCCTGAACAGTTTCCCGCACGTCGTGCACCCGGACGACTTCGACGCCATGCCGGGCCGCTTCCAGCATCAGGCTCAAGGAGCCGCCGAGGCGGTCCGCAGGATCGACCGCCGAGGGGTCCAGGGCCTGGATGATCCGCTTTCGGCTGGCCCCGTACACGACGGGGTATCCAAGCGACACGAGGGCGTCGAGATGTCGCGTGAGGGCCAGATTGTGGGCCGCGGTCTTGCCGAACCCGATACCCGGATCCAGCCAGATCCTGGAGCGATCAACACCCGCGGCGACGGCGGCCGACGCGCGTTCCGCCAGCCAGGCCGTCACCTCTGACACCACGTCGGCATAGACCGGGGCGTCCTGCATCGTACCGGGTTGTCCCCGCATGTGCATGAGGATCACGCCACAGCCCTGCTCGGCGGCCGACGAAAGGCTGTCCGGTGAAAAGGTGAGGGCGCTGACGTCATTCCAGATGGTCGCCCCGGCTACTCTGGCGGCGCGCGCCACTTCGGGTTTCATGGTGTCGATGGAGACAGGGCCTGCCCAGCGCGCCCGGATCTGTTCGATCAGGGGAACGACGCGATCCATTTCTTCTGCGAGGTCGACCGGCAGGGCCCCGGGCCGGGTGCTCTCGCCGCCGATGTCGAGGATGTCGGCTCCGTCGGTGACCAGTTGCATGGCGTGGTCCAGGGCACGATCAAGCCGGTCGAACCTGCCACCGTCCGAGAAGCTGTCCGGCGTGACGTTGACGATGCCCATGACCCGGGGGCGCATCAGCCTCGTCCACCGATCAGGTTGCCGATGGCCTCGAGATAGGCCGCGAAGGCCCGTCTTCCCTCGGGCGTCAGGCTCGCCTGGGTCAGGGGCTTGTTGTCGCGGAAGCTCTTGGTGATCCTGACGTAGCCGGCCTCTTCCAGCTTTTTCAGATGGACCGACAGATTGCCCTGGGTCGCCTCCAATGCGGACTTCAGCTCGGTAAACTCCGCCGTCTCCGTATCAGCCAGATAGATCATGATCCCCAGCCGCATGCGACCGTGGATGACCTCGTCGATCTTGCCGAGATCGCCCAGGCTCACCGGATCACTCCGCCTCCATCCGTCTGCGCGACTGCCGGAACATCATCCAGCCGGGCAGGGCGAACAGTAAAAACAAGGCGACGGTGCAGACCAGTAGATAAAGGATCGGCTCGCGCACCAGCACGCCCAGGGCGACCGCCGTGAGCCAGCCGCCCAGCGCCGTGGCCAGCATCCAGCCCCGCCGACGCAGGGTCCAGGCGACATACCAGGCCGCCGCCTGCAGGGCGAAGACGATGGCGGCGTAATAGAGCCAGATCGCGAAATCCTGGTCCCGAACCGCCCCTACGGCGAAGATGATCACTACGGCCGCATTGGCCATGCCGGTGGCGCTGAAGGCGGCATTCATCATGCGCGAACCCGTCGGCCCGCGCCGGCCCGTACCCGCTTTGCTGTCTTTCAGGATCGCCCAGGTCAGGATCACCAGAAAGGTCGCGGTGATCCCGACCACGACGGCCAGATTGACCGGGCCGGGCCACCGGATGAGGCCGGTCGCCTGTCCCAGGTGGAACAGACACTGCAGGCCGTAAAGAAGACCGCCGGCCAGGTAACATATCGCCAGGGTCATTGGCGGCCGGCTGTCCCCTTCGACGATCGAGCGCAGGAAGGCCAGGTCGTCCTGGGGCGAAGGCGATCTGGACGTGGCGACCATGGGATTCTCCGGGTGACGGCGCGGCTCCTCCTGCCGTGGACGAGCCGCGTGGGCTTGGCAAGCTATTCGGCGACAACCGTCTGGGCCTCGGGGCGGGGCCGACGCCACGGAACGCGGCGACCGTTCAGCCAGCGGCCCATGAAGCTGTGGCGGATCAACAGTTCATAGGTGATCAGGCAGACGGCCAGAACACCGAGCGACACCCCGCCGAGCTTCAGCCACCAGGGTCCGGCCCAGTCCTGGATCCACACCTGCGCCAGCATCACCAGCGGCAGGTGCAGGATATAGACCCAGTAGGAACTGTCGGCGAGGTACCGGCCGGTCGGGCTGTGGCGTGACAGGAACCGCACACACAGGCCGATCGCGGCAAAGGTCGAGGCATAGACCGCCAGGGCGGTGACGCCGGCGGCCTGCGCCTTGGCGAGTGTCGGCTCGGCCATCGGGGTCAGGCTCGGGCCCCCGGCCAGGACGTAGGACATCATGCCGGACGCGATGGCGACGCCGAGATAGACGGGCCACCAGGCGGCAACCCGGTCCAGCAGATCGCGGCGACGATCCAGCAGAAGGCCCAGCCCGAACGCCGCGCCGAATCCGACTAGGGCGGCGGTGTCGGGAACCAGACCCTCGTCCGGCGTCGGCACGGCGAAGAAGGCGATCCATTCCGAATCCAGCCAGCAGGCGACGGCCAGGGGCACCGCCAGAACGAAGGGAGTCCAGGGTCCGATCAGGGCCCCGGTCAGCCGATCGACCTGACGTCCCCAGCCGCCGCCGCGATCCAGGGCCGCAAACGGCGCGCGCAGGACGAGCAGGGCGGCATAGAAGAGGGCCAGGACATACAGGAACCAAAGGTGCGTCAGCGGAAAGTTCGTCCAGTCATAGGTCGGCGGCGGAGGTGGCGGCGCGCCGGGGGTAACCCAGCCCTGGACGTGGGCGTTCCAGGCCAGGGCTGTGATGATCCCGGCCATGACGGGAAGCCAGAAGGCGGCGAGCGGTCCTACGATCCGTACCAGTCGATCCTTGGCAAAGCTGAGCCAGCCTCGGCGGGCCAACATCAGATGGGCGAACAGGCCTGCGATGAGAAAGAAGCTGGTCATGCGGAACAGGTGGATCGCAAAGAAGATCCAGGCCGCGCCGATGGACCGACTGTCGTCCGCGACGATCCAGGTCTGTTCGGGAAAGTAGGACAGGCTGGCGTGAAGGACGACGCCGAGCGAAAGCGCGCCGCCGCGCAGGGCATCCAGGCTGTGAAGGCGCTCGGCCGGGTTCGGTATGACGCTAGACATGGACACCTCCTTGATGTGAGTGGTCCATACACAGACAAGTTTGCAATGTAAACCATGAAGCCCTTTGATGCCCCGGACCAGGGAGCGTTCATCGTTCTCGGACTGCAGAATTGCGAAAGCCAGGCCCGGCGGGCCTGGCCTTGCGGGTTAGACCGAGTCGGCCGGGTTCCGGCCTGCGCTTCAGTGTACCGTCGGCTGGCCGTCGGCCTCGGCCGTGTCGGCTGCCGGAGTGACCGGCACCGCGAGCGACGGGCCGACGCTGACCTCGCCAGTTTCCTCACGGCTCGGCAACTTCCCGTCCTTCAGCAGCGCGAGAATTTCTTCCCCCGAAAGGGTTTCGTACTCCAGCAGGGCCTGAGCGAGCTTCTCGTGGTCGCCCTTCTTGCGCTTCAGGATCTTGCGCGCCTCGTCCCAGCCGGAGGTCACCAGCCGCTTCACCTCCGAATCGATGATGCGGGCGGTTTCTTCCGACACGTTCTGGCTGCGGGCCACCGAATGGCCGAGGAAGACCTCTTCCTGGTTCTCACCGTAGGCGACGGTTCCCAAGACATCCGAGAAGCCCCAGCGGGTGACCATCGCGCGCGCCAGCTTGGTTGCCTGTTCGATGTCGGACGAGGCCCCGGAGGTGATGTTTTCCTTGCCGAAGATCAGCTCTTCGGCGACTCGACCACCGGCCATGATGGCGATCCGGTCGACCATCTGCTGGTACTTCATGGAATAGCGGTCGCCTTCGGGCAGCTGCATGACCATACCCAGCGCACGCCCGCGCGGGACGATGGTGGCCTTGTGGACCGGATCGGCGGCCTTGACGTTGATGGCGACGATGGCATGGCCGGCCTCATGATAGGCCGTCAGACGCTTTTCCTCCTCGCTCATGGCCATGGATTTGCGCTCGGCACCCATCATGACCTTGTCCTTGGCGTCCTCGAAGTCGCGATGGGTGACCATGCGGCGATCCTTGCGCGCCGCCATCAGCGCCGCCTCATTGACGAGGTTGGCCAGGTCGGCCCCTGAGAAGCCGGGGGTGCCGCGGGCGATCGTCTTGACGTTGACGTCGGCGGCCAGGGGCACGTCCTTCATGTGCACGCGGAGAATCTTCTCGCGCCCGGCCACATCGGGATTGGGGACCACGACCTGACGATCGAAGCGCCCGGGACGCAGCAGGGCCGGATCGAGTACGTCCGGGCGGTTGGTGGCGGCGATGAGGATGATGTTCTCCGACGCCTCGAAGCCGTCCATCTCGACAAGCAACTGGTTGAGGGTCTGCTCGCGTTCGTCGTTGCCACCGCCCAGGCCGGCACCCCGATGACGACCGACCGCATCGATTTCGTCGATGAAGATGATGCAGGGCGCGTTCTTCTTGGCCTGTTCGAACATGTCGCGGACCCGACTGGCGCCGACACCGACGAACATTTCGACGAAATCCGAGCCGGAGATCGAGAAGAAGGGCACACCGGCTTCGCCGGCGACGGCCCGCGCCAGCAGCGTCTTGCCGGTACCCGGAGGGCCGACCAGCAGGGCACCTTTGGGAATCTTCCCGCCCAGGCGCTGGAATTTGCCCGGATCCTTGAGGAAGTCGACGACCTCCTGAAGCTCTTCCTTGGCTTCATCGACACCGGCCACGTCGTCGAAAGTCTTGCGACCCTTGTGTTCGGTCAGCAGGCGCGCCTTGGACTTGCCGAAGCCCATCGCGCCGCGCGCGCCACCCTGCATCCGGTTCATGAACCAGAACCACACCACCATCAGCAGGATGAAGGGGGCCGCCCCGATCAGCAGGGTCAGCCAGATCGACTGCTGGCCCGACACCACCTTGATCTCCACGTCGGCGGCATTCAGACGCGTCTGCAGGTCCGGATTGGGGTAGGGAGTCACCGAGCGGAAGGTCGCACCGCTTTCATAGACGCCCGTCAGCTGATCGCCACGCATGGTCACCTCGCGGACCTCGCCGGCGTCGACCCGTCGAAGCAGCTCGGAGTAGGTGATGTCAGCGGGTCGACCTGACTTGGTCTGGGATTGGGGTCCCATCAGGCTGTAGGCGACCGCAAGGGCCATCAGCACGGCTCCAAGTACAGCCAGGTTGCGCAGATTCATTCCAGTCCTCGAATTCAATCTTGCCGCGCGCAGGCACGCGGTAGGCCCCTAGATAGGATGGGGGACGCGTCAGCGCCATGCCATCCTAGATATCCGCTTCCCGCTGCACACCCCCCGTCGCAAGACGCAGACGGGTTGCAACAAGGCACGAAACCTCAAGGTCGGGGTGTGCAAGAAGCGGGCGACGCGAATCGTCCCGCATCAGGACGGGTCGGCTGGCCCGCGCGCCGACGGGGCTCGCGGCGAGCTCAATCCGGTCCTGCGGCGAGAGCCGGGCCCTGAGCCCCTCAGCGGAGGTGACGGACCAGCCCGCCTGGCGAGCCCGCACCGCGAACCGACCGTCCCAGATCTGAACAGCGCCCGGCGAGAGCGGCATCTCGACCGGACGCCGGCGTCCCGGCTCCCGCCAGATGGTCAATCGTCCCGAATCCGAGACAATATGGGCACCGCCCAGGACGCCTGCGCCGCCCCCCCCGATCAGCCGCTGGCGTAGCTGATCGACAGCGGCGCGACGCGGAATCGCCTCGCGCCCCGAGGCACAGACCAGCGCCTGACCCAGCCAGGGCGTCTCCACCGGTCCGGTGATGACACCCGTCCCGGGATCGACACTCAGATCCTGTGGCGGCAGCGGCGTCTCGACGGTGGGGCGACGCGCCGGCCGGGCGGCACGTGCGCGGCTGCGCAGGAACCGCTGGTCCGCATTGGCTGGATCGTCGATCCACTCGGTCCCACTGTCGGACAGCCAGTCGCGGAGGGTCTGGCGCGCGATGGCCAGGAGCGGGCGCAGGACCATCAGCCCATGCCCTTCAGGCCAGACCGGCGACGGCGACCAGCTTCGAACCTGCCCGAGCGAAGAGCCGGCGGCGCGCATCCAGTCGGCCTCGGCGACATCGTCGGCCGTATGGCCCATCAGCAAGACCCGCGCACCTGCGTCGCGTGCCGCCTGGGCCAGCAGGGCGTGACGCGCTCGCCGGGCTGCAGCCGGTAGGCCGCACGTGGGCTTGGGCCCCTCCCACACCAGGCCGTACCAATCGGCCCCCAGATGCCTGGCGGCCTCGGCAACGCGAACATTCCACTGAGCCGATTGCGGGTTGATGCCGTGATCGACGCTCAGCACCAGCAGATGGCGTCCGCGTCGGGCGGCCCACCCAGCAGCGAGATACAGAAGCGCCATAGAGTCGCTGCCGCCGGAAACGGCGACCGCGAGCGGCCAGGATGCATGGGGCGTCAGGCGGAGATCGAGCTGATCCCGGACGGTCGTCGATCCGTCGGCGGTCAGCTGCACTCGGCCCGGCGGGCGATCTGGGCGGCATTGTTGCGCACGGGCGGCGCGGCGCGCTCGGCATACCGACGCGCGAACTCATCCAGCGCCTGGCAAGCCTGCTCGGACCGCTCGCTGTCGGCCAAGGCCGTCGCCAATTTGACGGTCGCGTCTGCGGCCCATGGCGTCGTCGGCCACCCGCGTAGGGCACGAGCATAGTCCGGGACGGCCTCGGCGGCATGACCGGCGGCCAGTCGCAAATCCGCCAGTCGGTAGTGGGCTTCGGGCAGCCGGTTGCTCTCGGGCCAGGTGACGATGAACAGCTCAAAGGCCTCGGCGGCATCAGCGGCCTGTCCGTCACGGATGAGGCGCATGGCGGCGTCGAAGTCGCCCCCCTCGGACCCGCTCGGCGAGCGTGGGGTCAGGGCGGTGGGACCGGTCTGGGCCTCAGCGGCGGCAGAGTCCATCTCGGCAATCCGCCGGGTCAGGGCGTCGACGCGACCGGCCAGGTCCCGCTGGGTGCGCTCGGCCCCCTCAAGCTCGGTCGTCAGCCGCTCATTATCGCGATTGATGCGGACCAGGGTCGCTTCCAGATCCGACAGACGCTGGTCCATCAGGTCGACCCGCCCCATCAGGGCGATGACCTCGGGATCGGGTTCGATGATGACCGGATCGCCGGCGGCATTGCGCTGGGTCAGGGCACGATCCAGCCGTCGCACGTTGCGGTCCAGCCGTTCGAGGCGGCGCGCATCCCAGGCGATGGCAGGCGGGGTCTGGGTCTGGGCGACGACGACGCCGCCGACGACCAGCGCCCCGGTGCCCGCCCCGAGACTCAAGGCCAGGGCCGGAACCAGGCCGAGGCTACGGATGCTGAGGTGGGAAAGCAGTTTCAGAATCATCGCCTGGCCGTCCTGACGAAGGCACAGGCGCGCGCCGGTGCGCGCGCCTGACCGGATTACTGGGGCGCGCCACCCGTGATGGACGTGTGGGCGTTACGGTTCTGGGCCCAGGCCTGTTCGCCTGAGCCGAAGGCGATCGGGCGTTCCTTGCCGTAGGAGATGGTGTCGATCCGGCTGGCCGGAATGCCGTTGGCGATCAGGAAGCTGCGGACAGCCTCCGCGCGACGGGCACCCAGCGCCAGATTGTACTCGCGGGTGCCGCGTTCGTCAGCGTTACCTTCGATGCGAACCTGGACCTGCGGATAGCGCGACAGCCAGGCGGCCTGGGCGGCGAGGGTGCGCGAGGCGTCCGAGCGGATCGAATAGGAATCGAAGTCGAAATAGACCCGGTCGCCGACATTGATCACGAAGTCCCGCACCGAGCCGGGTGCCACGGGGCCACCATCGACCGGGCCGGTCGGTACCGTCGGGCCCGAGGGGCCTGTCGGATAGGTCGACGCACCGGTGTCGGTCGGCGTCGGGGCCGGGGTCCGGCGGGCGCAGCCTGCGGCGGCGATCATGGCCACGGCGGCGACGACGACGGCGGTCGTTTTGAGAGGAGACCTGATCATTGTTTCTTGTCCTTTTTTCAGGGCCGCAGCGGGGCTCGGCCGAGTTTAGTTCATTGTCCTAGGCAGGTGTCGGCTATTCTGCCATGGCGATAACAGCAAGTTGACCTTTACCCCCCAGCGGCGAGGCAGCTGCCGCCGGACGCCCCCACTGCCCCGCCGAAATCGGCGGCCGGTGGATCGAGCAGCGGAGACCAGGCGGGGTCGGAGGCCGCACCGCCATAGGGGGCCGGTCGCAGGATACGCCCGGTTACGTCGGTGATCCACAGATGTGGGCTTTCGCCGGCCTCGCCCCGGAAGAACATGATGTAGCGGCCGTTCGGGGCCCAGGTCGGGCCCTCCTGATAGTAGCTCGACGACAAAATGCGTTCGCCCGACCCGTCGGTGTTCATCACCCCGATGCTGAATCGTCCGGCCTGCTGTTTGGTGAAGGCGATCATGTCACCACAGGGACTCCACACCGGGGTGTGATAGTTGCCGCCGCCCGAGGAGATGGGCCGCTGGCCGGACCCGTCGGCATTCATGATGTACAGCCGCGGTCGCCCGCCGCGATCTGAATTGAAGACGATCCGCGAACCGTCCGGCGAGAAGGACGGTGAGGTGTCGATCCCGGGATCCGACGTCAAACGGCTCAACTGGCGTCCCTGTAGCGTCATCACATAGATGTCGGAGTTGCCGCCGCGTTCCAGCGAGAAGGCGATCCGGCGTCCATCCGGTGAAAAGCGCGGGGCAAAGACCACGCCCTGGAAGTCGCCCAGGCTTTCCTGCCGTCCGGTTTCCAGGTCCAGCAGATAGATGCGGGTATAGTCCTCGCCCAGGGCCATATAGGTCACGCGCTGGTGCGTCGATGAGAAGCGCGGGGTCATCAGAATGGCGTTCGTCGCCGGCAGATAGACGGGGTTGAAGCCATCCTGGTCCATCACCGCCAGGCGCGTCGTCCGGCTCGGACCGCGACCGTCCTCGGCCACGAAGACGATGCGGGTATCGAAATAGCCCAGCTCGCCGGTGAGACGCTGATAGACGGCATCGGAGATCTTGTGCGCCACGCGCCGCCAGTTCTCGGGCGTCGAGATGAACTGGAAGCCCAGAAGCTGGGTCTGCTGGACCGTGTCCCAGAGACGAAAATTGACCCGAAGCCGTCCATCGGCGTCGACATTGACCTGACCGACCAGCAGGGTCTGGGCGTTGATCCGAGTCCATTGCTCGAACTGCGGCTCGACGTCGACGCCGGGATTCTGCTGGATGAAGGCCGTCGGATCGATGGGATCAAAGAAGCCGGAACGCTCCAGGTTGGCCGAAATCACCTGGGCGATCTCGGGTCCGTACTGGCCCTGGAACGGGGCGATCGCGATCGGCAGATCGCGAAGCACGCCCTCGGAGATCACGACATCGTCACCCGTGGGCTGAGGCGACTGAGCGAGTGCAGGCGTGGCGGCGGTGGCGGCGGCGATGCAGAACGGGGCGATCAGGGCGGTCAGACGCATGGGCCCTCCAGGCTTCGTGGTTTGGGACGCCCCTATCTGTCGTTGCGTCCCTTAGAGAGAGGTGAACGGCCATTGCGGCGACGATACGGCGAAGTTGGGCTTGGGTCGAGGTGACGATGCCTGACGCCCTTAGGGACAGGCGTCGGCCGTCTCAAAACGGAAGGTCACGCTGGACGACTGATAGCCGTCGGGCACGTCATAGGGGGCCGCCGCCCGGACGGCACGAAGAGCACTCTCGGACGCCGTTCGCCAGACCGAGCCGGACTGGGGATTGATCAGCGTCGGACCTTCGGTGATGCGCCCCCGGCCGTCGATCGTCAGTCGCATCCGGATCGACAGGGCGTCGCCACCCGACATTTCACAGAAAGTCAGATTCCAGTGGGGAATGACCTGGCGTCCGAACAGGGCGACCTGTTGGCCTGTGGCGACCGGCGCGTCGCCGGCACCGGATTCCGTGGCGGGGCGGCCCGGATTGCGGCGCGCGGGCGTGCCGCCACCGGTCAGGCTGTTCAGGTCGAGCTCTTCGCGAGGCTGACGCGGGGGTGTCGGCGGCTGACGCGTCGGCGGCTGGGGCCGGGGCGTCGGGGTCGGCTGCGGCGTTCGCTGGGGCGGCGTCGGCGGGCGCTCGGTTTGACGGGGCGGCGTGGGCGTCGGTCGCGGCGTCGGCTGCGGCGTCGGCGGTTCCGGCGTGGGGGCCTCAGGCGCGTCTTCGGCGTCGGGCGTCACCTCATTGACCACCTCCTGGGCAGGTGACGGGGTGGGGGCCGCCTGGCGCTCGATTGCCGAAACGACCGTCACCGGCACCGAGCCGATGCGGATCTCCGCAGGTTCGGGCCGAAACAGCATCATCAACAGGGCAAGCCCCAGTGCGCCCAGATGGACGACGATGGCCGCGATGACGCTGAGGATGCGGCGCAGCACCTTAGGGGACCTCCGCAGCCTCTTGCGGGGCCGGTGCCGCCGACGTCTCAGACCCGCTCGGCGGGGCCTGGGGGCCGGCACTGTCGGTCACCAGATTCAGGCGGGTGAAGCCGGTCGCAGACAGGCGTCCCATGACCTCGGCCACCGTACCGTAGGGGGCCTGGGCATCGCCGCGCACGAAGATCGGTCGTTCCAGGTTGTTACCGGCCATGGCGGAGATGCGCGGGCCCAGCTGATCCAGCGTCGCCGGGTCCTCGTCGACATAGATGGTGCCGTTGCGCTGAATCGAGACGGTGATCGGTTCCTCGATCTGCTCGACCGAACCGGCGTCCGTTTTCGGCAGCTCCAGCGGAACGGCGACGGTCAGCAGGGGAGCCGCCACCATGAAGATGATCAGGAGCACCAGCATCACGTCCACCAGCGGTGTCACGTTGATTTCGGACAGGGGACGGCGTCGCGCGCGACGACGGCCCCGTCCGCGCCCGCCCGGGCCTGCAGCCGACAGGGCCATTTCAGAACGTCTCCGAGCGGGTCTGGGCGGGATAGAGCGAAGCGGTGGGAGCCGGCGGTGGGGTGCCCCGTTCGCCCAGGCGCCGCGCAATGGCGGCCTGGAGATCGTCGGCGAAGGTCTCCATCCGACCGGAGAATTTGCCCGCGTCGATCGAGAACTTGTTGTAGGCGATATAGGCCGGTATGGCCGCCGCCAGTCCGATGCCGGTGGCGAACAGGGCCTCGGCGATGGCGGGAGCCACGGTCGTCAGATTGGTGTTCCCCTGAGCGGCGATTTCACCGAAGGCGTGCATGATGCCGTAAACCGTGCCGAACAGACCGATGAAGGGCGAGGCGGTGGCGACCACCGACAGCACGCCCAGACCTTCTTCGGCACTCTGGCCCTCGCGCGCGATGATGGCGTCGAGGGTCCGGTCGATGCGCGTGATCAGGAACCCGGCCTGGGCGTCGGAGAGTGCCCCTCCCGAGCGGGTGTCGCGCCAGTCGCGCATGGCGGCGACCAGCATACGCGGCAGCGCCTGACGAGGATTGGGTCCGGCCTGCTGTGCCAGGTCTTCCAGAGACTGGCCGCTGGCCAGGGCCTCTTCGAAGGCATTGGCCTGGCGATTGAGCGTCACGAACCGCGCCGCCCGATCGAAGATCACGGCCCACGACCAGAGCGACGCCAGGGCCAGGCCCACGATCACGCCCTTGATCACCCAATCGGCGTTCATGAACAGATTGATCACATTGAGCGCCTCGGCGGCGGTCGCGGTGGCAGGCATGGAAGTCTCCGGCTGGCGAATCGGTCACCGTTCCGCTTGCAGGATCGGTGCCGCTCACACAAGCGGGCCGCCGTGACGTTTCTAAGGCAGCAGCCAGGGCGCGAGTGCAGTTTTCAGCTGGGCGGGCGGGCGGCGCGGGCGTCCCTTCAGATCGATACAGGCCGCCTCGACCTCGGCTTGCGTCAAAATCTCGTCGCCCCGCACCAGCGCCTGGCGGATGATCAGCCGGGGACCTTTCACCGCCTCATACGAGGTCTGCACCACCAGGGCGTCATCGATCCGGGCTGCGCCGCGGAACCGGATGTCCATATGGGTGACCACAAAGGCGATCGGCTCTGCCTGGTCCAGCAGGTCCGAGTGCCCGATCGAGACCAGGCGTAGAAAGTCCGACCGACCGCGCTCGAAATAGCGCAAATAGTTGGCGTGATAGACCAGTCCGGTGAAGTCTGTGTCCTCGTAATAGACTCGCACCGGCAACAGATGGGTCCGGCCGTCAAAGACGCCGGCGGTGGGGTCAGGCGGGGTCATTATCGATCTTGGGGTGAGGTCAGGGGGGTCGGAAATGTACCCCGGCAGTATTGATTCAGGGCGCGCTGGAGCGATGGATTGTCGACCCTGCCAACGACGACCCTCTGTGGGGTTGAGACGAACAGCACATCACCCGACTGACTGCGGGGGTCCTGAACGACCAGAAGGCCGCACATAACGGTAGGATCGTCCGGCGAGGATCTGAGATAGCGGACCTGTGTCGGTCGGATACTGGCATCCCGGAGTTGTCGCATGGCGCGGGCTTCGGGGCTGGGTTGGACATGTCCCGGGCGGGCCAGGACGACGACTGTCAACCCGATCAGAATGGCGAAGCCGACCCCCAGAGCCCAGGCCCGGTTCACATCCGGAACTCCACGGCCTTGCCGTTCCAGAGTGCCTTGGCACCGCCCCCGCCCCGGCTGCCGAAGGTGTTGCACTGGGCAGGATCGCCGCTCTGCAGGCCGCGCCGCAGCCATTCGACACGTTGCTCGGACGACCCGTGGGTAAAGCTATCGGGGCTGGCGCGTCCGCCCGACAGCACGTCGTCGCCGATCCGCGAGGCGGCATTGAGGCCTTCTTCGATGTCACCCGGCTCGAGGGTAACCTGGCCGCCGGTCGCTTCGCCGACGTGCGCCGCCCAGACCCCGGCATAACAGTCAGCCTGAAGCTCCATCGCTACCTGCCACTGATTGGCCTCGGCCTGGCCGCGTGCCTGCGACTGGGCCTGGCGGACCCGATCTGCCGTTCCGTCCAGCGTCTGGACGTGATGGCCGACCTCATGGGCGATGACATAGGCCTGGGCGAAGTCGCCGCTGGCCCCCAGCTGCTGGGACATGGTGTTCCAGAAGCTCAGGTCCAGATAGACCTGACGATCCAGGGGGCAATAGAACGGCCCCATGGCCGCCTGGCCGAGGCCACAGGCCGTGCCCGTGCCGCCTTCATAGATAACCACCCGCGGCTCTTCATAGCCGGGCATCAGTCGGGACCAGACATCGGTGGTGCTGGTCTGGATGACCTCGACGAACTGGCCGGCAGGATCGTCGGGCGAGCCGATGTTCCCCTCGGCGCTCGATCCTTGCCCCATGCCGAGCTGGGTCGCGACCTGGGTCGTCACATTCGGGTCGATGCCGAAGAGGAAATATCCGGCCAGCGCCAGGACCATCACGCCCAGCCCGCCACCGATAACACCGCCGCCGCCCATGCCGCGACGATCGTCCACGCCGCCCCCTCGCCGTCCACCTTCCCAACGCATACCGATCCCTCCCAAGGACTAAGGTCACTTAACCTTGGCCGAAACGCGCGAGCGGGGCAATCGATGCCTGCTGTGGCCCGACCTGTTGGCAGGCCGCGTTTTGCGCGCCTCGGGCCGGGAACGATTCGGTCGAATGGGCCTTTAGCCCTCGTGAGCGCGCCCTTCTCATGGATCCGGCCCGAGACGTGGGGCATCCATCTGGTCCCCGCCGACGCCTGGATCGATCCGGCGCGTCAGGTGGATCGCGCCCTGGTGACTCACGGCCATGCCGACCATGCGCGCCGCGGCCATGCCCGCACCGTCGCCACGCCCGAGACGCTCGCGATCATGGCCCTGCGGTATCGTACCGGCGAAGGGCCCGACGCGGGTGATGCCGTACCGGCCGGCTATGGCGAGACGATCTCGCTGGCGGGTGCAGTCCGTGCGACCTTGATGCCGGCCGGTCATGTGCTGGGCAGCGCCCAGATCCTGCTGGAATACGCCGGCGAAAGGGTTGTGGTGACCGAAGATTACAAGCGGCGGCCCGATCCGACCTGCTCGCCGTTCGAGGTCACGCCGTGTGACGCCGTCATCACCGAGGCAACGTTCGGCCTGCCTCTGCTCACCCATCCGCCCATCGCCCTGAACGAACGCTGGAGCCGACGGCTGCCGGATCCGGTCACGGCCATGGCCTCGGGCTGGATGCGCGAAACCGACCGCAGCCTGGTGTTCGAAGTCGCCTTCGACAGCGTCCACGAAAGCCGGCGGCACAAGTCGGGCCTGGCCATGCGGTTCCCGCGCATCCACCGCATCCGCTGGGACAAGCCGCCCCACGAAGCCGACCGGATCGACACGCTGAGGGCGCTGATCCGGGACTGACGGGCGTCCACGGGCGCGCTCGGATCGATGTCAGACACGCCTCACAAAAAGTCAACTTGACCTGACATTCCGTCCGTGTCATGTTGTCCTTACATTATGACAGGAGATCGCGACATGATCGGCCTCTGGCGAAACGGAACCCCGGCGCATCGGCGCTATGTCCTGCGGACCTGGGCCTTCATGGTTCCCTATGTCGCGATCTGCGTGGCGATGATTTTCGGGGTTTTTGACGAGATCGAGGGCCGGCCGGCGGCCTGGATCCTGGCGGCGGCGCTGTCCGCGCCGGTGATCGGCCAGCTATGGGCCACGCTCGGCCTGATGCGCGACAGTGATGAGTTCGTTCGCGCCCTGACGGCCAAACAGTTCGTCGTGGCGGCGTGCCTGACCTTCGCTGCCGCCGTCTTCTGGGGCTTTGGAGAAACATTGGCCGGCGCGCCCCACATTCCGGCCTGGCTGATCTATCCGCTGTTCTGGTTCTTCTGGGGGGTGTCGGCCCCCTTTATCCAGAGTTCACGGCCATGAAGAACCGTCTCAGAGTCCTGCGGGCCGAGAAGGGCTGGACCCAGGAGGATCTGGGCAAGGCCCTGGGCGTCAGCCGCCAGGCGGTCAATGCCATCGAGACCGAGAAACACGACCCTTCGCTGGATCTGGCTTTCCGCATTGCCGCGGTGTTCGGCCAGACCGTCGAACAGGTCTTCGACAACCCGCACGGCTGAGGCCGCGCCCACCCCCTTCAAAGGAGTTTCCCATGTTCCGCATCCCTCGCCCTTCGGCGGGCCGGCCTCCGCGCGTCTATTATGTCGTCCTGTCGCTGCTATTGGCGAGTGTCGCCGTCGGAGCCGCACGGGCCGAGACCGTCGAGCGCACCGTCGCCGTTCAGGCCGCGCCCGCCTTCGTCTCTGACCGCCTGTCGGTCGATGTCATGGGCTCCGGTCCAGACGTCATCCTGATCCCGGGCTATGCCTCCTCGCGCGAGGTGTGGCGTACAGAGGCCGAGCGGCTGGCGGCGACCCACCGGGTGCATCTGGTGCAACTGGCCGGGTTTGCCGGAGAGCCGTGGTCGCACGGTGACGGTCCGTTCCTGCAACCGGCCCTGGATGAGCTGGCGCGCTACATCGGCGAAACCGGTCTGGACCATCCGTCGGTGATCGGCCACTCGATGGGCGGGCTCAGCGCCCTGATGCTGGCCCAGCAGCACCCCGACCTGATCGGCCGGGTGATGACCGTCGACAGCCTGCCGTTCTTCTCGGCCCTCTATGGACCGACCTTGACCGTGGATAGCGTGCAAGAGATGGCTGTTCGCGTCTCCCAGATGATGCTGCACACCGATGCCGAGAACTTCCGGGCCGGTCAGGCTCTGGGAGCGCCGGGCCTGTCACGCACACCCGCGACCCAGGCCGCCATGGTCGATTGGGCCATGGCCAGCGATCGTCAGGCCCTGGCCACAGCCATCCGGGAGGTGATGACCACCGATGTGCGCCCACAACTGGCCGACATGACCACCCCGGTCTGGGCCGTCTATGCGGCTGATGAGGACGGCGGTGCGCCGGCGGCCATGGCCGACGCCATGTGGACCCGCGAATATATATCCCTGCCGGGCGTGCGACTGATCCGGGTCGACGGGTCGCGTCACTTCATCATGGCGGATCAACCGGATCGCTTCGCCGAGATCGTGGAGGCCTTCCTCACAGACTAGGTCCTGGACCCAGATTCTCCGACACCCGCGCCGACGCGGCCCTGCCGCCGGCGGTGGAATAGACCTCGGGTCCGCGCGTGCCTAGATTGGCAGCATGAGCGTCGCCTTCACCCGCGAAGAAGATCTGGAAGCCACGGCGGCGGACCTGCCGGACCGACCGATCTCGCCTTACCCGAATCTCGTGACCGCCGAGGGCCTGGCCCAGATCGAGACCGAACTGGCGAGCGCCCGCGCCGCCTATGCCGGCGCCCAGGCGAAAGGCTCCATCGAGGCGGATCGCACCGCCATGGCCCGGGCCACGCGCGATCTGCGCTACTGGTCAGCGCGGCGCGCCAGCGCCCAGCTGGTCGAAACCGAACCGGACGGCCGCGTTCGCTTCGGCGGCTACGTGACGATTGAGCGCGAGGACGGCCGCACCCAGACCTGGCGCATCGTCGGCGAGGATGAGGCTGACCCGGCCAACGGCTCCGTCAGCCACGTCTCGCCCCTGGCGCGAGCGTTGCTAGGCAAGCGCGCCGGCGATGAGGCCGTGGTCAATAATCAGACGGTCGACGTGCTCGAAGCGACCTAGTCGGCCAGCTCCACCGCCATCGCCACGGCTTCGCCGCCGCCGATGCACAGGGACGCCATGCCGGTCTTCTTGCCACGGGTCTGGAGCGCGCCCAGCAGGGTCGCCATGACGCGCGCGCCGGAGGCCCCGATAGGATGGCCCAGCGCACAGGCGCCGCCGTTCACATTCACCTTGTCGTGCGGGATGCCCATTTCCTGCATGGCGATCATCGGGACGACGGCGAAGGCCTCATTGATTTCCCACAGGTCGACGTCCTCGACCGACCAGCCGGCCTTGTCGAGGGCCTTCTGCATGGCCGGGACCGGGGCGGTGGTGAACAGGGCCGGCTCATGGGCGTGGGCCGCATGGGCGACGACGCGCGCGACAATGGGCAGGCCCAGCTCCTTCGCCGTCGACTCGCGGGTCATCACCAGGGCGGCGGCACCGTCCGAGATCGACGAGGCGTTGGCGGCGGTGATGGTTCCGTCCTTGGCGAAGGCTGGGCGCAGGGTCGGGATCTTGTCGGGCCGCGCCTTGCCGGGCTGTTCGTCGGTGTCCACGGTTTCGGTGCCGGCGCGCGTCTTGACCTCGACGGGCGTGATTTCGGCCTTGAAGGCCCCGCTCGCGATGGCCGCGTTGGCGCGGGCCAGGCTTTCGATGGCGTAGGCGTCCTGCTGTTCGCGGGTGAACTGGTACTGGCCCGCCGAATCCTCGGCGAAGGCCCCCATCAGCTTGCCGGGCGTATAGGCGTCTTCCAGCCCGTCCATGTACATGGTGTCGACGATGACGTCGTGGCCGATGCGGGCGCCGCCGCGGTGCTTGTTCATCAAATAGGGCGCGCCGGTCATGCTCTCCATGCCGCCCGCGACGATGACGTCGGCGGTTCCGGCCTTCAGGGCGTCATGGGCCATGGCGGCGGCCTGGAGCCCTGAGCCGCACATCTTGTTGACGGTCGTGGCCTCGACGTTCTGGCCCAGACCCGCCCCCAGGGCCGCCTGACGCGCCGGAGCCTGGCCGAGACCAGCCGGCAGGACACAGCCCATGAAGATCTGATCGACCTTGTCGGCATCGACGCCCGCCCGCTCGACCGCCGCCTTGACGGCCTGGGCCCCCAGATCGGTCGCCTTCACACCGGAGAGGACGCCCTGAAAGCCGCCCATGGGCGTGCGGGCAAAGGAGACGATGACGACGGGGTCGTTAGCCTGGGTCATGGGGAGATGTCCTCAAGGAAGATGTTGGCGGCGATATAGGCGCTGGCATCGCGCCCGTCACGCATGAGCCGGTCAGAGAATCTTGCGCCGCTGTCGGGCCAGAGCCAGGGGCGTGCCGTCGGCGGCCCAGCAGATACAGTCATCGACGGTCCAGCCCAGGCCGATGTCCAGCATGGTGAACTCGAAAAAAGCCCAGCCGTCGGGGCACAGCTCGGGCGTCGGATCCCTGAGGACGTCACAACGCAGATCCACCGAGGTCATCATCGGCGGCGAGGTGAAGGCCGTCCAAGCTGGCGGATACAGCGCGTCCAGCAGGAAACAGAGCCGCTCGGCATCCAGCGGGGTACCATCCTTCGTCCGCATCCACAGCCGTTCAACGGCGGGCCGACCGACATTGCCGCCCAGAATGTTGGGGCCATCCTGATAGACATAGTCGACGTGGCGGGTGAACCACGGCGCGATCGGATTTATGACCTGACCACCTGTCGTCAGGCTCTCACGCGAGGGCGGGACCTGTTGGATCGGGGCCTGGGCGACCGTTTCGGAATCCACGCCCCAGGTTCCGTTGGCGTGCAGGGCCAGGCGCTCGCCCTGACCGGCCTCGACGGTCGTATAGGCGACCCGGCGGCCGCCCCGGATCTTGCGCGGTCGGAAGGTGACGTCCTGATCGAAACGGGCGGCGGCGAGGAACTGAACCGACAGGCTGCGCAGGGGCACTCTCAGATCGAGCCCCTGGCGCATGGCGCGCGCCGCAAGGGCCGCCATCAGCCCGCCGAAAGGTGCGCCGGCCTCTGGTGGCCCGGCCTGGGGTCCGTTGGAGAATCCGCCGGTCAGAAAGGCGCTCAGACCATCGCCGTCCGCGCGTAGATCAAGGGCCTGCTGGAGGGTCTGGCCCTGGGTCGGATTGATCGGCTTGGCGAGCATTGAAACCGCTTGGAGAAAGAGAGGCGGAGACGCAAGCGCCTCCGCCCAAAGGTCGCAGGTTGGCGACGATACCGCATCGCAGCGGGTCGAGATCGTAGCAATTCAAAACTTACCCTGTAGGGTTTACATTCGCAACCCACTTGCCAAACAGCTTACGGAAGGTCACTTTCTTGCGTATGGGACGCACCGCCGACTATTCCGACCAGAGCTGTTCAATCGCCGCCACCCTCGAGGTGATCGGCGACCCCTGGACGCTGCTGGTCATTCGCGACGCCTTCAAGGGCATCAGCCGCTTCGAACAATGGCAGGAGCGTCTGGGCGTGGCCCGCAACGTCCTGGCCTCGCGGCTCAAGACCCTGGTGGCCCACGGGGTTCTGGAGCCGCGCCAGTATTCGGCCCGTCCACCGCGCAACGAATATGTCCTGACCCAGAAGGGCAAGGATCTGGGCGATGTGCTAGTCACCATGCATGCTTGGGGGTCCAAGCACCTCTACGGCGATTTGGAGGCCGGCGTGGTGTTCAAACACAGGCCGTGCGGCGAGCGTCTCGAGCCTCGGATGGCCTGCGCCTGTTGCGGCGAGATCGTCAAACGCAGCGACATCGAGATGATCGTCCTGCAAGACCGTCCGACCGTCGGAGAAATCCTGGCCAAGGACGAGGCGGCCTAGCGACGGCCTGGATGCTGCGGGACATCTAGAGGGTGTCCGCCTTTCGTCCCGGATCCCGTTCTCCCCTTCAGATGGACGGGGCGACGGCGCATGATCAACCTGAAAACGAGCCTTGCTTCGGGCCTGGCGATCCTTGCGGGTCTGTCGTTGGGTACGTCCGTGGCGGCTCAACGTCAGGCGTTGCCACCGGCGAGCTTTCGGGTGTGGCAGGGCGAACAGCCGCCGCCGCAGTGGCACGATCCGACCGCTGAGAGCAGCTATGTCGGCACCCCGCCCGGTGACCCCGATGAAACAAGGCGGCTTGAGGCCGCGGCTGACCGCATTCTTGCGAGATTCCCGACGACCGGACTCCCGATCGGTATGCTGGGTGTGGACAGTGCCGCAGCGTTTCAGCCCCCGCAGCCCGGACCTGATCGCAGGATCGGAATCCTGATGCGGATGCGCGACGACGCGCGCGTCTACTCTGGAGGCTGTGGCGTCCAGGGCGTTTCCGAATATCTGCCGGTCTCGGCGGCGTGGTTCGATGGCCCGCGATCAGCCACATGGCTGGAAGCCTATCCGGAAACCTATCTGGCCATGCTCGTCGGCTGGCGCCAGATGCGTGACTTTTGCGAGGAACGCCTGGGGATGGTGCCTCGTCTGCCCCAGGACGTTGAGGCCACGCCGACTATCCTGGCGGTCAGTGCACTTGGCGAATCCCTGGGCCTATCTGCGCTCGAAGGTCATCAGACCCGCGACGGTGACACATGGGACGGCCAGATCATCGGTCGTATTTTCCATCGGTTGGGTGTGAACCAGTTCTCCGACGACGGTGCGCTGGACACGCCGAGCGGGCTGGCGCGATTGATTGCCGGGCGTCGCCGGATCGACCGTCCGCTGTTCTCCATAGAGAACGACGGCGAAGGGGATGCTTGGGTCTGGCACTTTATCGGCCTCGTCACGGACTGGGGCTACCTGCGCCCGCTATTTGACAGCGCGCCGTCGGCAGACTCGGACGCGGCGGTCAGAGCATGGTTTGACGCAGCATTGCGCCAGTCCGGCGACCCGGCGGTGGGCCTGCATCGCAGACTGTCCGTTGCGAACTGGGCCGGCGTGACGGCGGCTTGGCACGCCGATCCTGACCTGTACGGCCAGGGCGTGTTTCGTCGCGATGTCTGGCAAGGCGCGATGGCGAACAGCGATGGCGCACCGGGTTGTCGCTCGGTGAGCCTCTCACTCGCGGATGCTGCGGTTCAGGCGACGCTGGAGGTTGCAGAGGCTGCGTCCAACTGTCTGGTGGTGTCCTGGGCCGGGCCGCGACCAGACCCCGACCTGCCGCCGGCCTTCACCCTGGTGGCGCGGGCCCAGGGGATTGATGCGGCGGGACTCGATGCCTTGCACCTTTCGGCGGATCAGAACTGGGAGCCTCCGCTTCAGATCGAACAGGGTGGCCAGGTGACGATCGGTGAAGACCGCCGACCTGTCTCCATCATCCGTCCCGGTCTCGTGGTCGAAGACGCGCGCAGCCGGGAGGCGGTAAAAACCTGGGAGATCATCTTCCGACCCGACGATGCGTTCGACGATGACCGCATGACGCTGGTGTTCACCAATCTGCACCCGGACGGTGAAGAGCGGACGCGTCCCATGGCCCTGGATCTCACGATGGGATCAGGCGCGCACGAAGCGCGTCAGGCGCTCAGGGGCACGATGCTGTCCGAGGACGGCGACCCCTGCCGGGATCAACAGCCGTTGCCACTGAATGTGGCATCGACCCAAGAGAGACCCTCCCTGGCCGTCCAGGCGGCGTCTCTGGATCCCGAGGACTTTTCCATAGAAGGTCAGCTGCTGGCCGCCGGCGCACGGGACCTGATGCGCGAGATGAACGATTGCGGGCGCGTTCAACTGGCGCTGTTTGCGGTTGCGGCCCCGGGCGCGCCGGCCGGCTCGCCGTCTGCCGTCTGTGAGGCGCGCATGGCCGAAATGGCTGGCATGGGTGCCCGGGCCATGGCCGCCGCCCAGGGCGGGTCGATGGGCGGATTGGGCGACCTTCAACCGCGTCAGATCAGCTTCAACCTGACGCCTCGCCGCCCGATCACAGGCCCCGGAACCTATCCGGCGGACGCCTCGGTCGGCTTTGAGGACGTCACGCTGGAGCAGCGCGGCATGACCCTGCCCACCAGCAATCATGGCGAGGGAAGCATCACCGTGATCGCCGCAGGTCCGGGGATGATCAGACTTCGCTATGAGGCGCGTTTCGAGCCGCAGCAGTGCATGGCGCATCTGTCGGGGACGATCTCCGGCGAAGTGGAGTCTGTGGTCGCCTTGCCGTTGGTCGGGATGTCACGTCGGGAAATCATCGCGCCGCGAGCGGTTGAACTGATTGGAGATCGACGCTGGATGGCGCTGCCGTTCGCCACGCGCCGTGAGATGGAACGCGAGTCCCGTCGCGAAACCCCCGAACCGGATCAGCAGCCGTCTCGACCGACTCCGACATCCTCAGAAATCGCCGGGCTGGGGCAGTGTGGACTGTTGCCGGAGGACGTGCGCGCCATTCTTGAAGAATTCTCGCGGCAGCTTCCCCCCGAGGTGAGAGCGGAGTTCCTGTCGCAGATTTTCGCTGATCCCGACGCGGCCCGGATCATGGCCTGTACAATCCGCGAAGGCGGCTGATTTCAGCCGTCGACGTCCTTCATCATCAGCATCTGGCCGATCAGCCGCTCCTTGTCGTCGGGAAATCCACACTCGACCCAGCCCTCGCGCGGATTGCGCCAAGTGCCGAACAGTAGATCCCATACGGGCAGCCCATAGTTGTTCCGGTGCGCGCCGCGTTCATGGTGGATGCGGTGCATCTCGGGTCGCTGGGTGAAGAAACCCAACCACCAGGGCGTCTTCAGATCGGCGTGCGCGACCAAGTTGAAGGCAGTCACACAGCCCAGGCCGATGGCCGCCGAAACGGGACCGACGCCAAGCAGGCCATAGGCGACGACGGCATTGAGCAAGGTCGCCAGCAGGCCGTCGAGCGGATGAATGTAGAAAGCCGTCAGGGCCTCGATCCGGGTCGGGCTGTGGTGAAGCTGATGCACCCAGCGCCACAGACGGTCACTCTCGTGAAGGGCGCGGTGGTACCAGTAGGCGAAGAAGCTGGCGGTCAGGAAGGTAACCAGACCACTGCTGATCGGATCCAGCCGGCCTTCGAGCTTCAGCCAGGAATGCCCCGCGATCCATCCCTCGAAAAGGAAGCCAGCCGCAACAACCACGATCAGGTTCAGCGCGTTCAGTGATCCGGCATAGACGCGCCACCGCTTGTCGCACGACGCGCGGGAGGCCGGCGCGACGACCTCCCGCGTGAAGATCACCGAAAACAGCGCGAAGGTCGCGAAATAGACGAACATCATCATCGCGGCGGACAGTGCATCGCCGCCGCGATGACGACAAGCCGGGATCTAGGGGGTCGGCACCTGGCTGCGCGCCGCCTTGCCGAACAGCGCCGCCGACGTCAGCCACAGAGCTGTGGCGATGCCGCAAAAGACCAGGACGAAGGCCTCGGCCTGGAGCGCGACCAGGCCGCTGAGCACCTGGGCCGCCGCCGTAACGATCATCACCCAGCGCATCCGCGCCGCCTTGAAGCCGACGAGGGGCGCGCCGATCAGGGCCACCAGGATGACGCCGAAGAAGACCAGATTGATCGGATTGTCCTCATCGCCGACGATGCCTACCGCCAGATTGGCCCAGGTGATGACGAAGGCGGTGCCCAGGGCGATGATGACGCCGAAGCGGTAGGCCCAGCTGCCGGTCAGGCGGCTGGTCAGTTCGACGACGGCACCGGGCACAATCAGCATGATGGCCCAGAAGACATGGTCCGAGACCGTCCATTGAATCTCGTCAGTAAACTGTTTGGCGATCAGGGGCAGAAGCCAGACCGCCAGCAAGCCACCCCACATGACGAGGCGAAGGATATTGTCGAGGCGGCGGGGTTGAACGTGGGCCGTCATTTGCGTTTGCTCCGGGTTCGGGTGACACACGGACCCTGCCCGCCTCATCGATGAGCGGCATGAGGACGGTCTGAGGAATCGCTGAAATTGTCGGATCCGTATCGTTTCGGCGACTTTGTACTGGACGTGGCCAACCGGCGGCTGTCGAAGGATGGCGAGACGGTCGAACTGAGTGCACGCTATTTCGACGCCCTCGCGTTGATGGTGTCCGCGCCCGGCCAGCTGATCACCAAGGACCGGTTTCTGGACGAGGTCTGGCGCGGCGTGCCCGTCACGGACGAGGCCCTGACCCAGTGTGTGCGGTCGCTGCGGCGGGCGCTGGGCGATGAGGCCGGGCGACCCCGTTTCATCGCGACCGAGCCCAAGCACGGCTATCGCTTCATCGCGGACGTCGAGACAGGCGCGGGTTTGGCGGTCGTTGCGATGCACGACGCGGCGGCCGCAACGCCGCTGCCGGTGTCAAAGCAAGGCCTGGCCGAGGCCTGGCGACAGGTGCTGGCGGGCACCGCCGGCGGGGCGGTGGCCGGCGCCATTGGCGGGCTGATCTATGGATTTCTCGGGGCCAGCGATCCGCTGCAGCCGGGCCTGGGATCCGGGTCGATCGTCCTGGTCCTGACCTGCGTGACCATTCTGGTGGCGGTGACCGGCGCGGCGGGGGTGTCGGTAGGGGTCGCGGCGGCGGACCTGCTGAGCAGACGCGACGGCCCCTGGCGGATCGCGGGCGGTGCCTTGGGCGGACTGATCGTCGGGGCGGTCGTGAAGATCCTCGGGCTGGATGCCTTTTCACTGCTTCTGGGGCAGGCCCCTGCCGGGATCACGGGCGGCGGCGGCGGACTGTTGCTGGGCTGTGCAGTCGGCCTCGGGGCCTGGCTGGAGAGTCGCGACGGGATGTCCCTGCGCCACGCCGTGGTGTCGGCGGGTTTGATCGGCGCAGCCGCGGGGGTGGTCTTCAGCCTTTTCGGCGGTCGCCTGTTCGGCGGCAGTCTGGACCAGCTGGCCCAGCAGTTCGAGCCGTCGCGCCTCAGCCTGGATGTGGTGGGCCGGATGTTCGGGGAGGACGGCTTCGGCGTCATCAGCCGCTCGGTGACGGGCGGGCTGGAGGGTGCGTTGTTCGTCGCCTGTGTGGTCGGCGCGATGGGGCTGGCGAACCGTCGGCCGTGAAACGACGAAAGCCGGCTCCACCCTGCGGCGGAACCGGCTCCCGTCATCCCTTGACGCACACCACCTGACGCAGGGTGTGAACCACCTCGATCAGGTCGCTCTGGGCCGCGATGACCGCGTCGATGTCCTTGTAGGCCATCGGCGTTTCGTCAATCACCTCGGCGTCCTTGCGGCACTCGACGCCTTCCGTGGCGCGGACATGGTCCTCCACCGTGAAGCGCCGCTTGGCCTCGGCCCGGCTCATGGCCCGGCCGGCGCCGTGCGAGCAGGTGCAGAAGCTGTCTGCATTGCCCTTGCCCCGCACGATGAAGGACCTGGCCCCCATCGAGCCGGGGATGATACCCAGCTCTCCGTCCTTGGCCGATACCGCACCCTTTCGGGTCAGGAAGACGTCCTTGCCGAAGTGCTTCTCCCTGGAGACGTAGTTGTGGTGGCAGTTCACCGCCTCAGCCGTCGTCTCCAGGTCGGGCCAGTGGGTGCGCAGGACGCCCAGCACCTGATCCATCATCACTTCGCGGTTGGCGCGGGCATACCGCTGCGCCCAGGACACCGCCCGAACGTAGTCGATGAACCCGTCCGACCCTTCGACGAAATAGGCCAGGTCCTGATCCGGCAGGTTGATGAACCAGCGCCGCATCTCGTGCTTGGCCCGCTCGATGAAATAGGTCCCGAAGCGGTTACCCACGCCCCGCGAGCCGGAGTGCAGCATCACCCACACGTCACCGGCCTCATCGAGGCAGAGCTCGATGAAGTGGTTGCCGGTGCCCAGGGTGCCCAGGTGGCCGTAGCCGCGCGGGTGCGCCGCCTTGGGGTGCTTGTCCACCACCGCGTCATAGCCGGCCTTCAGCGCTTCCCAGCGGGTATGCGCCGACGCCGGAGGCTCGGACGACCAGGCCCCCTTGTCATTGCGCCCGCCGTTGTCGGTCCGACCGTGCGGCACCGCCGCCTCGATGGCGGAGCGGAGGCCCGACAGGTCGTCCGGCAGATGCTCGGCGCGGATCGAGGTTCGCACCGCCATCATGCCGCAGCCGATGTCCACGCCCACGGCGGCCGGGATGATGGCCCCGACGGTCGGGATGACCGAGCCCACCGTCGCGCCCATGCCCCAATGCACGTCCGGCATCACCGCCACGTGCTTGTGGATGAACGGCAGCGAAGCCACGTTCTTCAGCTGCTGAAGCGCGGCGTCCTCGATGGGTACGCCGTGGGTCCAGGCCTTGATGGGCGCGTGGTCGCCCGAGATCACATTGTAGCCGCTCATGCGGCGTCTCCTTTTCTGTCTGATCCTCTCACGGACCGGACCAAGGGGACGTCCCGAAAACGAGAAACCCCTCCGGCCGGTCGGCGGGAGGGGTTTCTTGGAAGCTCCGAAGTCGTAGCCGACCTAGCTCTCCTGACCGCCTCCTGCGCGCACGCCCTTTGTCTCGACCGGCCGGCGGTCGAGCGACATGGGTTGACGCAGATTGCGATAGGCGAACATGGGTCTTTTCCGTCTTCGGAGCCGGGGAAATACACGCGGGGGCTGCCGCTGGCCATAGAAAAATAATCGGCAGCGTCAGCTGAGACCTCGGCACCCCCCAGATCAGATCGACTCAGGCGGAAGGCCGAGCGCCCGCTCAGCGCGGGATTTGAGCGCGCCGCGAACCACCAGGAACAGTACGATCAGAACGGCCAGAGCCATCATTCCGTACTCGAGCCCGTGCTCGTACCTGTCCAGCCAGCGCAGGCCCAAACCTCCGAGATAGCCGGGGGCCAGCATGATCGGCACCCAGACGACCGCGGAGCCGAGATTGGCGAGTTGAAACCTCAGATGCGGCATGGCGGTGATCCCGGCGATCAAGGGCACGAAGGCGCGCACCGGCCCCATGAAGCGGCACAGATAGATCGACAGCACACCCCAGCGCCGGAAGAACAGTCGCGCCCGCGCGGCCAGTCGCCGCTGCCCGCTCAGCAGCCGACTGCGCCAGGCCGACGGCCCGAGCCTGCGTCCCAGCCAGTAGGAGACGGCATCCCCCAGGAACGCCCCGGCAACGCACCAGAGGAAGACCTCAACGATATGGACCACACCCTCGGCCGCGAGGCCCCCCGCCACCAGCATCAGCGCCGTCGCCGGAAAAAAGGCTCCGATCAGCACCATCGACTCCCCGAAGGTGATCAGCCCCAGGACCGGACCGGCCCAGGCGGAGTTCTCCCGAATGAAGTCGCTCAGCCCGCTGAAGAAGGACGCGATCGGTGCCCACAGATCGGCGAAGAAGGAGAGGTTCGCGTGCATCTTTGGCGTCAGAAATAGATCGGCTCGCGCCCGTCGCTACGTGGCTCGGCGGGCTGAGGTGACGGCGAGGCCGGCGGCGGCGTCGCGGGCTCACGCTGCGGCTGCGGAGGCGGTTGTTGGGGGCGAACCGGCTCGGGCATCGGCACCGGTTCGGGCAGCTGGGTCGGCTGACCGCCCTCATCGCCCCCGCCGAACAGTCCGCCGATCCCGTCGATCAGATCGCCGATCGGATCTTCGCCCTGGGCTTGCAGGCCCTCTTGCCAACCTTCGGGCATGGGCGGTCCGTCAGGAATCCGCTGCACGCTCAGCCGTGGCAGGGCGGCTGCCATGAATTGCCGCCAGATTGCCGCGGGCGCACCGCCGCCGGTGACCCGCCGCATGGGCGTGTTGTCGTCGCGGCCCACCCAGACGGCGGTGACGAAACCACCCGTGTAGCCGACGAACCAGGCGTCCTTGTAGTCTGAGGTCGTGCCCGTCTTCCCGGCCAGATCATAGCCCTCGATGGCGGCCGCCCGGGCGGTGCCGCCGGTGATCACGCCCCGCAGCATCTGGTTCATGTAGTAGAGTGGCGGATTGTTGATGACCTGCTGCTGGCCCCCGGCTTCGCCTTCGCGGCGCTCGTACAGGGTCCTGCCGTCGCGGGTGCGGATGCGGGTGATGCCGTGGGCGCGGGCGCGCCGGCCGCCGTTGGAGAAGGCGGCATAGGCCTGGGCCATTTCAAGCGGGCTGACTTCAACCGCGCCCAGCGCCATGGCGGGCTGGATATTGATCTGGGAGGTGATGCCGAGCCGTCGCGCCGCCGAAGCGACCCGGTCGCGCCCGACCCGATCCGCGACATAGGCGGCGACCGTATTGGTCGACTGGGCGACGGCCTGGGCCATGGTCATCCGCCCCCGGAAGGTGCCGTCGTAGTTGCGCGGCGACCAGTTGCCGATGGTGACAGGCTGGTCTTCCACCGGCGTATCCGGCGTATATCCAGCCTCCATCGCGGCCAGATAGACGAAGGGTTTGAAGGCTGAACCGGCCTGGCGCCGGGCATCGACTGCGCGGTTGAACTGGCTGTCCGCGTATGAGGCTCCGCCGATCATGGCGCGCACGCGGCCGTCGCCATCCACCGCCACCAACGCCGCTTGCTCGACCCCGCGTTCGCCGTCCCTCGCCAGGATCGCCCGAACCGCCCGCTCGGCTTGCGCCTGGAGCGTCAGGTCCAGGGTCGTCTCCACCACCAGATCCTCGCTCGTGTCGCCGATCAGGGCCTGGACCTCCTGGTCGAGCCAGTCGACGAAATACTGGGCGTGCTGGGTCGCCAGGGTGCGCGACACCCTTACCGGTTCCAGAACAGCAGCCTCACGCTGGGCGGCGGTGATGACGCCGGCTTCCTCCATTTCATTGAGGACGACGGTCGCCCGGCCTGCGGCACGTTCGGTTTCGGACAGGGGCGAATAGCGCGACGGTGCCTTGAGCAGCCCCGCCAGCAGCGCCGCCTCGCCGACCGTCAGTTCACTGGCGGATTTGTCGAAGTACCGCTGGGCCGCCGCTTCGATCCCATAGGCCCCTGCCCCGAAATAGACCCGGTTCAGATAGAGTTCGAGGATCTCATCCTTGGAGAATCTCAGCTCCAGCCAGACCGCCAGCATGATCTCCTGGACCTTGCGGCGCATGGTCTGGTCTGGCGTGAGAAACAGGTTCTTGACCAGCTGCTGGGTCAGGGTCGAGCCGCCCTGTACGACCCGGCCGGCCCGCATATTGGCCACCATCGCCCGAACCATGCCGATCGGATCAAAGCCGGGGTGATGATAGAAGCGCCGGTCCTCCACCGCGATGAAGGCGGCGGGCACATAGTCCGGCAGGGTATCCAGATCGACCGGTGGAGACTGTTCCGAGCCCCTGGCGGCGATCAGAACCCCATTGCGGTCCAGATAGGTGATCCCTGGGATGCGCTCGATGGCGTCCAGCGACGAGGTGTCCGGCAGGCCCCGAGCGAACACGGCGAAGAAGACCACCATGAAGATCAGGCCCCAGACGCCCAGGACCGCCCCCCAGTAGGTCAGCCGCCCAAGCCCGGATCGCCGGCGAGGCTGCGCGCCCGATGGATGACCGTGGCTCATCTGCGTTCCCGTTCCTTGCTGGCCTACCCTAGCGAACTGGGTGGGCAGGGCTTGCCAGACCGTTTCTGACGCGACAAGTCCACCTCAATATCACGGAAACGTGAAGGGTCACTCCGGCGAAAGAAAGGCGTCCACCTCAGCGAAGAACCGGGCCGGATTGTCAAACATGATGAAGTGCGCGGCGTCCGGGATGCGGACTAGGCGGTGGCCCGGCAGCGTCTGGTAGGAAAGCTGGTAGAAGACGTCGAGCTGCTCGTCCGTCAGGGGCGCGCCCGTCGGCGTCACATAGAGGACCGTCGTGGGAGCGGTGATGTTCGCCAGCTCAGGTCTCAGATCCGTCACGATCAACTCGTGGAACGACCGTCCCGCGACGTCATAGTCGCTGTCGAGGGTGTGCCGGATCGGGCCCTCTCGCAGGGATTCGGTGCGAACCATGCCAGCAATCGTCGCCTCGGCGCGCGCCCGGCGCTGGTCGACAGGCGTGGTGCGAATGCCGTCGCGGATCTGGTCGGCCACCGGGCGAACCTGATCGGGCGTTGCCCCCGGAGGGCCAAACATGGCGCCCATGAAGGGCATCATGTCGACCACCATCAGACGCCCGACCAGCGCGGGGTGGCGCGCCGCCAGGACGAGACCCATCCAGCCCCCCATCGAATGGCCGATGACGGCCGGGCGGACGAGGCCCTGCTCGCGGATATAACGGGCGATCTCTTCGGCGACCGGCTGGCCGACCTGGTCGCCGGTGGCATTGGCTCCGGCTGGACGCCCGGCAAAACCCGACACCCAGACCCGGTGAACGCGGTGCCCGGACGCAACCAGATGCGCAGCTGTCGTGTCCCAGATCGCGGGATGCGACGTCAGTCCGGGAATGAGGATGACATCGGAGCCGGCCCCCTCGACCGAAACGCCGATCCTGTCGGAAACGAAAGCGGGCTCGACGACGGCGACCGGCCCCGAGGCGCAGGCCACCAGGGTCAGCCCTCCCGTAACGGCCAGCGACGACAGCAGAAGATGGCGGCGGTTCATGATCGGGACTCCAGTTCTGAACATTGATCACCTTTATCGCCGCCAAACGCCAGATTGGTGGCAAAGAAAAAGGGCGGCGGATTGCTCCGCCGCCCTCGCCCTCGTTCTGATGGCCCCGATCAGGCGGTGCGCTCGCCGGTCGCCTCATCGATGTCCGACGCGCTGTCCTCGATGCGGGGATCGGGGGACGGCGTTCCGGCGTCGTCAGAACCTTCGGCCCAGCGTCCCATGATGAAGCTGAGCACCAGGAAGACGGCCCCGCAGATGACACCCGCATAGCCCATCTGCTCAAAGCCGCCGAGCGAGGTCTGGAGCGCCCCGGCCGGATCCAGCACCTGGCCACCGACCGTCTCGGTGCCCAGGGCGGCGGCGATCTTGCCGCCGACGAACTGGGCGATGGACGAGGACAGGAACCACACCGCCATCATGAAGCTGACGACCGAGGGCAGGCTGAGCTTGGTGATCTGCGACAGACCGACCGGCGACAGGCAAAGCTCGCCGGTCGTGTGCAGCAGATAGAGCGCCGCCAGCAGGAACAGCGGAGCCCGGAAGGCTTCGTTGACGAAGCCGGCGTTGACGCCCCAGACCACGACCAGGAAGCCCAGCCCGGCCTGGAGCAGACCGAGTGCGAACTTCAGCAGCGGGTTGGGGTCGCGTCCCTGACGGCCCAGGTTGGTCCACAGCGCCGCGAAGATGGGCGCGAAGATCAGGATGTAGCCGGCGTTGAACGACTGCGTCTGGGCCGCCGTCAGGGTGGTGTCGATCCACAGGCCGGACGGCGTCACACCCGCCTCGGCCAGCTGGGCCGGGGTGCCCCACCACATCCCCAGGAACTGGGTCGCGGCCGCGGTCAGGTTGAGGTCGACGTTCCGGTCGGTGAACAGGTTCAGTGAGGTGCCGGCCTGTTCGAACAGGGTCCAGAACACCACCGCGCCGCCGATCAGGACGGTCGCCAGGATCATGTGCCGACGCTGCATCCAGGTCTTGGCCGCCAGCAGAATGATGAGCACGATGGCGATCAGCGAGGCGATGGTCGCAAAGCTGAGCACGGTTCCGACCAGGGCATTGCGCTGGACCATGAACCAGACCACCGGCACGGCCAGGAGGCCCAGGCCGTAGATCAGCCATTCGCGGTTGATCGGGCCGACGAAGGGCTCGGCCAGGCGCTGCGGGTTCGGCGGCTCACCATTGCCTTGCAGCAAGGGCTTGCCGAGGACGAAGACGACCCAGCCCAGGGCCATGCCGATGCCGGCCAGGCCGAAGCCGGCCCACCAGCCGACGGTCTGCCCGAGATAGCCACAGAGCACAGCGGCCCAGAAGGCCCCCAGGTTGATGCCGTAATAGTAGAGGGTGAAGCCCGAATCCCGGCGCGGATCGCCCTGCGGATAGAGCTGGCCGACGATCGACGAGATGTTGGGTTTCAGGAAGGCCACGCCCATGATGATCAGCGAGACGGCCAGATAGAAGCTGTTCAGGCCGTTCTGGTCCTGGTCCTGCTGCATGACATAGCCGTCTTCAGGCAGGATGGACGGCAGCGGCGACCCGGCGGGCAGGCCTTCGATAGCGATGCCACCCCCCTCGGCCGGGCCGAAGGCATAGTTCTGGCCGTTGACGACGATGGAGACTTCGCGCGCATCACCGCGACCTTCGGCCGCGACCTCGAAGGTCTGGCCCTGGTAGGTCAGGGTTTCGGTGGCCGGTCGGCCCTCATAGGCCATGAGGCCGTGACCGGCGACGAGCAGCAGAGCCCCGAAGGCGATGGCCTTACGCGTCCCCAGCCAGCGGTCGGCGATAATGCCGCCCAGCAGCGGCAGCAGATAGACCAGCGAGGTGTAGGAGCCGTAGGTTTCGGACGCCAGGGAGTCGTCGAACAGGAAGTGCTGGGTCAGATAGAAGATCAGCAGGCCCCGCATCCCGTAGTAGGAAAAGCGTTCCCACATTTCGGCGAAAAACAGGATGATCAGGCCCTTCGGATGGTTCCGAAGCATCTGCGCCAGGACCGGTAGCCCGGTCACGAGCGTGACCAGCACGCCAAGCAAAATTACAATGTTCATGGGTGTCCCTACGCCATGGCGATGCGCGAGTTCGCGTCTGACCCGCCTCTTGTCACGGGAATAGGAACACCAAGCACGGGCCTATTACAAGCCGTAACCTTAAGTGCAGAAGGCGATCATGGCGTCGATCCAGACGTCCGCACCCTCGCGCAGCCACAACCAGGCCCCCAGCGCGATCAGGGCCATGAACCCGGCTGCGAGCATCGCCCAACGCCTCATGCCGGCACCTGGCCGGTCCGCAGCGAGACCTCGCGGATCGGCACATTGGCCAAGGCTGCGATCCCCGCCAGGATGATCGACGCGATCCAGACCGCGTCATAGGAGCCGAGCACGGTAAAGGCGACGCCGGCCAGCCAGGCCCCGAGAAACGCACCGATCTGATGGCTGAGAAAGACGATCCCCCCCAGGGCCGACAGATTGCGAACGCCATAGATCAAGGCGATCAGGCCGTTGGTCAGGGGGACGGTTCCCAACCACAGGAAGCCGAACGATGCGGCAAAGATCAGGGCCGACGCGGCACTCAGCGGCACGACCAGGAAAATCGCGATGGCGACCCCGCGCAGCGCATAGACCATGACCAGAAGCCATTTCTTGGAATGGCGCGATCCCAGGGCTCCCCAGGCCGCCGACCCGATGATGTTGAACAGACCTATGAGGGCCAGCGACATCGCGCCGATGCCGGGCGACAGGCCCTGATCGCGCAGATAGGCGGGCATGTGCGTTCCAACGAAGGCGATATGAAATCCGCACACGAAGAAGCCCAGGTTCAGCATCCAGAATGACGGGTGGGCGACGGCTTCGCGCAGGGCCGCCTTGAGCGGAGGACCGTCCTCGCCCGCGTCCTCGGTCGGGCGGCCTGCGACGCCGAGGGCAAGCGGCAGGATCAGGAAGATCAGACCGCCCAGGACCAGCAGGGCCCCACGCCAATCCAGGGCATCGATCAAACCTTGCGCGGCCGGGACCACCAGGAACTGACCGAGCGACCCCCCGGCGGTGACGATGCCGAAGGCAAGGGTGCGCTGGCCCTCGGGGACGGCCTTGCCGACGGCACCCAGAATGACGGTGAAAGTACAGCCCGCCATCGCCAGGCCCACCATCACGCCCAGGCCGATCGATATACCGACGACGCTGGCGGCCCCGGCGGCGAGTACCAGGCCGGCGATGTAGAGCGCCGCCCCGACGGCGGCGACCTTTCCCGCGCCGTGGCGGTCAGCCCAGGCCCCGACGAACGGCTGGACCAGGCCGAACAGCAGATTCTGAACCGCGATCGCCAGGCCGAAGGCCTCGCGGCTGATGTTCAGGTCCAGGCCCAGCGGCGTCAGAAACAGGCCGAAGGTCTGACGCACCCCCATCGACAGGGTCACGACCACGGCGCCGCAGACGACCATGATCCAGGCACGATTGGACATCGGTTGGGAGGCGGGTTCAGACACGGGCTTCGACATCACTCAGCAGATCGATCAGGGCGCGTCCCCGCGGCCCGAGGACGCGCTCGACACGCCCTTGCGCCTCTCGCCACATCGGCATGGCGCGCACAAGGGTCATCATGCCGTGATCGGTCAAATTCACCCGCTGGGCCCGGCCGTCGGCGAGAGTTTCAACCAGACCGTCGCGGATGAGTGGCTGGAGCGTGCGCCAAAGGCCCGACTTCTCGTGGACCGTCTCGTCGGCCAATTCAGCCAGGGTCGGGCTCGAGAGGCGGTTCAATGTTCTCAGAATGGCGAACTGGGTGACCGTCAGACCAACGGGTCCCAAAGCCTCGTCATAGAGGCGAGTCAAGGTGCGTGACGCGCGGCGCAGGCGTCCGCACAGACAGGGTTCGCGAGATTCCATTGCATATGCAAAACATATCTGGGATGCATATGCAATCACAACTTCTGGCCCGGTCGGACGGCGGACGCGCTCGCCCGGTCATTGTCCGTCAACCTTCTTTCGGGCATGAACGGAACGGATGGCGAACGAACCGACTCGAATTCTGGGCCTGGACCCCGGCCTGAGGCGCACCGGCTGGGGTGTGGTCTCGGTCGCCGGCTCGCGCCTGAGCTGGGTGGCGCACGGCGTCGTGACGCCCGACGACAAGGCTCTGTTCGCCGAGCGGCTGCTGCATCTGATGCAGGCGGTCGGTGATCTGTGTGCGGCCCATGACTGTGACGAGGCGGCGATCGAAGAGGTCTTCGTCAATGCCAACCCGGCCTCGACGCTCAAGCTGGGCCAGGCGCGTGGTGCGGTCATCTTAGGCCCGGCGGCACAGGGACTGGTCGTGGCCGAATATGCGCCCAACCTGATCAAGAAGGCCGTGGTCGGGACCGGCCACGCAGACAAGGCCCAGGTCGCCTTCATGGTGCGCCGCCTGTTGCCCGCCGCCGGAGACGTGTCCGCCGACGCCGCTGACGCCTTGGCGGTCGCCATCACCCACGCCCAGCTTCGCAAGCGGCTCCTTCTGGAGGGCGCGGCGTGAGGGGGAACATTCAAGTCTCCTCCCCATCGCCGCCGCGATGGGAGCGGAGACGTCACACATGATCGGGCGTCTTCGCGGGCTTCTGGCCGAAACCGGAGAGGTCGATTGCGTCATCGACGCCGGCGGGGTCGGTTATATCGTGCATTGCGGGGCGCGGACCTTGGGGCGGCTGCCGGCTCCGGGAGACGAGCTGACCCTGTTCATCGAAACCCAGTGGAGCCAGGAGAACGGGCCGCGCCTGTACGGCTTCCTCAGCAAGGACGAGCGGCGGGCCTTCACCACCCTGATCGCCATTCAGGGGGTCGGGCCCAAGGCGGCCCTGGCGGTTCTGGACGTGCTGCCGCCCGGTGATCTGGCCGGGGCCGTCGCGCGCGAGGACAAGGCAGCGGTGGCGCGGGCCAACGGGGTCGGTCCCAAGCTGGCCCAACGCATCGTCACCGAACTGAAGGGCAAGTCGCTGGGCGAGGTCAGCTTTACGCCCTCAGGTCTGCCTGCGGCCCCGGCCTTGGCCGCCGCCCCGTCGGTCGCGGGTGAGGCGGTGTCGGCCCTGCTGGGGCTGGGCATGGCCGAGGTCAATGCGCGCCGCGCCGTCGATCAGGCCCTGACCCGGCTGGGTGACGACGCCGACGTCTCCGCCGTCATCAAGGCGGCCTTGCAGGAGCTGGGGCGGTGATGAGCGGTAAGGTAGGGATATGACCGACGACCGCCTCGTTTCCCCTGCCGCACCCGAAGCCTCGGACCGCGCGCTCAGGCCCCAGACCCTGGCCGAGTTCGTCGGCCAGCCCCAGGCCAAGGCCAACCTCAAGGTCTTCGTCGACGCGGCGCGGTCGCGCGGCGAGGCGATGGACCACGTCCTGCTGTTCGGCCCGCCGGGGCTGGGCAAGACCACCCTGGCCCAGATCGTGGCGCGCGAACTGGGCGTCGGCTATCGGGCGACCTCGGGTCCAATTCTGGCCAAGGCGGGCGATCTGGCGGCGATCCTGACCAATCTTGAGCCGCGCGACGTTCTGTTCATCGACGAGATCCACCGGCTCAATCCGGCGGTCGAGGAGGTGCTCTATCCGGCCATGGAGGACCATGTGCTGGACCTGATCATCGGCGAGGGGCCGTCGGCGCGGTCGGTCAGGATCGACCTGGCCCCCTTCACCCTGATCGGGGCGACGACGCGGGCGGGGCTGCTGGCCACGCCGCTGAGAGACCGGTTCGGGATTCCGATCCGGCTGGAATTCTATTCGCCGGAGGAACTGCTGGGCGTGCTCCAGCATGGGGCGCGGCGGATGGGTGTCGACCTGACGACCGAGGGGGCCGCCGAGATCGCGGGCCGGGCGCGGGGCACGCCGCGGGTGGCGGGCCGGCTGCTTAGGCGGGTACGCGACTTTGCCGATGCGGAAGGGGCCTTGTCCATCGACCGGATCGTGGCGGCGCGGGCGCTGAGCCGGCTGGAGGTCGATGAGGCCGGACTGGACCGGCTGGATCGCAGCTTCCTCAAGGCCCTGATCGAGAACTACGGTGGCGGCCCGGTCGGCATGGACACCCTGGCCGCCGCGATCGCCGAGGCCCGCGATGCGGTCGAGGACGTGATCGAGCCCTATCTGCTGCAACAGGGCTTCATCCAGCGCACGCCCAGAGGCCGCGTCGCCTGCGCCAAGGCCTATGTCCATCTGGGGCTGGACGCGCCGCCGCCCGGCGGGGGGCAGGCGGGCCTGTTCGGGAAGTGAACCGGCGCCGCGTCCTCGTCTTCGGCGCGGCCTCGGGCGTGGTCGGCGTCGGGCTGGTGGCTATGACGGTGGCCGGGGCACCGCAAGGTCTGGCGGGTCTGCAAGGCGTGGTCGCCGGGGTCGCCCTGGTCGTTGCGGCGGTGGCTTCCGTTCGGCTGCCGAGGGTGAGCGATCGGGTCGCGCGCATCGTTTGCCTTCTGGCCCTGACCTTGATGGCCCTGCCGTTCTTGTTCTCAGGGATCCATGGCGTTCACCGCTGGATCGCGCTGGGACCGATCCAGCTTCAGCCGGCGGCCATGGCCTTGCCGCTGGTCGCCGTATTCGCCGCGCGTGAGCCGGACGACCGGCTGGCAGCCGCGGCGCTCCTGATCGCGGGGGGCATTGCGGCTTTGCAGCCGGACCTGCAGGCGGCGCTGGGCGTCGCGGCAGTGGCGCTGTGCATGGTCGTGCTGGTCCGGCCCGCGAAACTGTGGTGGGTGGCCGTTGGCGTCAGCCTCGTCATGGTCGTGATCTCGGCCTTCGGAGCGCCGCTTGAGCCGGTGCCCTATGTCGAGCTGGTCCTGCCCCGGGCGTTTGAGGCGCATTGGGGCCTCGGCCTGCTCGTGGCGGTCGCGATGGCTGCGGTCCCGTTGCTGATGGTGGCGGCATCACCAGAACGCAGACCGGTCCAACTGGTCCTGACGGCGCTGTGGGGCGCGCTCGTCGCCGGGTGTCTGGCGGGGACCTTTCCGACACCGGTAGTGGGATACGGGCTGTCGTGGGTGATTGGCTTCGCCTTGAGCCTGGGGATGGTTGCCAGGCGCGGCTAGCGGCAGGCTACAACGCAGGCCAAAGCCAGCGCCTCGGTGGCGTCGATGAGGGGGACGGCGACCCGATCAGGGTCGAGCATGATCGGCACTTCGGAACAGCCGGCGATGATGACATCGGCCCCCCCCTGGACCAGTTCGGCGGCGGCCGCGGCCATGACGTCGGCGACCTGTTCGGACAGGTCGCCGGCCTTGACCGCGAAGATCGCCTCCATCAGCGCCTCCTGGCCGAGCGGCGACAGCGCCACGCCCGACAGACTGGCCCCGCGCAGACGCTCGGCATAAAGCCCCCGCGCCAGGGGCGTCGACAGCACCCCGATCCGACGCGCGCCCTCATCGCGGGCGGCGATAACGGCGGCGTCGAGCATATCGATCAGTTCGAGCCCCGAGGCGGTCTCGATGGCCGAACGGTTCACATGGGCGGTGTTGCACGGCATGGCCAGGACCTGGGCGCCCGATACCTTGAGGGCAACGGCCATGGCCGCCAGAGTCTCGCCCGCGGCCTCGGTTTCCAGATGGCGATTGGGCACCCGCGGGTTCAGGTCCATGACGACGCGGATGTGGTCCTCGTCACGCTCGGCGGGGGTGGCGTCCTGAAGCTTGGCCAGGAAGTCGATCGTGGCGGCCGGACCCATGCCACCGAGAACACCGAGAACTTTCAAGTGATACTCCCAAATCTCTTAGCTAGGCCGGGCTGCCCTGCGGGTCCAGTCCCCGGTCCGCGGCCGAACCGCCCTTGTGGCCGCTCGATAGTGCACGGTGAATCGGGTGCAAAAGGTGCAAAAGGTGCACTATCGGCTGACGGCTGATGTGGGGGCGCTTTCATCATCCCGTAGTCTAGTCGGTGTTCGGCGGGCGGGTATGACGTGATCCGGGAGGCCAATGGCGCACGGGGTTCACGGCGGAAAATGCGAGGACCGTCGATTGGTCCTAAAACAGGTCGCCGACCTCGGACTGGTAGCCGAACAGACCTTGCGCCCCGCCGGTGTGGATGAAGACGACCGTCTCGCCCTGAAGCGTGCCGGCGCGGGCCAGGGCGATCAGCCCCTTCATGGCCTTGCCGGTATAGACGGGATCGAGGACGAGGCCGTCAGTGCGCGCCGCGATCCGGAGGGCCTCGACCACCCCAGCGTCGACCAGGCCGTAGCCCTCACCCACATAGTCGCAATCGGCGACGACCTGATCGCGCGACACGGCGTCGGGGCGTCCGAGCATGACGGCGGTTTCGGTGGCCAGTTTGAAGACAGACTCTTCCTGTTGGGGGCGGGGCGCGCGCACGCCGATTCCCAGCACCGGAACGTCCGCACCCATGACGGCCAGGCCGGCGACGAGGCCGGCCTGCGTGCCGGCCGAGCCGGTGGCGGTGATGATCCGGTCCAGTTCGAGATCATATTCGTCGGCCTGGACGATGATCTCACGGGCGCAGTCGACATAGCCCAGCGCTCCGATGGCATTGGAGCCGCCTCCGGGAATGACGTAAGGCCGACCGCCGCGCTCGCGCACGTCGTCGGCGGTCTTTTCCAGCTCGGCAGTCATGTCCGACCCGCTCGGCACAAAGCGGATGGCGGCCCCGAACAGCTTGTCGAGCAGGACATTGCCATTGGCCAGATAGTCTTCGCTGCGCGAGCCGGTGCGTTCTTCGAGAATGACCTCACACGACAGGCCACAGGCCGCCGCCGCCGCCGCAGTCTGGCGCACATGGTTGGACTGGACCGCCCCTTGGGTGACCAGGGTGTCGCAATCGTCGTCCAGCGCCGCGCCGACCAGAAATTCGAGCTTGCGGGTCTTGTTGCCGCCACCGGCCAGGCCGGTGCAGTCGTCCCGCTTGATCCAGATCTCCACACCCAGCAGTTCGGACAGGCGCGGGGCCACTTCCAGCGGGGTCGGCAGGTGAGCGAAACGAACACGCGGGAAGCGGGCGAGGTGCATGAAAAGTCTCCTGTCGCGTCCGTCCTAGCATGGAGAGGCCAAGGCGCATCCACCTGTCAGAGTCTGACGGAACAAGGGTCGTGAATTCGCCCTTAGGAAGAGATTGCCCTAAGGTAAGCCTGAGATCGACATGGGGCGTGGAATAGGGAGGGCGTTGCGATGCGCGCACTATGGCTCTGGCTCGTTCTGGTCGCGTCGGGACTCGTCGGACTGGCGGCGACGCCCGCTGAGGCCCAGATCGCCGGGCGGTGGACCTTTCCGTTCGGAGAGACCTGGCTGGAAGTGGATAACCGGGTCAACGTCAACGATCTGACGCCGCCGTGGATCTACACCAGCATCGACATCAACCCGACCAGCTCCATCAGCCTGTACGGCAACATCCGCAATCTGGTCTGGGAGGGGCAGTGGTTCTTCTACGGCGGTCGACCGCCCCCGGGCGTAGCCTTTGAGACCTGTGCTCGACCGCACCAGGTCAGAAACCGGCGCGCCACCAGCATCTATGGGACGTTCCGGGTGACCTTCAATGCACAGGAAAACCGGTTCGAAGGCGTCATATCGCGCTGCCGAGCGCAACCGGGCGCGCCGGGTTATTCCCAGCCGTTCGTGGGGACCCGCAACAACACCATCACCGCCTATGGCGGCCCGGCACCGGAGGCGGAGACGCGCGATGTCCCGACCTTGCCCTTCGGCTTGCCCAGCCCACCGCCGATCCCAACCCCTGAGCAGGATGAGGCGCGGGCCTTGAGTGCGGCGGAGCGTCAGTGCCAGGCCATGCGCAACGGGCTTCGCGGTGTCAGCTGGTCAAGCGGTTTCGGCACCTATCCGTGCATCTACAACATCGGCGACGAGATCGAGATCATCACGCGCACCGACCAGACCCAGCGTCCGGTCTCGGTGATCTATCGAGCCTTCCATGCCGGACGCCTGGGCCAGCCAGAATATCTGAGGATCGAATCCCGCCGGGGGCTCGCCAATCAGGGTGTGCCGCGCGCGGGGCATCGCTATCGGGTCAGTTTCGGCGGCGACATCTGTCGCGAGAGCACATGGATGCTGTCGATCCTGATGTCGGATGGAACCGAGACACCCCCCATCGGCATGATCCAGACGGGTACCGAACAGGTACCCTTGTTCCGGCGCGGCTGTAATCCGGGGTCGCACACCCATCCGCTTGAGGACTATCGAGAGCATGATCCGGCCGCGGGTGGCCTGACGCCGATACCGCGCGGCTAATCCTCATCCGCCTCGACCAAAGGTGCGGCCAGTGGTGCGGGCTGGCCGTCAAGTGCCGTGCGCATGGCCTCGACGTCCAGGGCCTTGTCCCAGCGCGCGACGACCAGGGTGGCCACGGCGTTGCCGATGAAATTGGTCAGGGCCCGGCACTCGGACATGAACCGGTCCACGCCCAGAATCAGGGCCATGCCCGCCACCGGTACGCTGGGTACGACGGCCAGGGTCGCGGCGAGGGTGATGAACCCCGCCCCGGTGACGCCGGCGGCACCCTTGGACGACAACATGGCGACCGCCAGCAACAGGAGCTGTTCTTCCAGCGACAGGTCGATGCCGCAGGCCTGGGCGATGAACAGGGCCGCCAGGGTCATATAGATGTTGGTGCCGTCCAGATTGAACGAATAGCCGGTCGGCACGACCAGGCCGACGACGGACTTCTTCGCCCCGGCGCGCTCCATCTTCTCGATGAGGCTGGGCAGGGCGGCCTCGGACGATGAGGTGCCCAGCACCAGCAGAAGCTCTTCTTTCAGGTAACGGATCAGCTTGAGGATCGAGAAGCCGTTGGCCGCCGCGACCGCCCCCAGCACCCCCAGAACGAACACCAGCGACGTCAGATAGAAGGTGCCGACCAGGGCGGCCAGGTTGATGACACTGTCGATGCCATAGCGACCGATGGTGAAGGCAAAGGCCCCGAAGGCTCCGATGGGGGCTGCCTTCATCAGGATGTGGACCAGCCGGAAAAAGGCGGCCGAGGCGCTTTCCAGCACCGTCAGGACCGGCTGGGCGCGATCGCCGATGATGGCCAGGGAAATGCCGAACAGGATCGAGAAGAACAGGACCTGAAGGATCTCGCCCTCAGCAAAGGCCCCGACCACGGTGTCGGGGATGATGTGCAGCAGAAAGCCGGTGATGGTCTGATCGTGGGCGGCCTGGGAATACTGCGCCACCGCTTCGGCATCGAGCGAGGCCGGGTCGACATTCATGCCGTCGCCTGGCCGCACGACGTTGGCGATAACCAGGCCTACGATCAAAGCCAGGGTTGAAAAGGTGAGGAAATAGGCGAAGGCCTTGCCCGCCACCCGACCGACGTCCTTGAGGTCGCGCAAATGGGCGATGCCGGTCGTGACCGTCAGGAAGATGACCGGGGCGATGATCATCTTCACCAGCTTGATGAAGGCGTCGCCGAGCGGCTTCAGGTTCTCGCCGAAGGCCGGCCACAGATGGCCGATCAGGCCGCCGAGGACGATGGCGGCGATGACCTGGACGTAGAGATGCGACCAGACCGGCTTGCGTGCCGGGGGCGCTCCCGGCTCGGGAACAGGCGGCGAAACGCCGGGCGCGGCCTTGATGGTCATCAAACATCCTCCCTCCAACCCTCATTACGATCCTCGCCGGCATCAGCAAGGGGCGATGCGAGGTCGCCAGAAATCGTCTAGGAAGCGCGCATGAAGAGCTTTGACGCCGATGTGATCGTGGCCGGGGCCGGGCTGGCGGGGGCGACCTTCGCCCTGGGCGCGGCCCAGGGGGGGCTGGATGTGATCCTGGTCGATCCGGTGCCCTTTTCGACCCAGCTGGATCCGAGCTTTGACGGACGGGCTTCGGCCATCGCCTGGTCGAGCTTTCGCCAGTGGCAGGCCCTGGGGGCCGGCGACGACCTGGCCCCGGTCGCCGAGCGGATTGAACGCATTCTGGTGACGGACGGCAAGCGGCCCGGGGCGGCTTCCGGGGCCGGGCACGGCGTGTTCCTGCGCTTCGACGCCGCCGAGATCGCCGACCGCTCCGAGGGTGAGCCGATGGGGTGGATGGTCGAGAATCGCCAGTCGCGCGTGGCCCTGTCGCGGGCGCTTGAGCGTTCGACGGTGCGCTTGCGAACGCCGGTCGGCCTACAGGGCCTGGAGCGGGACGATTTCGGCGTGGCCGTCAGCCTGTCGGATGAAACCACGGTGCGTGCGCGGCTGGTCGTCGGGGCGGAGGGGCGCGCCTCGAAAGTCCGCGACCTCTCGGGAATCGGGTCGGTCGGCTGGCCTTATCCGCGTTCAGGCGTGGTCGCGACGGTCAAGCTGGGGCGACCCCATGACGGCATTGCCCATGAGGTCTTTCTGCCCGACGGGGCGTTGGCGATCCTGCCGCTGACCGATCAGCGGGCCTCGCTGGTCTGGACCGAGCCGCATGATCGAGCTCGCGCCCTCAAGGCGGCGAGCCTGGAGGCCTTCACGGCCCATCTCAGCCGGCGCTTCGGCGAGTTCCTGGGCGAGGTCGAGGTGCTGGAGCCGCGCTTTGTCTATCCGCTGAGCCTGTTGCTGGCGGACAGCCTGATCGCGCACCGTGCGGCCTTGGTCGGGGATGCCGGGCACGGCATCCACCCGCTGGCGGGGCAGGGACTGAATCTGGGTTTGAAGGATGCGGCGGCTCTGGCCCAGGTGCTGGTCGAGGCCCAGCGGCTGGGTGAGGATATTGGTTCGGCTCAGGTGCTCGCCCGTTATCAGGCGTGGCGCCGGTTCGACAATGTGACGATGGCGATGATGATGGACGTCTTCGATCGGACCTTCGCGACCGACAATCCGGTGGTGCGCGGCGTGCGCGATCTGGGCATGGCGGCGGTCAATGCGATGCCGGCGGCCCGGCGGTTCTTCATGGCCGAAGCCGGCGGCTCGGTCGGTGATTTGCCCCAGCTGCTGAAGGGCGAGGCGCTCTAGGCACCGCGTCGGCCGAAGCCGGTCGGGGCGGGGGCGGGGGCGTCGGGCCAGGGGGATCGGCGCGGCGTGGCGACCTCAACCGCTTGGCGGGCCTGGGCGAAGAGGGCGTCGAGCCGGGCATCGTCCAGCCCCGAGGACCGAGAGCCAGCTGAGCTGTTGAGGCGAGCGTCGGGGCTTCTCGGATCAGCGCCGTAGCGGTTCTCGCCGTCGGTCCCGCGAATCCACATCAAGGCCATCAGGACGGTGTTGCAGATCTGGGCGAGGACGAGCAGCAGCGCGGCCCCGGCTGCAACCGAGCCGATGGCGGCGATGGTGGCGTCCGAGGGCTTGCCGTCGGCTCCGGCGACGCCGGCGATGGCGCTCAGGAACAGGATTGGCGCCAACGCTGCCGGGGCTTGAAGCATCAGCCACCAGGCCGAGCGATTGGTGTCGTGCAGCCGTCGCACGGTGACCGCCAGATGCGGAATGACCAGGGCGAGCACGGTGACGCCGGCCAGGACAAGGCAGGTGATGAATCCAGCTGCGCCGGCCCCCTGGTCTTTCTGGCCCAGCGAAATGGCGGCCAGGATCCCGAACAGCCCGCCAAGGGCCGTCTCGAAGAGAACGAAGCCCCAGTACTCCGTCCGTCGCGCGCGACCCGATAAGTCGGCATATCGCAGCAAAGGCCGCAGGAACGGCATGGTCGGCCCCCCTCATGAGTCCGGGCGATCCTGTCGGCTCTCGATGAAGGCCACGCTTATGAGATGGGTTAATTCCGACGCTTAGACGCCGTTAACCGCCGAGGGGCCAAGATGGTCACGAGCAAGTTTCGGGCCACGGGTCCCGGTTGGAGGCGCGATGGCCGGTCTCGGTCAAAAGCTGGAGGTCAGGCAGGGGCAGGGGCTGGTCATCACCCCCCAGCTCCAGCAGGCGATCAAGCTGTTGCAACTCTCCAACCTCGAGCTGGAAGCCTTCGTCGAGGGCGAGCTGGAGCGGAACCCCCTCTTGTCCCGCGACGACGCCGATCCGGATCGCGCCGAGGCGGCCGAAGCCCCTGAACGCGCCGAGGCTTCCGGTGATCGGGCCGAGATGTCCTTCGAGGACGGCCGCGCCTCTGATGCGGCCGATGCGGTGGATGCACGCTCGGACGACGTCTATGGCGATGCGGCTCCGGGAGAGAAGGCCTCGGACCGGGCCAGCGAAGGCGACACCGGCCAGCCTCTGGGCGACTGGTCGGCGGTCGGACGCGGCGGATCGGTGGAGGCGGATGATGATCTGCTGGATCGGGTCCTGCGACGCGAACTGTCCTTGAGTGACCATCTGCAGGCCCAGGCGACCCTGGCGGGTTTCACACCCGTCGAGCACGCGGTGGCCCTGGCCCTGATCGATGCGGTCGACGAGGGCGGCTATCTGCGCGGCGAACTGGATGAGCTGGCCGATCGTCTGGGCTGGAGCGTCGCGCGTGTCGAGGCGGTGCTGACCCGCTGTCAGGCCTTTGAGCCGACGGGCGTGATGGCACGCTCGGTCCCCGAGTGCCTGGCGCTCCAGCTCCGGGAAAAAAACCGGCTGGACCCGGCCATGCAGACGCTGCTGGACAATCTGGAACTTGTGGCCCGGCGCGACTTCAGCGCGCTGCGCTCGTTGTGCGGCGTCGACGACGAGGACCTCGCCGAAATGATCACCGAGCTGAAGGCGCTGACGCCCCGTCCGGGTGCGGCCTTCGGCGGCGAACCCAGCCAGACGGTGGTGCCCGATGTGTTCGTGCGTCCCGATCCGGCGGGTGGCTGGCGGGTCGAGCTGAACGCCGACACCCTGCCGCGGCTTCTGGTGGACAAGCGATACCATGCGGTGGTCCAGGCTTCGGCGCGGAGCGAGGAAGACAAGACGTTCGTGGCCGAGTGCTCGGCCCAGGCCGCGTGGCTGGTCAAGTCTCTGGATCAGCGGGCCAAGACCATCCTGAAAGTCGCTTCCGAGATCGTGCGCCAGCAGGACGCCTTCCTTGCCTTCGGCGTCGAATGCCTGAGGCCGCTCAACCTGAAGACGGTGGCGGACGCCATTTCGATGCACGAATCCACCGTCAGCCGAGTCACCTCGAATAAATATCTGGCGACCCCCCGTGGTGTGTTCGAGCTGAAGTTCTTCTTCACCACCGCCATCAATTCGACCGATGGCGCGGCCAGCCACTCGGCGGAATCGGTGCGCCACAAGATCAAGCAGATGATCGAGGCCGAGACAGCGGAATCCGCCGTTCTTTCGGATGATCGGATCGTCGAGATCCTGAAAGAGGCGGGCGTCGACATCGCCCGTCGCACCGTCGCCAAGTACCGGGAAGCGTTAAGAATTCCTTCTTCGGTGGAGCGCCGCCGCCTGCTCCGCGCCGGTTGAGCGCCGGTCTTTCAAACACACTTTTTTGATCGACGAAGTTTGGCTTGACACCAAACGGCGAGAAGCGCGTTTTAGGGCCATGCAGGTCCAAGTCAGCGGCAAGCACATGGATGTCGGCGAAGCGTTAGGCTCGCGCATCTCCCAGGAACTCCAGGACGGAATCGGAAAGTATTTCGAGCGCGGTGGCCAGGACGCCGAGGTCGTGGTCGCCAAGGACGGCCATGGCTATCGCGTCGACTGCTGGGTCCGATTGGCGTCGGGGCAATCGCTCGTGACCCACGGCGAGGGCGGCGACGCCCATTCGGCCTTCACCGACAGCTTGCACAAGCTGGAAACCCGCGTCCGCCGATACAAGCGCCGTCTCAAGGACCACCACATCGGCACTCGCAAGATGTCGCCCGAGCAGACCGAGATCGCGGCGGCGGCGGTCATGCGCTCGACGGTTCTGCGCGACCCGGGCCTGGTCGAGGATGATGATTTCGGCGACGCCGGCCGTCCCGACGAAGGCCCACCCCAGGCGATGATCATCGCCGAGACCGACACGCAGCTGAAGGACATGACGGTCGGTCAGGCGGTACTGGAACTGGACATGACGGGTTATCCGGTCGCTGTTTTCCGCAATGCGGCCCACGGCGGACTGTCGGTCGTTTATCGCCGGCCTGACGGCAACGTCGGCTGGATCGATCCTCAGCGCACGCGTTCATCGAACGGGAAGAGTTAGCCACTAGTCTTGTTGCGTTGGGCGAACACCGCTAGGGCGGGCGCCCGTCGCGATAATGACAGAGTCGCCAGCGAGTAGACTGAGCGACCCCCGGGGTGGAATCGGTAGAGAGTATGGACATTTCAGCGTTAGTATTGCCGTCGACCGTCGCTGTGCGCGCCGGGGTCACGACGAAGCGACAACTGATGAATCTGCTGGCCGAGCTGGCGTCGCCGACGCTCGGCGCTTCGGAGAAGGTGCTGGTCGAAGCCCTGATGGAGCGTGAGGCGCTGGGGTCGACGGGTCTGCAAGGCGGGGCGGCCGTTCCGCACGCGCGATGCCCGGACATCTCAAAGATCGTCGGCGTTTTCGTCAAGCTGGAGCAGCCGCTCGAATTCGACGCCCTGGACGAGCGCCCGGTCGATCTGGTGTTTGCGTTGTTCGCACCGGCTGAGGCCGGGGCCGAGCACCTGAGAGCCCTGGCGGCTGTCTCGCGCCTGTTGCGTCGAGCCGAGGTTCGCGAGCAGTTGCGCCGCGCCAAGACGCCTGAGGCCCTGTACGCGCTGCTGGTCCACCGGATCGAGGCCAGTGCTGCCGCGTGACGTCAACAAACCGTTAGCTACATTGGCTTTGCGGTAAACCTGATCTTCATTCGGTTCGGCTAAAACCTGTCCCAGAACGAGCCACGCCCGGAGAGGCGAGGCCATTTGATGTGATGGGATGTTTCATGGCCAAGACGGTTCTCGTCATCGATGACGATCCGACCCAGCGCCGCCTGATCCAGGCGGTTCTGGAGCGTGAAGGTTTCGCCTTCGAAGGGGCTGAATCCGGCCCGGCCGGCCTGGACCGCCTGGCCCGCGGCGGCGTCGACGTGATCCTGCTCGATATGGTCATGCCGCAGATGTCGGGACTGGAGGTTCTGAAGGAGGCCCGCCTGTCCGGCGTGGCCTGTCCGGTCATCATCCTGACGGCCAATGCCGGCATCGAAACCGTGGTCGAGATGATGCGCGCCGGAGCCCAGGACTTTTTCGTCAAACCGGCATCACCTGAGCGTATTCTGGTTGGGGTCCGTAACGCCCTGCAGATGGGTGACCTGACGAGCGAGGTGTCGCGCCTGAAGAAACGCGCCTCGGGTCGGATGGGGTTTTCTGATCTGGTCGGGTCGAGCCCGGCCATGCAGATGGTCAAGCGCATGGGCGAACGCGCCGCCGGGTCGACCATTCCGGTGCTGATCACCGGCGAAAGTGGCGTCGGCAAGGAAGTGATCGCGCGGGCCCTGCACGGTTCTTCGGACCGGGCGGGCAAGCCGTTCGTGGCGGTCAACTGTGGGGCCCTGCCGTCCAATCTGGTGGAATCGATCCTGTTCGGCCACGAGAAGGGAAGCTTCACCGGCGCGACCGACAAGCACCTGGGCAAGTTCAAGGAAGCCGACGGCGGCACCCTGTTCCTGGACGAGATCGGCGAACTGCCGCTGGACATGCAGGTCAAGCTGCTCAGGGCGTTGCAGGAAGGCGAGGTCGATCCGATCGGCTCCAAGCGTCCGACCAAGGTCGATGTCCGCATCGTCTCGGCAACCAATCGCGACCTGGCTCAACAGGTCAAGGACGGGACGTTCCGCGAGGACCTGTTCTACCGACTGAACGTCTTTCCCATCGAGGCCCCGGCCCTGCGCGACCGGCGCGAGGACATTCCGCCGCTGGTCGAGCATTTCGTGACACGCTTCAATATCGAGGAGGGCCGTCGGATCGCCGGGGCCTCACCGGAGGCCATGCGGTTGCTGCAGACGTTCGACTGGCCGGGCAACGTCCGTCAGCTGGAAAACACCGTCTATCGCGCCATCGTCCTGGCGGACGGGGCCTATCTTCAGCCGCACGATTTTCCGTCGATCTCGGGGCTGGCCATGCCGTTGCCTGACGCCCTGGAGCCTTCGACCGGCGAGACGCCGATCCGCCTGCCGGAGGACCTGCCGCCCCTGCCTGAGGCTCCGGTCAAATTCCTGGACGAGCGCGGGCACCTGCGCACCTTGGACTCGATCGAACGCGATCTGATCCAGCACGCCATCGAGGTCTATGCCGGCCATATGTCCGAAGTCGCCCGCCGCCTCGGCATCGGCCGCTCGACCCTGTACCGCAAGGTGCGCGAGCAGGGGTTGGAGGAGCTGATCAGCCGGTTGGGTTAGTAGCGGACGCCCAGCGTCAGCTTGATGATGTCGCTGCGGACCAGGCTGGTTATGTCCTCGCCGTTCTCGTAGGTCACGCCAAACGAGAAATGGTCTGTCTCACTGGGAATGTAGCTCAGCGAGAAACGACCGACGGCCGCATCGCCATAGTCGCCGTCAATCGGCTCCATCAGTTCATACTCGAAGACCGCCTCAAGGCTGCCACTTCCAATTCGGTGCCCATAGGCAATCTGCGTCCAGGCACCGACGCGTAGGTAGTCTTCGACGCCAAAGAGCGACGCTTTCTGTCCGGGATCGTCGATCACGGCATAATCAGCTCTCAGGCCGAAGCGACAGGTTAGAAATCTTCTTTCCCACATCTCGTCCTTGCAGGCCTGGATCGAAGGCAGCTCCCAGTCGATCTCTGCGCGATACTGACGGGAATCGAAGTCGTCGTCGGTCTCGAAACTCCCCGACCACCTGATCAGTTGGTCATGGCCGCGCCATTGTCCAATCACGCCAAACGCCAGATCGTTGAGCTCGTTACCGGCGCGCGTGCGGCGCTGATACTGGGAATAAATCGCCCAGGATGCGTTCATGGCTTCGAACGGTTCCGTGCCCAGGACGAACTGCGCGTCGATGAACTCGGAATTGGATTCCCGGTTGTTCACGTACCCAAGGGTTGCGAATCCACGTTCTGAGAAAGGCACGAACAGGTCGCTGACGTCGGCTCCCAGCGCAATCTGTATTGGCGGGGCGGGGGGGTTTTGGGTCCGGGTATCGGGGTCAGGGGAAGGGCATGAGATCGTCAAAACGGAGAAATCGCCCCGCATATATTGCCTTGCCAGGGTTCTTGGATCGCCCTGTGCGGCTTGCACAGTGATGCCTTCATGGGGCCGGCTCGGACCGGATGTGATGAGGGCCTGCAGGCTATCGACGAGCGCATCTCTGGCTGCTCGGTCCTCAACGTCAGCCAGACGGACCATACCGGGGCGAGGCTCAACGGTGTATTGAAAGGCGCGGATCAACTCGGGCGACCACGCCACCCTTTCGTTGGTGAGGATCACGGACAGAACGATACCTGGCGGCAGCGGCATACCTGGGGCCGAGCGACAGGCCGCGACAAAACTTTCCGGGGTGGTTTGTGCCGCCGCGCTCGTTGCTGAGGCCGTTGCTGCGCCCAGGCCGATCAACAGGGCGAGTCCATTACCTGCTCTGATCATGGCTTCACCCCAGAGGCCGTCAAGATTCTGTCGGCGACATTCTTGTTGAGATTTCGGACAAGTTTTATCTTATCGTCGTCGGGGAATAAGACCGGCAGATCTATCTTCTTGTGTGGAATTTCTGCCGATGTCTGTTCTAGGATAAGTTTGGCAACCTCCTTTATTCCCTGCTCCGTCATTCTGTATCCACCAGAGCGAAGATTTGTATATGGATTATATTCTATATTCTTATATAGCTTAGTCAGGATGGCCTCAGAATGCTTGGCTACGCAATCTGAAACCCTGTCTTCGAGCTCGCGCTTCGTTTCCATGGCACCCCCCGTCCCATTATAACGACGTTATGGCATCATAGCCGTAGTGCCGCAAAAATCTACCTCAAGTCGTCAAGCCCAAGACCGCACGCATTGTGTCCAGCGCCCGCGTGCCGTCCTCCCTCGAAGGTTCGATCTCGGTGGCCTCGAACCATTCGTTCCAGCTGACGATCAAAAGCCAGTCGGGCCGGGCGGCGCGGGCGGCGCGTAGCATCATCTGGAAGGTCCGGCCGTCACGGCGCTGGGTGGTGGGCCGGTCGCCGGTGCGGTCATCGAGGCGGCGGTCGTCGTATCCGGGCAGGACGGTCGCGGTGGTCACGGCCAGCCCGCGCTGCCAGCCGACCCAGCGCGAAAGCCAGCGCCGGGCCTGATATTCGAAGCCGACCCACCAGCCGTCGGTGTGGAACTGCATCGAATAGACGTGCAGTGCCTCGAACAGCGAGCGCCGGGTCGTGATCTCGGCCTCGCTGTTGGCGGGGCCGACGACGGCGAGGTCACGGGGTCGGGCCTCGGCCCAGCCGGCCTCTCCGATCTCCTGGAGCACCCGGTCGAAGACGAAGACGCAGGGGCGGTCCTGTAGCCTCAGGGCGCGCGGCGATGCCGACAGATGCCCGGATAGATGGGCCAGCCGGTCAGCCAGGGTCTGGGGCGAGCCGCCGGCGCTCTCGAAATAGGCGGAGATGGCGAAGCCCTCCGGCGCGGCGGCCAACAGGGCCTGGAATACCCGATCGCGCCGATTGTCCTGGCCGTCCCAGCTGGTGATGAAGCCGGTGATCCCGGCGGCGCGGGCCTGGGCGATCTGGCGGGCGATGACGGCTGGGTCGAGACTGTCGTAGCGACCGCCGACCGGTCGGTTGGGGTGGTTCCGGCCCCCGTCGGCGGAGGTGCCCCAGCCTTCGTCGGGCCCGTACCAGCCGTAGTGGAAGGCCAGCACCTCGGGCCGCGTCTGGGCCCGGACCGCCCGCTGCAGGGTGACCGTACCGATCAGTGCCATCAGACCAGTCAGGACGCTGCGTCGTCTCATGCCTCAAACCTGACCGGGGTAACGCCGGGGCGTCAACCTATGGCGTTGAAGGGGGGAAGCTCTCCAAACTCGTCACGATAGCTCCAAAGGGCCTCACGTTCCGCCGCCGCTGGATTCTTGTGGAACCGGACGCTGAGGGCCAGTTGTTCAGCCGAGAAATGCCGCAGGGCCGCGCGGGCGAAGGCGTGAGCATCGGTCAGATACTCGGGGTGGAGCGATTTTCTCAATTCGATGAACCGGACCCGAAAGTCGGTCGCCATGCCGATGTAGAGCCGTCCTTTCGGATCGGGCTTCAATAGCCGTGATACCGGCTGGAAGTGTTCGGGCAAAGGCTGGACGCCAGCCTGGATGAGGTGAACTTGATAGACGCCGCCCGACAGGCCCGTCTCACCGATTCTGCGATCCAGTTTTTGCCAGACGCCGCCTTCGAAACAGTCGAACAGGAAGTCCATCACCCTGATCGCCTCGGGCTTCTCGGTTTCGCCGTCTCCCCGCGCGCCTTGGCGGCGATTTCCTTCAGCTTGCGACCCTGGAGCGCCGACAGGGCCTGACCGGGCGCGCCTAGATCCGGGTCGGCGAAGGCGCGACCGTGGGTCTGGATTCGCTCGGACACGCTGTCGATGAACTCGCCCTCCCAGTCCGACAGCTCGACGCCGGCCCGGTCGGCGGTGCGTTTGGCCCGTTTGAGGGCATTGATGGCCTTGCGTTGCGCGGCCTTGCGCTCGGCCTCGAAGGGGCTGGGGCGGGGTGCGTCAGGCTTGCCCCGCGAGGGTCGGTCCATCTTCGAGGTGAAGCCGGACCGTTTCAGGATCAGACCTCGCCCATGGCCGAGAGATAGAGGTCCAGGATGGCCTCTTCTTCCTGGCGCTTGGCCTTGTCCTGCTTGCGGATGCGCACGACCTTTCTCAGGGTCTTGACGTCATAGCCCTCGCCCTTGGCCTCGGCGAAGACCTCCTTCATGTCGGCCATGATGGCGGCCTTGTCCTCTTCGAGCCGTTCGATGCGCTCGATGATGGTCCGCAGCCGGCCCTGGGCCGCGGCGGTCAGGACGTCGGGGTTGGAAAAGGCGGCGTCGTCGGCCAAGGCGGTGCTCCGGGAGAAACAGGGTGAATGAGGCTGTTCCCTAGCCCCGATCCGCCTCCGGCCTCAACCGCTCATAACGAAACAGGCCCCGGACAATCGCCCGAGGCCTGTGGAAATCTCGTTGGACAAGGCCGCGCCGATCCGGCGCGAAGCGGGCTTAACCCTGCTTGGCCTTGAAGCGCGGGTCGGTCTTGTTGATGACATAGACCTTGCCCTTGCGGCGCACGATCTTGCAGTCCCGGTGACGGGTCTTGAGCGACTTGAGGGAGCTACGGACCTTCATGGTCTTCTTCCGGGCTAGGCGTTCATGAAAAGACAAGCGCCGCGAGGGGGCTCGCGGCGGAGCGGGGTCTATATGCAAAGCGCGCGCGCCTGTCAACGCGGGCTCGCCTGCGCGGCGATCCGTCGCTTCGCGCCCCACGCGCTTGTGATTGAACCTCTTTAGGAAACCCCGCTAGGCTGTAGCCATGAGAATGACCTCGCGCCTCGCCCTGTGTCTTGTGGTGGCCGCCTGTGCGCCCATGACCCCCGATTTGCCTCCGGTCAGCCCGACGCCGGCCCCCCAGCAGCCGCAGCCCCGGCCCTTGCCGGTCACCCCGGGCCAGCCGACGACCGACACGCCGACGCCGGGCGAGGTGATGGAATTCAATGCCTGGCGCGACAGCTTTCTGGCGCGACGCGGAGGTGCCAATCGCGCGGCCTGGGCGCAGGAACTGGCCGGCTTGACGCCGGACCATCGGGTGATCGACCGGGATCGGTCCCAGCCGGAATTCTCGCGCGGAGCCGGCGACTACATCACGCGCGCCCTGACGGCCGACCGGATCCAGACCGGGCGCGACCGGATCAGCAGTTCGCCGTGGATGAACCGGATCCAGGACCAGTACGGCGTACCCAAGTCGATCCTGGTGGCGATCTGGGCGCAGGAGAGCGCCTTCGGCCGGATCCAGGGCGATATGGACGTCGTGCGGTCGCTGGCGACCCTGGCTTGGGAAGGCCGTCGGCGCGAGTGGGCCGAGGGCCAGTTGGTCAATGCCCTGACCATCGTCACCGAGGGGCGACGCGACCGCGGCCGCCTGACCGGAAGCTGGGCCGGGGCGATGGGCCAGACCCAGTTCATGCCGGACAACTATTTGAGGCTGGCGCGTGACGGCGACGGCGACGGACGGGTTGATATCTGGGGGTCGGACGCCGACGCCCTGGCCTCGGCAGCCAACCTGCTGTCGAACGCCGGCTGGCGACCTAACCAGCGGTGGGCAGTCGAAGTGATCTTGCCCAACGGGTTCGACTACAGCCTGACGGATTCGGCCCAGCAACCCTGGACCTACTGGCGCGCGCGCGGCGTCCAGCTGGCCGGCGGCGGCGATCTCAGCGACGCCGAGGCAGCGGAGAACGCGACCATTCTTGTGCCGTCAGGAGCCGGGGGGCCAGCCTTTCTGGCCCTGCCCAACCACTATGTGATCCGCCGCTACAACAATGCCGTGAGCTACGCGCTGGCCATTGGCCTGCTAGCCGATGCGATGGACGGTCGTCCCGGCGTGTCGCGCGCCTGGCCCAATGAGCCGCCGTTGTCGCGCGACCAGGCCTTCGCCCTGCAGCGGGGATTGCAGGCGCTGGGGTTCGATCCCAACGGCATCGATGGCGTCATCGGCTCGGGCACACGCCGGGCTTTGCGACAGTACCAGGCTGCCCGTGGGCTGATCGCCGACGGCTATGTCAATGAGGCGATCATCAACCAGATCCGGTCCGAAGCGGGCGTCTGAGGCCCACGGGCCGATCCCGGGCATTCCCGCACGCTCCGCTTTTCGGACAAGATCGTGACGGACTATGAAGGCGAGGTGCCGATCAAGCGCGCCGCCCAGGGAGACAACATCATGCGTACCGTTCTTACCGTTCTTGCCGTCGCCGGAACTGCCATGGCCTCGTCGGCCTGTGCCACCACCAGCGATCTGCCGACCTATCGTGAGGAGATGGCGCAGCTGACGGCCGATTGTGACGCTCGCGACGGCATTCTGGTGGCGACCGGGCTGAACACGGGCCGGGCGGCGGCTGACTTTGCCTGCCAGCTGCCGGCGGGCACCGGTCGCCTGAACTAGGCTTCGCCCGAAACGAGCTTGGTCGAGACCGGCCCGCCGCCTCAGTCCGCCGGCTTGGTTCCGGCGTTGATGGCGATGCGGCCGACCAGGCCCTTGACGATCAGATCCAGCGCCGAGCCTTCCCGGTAGTCCGCCGCGGCGACGAAGTTCACCCGGTCCTCGGAGATCAGGTTGTACAGCTTGGCCTGGTCCCGCTCGGAGTTGCGCGGGTCATAGACGGCGATCGAGAAACCGCCCTTGGAGTGCATCATCTTCATGGTGGGCACATCGGTGTCGCCGTCACCGAGAAAGATCATGCGGCCAAAGGGGACCGGGCGATCTTCGTCGGGCATGAATTTATTGATTTTCTCGTGCTCGTAGTGATTGAGCACGCCCTTGTTGATACGGAACAGGTACTGGGTCTTGGTCGTGTAGTTCACGCCGACCGCCGGCCAGATGGCGTGGCCCGCCTCGTCATAGACGAACTTGGAGGCAAAGACGTGGGTGAAGGCACCGCGGATCGGACAGCCGTCGATCATCTCTTCGAGGCCGGCTGAGATGATGTAGTGCTCGATATCCAGGCCGAAGCGGGCACCGAAGGCGTTGATGCGGTCAAACCAGCCCGCCCCCGTCAGGTCCGTTTTCAGGCCGTCAAACAGCTTGACGTCCTGGCCGTGCTCGGCGAGCAATTTACGGGTAATCGGCTCCTTCTGTTCGCGGGCGCGCTGAAGCATCAGCTGCATGTACATCAGGATATTGTCGCCGTCGGCATCACGGGTCAGTCGGTCGGCTTCGCCCCAGAAGTCGCCGATGCCCATTCCGACAGACGGGATGAAGGTGACCTCCTGCATATTTCCGCGCGCCAGGGTGCCGTCGAAATCGTAGATCAGGGCGGTCTTGAGCAGGGGGGCCTGGGTCATGGGGATCCTGGAGCGAGACGAAGCCCGCCTCCTAGCACCAAAACGGCGCGAACCTAACTGGCGTCGAGAGCCAGTTCAGGGTCGATCGCAGGAGACTCCGCAGCGGTCGGGAGGTCGATGAAGAAGGTCGCGCCATGTCCCGGGTCGCTTTCGAGGGCCACCGAGCCGCCGTGCAATTCGCTGACGGCCTTGACGAGGGCCAGGCCCAGCCCCGGCCCGCCCCGATCGCGTCCGACGAAGCGATCGAAGACGTGGGCCTGCTTGTGGAAGGCCACGCCGCGACCGGTATCCGAGACGCCGATCCGCACGCCCCCGGGCGTTCGTTCTGCACGCAGTCCGACCTGGCCTCCGGACTCCAGGGCGCGCACAGCATTGTCGGCCAATTGATCGACGATCTTGGCCAGGCGGATTTCGTCGGCGCGGATCAGGCCGAGGTCGTCAGGCACGTCGAGGGCGACCTGACCGCCGGTGGCCGCCAGCTTCGGCGCAATGCGGTCCGCCGTGTGCCTGAGGATGTCGCCGACCGAGACATCGCCCAGCGACAAGGCCATCTCGCCAGCGTCGATCTGGGCCATATCCAGGACGTCATCGATTGAAAGGGCCAACTGGCCTGCCGCAGTCCTGACCGCCACCAGATGTTGTCGCGACCGGTCCGGCAGGCCGGAGCCCTCGGCCTCCAGCAGCTCGGCGTAGCCGATGATGGTCGTCAGCGGCGTGCGGAGCTCATACGAGACATTGCCGACAAACTCGCGCTTGAGCCGTTCAGCCTCTCCCAGAGCCGCCTTCTTCTGCTCCAGCGCGTCCTCGAGCTCGCGTCGGGCGGTGATGTCCGAGAAGGCGATCAGGGTCGCGCCGTCGGGCAGGGGGCGGGTCTGCCAGGCGACGAAGCGGCGGTCCGCCAGCCGCGTCTCGCCCGAGACGGGGGCCCGGCTTTCGGGGTCTGGATCGGTCACGCGGGCGCCCAGCTCGGCCCACAAGCCCGCTTCGGGCAGCAGCGGGCGACACAGCCCGGCCACCTCGTCGAAACCGCCGGCGTCGTCCAGCTGATCGCTTGTCAAACTCCAGAATCGTTCGAACGCATCGTTCCGCAAACGCAGCCGCCCATCCGAACCGAAGACGGCGACGGCGTCGTTCAGCTTGTCGAGTGTCGCCTGCTGGACGTTGAGCAGGGCGTTGTACTGCGCCCGCAACTGCAACTCATCGGTGATGTCGGCGAACAGCAGCAGGAGCCCCCCCAGCGGGTGCGGCTGGCGGACCACACGCAGTGTGCGGCTGTCCGGCAAAGGCCAGACGTCGTCCGGCGAGATCTCGGTGGTGCCGTAATATTCGAGTTCCCGCGCCTTCCAGGCGGGGTAGTCCGCCGTTTCAGGCAACTGTCGGCGCTGGCGCAGCCGGTCCAGGACCTCAGCGTGGGTTGGGCGTTCGTCGAGCCAGGCCGCATCCAGACCGAAGAGGTCCCGGAAGGAGGAGTTGTGATAGGCCAACCGGCGGTTCGACCCGAAGATGGCGACTGCATCGTCCAGATGGTCGAGGGTTTCGTCGTGCGCCTCGACGTGACGCTTGAGTGTTTCGCGAGTCTCCTCGGTCTCGGTGACGTCGACCGCATAGGACAGGACCTCGGCGTCGCCCATCGGCTCGGAGGCGACCCGCCAGGCACGCCGCCGACCGCCCAGGACGGCCCAGCGGAAACGCTCAATGCGCTTGCCGGCGTCCAGCGCCTCCTGAACCATCGCCGCGCCATCCTTGTCGAAGGCCGCACCCGCCGCGCGGGCGGCGTCCAGCGAGGGTTGCTCAACGGCCTCGAGCCAGGCCCGGTTGGCCCAGACCAGCGCCCCGGCCGCGTCGGAAATCCACGCGGGGGCCGGCAGGGCCTCGGCCAGGGCCGACAGGCGACCGTCACCGATCGTCTGGATTTCGCCGGTCGGGTCCAGGCGCAGCCAGATCGAGCCACCCAGCGCCTTTCCCTCGACGCTGACCGGGCCGGCGCGGCCCTGAATGGTCAGGCGGCAAGGCTCGCCGCGTTCGACAAGAGCGGTCAGTCGCTGCGTCGTGTCGGCGGCCTGGTCGGCCAGGGCGTGAAGGACAGCGCGCGGCAAATCGGCCTCGGCGGTGGCGTCGACGGCCAGGGCGGCGGCAACGGCCTCCAGCGCATCGGCACCACTCGCCAGGCGGGCTTCGCCGTCCTCGATGCGGATGACGGCCCCTTCAAAGGCTTCGGCGGCCCCTTGCGCATCTGCGAGGGCCTGGGCGGCACGCGCCGTGTCGTCGGCCAGGGCCTGTTCGCGCCGACGCACCTCCTTGCGGATCCGCCAGGCCCAGATCACCACGGCCAGCGCCAGGCCCACAGCCCCTGCTGAGGCTACAAATGCAATGTCGAAAGGCGTCATTCGAACCGATCCAACCCGCCATCCTGAAGAGCGATTCGCAGCACCATAACCTAATCCGCGGTCTTGTCCGCCGCCGGGATCGAGGTGATAGGTCGCAGATGCGCCTTGCCCCCTCCCTCGACGACATGGTGCGGCTGGCCGAAGGGGCCTGGGCCGGACTGCCCGAGACCTTCCGCCAAGCCGCCGGGCCCGTGGTCATCCGCATCCAGGACTTCGCTGATGCTGAGGTTCTGGCCGAACTGGACATCGAGGATCCGTTCGAGTTGACCGGGCTGTATCACGGCGTCGACCTGACTCAGGCCAGTGTGTCGGACCCCAGCCCCCGTCCCGCCGAGGTGTTCCTCTATCGGAGGCCGATTCTCGATGAATGGATCGAACGTGGCGATGTGGCGCTGGGCGACCTTGTCGAACACGTGCTGATCCATGAAATCGGGCATCATTTCGGATTGTCTGATGATGACATCCACGACATCGAAGACGACCGCCGCTAGCCTCAGGCGGGCTACCGGCTTATAGGGACAGCCAGAGCCGCAGCGGCTGAACGGAACAGAATGCGTATTCTTCTGGCGACGGATGCCTGGGAACCCCAGGTCAACGGCGTGGTACGGACCCTGTCACGCACTGTGGCGGAGTGCCGGGAGATGGGCCACGAGGTCCTCACCATCACACCGGACGAGTTCAAGACGATCCCCTGTCCGACCTATCCCGAGATCCGGCTGGCGCTGGGCGCGGAGGAGGAAATTCGCGAGCGGATGGCTGCCTTCGAGCCGGAAGCCGTCCACATCGCCACCGAAGGGCCGATCGGCATCGCCACGCGGCGTGTCTGCCTCGAGTGGAAGCTGCCGTTCACGACCAGCTATCACACGAAATTCCCGGAATATGTCTCGGCCCGTTTCCCGGTGCCGGTCCAGGTCGGCTACGCCTATATGAAGTGGTTCCACAAGCCGTCGGGGCGGCTGATGGTGGCGACGCCGACGCTCCGCGATGAGCTGGTCAAACACGGCTTCCGAAACGTGTCTCCCTGGACGCGGGGCGTCGATACCGAGCTGTTCCGACCGGATCGGGAACCGATCTTTCCGGCCGATTGGCCCCGGCCGATCTGGCTGAACGTCGGCCGGGTCGCCGTCGAGAAGAACATCGAAGCTTTCGCGGAGTTGGATCTTCCCGGCACCAAGGTCATCGTCGGGGACGGACCGGCCAAGGCCGATCTGGAGCAACGCTATCCCGAGGTGAAGTTCACCGGCGCGATGTTCGGAGAGGACCTGGCGCGGGCATTCGCCGATGCGGACGTCTTTGTCTTCCCCTCCTGGACCGACACCTTCGGCCTGGTGATCCTGGAAGCGATGGCGGCGGGGACGCCGGTGGCCGCCTATCCGGCGCACGGTCCGATCGACATCATTCCCGGTTCGGGAGCGGGTGCGATCGACGACGATCTCAAGACGGCCTGCATGGCCTGTCTGGGACTCGACCGCAAAGCAGTCCGGGCCTATGCGGAGAAATTCTCCTGGCGGGCATCGGCGGAAGAGTTCGTGCGCAATCTCCAGCCTCAGCCGGAAGCCGAGAAGGTCCGATTCTGGCGTCGTCTGCGCCGTCTCACGCGGCTGCGCCGCCGCGCCGCCGCCTGAGGGGTGCCGATCCGCTCGCGATGAGGTAAGGTCGGCAACCGGGGGCCACTTCGACGCGGAGAAACGCCGTGAAAAAGCTCATTGTCGCCATCGCCGGCTGCCTGATCCTGGCGGCCTGCGCCACACCGACCCCTTATGCCCCCGAAGGCTATGCCGGCCAACGCGGTGGATACGCCGAACAGCGTCTGCAGGCGGATCGCTGGGCCGTATCATTCAACGGCAATTCGGTGACCAGCCGCGATACGGTCGAAATGTATCTGCTGTACCGGGCCGCCGAGTTGACGGTGCAGTCCGGCTTTGACTGGTTCATCACGGACCAGCGCGCGACCGATGCAGATACCCGCTACTATCCGACGCCCGACCCTTGGTACCGCAGTTCCTACGGCGGATTCTGGGGCCCGAGCTGGCGCTTCTATCGGGGCGGGCTATGGACGCCGTGGGACCCCTGGTACAGCGACATGGATGTGCGCCAGGTCACCCGTTATGAGGCGCGGGCCGAGATCGTGATGGGCCGTGGCCCGACGCCCGGCGGCGACGTCCATGCCTTCAACGCCCGGGAAGTGATCCAGAACCTGGAGCCGCGCGTCACTCGCCCGGTCCCGGCGGCCTGAGTTCGCTCAGGTCAGGCGGATCGGTTTGAGCCGGCGCTTGTTGACGTGATCCTCCGGTCCCTGGCCGGGGGCCTCTTCGGGCAGCTCGCCCTTGAAGTAGAATCGTTGCCAGGATTCCTTGACCGTCTCCGGGTCGAAGGCGGCAAGACGGCGGTTGAACTCGCCGCGCTGCCGGTTCCAGGCATTGAATTGGCCGAGCAGTTCGGGATCCCGCTCGAGGTTTCTGAGGACGGGCTGGACCTGTTCCATCGCCCGGTTCTGCACCAGGGTGATGAAGCAGAAGGGCTCGCCCCGGCTCCACTTCACCTTGCCGGGACGGGTGAAAATCCAGTTCATGGTGAAAGGAAACGGCAGCCAGTCGGTCTCGACCAGGCCGGTCAGGGGCTGAATTCCGTCCTTGACGTGGTTAGGCGGACCGGAGGCCCAGATGGCCCAGCCCGGCGGCGTCCGGAACAGATAGCCCGGATGAAAGGTGACCACGCCCCCGGCGAAGTGCGATGCGATGAAACTGCTCTGGTCCGGAATCGGGCGATCGAACTTGAACGTGATGTCCGACTGGCTCCTGCCGCCGGTCCATTCGATGACGACGTCCCAGGGCGACAGGATTTCCCAGCCCGTCGTATTGGCCATGGTCAAGGGCAGGCATTTGTAGGGATGCCGGTTGGAAAAATTGTCCATCCAGTCCCGCTGGGCGCGACCGGGAACGATCTCGGGTGGGCGCGAGCCCATGGGATAGCAGAGCAACTCCATACCGAATTTCCTAGCCTCGCCGGGCGGCTGTCGTAAAGCGTCCAGATGAGGTTTGCGCGCGACGAATTCCTGGCCTGGCTGGATGGCGAGGGCCTGGCTCACTCCACGGTGATCCATCCGCCGGTGTTCCGCGTCGAAGAGGGGCTGGAACTCAAGGCCGGCCTGGCGGGGGCCCACTCCAAGAATCTGTTCCTCAAGGACAAAAAGGGCCGCCTCTGGTTGATCTCGGCACGGCAGGATACGGTGATCGACCTCAAGCGCCTGGATCGCGTCATCGGCTCAGCGCGACTGTCCTTCGGAAATTCGGAGTTGATGCAGGCCGTGCTGGGGCTGACACCGGGATCGGTGACGGCCCTGGGCCTGGTTCACGATCGGGACCACCGGGTTACCTTCGTCATCGACCGGCAGCTTTGGGACGCGGACATCGTCAACTTCCATCCCCTGGAAAACACGGCCACGACCAGCCTGGACCAGGCGACGTTCCGGCGGTTTCTCGGCCGTGTCGGCGTGACGCCCGTCGTCGTCGACTTCGATCAGATGGCGGTGATCAACCCCGAAGGCTCTTGAGCATCAACTCGTGGCGCCAGGCGGCGACATCCGCCAGCGCGGCATCAAGGGCGTCATGGACGGCTGCCAGACGGCCGGCCAGGACGTCCTTTTCGGCCTGTTCGGCCCGCGCACAGCTATCCGCCAGGGCTCGGGCACCGACACCCGCAGCCGAGCCCTTGAGGGTGTGGACCGCATCCTTCCAGCCCGGCTCCGACGCATCGAGCAGGGGGGACCACAGTCGCGCCTGCTCCTGGAACAGTCCCAGAACCTCGTCGGCGAGGGCCGTGTCGCCCTGGGTAAAGGTCTCCAGCACGCTGACGTCGATGGCACCGGTCAGGTCGCGGCGGCTCATTTCGGGAAACTCCGGGGCGCAGGGGGCGAGCATGCGGATGACGGCTAAGGGTCGTTTGGGCCTTTAACGGCCAAAGATTGCCCGCGATTCTCCTTGCAAGCGAGCGGATTCGTCTCTATCTGCCCGCCTTCCCCATGGCTCGGCATGAGGCAGCGGGAGTTGGCACGACCCTTGAAGCGGTCGGTCGCGGACGATGGTTCCGGGTGATTAGCTCAGTTGGTAGAGCAGCTGACTCTTAATCAGCGGGTCGTAGGTTCGAGCCCTACATCACCCACCATCGGCGCATTCCCCCCGCCTGAGCCGGATCACCTTGCACCGTCGGTATTAACGGCGGCCGGCGATCCCCGGAACGGCTCCGGAACGAATCACGTCCGAATCACTGACACCCGTGTCTTCCTCATTTGTTCACCACAAGATTTTGTATCCGAAGGCCGATTAACCACATTTGACAAGCCTCCGGTTTAAGGAAATCGTCATTACTCGGGACTAGTCTGGGTGAGCTTCGGAGGGCCCCATGGGTCACGCGACTCCCATCGATGATCAGGCCCGCTACCGGGCCGAGCTTCGGCGCTCCGGTGCGCTGCGCAACGGGATGGTCACGGCGGCACTGCGCCAGGCCTGGCTCGGCGGGTGGTATCGGCTTGAAGCTTGGCTTCGTGAACTCGCTGCGGCTAAACAGGCCACGTCGCGGCCCCGTAGCTCAGCAGGATAGAGCAGCGGTTTCCTAAACCGGAGGTCGGGTGTTCGAGTCACCCCGGGGTCGCCATGTCTGCGTGACGCACCAAGACGGACCAAAGACCTCAGTCCCACCGTGCCGCCCGGCACCCAACTGTCGATCCGTCCCAGGCCGCGCGTCCCGCCTTTCGGTTGCGACGTCATCGTCCGATCGAGGGGGGGAACTGGCGGAGAGGGTGGGATTCGAACCCACGGTACCCGTGAAGGCACGCCGCATTTCGAGTGCGGTACATTCAACCACTCTGCCACCTCTCCATTTTGGGGGCTCCGACCGGATCGGGAGATCGGTCGGGCGAGCGAGGGCGCGATCTCTAATGCGGGCCCGGGGCAAAGGCAAGCGGTGCATCCGATGGAATGTTTCGGGCGTATAGTGCGTCATGACGCATACATCCCCCGCCAAGCTGGCCGCCGCCGCAGCCGTCTGTTTCATCATCGTCGGGGCTTGCTCGGATAGCCAGGCCCAGAGCGAGCGGACCGTCCCGCCCCTACGCGGGGAAACGCGTACGGCGATCTTTGCGGGCGGCTGCTTCTGGTCGATCGAACACGGCTTTGAAGAAATTCCCGGCGTCATCGAGGCGACCTCCGGCTACACGGGCGGTCGCGTGGCCAACCCGACCTATCGCCAGGTCGTGGCCGGAGGAACCGGGCACGTCGAGGCGGTGCGGGTCACTTATGATTCCGGGCGTGTGACCTATCGGGAGCTGGTTGACCGGTTCTGGCGCATGATCGACCCGACGGACCCTGACGGCCAGTTCTGTGACCAGGGGGAAAACTATGTCGCGGCGGTCTATGTCACCGCGGCGCAGCGACAGGTCGCAGACGCCTCGCGCCAGGTGGCGGCGGCGGAGATCGGAGAATCCAGGTTCCGGACCCCCGTCCTCGCGGTGCGACGATTCTGGCCGGCGGAGGCCTATCACCAGGATTATGCGCGACGCCATCCGGCCAACTATCAGGCCTATGCGGCAGGCTGTCGACGCGCGGCCAGGATCAGGGCTGTGTGGGGGCGCTGACGACGGGCAAACCCGTGACCGGGTCGCGGGGGCGGGGATTGAATCCGCTGCCGATGCCCAGCGCCAGATCCCGGGTGCGGCTAGGGTCGATCTGGACCGTCGCATCCGTCCAGCCGCCGAAACCGGTAAAATCGGCGGCGAATTCCGTTCGGTACGGGACGTTGATCGAGGCCAAGAGCACGCGTGCGCCTTGGTCCGGTGTCAGGGGGTCGGTGGATTCGGCCTGGCTCTGGGCATGGGCCTCACGAACCCACATCGTCAGCCCGGGTGCGCCCGGCTCAGCGAGGCGATCACGGCCATAATAGGCCAGTGAATTGTAGAGAAAGCGGTCATCTGTAGCGATCACGGCACCCGGGCCCAGCGGTTCGGCGGCGTCCAGAATACGCCGCGTGGCGACTTCCCAGCCGCGCACACGTTTGAACGAACCACTCAGGCCGGCGCGGTCAGCCAGCCCCGGCCATGCGGCGAAGACCAACACCATGGCGGCGACCGCAGCCTGAAAGGCCACGCCTCCAAGCAGCCAGCGCCGAGCCTTCCAGCGCAGGAGCCAGGCGGCAGCGAGGGCAACGGCGGGAGCATAGGCGACGGCCGCCCAGTTGGCATTGGCGCGCGACAACAGGGCCTGGACGAAGACCAGAACCAGGGGCGGGGCTACAAACGCCAGCAGCAACCTGTCCGGTGCCGGAACTTCCTGTCTGCCCATGAGGATGCGTGTCGCCCCGATCAACACGACGCCAAGGGGCACCGGCCCAAGCACCATGGTTTGCGAGACCAGAAATTCCATCGCTTCCAAGGGATGGAACAGGTCCGACAGACGCCAGTCGGCGTTGGCGGCCGTGTGGGTAACCGTCGAGAAGTCGTTCAACATATTCCAGATCAGGTTCGGGGCTGCGACCCCGATGAAACCGGCGGCGGCGGCGGCGGCGCGTGCGGGCGTCCACGCCGCCCGGGCCGTGGGCGACCAGGCCAGATGCAATCCTACCCCGATCAGCAGGTAGAGCGACGCATACTTGCTGAGAAACGCCGCTCCCATAGCCAGGCCGGCCAGGAGGGCGGTGCGAGCTGCGGGCCGATCCTGAAAGGCGACATAGGCCCACAGGGTCAGGGACGCGAAGAAAAGCAGGGGCGCATCGGTCGAGGCGATCCCCGCCGACAGTTGGACGCCGGGCATCAGAAGATAGAGAATTCCCGCCCAGAAGGCGGTCTGTATGTCGAAAAGCCGGGTTGCGACGCGGAACAACACCAGGCCGGTCGCGGCGTGCAGCAGCGGCGAGGACAGGCGCACCCATGGCTCGGCGTCGCCTCCGATCCCGGTCGTCAGGGCGATGAGCCAGGCCAGCATCGGCGGTTTGGAGAAATAGCCGAACGCCAGATCACGCGACCATAGCCAGTACTGGGCTTCGTCCGGATAAAGTTCCAGCGGGGTGAGAAACAGGGCGATCAGTCGCAGGGCCGTCAGGGCGAGCGTCAGGAGCAGCAGAAGTCGCCAGGCGCGCTGATCTGGCAGGGAATCATCGGAACGGATGTCGGTTGTCGTCACGCTCAACGGCCTTGTTTCAGCGGCCTCTACACCAGCGCCGGGTCAAGTGTCACCCGTATGCCACGCTCGCGCCGTGTCATGCATCTGTCACAGAGCTGTCGTCTTCCTTTATGGACTCCTCCGTAAACGCGCCGCATACAGGGCCGCCGTCTCGTGTTGGCCATATTTCGGCCACAGGCCGTTTCGTCCGTGGGGAACCAAAATATGCTGATCCGCAAGCTCGCTGTAGGCGCGTCAACCGCCGTACTCGCCATGGCGGCGGCCTCCGCCGTCTATGCCCAGGAAACCACTGGCGGTATCCGGGGGCAGGTCTCGAACGAAAATGGGGTCCCGGTCTCCAATGCGACCGTGACCGTCGTCCACCAGCCGACAGGCACGGCCTCGCGCGCAGTGACGTCGGACACGGGGGCCTTTGCGCTGCGGAACCTGCGCGTCGGTGGTCCCTACGTCGTGACGGTCTCGGCTGCCGGTTATGAATCGGACCCGATCGAAGTCGGCAACGTCAACGTCGGCGACCCGCTCTCCCTGCCCATCACGGTCTGGTCCGCTGCGGCCCAGGTCGAGGACGTGATCGTCACCGGCTCTCGTACAGGCGGTATGCAGACCGGCCCGCGCACCCGGATCAGCGCTGATGACATCGACAGCCTGCCGTCGATCAGCCGCGATCTGCGCGACTTCGCGCGGACCTCGCCCTTTGTGACGCTCGACCAGTCCAACGGCGACGCCATGTCGATCGCCGGTGCCTCGAACCGCGTGAACGCCCTTTACGTCGACGGCATTCGCCAGGGCGACGACTTCGGCCTCAATGCCAACGGCTATCCGGGCCAGCGTTCGCCGCTGTCGATCGCGACCGTCGCTGGTGTCAGCGTCGAAGTCGCTCCGTTCGACGTCCAGTACAGCTTCTTCCAGGGCGGCCTGATCAACGTCGTCACGCGCGGCGGCGGCAACGACCTGTCGGGTGAGATCTTCTACGAATACACCGACAACTCGCTGCGCGGTGACAGCTTCACCTACGTCGACAACCTGACCGGTCTGACGCGGACGGTTGCGGTGAATAACGTCTTCGAAGAGCGGACCTGGGGGGCGACGCTGTCGGGTCCGATCATCCGCGACCGGTTGTTCTTCCTGCTGAACTATGAGTCCTTCACCGGCACCGAACCCTCGGAGTTCGGCCCGTCCGGCTCGGGCGCATCCAGCGAAATCCCGGGTGTCACCCAGGCTGACGTCGATAACGTCCGCAACATCATGCAGACGGTCTATGGCTACGATCCGCTGGGGGCCCAGGTCTCCAACATCGAGACCACCGCTGAACAGTACCTGGTCCGCCTGGACTGGAACATCAATGCCGATCATCGCGCGGTTCTGTCGTGGCAGCACACCGAGGACGGTCGTCTGAGCCAGACGGGCAACTCGGTGGGTGGTCGCAGCCTGTCGCTGCTGTCCAAATACTACACCCTGGACACCGAGCTGGATGTCTATCGCTTCCAGCTGTTCTCGAACTGGACCGACAATTTCTCGACCGAAATCGCGCTGGGCCTCAAGGAGACGACCAACATCTCCTCGCCGCTGGGCGGCTCGGACTTTGCGGAATTCCGCGTTTACCTCGCCGGTGGTACCGGACCGTCGATCTACCTTGGCCCCGACATCTCGCGTCAGGCCAACCAGCTGACCAACGACCTGAACCAGTTCCGTTTCCGCGGGACCTATCAGGCCGGTGATCACCGCATCACCTTCGGCTTCGAGCGCGAAGATCTGTCGATCTTCAACCTGTTCGTTCAGCGCGCCACGGGCCAATACGTCTTCAACAGCGTTGCGGACCTGCAACTGCGCCGGGCGCAGTCGCTGCAGTACTCGTCGGCGGCCAGCAACATCGCTGAGGACGGTGGTGCCCGCTTCGGCTATGCGGTCAACTCCTGGTACGCGCAGGACGAATATGACGTTACGCCGGACCTGACCCTTCGCCTCGGCTTCCGTTGGGACACCTATTCCTCGGACGACATCCCGCAGGCCAACCCGCTGGTTCTGGCGACCTACGGCATCAGCAACACGTCCAACCTCGATGGTCGCGGCGTGTTCCAGCCTCGCGTCGGTTTCACCTGGACGCCGGATGACCTCACCACGATCTACGGGGGCGTGGGCCTGTTCGGCGGCGGTTCGCCGAACGTCTGGATCTCGAACAACTACACCAACACCGGCAACCTGCTGGGCTTTGTCAGCTGCACCCGCGCCAATATGGCCGTCAACTGTCCGGCTGCCCTGGACGGCGTCGACGGCTTCAACGTGGGTGCCGGGGCGCAGACAGCCAACACCAACAGTGCCAATCTGGGCACGGGCAACATCAACCTGATCGATCCGGACTTCCACATCCCGTCGGTCTGGAAGTTCTCGCTCGGTGGTCAGCGCGTCATCAACTTCACGGACATGAGCTTCGGCCAGTTCCTGGGTGACGGCTGGCGGGTGCGCGGTGAACTGCTCTGGTCGGACACGCGCCACGGCGTGAACTGGATCGACCTGAACCAGGAAGATGCCCTGCTTCGCGCCGCGCCTGATGGCCGCCCGGTCTATGGCCCGCGTGCCAACCAGACGGTGCTGATGCTGACCAACACGACCGAAGGCCGTGCCTTCCAGTGGGCCGTCGGCGTGGGTCGCGACTGGTACGAAGGTTGGGCCCAGGGCCTCGGCTTTGACCTGAGCTACACCCACCTGGACTCCGAAGACGTGCAGCCGGGCACCAGCTCGGTGGCGACCTCGAACTACCGCCAGGTGGCGACGGCCTATCCGAACAACCCGGAACTGGCGATCTCGAACTACCAGTTCGAATCGTCCTGGAAGCTGGACGTCAGCTACAGCCGTGCCTTCTTCGGCGACTATCTGAGCCGCTTCCGTATGTTCGCCCAGCGTCGTTCGGGCCTGCCGTTCAGCTACACCTATGACGACGTGAGCACGACGGGTGGTGCGACCGGCATGTTCGGTGAGAACAGCCTGTACACCTCGACCGACCGTCAACTGGTCTACGTGCCCATGACGGACGCCTCGGGTGTGGTTACGGCCGGTTCGGACCCGATCATCCGCTACGCTCCGGGCTTCGACTTCGCCGGCTTCAACACCTTCCTGCAGAACAGCGGGCTGATCGACTACGCCGGCCAGATCACGCCGCGTAACGCCTTCCAGTCCGAGCCGTACACCACGGTGGACCTGCGTCTGTCCCAGGAAATCCCGGCCTTCTTCCCGTCGGGTGCCCGAGTCGAGGCCTATATGGACATCGAGAACTTTGGGAACCTCCTTAACGATGAATGGGGTGTCCTGCAGCAGACCGGCTTCCCGTACATGAACCGCGGCATCACGGCGCGGAACTGTCAGACGGCCGCCGGGGCGTGCGCCAACGGCGTCGGCAACTTCTATGAGTACACCGGCTTCAACACCGGTGCCGACAGCAACGTCGCCGCAGCATCGGTGTGGCAGATCAAGTTCGGCATCCGCTACCGCTTCTAGGCGGCGGGCAAGGCCTGACGAACGAGGGGGCGGAGCCGCAAGGCTCCGCCCCTTTCGTTTGATCGGCTTGCGACAAGGGCATCGGACCCCTATCTGGTCGCGCCGGACCAGACCGAGAGGATCCGCCTGACATGACCGGGATCATCCCCGCAGAATGGACGCCGCACCGGGCCATGTGGGTCGGCTGGCCAAGCCACGCCGAGCTGTGGGAGGACAACCTCACGCCCGCCCAGGCCGAGGTCGAGGCCCTGGTGCGGGCCCTCGCCGGTCCTGGCCGTGAGCAGGTGCGCCTGCTGGTCGGCAAGCCTGAGGCCCTTGACGATGCGCGGGCACGCTTCTCCGACACGCCGGGGGTCGAAGTCATCGATGGCCGCTTCGGCGACATCTGGCTGAGAGATACCGGGCCCATTTTCGGGGCGGGATCGCGCCACGCGGCCGCCTTTCGATTCAACGGGTGGGGCGGCAAGTACGAACTGCCGTACGACGACACCGTTGCGGACCAGATCGGAGATGTCTCGGGGACGCCGCTGGAGCGTCATGCCTTCATCCTGGAAGGTGGTGCGCTGGACCACGATGGCGACGGCACCCTCCTGACCACGCGACAGTGCTTGCTCAACCAGAACCGCAACGCCGGCTGGACCGCGGCGGCGGCCGAGGTGGCCCTGGACGAAGCCCTGTCGGCGCGCAAGGTGCTCTGGCTGGGTGACGGCCTGCTCAATGATCACACCGATGGCCACGTCGACAACCTGGCGCGATTTGTCGCGCCGGGTGTCGTCGCTTGTCCGGTCGCCTGGGGGGCCGAGGACCCCAATGCCGAGGTCTATGACGAGACGGCCCGCCTGTTGTCACAGATGACCGACGCCGAGGGGCGGACGTTGAAGGTGTTGCGGATTCCCTCGCCCGGTCTGATCGTCGATGAAGACGAACAGCCGGTGCCGGCGAGCCACATGAATTTCCTGATCGCCAATGGTGCCGTGATTGTCCCGACCTACGGCGATGCGGTCGCGGCCGACATGGCTGTGCAGGCCCTCAGGAGCGTGTTCGGCGACCGCCAGGTGATCGCCCTGCCCTCCACCGCCATTCTGACGGGCGGGGGTTCATTTCACTGCATCACCCAACAGGAGCCGGCATGATGACGCGTTCGATCTCGGTCGCCGCCATCCAGACGTCGTATGGCGACGACCTGCAGGCAAACATCGACAAAACGATCGACTTCATCTGCGAGGCCGCCGACCGCGGAGCCCAGGTCATTCTGCCCTCGGAATTGTTCCAGGGGCCGTACTTCTGCGTCAGCCAGGAGGAGCACTGGTTCGCCCACGCCTATCCCTGGCGGGAGCATCCGTGCGTGGTCCAGCTGGCTCCGGTGGCGCGCGACCTGGGGGTGGCGATCCCCGTTTCGATCTTCGAGCGCGACGGGCCGCAGTACTACAATTCGCTGGTCATGCTGGATGCCGATGGCGAGGCCCTGGGCGTCTATCGCAAGAGCCACATCCCCGACGGTCCCGGCTATCAGGAGAAATACTATTTCCGACCGGGCGATACCGGCTTTCGGGTATGGGACACGCGCTTCGGGCGCGTCGGCGTCGGCATCTGCTGGGACCAGTGGTACCCCGAAACGGCGCGCGCGATGATGCTGATGGGGGCCGAGGTGCTGATGTATCCAACTGCCATCGGCACAGAACCGCACGATGACAGCCTGGATACGGCCGAGCCGTGGCGGCGGGCGATGCAGGGCCATGCGGTGTCCAACATCGTGCCGGTCGTGGGGGCCAATCGCATCGGCCACGAACAGGTCACCGCCGCCGGCCAGACCTTCTACGGCCACAGCTTCATCGCCAACCATCGCGGCGACCTGGTCGAAAGTCTGGGCCGGGACGACGAGGGCGTCCTGGTGCACAGCTTCGATCTGGATTTCCTCGATCGCCACCGGGCGGCCTGGGGCTTCTTCCGGGATCGGCGTACGGACCTCTACGGACCTCTGCTGGGCCCCGGCCGCGGCTAGTCGGCCAGGCCCAGGGCCAGTCGCTCGGCGGCGCACATGGGGTTGGTGCGACCTCTCTGCCGTGCGGCGGCCAACTCGATGCGGGCCTGGGCGATGTCGGCCTGGTAGTCCGGTGTCGTCGAGATAGCGGCAAACAGGTCGTAGCCCAGTTGCTGGCCCGCAAGAACATCGGAGGCGTAGTGCAGGCCGCAGACCCTTCGGCTTTCGCCGATCTCGCGGCCCCTGAGACGCAAGGCCTCAGACTGGTCGGGCGCGGCATCGGCCATGATCATGCCGAAGACGATGCCCGCCGTGGCGTGGCTGGATGGGGCCGAGGAGTTTGTCCGATAGCTGTCATCGACACGAATGCAGGTCTGGACCGAAGGGTCTTCGACGAAGGGGCGAGCGCGAAACACTCTTGCCTTGGCGACCCGCGCCGACGCCGAAATGTCCTCGAGCGCCCGGCTGAACAGGCGTATCAGCGCCGGCGGCGGATCTTCGGAAAGTCGGCTACCCAGCGGACAGTCGAAATGACCCAGCGCCAGGGCCGGCGAAAGTTCGGCGTGCATTTGCGCCAGGGTCCATCGGGGGGATCCGGCCTCGCCGCCTGATGCCGCGACACCGCGATGGTCGGCGAGATCCTCGGCGGATCCGGGGTTGGGCGGCAGGGGCGTTGACTGGCCCAGACGGCTCTGGGTCTCAGTGTCGAGATAACCGCTTTCGGCCGGTCGTGTTTCGGTCGCCGCCGCCGGTGGGATCCGCGCGCCCACCGGTGCGCAGGCCACCAGTCCGATCAGCAGAATCAGGATTTGCGGTCGTAGTTTCATCCGCGCACGCCATCCCAGGCGACCGTGACTGTAGATTGGGCACCACCTGGCTCGATGGTCACGTTCAGCTCGGCCCCCGCGCCATCGTCGGCACCGAATTGCCGCGTGTCGCCCATGGTCATGTCAGCGCGCGGGGTCAGTCCGGCCTCTTCGGCGCGCTCGCGATAATAGGCGACCACCGTGCCGGGCTGGGCATCTGTCTGGAAGGTGATCAATCCGCTGGTGTTGGACGGGTCGGTCACTGCGGAGACGACGCGGGCTCCCGGATAGGCGCGAGCCAGCAGCGGCCCCGTCCCGGCCTCAACCGCGCCGGTGCCAGCGTCCGGAGCCACGCGCCCACCGGCCTCTCCAGCCGATGTGCCGGCCTCGGCCACGGGGCCCGCACGGTCCGGGCCGTCGGCGGTAGCCGATCCGCCGGTACCGCCGCTACGGTCGCAGGCCACCACAACCAGTGCGGTGAGGATGAAGGTGAGGGCGAGGCGGGGATTCATACATCGTCTCCGTTCGGTCGGACCTTGGCCGCAGGGCCGCCGTGACGCAAGCACTGCGTCGGCTTACAGGTGCGAGAGCGCGGCCTCGAGGCGGGCCATGTCCTGCGGCACCGGCGTTTCAAACCGCAGCGCTTCGCCCGTGATCGGATGGACGAAGCCTAGGACCGCTGCGTGCAGCGCCTGACGTCCCAGTCCCGCCTGGCGCATGGCGTCTTTCACTGCAGGCGCGGGAGGGCCCGAGCCATAGGTCGGATCGCCGAGTACCGGAGCCCCCAGCGAGGCCATATGAACCCGGATCTGGTGCGTCCGGCCTGTGTGAAGGCGGCAGGTCACCCGGGCTGCGACGGGCCGGTCCGGCGGACCATAGGCCTGTCGGGTGCGATAGTCAGTGATCGCGAGCCGACCCGAGGTCTTGAGCACCGCCATCTTCTTGCGGTCGGCGTTGGATCGACCGATGCGGTTTTCGATCCGCCCCGATGCCGGTCTCGGCTGGCCGCGTGTCAGGGCGATGTATTCGCGCTCCAGATCGTGCGCCGCGAACAGGGCCGACAGCCCCTGATGGGCGGTATCCGACTTGGCCGCCACCATCACGCCGGAGGTGTCCTTGTCCAGCCGGTGCACGATCCCGGGCCTGAGCACACCGCCGATGCCCGACAGACTGTCGCCGCAATGATGCAACAGGGCATTGACGAGGGTGCCCGTCTGATTTCCCGGCGCGGGATGAACCGTCATGCCCGCCGGTTTGTCGATGACAATCAGATGGGCGTCTTCGTAGAGAACCGTCAGGGGAATGGCCTCGGCCTGGGGTTCGGCCGGCAGAGGTTCGGGCACGGCGATCAGATAGAAGCCTTCGCGCGCCTTGGCAGAGCCGTCGGTGACGACCTCTCCGGCGTAGGTGATCCGCCCCTCGGCCATCAAGGCCTGGATGCGTGCGCGCGACAGCTCCGGTGCCGCCGTCGCCAGGGCCTTGTCGAGGCGTCCGCCGACCGCCTCGGGGACGATGTCGACGATCAGGGCCTCGATGAAGTCCGGCTCGTCGTCTTCAAGCGAATCGTTGGGGCCGGGGGGCAAGGCGTTGGTCTCCTGATGCGGGTCGTGGTTTATCACAAGGAAGGGCGCAAGCGCTGATGGAGTTCGTGATGAAGATCGACCGTAGGACGGCTCTGGGCCTGTTCGGGGCCGGACTCGCGGCACCTGCCTGCGCCGCCGGCGTACCGCCGGCCCCAGGCACGCCGGGGGCGCAGTTTATCCATGGTGTCGCTTCAGGTGACCCCAGCCTGACCGGGGTTGTACTGTGGACCCGGGTCACGCCGGCCGATCCGGCCCAGGCTGAACCGATCCGGTTGGTCGTCCAGATCTGGCCATGGGACAGCGAGCGCACCACGAATGACCTGGTCGGCACCGCCTATGCCAGTGCGGGGCCGCAGCGCGACTGGACCGTCAAGATCGACCTGGATCTGGATGAGGCCTTCACGGCACTGGAACCGGGCCAGGACTATGCTTTCCAGTTCCGTATCGCCGCCGGAGAGGCGGATCAGGTGTCTCCTGTCGGGCGGTTTCGTACCTTGCCGGCGGCGGCGTCCGCCGACGATGTGATCCTGGCTGTCGCCTCCTGCTCGCTCCACCCGGGCGGGTATTTCAACGCCTATCAGGCGATTTCGGAAATGGAGCGAATTGATGCGGTCGTTCACCTGGGCGACTACATCTATGAGTACGGAGCGGCCGAGCGCGACTACGGCATGCGGACCGGGCTTGAACTAGGCCGAATTCCAGACCCCGCGCATGAAATCGTGACGCTGGACGACTATCGACGCCGCCACGCGCAGTACAAGGCAGACCCACAGGCCCAGGCCGCTCATGCACGCGCCGCCTGGATCATGACCTTTGACGACCACGAGATCACGAATGACCCCTGGGCCGGGGGGGCCCAGAACCACAATGAGGGAGAGGGCGACTGGGCGAGCCGCAAGGCCAATGCCCTGAGGGCTTATCTCGAGTGGAACCCGATCCGCGAGCCGGGTCATGGCCGGCCCTTGCACGAGGCCGTCCGGCGATCATTCCGCTTCGGACGCACCGCCGCGCTGCACATGATCGAGACGCGCCTGAGTGCTCGTTCGCGCCAGCTCGAGTACGAGGACCTCACGAGCCCGGATGGATCGATCGACCGGACGCGCCTGGATGACCCTGACCGACGATTGATGGGTGAGACCCAGCTGGACTGGCTCGGCGATGCCATGACCAATGATGCGACCTGGCAGGTTCTGGGTAATCAGGTCCTGATGGCCCGGCTCAGGGTTCCCGATCTGTTGCAGGCGGTCGGACCCGAGGCGATCCAGGCGGCCATGCCGGACCTGGCCGACTATCAACAGCGGCGCCTGCGCGAGATGGCGGCCCTGGGTGCGGCCGAGGCTCCATTGTTCCTGGATGCCTGGGACGGCTATCCGGCGGAGCGGGGCCGGCTCTATGAAAAGGCCCGGCAGGCTGACGCCAGACTGGTCGTCCTGTCCGGCGACAGCCACGCGGCCTGGGCATCCAATCTGCATGACGACCGGGGTCGGGTCGGTGTGGAGTTCGGAGGGACGGCGATCTCCAGCCCTCAGCCGTCCTTTTCGCGGGCCCTGCCCGGTGCGCCGATGGCGGACATGGTGACGACCGCGAGCCCGGATCTCGCCTGGTGCGAGTTTGAGACGCGGGGCTTTTTCATCCTGAGGCTGACGGACGAGCGGGCCGAATGTCGGATGATGGGCGTCTCGACGATCCTGGCCCCCGAGTTCGACATTGAGGAGCGTGCACGTTTCGTCGTTCGTGCAGAACTCAGGGGCGCGGGAGCGCTCGAGCGGGCCTAGGGGCAAAGGAAAACCGCCCCGGCCAAGGACCGGGGCGGTGATCGAGGTCGAAGGCGACTGTGGCCCTATTCGATGTCTTCGTTGATCAGGCCGACCTGGAGCCAGCCACGGGTCTGAAGCTCGTTCATCACCGTCATGAAGTCGTTGTACGGCACATCCGCATCGGCGCGGATCATGACGCGCTCATCGCGAGCTCCGACGCGCTGAAGCAGTTCGGCGTCCAGACCTTCCAGAGTGGCCGGCGACGGGGCTCCCTCGCCGGTGGCGACATAGAGGCCACCCCCCTGAGCGAGCGAGATGAAGGTCGGCGGCGGCGGCGGCGGCGATCCGGGCGGCGGCGGGATCGGCGGCGGCAGGTCCAGCGGAATGGACACCGTGGCCAGCGGGGCGGACACCATGAAGATGATCAACAGCACCAGCATGACGTCCACGAACGGCGTCACGTTGATTTCGGCGTTCTGGGAAACCGGAGCTCCCTTACCGGACGGACCGGAGAGTTTCGCAGCCATGCGTCGATGACCTCCATACGGCCCGCACCGCGAACCTACTTTCGGCGTTTCTTGGCGACTGAGAGCCAGCTTGTAAAGTGCCGTCTGCGGCCTAGCGGCAAGACATGGCCGAATTACGCCTGACGCGCGAGATTCAGGAAGCGATCCGCCAATCCGGAGTCATCCTTGAAGGCACCGGTGAAGCGGTTGGTCACGGTCGAGACGTGCCGGTGGTTGACGCCGCGGGTGGTCATGCACTGATGCTCCGCCTCGATGAAGACCGCGACCCCGCGTGGCTCGAGTGCGGTCTCGATCGCGGTGACGATCTGATTGGTCAGGGTTTCCTGGCTCTGCAGGCGACGCGAAAAGATTTCCACGACCCGCGCCAGCTTGGAAATACCCACGACCTTAGCGCCGGGGATATAGGCCACCGTGGCCTTGCCCAGGAACGGGGCCATGTGGTGCTCGCAGTGGCTTTCGACCTCCACGCCTCGCAGAACGACCATGTCGTCATAGCCGGTGACGTCCTCGAAGATGCGCGACAGCTCTTGCGCCGGATCGGCACCGTACCCCTCGAACCACTCCGAATAGGCATCGACGACGCGACGGGGTGTGTCGACCAGGCCGGGCCGAGCAGGATCGTCGCCGGCCCAGGCGATCAGGGTGCGCACCGCCTCCAGCGCCTTTTCACGACTGGGGCGGGCGAGGTCGTCGTTTCCGACCAGCTTGGGCTTGAAGGCGTCCATGACACTCGAAATCACATCGCACGGCGTTGGCCGCGCCTTTGGTTGGGCTATATGGGGCAGTCCTCCCCGCCTGCCAAGGAACGCCTGAATGGCCCTGAAGCTGCACGACACCCTGACCCGCGAGAAGCGGGCCTTTGTTCCGGCCGATCCAGAGCGGGTGACGATGTATGTCTGTGGCCCCACCGTCTATAACCACGCCCATATCGGCAACGCCCGCCCGGCGGTGGTGTTCGACGTCCTGTTCCGGTTGCTTCAGCGGCTCTATCCTGACCGTCAGGTGATCTACGCCCGCAACATCACCGATGTGGACGACAAGATTAATCAGAAGGCTGCGGACGAAGGCGTCGACATCGAGGTCGTCACGCGGCGCTACACCGACATCTACCATGCCGACCTGGACGGGCTGGGTTGCCTGAGGCCCTCGGTCGAGCCGCGCGCCACGGCCCATATGGGAGAAATGGTCGCCCTGATTACGCAGCTGCTGTCGCAGGGTGCCGCCTATGTCTCGACCGGCGAGGTGCTGTTCGACGTTGAGAAATTCGACGCCGGAACCGGTCGTTATGGGGCGCTGTCCAATCGCAGCCTGGATGACATGGTCGCCGGGGCCCGTGTCGAGGTGGCGGGCAACAAGGACCACGCCGCCGACTTCGTGTTGTGGAAACCGTCCAAGCCCGGTGAGCCGTCCTGGCCGGGGCCTCTGGACCCTGGCACGGGCGAGCCGATGCCGGGGCGGCCCGGCTGGCACATCGAATGCTCGGCCATGGCCGAAAAGGTGCTGGGCCTGCCCTTCGACATCCACGGCGGCGGGCTGGACCTGATCTTTCCTCACCATACCAATGAGATCGCCCAGTCGTGCGCCGCGCACGGCCTGGAGGCCAACACCGATTACGCCCGGTACTGGATGCACAACGGCTTTCTGACCATGGACGCCGAGAAGATGTCCAAGAGCCTGGGCAATGTCAGCCTGATCTCAGAGCTGTTGGAGCGCCAGCCGGGCGAGGTGCTGCGCTGGGCGCTGCTCAGCGCGCATTATCGGGGGCCACTGGACTGGACCGACGCCCTGGTCGATCAGGCCAGGAAGGGCCTGGACCGGATGTATGGAACCCTGCGCCGCGTGCGCGAGGCGGGCGGGGAGGGGCCGACCGAGGTTCCTGCCGCCTTCACCCAGGCCTTGTCCGACGATCTGAACACGCCGGCGGCGATGGCGGTCCTGTTCGATTTGGCCGGCGCGGCGGAACGGGCGTTGAATGCGGGCGATACCGAGGCCGCTCGGGCGCGCGGCGGCGAACTGGCTGCGGCCGGCCAACTGATCGGCCTGCTCCAGCAAGATCCCGACGCCTGGTTCGAGGGGGGGGCCGACGACGCCTTCAAGGCCCGGGTCGAGGCCCTGATCGAGGCCCGGCTCGCCGCCCGCGCCGCCAAGGACTGGGTCGCCGCCGACCGCATCCGCGACGAGCTGACGGCGCTGAACGTCATCGTCATGGACGGGCCGACCGGGGCGACCTGGCGGCGGGGGTAGAAATTCTTCGATTTGTCATCCCGGCCAAGGTCCGGCGACGCCGGCGCGCAAGCCGGGACAACGGTGGGGCTGTGCACGTGTCCCGGATATTCGCTATCGCGAATTCCAGGATGACAAGGTTTGTGTGGCGAGACGCGAAGCGGCGCACACCCTAAGAACATCCGATGCCCGCGACCGAATCCCTCACTGCTCTTCAGGCCCGGCGCATCGCCCTGCTGGCACAAGGGTTCGGGGACCGCCGACCGGTCGAACCCGGCCGGAGCCATCTGAAGCGGGTGTTCGACCGGGTCGGGCTGATTCAGATCGATTCCGTCAATGTGCTGAGCCGGTCGCACTATCTACCGCCCTTCGCGCGACTGGGGAGCTATGACCACGCCGACCTGGACGACCTGGCCTGGGGCAGGCGGAAAAAGCTTTTCGAATATTGGGGGCATGAGGCCTCGCTGATCCCGATCGAGCATCAGCCGCTGTTTCGCTGGCGCATGGCGCGAGCCGAAGCCGGGGTCGGCACCTATTCGGGGCTGGCGCGGTTCGGGCGCGAGAAGCGGACCTATATCGAACAGGTGCTGGACCAGATCCGGCTACGAGGGCCGTTGTCGGCGGGCGAACTCGATCAGGCCGGCAAGGGCGCGGGCGGCTGGTGGGGCTGGTCGGACGGCAAGCGCGCTGTCGAATGGCTGTTCTGGGCTGGTCTGGTGACGACCGCGACCCGGCGCGGGTTCGAGCGGCTTTATGACTTGCCGGAGCGGGTGCTGCCAGGGGTGGTCCTGGATACACCGACCCCGACCGTTGAGGACGCCCAGAGGGCGCTGATCGAGATCGCCGCGCGGGCTTTGGGTGTGGCCACCGAGACGGACCTCAGGGACTATTTCCGCATGGACCCCACGGAGACGCGGGCGCGCATTGCTGAACTGGCCGAGGCCGGCGCTCTGGTCCCGGTCACGGTTCAAGGCTGGGGCAAGCCGGCGTGGCGACACAGCCATGCCCCGCGCCCTCGCAAGGTCGAGGCGACGGCTCTGTTGTCGCCGTTCGACAATCTGATCTGGCGGCGCGAGCGGGCGGAGCGGATCTTCGGTTTCCACTACCGAATCGAGATCTATGTGCCTGCGCCCAAGCGCGTGCACGGCTATTACGTCTTGCCGTTCCTGCAAAATGAGCGGCTGACCGCGCGCGTCGACCTGAAGGCGGATCGTCAGGCGGGGGTGTTGCGGGTGCAATCGGCCCACCGCGAGGATCATGCCGAGTCGGAGGCGGTCGCGCCGGACCTGGCGATGCGTTTGCGGGACATGGCGGTGTGGATGGGTCTGGGCGGCGTGGCGGTGAAGGGCGATCGGGCACTGGAGCGGGCCTTGGCAAGGGTGCTCTGATCCTTCTCCCAGCGGGAGAAGGGGGGCCGCATGACGGAGCGTAGCGAAGGCCGATGCGGGGGATGAGGGGCGATCCTTTGCGCGTCGGATTGGCTGACCCCTCACCCTTTCGGCCAACCGATCGCGCCGAGCGCTCTCGGGGCCTCAAGCCCTCTCCCACCGGGAGAGGGAGGGCGTTATGGTGGCGTCATGAGCAAGAAAGCCACCAAGGCCTATGAGGCCGAATTGGAACAGCTGCAGATTGCCCTGGTCGAGAGCCAGGCGTGGGCGATTGAGCAGGGCAAGAAGGTCCTTGTCGTCTTCGAGGGCCGTGATGCGGCCGGCAAGGGCGGCGCGATCAAGCGGGTGACCGAACACATGGCTCCGCGCCAGACGCGGGTGGTGTCCCTGCCCAAGCCGTCGGACCGCGAGGTCACCCAGTGGTATTTCCAGCGCTACGTCGCCCACCTGCCGGCGGCGGGCGAGACGGTGCTGTTCGACCGCTCCTGGTACAACCGCGCGGGGGTCGAGGTGGTGATGGGCTTCTCTACGCCCGAACAACAGGCCGACTTCATCCGCGATGTGCCCGCGTTCGAGCATATGCTGGGCGAGGGCGGGATTCAGGTGATCAAATTCTGGCTGGATATCTCCAAGACCGAACAGGCCGAGCGCCTGAAGGCGCGGGTCGATGATCCGCTGAAAAAGTTCAAGGTGTCGCCGCTGGATGGCGAGGCTCAGAAACGATGGGATGACTACACCGCTGCCCGCGACGCCATGCTGTCGGCCAGCCACAGCCGTCACGCGCCCTGGACCATCGTGGCCACCGACAAGAAGAAACAGGCGCGGCTGAACGTCATGCGTCACCTGGTCCGCCAGATCGGCGCGCCCAAGCTGTCGGTGAAGGTCAATGCGCCGGATGCGGATGTCTGCTTCGACTTTGAGCCGACGGCGCTGACCGATGGGCGGCTGAACCGGTGAGGATGGGACCGGCCCCTTTTCCCGGAAGGGACGAAGGGAGATGACACGCGATCCTCGTTTACCCGACGCGCACCTAACCAACTGGGTCGACCGATCGGCACCGGAGGGGTTGAAGCCCTGGCTGAAGCTGGGCCGCTTCGACCGACCCATCGGCATCTGGCTCCTGGTCCTTCCTTGTTGGCAGGGCATCGCCCTGGCGCTGGCCCAGTATCACAAGGCCCCCGACCTCTATGATCTGTGGCTGTTCGTCGGCTTCGGCCTGGGGGCGATCCTCATGAGGGCGGCCGGCTGTGCCTTCAATGATGTGGTCGACCGCGATATCGACCGGCAGGTCGCGCGCACCGCCGACCGCCCGGTCGCTTCGGGCCGCATCAGTGTCAAACAGGCTCTGGGTTTCATCGCCGGGTGCTGTCTGGTTTCGCTGTTGATTCTGCTGACCCTGCCGATCACGGCGATCTGGCTGGGTGTGGCCTCGCTGGGGCTCGTGGCGATCTACCCCTTCATGAAACGGATCACCTGGTGGCCCCAGGCCTGGCTCGGCTTGACGTTCAACTGGGGGGCTTTGATGGGGTTCGCCGCGGCCCTGCCGTTGGCCGCGGTCACCTTGCTACCCGCCGGCCTGGAGTCGGAGTTGCGCCCCTTCTGGTGGAGCCCGCCGGTTCCGACCGGGTTCGAAACGGCCTTGGCCTGGCAGGCCTATATCCCGGCGATCTTGCTGTACCTGGGCGGGGTATGCTGGACGCTGGGCTATGACACCATCTACGCGCTCCAGGACCTTGAAGACGACGCCATGGTCGGCGTGAAATCGTCGGCGCGGCGTCTGGGCGGGCAGGTCAGGACCGGCGTAGCGATCTTCTATGCCCTATCGGTGCTGTGTCTGGCCGGTGCCGGCGCCTATGCGGACCTGAGGCCGATCTTCGCCCTGGGGCTTATGGTCTATGCCGCAGCCCTGGCCAATCAGGTGCGATTGCTGCGTCGGGACGACCCCGTCCTGGCGCTCCTGTTGTTCAAATCGAATCGAGAGGCGGGACTTATCCTCCTGGCCGCGATAGCATCCGGGGGACTGTTGTGGAGTTGATGATGAAGCCGGTCCTGATCGCCCTTGCTGCCGTGAGCCTGCTGGCCGGATGCCAGCGCAATGCCGAGGCCCCTGCCCAAGCCGACGCCCCGCCGGCCCAACCCCAGGCTGACACCCAGGTGACCGAAGCGGTCCAGGCAGCGCCGCTGACCTATTCGCGCGACACCGCCTATGCCGAGGTCGAGCTGACCCTGCCGGCGTCGGTTATCCCTTATCCGGATCTGCACGCCAGCCTCTATCGGCAAGAGGTCCAGGGCATGCGCGCCTTCGTCGAGGGCGCCCAGTCCGATCATACGGAATTCACCGGAGAACAATCGCTTCCGCCGTATTCCCAGACGGTCATCTATGAAACCGCCGGCCAGTCCGCGCGCCTGCTCAGCCTGAGAGAGAATGTGTCGGAGTACACCGGGGGAGCCCATGGTATGCAGAGCTTCGGGGCTGTTCTGTGGGACAAGACGGCGGATCGCCGTCTGCAGCCCAGCGCCCTGTTCCGACAGGGAGCCGATTTGGCCGTCCTCGATCAGGCCCTGTGCGCCGCGATCAACACAGCCCGCACCTCAGCGACCGGCGCGCCGTCGAACCTGACGGTTGCGGCTTCGGACGACTGGTCATGCCCGCGCGCGGCCCAGACGCCGTTTGTCCTGGTCGCCTCGACGACGGATGGCCGGATCGGGGGATTGGAGTTTCTGATCGGACCGTATCAGGTGGGCCCCTATGCCGAAGGCACGTACCAGATCGTCGTGCCGCAAAACGCCTTTCGCAGCCTGATTGCGCCGACGTTTGCGCCAGAGTTCGCGGGCCAGCCCCGACAATCTGGTGACGTCACGCCGCGAGGGGCCGTGACCCAGGCGCGATAAGGCGCTAAAGCCCCGCCCATGAGCGAGGCTCCCGGCACGTCCAGCTTTGGTTTCCGCGATGTCGAGGCGGGTGAGAAGGTGCGCTTGGTGCGCGGCGTCTTCGACAGCGTGGCGGACCGCTATGACGTCATGAACGACTTGATGTCGGGCGGGGTGCATCGGCTCTGGAAGGACATGGCCGCCAACCGCCTGAATCCCCAGCCTGGCGAGCTGATCCTGGATCTGGCTGGCGGCACCGGAGACATGGCCCGACGGTTCTCGAAGATGGCCCGCAAGGCGCAGCAGCGTCGGGGTGGTCCAGACGCGACCGTCATGGTCATTGACTATAACGCCGAGATGATCGCCGCGGGCCGCAAGAAGGGCGGCGAGCCGGAAATGACCTGGAACGTCGGCGATGCCATGAATCTGCCGATCCCCGATGCGGTCGCCGACGCCTATGTGATCTCGTTCGGGATCCGCAACGTCGCCCATGTTCCGACGGCGTTGAAGGAGGCCCGCCGGGTGCTGAAGCCGGGCGGTCGGTTCCTCTGCCTGGAGTTCTCACGACCCAACGCTGCAGCGGTCAGGGCGGCCTATGACGCCTGGTCGTTCAATGCCATTCCGGCCATCGGCAAGGCCGTGACCGGCGACCGCGACAGCTATCAGTATCTGGTCGAATCCATCCGCCGGTTCCCGGATCAGAAAACCTTTGCCCACATGATCACCGAGGCCGGCTTCAGCCGCGTCGGCTGGACCGACTATTCCGGCGGGGTGGCGGCGCTTCATCACGGGTGGGTGAGCTGAGCGGGCCGGTCTATCGCGATCCGCCGCCGCCGCCGGCTGACCATCCGGTCAGAAATCCGGTCACGGCGTTTTTCCGCCTGCTGGGCTGGCTCTGGGTGCTGATCCGCCACGACGCCCTGGTCCCGCGTGAGGTCAATCCTCTGTTGCCCGCCTGGACACGGCCTCTGGCCTGGAGCGTTCAGATCTTCTCAGGGCGAGAGGGGCGTCAGGGACGACCGGGCCAGCGGTTGGGCAAGGCCTTTGAACGGCTTGGGCCGGTCGCCATCAAGCTGGGTCAGGTCCTGGCCACGCGGGCGGACATCTTCGGGCTGGAGTTTGCGCGCGATCTCGGACGCTTGAAGGATGCCCTGCCGCCGTTTCCTATCGCCCAGGCCCGCCGCGAAATCGAACGCTCGCTCGGCAAGCCGGTCGAGGCCCTGTTCGTGGATTTCGAGCCGGCGGTCGCAGCGGCCTCCCTGGCCCAGGCGCATCCGGCGCGGCTGCTGGACGGCACGCGCGTGGCGGTCAAGGTGCTGCGTCCGGGCGTCGAGCGTCAGGTCGAAAGAGGTCTGGATTCGATGCGGCTGGGGGCCCGCATCGTCTGGCGACTGGTGCCGATCTCGCGACGGTTGGAGCCGTCCGCCTTCGTGGAGACCATCGCCCAGGCGTTGAGCCTTGAGCTGGATATGCGGCTGGAGGCCGCCGCCGCCTCCGAACTGTCTGAGGTCATGGCCAAGGACGGCTATATGACCGCCCCGCCGGTGATCTGGGACGGGGTCGGCAAGCGGGTCCTGACCCTGGGTTGGGCTCCCGGCCTGCCGATGACCGATCCGGCCCTGCTGACCGATCCCGCCTTTGACCGCAATGCGCTGGCGGACAAGGTGGTTCGCGCCTTCCTGTCCCAGGCGCTCGACCACGGTGTCTTCCACGCCGATCTGCATGAAGGCAATCTGTTCGCCGAGGCCCCGGATCGGCTGACCGCCATCGACTTCGGCATCGTCGGGCGACTGGGACCGGCCGAGCGGCGCTATCTGGCCGAGATTCTGTGGGGCTTCATTTCCCGCGATTATGACCGCATCGCGCGGGTCCACTTCGAAGCGGGCTATGTCCCGGCCAATCACAGCGTCGAGACCTTCGCCCAGGCCCTGCGTGCGGTCGGTGAGCCGGTCATCGGCAAACAGGCCAGCCACGTCTCGATGGGGCGTTTGCTGGGCCAGCTGTTCGAGATCACGGCCTTGTTCGATATGCGACTGCGGCCCGAGCTGATCCTGCTGCAGAAGACCATGGTGTCGGTCGAGGGCGTCGCCCGTCGGCTCAATCCCGACCACGATCTGTGGGCGGCGGCGCGACCGGTCGTGGAGCGCTGGATCCGAGAGGAACTCGGGCCCAAGGGTCAGATCCGGGACGGGTTGGACGAACTCCGGCGGGCCGTAAGAGGCCTGATCCGGCTGGTCGAGACCCCGCCCCAGCCCCCGGTCGTAATCGAGGAGCGATCAGGCGAAGACTGGGGTGCGGTGGCCTTTCTGACAGCGTTGTCGGCCTTGATTGTGGCCTTGGCGTCAGCCGCGGGCTAGGTCAGCCACACTCTCCGGATCCGCCGCGATAGCAGCCCTGCTCCGGCAGGCTGGGGAAATAATAGGGATCGGCCTCGGGCTGATAAGGCGGCTGCTGAGCCGGCGCGGGGGTGATTTCGCAGGACGTGCAGTCCTGGCTGTAGCCGTAGTCGGAAAAGCCGGTTTGGTAGCCGTCATGGTAGCCGCGAACATATTCGCCACGCCTGCTGGAGGCATCGCAGGTCTGGCGGCAGTCCCGGCTGTAGCCGCTCTCGTGGCCGCGACCATAGCTCGTATCCTGATAGTAGCTTTCACGGCTGACCACTCGGCTCTGGATCACCGTATAGGTCACATAAGGTCCGCCGGGGCCGTAGGGGGCGTAGGTCGTGCCGACCGGAATGACGCCACAAGCCGACGCACAGCCGTTACCAGCGCTGTAACCCCCGCCCGCGAAGGCCGAGCCATAGGCGATGCTTTGCGACTGGGAGCCGCCATAGACATCTGACTGGGCGGCATAGGCATAGCTGCGAGCATAGGCCGAGGCATAGGCATCGGACGCCGCCGACGCTCGACCTGAGACATTGATGTCGATGTTGACGCTGCCGCCACCGCCGTGCCCGCCGCCACCGCCGCAGCCCCCGGTATCGCAGCCGCCGCCGTGACCGCCTCCGCCGTAGCCACCGCCCCCGTGGCCGCCGCCACCGCCACAGCCACCAGACTGGCATCCGCCGCCATGTCCGCCTCCGCCATATCCGGAGAGTTGCGCATGCGCCGCGACCGGAAAGGCCAAGGCGGCGAGAAGGGTCAGGGCGGGCAGCAGCTGTCTCATGGCACCATCCAGCGCCCGAGCGAGCAAGTCTTCAAACCCAAACACCGAGTAAACGGCGGTTTAACCTTAAGATTCCCGTAAGGCTTGTGCGAGGTCGGGTCAGAAGTCGACCGCCAGGCCCTTCTTTTCCCAATCGCCATAACGGGTCGGCTCTTCACCGCCGCGCCCGCCGTCTTCAGGCGGAAGCTCGGCCGGGGTCACGGCTCTCCTGGCAGCGGCTTCTTGCAGCGCACGGCGGGCCTCCGGCGTCAGGGTCTTGCCAGGCGCGGCTCCGTCGATCTCAGGCGTGTTGGTCATGGCCGGACCCTAGGACGCTTGCCCGCGCGTCTCCAGTCCCATAACCGAAAAGGCGAAGGAGACCGATGATGCCCCAGCTCAAGGACAGCTATCCGCTCTACCTGGCCAATGAGGCGCGTCGGCCCAATGCCGATCTGGAAGTCACGGACAAATACACCGGCAAGGTGGCGACGCGTGTGGCCATGGCCTCGCCGGAGGTGATCGACGAAGCCATCGGCTGGGCGGTGAAGGCGACCGGGCCGATGCAGGCGCTGGCCGGATATGAACGCCAGGCGGTGCTGATGCACTGCGTCGCGCGCTTCACCGAGCGAGCGGACGAACTGGCCTATTCACTGTGCGTTGAGGCGGGCAAGCCGATCCGGGATTCCCGCGGTGAAGTGACGCGGCTGATCGACACCTTTCGGGTCGCCGCCGAAGAGAGCGTGCGGATCACCGGTGAGTACCAGCCGCTCGATATTTCGGCGCGGGCCAAAGACTACCGCGGCATCTGGAAGCGGGTGCCCATCGGGCCGTGCTCGTTCATCTCGCCGTTCAATTTTCCGTTGAACCTGGCGGCGCACAAGGTCGCTCCGGCCCTAGCGGTCGGCTGTCCTTTCGTGCTGAAGCCCGCGTCCAAGACGCCGTTGGGGGCGCTGATCATCGGCGAGGTGCTGGCGGAGACGGACCTGCCCAAGGGGGCCTTCTCGATCCTCCCGGCGACGCGCGACGGGGCGGATCTGTTCACCACCGACGACCGGCTCAAGCTGCTGTCCTTCACCGGCTCGCCCGACGTCGGCTGGGCGCTCAAGGCCAGAGCCGGGCGCAAGAAGGTGGTGCTGGAGCTGGGCGGCAACGCCGCCGTCATCGTCGACCGTGGCGCCGATCTTGACGATGCGGTGGAGCGGATCGTCTTCGGGGCCTTCTATCAGTCCGGGCAGTCCTGCATCGGAGTCCAGCGCATTCTGATCCACGCCGACATCTATGAAGATCTCAAAGCCCGACTTGTTGCCAGGACCGGTCGCCTGGTCAGCGGTGATCCCAAGGACGAAGAGACCTTCATGGGCCCCCTCATCGACGAGATCGAGGCCGCGCGGCTGGAGGCGTGGGTGGCTGAGGCGGTCGACGGCGGTGCTCGGATTCTGGTGGGCGGCGAGCGTCAGGGCTGCATGATGCAGGCGACCCTCATGGAGGACGTGCCGAAATCCGCGCGGCTGAACCAAGAGGAGGCCTTCGGTCCGGTCGCGACGTTGCAGTCCTACACCGATTTCGAGGCGGCGCTGGACGAGGTCAATGACAGCCGCTTCGGGCTTCAGGCCGGGTTGATGACGCACGACCTGAGCAAGGCTATGCGGGCCTGGGACCGATTGGACGTCGGCGGCGTCATCATCGGCGACGTCCCGTCCTACCGGGTCGACAACATGCCCTACGGCGGGGTCAAGGATTCGGGCCTCGGGCGCGAAGGCGTCCGCTTCGCCATGGAGGACATGACCGAAATCAGGAACCTGGTGATCCGGTCGCGGCCGATCCTGTGATCCGGCCGGAGATGTCGACCCCGCGCTCGGCGGCCACCCGTTCGACCAAGGCTCGGACCTGGGGTGCCCAGGGGGCGTCGGCGGGAGCCGAGTTCAACAGGGCGATCCAGTCGTCCATGGCTCCGTCGCGGTCGCCAGTCTGGTCTTTACGCAGAGCCAGGAAGTAACGCGCGCGCGCGTCGTTCGGGTCGCGGGCCGCCGCCGCGCGGAAGGCGATCAGGGCGTTGTCGGTCACGACCCCCTGGGCGACCTGAACAAGAGCCTCTCCAAGCGCCGAATGCAGCCGGGCCTCGTCCGGGGCCAGGACGGCGGCCCGCGCATAGGCCCCAGCCGCTGTGTCGTAGCGGCCGGCCTGGGCATAGGCGGCCCCCAAAAGGCCCCACATCTCGGCATCATCGGGGGTCTCGCGCAGCTGACCCTCCAGCGCAGCGATCATCCGGTCCCGCGATGTCTCGCCCGAGGTGGCGACGGAGGCGTCGGCAGTCGCCAGGTCGGGCCGGCCCAGAAGCCCGTAAAGTCCTCCCGCTCCGATGATCAGGAACAGGGCGGCGGCCCCGCCCACCAGGTATCGCGTGCGTGGGCTCAAAGGGCGCGAAGGGGCTTCGCCGGACCGCGCCTCGGCGAGGATGCGACGCTGGGCCTCCAGCCGGAGGGCGGCGGCCTCATCCCCGGATAATTCGCCTTCGTCGGCCTGTTTGTCGATCTCGGCCAGGCGGTCCTTCAGCGCCAGCGGCTGGGCCGCGGCCGACGATACGGCATCGGGCTCGGGCCGGATGAAGGGAATCAGGATGGCCGCCGCCGCCAACAGGGCCGTGGCGATCAGGATGAACCAGATCACGCCTCGTCCTCCTCGGCCAGGAGGGCCTCGAGTCTGGCCTGTTCGTCCGCCGACAGGGCGTCGGCTTCTGGCACAGCTCGCCGTTGGCGGAGATAGGCGGCGACGACCAGCCCTCCGAGCAGCGCCACCGCGAGCGGGCCAAGCCAAAGCAACCAGGTCGCCGGCTCGAACGGCGGCTTGAGCAGAACGAAATCTCCGTAGCGCGCGACCATGAAGGCGCGGACCTCTTCGTCCGAGTCCCCTGCCGCGACGCGCTCACGCACGACCTGACGCAGGTCGGCGGCCAGCACGGCGCCGGACTCGGCGATGGACTCATTCTGGCAGACGACGCAACGCAAGGATTGCTGGAGGGCTACGGCCCGGGCTTCCAGCGCCGGATCGGCCAAGGGCTGATCGACGACCGGAGCCGGAGGCACCGGGGCGGCCGCCATCAGAAGACTGGCCGCAAGCGCGAGCGCCAACCGCCTCATCCTTCGGTCTCCAAACGCTGGAGGATCGGCTCCAGTTCGGCACGCCAGACCTCTGGCGTGATCGGCCCGACGTGCCGATAGCGGACGCGCCCCTGGGCATCGACGACGAAGGTTTCAGGCGCGCCGGAGACGCCTAGGTCAATGCCGGTACGTCCGTCCGGATCATTGCCGACGCGGTCATAGGGATCGCCGTGGTCGGCCAGCCAGGCGGCCCCGTCGCCGGGGGCATCCTTCCAGTCGAGCCCCTGAATGATGACGCCCTGCTCCGCCAGCTGCATCAGGAAGGGATGCTCGACGCGGCAACCGACACACCAGCTGGCAAAGACATTCAGCAGCATGAGCCGGTCGGCGAAATCAGCACTGGACAGGCCGTGGGTCTCTCCGGGTCGGACCGGGGCGAGCTCAAAGGCGGGAAGGGGCTCGTCAATCAGCGTCGAGGGCAGGGCCTCGGGATCACGCCCCAGGCCGAGCCATAGCAGTCCGGCCAGGATCATCAGCACCATGACGGGCGCGAAGAACATCAGGCGGCGGATCATTTACGCCCCTCCCGTTCAGCTGGAGCGGCCAGGCGCAGACGACGGTCGGCCAGGCTGAGGGCCCCGCCGAAGGCCATGACCAGACCGCCCCACCAGATCCAGCCGACCAGCGGATGGCTCCAGGCTCTGATGACGACCCCGTCGCCGCGGCGCTCACCCAGCGACAGATAGTAGGCCCCCGCGGGTGTCAGATCGATGCCGGCTTCCGTGGTCCAGGTTCCGGTCACGGGATAAAAACGACGCTCCGAAACGATCTCGCGGTCTCCGCCCCGGCCCGTGGTCTGAAGCGTGACGCGCTCGGCCCGATAGTTGGGGCCGTCGACCACTTCGGCCTGGGTGAGCGTGACGCGACGGCCGGCGAAATCGAAGGACTGTCCGGGTGAGAGGGTGGCGACGGTCTGGCTCTCGAGAGCGGTGACCGAGGCGATGCCCAGCGTCGTCAGTCCCAGGCCCGCGTGAGCGAGGCACAGCGCCCAGACCGCCGAGGGCGTCTTGCGGACGCGCCATCCGATCTCGGATCGCCCGCCCGCCGTCCAGCGCCGGACCAGAACCCAGATCGAGCCGGCGATCAGCCAGGCGGCCAGGGCGACGCCCAGAATCTGCATCACGTGCGCGGGCCCGATGAGCCAGATCGAAGCACCCAGCCCCATTGCGCCGATCAGAAGCGGGATCTTCAACCGGCCGATGACAGCCTTCAGCGTGTCCCGCTTCCAGTTGAGCATCGGGCCGAAGGCGACCAGCGCCAGAAGCGGCAAAACAAGCGGAACGAAGGTAATGGCGTAATAGGGCGGACCGACGGAGATGCGATCCTGTCCCTGCGACAGGACCTCGACGAAGACGGGATAGAAGGTGCCCAGGAAGACCGCCGCGGTCGCCGCCATCAGGAACAGATTGTTCATCGCCAGTCCAGCTTCGCGAGACACCGGCGAGAACACGGCCCCGGTCCGCATCTTCGGTCCCCGCCAGCCATACAGCGCCAGGGCCGACCCTGTGGCCAGCACGGTAAAGGCCAGGATTGCCGTCCCCCGTGCCGGATCGACGGCAAAAGCATGCACACTGGTGAGAACGCCGGAGCGCACCAGGAAGGTGCCCAGAAGGCTGAGCGAAAAGGTCAGGATCGACAACAGCAGGGTCCAGCTGATCAGCGCCCCCCGCTTCTCTAGGACGATGGCGGAATGAAGCAGGGCCGTACCGGCCAACCAGGGCATCAGAGAGGCGTTCTCGACCGGGTCCCAGAACCACCAGCCGCCCCAGCCGAGCTCGTAATAGGCCCACCAGGACCCCAGAGCGATGCCGAGCGTCAGGGTCGACCAGGCCGCGATGATCCAGGGTCGCAGCCAGCGGGCGAAGGCCATGTCGGCCCTGCCTTCGATCAGGGCTGCCGCCGCCAGCGAGAAGGCCGCCGAAAATCCGACATAGCCGAAATAGAGCAGTGGCGGATGCAGGACCAGGCCAGGATCCTGAAGCAAAGGGTTCAACTCAGCCCCATCAAACGGAGCCGGATCGAGCCGTAGAAACGGGTTCGACGTGAACAGGGCAAAGCCGAGGAAGGCGACCGCAATCAGGGCCTGAATGCCGAGCATCCGCGATACCAGGGTGGGACGCAGGCGCCGCCCGAACAGGGCGGCGGCGGCACCGTAGAGGGCCAGGATCAATACCCACAGCAGCAGCGAGCCCTCGTGGCTGCCCCAGGTCGCCGCCAGGCGATACGGCCATGGCTGGGTCGAGTGGCTGTGTTGCTGCACCAGGGCGACCGAGAAATCCGGGATCAGGTAGGTGATTGCCAGGGCCGAGAAGGCCATGGCCACGAACAGCAACTGAAAAAGCGCCGCTGCGCGGGTCGCCGCCATCAGCCGGGGGTCACGACGCGCGCCGCCGATCAGGCCGAAGGCGGCCTGCATGAGGGCGAGAAGAAAAGCCAGGATGAGGGCGAAGTGCCCGATTTCCGCGATCATACCGGTCCGACGGGTTGGGAGCCGGGCGGTCCTAGACCCTGAAGTCGGTTTCGCCAAGGGCGGTCGCGCCTGACAGGCGAACAGAAGGGGCGCGATTCGTCCCCGGCACGAGCCTTGCCCCTTGTCAGGCGAGCCGTCCAAGAATGGGACGATCGCTATCGAGGGATATGGGCCAATGGCGACCGACATCGACCTTCATCTGGGCAAGCGCCTTCGCCGCCGGCGTCGGCTGCTTGGCCTGACCCAACAACAGCTGGCCATGCAGGTCGGCATTCGCTTCCAGCAGATCCAGAAGTACGAATGCGGTGCCAACCGCATTTCGGCGGCGCGGCTGTGGCAACTCTCCGAAGCCCTGGAAACGCCGGTCAGTTATTTCTACGACGGCCTGGCCGAGGCGCTGGAACAACAGGTCACTCGACCGGAGCGGTCGGACATGTTCTCGCGCAAGGAGACCCTGGACCTGATCCAGGCCTACTACCAGCTGGATGAGCGGCCCCGACGCCGCCTGCTGGACCTGGCCAAGTCGCTGCACGCCGAGGGCGGCGAAAGCGCCTGAGCCTTCGGGGATGACCCGGGCGGTGGCCTGTGCCAGACCGCCCGGTGATGACCCGCCTGACCGATCTTGAAGAATTCTCCCTGGAACTCTGCGGGGCGGCGGCCGAGGTCGCCGTCCCCATTTTCCGTGCCGGCTGTGGGCACGAGGACAAGGGAATCGGCGCCGCCTTCGACCCTGTCACCCGCGCCGACCGTGCAGCCGAGGCGGTGATCAGGCAGAAGATCGCTGAGCGCTTTGCCCACCATGGCGTCATCGGCGAAGAGTACGGAGAGGATCGCCCCGACGCCGAGTTCGTCTGGATCGTCGATCCCATCGACGGAACACGCGCCTTCATCTCAGGCCTGCCGTTGTGGACGACTCTGATTGCTGTCCGGCGCGAAAGCCAAACGGTGATTGGAGCCGTCGCGGCACCGGCGCTGGGTGAGGTCTATCTCGGCGGTCCGTCCGGTGCCGTCTGCATGTGGGACGGAATGCGCGACATGATCCGGACCCGGCCCTGCCCGAAGCTGGAAACGGCGACGATCTCGACGACGGACCCGGCCCTGTTCGACAGCACCCAGTCTGGCGGGTGGCAGCAGCTCAGGGCGGCGACGCGGCTGTCGCGACTGGGCTGCGACGCCTATGCCTATGCCATGGTCGCCGCTGGCCGGATGGACCTCGTCGCCGAGACGGGGCTCCAGCCCTGGGACTGGGCGGCCCCAATGGCCCTGGTTCGGGCGGCCGGCGGAGCGGTCACGACCTGGAACGGGGCTGAACCTGCCGGGGAGTCCAGCGTGCTCGCTGTCGGCGACCCGGCTTTGCTGGAGCCGGCTCGCCGGCTACTGACGACCTAGGCCGCCGATCGGTCGCGTGCCGTCAGATAGTCGGCCATGGCGTCGAACTCGTCCAGGAAGACCTGACGCGCTTCGTCCAGTTCGGCCAGAACCTCGTGCTTGGCTCCGGGTATCTCGACATAACGCCCGCGGCCCAGTCGCTTGGCGGCCCAGCGATTAGTTTGTTTCCAGACGCGGGTGTCATCGCCGCCCTGGATGACCGACACCGGGATCTTGACCGATTTCAGGGCGCGCGGCTTGAGCGCTCGCTCACCGGCATCGAAGGCCGTCGCCAGCCAGCCCCAGGTCGGCCCACCGATGGCCAGATGGGGGCAGGCGTACAACTGCTGACGGAACAGCTCATAGCGATGTGCGTCGCGCGTCAGCGCATTGTTTTCGAACGTGTGGTCGAACGGGTCGTCCATGTCGTCCAGCACATAGTCGGCCGACCTTCCATGACGCAGGTTCCAGCGGACGGCGAGCTTGGCAGACCACATGGAACGCTTGCCGGTCGTGATCCGCAGCATGGGGCTGGACAGGACCGCGCCGTCGATGCGGGGCTCGTGGCGCTCCAGCGTCAGGAGGTTGAAGGCCGCGCCCATCGAATGCGCCACAGCGATCCACGGATGCGGCATCCGGTCCTGAAACTGATCCAGCAATCGGCCATAGTCATCAAGGAACTCCTCGACCGCCCGCGCATGACCCCGCATCCGGTCGGGCAAAAGCCGGGCCGAAAGTCCCTGGCCACGCCAGTCGTGTGCCAGAACACAAAAGCCGCGCGCCAGGAAATCGGCGTACAGCTCGTAGTATTTCTCCAGCGGCTCAGTGCGGCCGGCCGAAAAGATGACGGTTCCGCGCGGTGCCGTCGCCGGAACCCAGAAGGCGGCCCGCAAACGCAGGCCGCCGGCACCGCGATACCACTCGCCGTGTCCACCCGGAGGCGGCATGGCACCGGGAACCCCCATCAGGGGTGCGTTCGCGGCATAGGCTTGGGCGCGGTTCAAACGGTCGGCTTTCTGAATTTGAGGGTCATGCGATCAGGCTCCCCTATGGCGTCATAGGGGGTGTGGTCAAACGCTGGATTGGGCGCTTCGCCGCGTGGAGCCGATCGTCGTTCCGGCGGCAGGGTCCAGACCCCGAAGGGATGATCGCGTGTGTCGGCCGCATTGGCATTCACTTCGCTGGCGGCAACGAAGGCGAATCCCGATTCGGCGGCGAGTTGCTTGACGAAGGCCTCCTGGACGTAGCCGTCGGCGGCGGCAGGGTCCTGGATCGAGCCAACGGTCGCGCGCGGCTGAACGACACCGAGAACGCCCCCGGGCTTGAGCGCGGAGTAGGCGTCCTCGAACGCCTTTTCGGCGATCCCGGCGGCCATCCAGTTGTGAACCTGCGACATGAACAGAACGAGGTCGGCCGAACCGGCCGGTGCAATCTGGTTGCTGGTCGGCCCGAACTCGGTCATGGCGACCTCGCCATAAAGCCGCCGGTTGCCTTCGAACCGTTCGCGGAACCGCGCGACGAGCTGGGCGGTCGCCAGGTTCGAGCCTTCCCGCGGCGCATCGCCCGGCCGGGGGCGGTCGATCTGGAAATTGGCACAGAACAATCGACCGCCGCCTCGCGCGAGATAGGGGGCCAGTATCTCGGTCCAGTAGCCTGCACCGGGCCATATATCGACTACGGACTGACTGGGCGCGATCTCGAAGAATTCCAGGGTTTCGATCGGGTGACGCCAGACGTCACGCGGTCGTCCGTCCGCCCGCCAGTTGCCGGCCACCGCCCAGGCCAGCGAGCCGACCGGCGGCGCGTTGGGATCCTGAGGTTCCTCGGGGGCCTCTTCGTTCTCGCCACGGCCGCAAGCCGACACCACCAGAGCCGTTGCCGCCATCAGCATCGAGCGGCGGCTCCATCCTCGTTGATCGCTTGCGATTCTAAAGGCCAAGGCCGTTCAAATTCCCTGAAATGACGATGCGATTCGCCTCTCGCTTAACCTGCGCCGCTGGTAGCGTCAAAGCGATCCGCCGGTCCGCCGCAATTCACTCTGCCGCGGGCATGGGCCGTATGAAGCGCAAGGTCATCCTGTCGGATTCGCCGATGGCGTCGTAGTGGGCGCGCTCGCCGGTGGTCAGGGTGCCGCCGTCCTGGGTTGAGCGGCGGACCGGCGGCAGGGTCCAGACCCCGAACGGATGGTCACGCGTGTCGGCCGGATTGGCATTCAGGTCGCTTCGCGACTCCAGAACGAAGCCGGCCCGTTCGGCGGCCTGGATCACATAGCTTTCCGGAACGTAGCCCGTCGGTGCCGTGGCGCTCACGTCGCTTCCCGCCGGCGCGCGGTGTTGCTCGATCACCAGGCGACCGCCGGGTTTCAGCACCCGGAAGAACTCAGCCATGTACCGGTCGGTTCGGCCTTCGACGCGGGACCAGTTGTGGAAAGCCCGTGCCACCAGAACCATGTCGGCGCTCTGATCTGGCAGGCCGATGCCGGACATCGGGCCGAAGTCCACGACCCGGGCGTCACCGAAGTTGGCCGGATCAGCCGCAAAGCGGGCTTCCAGTTCGGACCGGGCGTCGCGGGCGGCCTGGGATGTCTGGGGGTTCGCGGTGTCCACCCAGGCGGCGATGTAGTGGCCCTGGGTCCGGGCGGCGTAGGGAGCCAGAATGTCGGTCCACCAGTGTCCGGCACCGGGTTCGATCTCGACCACCGTCAGGCCGGGCTGCAGTCCCCAGAAGGTGAGGGCCTCGAACGGGTGACGCCAGGCGTCGCGGGCGCGAGCCTCCTCGGAACGGAACGGCGAAGCGATCGCCGACATCAGAACTTCGTCCTCGGTGAACTCGGGCCGGGGAGCCTGTCCACGGTCAGGCGGAAAATCCTGGGCCAGGGCAGGGGCTGGGGTCAGCAAGACCAGCGAAGCGACGGCGGCGAGGGCGAGGCGCATGAGAGAGCTCCAAATCGATCTGCACGGCTCTTAGCGTGAACGTCCCCGCGGGTCATCGCCGTTCGCCTCTTGCGCGGCGATCGAGGCTTCCCATCTGTCTTGGCGAAGGTGCCGATGGTCGGGCCTTCGCGGACGACGCCGGTGCTCCTGATGAGGCCGACACCGCCCGATCCCCTGGCTGCTCCGGGAAGACGCGGAGCGGCTGACCTTGCTGATGCAGGAGGTTTTGCAATGCGCAGCTATGATTTCGCTCCCCTGACCCGTTCGGCCGTCGGATTCGACCGCCTGTTTACGATGCTGGAGGCCGCTTCCAAGGCCGACGGCCAAGGCTATCCGCCCTACAACATTGAGGGTTTGGGCGAGAACCAGTACCGGATCGAGCTGGCGGTAGCCGGTTTCAAGTCTGACGAACTGAACATCGAGGCCAAGGAAAACGTCCTGATCGTCACCGGCCGCAAGGCGGCCAATGACGCGGGGGACGACCGCAAGTTTCTGCACCGGGGGCTCGCCGAGCGCGATTTCGAGCGCCGATTCCAGCTGGCGGATTACGTCGTGGTGACGGACGCTCAGCTTGAAAATGGCCTGCTCCAGATCGGTCTCGAGCGTCAGTTGCCTGAGGCCCTTAAGCCGCGGACGATCGCGATCGCGACGGTGTCCGAACCCGCCATCGAGGCCAAGGCCAGCCGTAAGGCCAAGTTGGCCTAGCTCCCGGTTCGAATGCGATGAACAGGGCGGTCTTCCTCGCGGAAGGCCGCCTTTTTCTTGGCCATCAGGCCGCCAAGTCCAGGCCTTCGACCTCATCCAGGATGGCACCGACCAGCCGGCTACCGGACAGGAGGGCACCGGTGACGTCCGCCCCGCGAAGATCCGCTGAGGTCAACTCCGCCTTCGAAAGATCAGCCTGCTGGAGCTGGCAATAACGGAGCCGGGCTTTGCTGAGGTCGGTCGGCATCGACCGATCCGCCGAGATCGGCAGGGGCCCGAGCATGGCTCCTCGCAGGTCGGCCTTGACCAGGTTAGCGCCACCCAGTCGAGCTCCCCGCAGATCTGCACCGACGAGAATCGCTCCGCGCAGGTCAGCATTCTCGAGATTGGCACCCTGGAGTTCCACACCCGTCAGATTCATCCCCACCAGGCAGGCGCCGCGAGCACTCAGTGCCGGCAGCCGACGTCCCTTGAGGCCATCGAGCAGGGGGCGAAGGTCGCGCTGGTCCATCAGGGCCGGGGCCCCATCCTTGCCGCCGGTGCGGGCCCAGGCTTCGGCAGCGGCAATGGCTTGGCCGAGCGTTTGCAGGCTGGAGCCATCCGTCGAAGGGGTCCGCAGGCAGCCGGACAGGTCGGCCTTGTCGATGCGGGCCTTCTCAATGTCACAGCCGGTCAGGACCGCGCCCGCGAAGCGCGCGCCCTCTAGATTGGCTCCGACCACATCGGCTCCCTCGAGCAGGGCCCCCGACAGGTTGGCGTCCTTCAGATTGGCACCGGCCAGCTTGGCCCCGCGCATCGAGCAGTCCGAAAAGTCCGCAGCAAAGGCCGACACGCCGTTGAAGTTGGATTGATCCAGCGTGGCCCCGGTGAAGTTGACCTCATCGGCCTCTCCGGGGCGGACTTCATGCCGAAGGGCCGTCAGCCCCTTCTCTGGATGTGGGATACCGATCTTGCCCTCGCGAAAGTCGGCCTGGGTCAGGTCAGCCAGAGACAGGTTCGCGCCGCGCAGACACGCGCCCCTGAGGTCGGCGCGTCGCAGGTTTGCGGCCCGAAGGTCGGCGCGGCGCAAATCGCAACCGAACAGCACGGCCCGCTCGAGCTGGACCCGGATCATGCGCGCGTTGTCGAAGATGCAACCGGTGAAATCGGCGTCATCCAGCCGTCGCCCTGCCAGGTCCAACCCGGACAGATCGACGAATTTGAGCATGGCGCGGCGGCCGCCGGATCGCCCCGACACGTAACGTTCGTGCGAGGTCAGGATCATCTCCAGGTCACCCTGGCTGAGGCGTCTGTGTCCGGTGCTCATTGTCCGGCATCCTTGTCGATGAGGGCCATTCCGATCGCCCCTTCGAGGCGGGTGAGCGTAAAGTCGGCCTGGCGGGTCTGGGCCCCGGACAGGCGCGCCCGCCGAAGGTCAGCTTCGGCAAGCTGGGCGTGGCGCAGGTCAGCTCCGGACAGGTCGGCAGCACGCAGGACGGCACCTGTCAGGTCCGCCGGAAGCAGCCGGTCCTCTGCGATCAGCAGGGGGCCCAGGTGCGCTTCGCGCAGGTCCGCGCCATTCATTCGGGCCCGCGCCAGGCGCGCGCCGCGCAGATCCGCTCCCCGCAGATTGCAGGCGCGCAGATCGGCCCCTTCCAGGTGCGCGCCCTGAAGCTTCACACCCCGCATATCAAGTCCGTAGAAGATCGCTCCTCGCGCAGACAGGGCTGTGAGGTTGAAGCCCTGAACCGAGCCGAGAAGACGCAGATCCATTCCGTCAAAGGTTGAGGGCCGGCCCTCGCTCCCGGAGCTCTCGCACCAGCGCGCGTGCTGGCCGAGGCGCTCGGCGGCCTCACGCGGCGAAACGTGGGGGTGAACCGAGACCATGTCGGTCAGAGCTCCGGCCAGATCGGCCCCGTCGGTTCGCCAGGCGTCGGTCTTGACCCCAACCAGCACCGAGTCTGTCAGGTCCGCGCCGGTCAGGTCGGCCCCTGACAGGTCTGAGCCCGCGAGGTCCGCACCGACCAGCGATGCCTGTTTCAGATTGGCCCGGACCAGCTTGCAGTCCCGCATGACGGCATCGGTGAAATCGGCTCTCACGGCGATGATACCGTTCAGGCGGGACCGTTCGAGGTTGGCCCCGACGAGGGAAACGCCCTGGGCATCCGAGGGGCGTCCATCCGGCCGCAGGACGCGAAAGCCAGTCTGGGCGTCAGCGGCCGCCAAGGCACCCTCGCGGAGGTCCGCCTCGAACAGGTCCGCGCCCGACAGATCGGCCCCTCGTAGACAGGCTCCGCGAAGATCAGCCCGGCGCAGACTGGACCCGGCCAGGTCGGTTTCTCGCAGATCCGCGCCGAACAGATTGGCATTATCGAGCCGCGCGCCGGCCAGCTTGCAACCGATCAGGACCGCTCCGGAGAAGTCTGTATCCGTCAGATTGCGGCCGGAAAGATCCAGGCCACTCAGATCCATCCATGCGAAGACGGCCCGGGCACCGCCCGGCTTGGCCCGCCACAGACGGTCGTGGCGGGCGCAGATCGCGTCCACCTCGGCCTGGGTAAGCCGCCGCCGGAGCTCTTGTGGGGTGCGATCCTGCATGACGGCCCAGCTTAGCTCGCAGCCGTTAAAGAACCTTCGCCAGGACGGTTAATCGACGGCCAGAAGTCCCTGGTCGGCCAGGGCCTGCGCCAACGCCCCTTCGGGCACCCAGACCCGCATGTAACCGGCCTCGCCCAGCCGGCGCAGTTCGGCCTCGAGATCCGCGCTCGGCGCGGCGGCGAACCGGGCATCGAAACCAGCCCCATCGGTGCTGATCCTCACCATCGGGCGGCCTGTCTTGAGGCGGTTGAGGTAGCCTTCGGACAGGACGGAAGCCTCCGTGGCCAGAAGCCCGATCTCGACCTCCAACCCGGCCGCCTTGAGGCGCTCGATCCCACGCCCGGCGGCGAAGGGCGATGGGTCCTCGGTGGCGATGACGACCCGCGCCACACCAGCGTCAATCAGGCGTTGGGCACAGGAGGCCCGCCCTGATGACCGGGCTCCGCACGGCTCCATGGTGACATAGGCCGTCGCATCCTTTGCGGCGTCTCCCGCCAGGGGCAATGCCTGCTCCTCGGCATGGGGGCGGCCGCCGTTGGCGGTGGCTCCCTCGGCAAGAATGCGACCGTCCTTGACCAACACACAGCCAACCGGCGGATTGGGTGCCGTCTTGCCCAGCTGTTCGGTGGCCAGCGTAACGGCGCGGGCCATGAATTCCTTAGCGCCACTCATGGAATCGTCGGCAGGGCCGTAGCCCGCTCCCCATCCAGATATCGGGCCGACAGGGGCTTGAGTTGGTCGTCCAGCTCGATCACGAGCGGATTGCCGGTCGGGATCTCGACATTGACGATCTCGGCGTCCGAGACATGGAACAGATGTTTGACGATGGCGCGCAGCGAATTGCCGTGGGCGGCCACCATCAGGGTCTTGTCGTCGGCCAGGCGCGGCGCGATGGCGCTATCCCAATAGGGCAGGACGCGTTCCAGCGTGATCTTCAGGCTTTCGGTCGCGGGCACCGTCGCGTCGCGATAGCGGCGGTCGGACGAAAGGTCATGCTCCGACCCGGTCGCCAGCGGCGGCGGCGGAATGTCATAGCTGCGCCGCCAGATCTTGACCTGATCCTCACCGTGCTTGGCCATGGTTTCGGCCTTGTCCAAGCCGGTCAGGGCCCCGTAGTGGCGCTCATTCAGACGCCAGCTCTTGGTTACTGGCACCCAGCTCTGACCGGCGGCGTCCAGGGCGAGATTGTTGGTTCGGATCGCGCGCGTCTGCACCGAGGTGAAGGTCTCGTCAATTTCGAGGCCCTCGGCGGCGATAAGCTCGCCGCCCTTGCGGGCCTGGGCCTCACCGGTTTCGGTCAGGTCGACGTCGACCCAGCCGGTAAATCTATTTTCAAGGTTCCACTGGCTCTGGCCGTGGCGCAGTAGGATCAGGATCGGCATCCCGGCTCCGATGTCGTGTCAGGTGGCACGGGGCTAGGCCCCATGTTGCGGCGCGTCAAGCGTCGGCTTGGACGCAGGACGCGGTGCGCGCTATAGCGCGAGGATGTCGGATCGGCTCTTCTATGCACTGGCGGCGGCCGTCGCCGTCGCCCTGATCGCCACAGCTGTCATGTGGCCCCACCGACCCGGTCGCGCGCCGGGGAACCTTCTCCCGGTCGCAGAGGCTCCGCGATGACGGACCCGATCGAGGTCGGTCGGCGCGTGCTGAGGGCCGAGGCTGATGCGCTGGCGGATATGGCCGAAGGGTTGGGGGCTCCGTTCGCCCGGGCCGTTGAAACCTTGGCGGGCCTGTCGGGGCGTGTGATCTGCACCGGTGTGGGCAAGTCGGGCCATGTCGCGCGCAAGATTGCCGCGACGCTCGCGTCCACCGGCCGTCCGGCCATGTTCGTTCATGCCACGGAAGCCAGCCATGGCGACCTGGGCATGATCGGGCCGAACGATGCGGTTCTGGCCCTGTCCAAATCGGGCGAGACGCGCGAGCTGGCCGACGTCATCGCCTATGCCAAGCGGTTTGGTGCCCCCCTGATCGGCATCACCGCACGCACCGACAGCGCCCTGGGGCGCCAGTCTGATATTCTGCTGCAGCTGCCGGACGCCCCCGAGGCGACGGGTCAGGTCGATGCGCCGACCACCTCCACAACGCTTCAGATCGCGCTGGGCGACGCCCTGGCGGTGGCTCTGCTGGAACGGGCCGGTTTCACGGCCCAGGACTTCCGCGTCTTTCATCCGGGCGGCAAGTTGGGAGCCATGCTCCGAACGGTCGGCGACCTCATGCACGGAGCCGACGAACTGCCGGTCGTCGGTCAGGACGCTCCGATGCAGGACGCCCTGTTGGTGATGAGCGAAAAACGCTTCGGGTCCGTGGCGGTGGTCGATGGAGCCGGCACACTGGTGGGGATGATCACCGACGGTGATCTGCGCCGTCATATGGAGGGTCTGATGAGCCATTCGGCCGGTGAGGTGATGACAAAGGGGCCACAGACGGTTCAGGCCGGTACGCTTGCGGCCGAGGCGCTGAAGCGGATGAACGAAGCCCGGATCACGGTGCTGTTCGTCGTCGAAGAGGGCAAGCCTGTCGGCATCCTGCACGTTCACGATCTGCTGAGGGCCGGGGTAATCTAGGCAGATCGGCTCTTCCGGTCCTTGAGGATCAGCGGCAGATTGGCCAGTCCGAACAGGATGGCGGCGACCCACAGGACGCCGCGAAAACCGACATAGACGTCTTCTCCCCAGCCGCGCCGGACGATCTCGTTGGCAACGGCGCAGGCGGTGAAATACAGGCCGTAGCGCATGGCCAGGACGCGCCAGGCGCGGTCCGAAAGTTCGATCGAATCGCCCAACAGCCATTTCGCCGGACTGCGCCCCATCAAGAGTCCGCCGATCAGGAAGGCGGACAGCAGCCCATTCATCACCGTGATCTGGAGCTTGATGATCTCCGGATCGTCGAACAGCACGGTGAACAGGCCAAAGACGATGGCGAAGCCACCCGTCACCAGCGGCATCGCGGCCCAACGTCCCTCGGCAAACCGACCGGTCATGACGGCGACGATGGATCCGGCCATCAGCACCCACGTCGCATTGACCAGAGCCGTGGCCTGGTCGATGCCTGACAGACGCCCGGCCAGAAAAGATCCGATGAAGGCGATCAGCGCGCCGAAGTCGATGAGAGGGCGAAGCCAGCGCGGTGCGGTCTTCGCCACAGCGACCTAGGTCCCGGGAACCAGACGCTCACCCGTCTCGGTGTCGCGCATGCGGAATTCGAAATCGAGGTCCGGCGTCTGACCGACCTCATAGGTGATCATCTGGCGCACGACATTGCCGGGGCCGAACACCAGGACCTTAGGCTTGAGCTGATACAGGCCGCCCGGCTCGACGAAGGTCGAGGCCGCGATGATGACCTCATCTCCCTTCTGGCAGGTGCGGGCCGCTGCGCCATTCAGCACACAGCACCCCGAGCCCGGTTCGCCGTGGATCACATAGGTCTCGATCCGGGCCCCCGAGTTCTTGTTCCAGATCTCGACGAACTCCATCGGATAGATGCCCGCCTCCTGGCATAGCAGCGGGTCCAGGGTGATCGAGCCCTGGTAGTGCAGGTCGGCGCCGGTCACGGTCATGCCGTGAAGTTTGGCGCGAAGGACGCGGATCTGGCTCATGTCGGATCGGATATGGGGTGGGGAGGGTCGCGATCCTAGCGAGGCCGGGCGGAAAAGTCCTGTGATTTATTGTGCGGGTGCGAAGGCGGACTGACCATGCCATAGTGCGCTTCCCCGCTCCCCCGGAGGCCCCCGTTGTTGCGCACGACCCCATTTGACCTTGCCCGCTTCAAGGCGGACGGACGCCGCTGGGCGATGCTGACGGCCTATGACTATTCGTCCGGACTGATCGCGGAAGCGGCGGGTGTGTCGGTTTTGCTGGTCGGCGATTCCATGGGAAATGTGGTGCATGGGCGAGGCGACACCTTGTCCGTGACCGTCGATGACATCGTGCGGGCGACCCAGTCGGTCGTGCGGGCGACCCAGTCCGCGATGGTCGTGGCCGATATGCCGTTCCTGTCCTTCCGCGATGAGGCCACGGCGGTGGCGAATGCCGGGCGGATGATGAGCGAGGGCGGGGCTGGCGCCGTCAAGATGGAGGGCGGTGGCTCGGTCGTGCCGATCGTGCGAAGGCTGGTCGACCTGGGCATTCCGGTTATGGCGCACCTGGGTTTCACGCCCCAGTCGGCGGCGACCATCGGGCTGAAGGTCCAGGCCAAGGACGCCGAGGGGGCGCGTCAGCTGATCGCCGACGCCGAAGCGCTTCAGGCGGCGGGGGCCTTTGCCCTGGTGCTGGAACTCGTTCCCGCGCCGCTGGCCGCAGAAGTGACCCGACGCCTGCCGATCCCGGTCATCGGCATCGGGGCCGGCCCCGATTGTGATGCCCAGGTTCAGGTCTGGCATGACCTTCTGGGCCTGTTCGACGGACGTTCGCCGCGCCATGCCAAACGCTATGCCGAGATCGGCCAGGCCATGCGCGAGGCGGTGGCGGCCTATGTCGGAGAGGTCGAGAGCGGCACCTTTCCGACCGACGCCCAATCCTCCCGTAAAATGGAGGACGGCGCTCTGGATGAAGCGATCGGGTCCATCTATGGGCGTGGCGGATGAGGGTCGCCTCGACGGTCGCTGAGCTGAGGGCGGCACGGCGCGAGTTTCCTCGTCTGGGCTTTGTTCCGACGATGGGGTTTCTACACGATGGCCACTTGTCGCTAGTTCGCGCGGCGAGGGCGCGCATGGGGGCGGCGGCCTGTTCGATCTTCGTCAATCCGACCCAGTTTGCCCCGACCGATGACCTGGCTCGGTATCCGCGCGACCTCGAGCGCGACCTGGCCCTGCTACAGGCGGCAGGGTGTGACCTGGTCTTCACGCCCTCGGTCGCCGAGATGTATCCCGCCGGCTTTTCGACCCGCATCGAGGTGGAGGGCGTGACGGCACCTCTCGAAGGCGCGGTACGGCCAGGGCATTTTTCGGGTGTGGCAACGGTGGTGGCCAAGCTGTTCAACATGGTTCAACCCGACGCGGCCTGGTTCGGCCAGAAGGACGCACAGCAGTGCGCCGTGTTGCGACGCATGGCGCGTGATCTGGACTTGCCGGTCGAGATCATCGTCGGCGAAACCGTGCGCGAGCCGGACGGCCTGGCCATGTCCAGTCGCAATGTCTACCTCGGCCCAGAGGATCGGGAAGCGGCGGTGGTGTTGATCCGGGCGCTGAAGGCGGCTGAGTCAGGTTTTGATGCCGGCGAACGGGACGCCGGAGGTTTGCGGGCCCGGATGACGGCCGTGCTCGAGGGCGAGCCGCGCGGCAAGCCCGACTATGTTTCGATCGCCGATCCCGACACCCTCACCGAGCTTGAAGTGATCGACGGGCGCGGCGCGGTGGCGTCTCTGGCGGTTCGGTTCGGCCAGACCCGGTTGATCGACAATCTGTTGCTGGGCGAGGCCCGTCAGAAATGGCTGAGATAGCCGCCGTCGACCACCAGCACCTGACCGGTGACATAGCTGGCGGCGTCTGACGCCAGAAAGACCGCGGCTCCGGCGATTTCATGCGGTTCGCCCCAGCGCCCCATGGCCGTCCGCCGTTCCAGCCAGGCCGCGACATCCGGATCCGCCGCATAGTCAGCATTGGCTTCGGTGCGGAAATAGCCGGGTGCGATGGCATTCACCGACACGCCCCTAGGCCCCAGTTCAGCGGCCAGGCCTCGCGTCAGGGCGTCCAGCCCGCCCTTGGCCATGGTATAGGCGGCGTCGCCCGCGCGCGCGATTGGGCCGGCGATGGAGGTCAGGTTGATCACGCGTCCGCCCGGCCCCATCCGCGCGGCACCCTCGCGGCTGATGAGGAAGGCCGAGATCAGATTGACTTCGATCATTTTTCGCACCGAGGCCATGTCGAACTCGGCCAACGGGCGGCGGTCGCGCATCCCCACGGCATTGACCAGGATATCGAGACGTTCGAGCCGTTGAACGGCGGCTCGGGTCGCGTCTTCATTGGCCAGATCGAAAGGCCAGGGTTCGGCGGTGCCTCCAGCGGCCCGGATTTCGGCAGCGGCCGCTTCCAGCGGCGCGACCGTCCGGCCGCCGAGCCGGACATCGGCACCGGCGGCGGCCAGGGCCAGGGCAATCTGCTTGCCCAGACCGCGCCCAGCCCCGGTCACCAGCGCGATCCGGCCGGTCAGATCAAACGGGGATGCGGTCATGTCGCGGGCTTATCGTGTTCGCGTCAAAGGTGCCAACCCTTTGCCTTTCATCTCGTTTGGCCTTAACCGGCTGGCTGGCCTGAACCGACGGAGACTCCATGGCCCCGATGTCCCTGAGAAAGACGACGCTTCTGGCCTATGGCGTGGCTGTCGCGGCGATCCTTCTGGATCAGTTGACCAAATGGTGGATCCTGCACGGGCTCAATATGCGCCTGGGCCAGACCATTGAGATCAGCCGCATCTTCGACCTGACATTTACCCTGAACACCGGCGTCAGCTTCGGAATGTTCTCAGGTGGCGAGGCACGCTGGCTGCTGGCCGGATTCTCGTTGATCGTCGCCGGGGCGATGATCTGGTGGGCATTGAAGGCCACCCGCCCGCTTTTTGCTGTCGCGGTGGGCCTGATCATCGGCGGCGCCCTGGGTAACGTCATCGACCGGATTTTCATTGGTGCAGTCGTCGATTTTCTCGACTTTTCCGGCCTCGGTTTCCCGTGGATCTTCAACATCGCCGATTCCGCCATCTCCGTGGGCGTCGGCCTCCTTATTCTCGACAGTTTCCTGAGTGAGCGTTCCGCACAGCCTGTTGGCTCAGAGGGCCAAACAGAGTAACCGTCTGTCTGAAGACGTCTGCCCGGGCTCGGGCGACATGACCGGAGTTGTCCATGCGTGGTTCGCGCGTCGCTGTAATTGTCCTGGCCGGGACGGCCATGATCGGCCTGTCGGCTTGCAACACCCTGCGCACCTTTGCCGGTGCCGACCGGGTTGTTCCGGACGAGTTCCGGGTGGTCGCAATCGCTCCCCTGACGGTGCCGCCGGACTATGCGCTGCGTCCGCCGACGCCGGGTGAGCCTCGCCCGCAGGAACTGGACCCGACCTCCAGCGCCCGTGAAATCCTGCTGGGTGAACGCGAAGGCGTCACGCGCTCGTCGGCCGAAAATGCGCTGGTTGCAGCCGCCGGTGCCGATCAGGCAGATCCGCTCGCCCGTTATGTCGTCGATGACGAGTTCGGAGACCTGGCCCACAAGGACGAAAGCTGGGCGAACCGGCTTTTGTTCTGGCGTCGCGATGACCCGAGCACCCAGACCGCCTCGGTCACCGGCAACAACCTGGTGATTGACGCCGCGCGCGAGCAAGAGCGTCTGCAGGCCCTGACCGGCGGTCAGGCCATCGTCATCCAGCGAGAGGACTCCGGCTTCAAGCTGCCCGGGCTCTGATCCAAAGGAATTGAGCGGGGATGATGCCGACGGCGTGCTGACCGGCTAATATCCGACTCATGCCCATCCGCCGCCTGCCTACCGAGGTCGTCAACCGCATCGCCGCCGGCGAGGTGGTCGAAAGGCCGTCCAGTGCCATCAAGGAACTGGTCGAAAACGCCATCGATGCCGGCGCGCGCCGGATCGAGATCCAGGCCGACGGTGGCGGCCTCAGCCGCATTCTCGTCGACGACGACGGGCGCGGCATGGGGCCGGACGAACTGCCGCTGGCGGTCGAGCGCCATGCGACATCCAAGCTCGACATCGATGACGCTGGCGATGTCGACCTCTTGAACATCCACACGCTCGGCTTCCGCGGCGAGGCTCTGCCGTCCATCGGGTCAGTGTCCCGCCTGACGATCAGTTCACGGATCAAGGGCGAGCCGGCCTATTCGATCTCGGTCGAGGCCGGAGCGGTTTCGGCCGTAAGGCCGGCTGCCTTCGCCGGAGATCACGGGGCCCGGATTGAGGTACGCGATCTGTTCTATGCGACACCGGCGCGGCTCAAATTCATGAAGTCCGAGCGGGCCGAGGCCATGGCGATTTCTGAGGAAATCAAGCGACAGGCCATGGCCCACGCCGACGTGACCTTCGTGCTGACCCTCGATGGACGACCGGTCTTGCGGCTGGAGGCTGAGCATTCCGACGACGAAGGCCGACTGCGGCGACTGGCGGCGATCCTCGGCGACGCCTTCGGTGAGAACGCGCTGCTGATCGATCAGAGCCGCGACGGACACCGGCTGAGCGGCTATGCGGGCCTGCCGACCTATTCGCGCGGGAACGCGGCACATCAATATCTATTCGTGAACGGACGACCTGTTCGGGACCGGCTGCTGCAAGGTGCTCTGCGAGGGGCCTACGCGGATTTCCTGGCGCGGGACCGGCATCCGGCGGCGGTGCTGTTCATCGATCTGGAGCCGACCCAGGTGGACGTGAACGTCCATCCCGCCAAGGCCGAGGTGCGGTTCCGCGATCCGGCCCTGGCGCGCGGCCTGATCGTAGGCGCGTTGAAACACGCCCTGGCTGGAGCCGGACACAGGGCCTCGACGACGGTGGCGGACCAGGCCCTCTCCGCCTTTCACGGGGGGACCGGTGGCTGGCGACCGCAGGGCGGTGGGTACCGTCCCGGCGTCTGGGGCAGTCCGTTTACGGCGCCGACGCCGGCACCGGTGATTCCCGGCCTGTCTGAGGTGTCGGCGCGCTATGAAGCCGAGGCGGACGCCGCCGCGATCGATGTCCCCGGACCCACCACTCCCGACCTGATGGACCGGCCCTTGGGTGCGGCGCGGGCCCAGCTTCACGAGACCTATATCGTGGCCCAGACCCGCGACGGCATGGTCGTGGTCGACCAGCACGCCGCGCACGAACGCCTCGTCTATGAACGGATGAAGGCCCAGATGTCCGCCGGCGGCGTTGCGCGCCAGGCGCTGCTGGTGCCCGCCGTCGTGCAGCTCGAGCCGACCGAGGCCGAACGTGTGGCCGCCGTCGCGGACGATCTGGCCGAACTCGGTCTGGTAGTCGAAGGTTTCGGATCAGGCGCGATCCTTGTGCGCGAAACGCCAGCCCTGCTTGGCGACACCAATGTCGAAGGTCTGATCCGTGACATCGCCGATGACCTGGCCGAGACCGGCCAGACCTTGGCGCTCAGGGAACGGCTGGCAGAGGTCTGCTCGACCATGGCCTGTCACGGCTCCATCCGGGCCGGACGGCGGCTGACCGGCGAGGAGATGAACGCCTTGCTTCGTCAGATGGAGGCGACGCCTCACTCAGGTCAGTGCAACCACGGTCGCCCGACCTATGTCGAGCTCAAGCTGTCGGACATCGAACGGCTGTTCGGACGGCGATGACGTCGGTCTTGTTCGTTTGTCTGGGTAACATCTGCCGCTCACCCATGGCCGAAGGGGCCATGAGGCAGGCTTCAGTCGCGCGCGGCCTGTCACTGATGCTTGATTCTGTGGGCACTGGCGGCTGGCATGAGGGTGACCCGCCCGACCCTCGTGCCATCGCCACCGCACAGCGCCAGGGCGTCGACATCTCGGAGCTGCGGGCGCGCGTGGTCAGCCCTGACGATTTTCGTCGCTTCGATCTGATCGTGGCGCTGGACCGCTCCAACCTGAGGGATCTGCGCCAGATCGAGCCCCATGACACGACCGCCCGGCTGTGCCTCTTGCTCGACTTCGTTCCGGGCCGCACCGGCCAGTCGGTCGCCGATCCCTATACAGGCGACCTGGAAGACTTTGCTGTCACCTGGGCCGAGGTCAGGGCAGGTGCCGAGGGTTTGCTGGACTGGATCGAGGCGGACTAGGGGGTTCGCCGCTCCAGCTCTGAGGCGCGATTGACCAGGCCGACGAACTCACGCCGCACGCCGTCGGGGTCGCGCCCGACCGCTCCCCCGGCGAGGGCCTGGATATCTCCCCAGCCGAAGTCCGACGACAACCACGGATCGCCCCGCAGGCGCTGGCCGAAGGCGGCCACCGCCAGGGCCCAGCGGGTCGATTGCGATGGCGGGATCGCCCCGACCTGGACCACCTGTTCCATCAGGCGCGAGTCGTCCTGGCCGGGCAGTTTGTAGCGCACCCGCACAAAGGCCAGTTCGCCGTCGCGCGATCCGGTCTGCGGTACGCCGTATCGCAGCGGGTCCACCTGGGTCGGGCCGCCGACGGGCGTGATTTCGTACAGGGCTGTCACCGTCGCGCCGGATCCGGCGTCACCAGCGTCGACCTCATCGTTGTTGAAGTCCTCGCGGTTCAGCAGGCGCGTCTCGTAACCAATCAGCCGCCACTCTGCGACCTGAGCCGGATTGAACTCGACCTGGACCTTGACGTCGTCGGCGATGGGGAAGATTGACCCTGAGAAGTCGTCGCGGAACAGGCGATTGGCCTCATTCAGGCTGTCGACATAGGCCGCTGTGCCGTTGCCGGCCTGGGCGATCGCCTGCATCAGGCTGTCATTGTAGTTGCCACGCCCGAAGCCATAGACCGACAGATAGACGCCGCTCTCGCGTCGCTCGGCCACGAAGTCTTCCAGCCTTTGGTCAGAGGTGACGCCGACGTTGAAATCGCCGTCAGTGACCAGCACGACGCGGTTCACCCGATCCCGGTCAAAGTTCGCCTCGGCCATCTGATAGGCGAGGCCCAGGCCCTGGCCTCCGGCGGTCGAGCCGCCGGCGTTCAGCGCATTGACTGCACAGCGCATCCGCAGGCGCTGGTCACCCGGCGTCGGCTGGAGCACTGCCCCGGCGGCCCCGGCATAGACGACGATCCCGACCCGGTCCTGGGGCCGCAGTTGGTCGATCAGCGTGTTCAGGGCCTGCTGCGCCAGCGGCAGTTTGTCCGGCGAACCCATGGAGCCGGACACGTCGATCAGGAAGACAAGATTGAGCGGTGGCCGCTCGGCGCGGTCCAGCTCATAGCCCTGCAGGCCGACGTGCACGATCTGGCGGCCTTCCGCCCAGGGGCTGGGCGTCACCTCGGTGATGACGGTGAACGGCTCAGTGCGGCTCCGGGGGCGGGCATAGTCATAGTCGAAATAGTTGATCAGCTCCTCGACCCGCACGGCGTCGCGCGGCGGCAGCTGGCCCTCATTAATGAACCGGCGGACATTCGAATAACTGGCCGTGTCGACGTCGATGGCTAGGGTCGAGACCGGGTTCTCAGCGGTGATGATGACCGCATTGGTTGCTGCATCGGGATAGCGTTCAGTGTCGCCGAGATGCGGCTCCGTGCCAGGATAGATTGGAGTTGTCGCCTGCGCGCCGGAACTGCGCATGTTGCCGGCCACCACCCGGGGGAGCGCGTCCAGCAGGCCTTCCGTCGAGGTCACCCCCCCACTCTGCGAGGCCACAGAAGGCGGCGGCGGCGGCGGTGGGGCTACCATCGGGGGAGGCGAACCCGCGACCGGCGCGGTCGTCCGGCCCGCAGGGCCGCGGCGAATGTCAGGGGTCGGAACGGGACGATAGCCGAACGGTTCACATGCCGCCGGGGTCGCCTCGCCGTCCAGCGCCTGCGTGGGGCCGACCGGTGCGGGAGATAGGGACTGGGCAAACGCCCCCGATGTCGCCGTCGCGAAAGACAGAACTGAAACCAGACTGACCTTGAGCCACTGCATATCCGACCTCCACCCGTTGATGTGGGCAGTGGGGCATACAACTCATGGCCGAAATGCGGCGTCAGGGCGCCGGGACGCGGGCGACCGTGACAGGCTCGGATGGTGGCGGCGGTTTGCGGCGGTAGCCGATGCCCTTGAGCCACAGTTTCAGCGCCTCCCAGTGGATCGCCGACGTCACCTTGAGGGTCAGCAGCGGGTGGCTGAGCCACGCGGACATCAGCGCGCGATCGCTCAATGGCCGCCTTTGACCGATGAAGGAAGCCGTCAGGATCACGCCCTCGCCATCCGTCAGATCGATGAGAACCTCCACCGTCTCGCCCGGGGGCTTGATCCTGAACTCATAGGTCATGTCCATGTCCATGAAAGGCGACACGTGCAACCGCTTGTCGGCCTGGTGGCGATAGGCGCGGCCCGTCTCCGGCGTGGCGACGGCATAGCTGTGACGCTCGCCAAAGGTGTTGGTCACCTCGTGGACGATCCCCGCGAGGCGTCCGTCCGGGCGATAGCACCAGTAGATCGAGATGGGATTGAAGCCGTAACCCAGGATGCGCGGTATCGTCAGCAACTGGACCCGGCCGATGGATCCGCGCACGCCGGCCGCCTTCAGACATTCGAGGGCCTGGTCCCGGAGCGGCCAATGCGACCCGTCGCCATGATCCGTCGGCGTAAAACTCATCAGGCCGGTACGCCCGGCCTTCAGCCAGCGCGATTTCGGCAAAGGCTGGTCCAGATCGATCAACAGCATGAAGACCCTGTAGCTAAGGGCGTGGATGTGTGGTCGGGTCCGCCGGTGGAACACGCGGCCGAGATAAAGGGCGTGGCCGGTCATGCCGCCCTGGCGGGCGCGTTGGCCGGGTGGACATGAATGCGACCCGAGGCGTTCTCGACCGTCCACGGCCGGGACACAGCCCCGAGCTGTTCGGCGACGGCGAGTCCTGCCTGCAGGCCGTCTTCGTGGAAGCCATGGCCAAACCAGGCCCCGCAGAACCATGTCCGCTGTTGCCCCTGGAGCGACCAAAGCGCCTTCTGGGCCCGGTCGGTGGCGGCATCGAACAGCGGGTGCTCATAGACGTCCGCCCGGATCACCGTGCCGTTCGCCGGCTCGACCACAGGATTGAGCGTGACGAACAGGTCCTCGCCCGGCAGGTCCTGCAACCGGTTCATCCAGTAGCTGACTGATGAGGCACCCGCGCAGCCGATATGGTTCCAGGCCGCCCAGGCACGCCGGCACCTCGGCATCAACCGCGAATCCCGGTGCAGCACCGCCAGGTTCCGGCTTGATCTGAAAGGCGAGAGAAGCGCGACCTCCTGCGCGCTGGGCTGTTCCAGCAGGGCCAGCGCCTGGTCGGCATGGGTCGCAAGGACCACGTGATCGTAGGTCTCGACATGTCCACGGCTGTCCCGGATCCGCACGCCTTCAGGCGAACGATGGACCGCTCGGGCGGCCACGCCCAGGCGAATGTCTGACAGGCCCGCCTTGAGCCGCCTGACGTACTGCCGTGACCCTCCCATCACGGTGCGCCAGTTGATCCGGCTGACCAGGCCCAGAAGGTCGTGGTTGGCATAGAACCGGATCAGGCTCGCGGCGGGATAGTGATCCATGTCCTCGACCTTGGACGACCAGATGGCGGACGCCTGGGGCAACAGGTGCTCGTCGCAGAAGGCCCGCCCATAGCCTTGCGTTTTCAGATAGATGCCCAGAGGTGTCTGGGCGGCTTCCAGATCCGCCAAGTGGCTGCCGGCGGTGCGATGGAACCGGCGCATGTCCTTGAGCATCCCCCAGAACCGGGGGCTCATCAGGTTTCGTTTCTGGGCGAACAGGCCAGCGAGCCCCGTGGAGCTGTATTCCAGCCGCCCGTCGTCGATCGACACCGAAAAGCTCATCCGGGTCGGCTGGGAGGCGACCTCCAGGTGCCCGAACAAGGCCGTCAGATTGGGATAGTTGGCCTCGTTATAGACGATGAAACCTGTATCCACCGGCACGCCTGCGGCCTCCACCGTATGGCTATGCCCACCGAGGCGCTCATCTGTTTCGTACAGGGTGACACCATGCCGGCTGGCCAGCAGCCAAGCCGCGGACAAGCCCGAGATGCCCGACCCGACGACGGCGATTCGAAGCGAACTGGACGGCACGGGCTGGATCATCTGAACTCCTGGGCAGGCGAGCGTGATGACAGCTACGGCGCGGTCGCCACCCTGGATGCATCGCGTCCAGATGGCGCAGTGGCCCGTATCTCGCGTGTGGTCACGAGGGAGACATCATGAGCCTGATCCGAACGGCTATTCACGGCCTCCAGGATGCCCCCGCGCCGGATCCGATCGTGCGCGCGGCGGTGGCTTCGCTCGTCGCCGGTGCTGAACGACGCCTGGAAGCCACACCGACGACCGAGGCTGATTTTGTCGCCGCGATGCAAGGCCGTCCGGTGGCTGAATACGCCAAGGCAGCAAACGAACAGCACTATCAGCTGCCGGTCGCCTTCTTTGAGGCCGTGCTGGGCCCACGCCTGAAATACTCGTCGTGTCTATACCCCTCCGGCTCGGAAACATTGGTCGAGGCCGAGGTGCTGGCGCTTGAGGCGACCTGCGTTCACGCCGACCTCAAGGACGGCCAGTCCATCCTCGAGCTGGGCTGCGGCTGGGGATCGCTGTCGCTGTGGATGGCCGAACACTATCCGACGGCGCGGATCGTGGCGGTCTCAAACTCGGCCTCGCAAAGGCACCACATCGAGGCCCGCGCCACCGAACCGGGGCTCAACAATCTCAAGGTCATCACCGCTGACATGAACGACTTTGCGACCGATGAGAGCGGCTTCGATCGGATCGTGTCGGTCGAGATGTTTGAGCACATGGCCAATTGGACGACATTGTTGACGCGGGCACGTCACTGGTTGGCCCCCGACGGACGATTGTTCCTGCACGTCTTCACCCACCGCGACACGCCCTATCGGTTTGATGTTGGCGACCGGACCGATTTCATCGCCCAGTACTTCTTCACCGGCGGCCTGATGCCGAGCCAGGCGCTGGCCCGGGCCTTCCCGGACCTGTTCGAAGTCGAGGCGGAGTGGCGGTGGTCCGGCGAGCACTATCGCTGCACCGCAGATCGTTGGCTGGCAAATATGGACGGGCACTCCGTTGCGGTTCGCCAGGCCATGGCGGCAGCCTATGGACCGGCCGAGGCACGCCGGTGGACGCGGCGCTGGCGGCGCTTCTTCATGGCGACAGCGGGCTTGTTCGGCCACGCGGGTGGAACTGTCTGGGGCGTCGGGCACTATCGTCTCAAACCCGCAGGAGCCACTCGATGAGACCCGTCGTCGCCTATCTGTCAGCTGCCATGACTTTCGGCGTTCTCGATTTTCTGTGGCTGTCGAATGCCGCCCCGAGCCTCTATCGCCCGGCCATCGGAGAAATCATGGCCGATGAGGTCCGCTGGGGGCCGGCCCTGGCCTTCTACGTCCTGTATCTCGTGGGGGTGACGGCGCTTGTCGTCCTGCCGGCAGTCAAGGACGGAGGCGTGCGTCGCGCGCTGTGGAGCGGGGGCTTGTTTGGATTGGTGGCCTACGCCACCTATGATCTGACCAACCAGGCGACATTGCGGGTCTGGCCGACCCATCTGACCCTGATCGATCTCGCTTGGGGAACGTTCGCGACTGCGACGGCCTCAGTCATTGCGGTGTTCGTCACGCGGGCACTGGTGAAATGAACATGTCGGCTCGGACCGGCCAGCCCGGAGATAGCCTCGTCCCCGACGTGGCCCCGCGCACGCGAGCCCGGCCGCCGCGCCTGTTTCTGGCCGCTCTGCGCGCGGTCGGACGTGACTGGAAGAACGGCACGTTCGAGATCCTTTACCCGGACGGCACCTTCGACCAGTTCGGAGTCCGCGGCAGTGGCCCGTCGGCCCAGCTCGTGGTGCATGACTGGGCCTTTGCGGACCGCGTGATGTCTGCGGGCGACATCGGCCTGGCGGAATCCTACATCGCCGGCGAATGGAGCACGCCGCATCTCGCTGACCTACTGACGACCCTGGCCTCCAACTTTGATCGCTTGAAGGGCCTGGCCCGTGGTGCCCCGGTGATGCGGGCGGTCAACTGGTTGCGTCACAGCCTGTTTCGCAGGAACTCGCCGCGTCAGGCCCAGCGCAACATCCACGCCCACTATGATCTCGGCAATGACTTCTACCGGTGGTGGCTCGACCCGACGATGAGCTATTCGTCGGCCCTGTTTCTGAAGGAGCGGGACACCCTGTGGTTCGCCCAGATGAACAAATACGCCGCCCTGTGCGAGGCCATGGATCTGCAGCCCGGCCAGAGTGTGCTGGAGATCGGTTGTGGCTGGGGCGGCTTCGCCGCGCACGCCGCCCTGCGCTACGGAGCGCGCGTCACCGGCCTGACCATCAGCCGCGAACAGCTCGACTGGTCCAGGAATCGAATGGTGATGCAGAAGGTCGACGACAAGGTCGACATCCTGTTTCAGGACTATCGCGATGCCACCGGCACCTATGACCGGATCGCCTCCATCGAAATGTTCGAGGCGGTCGGCGAGGAATACTGGCCGGACTATTTCCGCACGATCCGCGAGCGCCTCGTCGCCGACGGCAAGGCGGCGCTTCAAATCATCACCATCGATGACCGCTATTTCGAGCGGTACCGCAAGCGCGTGGATTTCATCCAGCAGATGATCTTCCCCGGCGGGATGCTCATCTCGGAACCGCGACTGGCCGCTGAGGTGGAAAAGGCGGGCCTGCGTATCACCCACACCCGTCGCTTCGGTCTGGACTATGCCCGCACACTGGCGGAATGGGCGCGGACCTTCGATGCGAACTGGGACGCCCTTCGCCAACAGGGGTTCGATGAGCCGTTCCGGCGGCTCTGGCTGTTTTATCTGGCCTATTGCGAGGCCGGGTTCCGGACGGGGCGCACCAATGTCATCCAGGTGGCTCTGGAGCCGGTCTGATTTGCAGCGCAGCGGGCCGTGGCCTATGTGGCGCGCCATGGATCTGACGCACGCCCGCCGACTGTCGGCGGCCCCGATGATGGACTGGACCGACCGGCATTGCCGGGCGTTTCACCGTGCCTTCTCCCGACAGGCCCTACTGTACACCGAGATGGTCACCACCGGAGCGGTGATCCACGGCGACAGGGCGCGCTTGATCGGTTTTGATCCGCTGGAACAGCCGGTCGCGCTCCAACTGGGCGGGTCGGATCCGGACGACCTGGCCGAGGCGGCCCGGATCGGCGAGGCCGAAGGCTATGCCGAGATCAATCTGAACGTCGGATGCCCGTCAGATCGCGTCCAGTCGGGCCGGTTCGGCGCCTGCCTGATGCGTGAGCCGCAGCTGGTCGCGGATTGCATGGCGGCCATGGCGCGGGCGGTGTCGGTGCCGGTGACAGTGAAATGCCGGATCGGTATCGATGATCAGTCTACAGATGAAGGGTTGTTCGCCCTCGTCTCGGCCTGTGCCGACGCCGGGGTCGAGATCTTCATCGTTCACGCTCGCAAGGCTTGGCTCAAGGGGCTCTCACCCAAGGAGAACCGCGACGTGCCGCCGCTCGACTATGGTGTGGTCCGTCGTCTGAAGGCTGAGCGACCGGGCCTGTCGATCTCGATCAATGGTGGCATCTCCGACCTGGATCAGGCCGAGGCTTTTCTGGTTGAGACGGATAAAGGCCCGGCGCTGGACGGTGTCATGCTAGGTCGGGCCGCCTATCATGAACCGGCCCTGCTGGGGCAGGTGGACCGCCGCATTTTCGGGGCCGCGACGAAGGATGTCGGTCCGTTCGAGGCGATCGAGGCCTATCGGCCCTATCTGGCGTCCCGGCTGGAGGACGGTGTGCATTTGTCGGCGATGACGCGGCACATGCTGGGGACCATGCACGGTCGGCCAGGCGCGCGGGCGTTCCGGCGGATCCTGACCGTCGAGGCCGGCCGGCCTGGCGCAGGTCTGGAGGTTCTGGACCGGGCGCTCGACGCTGTGCGTGAAGCCGAAGCTCGCCGTCAGGCGGCCTGAGCGTGGGGGCCATGTCCACGGCAGATTGGGCGACACTGTCAGCGGCCCTCGTCGGAGCCGGACTTTTCGGGGGGCTGATCGCCGGTCTTTTCGGCGTCGGCGGCGGTACGGTGATGGTTCCCGCCCTCTTCTATGCCTTTGAGCTTTTGGGCGTGGGCGGTGAGAGCAACCTCCACGTCGCCATCGGCTCGTCGCTGCTGACGATCGTGGCGACCAGCTGGCGCTCGCTCGGCGCTCACCGGGCCCACGGGGCAGTCGACGAGACAGTGTTGAAGACCTGGACGCCGTGGGTCGCGGGCGGGGCCCTGGTCGGGTCGGGGATCGCCGGCCTGGTGCCGATGTCAGGTCTGGGTTGGATCTATGGCGTCTGCCTGATCCTGGTCGCGGTCCAGATGGGGCTGACCCCCGACGGCTGGAAGCTTGGCGGCGATCTTCCGACCGGCTCGGGACGGCGTATGATCGCGACCGCCATCGGCGGCCTGTCGGCAATGATGGGGATCGGCGGTGGCAGCCTGGGCGGCATGACCATGACCCTGTTCGGGCGACCGATCCATCAGGCGGTGGCGACGGCGTCGGGCTTCGGCTTCGCCATCGGCCTGGCGGCGACGCTCGGGTTCGTGGTGTTCGGTTGGGACGCGCCCGGGCGTCCGCCGCTGTCGCTCGGCTATGTCAATGTGCCGGCAGCGATCGTGCTGGGCCTTCTGACCACGGCGGTGGCTCCCTTCGGCGCGCGCCTGGCGCACAGGATGGATCGCGCCACTCTGCGTCGTGCCTTTGCGATCTATCTCGCGCTGGCGGCCCTGGCGGTCCTTCTCAAGGCGCTCTGATTAATTCAGCCCCGATGAACCATGCGGGCTCAGTGAGTGGCTCAGGCCAAGTTCCGTCCCGGTTGTGGGTCGAGGACGAGATCCAGGATCTCAGAGTCTGTCCGATCACCCAGGCTGGCCGGACCTCGAGCTTCTAGCTGCGAAGCCGCATCGATCCGGATGAGACGCCGTAGCCGTCCAGACGCCCCAGGAAGCTCATTCCCAGAAGCGAGTGCCCCAGGCCGTTCTGGAAGACGACCGCCTCGACGTTCTCGAGGCGGGTCGGGCCGACCGCCAGCCACGGCAGGGTGACTATCGCCACATCCGTGGTCCCGGCCGGTGTCATCACCGTCTGATCGAAGGCGTCGTCCGTGACCACGATCCCAAGTCGCGCGGCATCGGACCGGGTCAGCGACACGCGCGTCGCCCCTGTATCGATGAGGAAGCGCACACTGCCGGCTTCGGTTTGCCCTTGGGCCCAGAAATGTCCGTCCGGAGCGACCGGAAGGACTGTGTCCGGAGGGCCGACAGAGCGATCCACGGCTACGACCGCTCCGGCAGCCGCCAGAGCGCCGGTCACGGCCACCGCCATGATCACCAAGGCTTTGATCGTCCGCACGCCTACGCACCCCACACCGGCCGTTTCTCGGCCTTTGCATCACACTAGCGCGTGGGGGTTTGCATCCGGTGAATCAGGTTGGACCGAGTTTGGCGGGGTCGATGCGGCCGCGTCGTGCCGCGAGGTCGGCCATGACGTCCCGGCGCGTTTCCTCACTAAGACGGGACCAGCGGGCGATTTCTTCAAGCGAGCGATAGCACCCCAGGCACAGGCCGCTCTCGCCATCGACGATGCAGACCTTGATACATGGAGTGATGACCGGCGTCGGGACCATGCTGTCGGTCAATAGGCCAGGTGGCGCTCGGTGGCGAGCTGCTTGCCCCGAGCGATGCCCCGTTCTAGGCCAGGCCAACACGAGGAGTGCGGTATGAGCCTTATCCAGGTCGAGCGGCGAGGCCGTGTCGTGGTCCTGACCCTGACGCGGCCGGAGCGTCTAAACGCCTTGCCGGACCCCGAAGACGGAGCAGCTTTTGCTGCAGCCTGTGAGGCGATCAACGAAGATGACGGTATCAGTGCCGTGGTGATGACGGGGGCGGGCCGGGCCTTCTCGGCGGGAGGGGACCTGAAGGCCATGGCCGCGCGGTCGGCGCTGTTCGCCGGGTCAGGGGCGGCGCTGCGGGAGAACTACCGGCGGGTCGTCCACCGAATCGTCCGGTCGCTGTATGGCCTGGACGTGCCGCTAATCGCGGCCGTCAACGGCCCGGCGATGGGCCTGGGCTGCGACATCGCCAGCCTGGCCGATATACGCCTCGCCGCACCGGAGGCGAGGTTTGGAGTGCCTTTCCTCAAGCTCGGCCTGATTCCGGGGGACGGCGGGGCCTGGCTGCTACCGCGTAACGTCGGCTATGCGAGGGCCGCTGAAATGCTCTTTACCGGCGAAACGATTGACGCCGAAACGGCGCTCGCCTGGGGCCTGGTCAATCGCGTGGTGCCCAACGATGGTCTGATGTCTGAAGCTCTGACCCTGGCGGAACAGATTGCCGCCCAGCCGCCGCGTGCTCTCAGGATGGCCAAGTCGCTTCTTCGCCAGGGCCGCGAGGCCAGCTTTGATCAGCTCCTTGAGATCTCGGCCGCCGTTCAGGCCCTGGCCCACCTCACCGACGACCACCTCGAAGGGGTCGCCGCGGTGAGGGAGAAGCGGCCCGGGGCCTTCAAGGGCGACTAGAGCGGCTCGACGATACCGAAGGCGATCAGGCGGCGCATCATGGGTTCGGGCGAATCGAGACCCAGATCGGGCATGACGAAAGGCTCGCCAGAAAGGGCGCGACGATAGGCAGCCTGCTCGACCGGCTTGATCTCCAGATCGCCACCGGGGGCGATCAGGATCAGGGTGTCGCCGTCTTCGGCCAACCGCCAGGAAATGGTCGGCTTGAGCGTATAGGCCTGCCGCGGATCGAGTGGGAGGGCTCCGGAGGTCACGGCCCCGGCGATGTCGGAATCCCGTGATCGGATGAAACCGTCGACCATGAGGTCAAACGAATTGTCCATCATGGCTCGCTCGGGGAGAATCTTCATCAGCTTGGCAAAAATGGCCTCGGCCTGGCGCCGGTCATAATCGCGGTGCGCATAGCCGGGTGGCAGGCTGCGTCGGAACTCGGGCTCATTGACGGCGACTTCCGACACCGCTTCAAGCACCACCTCGGCCCAGGTCTTGACGATGAGGCCGCAGGTGATGTGCAGCGACGGGCCGTCTCCGGAGGTGGAGGCATCGTGCATCAGGCCGCGTGGAACGTAAGCGCAGTCCCCGGCCTTGAGCACGAACTCGCCGGTGACCTCTCCCATGTCGTACTTGCCGCGCTCGAAGCCCTCGCCCCGATACGGCGTGGTTACGGGTGTACCGTAGAGCCGCCAGCGTTTCTCGCCTTCGACCTGCAGAACGAAGACGTCGTGATTGTCGTAATGGGTATGGAAGCCCTGCGCCGATGGCGGCGTCAGATAGATGTTGGTCTGGACGTGGCAGGAAAAGGTTTGCTCCATCGCCCGGCAGAAGGCCGCCAGGTCGGGATCGGACTGATGGAGCTGCTGCAGAATGATGGTGGCACCGAGGGCGTGTTGATGGGCGATGACGGCCCGGTCCACGGCACCCCCATCCATCACCCAGAGCTGGCGATCCAGCTCTCGGTTGGCGTCCGCGAGGTCGATGGCGTGCGAACGCAGGTCCGCCGACGCGATCAAGCCGTCGATGTGGGCGATCGAAAGCAAAGGCGCAAATCGATCCGCTTGGTCCCGGGCGACAATAAGGGCCTCGCGCTCATAGTAGCGCTCGAAGAACTCGGCATGGCTGGTCGGTCCGATCAGCCAGCTCAGGGCATCGGATGCCCAAGGACGGGCCGACGACGCGCCGGTCCCCTTTGAAGAGGTCATGGACAATTAGCCACGCGGAGGTCCGCGCCCTTCCCCGGCAGCATCAGCGTTGGATCCGGAATCAGAATCTGAGATCCCTGTGCGGCCGCGGCTTGCACCACGACCGTTTCCGGCTGGATCGACCGGGTCGGCATCGGACAGGCCGGAACGGCCACCCCCCACACCATATCCCGCTCGGTCGTTGCTATCAGAATCCGTCCGGCCGGTACGACCGTAGTTCGCTTGGTCAGATCCGCTGCCGGAATCACTGTCCGTTCGCCCCGTCGGCCTCTGCTGGGCCTTGGCCTGGCCGATAATCAGGGCGCTGGCCCCTCCTGCCAAGGCGGCACCGCCCATAACACGGGCCATGAAGGACCTGCGATGCAGGGCCTTGTTCAACGGCTTATCGGAATCGTCAGCCATTCGCGCCCTCCTGCGCGCCAGCGACCGATGACATCGTAAGTCGCTGTTTGTCATGGGGAAGATAGCACATCGAAAAGCCCCTACAATGGCTCGCCTCTTCTTGTGCAAACGAATTGCCGCCTTCCGTACAGTCGAGATTCCGCCAGCGACGCACCACTGGTCCCGGCAATGAGCCAGATCGACCGGCCAGGCCGGCAAAAGGGCCTGCTCCCGAACGACAGCGAGCCGGCTGGAAGCCGGCTCGCGTTTCCGTCGTCTGCGTCAGCTCTAGCCGCGCGGGCGACCCCGTCCGTGACCGGCCCGGTCACGATTGCTGCCGGAATCGGAATCGGTCAGGCCGGTGTAGCCCCGCCCGGCCGGGTCAGACCCGCTGCCGGAATCGGAATCGGAACGGCCAGTCCCGTTACCCCGCCCATTACCGCCGCGGTCAACAGGATCCGAATCCGTCAGGCCAGAGGCCCCGCCGCCACTGCTGCAGCGTCCGTTGCCCCCTGCGTCCGCATAGCTGCCGGAATCGCTGTCGGTGCAGCCCGTGGTCCTGCTCCCGCCGACGCCGTAGCCGGAACGGTCGTACGGGTCTGAATCGGTCATGCCGGTCCGCCCATAGCCCCCGCGGTCCGCGTAGGAGCCGCTGTCGCCATCCGTCCGACCGGTGGGACGCTGCTGCGCCCGCGCCTCACCCGTGATCAGGGTGCTGGCACCGCCTGCGACGGCTGCGCCACCCAGGACGCTGGCCATGAAGGAGCGCCGATTCAAACGCTTTTTCTTGGGTTTATTGTCTTCGTCCGACACAGCACCCTCCCGTGCTTTTGCGACCTATTATCAAATAAGTCATTGAAGCCCCACGGAAGCTATCACGAAACGTCGATACGGCAAGTGCGACTTAAAGCCGGTCAGAAGTGGTCAGATAAACGTGGGGCCTTCGTCGAAGACCGCTACGCCGACTTCACCCTGCGGCGTCACCCACGCCCGCTTCATGCCCTGGCTGTTGTAGGGCATGGCGATGCGCCCGTTTCGATCGACGGCGATCAGGCCGCCGTCGCCACCCAGCCGACCGATTTCATCGATTACAGCCTGAGCGGCCTGGTCCAGCGATGCGCCGGCGGCCACTCGCCAGGAGGTCTGGGCGCAGGCGGCAGTTCGAATGAAATACTCGCCTTGTCCGGTGCCGGACACGGCCGCATGGCTGTCGGCCCAGGTGCCGGCAGCCGGGATCGGCGTGTCGCCGACGCGTCCCGGCATCTTGCCGAACACGCCAGCGGTGGAGGTCGCCGCTGCGAGTCGGCCCTCCAGATCCAGCACGACACACCCTACCGTACCATGAGCCAGCGTGCCCGGCGGGTGGTTGTCCTCGCCGATACCGGCTCCGGTGAACCAGGATCCGGGGTCGGCGACGGTTTCAAGGCCCTGCTCACGACAGAAGGCTCCGGCCCCTTCGCCCGCCAGCATGACGTGGGGTGTTCGCTCCAGGACGCGCCGTGCGGCGATCACCGGATTGCGGAATCCCTTGAGGGCGGCGACGGCTCCGGCGGCCTGGGTCGATCCGTCCATCAGGCTGGCGTCAAGTTCGTAGTCACCGTCCAGATTGGGGCTGGCCCCCCGCCCGGCGACGTACAGACCCGAATCTTCCAGCGCGACCACCGTCTCCACCGCGACATCCAGGGCCGGTGCTCCCGCAGCGAGACGCGTACGAGCGACCTCCGCCAAGGCCAGCATATGTGGTCGTTCCTGGCTGTAGTCGCGGCTGCGCCGGGCTCCGGCACCTCCATGAAGAGCGAGGGCGAAACGGCTCATGGTGAATTCCTCAGCCTCGCGCCCTTTACCCGGCGCGCAGCGGCTGCTTAGCGTGGCCGGCAGGCTGAAGCGAGAGGGGCGATTCGATGCGGGCAATCCTTTCCAGAACCGTTGGCGGGCCCGACACCCTGGTGCTCGAAGACGTCAGCGACCCCGTCCCTGGCAAGGGCGAGGTGGTGATCGAGGTCAAGGCCGTTGGAATCAACTTTCCCGACACACTCATCATTGAGGACAAATACCAGTTTCGGCCGCCGAGGCCTTTCTCGCCGGGCGGCGAGCTGTCGGGCGTGGTCGAGGCGGTCGGCGAGGGAGTCACGGCGCTTCGGCGAGGAGATCGGGTCGTGGCCATGACCGGCTGGGGCGGGCTGGCGGAGCGTGTCGCGGTCCATGCCGGGCGTTGTCTGAAGATCCCCGACGCCATGCCGTTTGACGAGGCCGCCGGCTTCGCCATGACCTATGGCACGGTCTATTACGCCCTGAAGGATCGCGCCCAGCTACAGGCGGGCGAAACCCTGTTCGTGCCGGGGGCGGCCGGCGGCATCGGTTCGGCAGCGGTCGAACTGGGCAAGGCGATGGGGGCACGCGTCGTGGCCGCCGCCTCCACCGCCGATAAGGTCGAGTTCGCCCTGGAACTTGGCGCGGACAACGGCTTGATCTACCCGGCAGGGGCGCTGGACAAGTCGGCCCAGAGAGAGCTGTCGGGCGAAATCAAGCTGGCCTGCGGTCGCGACGGGGCCGATGTGGTGCTCGACGGTGTGGGCGGCGACTATGCCGAGCCGGCGCTGCGGGCGATGGACTGGAACGGTCGCTTTCTCGTCGTCGGCTTCCCGGCTGGCATTCCGTCCCTGCCTTTGAACCTTACCTTGCTCAAATCCGTGTCGGTGGTCGGCGTGTTCTGGGGCGCACATGTCGAGCGGGAGCCAGAGCTGCATCGCGCCAATATGGCGGACCTGCTGGCCTACTATGCCGAGGGCAAGATCCGGCCGCGGATCTCACAGCGGTTTGCCTTCGACCAGGCGGCTGAGGCGATTAAGGCCCTCGGAGATCGATCGGCTCTGGGCAAGGTGATCGTCGAGATCCCATGAGCGACTTCGCCTTCCATCCGGCACTTGATCCGACAGCGCTTTCGCAAGCGTGGGAGCCGGGTGATCGGCTCCATATCCCGAACATCCTGTCTCAGGACACCGCCGACCGACTGGCCGACGCCCTCGGTGCCGAGCGTGACTGGACGCGTTCGGTGACGATGCGATCCGGGTCGTTCCACGTGCCACTGGTCGGCAACGAACCCCAGACGGCGACCCACCGCAAATGGCTGGACGACGCCGTCGTGGACGGTGGCGACTCGGAGATGCAATACGTCTATGACAGCCGCCCCCTGGGATCGGGCGGGACCCCCCTGCCGCCGCGGGCGGACATCCTCGATGATTTCCACGCATGGCTGAACGAGCCCGAACAGGTCGAGATGTTGCGCGCCATCACCGGGTCGACGCAAGTCGAGGGTGTGTATTGCCAGGCCTCCCGCTTCCTGCCCGGGCACGTTCTGACCCGGCATAACGACAAGGATGCCGGCAGGCGGCTGTTCGCCCATGTTTTCAACCTGACCCGGGCCTGGAATGCGGACTGGGGCGGCCTTCTGGTCTTCTATGATCGGTCCGGCCAGATCTCGCGCGGCTTCGTGCCGGTCTTCAACAGCCTGAATCTGTTTCGAACGCCCCAGAACCATTCGGTGACCCAGGTCGCGACCTTTGCCCAGGGTGAGCGACTGGCCATCTCGGGCTGGTTGATGGCCTAATCGGCGGCCTCGAGCCGGTTCAATGCCGACTGGGCGGCGTCGCGATGGCGGTCCTTGAGATTGACCCGCAACAGGGCGATCACCCCGGCAATCACCGCCGCATCATCGGTGAAACCGATCCCGGCCAGCACATCGGGGATCGCATCGGTCGGCAGAACGAAATAGGCCAGCGCCGCCAGCATCATACCCTTGGCGGCGGTTGGCGTGGCCGGATCGCGGGCGCAATACCAGACCGAAACCACATCCCGCGCAAAGGGGATCCGCGCCGCCGTGCGGGCGATCTTGGGCCAGAATCCCTGACGCACTCGGGTCTCGTTCATCCTGACGACGGCAGGGACCAGAGCCTTGTCCGGGTCCAGGGTGTCTCGGACCGTTGCACCTTCGGTGTTGGCCTTGTTCGCCATGACCGCTACATCCTCGCGCTCATCAATCAGCCCTTGGGGCATATATAGGAACTTCCGGCATGAAACTCGATGGTTCGATCTCGGCAGTCGTCACCGGCGGGGCGTCGGGCCTAGGCGAAGGCACCGCGCGCGCCCTGGCGGCCCAGGGCGTCAAGGTCGCCATCTTCGATATGCAGGCCGACAAGGGTGAAGCGGTCGCCGCCGAATTCGGCGGTGTTTTCTGCAACGTCGACGTCACCGATGACGCCTCGGTCGCCGCCGGCTTTGAAAAAGCCCGCGCCGCCCATGGCCAGGAGCGCATCTGCGTCAACTGCGCCGGTATCGCGACCGGCATGAAGACGGTCAGCCGCAAGAAGGACACCGGCGAGATCAAATCTCACGACATGGCCCAGTTCGAGCGCACCGTGCGGGTCAATCTGTTCGGCACCATGCGGGTCCTGTCGCAATCGGCGGCGGGAATGGTGACGGCAGACCGGCTGGATGACGGCGAGCGCGGCGTCATCATCAACACCGCCTCGGTCGCGGCCCAGGACGGCCAGATCGGCCAGGCGGCCTATTCGGCCTCCAAGGGCGGCGTCTATGCCATGACCTTGCCGATCGCCCGCGACCTGGCCCAGGAAGGGGTGCGGATCAACACTATCCTGCCCGGCATCATGTGGACGCCGATGATGGCAGGCATGGACCAGAAGATTCAGGATGCCCTGGCGGCCATGATCCCGTTCCCCAGCCGTCTGGGCACGCCGTCCGACTATGCGTCGCTGGCGCTGGAGCTGGCCCGCAATGTCTATATCAACGGGGAGTGCATCCGTCTGGACGGCGCGATCCGGCTGGCACCGCGTTAGGACGGGCCGTCGCGAGCCAACAAGAGGAAGCGGTAATCCTAAAAAGAAGCCCGCCGCGGGTCGCGCGGCGGGCTCTGCTCTTTATCGTGAGCGGGCGTTTCCTCCCCGAAACGCCGGAAGCAGCGAACCGCCTCACGAGCTGGACGAAACGCCACTTTGATCACCCTGTCAATCCGAGCCGCCGATCTCCACGCCCGCCGGCGTTGGGTGATCAGTGATTAGTCAGGTTCCTGACAAGATGGCCTGAATCGCCGGTATCATCTGGTCGCGGCTGACGGTCTGCTGGCCGGGCCGCTCGGCCTTCCAGGTCTGGAGATCTGCCCCGGCGGCCAGCTCGCGGCCCAGGTCCAGATCCTTGATGGTCACGGTTCCGGCCTTCAGTTCGTCCTCACCGATGAGGACCGCGCACGGCGACAGACGACGATCCGCATATTTCATCTGCGCCTTCAGCCCCGACCTTCCCAGATAGACCTCGGCCGGAATGCCGGCGCGACGAAGCTCGCCGGCGACGGCGAAATATTCAGGCATGGCGGCCTCGTCGAAGGCCACGATCACCACCGGGCCACGGGGGCCGGCCGATGCCCCTCCCATCGCCTCCAGGGCGACCGCCAGTCTGCTGACACCGAAGGAGAATCCCGTGGCCGGCGTGCGCTCTCCCGTGAAGCGCGCCACCAGATCGTCGTAGCGACCGCCGCCACCCACCGAGCCGAGGCGCAGGGATTCAACCGGGCCCTTCAGCACCAACTCGGCCTCGAAGACGGCACCGGTGTAATATTCCAGACCGCGCACGACCGATGGATCAAAGGTCGCGCGATCCTCGGCGACGCCAAGACCGGCCAGGGCCGCATCGATGCGGGCCAATTCCTCAAGTCCCCGGTCGCCTTCGACCGAACCACCGACGACATCGGCCAGTACCGACAAGGCGGAGGCTCGACCCGCCGTCGAGGCGGTCAGAAAGGTCATGACCGCGCCGATCTGGGCACCCGTCAGTTCGGCCCCTTTGGTGAAGGCACCGCTGTCGTCCAGGCGTCCCTTGCCGAGGAGGTCGCGCACACCATCGGCCCCCAGCCTGTCCAGCTTGTCGATGGCTCGCAGGACGGCCAGCCTCTGGCCGGTGTCGCCGACGCCGGACCGGTCCAGCAGGCCGTTAAGCAGCTTGCGGGTATTGATCTTGACGACCGCTCCGCCCTCGGGAACGCTGGCGGCGGCCAGACCTTCGACCGCCATCGCAATGATTTCGGCGTCGGCCTCCGGGCGATCAGAACCGACCGTATCGGCATCGCACTGGAGGAACTCGCGGAACCGGCCGGGCCCCGGCTTCTCGTTGCGCCAGACCGGGCCGAAAGCATAGCGGCGGTACGGCTTGGCCAGAATCTGCCAGTGTTCGGCCGCGAAGCGCGCCAGCGGTGCAGTCAGGTCGTAGCGCAGGGCAAGCCATTGATCATCGTCGTCCTGGAAGGCGAAGACGCCTTCATTGGGGCGATCCGCGTCCGGCAGAAACTTGCCCAGGGCGTCAGCATGCTCGAAGGCCGGCGTTTCGAGAGGCTCGAAGCCCCACCGCTCGTAAAGGCTGGAGACGGCAGCGACGATGCGCCGCTCGGCAATGAGATCGCGACCGCGGCGGTCGACCAGGCCACGCGGCTTGCGCGCCTCGGGGCGGAAATCCTGGGAGTCAGACATGGGCCGCGCTTAGCGCGCCCGGGCACGATCCGCAATCAGGCGGATGCCTCGCGCCGCAGGGGCAGGAGCCGACTGTAGGTCAAGGATCGCCAGACCCATTCGATCGGCCCCATGCGGAAGAAGGTCAGCCACATGGGGGACCAGAGCAACTGGAGAACCCAGACCACGATGACGATTCCCCAGATTTCGGGCCAGCCGATTTGGCCGTACCAGCCCAGGCCCCGTCCACCATAGGCCAAGGTGGTCATGATCAGGGTCTGGGTCAGGTAGTTGGTGAAGGCCATCCGTCCCACTGCGATCAGCGGCGTCAGCAGCAGGCGCAATCCGAACCTCAAAAGCAGGATCAGCACGCTGGCATAGCCCAGCGACACCAGCGGCACGAGAACGGTCGCGTAGGGCCGCATGGCCGACAGGATGAAGTCGAAGTCGCTGGCGGCGATGGCCGAGCTTTCGCGCCAGATCAGAAACAGGCCCGCCGCCGCCGCCAGGGCAGAGGCGAGATAGGCCCACGGCGACGAACGACCCGCCAAAAAGCCGGACTTGAAAAGGCCCATGCCGATCATCATCAGGCTGGCTGTGACCGGGATCATCGCAACGGCGACGTAGGGCACGACACGCGCCCAGTCGCGGAACTGGTGCACCGTCACCGACCAAGCGTCGCCAGTCATGGCATTGATCGCGGCGGCCAGCTCTTCGGGGCTCATGGCGGCCCCCTGCTGCCGGGCGCTTTCCGCCAGCTGATCGGCTGTCATCTGCGACATACCGAAGATCATCGCCAGATAGAGGCCGCAGAGCGCCAGATACAAGCTGGCGCCGACGATCAGCAGACGTCGGGCACTCCAGGAGCGCACCAGAAGAACCAGAAAGCCCGTCAGGGCATACAGCAGCAGAATGTCGCCGAACCAGAAGGCCGCCCCGTGAATGATCCCGAACGCAGCCAGCCAGAACAGGCGGGACCGCAAAAGCCCGCCGCGCGCCGCGTCGCTGCGTTCGCCGCCGACCAGAAAGATCGAAACGCCGAACAACATGGAAAACAGCGTCCGCATCTTGTCGCGGAAAAAGACGTCGTGGATCTGCCAACCGAGCAGGGCGTCGGCATCCCAGCCTGGTTGAAGCGGTGGATTCATCCCGACCCCATGGGGCCAGAAGAAGGTCATGGCGTTGACCGCCAGAATGCCGAGCACCGCGAAACCGCGCACGACGTCGAGATTCGCATTCCGGTCGGCGCGAGCAACAGGCGTTAGTGTGACGGCCGCAGTTTCGGCGTGGCTCATGGTTCCCCCCAAAAGGTCAGATCAGGTGCTGTCGCCCAAGGCGTCCTGCTCCTGATTCCTCAGAATGTGATAGGGCGTTCGCATCGGGTCAGGCACGCGCGTAAAGGCGATCAGGCTGACCATGAGGCCCGCCCAGCTGGCGAAGGCGGCACCCACGAGGGCGGTGACCGGCAGCAGCCCTACGCCAAAGATGAAAAAGGCAGTCTCGGCCACGCCGATGCCCTGAGCCATGCCCGTCGAGCGCAGCCATCCGGCGATCAGCAGGACCAGCACCATCAGCAACTGCATAACCACCGCAGCCACGACTCCGAAAAGAGTGAACCGCCAGATCACGCCCAGACGGGTCGTCGGTGTGCGCTTGATCAGCCACTCCCGACGCAGCAGCCACAAGCCGACGCCGGTACCGACCGCGACGCCGATAACCCCCAGGAGCCGCCAGTCCATATCCAGTCCCAATGACACCGCCTGGGGCGGGAAGAGCAGCAGCGTGACGATGATCGGTGGCCACGCCAGGCTGGCGAGCCAGGAAACGGGAACCCATAGGTACGGGCTCTCGCGCCAGCGGATCAGGGCGGTTCCCGGCAGGCGCTTATCGCTTTCGGCCAGATCGCGCAGCGGCTTGAGCGCGCGGGTCTGGGTCAGCTTGCGCGTCGTTTCATTGATGTCGGGCGGCGTCGGGGCCCTCACCGTGTCGGCTCCGGCTGTACGCCTGAATAGTCATAGAAGCCCCGGCCGGTCTTGCGACCGAGCCAGCCGGCCTCGACATACTTTACCAGCAACGGACACGGGCGGTACTTGGTGTCGCTCATGCCGTCGAGCAGCACATTCATAATCGCCAGGACCACGTCCAGCCCCATGAAGTCTGCCAACTCCAGCGGCCCCATCGGATGGTTGGCCCCGAGCTTCAGCGAGGTGTCGATCGAGCGCACGTCTCCGACCCCTTCATAGAGGGCGTAGATCGCCTCGTTGATCATCGGCACCAGGATGCGATTGACGATGAAAGCGGGGTAGTCCTCGGCATCGGTGGTGATCTTGCCCAGGTTCTCGGCGAAGACCTTCACGTTCTCATAGGTGGCCGGCGACGTGGCGATGCCGCGAATGATCTCGACCAGCTTCATCACCGGAGCGGGGTTCATGAAATGCAGGCCGATGAACCGTTCGGGCCGGTCGGTGACGGAGGCCAGGCGCGTGATCGAGATCGACGATGTGTTGGTCGCCAGGACCGTCGTCGCCTTGAGGTGCGGGGTGAGGGCCTGGAAAATGGCCTTCTTGATCTCTTCATTCTCCGTTGCCGCCTCGATCACCAGATCGGTCTGGCCGATGTCCGCCAGGCTGGCCGTCGCGGTGATCCGACCCAGGGTCGCCTTGGCATTTGCTTCGGTAATGATCTGCTTGGTTACCTGACGGTTCAGGTTCTTTTCGATGTCGCCCAGTGCGGCCTTCAGGCGCTCGGCGTTCTGATCGTGTAGCCGGACCTCGCGACCTCCGAGCGCGCAGACGTGCGCAATGCCCGATCCCATCTGGCCGGCGCCGATGACGCCTACGGAATTGATGTCGCCCATACTCTCTTTCGCGCCCTCTCAGGCGTCTGTCGTCAAGGCGACGCAATCTGGCGAAGCCGAGCGGCGCTGGCAAGCGAAGAGGCCTTCCCAATCCGCAAAGAGAGCCTAGGGTGACGGCGCTTTGCGGGAGGTCTTGCTGAATGTGGGTGTTGTTGGGCGTCGCCGTTCTTGTCCTCGGATTCGTGCTTCGATTGAATCCGCTCCTGGTCATCGTCATTGCGGCTCTCGTGACCGGGGTCATGGCGGCGCTTGGTCCGGGCGTCGGCCCTGGCGAAATCTGGGCGGCGGCTCTGGCGACGCTGGAGGCCTTCGGCAAGGCGTTTAACGACAGCCGCTATTTCCACATCACCTGGTTGATCCTCCCTCTGATCGGGCTGCTGGAGCGCGAGGGCCTGCAAGAACGGGCGAGGATCGTCATTTCACGGGCGAAGGCGGCGACGGCGGGCCGGCTGATGCTGGTCTATCTCCTGCTGCGCCAGATCACATCGGCGCTCGGCCTGACCTCGCTGGGTGGCCATCCTCAGATGGTGAGGCCCCTGCTGGCCCCGATGACTGAAGGCGCGGCAGAGGCCGAAGGGCCGATTTCGGACAAGGGCAGGGCCCGCATTCGCGCCATGGCCGCCGCGACGGACAATATTGGGCTGTTCTTCGGCGAGGACATCTTCATCGCCATCGGCTCGATCATCCTGATGGTCGGGTTCCTTCAGCAGGCCGGTATCGTGGTGGAGCCCCTGCAACTGTCGGTCTGGGCCATTCCGACCGCCATCGCGGCCCTGCTGGTTCACGGCTGCCGGCTGCTCGTCTTTGACCGTCGGATCGAACGACCGTCCACAGCCACCGCGGCCGCAGACAGCTCCGATGGGGAGGCCGCCCAATGATCACCCTGGATCACGCCTATCTCGTCGTCGGACTGATGTTTGCGGCCTTTTCCCTTCTGACTCTCATCGATCGGACCCACCCGACACGAATCCGCAGCGCGCTGTTCTGGGGACTGATCGCGGCTTCCATGCTGGTGGGCGGCCGCATCGGCGACCTCGGAAACGGGGTCCTGGTGCTGGGCCTTGTCGTGCTGGCTGGGGTCCGAAAGCTCGGCGTCGGACGGCCCGAAACAACCACACCGGCCGTGCGCGAGGCGCAGGCCCGGCGGCGTGGCAACTGGCTGTTCGTGCCCGCCCTGATCGTGCCGGTCGTGGCCGTGGGCGGAACTCTGGCGGCCAAACACACGGCTTTCGGGGCCTGGTTGATCTCGGATGTCCAGACGACGCTGATCGCCCTGGGGCTGGGGTGTGTACTGGCTCTCGTCGTCGCGTGGGTCTGGCTCAGGCCGCCGGCGACGGCTCCGTTCCAGGAGGGCCGCCGGCTGGTCGATTCTATCGGCTGGGCTGTTCTGTTGCCACAGATGCTGGCCTCTCTGGGTGCCGTGTTTCTGTTGGCCGATGTCGGAGGCGTGGTCGGCAATCTGATTTCATCGACCGTGCCGCTGACGACCCCGCTGGTGGCGGTGATCGCCTATTGTCTGGGCATGGCGCTCTTCACGGTTATCATGGGTAATGCCTTCGCGGCCTTCCCGGTGATGACGGCGGCGATCGGCTTGCCGATCGTGATCCATCAGTTTGACGGCAACGTGGCCATCGTCTGTGCGATCGGAATGCTGGCAGGCTTCTGCGGCACGCTGATGACGCCCATGGCAGCCAACTTCAACGTGGTTCCGGCCAATCTCCTCGAGTTGCCGGATCGGGATTCACCGCTCAACGGCGTGATCCGGGCTCAGATTCCGACGGCATTGATCATGTTGGCGATCAATATGCTTCTGATGTACCTGCTGGCGTTCCGGTTCTGATCATGAAACTCGACCTCGCGACGGCGTCTCGTTTCGCTTCAACGGCCTTGGGTCACGTCGGACGCGAGTGGCCCTACAAGATGGATCACGTCCTGACCGGACCGTCGGACGTCATTGGTCCGCGCGAAGCCCACCCGGTCTTCTACGGGAGCTTTGACTGGCACAGTTGCGTGCACGGCTGGTGGACCCTGGCGACCCTCGTGCGGCTGTTTCCCGATATGCCCGAGGTCGGGCAGGTGCATGATCGAGTCGAATCGACCTTCACGATCGGGTCGATTGCGGCCGAGAGGGCCTATCTGGATCGCCCGTCTTCGCGCGGCTTTGAGCGGCCCTACGGCTGGGCGTGGTTGCTCATGCTCCAGGCCGAACTGAACCGTCACGAGACGCCTCAGGGACGGCGCTGGGCGCAATCGCTGGAACCGCTGACACAGGCCTTTGTCCAGAGGTTCAAGGCCTTCCTGCCGCTCGCCGACTATCCGATGAGGGTCGGCACCCACTTTTCCACGGCCTTCGCCCTCAGACTGGCACTGGACTATGCCGAGGCGACGCAGGACGTAGACCTGATGCGGTTGATCCGGGACAAGGCCCGGCAGTGGCATCTGGATGACCGTGACTGTCAGGCGTGGGAGCCCGATCAGGACGCCTTCCTGTCTCCGGCCTTGATGGAGGCCGAACTGATGCGCCGCGTCCTGGGCGACGATTTCCCGGCTTGGTTCGACCGCTTCCTGCCCCGCGCGGCCCAGGGCGACCCGACGGTTCTGTTTCAGCCCGTCGTGCCGTCGGATCGGACCGACGGAAAGATCGCGCACCTCGACGGATTGAATCTTTCGCGCGCGTGGTGCTGGCGAGGGATCGCGGCCGGTCTGCCCGACGGCCACGCGGTTCAGGCCGTGGCCCGGGCCGCGGCGGACCGGCATCTGGCGGCAAGCCTGCCGCACGTCACCGGCGACTATATGGGCGAGCACTGGCTGGCCAGCTTCGCCCTTTTGGCGATGCGGGCCTAGTGCTCCCGGAAAGACCGCCAGAGGCTCTGGGTCAGGGGCTCTAGGAAATATTCGAGCGCCGTGCGCTTCCTGAGGGGCACGACGACCTCGACCGGTAGGCCAGGGATCAAGCCCATATTCTCACCCCGGACCTGGCGGATCTTGAGAATCTCGGACGGCGGTACCTCGACCGTGACCCGGAAGAAGCTGCGGCCGCTCTGTTCGTCGGTCAGACTGTCGGCCGAGATGTCCGTGACCGTGCCGTGCAGAATTGGCAGGTCGCGTTCTCGAAAGGCGGAGAAGCGGACCTCTGTATCCTGGCCGACCCTCAGGTCATCGGCATCAACCGGTGAAATATCGGCCGCCACGATCAGGGCGGCCTCCTCGGGCACGATCTCCATCAGCATCTGGCCCGGGGACACCACGCCACCGACGGTGAAGACAGACAGCCCCACGACCCGGCCGGTCGCCGGGGCGCGGACCTGGGCACGTGCCAACTGTTCGCGCGCTGCGGTCAGTCGCGGATTCAGCTCGTCGAGCTGGACCTGGACCTGACGTAGCTGATCGGCCACTTCCTCATCGGTGTCGGACCCCACGGTGAGCATCTGCATCCGCGTCTCGCCGATGGCTTCGCGTGCCCGGGCGACCGAGGCCCGAAGGGACCCTTCTTCCCCGTCCAGCGCCGCCGCCTGGCGTTCGAGCGCGCGGACGCGGTTGACGGGCGCGAAGCCTTGTTCCGCCAAACTCTGCATACCGGCCAGTTCTTCGCCGATGAGGCGACGTTGCTCGCGGTTGGATTCGATCTGGCGGTCCAGGCCGATGATCTGCTGGTTGAGTTGCTGGACGCGTTGGGTGAGCACGCCGATCTGATTGCCGCGCGAGCCGCCCCGGGCTGAGAACTGCTGGCGTTGAATAGCCAGCGACTCGTCTGCGAGGTTGCGATCGTCGCCGGTCAGGGCCTGGAACTCTGGTGGAGTCGGTACCGAATGCAGGCCGTCGCGCTCGGCGATCAGTCTGGACCTCTGGGCCAGCAATGCCAGCACCTGGCCTGTCAGGCCGCGCTCGGCGGCGCGCAGTTCGCCGGCGGAGATTTCGACCAGAATTTCTCCGCTCTGGACCTCGTCGCCCTCCTGGACGTGAAGCGCCGATATGACGCCGCCGTCACGGTGCTGGACGGCCTGGCGGTTGCCGGCCACCACGATCTTGCCGGCTGCATAGGCCCCGGCATCCAGTGGCGCAAAGGCGGCCCACCCCAAGAACAGAATGAAAAAGGCCCCGGCGATCGCCCCTCCGATACGTAGCTCGCGCCGCATGGAATCAGTCGGTCGCTCGGGTCGACCGGGTTCGGTGATGGCCTCGCCGGGCGGGTCGGCCTCGGGCTGTGTGGGCTCGGTCGCCTCGACACCCTCGACCGCTTCCTGTTCGGCAGTTTCGACAGCCATGTCAGTTCACGCTCGAGACGACTCTCGGCGCGGCCTGGCGCCCGGCCTGGAGACGGGCCGCGATCTCATCGCGCGGACCCAGGCCCTCGACGGCCCCGTCGCGTAGGACCAGAAGCTGGTCGACCGATTGCAGGACGCCGGTCCTGTGCGCGATCAGCAGAACCGTGGCTCCGCGGCCCTTCAAGCCGGACAGGGCCTGTGCGAGGGCGACTTCACCCTCGGCATCCAGATGGGAGTTCGGCTCATCCAGCACGACCAGGCAGGGCTCGCCGAACAGGGCCCGGGCCAGGGCCACGCGCTGGGACTGGCCCGCCGACAGACCCCGTCCGCCAGGTCCCAGTGGCGTATCGTAACCCTGTGGAAGCTTGAGGATCATCTCATGGCAGCCGGCATCGCGGGCCGCCTTGATTGTCCGCTCGTCGATGTCGGCCGCAGATTGTCCCAGCGCGCCGTCGAAGCGGGAAATGTTCTCCTTGACCGTGCCGGCGAACAGGATCGAATCCTGAGGCAGATAGCCAATATGGCGGGCCAGACGCTCCGGGTGCCATGTTGCATAGTCGGCCTGATCGAGCCGGATCTTGCCGGCGTCAGGCTCCGACGCCCCAGCGATCAGCCGGGCGAGGGTGGTCTTGCCGGCACCGGACGGTCCGATGATGCCCAGGGATTGGCCGGGTTGCAGAACAAAGGAAACGTGGCGCAGCAAAGGCTGCTCTCTGGCCGGTGCCCGGACCCCGACGCCCTCAACGCTCAACAGGCCGACGGGCTTGGGAAGCAGAGTCCGAGGCCTGTCCTGGCCGGCGGTCGAGGCAAAGAGTTCGATCAGATTGTCCCATGCCCCGCGCGCCTGAACGATGCCGTTCCACGATCCTACCATCAGTTCGATCGGTTGGACCGCCCGGCTCAGCAGGACCGAGGCGGCGATGATGGCGCCGACGGAGATCTGCCCCTCGACCGCGAGCCACGCCCCGGCACCCAGCGCCAGCGATTGCAGGACCAGACGAAGGAACTTGATCGCGCCCGAAAAGCCGCCGCCCATGAATTGGGCGTCGGACTGTGCGCTGATCGCCTCGCTGCGCTCGCTGAGCTGCCGATTAATCAAGGCCTGACGCATCCCGAGGGCCCGCACGACCTCGGACTGGGTGGCGATGGTTTCCTGGGCGAGATACGCCTTGGCGGACGCCTTGGACGAGGCCTCGATGCGCGGCTTGGATGCCCGCTCATTCAGCAATGCCAGCGTGAACAGCAGAGCGCCCCCGAAGAGGGTCAGCAATCCCAGTGTCCAGTGCAGCATGAAACAGATGATCAGATAAACCGGCGTCCACGGCAGATCACAGATCGCCAGGGCCCCCTGACCACTCAGACCCGCGCGGAAGGTGTCGAAGTCGCGCATGGCCTGGGAGACCTTGGCCCCGGACTCCTTGGAGCCGATGACCCGATTGAGCACAGCCCCGGCCAGTAATCGGTCCACCCTCAGACCCGCCCGTACCAGAATGCGGGCACGAATGTGATCCAGAGCGGCCAGGGTCGCCAGGGCGAAAACCACCACAAGGGTCACGAAAAACAGCGTCAGAATTCCGCCGGTCGGTACGACCCGATCATAGACCTGCATCATGTACAGCGTCGGTGCCAGGTACAGCACATTGACCAGAGCCGAGAAGCCGAAGGCAATCAGCAGATGCGCCCGACAGGCCCTGAAGGCGTCTGCAAGCGGTTCCGTTCCGGGCTTTGTCGGGACCAAGGATTTGAGCACGGAGCGGTGATCGCCTTTTACGCGGGGACGCATAGTATAGATGATCGCGGGTATTTCCGCGACTCTACAAGTGTTAACGGGGCACGGAAACGGGATGGACGCATTTGAGTTCCGCACGCCGCCCCGGATCGTCTGTCGCGATGGCGAGGCCGCGCGGCTGGGCGACTGGCTGGGCCGACTGGGTGTTCGTCATGGCTTGATCGTGACGGACCCGTTTCTGGCCGGTAGTGGCCTCATCGATGAAGCGGTCGCCAGCCTTCGGACAGCGGGGATCGCCGCGACCGTCTTTGATCGGGTCGAACCCGATCCACCAGAGGCGTGCGTGCAGGCCGCCATCGAGACCGCACGAGGGCTGGGAATCGACGGCGTCGTCGGACTGGGCGGGGGCAGCGCGATGGACACTGCCAAGCTGGCGGCGCTTCTGGCCGGGTCCGGTCAGAAGCTGGATGAGGTCTTCGGGGTCGATCAGGCGGTCGGGCCCCGTCTGACGCTGATACAGATGCCGACGACCGCCGGCACCGGATCCGAGGCGACGCCGATCTCCATCGTCACTACGGCCGACGGCCAGAAGAAGGGTGTGGTCTCGGACTGGCTGTATCCGGATCTGGCGATCCTGGATGCGACCCTGACGCTGGGCCTGCCGCCGCGCGCTACGGCCATGACCGGCATCGATGCGATGGTCCACGCGGTGGAGGCCTATACCACTCGTCTTCGCAAGAACGCCGTCTCCGATGCCCTGGCGGTGCGGGCCCTGACGATGTTGGCGCACAATATTCGGCGCGCCGTCGATGACGGATCGGACCTGGCGGCCCGCCGCGCCATGCTGGAAGGATCGCTGATGGCGGGCATGGCGTTTGCCAATGCACCTGTGGCGGCCGTTCATGCCCTTGCCTATCCGCTGGGCGGACTGTTCCACGTTCCGCATGGACTGTCGAACGCCCTTGTCTTCGCCGAGGTGGCCGGCTTCAACCTGCCCCAGGCCGGTATCCTCTATGGAGAGCTGGCTGCGTGCCTGCCTGAGGATCTGACTGGGCGGCGTTACGATGGCGACGGCTTCGTGGTGGCGATCGGGGCGCTGGTCGCTCAGATGCCGATGGAGCAGCGCCTCAGCCAGGTCGGGGTTACCGCAGGCGATCTGGACCGGCTGACCGATGATGCGATGAAGGTGACGCGGCTTCTGGTCAACAACCCGCGCGAGGTCGAACGCGCCGATGCGCGCGCCATCTATGCGGCGGTGCTCTAGGACGATTTCGGCGGCCAGGGGATGAAGCCGCTGGTGCGCCGGATATAGTCTGCGTATCCCGGTCGGGTCGACGCCATCCCTTTTTCCAGAAGGGGCGCGCCAGACCATTTGAGCAGGGTGAACGTCAGGAAGGCGGGGCCGGCCAGGGCCACCCAGCCCCACGAAACTTCACACGCGATCAGTCCCAGACCCCACCAGACACAGGCGTCGCCGAAATAGTTGGGGTGCCGCGTATAGCGCCAAAGGCCCCGGTCCATGACCTGACCGGTATTGGCGGGATCCGCCTTGAAACGCTCCAGTTGGTGATCGCCGACAGCCTCGAAAACGAGCCCGAAGGCCGCGAGGGCCGCCCCGATCCAGCCGAGGGTGCCGACCGGCGGGTGGGCATAGGCCTGGCCGATCTGGACGGGCAGGCTCACCAACAGGAGCAAGACGCCCTGAAGCAGAAAAACGAAGACAAGAGCGGCAACCGGCCAGGACAGCCCGCGCGCCTGCAAACGGCTCAGCAGGCTCTGATAGCGCTTGTCTTCGCCGGTTCGCCGCCACCTCAGGAACAGGTGCTTCCCCAATCGAAGCGCCCACGCGAGACAGAGACCGGCCAGCAGATTCTGTCTCACCGGGTCGCCGTCTGCGGCCAGCCGGTCGACGACTGCCACCAGACCCATATTGAAAGCCCAGAAGGCGTCGATGAAGCTGACGTCGCGCAGACGAAGCGAAATCGCCCACAAGAGGATCATGACCAGGAGGATCACGCCCGCATTCAGACACAGAAGGTCGATCAACGGCATGGCGAGGCCCCCAAACGTGTGGCGCGTGTCCGTCTAACGGCGATTTAACTTGGAAAGTTCCGCCCTGCCACGGCAAGAGCGTAACCATAGGTTTTTCACTCGGGTTCATGTCGCTCGCACTTTCCACCCTGATCTACGAATGGCGGCGCTACATGGCGGCGGTGGTGGCGCTCGCGTTCTCGGGCCTGCTGGTTCTGGCCTTCGCCGGCATGTTCATGGGGATGGGCAAGTCCTTCACGGCGACCATCGATCGATCAGGGGCCGATGTGCTGGTGCTGGCACCCGGGGCGACCCGTTTGTTTGGAGGCCCCTCGGGTCTGCCGCGTCGGATGATCCCGCTGATCTATCAGCATCCCGAGGTTGAGGTCGTCGATTACATGGACCTGTCCCAGGGACGGTTTCAGTCCCTCGCCCAGGCGCAACAGAACGCCAACGGTCAGGGTCAGGCCGGCGGCGAGCGTATGGAATTTGTGATGGTGACGTCGGTCGTCACCCAGGCCGGAAATCCGACGATCCCAGTCGACTATTCCGAGGAGCTGATCGAGGCCCTGCGCCAACCCGATGCCGTCGTGCTGGACGAAACCGCACTGCCGCGCCTGGGTGTGCGGCTCGGCGATCAGGCCGTCTACAACGGCCACACCGTCCGGGTAGTCGGCGTGACGCGTGGCTACGCCAACTTCATGCAGCCGATGATGGTGATGTCGCGCGACACGCTGCGGCGCTTCGGAGAGACCTACAACGGCCCTCGAGTCGGGCCCTTGATGGTGCGTTTGCGTGATCCGTCGCGTGCCGAGACGGTGGCCGCGCAGCTCAACGCGAGCGCCAATGGCCAGTACCGCGCCTGGACCCGTCAGGACCTGTCCAAGGCCAATGAATCGAGCATGTTCGAGGAAGGCATCATCGTGGTCATGCTGGGCTTCTCGGTCTTCCTTGGCGGTCTGATCGGCATCGCCATCACTTGGCAGACGCTGCGCGGTGCCATCTTGGCCAACATCAAGGAGTTCGCCTCGCTCCGCGCCCTCGGCGTGGGCATGGGATCCCTGCGCCGGATCATCGTCGAACTCAGCTTCTGGGTCGGCATCGTCGGAGTCGGTGCCTCCTTTCTTTTGACCTGGCTCATCAGCTTGCTCGCCGGAGTCTTCGGTCTGCCGATGGCCTTTCCCCTGGTCATGTGCGTGGCCGTGGCGACACTGTTGATGATCATCGCCCTGTTGTCGGGCTTCCTCTCCCTGGGGATGCTGAAACAGAGCCAGCCGGCGGACCTGCTGCGATGACCACGACCGCCACTGGGAAACACGGCACGCCGGCCATCGAGGCCACCGGCCTGGTCAAGCGTTTCAAGACAGGCCGCACCTTCATCGAGGTGCTGAAGGGTATGGATTTTACGGCGGCTCACGGCGATCTGACCATGGTCATGGGTCCGTCCGGGTCCGGGAAGTCGACCTTGATCGCCGCGCTGTCGGGCCTGCTCAAGCCGGACGAAGGTCGCGTCGACATCCTGGACGTGGATGACCTCTGGAAGAGGTCGTCAGGCCGGATCGACCGATTCCGTCTGGATCACTGCGGCTTCATTTTCCAGGGCTTCAATCTGTTCCCGGCCCTGACGGCACTGCAGCAGGTCAAGATCGTTCTGCGCTACCAGGGCCTGGATGGCGGCGAACAGGATCGCCGGGCGCGGGTCGCTCTGGACGAGGTCGGGCTGGGACATCGCATGAACCAGCGTCCGTCCGAGCTGTCGGGCGGTGAGAAGCAACGCGTGGCCATCGCTCGCTGTCTGGCCAAGTCGCCGCAGCTCATCTTTGCCGATGAGCCGACCTCGGCGCTGGACGGCGAGAACGGCCAGGTGGTGATCCGCCTGCTGCGACGCGCCGCCGTCGAGCACGGTGCCGCGGTCATCTGCGTGACCCACGATCCTCGCCTCGAAGCCTGGGCGGACCGCGTGATCAAGATGGAGGACGGTCGCATCCTGTCGGATGAGGCGCGCGTCCCCGATGCCAACCCTGCGCCGCTGGCGCACTGACAATCAGGACTCTCCGATGTTCCGCTTTCTCAAGCGCCCCTGGTTCTGGATCACCGCCGTCGTGATCGCCCTGCTCGCCGCCGGCGGGCTGATGATGATGCGCGCTGCGTCTGAGCGTAAGGCCGAGATGGACGCCGCGGCGAACGAGGAGGTCCAGAGCCCCTATGGCGCGATCGCCAGCGGGCGGGCGGACGTCGAAGGCGGGATCATCGAGGTGGCGGCCCGACGCGGGGGCGTCGTCCGCGAAGTCTATGTCCAGGAAGGCGACCGGGTCACGGCCGGTCAGATTCTGGCGCGCCAGGAGGATGACGAGGCTCGGCTGGCCGTTCGAAGAGCCCAGGCCGAGGTGGCCCAGGCCCAAGCCCAGTTGGCCAATCTTCGGGTCAATCTGAATGCGGCCCGCCGCGAGTACTCCCGGCTGGAAGAGCTGGCACCTTCGAATTTCGTGGCGGTCCAGCGGCTGGATCAGGCTCGTGACGCCGTGGCCTCGGCTGAGGCCGCCATCGAGGCCCAGCAGGCTGCAATCAGCACCGTGCAGGCCCGCCAGCGAGAGGCGGAGTACAATCTGGAACTGACCATCATCCGAGCGCCCATGTCGGGCCGGATCGCCCGCCGATATGCCCAGCCGGGTGCCGGTGCCTCGACCTTGAACGTGTCGACGATGTTCGACCTGGAGCCCGATACCCAGCGAATCGTGCGCGCCGAGATCGTCGAGAGTGATCTGCCGAACGTCATGATTGGCCAGCAGGTCGAGATCACACCCGAGAATGACCCCGAGCACGTCTATGTGGGGCAGGTTCTACGGCGGGCCACCATGTTCGGGGCCCGCCAGCTGCAGTCGGATTCTCCGGGCCAACAGACGGACGAGCGTGTCGTCGAGGTCGTGGTCTCGGTCAATGACACCGGCCTGCTGATCGGCCAGCGCGTCCTGGTGAAGTTCATGCGTCCAGGCGAAACCGCCGGTGCACCGCGCGCGACCCAGGCCGGTGTCGGACCGGACCAGGCCATGCGGACGCCGGATCGCCGCAGCTAGACGGGCAGGATGTTGCGCTGGCGCGAATAGCTCATGGTGCCGACATTGGCACCGAGACGCAGGCCGACGCCGGCACGGATAGGGGCCAGGACGATACCGTCGGCCTGCTGATAGTTCACGCCCAGCCCGCCGATCAGATAGGCCGAGCCCTCGACCCCCGGATAGCGCCGATACAACATATCCGGGTGATACAGGTTGTAGACCAGCGAGAACACGCGCGCGACATTGCCGCCGAAGTCCCAACCGATGGACAGGCCTTGCCAGAACACCTCCTGCGGGGCCGGCCGATCCTTCATATAGAGGAGCCCCTGGCCGTAGCGAGCTCCGACCGCCAGGGCCCCGGCCCCTTCCTCGCCGGCGATATAGGCCGTGGGGGCGTCTCCTTGTTCCATGAAGATGCGCTCGATGGCCCCACCGAGTGCCTCCGCGGCGACGCCCAGGAAATTCGAACCGGCGGCCACCAGTTCCTCCTGAGTGTAGGCGGGCGGTCGGGCCTCAGCTGGACCCGCCAGTCCCGGTTGGGTCGGATAGCCCGGTTGCGTCTGTTGCGAGGCCGGGGTGACACAGGCGCTTGTGGTGGCGGCGGCAAGGCCGGACAGGATGAGGCTGCGACGATGCATGGCGGGCTCCCAAAGATCTCGAATCAATATGCAGATGACTGTGCCACAAGGTCTCGCCTGTTTGGGGCACGTTTGGGGCTTTGACCGCAGTCGGGCTAAGATGCCGCACCGGCCAGGAGTTATGCGGCGTGAGCGAAATCAGGGGAATTATCCTGGCAGGCGGCAACGGCACGCGGCTCAACCCCGTGACGCTGGCTGTCTCCAAACAACTGCTGCCGGTCTATGACAAGCCGCTCATCTATTATCCGCTGTCGGCTCTGATGCTGGCGGGCGTGCGGGACATTCTGGTCGTGACCCGACCGGACGACCAGGTGGCCTTTCGGGCCTTGCTCGGCGACGGCACCCGGTTCGGGGTCCGGTTCTCCTATGAAGTCCAGCCCGAACCCAAGGGCATCGCCCAGGCGCTGACGGTCGGCGAAGAATTTATCGACGGCCATCGCGTTTGCCTCGTCCTGGGCGACAATCTTTTCTACGGACAGGGGTTTACCGGGATGCTCCGCACGGCTGCAGGCCAGACCGACGGGGCGGTGGTGTTCGGCTATGAGGTCCGCGATCCCGGCCGCTACGGTGTCGTCGAGTTGGATGCACAGGGCCGCCCGGTCTCGATCGAGGAGAAGCCGGCTCACCCACGATCGAAGTTGGCGGTGACGGGACTGTACTTCTACGATGGCGACGTCTGCCGGATGGCCCATGACGTCAAACCGTCGGCCCGTGGCGAGGTCGAAATCACCGAGCTCAACCGCGCCTATCTCGAGGCCGGCAAACTCGAGGTCATGAAGTTCGGGCGTGGCTTCGCCTGGTTGGACGCCGGCACGCACGACAGCCTGCTCGAGGCCAGCCACTTCGTCCAGACCATCGAAAACAATCAAGGCCTCAAGATCGCCTGTCTGGAGGAGATCGGCTGGCGTAACGGCTGGCTCTCGGACGACGACCTGACGCAGATGGCGCGAGAGCACGGCGACAGTGCCTATGGCGATTATCTGGTGCGCCTGCTCAACGAGCGCTGAGCAGCCTTCAGTGCTTGTCGGTCTTGGCCGAAAGCCAGTCCATCAAGGCCAGCAGGACGCCTGAGGCCACGAACGTCAGATGGATGACCACGCCCCAGAAGGCCTCGTCGGGGTTCAGCTCATAGCCGGCACGCCCGATATTCATGAAGGTCTTGAGCAACTGAATCCCGGAGATCGCGACGATGGAGGCGATCAGTTTCATCTTCAGGCCCGAGAAGTCGACCGTGCCCATCCACGGCGGTCGGTCCGTCTCGCCTTCGAGGTCGAGCTTGGAGACGAAATTCTCGTAGCCCGAGAACAGCACGATCAGCAGAAGATTGCCGGCCAAAGACAGGTCGACCAGCGTCAGCACCGCCAGGATGCCGTCGTTGGCGGTCATCGACGCGCCGCCCAGCCCCAGCACCTGCGGCGTGTAGTAGAACAGTTCCTTGACGAAGATGACCAGCAGCAGACCCAGAGCGATGACAAGCCCCAGATAGAACGGGGCCATCAACCAGCGCGACCGGAACAACATCCGTTCGAAGGCGGTCTCGATGGGCGGTTTGGTGGACATGGCTAGCCTCTGAGAACGGCCCCGACCTTGGCGGCGGCGGCAATGATGCGGTTGGACAACGCGTCGATTTCGGCCTCGGTCAGGGTCGCGTCGCGCGGCTGGATCGTCACCTCGACGGCGAGGGATGTCTTGCCGTCCGGCACGCCGGGTCCGGAATAGAGATCAAAGACCCGCGCTTCGGCGATCAGTTGCTTGTCCGCGCCCTGAATGGCGCGAACCAAATCTCCGGCGGCCAGCGAGGCGTCGACGACGAAGGCAAAGTCGCGCGAAAGCGGCATCAGGGGCGACAGGTCCAGACGCGGGCGCGCCTTGGTCGGTCTGGCCCGGGGCTGCGGCAACGCCTCGACGTCGATCTCGAAGGCCAGCATCGGCCCCTCCGCATCCAGCGCCTTGAGAATGCGCGGATGCACAGCACCAAACTCTGCGATCAGGGCCTTAGGTCCGAGTTGTAGACGCGCCGATCGACCCGGATGCCACCACGCCGAGGTCTGGCCCTGAACCAGTTGAAGCCCTCCGGTGTTGACCCCCAGAGTGTCGAGAAGGGCGAACAGGTCCGATTTGAGCGCGAAAAGGTCGTCGCCCGTCTTGCCATCCCAGCGCCGCGGGGCGTGCGGCGCGATCAGGCCGGCGATGACTGTGCGCTGGTCGCCAGGCCGATCGCCACGATAGACCGGGCCAATCTCGAACAGGGCGACATCGGCAAAGCCGCGATCCGCGTTGCGGGCGGCCGCCTGGATCAGATTGGGCAAAATTGACGGCCGCATGCAGTCGAGATCAGACGCGATCGGATTGTCGAGCACGAGACGGTCGGAGCCGCCGCCAAAGGCCTCGGCGATGTCGCGGCGGGTGAAAGACCAGGTGACGGCCTCTGCCCAGCCGTAGGCGGCCAGGGTGCGCCGGGCGGCGCGGATCCGCGCCTGGCGCGGGCTGAGCACGCCGGTCGGCGGCGCGCCGAGATCGGGCAGGGGGGTCGACGGCAGCCAGTTGAAGCCGTTGATCCGCGCCACTTCTTCAACCAGATCGGCCGGGCCATGGACATCGCGCCTCCAGGTCGGAGGCGTGACCTGCCAGGGGCCGTTTTCGTACTCGACGGTAAAGCCGAGCGCATGCAGGATGGTGTGAATCCGCACCGTCGGCAGGGCCAGACCCGTCAGGCGCTTGACGATGCCCGGATCGAAACTGATCGGCCCGGGGGGAGCCGGTGGCTGGCCCGAGACGGTGATCTCGGACGGTTCCCCGCCGCAAAGCTCGAGGATGAGGGCGGTGGCGACCTCAAGGCCGTCCACGGCGGAATGCGTATCGACCCCGCGCGCAAAGCGATACTGGGAGTCCGAGCTGATCGTCAGCTGGCGCCCGGTCTGCGCCGTCACGATCGGATCGAACCAGGCGCTCTCGATGAAAACGTCGGTCGTGCTCTCATCGCATCCGGTGGATTCGCCGCCCATGACGCCGCCCAGGCCAATGGGGCGTTCGCCCATTGCATCGGCGATGACGCACATCCGCGGTCCTGGCGCATAGGTCTTGCCATCCAGCGCGATCAGGCGCTCAGGCTCTCCGGTTCCGACGGCGACCTGGCCACCGCGCACCACGATCTCGTCCCCGACCAGCTTGGCCCGGTCATAGACGTGCAGTGGCCGCGCCCGGTCGAAACAGATCAGATTGGTGACATCCACCAGCGCGTTGATCGGTCGCAGGCCGATGGAGCGAAGCCGGTCCTGCAGCCAGGCCGGTGACGGACCGTTTCTGACGCCGCGGATCAGGCGTCCGACGAAGACTGGGCACAGGTCCGGCGTCTCGAGTCGGACCGTGATCGGACAGGGGAAGGCACCGGCGACCGGCGTCGGCGTATGGTCGATCCGTTGACCTCGGCCGGCGGCATCCAGATCGCGCGCAATGCCCATCACACCCAGCCAGTCGGGCCGGTTCGGCGTAACCTCGAAATCGATGACCGGCTCCAGTCCGAAGACCGTCGTGGCCGGCGTGCCGACCCCAAGCCCGGCGTCCAGATCCAGGATGCCGTCCGACTCGCTGTCCAGCTCGAGTTCCGACGCCGAACACAGCATCCCGTTCGAGACAACGCCGCGCACCGGCTTCTCGACCAGGGTCACACCCAGGCCCGGCACATAGGCCCCGATCGGCGCATAGATGGTGACCAGGCCCGCGCGCGCGTTCGGCGCGCCGCAGACGATCTCCTTCATGCCGTCGACGGTCTCGACCTGACAGACTTGCAGCCGATCTGCATCGGGGTGACGCGCCGCCGAAACGATGCGGGCGACCGAGAACGGGGCTAGGGACCGGGTCGGGTCGATGACCGCCTCGACCTCCAGCCCGGCCATGGTCATCGCCTCGGCGATCTCGCTGATCGTCCGATCCGTCCTCAGGTGCCGCTTGAGCCAGGAGAGTGTGAACTTCATGCGTTGGGCACCGGTCGGTCCAGCGCCTGCAGCAGCTGATCGATGAAGGCGTCCGGCCCGCTGAATCCGATGCCCGCGAAGTCACAGCGAGTGAAGGTGCAGTCCCGCAGCGCGATCGGCCCGACGACCGACTTGTTGGACATGGGCATGAGCATCAGACCGCGCGGATCACCCCCGCTGACGCCCATGTTGCAACTGTCGAAATTGACGCCATTGACCGCCAGCAGCACTGACGGGCCCTCGATCACGCAATCGGTGAAGCGCCGGCCGCTGATCAGCGGCGTTTCACGCAACGCCAGATTGGCACGGAAAAGCTCATGCAGGGACACGACGACCCCGCTGAAATGGTCGACCGAATAGTCCAGACAGCGGGGCGTATTGCCATAGTTGATTTGCGACATCGTCTAATCTCAGCTGAGGCCGGCGGCGGCACTGGGTGCCTGCGCGGCCGAGAATCCATAGTGGGCGAGCCAACGCACATCGGCGTCGAACATCGGGCGAAGGTCGGGAATGCCGTATTTGAGCATGGCCAGGCGGTCCACTCCCATACCGAAGGCGAAGCCCTGCCACTCGTTCGGGTCAAGCCCGGCGGCGCTCAGAACATTGGGATGGACCATGCCGCAGCCCAGGATCTCCATCCAGCTGTCGCCCGTGTTGAGCTTCAACTCGCCGCCGGAGCGGTCGCAGCGGATGTCCATCTCGGCGGACGGCTCCGTGAAGGGGAAATGGTGCGGCCGGAAGCGCGCATCTACGCCATCCAGCTCGAAGAAGCGGGCGACGAAGGTTTCCAGCGTCCACTTCAGATGACCCATGTGGATGTCACGGTCGATGACCAGCCCCTCGACCTGATGGAACATCGGCGTATGGGTCGCGTCTGAATCCTTACGGAACGTTCGTCCCGGCGCAATGATCCGGATTGGGGGTGCCTGGCCACCGGCGATCCAGGGGGCTTCAGGTTTGTCCTTGGTCACCCTCATGGTGCGGATCTGCACCGGCGAAGTATGGGTTCGCAGCACCATGCGCTCGCCCGTTTCCGGGTCGGGCTTGAGGAAGAAGGTGTCGTGCATTTCCCGCGCCGGATGGTCAGGCGGGAAATTCAGGGCGGTGAAGTTGTGGAAATCGTCCTCGATGTCCGGCCCCTCGGCGACAGCAAATCCCATCTCGGCGAAGATCGAAACGATCTCATCCATGGCTTGCATCGTCGGATGCACCGAGCCCTTGCGGCGGGGTGGCGGAGGCAGGCTGAGGTCGATGGTCTCCGCTGCGAGCCGGGCGTCCAGCTCCGAAGCTTCCAGTGCGGCTTTGCGCTCTGCCAAGGCGGAGGTCAGGCGGTCACGCAGACCGTTCAGTAGGGGGCCCTGGATTCGTCGCTCATCGGGCGAAAGCCGGCCCATCCCCTTAAGCAAGGTGGTGACGGAGCCCGACTTGCCGAGGGCGGTGACGCGCACCTCTTCCAGCGCCGCCGATGTGTCAGCGGCCGCAATGGCTTGGGTCAGGTCGAGTTCGAGCTGGGTGAGTTCAGACATGGCCCGGACCGTCTAGCGGGCCGAGGGCCTTTCGTCACCCACCCAGGCTCGGTTTGGGCCTGGATCAGTCCTCGAGGACGAAGGTGATCTTCATGTTGACGCGATATTCGGTGATGTTGCCGCCCGAGACGACGACCTTTTGCTCCTGAATCCAGGCACCAGCGACGTTGTTCAGGGTCTTGTCGGCGCGGGCGATGCCTTGCTTGATCGCATCCTCGAAGCTGACGGTGGACGAGGCGGTGACTTCGGTGACCTTGGCGACGCTCATGGCGGTTCTCCTGTTTGAGGTTCCCGAACATAGCGCAAGCGTGGCCGTAGAGTTCCCCGTCCCGTCCGATTAAGTGGGGACGATCCCGTTTTCAGCGTAATCGACGACCCATTGCGGGGTGTCCGGCTCAGGCTGGAAGGGGACGCCGTCGGTCCGCGCCCAGCGATGCAGCCAGGAGACGCCATTGGCGCGGATCCAGCCGTCCCGCCGCGTATAGATGGGATCTGCCATCGCCTCATCGAGCGTCACGAAGGTGTAGCCGCGTCTCAAGAACAGGGCGTGGATCGCCGGATACCAGTCCTGATTCAGGCTATTGGCGTGAAGCAGCAGGATCTGGGGCGGTTCCACGCCTCCGTTCAGGTCGGCGGAGTAGGGCTCGAACACATCGAGTACGGCCGCCATATGCTCGACATAGGCCGCCCCGATCCGTTCCATCAGGGCTCGGTCACCCGCGGCCTCGGCGCGGCGATAGGCCTGGCCGAAGCGCCAGTCTTCATTGTCGATGGTGACCGGCGCGACCCTGTAGCCCCGCGCCGCGATCCCGGCATCAAGCGCCGCCCGCTTGTCCGGCGTCTCGCCCGTGAACAGGAAAGGATGGCGGAACCAGACCAGATCACGCCCGCGCGCCTGGAGGAGGGGACGGGTGATGTCGTCGCCCCGGTCCAGGTCTTCCAGATAGGCCGCGACCGTGGCGTCATGGATGTTGATGTGGCTGAAGGTGTGATTGCCCAACTCATAGCCGTCGTCGAGCCAGGCGTTGAGGATGTCCGGCAGCACCTCTGCGCGGATCTGGTCGCACATTCGGCCCTCATTCACGAAGGCGGTCGCGTGGTTGTTCAGGGGGGCCAGCATCCCCAGAAAGGCGTCGGTTAGGGCTCGGACCCGGGCCGGGTCGCACAGGTCCTCTGGCGTCGTCTGGAACGGCAGATCGTCAAAAGTCACCGCGACCCATCGGTCCTGGGCCACCGCCGGGCCTGCGAGGACGGCCATCAAGGTCGCCAGACAGATAAATGCGCGCACCGTGAACTCCCTGTGATCCCGGCGGCGACCCTAGACCAGGCCACAAACAAAAACCGCCCGCCCCGGCGACCGGGACGGGCGGTTCGTTGTCGCAGGTGCGCCGGCGCTTACTTGAGCGCGGCGGAAACCTTGTCGGCGATGGCCTTGAAGGCGGCGTTGTCGGCAGCGACGGCGGCCAGAACCTTGCGGTCCATCTCGATGCCGGCCTTGTTCAGGCCGTTGATGAACTGCGAATACGTCATGCCGTGCTCACGAGCGGCGGCGTTGATGCGCTGGATCCACAGGGCGCGGAAGTTGCGCTTCTTGTTGCGGCGGTCGCGGTAGGCGTACTGACCAGCGCGGTCGACGGCGGCCTTGGCGGCGCGGATGGTGTTCTTGCGGCGGCCGTAGAAGCCCTTGGCCTGCTCCAGAACTTTCTTGTGACGGGCGTGGGACGTAACGCCCCGGGTGACGCGAGCCATTGTTCTCTATTCCTTCAAACTGATGTCAGATCCGAATGCCGCGCTCACGCGTACGGCATATAGGACTTGATCTTCTTGGTGTCGGCGTCAGCCATGACTTCCGTGCCGCGGTTCTGGCGGATGTACTTGGAATTATGGCTGATCAGACGGTGACGCTTGCCGGCGACGCCGGCCTTCACCTTGCCCGAGGCGGTCAGTTTGAAGCGCTTCTTGGCACCCGATTTGGTCTTCAGTTTATACCCAGACATTTCCCTATGCAGGCCAACGGCCTGTCCTTTTTGGAGACAAGAGCCGCCCAGGCATGTCTAGGGCCCGGCGGCTCGGAAGCCGGCGCTGATACGCCAAAGCCCCGGCAAAGGCAAGCTGAGTCTAGGATTCATTCTCCAAAGGCTGAACCTGCGTGCGCCAGAAGGCCCGGCCGGCGTTCAGGGCCATGAGCGCGGCGGGAATGGCGAGCAGCGCCCCGATCAGGAATGGCCAGTTCGGGCCCAGGGCCGAATAGATTGCGCCCGCTACGATCGGACCCAGAATCCGGGCTATGGACCCCGAGGCCATGTTCAGCCCCAGCATCTGGCCCTGACGGTCGGGATCGACGGACCGGGAGATCAGGGCCGAGACATTGGGCATGGTCAGCGACATCCCGAAGGCGGTGAAGGCCGTGATCACCGGCACCAGCCAGTCGTGGCCCGAGAACAGCCGGGCGGCGATCACCTGGGCCACCAGGCTGACGCCGAACAGGACGGCTCCGAAGGCGAGCACATTAGCCTCACCAAAGCGCCGGGCCAGACGCCCGGTCAGAAACGCCTGGCTGACCACAGAGACGACCCCCACAGCCATGAAGTTCAGGCCGACTTCGCGCGCGTGCCAGTCCCACGCCTGATCGGCCCACAGGGCAAAGGTCGATTCCATCCCTGCGAAGCCGGCCATGAAGATCAGGGTCACCAGCAGGACGCGGCTGACGACCGGGTTCTCCAGCGCGACCCGAAGGCCAGACAGGAACGGCTCGCGCGGGGCCGTCGGGTCGGCCTTGGCGCGACTTTCCTTCAGGAACACCACGACCCCGACAGCTGCGACGGCGGCCATGATCGCCGCCAGATAGATCGGTGCCAGGAACCCTTGCGACCCGGCCGCCTCATCCACCAGCAGCCCACCCAGACCCGGCCCGACAATGAAGCCCAGGCCGAAGGCCGCCCCGATCATGCCCATGCGACCGGCGCGTTGCTCGGGCGGCGTGACGTCGGCGACATAGCCCTGGACCGTCGAGATGTTGCCGGCACCCAGTCCGGTGAACAGCCGCACGGCGATGGCGACCCAGATGTTCGGTACGAAGGCCAGCATCAGATAGCCGGCTGCATTGGCGATCAGGGTCATCAACAGAACGGGCTTGCGGCCGATGCGGTCGGACAGCCGCCCCCAGAACGGCTCGGCGAAGAACTGCCCCAGCGAATAGGCGGCGAACAACAGGGTGACCTGCCAGGGTTCGGCTCCCAGACTGGTGCCGAAAAACGGCAGCAGCGGCACGATCAGGCCGAAGCCGACGAGGTTGATGAAGACGACGCTGAACAGGACCGCCAGTGCGGACAGGCTGGAGCGCGGGGCAGCGGCGGGTTCGGTCATGGCGCTCCATAGACTGCGCGTCGGGCCGGTGCGAGCCTTGCGTTGCGTCTTGAGAGAGTGCCGGTCTAGATTCGCGCTGCGGGTTGGGGAGCGACGATGACGACACCAGCGGGGATCAGCCTGAGACGATGGGTTTTCGAGCGGCTGGACCCCTCCGCGCGCCCGGACGGCCTGTCCCTGGCCAACAAGGTCCTGACGGTAGCCATCATCGTGTCGGTGGCCTCGGCCATCCTCGAAACCGAAGCCTCGGTGGCCCGCCGCTTTGCCGGTGCCTTTGCCGTCTCGGAGGTCATCTTCACAGCCCTGTTCCTGGCGGAATATGTCGTGCGGATCTGGATCGCGCCGGAAGACCCCCGCTACGCCCATCCGTTGTGGGGCCGGCTACGGTGGATGATGACCCCGACCGCCATCATCGATGTGGTCGCCTTGATACCCGCCCTGGTCTTCGTCGGCGCTGGACCGGTCTATATCCTCAGGCTGTTCCGGCTGGCCCGGATTCTCCGGATTGCAAAGCTGGGGCGCATGTCGTCAGCCATCTCCTTGATGGGAAGCGCCATTGCCGAGCGCCGGTTCGAGCTTCTCCTGAGCCTGGCCGTGGCGGTCGTGGTGCTCGTGCTGTCGTCGACCGCGATGTATTTGCTTGAGGGTCCGATCAATCCAGACGATTTCGGTTCGATCCCGCGGGCGATGTGGTGGTCGATCGTGACCCTGACCACGATCGGGTACGGCGACGTCTTCCCGGTGACGCTGGGCGGTCGAATGGTGGCGGGCGTGACCGCGCTGTGCGGGATCGGTCTGATTGCGGCGCCGACCGGCATCCTGTCAGCGGCCTTCTCCGACGCGCTGGCACGCCGGCGCGCGCAGCGCCTACCACCCGCCGGCAAATGACCTAACTGCACAGGGGGGTGCGGGATCCGTCCAGGTGCAGGTGGTCCCTGTGGGCCGCGTTGTACTCCGGGCTGAGCACCGTGCTGAAAACGCTGCAGGCTCCATCGCGGACGCGACGCAGAAAGCGAGCGGCGGGCGTGGTGGCCTCGGCCACCGGGGGCAGGAAAAGGGGCGGCAGGCCGCCCGCTTGCTCGCGCTCAAGCCGGGCAGCGCGAGAATCAGCACGGATCGGACCCCAGCCCTCGGCGACCGTAATGCGTTGTCCGGTCTCCAGCCGCACCGCTGCGATATCCAGGGCATTACCGCTGGCGTGCTCGCTGGGGCTGTCGGAGAGATTGGTCGAACCGTTGACGCGACGACAGGCGTATCCGCCGGCCTCGACCCCGGCGACGCGCGCGCCGAGGATCTCTTCCGAAGCGGGCCGGAGCGTCTGTCGATCCCAGATGACATAACGAAGGGCCAGAGGGCAGCGCATGATCAGGCCCTCGGGGCGAAGGGGCGTGACGTCTCCTCCGGTGATCCGTATCGCGCCCTGCACCACACAGAATCCGCCGTCATCCAGGTCTTCGGCCCGTTCGACTTCGACCCCGGCGGCCCGAAGTGTCTGCATACAGCGCTCAGTCTCCTGGTCGATCCGCACCTGGTTGGTCGTGCGGTAGGGCAGTTCAAGTTCAACGATCTTGGTGGCCGTGGTCGCCCCGACGGGCCGGTCCAGGTCCAGTCGCGTCCATGGCAGGTGTTCGGGGGGGGCCCAGCCGTCCAGCACCGCCAGCGCAAACGCGCCCACGATCACGGCTTGCCAGATCTGGACCCACAGGTCGGCCAGATTGTGCCGCTTGCCGCGCCTGTGGGAGGCATCATTCATGATCGCAAAATACGTCCCCGCGCCGCTCTGGCGGCCAACTCATACAACAGGGAACCGTTCGATGAGGGTTTGCGTCAATCCATCGATCGCCGACTGCGCCGGCCCTGCGGCGTTTGCGACACAGATGAGGGCCGCATTTCGTGCCGGTGCGACGACGGCGCGGGCATACCACATGGTATTGGAACCGTCGTGGGTCAGGGCGGGGGTGCCGCCGGTCCAGGCAGGCCCTGACACTATACCCCAGCCGAGCGCATAGGCCGGATCGTCGCCCGCGAGCGGCGTGGTCAGACGAGTCAGGCTGTCGGACGATAGCCAGCCGCCACCGTCGGTGAGGAACACACGCAGGAACCGGGCGTAGTCCTCCAGTGAGGCGTGAACCGTTCCTGCCGGACCCAGGGCGGGCGGATTGTCCGCCAGAATACCCGTGGGATCCCTCGGCACCAGGCCAGGTCCCAGATGCCCCCAGGCATTGTCGCCCGACGGGGCCCCGAATCCGGCAGAGGCCATGCCGAGCGCCTCGAAAACCTCCCGGCGCACGGTGGCTTCCCAGGGCTCGCCGGTGATCCGCTCAATCGCGGTCCCGGCAATCACATAGCCAACATTGGAATAGGCGAACGTGCCAACCGGACCTGGCGGGGCCGTTCCCAGAACGGACTGAGCCAATGTCCCCCGGGCGGCCTGCAGATCATCGCTCGCCCAGGCCTGGATCATCCAGACCGGCATGAACCGGTCGTCCAGGATTCCGGCGCGATGCCCCAGGAGCTGCTCGATCGTGATGTCGGCCCAGGCGGGGTCGATCTCAAGATCGGGAAACAGGCTTGGTACCGGCACCTGCCAACGGGCACGACCCTGTTCGACCAGCCGGGCGTACAGGGCTGCGGTCATGGCCTTGGTGTTGGAGCCAAGATGCCAGCGGTCGTGCGTCGTCACGGGATTCTGGCCTCCCGCCTGACGAACGCCTGAGACGCCGATCCAGGGCAAGCCGCCGGCGCTCACAACCGCTCCGCCAAGTGCGGGAATGCCGTTCGCGGTACGAAGATCGTCCAGCCATGCAGTCGTCGAGGCGCTGGATGCGGTACCGGGCGGATCGGCGATGGCGCGGCCACCGCAGCCAACGCAGATGAGGCTGGCCGTCGCCGTGAGGAGGGATCTGCGGTTCATGCCGCCAGACTGCGGCCCAGCGCATCTCAAGACAATTGAAAAAGGCCGGCGTCGCCGCCGGCCTTTTGAGCCCCTTTGCCCCTGAAACGAGATCAGGCGGCGTTTTCCGCCTGTTTGGCCTTGATCTGGCGCTTCAGTTTCTGTGCCTTGGGCGACAGCTTGTCGTCCGAAGCCTTGACGATGACCGCGTCCAAACCACCCTTGAAGTCCAGGGTGCGCAGGGCGGCATTCGAAATCCGCAGGCGTTCCGAACGGCCCAGGGCCTCCGAATGCAGCGAAACCGACTTCAGCGACGGCAGGAAGCGGCGCTTGGTCTTGACGTTCGAGTGGCTCACGCTGTGGCCCGTCATGGGACCGATGCCGGTCAGTTCGCAGCGGCGCGACATCTCGAAATCCTTGTCAGAGTTGACGCTCCGACCGAAACCGAAGCGCGGAAATGGGAACGCGCGGGCAATCGACCCGCGCGAGAAGCGGGCATATAGACGGGATGGCCCTTGGGCGTCAAGGCGCTGGAGTCAGGTTCGGACCCATTCAGGCCGCATTCACGGCGCGCTATATATCCGTCAGCTTCCGACCACAGAACAGTAAGCCATGATCCGTCGCCTTGTTATCGCCGCTGCCGTCGCCGCCCCCATGCTGGGGCTGTCGGCCACCGTGCCGCACGCCCAGAGCACTGAGACCATCCTGCCGGGCTATTGGGAATACACCAGCCAGATCCGCTTCGGTGTCTCCTCGACCGACACAGAAAATCGCTGCGTGCGTCAGAACGAGATCAATCGCTTCTTCAACGGCCCGTCGAACCGGCACTACACCTGCGACTATCCGACCCGTGTGGTGAACAACGGCCAGATGCGGTTTGAAGGCACCTGTCGTGATCGACGCGGCCGGACCGTCGGCGTCGTGGCCTCGGGCACCTATTCTCCAACGGCCTTCCAGATGCGTGCCGAACTCGACACCCGCGTCCTGGGTATTTCGGTGCGCCCGACCGGCACGATCCGCGCGCGGCGTCTGTCGGCGACCTGCCCGTCCTAGCGACGCTTCGCCTCAATCGCATCCCACAGCAGGACGGCGGCGTCCGCGCCGCCGAATCGCTTGAGCTGCTGGGCACCTGTGGGCGAGGTCACATTGATCTCGGTCAGATAACCACCGATGACGTCGATGCCGACGAACAACAGGCCACGCCGTCTGAGTTCCGGGCCGAGGACCGCACAGATCTCGCGATCGCGCTCTGACAACTCGACCGGTTCCGCCGTGCCGCCGACCGCCAGGTTCGATCGGATATGGCCCTTGGGCGGCACGCGATTGATCGCGCCGGCGACCTCTCCGTCGACAAGGATGATGCGCTTGTCGCCTTCCGACACCGCCGGAATGAAGGCCTGCATGACCAGCGGGTCGCGATTGATCGCGGCGAAAGTCTCGACCAGGGCATTCAGGTTCCGGTCCTCCGCCGTCAGACGCATGACCCCGGCTCCGGCGGCCCCATGCAGGGGTTTCAGCACGACATCGCCATGACGCCGGTGGAAATCGGCCAGCACGGCAGCGTCGCCCGAAATCACCGTGGGCGGCTGAAGCCCCTTGAAGTGGGTCGCGAACAGCTTCTCCGGCGCATTCCTGACCTCGGCGGGATCATTGACGACCAGAACCTTCGGGTGGACCGTCTCCAGCAGATAGGTGGCGGTGACATAGGCCATGTCGAAGGGCGGGTCCTGGCGCATCAGAACGACATCGAAATGCTCATCGACCTTCAGAGTCTGGGCTTCGCCCAGCGTGTAGTGTTCGCCTTTTACGGCCCGAAAGGTCAGGGGTTGGGCCCGAACGAACAGCTCGCCGTCCTCCAGGGCCAGGTTCTGGGGCTGGTGAAACCACAGCCGGTGACCCCGGTTCTGAGCCTCCATCGCCAGCATGAAGGTGGTGTCCGCCTCGATATTGACGGCGTGAACGGGATCCATCTGGATAGCGACATTGAGCATGACGGCTATCTGGGCCGGGAACGGACAGGGCGCAACCGTATCGGTGATCGTCGCGTCTCAACCGGCGTCGAGGTTCCTGAAATGGCGCGGCCAACGACCGGGCACCACAGCCATGACGTCCAGGCGCAGGTCCAGTCCCTGCAGGCTTCTCCGACCGCGAATGATCGCCTGCCCTGCACGCATGAGGCGCTGCCTTTGATCCGGGCCGAGTGCCTCCAGCGCCGCGTCGCGAGACGCCCGTTGCTTGACCTCCACCAGAGCCAGTACCCCACCCTTTCGCGCCAGCAGGTCGATCTCCGCCCCCGCCGCCTTCAAGCGGAATCCCAGGATCTGGTAGCCCTTGACCAGAAGCCATGCCGCCGCCGTCCATTCGGCGGCCCGTCCGCGCCGGCGCGCGCGGCGACCCAGCCTCTGTCGCCAGGGCCGGGCGTCGGGGTTCATGACCCGGACTTCATGGCGATGGCCCGGCGGTAGAGATCGCGCCGGTTCAGGCCGAGCTGCCGCGCGACCTCCGAGGCCGCGTCCGCGGGGCTCAACCGCTCCAGCGCCTGGCTGAGGGCGGCGTCTGCGTCGGCGACACTGGCGGCTTCGGTACGGCCGGGCCCGATCACCACCACGATCTCACCCTTGGGCGCTTCCAGCCGGGGATCAGACGCCAGGTCGCCGAGCGGTCCGCGGACACTCTGTTCGTGCAGCTTGGTCAGTTCGCGACAGACGGCGGCGGGTCGATCGCCTCCGAACACCTCGGCCATATCTGACAAGGATGCGCGCAGCCGCGGGCCGGTTTCAAAAAGCACCAACGTCGCCAGTGTGGCCGCCAGTTCCATCAGGCGCGCGCGCCGGGCACCGGATTTTGGCGGCAGGAAGCCGGTGAACAGAAACCGCTCGGTCGGCAGGCCCGCGATCGACAGGGCCGCCAGGACGCTGGATGCTCCCGGAATGGGATGGACCGGAAAGCCCGCCTCTGCGGCAGCGCGCGCCAGCGATTGACCTGGATCGGAGATCAGGGGCGTACCAGCGTCCGACACCTGGGCGATGATCTGGCCGGCTTCCAGGGCCTCCAGCACACGGGTCTCAACGCCGGCGGCGACGTGCTCGTCATAGCGTACCAGCTTCGATTTCAGGCCGAAGGCATTCAGCAGCCGTGCCGTGACGCGCGTGTCTTCGGCTAGAATGAGATCAGCCGCCTCCAGCACATCCAGCGCCCGCAGGGTGATGTCGCGCAGGTTCCCGATCGGGGTGGCGACCAGATAGAGGCCCGGCGAGACGGGCTTGGGCGGTGGCGGAGTGAAGGCCATGCGACCCTATAGCGGTCCGGTACCGCCGTGTCCTAGTGCCAACGAAGACCCGGCTGGCCAACTGGCGGCTCCCCAAGGGGCCAAATGCCCGCTAGAAGGCCCGCCCATGGCAATAGGTGTTTTCGATTCCGGCGTGGGCGGCCTGACCGTTCACCGCAAATTGGTCGACCGGTTTCCCGAGGCGGATTTCGTCTATCTGGCGGACCAGGCCCACGCGCCCTATGGCGGCTTGGGCGGCGAGGAGATCGTCGACCTGACCCAGGCCGGGTGCCGGCGCCTGTTCGAAGCCGGGGCGGACGTCGTCGTTCTGGCCTGCAATACGGCGTCGGCCATCGCGCTGAGACGGCTCCAGCAGGTGTGGTTGCCAGAGCACCGGCATGAAACGGGCCGAAATCTGAATGTGCTGGGCATCATCGTGCCGACCATCGAGGCGGCGACGGGCCGCCCGTGGGAGCACCAGGTGTCTCCGGGCGAAGGCAAGATCGAGAAGCTGGAGATCCTGGGTGTCTTCTGCACCGCCGCCACGGCCATGAGCCAGGTCTACGAGATCGAGATCCAGAAACGTCGCGAGGATCTGGCCGCCTTCTCAGAGCCGTGCCCCGGCCTTGCCGGCCTGATCGAGCTGGGGGCACCGGAAGAAGAGCTGAAAGTGGTCGTCGCCGACCATGTCGATGCCTTGCGTCGCCGTATCGGACGTCATCCGGACAAGGCGATCCTGGGCTGTACCCACTATGAGATCGTGGCTCCCCTTTTCGCGGCGGCTCTCCCGCCCGAGACGTCTTTGATCCATCAGCCCAGCGCCACGGCCGATGCCCTGGCGCGCTATTTTGAGCGCCATCGCGACTATGACCTTGGAGGGTCTGGCCGGCGCCAGTTCCTGACCACAGGCACACCCGGCCAGCAGTCGGACCTGGTGTCACGCTTCTGGGGTGCGCCGGTGACGTTCGAGGCCGCTTGAGCCATAGGGCAGATTGCGGCCATCGTGGCGGCCGCATCGGGAGGTTCTTATGAAGATCATGGGCTTGATCGCCGGTCTGGCAATGGCCGGTCTGGCTTCGTCGGCGTCGGCCGAGGTGGTGTCCACCAGCGCCACGGGATTCCAGCTGCGTTCGACAGCTGTGCTTGAAGCCTCCACCCAGGCCGAGGCCTGGGCCGCCCTGACCGCCTGGAATAGATGGTGGAGCCCGGATCACACCTATTCCGGCTCGGCGGCGAACCTGGCCCTCGCCCCGGTCGCAGGCGGCTGTTTGTGCGAGGTCTGGCCCGGGGGCGAGGTCGAGCACGCGCGTGTGCTTCTGGCTTGGCCCGAGCAGGGCCTTCTGAGGATGAATGCGCCCTTCGGCCCACTTCAGGCCCAGCCTTTGACGGCGATCCTGACATACACCCTAAGGCCGCGTGAGGCTGGGGGCGTCGAGGTGACCCAGACCCTGGTGGTCGGTGGCGGCGACGAAACGACGGCGGCTATGGCCCCGCTTGTGGACAGCGTGATGTCCGCCGGCTTCGCGCGCCTCGTCAGGTTCACCGAAACAGGCTCCCCGGATTGACCTGACGCCGGATCGGCCTATGTGAAACGCGCTCCCCGCGACACAGGATACGAACCATGGACGACACCGCCCAAGCCTATGACGTCATCATCATCGGGGGCGGCCCCGGCGGCTACAATGCGGCCATTCGGGCGGGTCAACTGGGCCTCAAGGTCGCCTGCGTCGAGATGCGGGAGACGCTGGGGGGCACCTGTCTGAACGTCGGGTGCATGCCGTCCAAGGCATTGCTGCACGCGTCGGAGTTCTACGAGCTGGCGGGCTCGGAGTTCGGCAAGATCGGCATCGATGTGACCCCCAAGCTGGACCTGGACCGGATGCATGCGGCCAAGGACGACAGCGTGGGGCAGCTCACCAAGGGCATCGAGTTCCTGTTCAAGAAGAACAAGGTCGACTGGATCAAGGGCAAGGGCCGCATCACCGGCAAGGGCCAGGTCGAGGTCACCGCCGCCGACGGGGTCAAGACGACCTATGCGACCAAGGACATCGTGATTGCGACCGGCTCCGAGCCGACGCCGCTGCCGGGCGTGGCTTTCGAAGACGGCAAGGTGATCGATTCCACCGGGACCCTGTTCCTGCCCAAGGTTCCCAAGCATCTGATCGTCGTCGGGGCCGGGGTGATCGGACTGGAGCTGGGCTCGGTGTGGCGCCGGCTCGGCGCCGAGGTGACGGTGGTCGAGTTCCTGGACGCAGTCGGGGCCGGCATGGACGCCGAGGTCGCCACCGCCTTCCAGCGCGCCCTGACCAAACAGGGCATGACCTTCAGGATGGGCACCAAGGTCACCGCGGCGAAGTCCGGACCGGACGGGGTTGAACTCACCATCGAACCGGCCAAAGGCGGTGCGACCGATACGATCAAGGGCGATGTCGTGCTCGTCGCCATCGGGCGTCGTCCGTACACGGACGGTCTGGGGCTGGAGACGGTTGGGGTGACGCCGGACCAGCGCGGCTTCATCGCCAATGATCACCTGAAGGTCGCCGACGGTGTCTGGGTGATCGGCGACGTGACGCACGGCCCAATGCTGGCGCATAAGGCCGAAGAAGACGCGGTGGCGGCCATCGAGTTGATCGCGGGCCTTCCGGGCCACGTCGACTATGCTTTAGTGCCCAGCGTCATCTACACCAGCCCCGAGGTGGCCTGGGTCGGCAAGACCGAGGCCCAGCTGAAGGACGCGGGCATCGACTACAAGAAGGGCAAGTTCCCGTTCTCCGCCAACAGCCGCGCCAAGATCAATCACGAGACCGATGGGTTCGTGAAGGTGCTCGCTGATGCCGTGACGGACCGTGTGCTCGGCGTACACATTTTTGGCCCGCAGGCCGGCGAGATGATCCATGAGGCCTGTGTGCTGATGGCGTTCGGCGGGGCGTCGGAGGATATGGCGCGGATCTGCCACGCCCACCCGACCCGCTCGGAGGCCGTTCGTCAGGCCGCCATGGGAGTCGAAGGCTGGACGATGCAGGCCTAGCCGACGCCGGAGTTCTCTCGCCTGCGCGGATCGCCGAACCGGATTTCACGCTCCGGGAAGTCGATCGTCACAGACTCGAACAGCTGAAGAATATCCGCCCCGAAAACCAGGGCCGGACGGTCGGACAGCTGCCACAGGTCGAATATGTGCAGGTCGCAGAAGATGACCGGCAGGCTGGGAAATCGGACGGGGCCGAGCCGCAAGTTCTGAAGCACGGCCAGCCGACCCGTGACGGCATCGCCCGTGGTCCCGATGATCGGCACCGCCCATTGATGGTCCCGGATATCCGGTCGCCTGATCGCCACGGTGTCATAGAGGGCCTGATTGCCGATGGAGTATTGACTGCCGCTGTCGATGATCGCCTGAACCGGCACCCCGTCCGCCGATACATCGATGAGGTTGAGCTGTCCGAAGCGTTGCCGGGCCGAAAGCACTGAGGTGGTGTCCAGGCGGGTTCCGCGAACGAATGACAGGCCGAGCGAGCGCCGTCTCAGATCAAGCACATTGTGGGCCACGTTGAAGGTGACCGCGAACCGGCCGAGAATATCGACACCGAGCAGCCCATCCACCCCAAGCCTTTGCTGGGGGAATACCGGAGCCAGGATGTCGTGAAAGCTGCCGGCACCGCCAACCTCGATCCGACCGATCGTCACGGTGCTGGTCCGCACCGCTGCGGTCACACCATTGACCAGAACATCCGGCCCTGCGGGTAGCCGCAATGCCTGCGCCAGCTCCTCCGAGACGCTGGTGTGGCTCGCCCCCGTGTCGACGGCGAACCGGTAGGGTGTTGATCCATTGATCCGCGCAGGGACGGCCATGCGCGTGACGAGATTGGGCAACACGTCCAGCGCTGCGGCCTGGACATGGGTCTCAGATTCCGCCGGCTGAGCCCCTGCGGAGCCCGCCGTCAGGCTCGACACGGCGGCCAACAACAGCTGCCGACGGTCCATCACTGCATAACCTCCCGTCTCAGCTTCGTCCGCGATGAGGGCTCCCTGAGGCACGTTCAGGCGCGCGGGTGGGCCTGACTGTAGGCCGACAACAGGCGCTCGGCATCGACGGCGGTGTATTTCTGGGTCGTCGACAGCGAGGCGTGGCCCAGCAGCTCCTGAATAGACCTCAGATCGGCCCCGGCCCCTAGCAGATGTGTCGCGAAGCTGTGGCGAAGGGCGTGCGGCGTGGTCGAGGCAGGCAGGCCCAGGCGAAGGCGCAGCCGCTGGACAGCGGCCTGAACATGGCGTGGCGTCAGGGGGCCGCCACGCTTGGCGCGGAAGAGCGGATCCCTCCCGACCGAGGGCCAGGGCGTCGCCGTCCGGTAGGCCTCCACGGCCGCGTCGACCACGGGAAGCACCGGCACGATCCGCGTCTTGGCACCCTTGCCGACGATGCGAACGGAAGAGCCGAGAGGGGCGTCGCCCCCGGTGAGGGACAGGGCCTCGGAGATCCGCAAGCCACAGCCATAGAGCAGGGAGAGGACGGCCTGGTCGCGGGCTGCCTCCCACGGGTCAAGGTCGGGGTCGGCGTCCGGCTCGGCCAGCAGGCCCCGCGCCTGGTCCTCTGTCACCGGGCGCGGCAGTGAGGGTTTGACGCGGGGGCCGCGCACCAGCGCGACCTGGGGTGCGGGACGACCCAGCCTCTGATCGAGAAAGCGATGGAACGCCCGAATGGCCGACAGGGTTTGGGCCAGGGAGCGCGCCTGCAACCCGCGTTCCCCGGATCGACGCTCGGCCAGATGCGCCCGCACCTCGGCGGCCCGAACCCCGGCCAGATCGTCCAGAGCGATGGCCTCTGCGCGATAGGTTTGCAGGAAGCCGACATAGCCTCGCACAATGCGCCCATAGGCTTCGACGGTTCGCGGAGATGCGCGCCGTTCGTGGACCAGCCAGTCCAGCCATGCCTGGACTGCCTGGTCGCCCGTCATGGTACCGGGTCCAGAACCGGCCAGCGGTCGGCGACCCGCTCGACCACGCGGGTCACGAAGGCGATCAGCTCGGCCCCCATGTCCGGCGTAAAGCCTTCCGGTTCGGATGAACCGAAGGCGACCAGGGCGTCGCGCTGGCCGTTCCACAGGGCCATCCGCACCAGGGCCATGCTGTGCACCTCGGCTCCGCGCGCGCCGAAAAGTGCGCCTTGATGATCGGACGGGCCAAGCCGTTGCAGGCCGTGCTCCCCCAGCAGACGCGCAACGGAATCGGGTTCGAGCAGCCGCCAACCGAACGGGGCCGCGCCTGGTCGCTCCAGGCAGATCGTCGCCGAGACCAGACCGAAGCGTGCCTGACAGGCGTGGTCCAGTCGCGTCGCGAGGTCGGTGTGATTGCGCGCTTCCATCAGGTCCAGCACCGTCACATGGGTCTGGGCCTGGGCCGAGAAGTTGGCGCGCGCGACGTGTTCGACCGCCCGCCGCGCGCCCGACTCACGCTTGACCGCCGCTTCCAGCCGCGACAGGGCGGCCGGGCCAAAGGCGACGACGTTGTCCGCTGGCTTGAGCCCCAGCTCCGCCAGCAACTCGTGATCGCCCATCAAATGTTCGGGATGACCCTTCAGCCAGGCGCGCAGCTCCGGCCAGGCCGCGGGGGCGTCGTCGCCCATCTTCGCCTCGCGCTCCGCTCCGCCCACGGGCTCCCTCCCTAGATGGACTGGCCGGTCGAAGCCCAGTCCTTGAGGAAGGCATCAAGCCCCTTGTCGGTTAAGGGGTGTTTGACGAGGCTCGAGAAGACGTCCGGCGGAAGCGTCGCAGCGTCGGCTCCGGCCAGGGCCGCGCCTGTCACATGGCCGACGTTGCGCAGGGATGCGGCCAGGATCGACGTATCGTAGCCGTACTGGTCGTAGATGGTCCTGATTTCGTGCAGCAGTTCCAGCCCGTCCGCGCCATGGTCGTCGAGACGACCGACGAACGGCGAGACGAAGGTCGCGCCAGCCTTGGCCGCCAGCAGGGCCTGGGCCGCTGAAAAACACAGGGTGACATTGGTCGAGATGCCCTCGCGGGCAAAGGTCGCGGTGGCACGCAGACCGTCCATCGTCAGCGGCAGCTTGACCACGACATTGTCGGCGATCCCGGCCAGCTTGCGGCCCTCACTCAGCATGGTGTCGGTATCGGTTCCGGCGACCTCTGCGGAAACCGGGCCCTCGACGGCGGCGCAAATCTCGGCGATGACCTCCTTGATCGGGCGACCCGACTTGGCGATGAGCGAGGGATTGGTGGTGACCCCGTCCACCAGTCCGGTGGTCGCCAGGTCCTTGATGAGCGCGGCCTCGGCGCTGTCGATGAAGAGTTTCATGGGAACGATGTTTAGCCCTGTGTCGCCACCCTCGCCAAGCGGGAAGCGCAGACCCGTTCAGGGGCCGGCCGACCGCCTGTCCCGTGCGCCGCGCAGATGAGGGTCGCATCGGTTCTTCTGCCGCTGCCCCTGGCTGAGGCGTTCGACTATCAGGTGCCCGACGACTGGCAGGTCGGGCCCGGCGATCATGTCGTGGTGCCGCTGGGGCCCCGGCTGATCCGGGGGCTGGTTCAGGAGGTCCGAGAGGTCACCGGCTCAAATCGACGGCTGCGCCAGATCGAATCGCGACTGGACGCCCCGGCGGTGCCCGACAGTGCCCTGGCCTTCCTCGACTGGGCCGCGCGTTGGACCCTGACGCCGCCGGGTGAAATGGCCTTTCTGGCGACGCGGGGCCTGTGGAGCCCACCGCCCCGGCCCGAGGTCCGGCTGCGGCGGATACCGGGACGAGAGCCGGCGCGGGCGACCGAGACGCGCCTGCGCGTGCTGACGGTGCTGGGTGACGACGAAGCCGCCTCCATGGCCGATCTGGCGCGCGCGGCGGGGGTGTCGTCCGGCGTGGTCAGGGGCCTGATGGATGAGGGCGTGCTCGAACGCGTCGAAATCGTTCCGCCCCTGCCGTTCGGGAGACCCGACCCGGCCCATGCGCCCAGCCTGCTCAATGCCGGACAGGCGGCGGCGGCGCGGCGGCTGAACGACGCCATCGACCGCAAGGTCTTCGCTCCGATCCTGCTGGACGGCGTCACCGGCTCGGGCAAGACCGAGGTCTATCTGGAGGCCATCGCCCACCTGCTGTCGACCGAACCTGAGGCCCAGGCCCTGGTGCTGCTGCCCGAGATCGCCCTGACCCAGGCCCTGATGCGCCGGATCGCCGACCGGTTTGGGGCCGAGCCGGCGGAGTGGCATTCCAACGTCCCGCCGCCCCAGAGACGCCAGGTCTGGGAAGGCGTCCGCTCCGGCCAGGCGCGGATCGTGGTGGGGGCGCGCTCGGCCCTGTTCCTGCCGTTCCCGTCCCTGCGGATGATCGTGGTGGACGAAGAGCACGACGGTTCGTTCAAACAGGAACAGGGCATCGTCTATCACGCGCGGGATCTGGCGGTGGCCCGGGCCAATCAGGGGGGCGGGGTGGTGATTCTGGCCTCGGCGACGCCGTCGCTGGAAACCCTGACCAATGCCGAGACGGGCCGCTACGAATGGGTCCGGCTGGCGGCGCGGCACGGGGCGGCGGTGTTGCCTGACATCGACCTGATCGACTTGAGGGCGACCCCGCCAGATAAAGGCCGCTGGCTGTCGCCGCCTCTGGTCGGGGCCATGGTCGAGACGCTTGCCCGGGGTGAACAGAGCCTCCTGTTCCTGAACCGGCGGGGCTATGCACCAGTCGTCCTGTGCCGGGCCTGCGGCGAACGGATGACCGCGCCGGACACGGATTCCTGGCTGGTCGAGCATCGCTACACCGGGCGGCTGGTCTGTCACCTGACCGGATTTTCCATGCCCAAGCCCGAGACCTGCCCCGCCTGTGGTGCGGCCGACAGCCTGGTGTCGATCGGCCCGGGGGTCGAGCGTATCGCTGAAGAGGCGGCCGAGCGGTTCCCCGACGCACGCATCGAGATCTTCTCGTCGGACACGGTGCCGGACGCGGCCTCGGCGCGCGACCTGGTCGGGCGTATGGCCGCCGGTGAGATTGACATTCTGGTGGCGACCCAGGCCGCCGCCAAGGGCCACAACTTTCCTAGCCTGACTCTGGTGGGGGTGGTGGACGCCGATCTGGGCCTCAAAGGTGGGGACCTGAGGGCGGCGGAGCGGACCTTCCAGCTGCTGATCCAGGCGGCGGGACGGGCCGGGCGGGCGGATCGACCTGGCCGGGCCCTGCTGCAGACCTGGCTGCCGGAACATCCCGTGATGCAGGCGCTGAAGGCCATGGACCGGGACGCCTTCATCGAGGCCGAAGGTCAGGGCCGGGCGGCGATGGGCCTGCCGCCCTATGGCCGGCTGGCGGCCCTGATCGTCTCCAGTGAGGACGCCGAGGCGCTTGACCGGTTCACCTTGGCGCTGGCGGCGCGAATTCCGTCAGCAGATCGGGTCGAGGTCTATGGTCCGGCGGATGCGCCCCTGGCCCTGGTGCGCGGACGACGGCGCAAACGATTTCTGGTCAGGGCCGACCGCGACGTCGATGTGCAGGCCTATCTCAGGGCGTGGCTGGCCGAACTGAAGGTGCCCGGCGCCGTCCGGCTGACCATCGACGTGGATCCGTACTCGTTCCTCTGATCCCGTCGGCCCGTTAGGGCGAAGCCTAACGTCCGCGCGTCTGCTTCTTCCACAGCGCGGAATATTCGCCGCCCTTGGCGACCAGCGCCTCGTGGCTTCCCCGCTCGACGATACGACCGGATTTCAGAACCAGAATCTCGTCCGCATCGGCGATGGTCGACAGGCGGTGAGCGACCACCATGGTGGTGCGGCCCCTGCGGGCGCGGCGCAGGGTCGCCTGGATGGCGGCTTCGGTCCGGCTGTCGAGCGCCGAGGTGGCCTCATCCAGGATCATCACCTCTGGCTCGGCCAAGAGGGCACGGGCCAGGCCGACGCGCTGGCGCTCCCCGCCGGATAGCTTCAGGCCACGTTCGCCCACGCGTGTGTCTAGACCATCGGGTAGGGCGCGAATGAAATCGCCAAGCTCGGCCGCCTCAGCCGCCGTCCAGATCGCCGCCTCGTCGGCCTCGGGGCGGGCGAAGCCGATGTTGAAGCTCAGCGTATCGTTGAACAGGGCCACGTCCTGCGGAACCAGCGCGACCGCCTGGCGCAACGAAGCCTGGGTCACCGATCGTAGATCGTGCCCGTCCAGCAGGACCCGACCGGATTGCGGGTCGAGCAGCCTGAGGGCCAGCTTGACCAAGGTGGACTTGCCCGATCCTGAAGGGCCGACCAAGGCCGTGGTCTGGCCGGGGGGGATGGAGAAGCTGATGTCTTCCAGCCCGGCGCTGCGTGCCGAATGGCGGAAGTTCACGCGCTCGAAGGTGACCTCTCCCCCTCCGGCATGGGCCGACGCGGGCAGGTCGATGGCGTCGGGGGTATCGGCCACGTCGGGCACCTGTCGCGTCAGGTCGAGCATGGCTTCCATGTCGATCAGAGACTGGCGGATCTCGCGATAGGCGAAGCCCAGCACGTTCAGCGGCTGATAGAGCGATATCAGGATCAGCACGCAGGCCGTGACATCGCCCGGTCCCATGCGGCCGGCCATGGCCTCCATCCCGGCCATCAGGGCCATGATACCCAGGCCCAGGTTCATCACCAGCGTCTGGCCGGCGTTCAGTATTGCCAGCGAGTTATTGGCCTTGATCGAGGCGTCGGCGTAGCTGCGAAGCGCGCCCTCATAGCCCCCGGTGGCCCGGCCCTCGGCCCCGAAGGATTTGACCGTCTCATAGTTGATCAGGGAATCGACCACGAGCCCGGCGGCCTCGGCCTCGGCGGCATTGAGCTCGCGCCGGTGCCGGATTCGCCAGTCCGAGACCGTCAAGGTGAAGGCGACATAGACCGCGATGGTGGCCACCGCGACCGCCGCGAAGCGCCAGTCATAGGCCCCGGCCAGGACCGCCGCGGCCAGGATCAGCTCCAGGATCGTCGGCCCGATGTTGAAGGCCAGGATGCGAAGCAGGAACTCGCTGGATCGGGCTCCGCGCTCGACGATGCGCGACAGCGCCCCGGATTTCTTGGTCTGGTGGAAATCCAGCGACAGGCTGAGCGCATGGCTGAAGGCCTCGGTCGCGGCGGTTCGCTTGGTCGCCTCGGCGACGGCGGTAAACAGGGCGTCGCGGGCCTGGGGCATGGACGAAGACAGGAACCGGATGACCGCCCAGCCGATGGCCAGGGCCGCAAATCCGAGGCTGAGCCCCAGCACCGGCCGATCCTCCCCGGCCAGCTCATTGACCGCCGCGCCCAGCGCCAGCGGTGCCAGCACCCCCAGGGTCTTGGAGGCGACGGTCAGGACCAGGGCCAGCAACAGCCGCAGGCGAAGCTGCGGCGCCCGCGAGCGTGCCACCAGCCGGATCAGGTCGGCGAAGGCGTCCAGGGTCCGTGGTGCGCGGGACTGGGCCGCGACAAGATCGGCGTCAATGACGCGCGTCTGGGGATCGGCCCGCCTGCGTCCACCTGCCCGCGCCATCAGCGAGCAGTCCGGTCGAGAGAGAAATCAGGCGTCGCTGTCATCGCCGGCATAGATAGGGACTTTCAGTCCGTTTGCGATGGTCGATCAGCCCAGGCTCGCCATGTCTTCGACGAGGGCCTGCACGGCGTCCTCGCTGGTCGCCCAGGAACAGACGAACCGGACCGAGCCGTCGTCGAAGCGATAGCAGGCCCAGCCCATCTCATTGAGCCGCTTCTGATGCGCCGCCGGCATCCTCACGAAGACGGTGTTGGCGTCGACCGGATGGGCCAGGACATAGCGCGTGCGCGCCAGCACACCGTCCGCCAGCGCGCGCGCGGCGGCATTGGCGTGGACGCCATAGCCTTCCCAGGCTCCGGACTCCAACAGGCCGAGGATCGGGGCCGACAGGAAGCGGGTCTTGGACGCGGTCTGGCCGGCCTGTTTGAGGCGGTTGTCGATCCGCCGCGTCAGGCTCTTGTCGAAGATGACCAGGGCCTCGGCGCTGAGCGCCCCGGCCTTGGCGGCGCCCAGCACCAGAACGTCGACACCCAGGCGCGGAATGTCGGCCAGGTCGAAACCGGCGGCCACCGCATTGGCCAGCCGCGCACCGTCCAGATGCACCTTCAGGCCGCGCGCCTTGACCGGCTCGATCAGCTTGCGAAGCTCTTCGGAGGTGTAGACGGCGCCGTATTCGGTGGCCTGGGTCAGGCTCAGCGCGCCGGGCGGTTGGCGGTGACCGACCTCCGACTCGGACAGGATCGCTTTCAGCCCCACCGGATCGATCTTGCCGGACGCGCCCGGCAGGCCGATCAGACCGACCCCCTGGCCAAAAAAGCCCGGAGCCCCGCTTTCGTCGGTACAGATGTGGGCCGCCTGGTGGGCCAGCACCGCCTCGAACGGCTGGGCCAGCATCGACACGGCGACGGCGTTGGCCGCCGTTCCGGAAAAGACGAAGCGGACTTCGGCATCGGCCTGAACCCGCTCGCGGATCAGGTCGGCACAGCGGGCGGAGATCGCGTCGGCCCCATAGGATGGCGCATAGCCTTCGTTGGCGGCCGCCAGGGCCGCCAGGGCCTCAGGGGCCATGCCCGCCGTCGTGTCCGAGCCGAAGTCGTAGCGCATGGCCTAGCTCTCGCCGCCGGCGGCCTGGGCCTGTTCGGCGGCGGTACGGCGACCGGCCCGCGCCTTGGACGATGGTTTGGGGGGAGCTGCCTCTGGAACTGCCTTCGATCGGGTCGTCCGGGGCTTGGGCGCGGCCAGGGACCGATGCAGGTCGACCTGATGCGGGTAGGGGATGACGATGCCGGCTTCGTCGAACGCGGCTTTCATCGCCAGGTTCAGATCGGCCTTGGTCTGGAAATAATCGGGCGACTTGACCCAGGCGTGGAGCATCACCTCGACTGAACTGTCCAGGAATTTGAGGACCCCGGTCCAGGTCTCCGGGTCCTTGAGCACAGCGGGATGTTCGGCTGCGACGCGCTTCATCACCTGCATGACCTCGGGCAGATCGCTGTCGTAGTCGACCCCCATCGGCAGTTCGATCCGGCGCGTCTTCTGCCCCGACAGATTGACGATGGCGTCGCCGAGCACCTGACTGTTGGGAACAGTGATCCGCATATTGTTCGGATCGATCAACCGGGTGGTGAACAGGTCCAGCTTCTGGACCGTGCCGGTCTTGTCGCCGACCTGAACCACGTCACCGACGCGGTAAGGGCGCAGGATCAACAGCATGACGCCGGCTGCGACATTGGACAGCGTGCCCTGAAGCGCCAGGCCGATGGCCAGGGACGCCGCACCCAGAACCGCGATGATCGACGTCGTCTGGACACCTAGGCGCTGCAGCACCGCGACCAGGCCGACGGCGATGACGATGACCCGTACCATCTGGACCAGGAAGCCTTCCAGCATCGGGTCCGGAGCCCGTCGCCGAGCGCGTCCCAGCATCCGGCTGACCACCCGACCCGCCCAGCCGGCGATGAACAGCGTCGCCACGAGGATCAGCGCGGCGACGACCAGATTGACGGCGAGATTGCCTGCCATCTGCGTGGCCCGGTCGATGACGGCGGCGTCGAGGGAGAGGGCCTCGCGGCCCTGGTCAAGAACGGAAGTCAGGTCTGTCATGGCCCCGACATAGCGCCCTGACACCTGATTTTTAAGCCCCTCGCCCGAATCCGCCGCCACCGGGCGTTTCGATGACAAAGGCGTCTCCCGGCGACATCTGGGCCTGGTCGGTCGAGCCGAGCGGTTCACAGGGCCCGTCGGCGCGCTCGACGCTGTTGCGCCCCGGCTTCCCGGGCGCGCCGCCGGCCATGCCGAACGGCGGCGTCCGACGCCGGTTCGACAGGATCGCCGCCGTCATAGGCTCCAGGAACCGGATACGGCGAATGACGCCGTTACCGCCCCGGGACTGCCCGTCGCCGCCTGAACCCCTCCGGATACAGAAGGCTTCGACGCGCACCGGGAAGCGTTCCTCGAGCACCTCGACATCGGTGAGCCGGCTATTGGTCATATGGGTCTGGACGGCGCTGGCCCCGTCGAAGCCCGGCCCGGCACCGGCTCCACCGGCAATCGTCTCATAGTATTGGCGGCGCTCGTCGCCGAAGGTGAAGTTGTTCATCGTGCCCTGGCTGGCCGCCAGCACGCCCAGGGCACCGTACAGGGCGTCGACCACCGCCTGGCTGGTCTCGACATTGCCGGCCACGACCGCCGCCGGATAGTGGGGCGACAGCATCGATCCGTCCGGCAGGATCAGGGTCAGGGGTTTCAGACAGCCTTCGTTGAGCGGAATGGCGTCATCGACGAGGGTCCTGAAGACGTAGAGGCAGGCTGCTCGCGCAATCGACGACGGGGCGTTGAAGTTGGTGCTGAGTTGGGCGCTGGTGCCTGTGAAGTCCAGGGTCGCGGCGCGCGCCGCCCGATCGACCGTGACCTTGACCCGGATGACCGCACCGTCGTCCATCTCCAGCGCATAGTCGCCGTCGTCCAGCACCTCGATGGCCCGACGCACGGCGGCCTCGGCGTTGTCCTGGACGTGGCCCATATAGGCTTCCACCACCGCGCGCCCGAAGGTGGAGACCAGCGACGTCAGTTCGTCGGCACCCTGGGCGCAGGCGGCCACCTGGGCCTTGAGGTCGGCGATGTTCTGGTCCGGGTTACGCGCCGGCCAGGCGTTCGATGCCAGCAGGCCGCGGGTCTCGTCCTCAAGAAACCGTCCCGCATCGACCAGCAGGGCGTCGTCGATCAGCACCCCCTCTTCCTCGACCGAGCGCGAGGTCGGGGGCATCGAGCCGGGTGTGATGCCGCCGATGTCGGCATGGTGGCCGCGCGCCGCAACATAGAAGGCCGGTGAGCGCTCTTCGTCCAGGAACACGGGCTGGATCACCGTGATGTCCGGCAGATGCGTGCCGCCGTTGTAAGGCGCGTTCAGCACATAGGCGTCGCCCGGTTTCATGCCACGACCGTCGCGGGCTTCGCCGCGTTGGCGGATGACGGTGCGGATGCTTTCGCCCATCGAGCCCAGATGCACCGGAATATGTGGAGCATTGGCGATCAGGCCACCGCCCGCATCGAACAGAGCACAGGAGAAGTCCAGCCGCTCCTTGATGTTGACCGACCGCGCCGTGGCCTGAAGCGCCAGCCCCATCCGCTCCGCCACCGCCATGAAGCGGCTGTTGAAAAGCTCCAGCCGGATGGGGTCGGCCTCGGTGCCTTCGGCCCGGCGTTCGACGCGCGGCGTCACGCGCTCGAGGATCAGATTGGAAAGGCCATCGACGCGCGCGCGCCACCCTGGCTCGACGACGACCGTGCCGGTTGTTTCTCCGATGATCGCCGGTCCGTCGATGACGGCCCCGGGACGGAGGTGGTCCCGGTTGAGCAGGGGCACCTCCATCGCAGATCCGAAGACAGCACTTATCCGGTCGACCGGCACCGCGGCGTGGGGCGTCGCCGGGCCCGCATCGGCCTGAACCTCGGCGGCCATATGACCCACGACCTCGACGCTCAGGGCATCGACCACCAGAGCGGAGGTACGCGAATCGAAGCCGAACCGTCGCGCATGAGATTGGTGGAAGGCCTCGGTCATGGCCGGGACCGGTCCGAGCGGAACGGCCAGGCTGGCATCCGAGCCCGCGTATTTCAGATGGACCTGCCGATCCGCTGCGATGGACGCCAGATCCATGGACTGTCCGGCAATCTCGTCGCGCCCCTCGATCTCCAGCGCATCGGCCTGGGCCGACAGATCGTCGGCGGCCTCGGCCAGCCCCCGTTCAATGCTGACCTTGCGCAGCGAGCGCAGGGCTGCCAGCCCCATGCCATAGGCCGACAGGACCCCCGCCAGCGGATGGATCAGGACGGTGTCCAGCCCAAGGGCGTCGGCGACCCGGCAGGCGTGCTGGCCTCCCGCCCCGCCGAAACAGGCCAGGGCGTAGCCGTTCAGGTCATGGCCGCGCTGGATAGAGATCTGGCGAATGGCCCGGCTCATGTGCTCGACAGCGATGTCGAGGAAGCCCTCGGCCAGCGCTTCGGGGGGCTGGCCGGTTTCGTCGGCCAGCCGGGCAAAGGCTGACGCCGTGGCCATCGCATCCAGCGGTTGATCCCCGTTGGGACCGAAGACGCGCGGGAAGGCCTCAGGTCGGATTCGGCCCAGCATCAGATTGCAGTCGGTCACCGTCAGCGGGCCGCCGCGTCCGTAGCAGGCCGGCCCAGGCGAGGCCCCTGCCGATTCCGGGCCGACCCTCAGACGCTCGCCGTCGAAGCGACAGATCGAACCACCCCCCGCGGCAACGGTGTGGATGTCCAGCATCGGTGCCGTAAGGCGAACGCCCGCCACCGTCCGCTCGCTCGAACGTTCGAAGATGCCGGCGTAGTGGCAGACGTCGGTGGAGGTGCCGCCCATGTCGAAACCGATGACGCGGGTGAACCCGGCAGCATCGGCCGTCGCAGCCATGCCGATCACACCGCCGGCCGGCCCGGACAGGACAGCATCCTTGCCCCGGAACAGCCGGGTGTCGATCAGACCGCCATTGGACTGCATGAACAGCAGCCGCGCGGCCCCGCCCATCTCAGTGGCGGCCTGGTCGACGTACCGACGCAGCACCGGCGACAGATAGGCGTCCAGGGTCGTCGTATCGCCTCGACCCACCATGCGGATCAGCGGCGCGACCTCATGGCTGACCGACACCTGATCAAAGCCCATCTCGCGCGCCAGCGCCGCGACGCGCGCCTCATGTGCGGCGTGTTTCCAGCCATGGGCGAAGACGATGGCGACGGCTTTGAGGCCATCAGCCCGACCCTGCTCCAGCGCAGCCCGCGCGACGGCTTCGTCGAGCGGTGTCACGACTTCGCCGTCGGCTCCGATCCGTTCCGGCACCTCGGCGACCTCGGCGTAAAGGGCGTCCGGCAGGACGATGTGACGCGCGAAGATGTCGGGCCGGCTTTGCCAGCCGATCCGCAGGACGTCTCCCAGACCTTGCGTCGTGACCAACAGAACCGGCTCGCCCTTGCGTTCGAGCAGGGCGTTGGTCGCCACCGTCGTTCCCATCTTGACCAGCACAGGCGCGTCCGGGTCGCCGGCCTCGGCCAGGGTTCGACGCACAGCCTCGGCGGCCGCATCGGCGTAGCGGCCCGGATCCTCGCTCAACAGCTTGGAGATGATCAGCCGTCCGTCCGGCGCGCGCGCCACGACATCCGTGAAGGTGCCGCCCCGGTCGATCCAGAACTCCCAGGTCAACTATCCTTCTCCTTTGACAGAGAAGGGCATTTTCGGGTCCTGCTCACGCCAGTTCCTCGATCTCCTCGTCGGAGAGGTCACCGGGCACGACGGTGACGGGCAATTTGCGGCCCCAGAAGCCGGAGCCTTCCTTGGCCAGGGCCGTGACAAGGGGCCCTGGCCCACGCCCGCCGACAGCGGCAGCCAGGACGAGGATCTTGATTTCAGGGTCGGCGGCGACGACGCGCCGCAGCGCCTCTCGCGTTTCGCCGACCTCGATCAGGAACTCCGGTTTGGCCCCGGATCGGGCTTCGGCATCCGCCCCCAATCGCACCAGCAGCGCCTCGCCCTCGCGGCGCAGCTCAGCCTCGATCTCTTCGCGGACGCCGGCGAAGTAGTCATTGGTCGATGGTTCGAGCACCTTGAGCAACGACACCTGCCCGCCGGTCGAACGGGCGCGCCGGGCGGCATAGCTCAGCGCCGCGCGGAACTCGGCACTGTCGTCGGCGACGACGAGGAACTTGCGGGGCATCCTCGTCCTCCTTCCGGCCTCAGGCCGATGCCGCCAGGTCGCGCAGGGCGACGTTGGCGATGGTGAGTTTGGCGAAGCTCCATCCCTGGCCGCTCTGCTCGATTTCGTCGATGGTCCGGCGGACCTGCTCGACGATGCCGGCACGCGGACCGATCCATTCGGCCACCACCTCGGCGGCGCGGGCCTCGTCGGCCCCGTCCGACGCCTGTCCCTGGCGGGCCACGGCCGCGGTCAGCGTGGCCTGTTCGGTCATCAGATCCTCGATCAGACGTCGCACGGCCAGCCGCTCGAAGTGATCGCGTGTGACCAGCGACCCGGCAGCCTGCCGCAGCCGGTCGAAGCCCAGCGCCAGCCCGACCTGATGATACAGGCGCGCCATCGAGGGTGCTTCCCACCCTGCGGCGTTGGCCAGATCGCCGATGTCACTGGTCGCCGTCAGGGGGCGCAGCATGGCGACGGCGCGGGCCAGATCTTCCGGAGCCCCTGCGGCCATGAAGTCCCGGGCGCGCTCCTCGTAGCGATCCTTGCCGAAGCTGGACAGCACGGTCGCCCCCTGCGTGCGCAGGGCGTCGGCCGCTGGACGGTAGGCGTCGATCAGAGCCTGGACGCCACCGGCCGAGTTTCTTGCCCGCCGCGCCAGCCAGAAGGTCTGGCGACGCAGAACGACCTGGATCTCGCCGTAGAGGGCGAGCTGGGCAGCTGCCGGAATCTTGAGGTCGAGCGCCGAAACGGCGTCCCAGGCTTCGTCCAGCCGGAAGACCCGACGCGCGGCTTCGAAGGCGGTGATCAGGGCGTCGGTGTCGCACTCGGCCGACTGTTTCAGGCGCGAGCCGAAGGTGGCGCCGCACATGTTGACGATCTCGTTGGACAGGATCGTCGAGATGATTTCACGACGCAGCCGGTGCCGGCTCATCTCGTCTTCGTAGGCCGCCAGCGGGGCCGGGAAGTAACGAACCAGGGTCTCCTCGAAATAGGGATCGTCCGGGGACTGGCCCGCCACGATCTCCGCGTCCAGCTCCAGCTTGCCGTAGGCGGTCAGCACCGCGATCTCCGGCCGGGTCAGGCCAAGGCCCAACGTGGCCATCTCGTTCAACTGATCGGAGGTTGGCAGGCCCTCGACCTTGCGGTCGAGTTTCCCGGCCTGTTCCAGCCGGGCCATGAAGCGGGCGTGGGAGTCCAGGTCCGCGACGGCGGTGGCTTCCTGCAGCGACACCGCCAGGGTCTGATCGTAGTTGTGGACCAGCACCTTGGCGGCGACCTCGTCGGTCATCGAGGCCAGCAGAGTGTTGCGGTTCTCGCGGGTCAGTTTGCCGGCGGCCTCGACCGCCCCGCACAGGATCTTGATGTTGACCTCGTGGTCCGAGGAATCGACTCCGGCAGAGTTGTCGATGGCGTCGGTATTGATCCGGCCCCCGCTGCGCGCAAAGGCGATGCGCCCGGCCTGGGTCAGGCCCAGGTTCGCCCCCTCGCCGACGACCTTGACCCGCAGTTCATTGGCGTCGACCCGCACGGCGTCATTGGCCTTGTCGCCGACCTGTAGATCAGTCTCGCTCGCAGCCTTCACATAGGTGCCGATGCCGCCCAGATAGAGCAGCTCGGCCTCGGATTTCAGGATCGCGCGGATCAGATCTGCCGGCGACAGGGCGTCGTCCTCGATGCCCAGCACGGCCTTGATCTCGGGTGACAGGGGCAGAGACTTTTCGTCGCGCGAGAAGACGCCGCCGCCCTTCGAGATCTTGGTGGCGTCGTAGTCCGTCCAGGTTGACCTGGGCAGTTTGAACATCCGGTCGCGCTCTTCCCAGCTGGAAGCCGGGTCGGGATCGGGATCGACGAAGATGTGCAGGTGGTTGAAGGCGGCGATCAGTTTGATCTGCCTGGACAGCAGCATCCCGTTGCCGAAGACGTCGCCGGACATATCGCCGACGCCGACTACGGTGAAGGGCTCGGCCTGGATGTCTTTGCCCATTTCCATGAAGTGGCGCTTGACCGCCTCCCAGGCCCCGCGCGCGGTGATGCCCATGACCTTGTGGTCGTAGCCCACCGAACCGCCCGAGGCGAAGGCGTCGCCCAGCCAGAAGCCGTACGCCTCCGAAATCGAGTTGGCGATGTCGGAGAAGGTCGCCGTACCCTTGTCGGCGGCCACGACCAGATAGGGGTCGTCGCCTTCCCAGGCCACCACCCGGATTGGGCGCTGGACCGATCCGTCAGCCAGGATGTTGTCGGTCAGGTCGAGCAGGCCGGACAGGAAGGTACGATAGGCGCGAATGCCTTCCTGTTGGATGGCGTCACGGTCGTTGCCGGAGGCCTTGGCCACGCGGGCCTGGTGCTTGGCGAAGAAGCCGCCCTTGGACCCAACCGGAACGATGACGGCGTTCTTGACCTGCTGGGCCTTGACCAGCCCGAGCACCTCGGTGCGGAAATCATCACGCCGGTCCGACCAGCGCAGACCGCCCCGCGCGACCGGGCCGAAGCGCAGGTGCACGCCCTCGACATGCGGGGCCCAGACGAAGATTTCGCGGTAAGGCTTGGGGGCCGGCAAGTCGGCCAGTTCGCGTGAGGCGACCTTGAAGGAGATATAGGACTTGAACGGGCGGTCGGCGTCGTCAGTGCGCTGGTAGAAGTTGGTGCGCTTGATGGCCATCACCAGCAGAAGCAGTCGGCGCAAGACGCGATCGTGGTCCAGGCTCCTGACGGCCTGAAGCCCCTTTTCGCCTTCGCTGAACAGTCCCTGGACCGTCTTCTCCCGTGCCGCGGCGTCGCCGTTCAGCTCCGGGTCGAACTTGGCCTTGAACAGCTCGAGGATCTTGCTGGCGACATCGGGATATTCCCGCAGCGCCTCTTCCTGGGTCGCCTGCGACGGATCCAGGCCGGACTGCAGGCGGTACTTGGCCATGGCCCGGACCAGCGCGGCATCACGCCAACCGACGCCCAGTTCAAGAACCAGACGATTGAATCCGTCGGATTCGGTGTCCTCAGCCCAGACCGCCGAGAAGGCGTCTTCGAACGGGTCCTTCACGTCGGCGAAGTTGAGATCGCTCCCTCGCGGGTCCTCGAGCAGGAACTCGTGAATATAGATGGCGTCGCCCTCGGTGGGCTGGACCCGGTGGCCGTATTCCTCCATCGCCTTGAGGCCCATGTCCGACAAGATCGGCAGGACGTCGGCCAACGGAGCCGAACGTCCGCGTCGGTAGAGCTTGAAATGGAATTGCAGGTTGCTGTCCGTCGGGCTGCGGAAGGCCCGCACCACGACGTCGGCGGTCCCGAGCCGATCCACCTCAGCCAGATCGATCAGGGCCTCCCGGGCGTCGTATCGATCGCGGTAGCTGGCCGGGAAAGCTTCGGCCCAGTTGCGCGTTAGGGCTCCGATGCCGGCGTCCGCCAGGCCCAGGCTGCGGGCCGCCTGCTCAAAGCGATCGCTCCAGCCGCGTGACGCCTCAGCGACCCGGGCTTCCAGCTCACCCGCGTCGGGCGTCGGGTGCTCTGCGGGCGTCACGCCGATGATGTAGTGGATGCGCACCAGCGGACCGTCGCTGAGCTGGGGGTAGGACGCCGACAGTCGCCCCCCCCAAGCGTCCGCCAGGATCAAACCGATCCGCTCACGAATGCCCGCGTCGTAACGCTCGCGCGGAATATAGGCGAGTATCGAGATGAAGCGGTCGAACGGGTCCGTGCGCGTGAACAGCTTGACGCGCGGCCGGTCGTTGAGATGCAGGATGCCGAGCGTCGTCTCCAGCAGCTCATCCTCGCCGACCTGGAACAACTCGTCGCGCGGGAAGGCTTCAAGGATGTTTTTGAGCCGCTTGTGATTGTGCGTGCCCTCTGCCTTGCCACCACGGGCGAGGACCTGTCGAACCTTGGCGCGGATCAGCGGCACGTCGAAGGCCGCCTTGTCGTAGGCCTCGGAGGTGAACAGGCCGACGAAACGGGTCTCGCCCGACGGCCGACCGTCGTCGCCGTAGCGAAGGACCGAGACGTAGTCCATGTGGACCCGGCGGTGGACGCGTGAGCGCAGGTTCGCCTTGGCCACCACCACCGGCTCGCCGCGCTCGGCGCGACGCTGCAGGGCATTGGAAAGGGAGGCCGTCTCGTGGGCCTGGCGCAGGATCGGACGTTGCGGATCACGCAACACGCCCAAGCCGTCAAACCGCTGGCGCAGCGCCTCATGGGTCGCATAGCCGCCATCGGCGTCGCGGGGATAGTCGACGTCGCGCGCACCCAGATAGACGAAATGATCGTTCTGGAGCCAGCGCAGGAAATCGAGGCTTTCCTGCTGGTCCTCAGGCGAAAGACCCGGCACGCCGGCCTCGACGCGATCGGCGGCCTCGGCCATCAGTGCCGCCATCGCGGCGTGGTCCGTGACGGCCAGCCGGACGTCGGACAGCGTTTCGGTCAGGCTCGACCGAACGGCTTCGCGACGTTCCTGGGTCATGGCATCGACGATGACCAGGATCATCGATTCCCTGCGCTCGCTACTGGCGAGGCGCGCGCCGTCTCCGTCGCGGTCGCAGTCGAGCAGCGGGTGGAACATTGCGCGGACCGACACCCCGGCTTCCGCGAGGTCGCCCATGCTGCTGTCCACCAGGAAGGGGCCGTCGTCCTGGACGACCTCGACGAGGTCATAGGGGGCATCGACCCCGGCCTCACGCGCGGGATGCACCCGGATCATGGGGGCCGTCCCGGCCTGACGCGTTGCGGCGAACGTCCAGAAGTGTGCCAGGACCCTGGCGAAATCCTCCAGCCCCAGTTCTGGGGTCTCGTCAACGATGTAGTCGTCAAAGACCTGAGCGACGAAAGCATGCTCCAGGTCGCTGAGATCTCCGGCTGACGTGCGCCCGATCTGGCCGGCGAAGGCGTTTTCTAGGGCTTGCAGGCTGAGTGCGGTTTGGCCGCCGTCCATGTTTTGCATTCCTGAACCAGGGCCGTCTCTGGCGCGCGGCCCGTCATCTCCCGAGCGCGACCGATAGGCCGTGCCGACGATCCGGCCAAGCCCCTAATGTCAGAAAGACGCCGCCAGGCTCGCGGCGTCCGGCATCCCGATCCGGACCATCAGCCTTGATCCGGCCTTCTACACATGGAACGGAAGCAATCGTCATCTCGGGAGATTTTTCAATGCAGGCTCGCTTCGTCGCCTTGGCCCTGACGGTCGCCCTCGTCAGCCTTGCCGCTCCGGCCGCCGCCCAGACCCTGCCCGCCGGAGGCCCCAGCGCAGCCGAGATGGCCGAGTGGCTTCGGGCCCAGGGGTTGGACGCAGCGGTGCGGCCGGGCGAAGACCAGGTTCAGAGCGGGGCCAACGGCGTCAGCTGGGAGGTGGTCGGGTTCGACTGCGAGGCTGCTCGCTGCCGGTCCTGGCAGTTCAGCGCAGGCTTCCTGTTACCGGCCCTGCCCGAGGGCGCGATCGCCGACTGGAATCGCTCGCGTCGATATCTCAAGGGCTTTGAGTTTCAGCAGCCAGACGGCGTTGCGGCGGTCGTCCAGTACGATGTCCTGATCACCCCCGGCATGACCTGGGGGGCGATGACCGAGCATATGCATCTGTTCGCCTCGGTGGCACCTCAGTTCGCCGTCGCCATGGGGGTCGCCGCGGCACCGTCGGGCGACTAGGTGCCCGGCATCACTTCTCCGGAAAATGCGTTGATGTCCTCGATCAGGGCCTTCACCGACGCGTCGATGATGGTCTGGCCCTTTTCGGGGGTGGCCTGGAGCGGGTCCGAGCCGATCCGGCCGTCGGGGAAGCGGGCGTGGTAGTCCAGCGCATCGCGGATCGGCCCCATGGGAGCGATCTTCGGCGACAGGTCGGCGGTCTTGATCCGGTCGGGATAGGCGGCCTGGGTCACGGCGATCTCGGACGGGGTGGCGTGGCTGCCGTGGCCGACCGGAAAGATCTGGGAGCACAGGGCGTGCACGCCCGGCAGGTCCCACCAGTTCCTGAGCTTGAGGATGAAGGGGCAGCGCTCCTCGGCGAAGGACCATTCGGCATAGATCTCGGCAAAGGCCGCCTCGATCGTGGAGACGTTGCCGCCATGGCCGTTCAGAAAATAGATCCGGTCAAAGCCGTGTCGGGTCAGGGACGACACCCAGTCGGAAATCGCCGCCATGAAGGTGGACGGTCTGAGGGTTATGGTGCCCGGAAAGCCGAGGTGATGCTGGGCCATGCCGATGTTGAAGGTCGGGGCCACGACCAGACTTTCATCCTGACGCTCGGCGGCGTGGGCGATGATCTCCGGGCACAGCCAGTCGGTGCCCAGCAACCCGGTCGGTCCATGCTGTTCGTTGGAGCCGATGGGGATGACGACGGTCTTCGTCTGGTTCAGGCGGGCCTCGATCTCAGGCCAGGACGACAGGTGGATCAGCATTGCGACAGTCTCCGCGCGCCATGAGGCGGCTCGGCTTGGATTTCGGGACAGGCCCTCATACTGAGAAAGCGCGCGGTCCGCGACAACAACAGACGGAACGCCGCGTCTAAGAGGAAACGACCATGAGCCCGGATGAGATCTTCACCGTTACCCCCGAGCAAGCGGCGAGCGCCAGCCTGGACGGTACCGCCCTGGCCGCCGAGCGGGAACGGGCTGTGCGTGACCCGGACGGGTTCTGGCGGGCGGTCGGTGAGCGGCTCGACTGGATCCAGCCCTTCAGCCGGATCAAGGACGTGTCGTTCAAGCGCGACGACTTCCGCATTCGCTGGTTCGAGGACGGGGTGCTGAACGTCTCGGCCAACTGTCTGGACCGGCATCTGGCGACGCGGGGCGATCAGACGGCGATCATCTGGGAGGGGGATGATCCCGGGGTCAGCCGGTCGTTCACCTACCGCGAGGCCCACGAGGCCGTCTGCCGGATGGCCAATGTCCTGAAGACGCAGGGCGTCCGGAAGGGCGACCGGGTGACCATCTATCTGCCGATGATCCCGGAGGCGGCCTGGGCGATGCTGGCCTGCGCGCGGATCGGGGCGATCCATTCGGTGGTCTTCGGCGGCTTTTCGCCGGACAGTCTGGCGGGCCGGATCGAGGACTGCGGCTCGACCTTCGTGATCACCGCAGACGAGGGCCTGCGCGGCGGCCGCAAAGTGCCGTTGAAGGCCAATGTCGATGCGGCCCTGGAGAAGGTCGGTGGGGTTCAGACGGTGCTCATGGTGCGCCATACCGGGGCCGACGTCGCCCTGATCGAAGGCCGTGACGTCATCTATGACCCGGCCTCGGTATCCGCCGATTGTCCGCCCGAGCCGATGGGGGCCGAAGACCCGCTTTTCATTCTCTACACCTCGGGGTCGACGGGGAAACCCAAGGGCGTGCTGCATACCACCGGCGGCTATCTGGCCTGGGCCAGCTATACCCATCAGCGCGTGTTCGATTGCCGCGAGGGCGAGGTCTATTGGTGTACCGCCGACGTCGGCTGGGTCACCGGCCACACCTATATCGTCTATGGACCGCTGGCCAACGGGGCGACGAGCCTGATGTTCGAAGGGGTCCCGACCTGGCCGGATGCGGGCCGCTTCTGGCAGGTGATCGACAAGCATCAGGTGGGCGTCTTCTACACGGCCCCGACGGCGATCCGGGCGCTGATGCGCGAAGGCGACGGGCCGGTGAAGGCGACCCGCCGCACGTCCCTGCGCCTGTTGGGGTCGGTCGGCGAGCCGATCAATCCTGAAGCCTGGCTCTGGTATCACCGCGTGGTCGGCGAAGGCCGCTGCCAGATCGTCGACACCTGGTGGCAGACCGAGACGGGTGGGGCGTTGATCTCCCCCTGCTCGGGCGCGACGGACCTGAAGCCGGGATCTGCGACCCTGCCGATGCCCGGCGTGTTCCCGGCCATCGTGACCAACGAAGGCGAGGCGCTGAAGGGTGCGGCGGAAGGGCCGCTGACCTTGATCGACAGCTGGCCGGGTCAGATGCGGACCGTTTACGGCGACCATCAGCGATTCCTGGACACCTATTTCTCGACCTTCCCCGGTCAGTATTTCACCGGCGATGGCGCACGGCGGGACGCGGACGGCTACTACTGGATCACCGGGCGGATCGACGATGTGCTGAACATCTCGGGGCACCGGCTGGGCACCGCCGAGATCGAGAGCGCCCTGGTCGAGCACCCGGCGGTGGCCGAGGCGGCAGTCGTCGGCTATCTGCACGACATCAAGGGTCAGGGCGTGTGGGCCTATGTCACGCTGAAGGTCGGCGAGACGCCCAGCGATGACCTCAAAAAGGAACTGGTCGCCACGGTGCGCCAGGAAATCGGTCCGATCGCGAGCCCCGATGTGATCCAATGGGCGCCGGGCCTGCCAAAGACGCGCTCGGGCAAGATCATGCGCCGGATCCTGAGGAAGATCGCCGAGGGGGATATGTCGAACCTGGGCGACACCTCGACCCTGGCCGACCCGGCGGTGGTGGAGGATCTGGTCAAGAACCGGGCGGGGTGAAGTTGCACCCGAGATCGAGTGCAAAAGGTGCAAAAGGTGCAAAATCGTTTCGGCGGATTCGGACGTTGAAAAACACCGTCCGAAGCGTCCGATGAGTCCGGATAGGGCGACGCTGACGATGTCAAAGACCGGGCTTGGGCCAGTCTAGGCGTGACCGGATCGGCGGGGATGAAACGGCGAGAGAATTTTCCTAACCCGAGGCGGGGAAGAGAATTCCGGTTGGACTGAGGGGGATTTGCGCCGTTGAGAAAGCCGAGAGATTGATTTCCCCTCCACCGCTTCGCGGTCCCCCTCCCCATTTCACTTTGTTCATGGGGTGGAGACAGAAATCTAAACTGCGAACGCCCTCAGGAACCGCCGGGCGGCTTCGCGGGCGCGGGTGGGGACGTCGAGGTCGGGGCGGGGGATGCCCAGGACCGCGCGGAGGTGGCCATGGCCCAGAATCATGCCGGCCAGCATCTCGGCGGCTGCGTCAGGGTCGGGGGTGTTGAGGCGGCCGGCCCGGGTCTGTTCCGCCAGCCATTCGGACAGGCGCCGGAGACCCTCGGCCGGGCCGGCCTCATAGACGGCGGCGGCCAACCCTGGCGCCTGGGGCGCGATCAGGGCGACGTTGCGCAACGCGGTCGTGGATTCGTCCAGCAAGATCTTTTCCAGCAGGCCGGTCGCATAGGCGACGAGGACCGTCTCGGGATCGTCGCCGGACTTGAGCGTCTGGGTCAGGGCGTCGGCGCGTCGCGCTGCCAGGGCGCGGGCGATCTCCACCCGCGAGGGAAAGCGGTTGTACAGCGTCTGTTTGGAGACGCCGGCGCGCCGGGCGATGGCCTCCATCGAGACGTTTGCACCCTGTTCGGAAATCAGGGCGCTGGCGGCGTCCAGCAGCGCCTCGGTCTTGGATTCGTCGATCTGTCCGGGCGCGCGCGGCATCAGTGAATCTCCGAGGTATCGGCCAACAGGCCGCTGCGGTTCGGCTTGGCCAACAGGACGACGAAGGCGGCGATGGCGCACCCCAGGGCCAGCATGGCGAACGCGTCGCCGAAGGCCAGATCGGTGGCCTGAAGCTGGATCATGCGGTTGAAGGCGGCGTAGGCCGCGCCCTGGGGATCGGCCACGCCCATCTCCTGAAAGCGCGCGATCAACCCGGAGAGCATGTCATTGGCCTGGGGCGAGGCGACCGAGATGCGCGAGGTCATCTCTCCCATATGGACCGCCGAGCGTTCGGTTAGCAGAGTGTTGAGCAGGGCCAGGCCGAAGGCTCCGCCGACGTTGCGGGCTAGGTTCACCAGGCCCGAGGCGTTCTTGATCATCTGAGGTTCGAGCGTAGACATGGTCACGTTCTGCGACGCGATCATGGCCAGCATGACGCCGATGCCGCGAAAGGCCTGGACGCTGGCGAACTCCCAAAAGCCCCATTCGGGCGTGACGGCGTGGGCTTCCCACATCCCCCAGGCGGCCATCAGGAAACCGACGAACATGGGGATGCGCGGATCGACCTTGCGGGCGATGCGGCCCGCGATGGGCGCGGTCAGAAACATGGCGAGGCCCGAGACCACCATGATGGTGCCGACCTCGGCCGCCGAGAAACCGCCGACCCGACCCAGGAACAGCGGCAGCAGGAAGGTGCCGCCGAACAGGGCCGCGCCGGTGATGAAGGTCATCACCACCCCGACGGTGAAATTGCGGTCGGTGAAGGCCCGCAACTCTACGATCGGATTGCGGTAGGTCAGGGTGCGCCAGATGAAGGCCGGGCCGGTGATCGCCACCACGACGCTGAGCAGAAGGATGTGGTCATCGGCGAACCAGTCGTTCTTGGCCCCTTCCTCCAGCACGAACTGAAGGCCCATCAGAAAGGCGGCCATCAAGCCCAGGCCCCACCAGTCAAAGCCGCGTGACAGGCTCGGATCGCCCTCGTCGAACTTTCCATATTGCCCGACCAGGAACAGGACCAGGACGCCGGGGATGACATTGATGAAAAACAACCAGCGCCAGCTGAGCATCTCGGTCAGATGCCCGCCCAGTGTCGGGCCGACGGTCGGAGCCAGGGTGACGATCAGGCCCATGATGACGCTGGCGGTGACGCGGTGCCTGGGCGGGAAGGCGGTGAAGGCGACGGCGAAGACGGTCGGGATCATGGCCCCGCCGACAAAACCCTGAAGCGCGCGAAACACGATCAGCATATCGATGGAGGTCGACAGGCCGGCCAGCACGCTCATGACCACAAAGCCGGCGGCCGAGATCATGAACACCCGCTGGGTGCCCCACCACCGGGCCAGATAGCCGGACAAGGGGATCATCACGACCTCGGGGATCAGATAGGCCGTCTGGACCCAGCTGATCTCGTCATTGGAGGCCCCGACGCCGGCCTGGATCTGGGGCAGGGAGGCCGCGACGATCTGGATGTCGAGGATGGCCATGAACTGGCCCACCACCATGCCGGCAAAGCCGAGCAACAGGACGAACCAGTCGACTTCAGGCTCGGCCTTTGGGGGCGCCGGCCTGGCCGCGACGTCGGCGGCACTCATGTCTCGGACGCCGCTCCGGCCTCGGCGAAGGTCGCTCCGCCGGCACTGTGCAGGTCAACCCGCACCTCGATAGAGAGGCCGGGACGCAGGGCCGCGGCCTCGGGGCCGGCCTCGACGACGATGCGGACGGGGACGCGCTGGGTGATCTTGGTGAAGTTGCCCGACGCGTTCTCGATCGGGATCAGGGCGAACTCGGAACCGGTGGCGGGCGAGAAGCTGTCGATGCGGCCGGTCAGGGTCTGGCCGGGGAAGGCGTCGGCGGTGATCTCGACGGTCTGGCCCAGACGCAGGCGCCCGACCTGGGTTTCCTTGAAGTTGGCGACCACATAGGTCTGACCCAGCGGCACCAGCGACATCAGTTGGCCCCCCGGGCGGACATACTGGCCGACGCGGACCTGGCGGGCACCGACGACCCCGGCCGAAGGTGCGCGGATGACGGTTCGCTCCAGCTCGATCCGGGCCTGTTCAACGGCGGCCTGGGCCAGTTCGACCTGGGCGGTCGCCTGGCTGCGCGACGAGGTGAGGGTGGCGGCGGCGCGGCGCTCGGCCTCGAGCCCAGCCTGGGCTTCGGCCACACCGGCGCGGGCCTGGGCGGCGGTGGCGCGCTCGGCCTGGACCCGCTGGTCCGACACCCAACCCTCGGATGCCAGCCGGCCATAGCGATCGGCTTCGGCGCGGGCCAGCTCAGCCTGGGTCTGCGCCTGGGCGACGCCGGCGGCGCGCGCCTGAATCTGGGCCCCTTCCTGGGCGGTTCGAGCATCGACATTGTCGACGGCGGCCAAGGCGGCGGCCAGCTGAGCCTCGGCCTGGGCCAGACCGGCGCGGACGTCGGAATCGTCCAGGCGGACCAGGACGTCGCCGGCCTGAACGCGCTGGTTGTCGGCGACCAGGACCTCGACGATGCGACCGTCGACCTGGCTGGAGACGAGGACCGTATCGGCTTCGACAAAAGCGTTGTCGGTCTGCTCCCAGCGTTGCTGGCCCTGCCACCAGAAGAAGCCGCCGATGAGCAAGACGACGCCGACGACGCCGGCGACGATGAGGGGAAGGCGCTTTTTGAGAGCAGGCGAGAGCGGCATGGCAGGCGATCCCAAACAGATGAGGCGCGTTAAATAGACGCTATCGTCCAATAATCAAGCGCCTTGCAAATGCGGTCGAACACGGTTGGTTTCACGGCGTGAGGATCGCCGCATGAAACGACGTTGGCCGCCCGATGAGGCCTATGTGGAGGAGGTGTTCTCGCGTCTGGCGCGCGGGATGCCCGAACCGAAAACCGAGCTGAACTGGACGACGCCGTTCGAGCTGGTGGCGGCGGTGGCTCTGTCGGCCCAGGCGACCGATGTCGGGGTCAACAAGGCGACGGCCAAGTTGTTCGCCGCGGCCAATACGCCCGAGGCGATCCTGGCGCTGGGCGAGGCGGGGGTGACGCCGTTCATCGCCTCGATCGGGCTTTATCGGAACAAGGCGAAGAACCTTGTCGCCATGAGCCGGATCCTGTTCGAGCAGCACGGCGGCGAGGTGCCGCTGACGCGGGCGGAGCTTCAGGCCCTGCCGGGGGTGGGGCGCAAGACCGCCAGCGTGGTGCTGAACGAGCTGGAGATCGAGCCGGCCATTGCGGTGGACACCCACGTCTTTCGCGTTTCGCACCGGCTGGGCCTGGCCAATGCGAGCACGCCCGACAAGGTCGAGGACCAACTGCACAAGGTCGTGCCCGCCGAATGGCTGCCCAAGGCACACCACTGGCTGATCCTGCATGGACGCTATGTCTGCACCGCAAGGAAGCCGAGCTGCGCCGGGTGCGTGCTGAACGACATCTGCCCGTCGCGGGCGGGGATCGAGGCCGATCAGGCCGCGCCCAAACGCGCCAGCACGGCGCGGACAAAACGATCCTGAGCGCCGGCCTCCTGGCCGAGGTAGAGGTCGGGTTCGAGCAGTTCCAGCTCCATGACGACGGGGCGGTTCTCCAGATCCCGAACCAAGTCGATGCGGGCGTAGAGCAGGGGGCCTTCGTCAATGGCGGCCAGCGCCGCCTCGGCGGCGGCGAACTCGGCGGCGTCAGGCTCGGCGCGGGTGACGTGGCCGCCCCAGTCGGGCTGGACCCGAAAATCACCGGCCTTGGCGACCTTGCGGACCGCATGGCTGAAGGTGCCGTTGAAGAAGACCAGCGACGTCTCGCCGGTGGTGCCGACGGCCGGCAGGAAGGGTTGCAGCATGGCCGGGCCGTCGAACGGCTCGAAGGCGGCGGGCTGACCGGCGCGCAGGCGCTCGGTGCGATACGAGCCGCCTGACCGGCGCGGCTTGATGACGGCCTCGTCCCAGCCGCGGGCCTGACGCGCGGCCTCGGCCAGTTCGGGGTCGCCGGTGTCGAGCCAGGCGGTCGGGGCGATGGGTGCGCCGGCCTCTGACAGGCGCTGGAGATAGATCTTGTCCACGTTCCACCTCAGGACGGACGCTGGATTGAAAACCGGCAGACCCTCGGCCTCCCAGGTCTCGACGGCGGCGAGCCATCGCGGGACCGCGCGATAATTGCCCCAGACCATCAACGGCAGGATCAGGTCAAACCCTGACAGATCTTCCGGGTCGGTCCAGGGGCGAGGCTCAACCGTCGCGCCCACCGCCTGAAGCGGTGCTGCCATGCGCGCGAAGACTTCGGGCCACCGGCCTTCGACGGACGGGTCGGCGGGGTCGGGCGTCAGGATGCAGATGCGCGGGGTCATGGAACGGCTTCTAGCGTTGCAGGCTGAGACAGGCTATCGCCCCGGAATGACCCAGACCCGTTTCGATCTCTGTGCCGTCGGTAATGCCATCGTGGACGTCATCGCGCCCTGTGACGATGCCTTCCTCGCCCGCGAGGGCCTGGCCAAGGGGGGCATGATGCTCATCGACGAAGCCCGCGCCGTCAGCCTGTACGGCGCCATGGCCGAGGGAATGGAAGCCTCCGGCGGCTCGGCCGGCAACACGGTGGCGGGGGCGGCGTCTTTCGGCGGTCGGGCGGCCTATATCGGCAAGGTGGCTGACGATATGCTGGGCGGGGTCTATCGCCAGGATATGCGCGACATCGGCGCGGCTTTTGACACCCCGGCCCTGGTCGGTGGCGCGGCGACGGGACGGTCGCTGATCAATGTGACGGACGATGGCCAGCGCACCATGTCGACCTTCCTGGGCGCCGCCAATCAGTTGACGCCGGGCGACATCGACGCGGACCTCGTGGCGGCGTCGGCGATCCTTTACCTGGAAGGTTATCTGTTCGATCCGGCCGATGCCCGCGCGGCGTTCGAGCGGGCGGCCGAGGTGGCGCACGCCGCCGGCCGGAAGGTCGCCGTGACGCTTTCGGACACGTTCGTGGTCGATCGTTGGCGCAGCGAACTTCTGCCGTTCATCGAGGCCTCGTGTGACATCGTGCTGGCCAATGAGGCCGAGCTGCTGAGCCTGTTCGAAGAGACGGATTTCGAGGCGGCGCTGGCGCGTCTGCGGCCCATGGTTCAGACCGTGGCGGTGACCCGCAGCGAAAAGGGATCGGTCGTCGTGACCGGCGACCAGCGGGTCGAGGTGGCGGCCTATCCGGTCGACAAGGTGATCGATACGACCGGGGCGGGTGACCAGTATGCGGCGGGCTTCCTGCTGGGTCTGGCGCGGGATCTGCCGCTGGAAACCTGCGGCAAGATGGGATCGCTGGCGGCGGCTGAGGTGATTGCACATTGGGGCCCGCGTCCCCAGGTGTCGCTGCGGTCATTGGCCGAGGCGGAAGGACTGATCTAGGGATGTTCGGCGGCAAGAAGTCCGGCGGCTGGTTTTCCAAGCTCACCGAGGGACTGAACAAGTCCTCCAAACAGATGACCGAACAGGTCGTCCAGGTTTTTGCGACCAAGGAGCCGCTGACCCGCGACCAACTCGACGATCTGGAAGAGGAACTGATCGCGGCCGACCTCGGTCCGGTCGCCGCCGCCCGCATCGCCGAACGGTTCGGTGAGCTCAGGTTCGGCAAGGCGTCGGATGAAACCGAAGTCCGCACAGCGCTGGCCGAGGCGGTAGCCGCCGAATTGCTGCCGCGAGAAGCCACCTTCGACCCGCTGTCCGGCCCAAAGCCCTATGTGGTGCTTTTCGTGGGCGTAAACGGATCGGGCAAGACGACGACGCTGGGCAAGATCGCCGCCAGCCTGACCCGCGAAGGGGCGAAGGTTATGGTGGTGGCCGGGGATACCTATCGCGCGGCCGCCGTCGAGCAGTTGAAGGTCTGGTCCGAACGCGCCGGGGCTCATTTCGAGAGCCGTCGACAGGGGGCAGATGCGGCGGGTCTGGCCTTCGATGCCTATACCAAGGCCAAGGCCGAGGGCTTTGACGTCGTGCTGGTCGATACCGCCGGGCGGCTCCAGAACAAGCAGGCGCTGATGGACGAACTGCTCAAGGTCGTGCGGGTTCTGAAAAAGGTCGACCCGGACGCCCCGCACGAGACGCTGCTGGTGCTCGACGCCACGGTGGGTCGCAATGCCCTGGAGCAGGAGAAGATCTTTGGGCGCACCGCCTATGTCTCGGGCATCGTGATGACCAAGTTGGATGGCACCGCGCGCGGCGGCGTGCTGGTCCCGGTGGCCCAGGCGTCGGACGCGCCGATCAAGCTGATCGGCGTGGGCGAGGGAGTCGACGATCTCCAGCCGTTTGACGCGCGCGCCTTCTCGCGCTCGCTCGTCGGTCTGAAGGATGAGGCGGCGGCATGACCGAAGAGCCCCCCCCGACCCTCCCCGAACGCAAGGGTGGCTCTGTCCGTCATTGGGTCGATTTCGGCGGCCTTCTGCTGTTTGCCCTGACCTTCGTGTTCTTCCGCATTCGCGGCCTGCCGGGTGACGAGGCCCTAGTTCATGCCACCTGGGCTCTGGTGGCAGGATCGGCGGTCGGCGTGGCGGTCGGACTTCTGGTCGAGAAGCGGCTGGCGCTCCTGCCGCTGATCGTCGGGGGCTTTGCGCTTGTCTTTGGGGTTCTGACCCTGATCACCCAGGACGACCTGTGGGTGAAGCTGAAGGTCACGATCCTGAACGCCTGTCTGGCCTTGGCCCTGATCGGCGGACGAGCGATGGGTAAGCAGCCGCTGAAGGCCTTGCTGGGCGATTTCATTCCGATCAATGACCACGCCTGGAATGTGCTGACGCTGCGGTACGGCGTGTATTTCGCCTGTGTGGCGGTGGTGAACGAGTTGGTGCGCTCCGAGGCGCTGGTCGGCTGGCTGACGCCGCAGTTCGGGTTGGGCCACATGGATCCGGCCGACGTCTGGGTCAGCTTCCGCGGTGTGTTGTGGGTCGGCTCGTCGGTATTCGGGATCGCAAACCTGCCGCTGATATTCCGCAATCTGAAGACCGAGGACACCGCCGAAGCGGACGGCACGACGCCCAACCCCTAGGCGTCCGTCATATCCCTGACGCGCCTTTGTCGTCAGAGTGCGCAACGGGCGTGGCAAACGGCGCACGTTGACCGGGTACGGAGGGATCCATGGGCAAGAAGTCGGGCAAGGCCGCCCAGCGGCAAGACACGGTGCTGACCCGTTCGCCCAGCCATCTGCTGCATCGCGTCTTGCAACGCGCCAACGGCATCTATGCCGAAGAGGTCGGCGAGGCGGGGCTGACGCAGCGTCAGTTCGCGCTGCTGGCGGCGGTCGACACGATGGAGCAGCCATCCCAGACCGACCTGGTGCATCTGACCGGCATCGACCGTTCGACCTTGGCCGAGTTAGTGGCCCGGCTGATCGAAAAAGGTTGGCTGGAACGTGGGCGCTCGACCACGGACGGTCGGGCCAAGACCGTCGGCCTGACCGAAGCGGGCAGATCGATGCTGGAGTCCGTGCGCCCCCGCGTGAAGGCCGCCGACAAGCGCATTCTGGCTCTGATTCCCAAGCCCAAGCGCGAGACGTTGACCAAGCTTCTGGCCCGCCTGGCGGACGCCCCTGAACCTGAGCCAAAGCGCAGGAAGCCGGCGAACGCCGAAAAGGGGGAAGCGACCTAGACGCGAATATCCAGATACCGGCCCGGACGCGGGAGTGGGTCCGGTGACGCTTCGGCCCCCCTCGCCGCAGGTGTGGGAGAGGCGGCCGGGGGTTGGGGGGGGGCTGGTGTTTGCGCGGTCGCGGACGGGGCCTGGGCACGATCCATGGCGGCCTGGAAAAACGCACGCTGAGCCGCGAGCGCCTGCGGGGTGCGAGGCGTCGGCGTCGGGGCGGGGGGCACCAGGCCCGGGCGGATCAGCGCAGTCATGGCCAAAGGGTTAGCAGGGTCTTGCTAAAAAGGGTTAACGCGGGCCCGCGAGCTCACGAATTTCCTCGACCGCCGCGTCGCCATCGGTGCCGACCAACGGTCCCGAATGGTGGAAAAGGACGTCGCCGTCACGGCTGACGACGAGCGTCTGGGGCATGTCCGCGCCAAGGCCGAGGGTGCCCAGATTTGCGCCCTGCGGATCACTGACCACACGGAAATAGGGATCGCCGAGTTCGTCCAGGAACGCCTGGGTCGCATCAGGGCGATCGCGAACGGCCACGCCGACGATGCGAACGCCTTCAGCTCGCAGTTCGAGCAGCACCGGCACCTCGGCCCAGCACGGCCCGCACCAGCTGGCGAAATAGTTGATCACGGTCACGCCGACGACTTCGTCGGACAGGGGATAGGGCGCGCCGCCATTGGCGGGCGTAACGACGGCCGCGGCGGGAAGGGGCTGGCCGATCAGGGACTGGGCTTGCGCTTCGGTCGCACCGGGGCGGTCCATCCAGAGCCTATAGGCCGTCAGGATCGACAGGCAGACGACGACAAAGACGGCCGACCGCACCAGTGCGGTTCGACGGCGGCTCATGCCGAGGCCTCCAACCGGGCCAGTCGCCGCGCGACGCTGGAGGCGCGGTGGACGATCACCAGACACATGGTGCCCAGGGCCGCCGCGCTGATCGCATAGGCCGTCCAGACGAACGGGCCATAAGGGCTCATGTCCAGGTCCAACATCCTAGCTCTCCCTGGCCTGCCGCAGCATGAGGGCGGCAATCCGGCGTTCCCGGACTTCGGTTCGAATGGCCAGAATCCACAGGGCCACGAACAATACCGTGTAGCCGAGGCCCATAAGGCCCAGCGGCCACAGATAGTCAGCCGTCATGGTCGGTCCATCCGCGCGGAAGACCGAGGCGGGCTGGTGAAGGGTTGACCACCATTCCACGGAAAACTTGATGATCGGCAGATTGACGAGTCCGACCAAGGCCAGGATCGCTGCGGCGCGTCCGGCCCGGCCTTCGTCGTCGATTGCCGCGCGGAGGGCCATGACCCCCAGGTAAAAGAGAAACAGGACCACCACCGAGGTCAGACGTGCGTCCCAGACCCACCAGGTTCCCCACATCGGCTTGCCCCACAGCGAGCCGGTCATCAGGGCCAGGGCGGTAAACACCGCCCCGATCGGCGCGCACGTCTTGGCCGCGGCGTCTGCCAGCGGGTGCCGCCAGACCAGGGCGGCGAAACTGGTTCCGCCCAGAGCGACATAGGCGGCCATCGAGACCCAGGCGGCGGGAACATGGATGAACATGATCCGCACGGTATCGCCCTGCTGATAGTCCTCTGGCGCGGCAAAACCCAACCACAGTCCCGCTGTCAGCAGGAGAACGGCGGCGACCCCCAGGATCGCGGCCCAACCGCGCGTGAAACGCATGAAGCGATCAGGATTGGCCAGTCCCCACACGCCGCGGGCTCCTCAAGGGCAGGTTCGCCAGGTCAGGCGTCGATGTCGGTGTCGCTGGTCTCGGTTGGGCGTGCCCGCCGCGCGCGCGGCTTGCGGGCCGGAGCGGCCGGGGCTTCGTCGCCGCCGGTCGCGGGCGTCGGACGGGTCAGGAAACTGGGCATATGGGCCTCGCCGGAGGGCTCCTCTGCCTGAGGCTTGATGACGGCCAGGGGATCGGCACCGAGCGAGCCGGCGTCATCCGTGCCTTCAACCGTCTCGCCGTCACCTTTGCGCTCCTGTCGGCGACGTTCGTAGCGCTCGCGGCGCGACTCCCGGCGACTGGGCTGGCCTTCGCCTTCCGGACGACGGTCGTCGGACCCTTGGGCCTCACCTTCGCCATTGGTCGTCGTCGCCTCATCGCGGCCTTCGTTCTGAGGGGCGGGCGGCTGGGCGAACTGGGTGCCGGACTCGTCTTCGAAGTCGATGTCGAAGCCCTGATTGGACCCGTCGCGCGCAGCGATCTCGGCGACCGGCCGGTTCGGCTGCATGATCCGCAGCAGGCGGAAATAGTGCTCGGCGTGCTGCAGGTAGTTTTCGGCGAGCACGCGATCGCCCGACGACGTCGCGTCGCGCGCCAACTGCTGATAGCGCTCGTAGACCGTCTGGGCGTTGCCGCGGACCTTGATGCCCTCCGGCCCCGCCGAATCGAGCGAGCGATTGGGGTTGTTGTTCTGGCCGCCCTGACCGCCGCCGCCGGAACGCCGGTTGCGGTTGCGCTGCCGCTTCATCCCCTTGAAGTCTCTCATGTCAGATACCGTATCCGTCGCCGGGCGGTTTTCCCGCTTGCGGCCTGGTTCCTGGGGCGTTCGGGAGACCGTCCCCCGAGAGCGCTGACCATGGGTCTTGAAATCCCTGCCGCACGAGAGCGGCCCCGTCGAAATCCGACGGCTGAAGGGCCGCAGACGTCTCTTCGGTTAGGGAACGGCGTGTATCTAGACCTTTTCCCACGCGCGTCCAAGGGTTTTTCATCAGGCGGAACGGGTTCCCGTGACCACTCGATCGCGCGCGCCCAGATCCTGAACGATGCGCAGGTTCTCGAAACCGGCCTCGGCGAACAGGGCTTTGACCTGTTCGGCCTGATCCCAGCCGGTCTCGACCACGAAGACGCCGAGCGGCTTCAGCACCCGAAGTGTCTCGGGCACGAGGGCCCGATAGGCATTCAGCCCATCGGCACCTCCGTCGAGCGCCAGATGCGGATCATGCTCCCGGACTTCGGGATCGAGCGTCGCGATCTCCTCGGAGCGGATATAGGGCGGGTTGGAGGTCACCAGATCAAAGCTGCCGTCAGCCAGACCGTCGGCCCAGCCGGTGCGGAGAAACGCGGCGCGGTCCGAAAGCCCCAGATTGGCGGCATTGTCGCGCGCGACGGCGATGGCTTCTTCGGAAACGTCCGTCCCCAGGCCCTTGGCCGCCGGGCGTTCGGCCAGGATCGACAACAGGATGGCTCCGGAGCCGACGCCCATGTCGAGCACCTGGAAGTCCATGGTGTCAGGAAAGGCGGCGAGCGCCACCTCGACCACGGTTTCCGTATCAGGCCGTGGAGTGAGGACGTCGGGCGTCACATTCAGCATGATCCTCCAGAACGCCTTGCGGCCAAGAATGCGGGCGACCGGCTCATGCGCCAGGCGGCGGTCGATCCAGGTGTCGAACCGCTCGGTCTGCTCAGGGGTCAGTTCACGGTAGGGGTCATTGAGAATGTCCAGCCGCGTAACATTGGCGGCGGCCTCAAGCAGGAGGCGGGCGTCGATGGCCGGGCTGTCGATACCGGCGTCCTTGAGACGGCCTTGCGCCGTCTTCCATGTCTTCACAAGCGAGGTCATGCAGGCCAAATGGCGGTTCACAAGCCGGCTGGCAACCATCGCCGCCTGCGGACCGCAAAGAGGCGCAATGGGGAAGTCGGCGAAAAGCGAGGGCCCGGGTGGTCTCTGGACGCTGATTGGAACAGCGGCAGCCAGTCTGATGGCTGGCGCGGCCGCCGGAGCCGCCGCCTCACACATGGCCGGTCGCCAGAATCGTCGCATCGCCCGCGAGGCCCTGGCACCGCCTCCACCCCCCAAGACCGCCCGGGATTTCGACGCCGAAGAGCCCGGACGCGGGCGCGCCGCCCAGCGTCCAGAGCAAATCCCGCGCAAGGGCTGGACCGACATTTTCTGGCGACTCGGTGCGTCCTACTTCGGGGACCGGGTCGGATTCCTGGCCGGGGGCGTCACCTTTTTCGTGGCCCTGTCCTTGTTCCCGAGCCTGGGTGCCCTGGTCTCCGTCTATGGGCTGTTCGCCGACCCGACGCAGGCGGCGGGGCGGCTGGAGATGCTCTATTCGGTGCTGCCGCCGGGCGTGGCAGGGTTCCTCGCCGAAGAGATGCAGCGCCTGGCCGAGAACTCCAACACCGAGCTGACCTTCACCCTGGTGTGGACGCTGCTGTTGTCGCTGTGGACGGCGAACAGCGCGGTCAAGATGTTGTTTTTCAGTCTGAATGTCGCCTACCACGAGGTCGAGCGGCGCAACATCGTCAAGTTCAACCTGATCTGTATGGCCTTTACGGTCTCTGGGTTTCTGGCCGTGCAGTTGAGTGCGGCCTTGGTGGTCGGTGTGCCGCTCGTGCTCGGACTGTTCGGCCTGGCCGACGAGTGGAATCACCTGACGCTGCTGCGGTGGCCGGTGCTGCTGGTGATCTATGTTGCGGCCTTGGCCCTGGCCTATCGCATCGGACCGTGCCGCGCGCGCGCGCGATGGCGCTGGGTCGTACCCGGCGCCCTGTTCGCCGGCCTTCTCAGCCTGGGCCTGTCGTTCGGCTTCTCCTGGTACGTCCAGACCTTTGTGCGTACGGCGTCCTACGGTCCGCTGGCGGCGATGATGGGTTTCCTGCTGTGGACCTGGCTGACGGTTCAGATCGTCATTCTGGGAGCCCAGTTGAACGCGGCGATCGAGCACCAGACGGCGGTGGACACGACGACGGGCGCGCCCAAGCCGCTCGGCGAGCGCGGGGCCAGGGTTGCGGACTCGGTCGGGCCCAAGCGCGGCAGTCCGGCCGCCCTCACCTTCACCCTCCGTCATGCCGAGGCTTTGTCGGATCGCCTGATCCGCCGACGCGCCCGGCGACAGGCGGAGAAGGACTAGCCGAACTCAGCCTCCAGGCTGGCCAGGCGCTCGGCCTGGTCTTCGGCAATCAGGGCGTTCAGTACCGGATCGAGGTCGCCTTCCAGGATCTGCGGCAGGGAATGCAGGGTCAGGCCGATGCGGTGGTCGGTCACCCGCCCTTGCGGGAAGTTGTAGGTGCGGATGCGCTCGGAGCGGTCACCGGACCCGACCTGGCTCTTGCGGGCGTCGGCGCGGGCCTTGTCCTTTTCCTGGCGTTGCAGGTCATAGAGACGGGCCTTCAGATTCTTCATGGCCTTGTCGCGGTTGACGTGCTGGGACTTCTCCGAGCTGGTCGCGACGATACCCGTCGGCAGGTGGGTAATCCGCACCGCTGAATCGGTCTTGTTGACGTGCTGGCCGCCAGCCCCGGATGATCGATAGGTGTCGATGCGGATGTCCTTGTCCTGGATGTCGATCTCGACGTCCTCGACTTCGGGCAAGACGGCCACGGTCGCTGCCGAGGTGTGGATACGCCCACCGGCCTCGGTTTCGGGAACGCGCTGGACCCGGTGCACTCCGCTCTCGAACTTCAGGCGACCGAAGACGCCGTCGCCGGTGATCGTGGCGACGATCTCCTTGTAGCCGCCGACCTCGCCCTCGGAGACGCTGTCGATCTCGACGCGCCAGCCGCGCCCCTGGGCATAGCGTTGGTACATCCGGAACAGGTCGCCCGCGAAGAGGGCGGCCTCATCGCCGCCGGTGCCGGCGCGGACTTCGAGGATGGCCGACGCGTTCTCATCGGCGTCGCGTGGGGCCAGCAGCAGGGCGACCTCGCGCTCCAGCTCAGGCAGGCGGTCGTTGAGGGCCTCCAGCTCGCCGGCGGCCATGGCGGCCATTTCGGGGTCCGCCGCCAGCGATTCCAGATCCTCGACCTCGGCACGTGCCTTTTGCAGGTTCAGCACGGCATCGGCCACCGGTTTGATCTCGGCGTGTTCCTTGGACAGGCGCACGATTTCCTGGCCGTCGGTGGCCGCACCCATGCGGGCCTCCACCTCCTGAAAGCGGTCGAGAACCTGATCGAGACGGGCCTGGGGCAGTTGCAAGGAGGAGGGCCTTTCGTACGAAGGCCGGTTCCTACTCGACCATGGCCGTCTCTGTCGATGCAGACGGGCGACGGTCGGTGCCGATAACATTCATGTCACCGGCTATCGGACGATGCCGTCCGGCCCTAACGATTGGGAATCGGGTCGCCGAGCGCGCCCCGTCCGGGAGAGGGTGCGTGGACGACTTCCTCTTGTTCCTGCTGGTCGGCTTCCTGGCCCAGGCGGTCGATGGGGCGCTCGGCATGGCGTATGGCGTCATATCGTCAACGGTGCTGCTGTCTTTCGGCGTGCCGCCAGCGGTGGCATCCGCCAGCGTCCATACCGCTGAGGTCTTCACCACCGCCGCCTCGGCCGGGTCGCACGCGGTCAATCGCAATGTGAACTGGCGTCTGTTCGCGCCGCTGGCTTTGGGCGGGATCATCGGCGGCGCGGCGGGGGCGTTCGTTCTGACAGCCATCGACGGCAATCTGATCAAACCGTGGATAACGGCCTATCTGGGGGTGATGGGGCTGGTCATCCTGTGGCGCGCGATCCGGGGCGTGAACGCGCGGCAGTTCCCGATCCGGTGGGCTTCGCCTCTGGGCCTGATCGGGGGCTTTCTGGATGCGGTCGGCGGCGGGGGCTGGGGGCCGACGGTCACCTCGACCCTGGTGGCGTCAGGGGACGACCCGCGCCGCGCGATCGGGACGGCCAATACAGCGGAGTTTTTCGTCACCTCGGCTGTGTCGGCGGCCTTCCTGACAGCGATGCTGACGGGGCACTGGCAGGTGTCAGACGCCGTGGAGAATCACGCCATGGCCATCGGCGGCCTGATCCTCGGTGGTCTGGCCGCGGCGCCACTCGCCGGAGTCATGGTGCGGATCGCGCCGGTGCGCGTTCTGACATTCCTGGTTGGCCTGCTGGTCGTAGCGGTGGCGGCCTGGCAGACGTCCAAGTTGATGGGCTGGGTGTGACCTAGCGCGGCACCGTCTGGGAGAAACTGGGGCGGGCTTCGAGGTCGGACTGAAGAATTTCCAGGGTCGGTCGACCGTTCTTCCAGTCATATTCGGGATGGCGGAAATCGAGCCAGCTCACCAGCACGCCAGTGGTCAGGATTCCCAGGTCGAGCGGATCGGCGCGCAGCCCTTGCGCCTCCAGCTGATCGAGCACCCGGCCCAGGCCCATCTGCCAGCGGGCGATCCAGGTCGGCGAGCGCTCCGTCTCGGGGCGGCGCTTTTCGAGGACCCATTTGACCCCCATCTCGAGCCCGGCATCGGCCAGGGCCTCCAGGCTGCGGACAGGCCATTGGGCGTCACCGGCCGGGATCAGCGGGGTGCCTGTGATGCCGCGCGCGTCCAGCCAGGCACAGATCAACGGGCTGTCGTTGAAGACGGTGCCGTCATCGGTCACCAGCGATGGCACCTGGGCCACCGGATTGGCGGCGACGAGCGCCGGGTCCGAGGCATAGGGGTCAACCCTGATCTCCTCGCAGCCGTCGATCAGGCCCCGCTCACGCAGGACGATCCGGCACTTGCGGGCATAGGGGGAGGGGTCGGTGATGTAGAGTTTCATCTCGGTGCCACACATCGGTTATCGCGGAACAGCGCCCATTCTTCGCACTGACGCCCGTCGGCAAAGACGCAGACGCCGTATTCGCCGCCCGTCGGACCACTTTCGCGGCGGATCTCCAGACGGCCACCGACCTGTTGGCAGTGCACCGACGCGGGATTGGCCAGGCCGACCGCGGGCGGGGCCTCGGTCGGTGCCGGCGCGGCGCAGGCCGCCAGCAGCACGAGACAGGCCAGCAGGGAAGTTGGTCTCACCATCGCGCCTTCGTCCTATTCGGCGGCCACGGTCGCGGCGGCCTTTTGCGCCTCGCGCGCGGCGTCCAGTTCGGCGGCCTTCTTTTCGACCTCGGTGACGATGGCGTCGATCATGCCGGCGTTGGCCTGTTTGCCGGCGATCTTGCCGTTCAGATACAGCATCCCGGCCCCGGCCCCGCCGCCGGTGAAGCCAACGTCGGTGAACAGGGCCTCGCCCGGTCCGTTCACGACGCAACCGATGATCGACAGGCTCATCGGGGTCGAAATATGGGCAAGCCGCTGTTCCAGCTCGGCCACCGTCTCGATGACGTTGAAGCCCTGACGCGCGCAGGACGGACAGGCGATGATGTTGACGCCCCGGTGCCTCAGGCCCAGCGATTTGAGGATGTCGAAACCGACGTGGATCTCCTCCACCGGATCGGCGGCCAGCGACACGCGGATGGTGTCCCCGATACCGGCCCACAACAGATTGCCCATGCCGATCGCGGACTTGATCGTGCCGGTCCGAAGCGGCCCGGCCTCCGTCACACCCAGGTGCAGCGGACAGTCGATGGCCTCAGCCAGTTGCTGATAGGCCGCGACCGTCAGGAACGGATCGGACGCCTTCACCGAAATCTTGAACTCATGGAAGTCCAGGTCCTGCAGGATGCGGGCGTGGTCGAGCGCGCTCTCGACCATGGCCTCGGGGCAGGGCTCTCCGTATTTTTCCAGCAGGTGCTTTTCCAGCGACCCGGCGTTGACGCCGATCCGCATGGAACAACCATGATCGCGCGCCGCCTGGACGACCTCCTTCACGCGGTCGATCGAGCCGATGTTGCCCGGATTGATCCGAAGACAGGCCGCGCCCGCCTCAGCCGCCTCGATGCCGCGCCGATAGTGGAAATGGATGTCGGCGACCAGCGGTACCCGCGCCTCGCGCGCGATGGTCCTGAAGGCCTTGGTCGAGTCTTCGTCGGGGCAGGACACCCGGACGATGTCGGCCCCGGCCTCTTCCAGCTGACGGATCTGGTCGAGGGTGGCGGCGGCGTCCGACGTCAGGGTGTTGGTCATCGACTGGACGGAGATCGGCGCGCCGCCGCCGACCAGCACGTCACCGACGCGGATCTGGCGACTGGGGCGGCGTTCGATGTGACGCCAGGGACGGACGTGGCCGATATCGGACGGGGAGGTCATGCGTCCTAGAATAGGCGCTTCGTGGGCCCGACGCTATTGGGCGACCGTCTCGCCCGCCATCGTCGACGGCGTTTGCTCGGCAGCGATGGACGCGTCAGCTCCGTCTGCGGCAACCGGCGCGCGCGCGGCGGCCGCAGCCTCAGCGGCGCGCAGGCGCTGTTCGGCGGCCTGTTGGGCGGCTTGCGACCGCGCCGAGGCTTCGGCGGCGGCTTCGCGTGCCAGGCGTTCGGCCTGGGTGTTCAGCTGTGACAGCTGGGTCACGTTCTGCTGAAGATTGCCCACCCGCTCGCCGTTCAGAAAGACGTCGAAGGCCGCCGGATCCGAAACATCGATCATAAGTCCGGCCGTGCGGGGCGCACGATAGGCTTCCCCTGCAGCCAGCTGCCGGCCGAAGTGGACCACCCCGTCCGCGGCGCGGACCACAATAGTCGTCGCGCGGCGGGCTTGAAGGATGACACCCGAGCTTCCGGCGGCGGCCCCATAGACGGCCCCGCGCGGGTTGAAGGCGGCACCGACCGGGCCTCCCATGTCGGGCGCGGCGGCGATGGCCTGAGCTCCCTCCAGCGCGGGGGTCAGCACCTCTTCCAGGCCCGGCGTCACATAGAGCACCGGTGTCGTCTGGTCCGGCGGTGCCGGATGCGGTCCGTCCAGTTCGATCTCTCCAAAGGTCGAGCCGACGCGCCAGCTTTCCGGGATGGATGCCAGGTCCGCCGCCCGGGGTGCATCGATCAAGCTGGCGCGCTGAAAGACGTTCCAGCCGACGACGGCCAACACCAGGACCACGCCTCCGATCATCCAGGCCGGTGAACGACCACGCGCCTCGTCGAAGGCGAGACCCACGGGGGGTTCCAGTTTCTGGTTCGGCAGATCGTATTCCTGGCGCAGGCGTTCCGCCACGGCGGTCTCGTCCAGGCCCAGGGCCTGGGCATAGGAGCGGGCATGGCCGATGGCGAAGGGCCGCGACGGTAAATCGGCCTGGCGGCTTTCTTCCAGAGCTTCGAGATAACGGACCGGCACCTTGGTTGCGCCGGACAGCTGCGCCAGCGATCGCCCCGATGCCAGGCGAGCGGCCTTGAAAGCCTGACCCAGGGTTTCGGCAGATTCCAGCGTGACGGCAGGCGCACGCCGCTTAACATCTGCGGTTTCGTAGGAGCCCTCACGCGGCTCCTGATCTACTGGAGACAACTGCTCACCCACGCCCAACTCACTCCGGCCCGCAATCTCGAAAGACTGCCGGCCCGCCCCTGCCCCCAGAGGCACCCCTATCGGTTGAAGTTGATACGTCATGGCTGCCCGAAAATCAAGGTTTTCTTAATCAATCCGGCGCGGTGACCCGTCCTGTTCCGCTGCGGCACGCCTCAGAGTGACAGGTTCAATTTTCGGGCCAATGATTGCACCTCGTCGCGCACTGAGCCGCTGGATCGGCTGAGCAGGGGGACGAACAGTTTCTGTGCCTTGGCACGATCCAGCGACAGGATCATTCGCTTGACCCGACCGACCCCGGATGCAGGGGCGGAAAGGCGCTTAAATCCCAAGGCAATCAGCGCGAAAGCCTCGAGCGGTCGGCCGGCCATCTCGCCGCAGACCGACACCGGAGTCCCCGTCGCGGCACCGGCTTCCTGGATACGCGCCAGGGCGCTGAGGAAGGGTGGCGACAGCGGGTCGTACCGCTCGGCCACCGTCGGATTGGTCCGGTCGGCGGCAAACATGTACTGCATCAGGTCATTGGTGCCGACCGAGACGAAGTCGGTCTGGGCCAGCAGGGCGTCAAGATGCCACAGCAGGGCGGGGGCCTCGATCATCGCCCCGACCCTCAGCAGGGACGGCAGGGCCCAGCCGCGGCGTCGGGCCCAATCGCACTCGACGTCGACCAGAGCCTTGGCCTGGGAGAATTCATCCACGCTGGCGATCAAGGGGAACATCACCCGAAGCTCGCGTCCGCGCGCGCCGCGCAGCAAGGCTCGAAGTTGCAACCGAAGCAGCGGCGGCCGGTCCAGCCCCAGGCGAATCGAGCGGCGGCCCAGCGCCGGGTTCTCTTCACGTCCCTCCTGCAGGAAGGACACGACCTTGTCGCCGCCGATGTCCAGGGTGCGGAAAGTGACGGGGCGGTCCTGTGCCGCATCGAGGATGTGATTATACAGCTCGGCCTGGGCTTCGATCCCCGGCAGGCGATCCTGGACCATGAACTGGAACTCGGTGCGGAACAGGCCGATGCCGTCCGCGCCGGTGGCGTCCAGCGACGCGAGGTCCGAGAGGAGCCCGGCATTGGTCAACAACGTAATATGTGTGCCGTCGCGCGTGACGGCAGGGCGTTCGCGCAGGCCGGCGATGTCGGCCTGCTGAGCCTCGCGCACCACCAGCCGCGACCGCGCGGCCTCGATGACGTCATCGCGGGGGCGCAGGTGCGCCTCGGCCGATTCGCCGTCGACGATGACGATGTCACCTTCGGACAGGTGATCGCGGACTCCAGCGAGCCGGCCGACACAGGGAATTTCCAGCGCGCGGGCGACGAGGGCGGCATGGCTCGCGGCCGAGCCCTCTTCGAGCAGCAGACCCTTGAGCGATCCGCTGGGATACTCCAGCAGGTCGGCCGGCCCGAGATTGCGGGCGACCAGAACGGCCTCGTCCGGCAGATGACGACGGGTCGTCTGCTCCCCGGCGAGGATGCGAAGAAGCCGGTTCGCCAGGTCTTCCAGATCGTGGAGGCGCTCGCGGATATAGGGGTCCTTGGCCGCTGCGAATCGGGCGCGGTGCTGGGTCCGGGCGCGGTCGACGGCCGCCTCGGCCGAAAGACCGGCGCGCACGGCCTCTTCCAGAGACCGGACCCAGCCACGATCGTCGGCGAACATCCGATAGGTGTCCAGGACCTCGATCGAAGGTCCGGAGAGGTGGGTGACCGACAGGAGATTGTCGATCTGTTCCCGCAGTCGCTTCAGGCCGTCCTGCAGCCGGGATTCCTCGGCTGCCGGGTCGTCAGCGACGATACGGGCAGCTGGGACGTGCGGGTCGTGAAGGACGACGAATCCGATCGCCAGCCCGTCCGAGAACCGCTGGCCCTTCAGACGCTCCGGACGGTGTGGCGAGACCTCGACGTCGCCGAGCGCATCGATGGCGTCCTCGACCCCGGCCACCACCTCGGCCAGCACCATGGCGATGGTCTGGAGGTCCTCGATCTCATCTTCGGCATAGACCCGCGAGGTCTGGTTCTGGACGACCAGGACGCCGATGACGCGACCTCCCCGCAACAGCGGGACGCCGAGGAAGGCATTGTACGGATCTTCGCCCGTCTCAGGCCGATAGGAGAAGTTCGGATGGTTCGGGGCTTCGGACAGGGCCAGCGGCCCGGCGGTGCGCACGACCTCGCCGACGAGACCTTCTCCCGGCTTCAGCCGGGTGTTGTGGACAGCCTCGGGATTCAGGCCCTGGGTCGCGAACAGCTCCATCTCGCCGGAGCCGCGCAGGAGATAGACCGAACAGACCTCGGTCACCATCAAGCGGGCGATCGACTTGACCACCTGATCCAGGCGCGCCTGGGCCGGCGCATCGGACGCCATGACCTCGCGGATCTGACGCAGCAGACCGCGGGGATTTGATCCCATCGCCGATGCCTGGACTGGAGCCACAGCCTCCCTTTCCGCTGAGGTGAAATCCCTGCCTAAGGGAGGACGGGCTCCGGGCCAATGGAGCCGGTCAGAAAATGGCACACGGAGTGTCAATCCCGTCTAAAGCATCGCGCATGAACTCAACACGCGACGGCTTCGCCCGGATCGATGGCAAACTGTACGCCGAAGGCGTGTCTCTGGCCGAGATCGCCGAGGCGATCGGCACGCCGGCCTATGTCTATTCCGCCCGGACGCTGCGGGACCGCCACTCAACCTATGTGACGGCGCTTGCCGGTCTGGATTGTCTCGTCGCCTATGCGGTGAAGGCCAATGCGAATCTGTCGGTCCTGAAGGTTCTCGCGCGGCAAGGGGCGGGTGCCGACACCGTGTCCGAAGGGGAAATCCGCCGGGCGCTTGAAGCGGGCATCGCGCCGGAGAAGATCATCTTCTCGGGCATGGGCAAGACGGACGCCGAGCTGGCCTTCGCCTTGGCGCTGCCGGATCTCCAGATCAACGTCGAATCCACGCCCGAGTTCGATCGGCTCTGCGCCCTAGCGCGCGCCCGCGCCGTTCGGCCCCTGGTCGTGCTGAGGGTCAACCCCGACATTGCGGCCGGGGGGCACGACAAGATCTCCACCGGCAAGGCCAACAACAAGTTCGGTATTCCCGTTGATGAGGCGCTGCACCTGTATCGACGCGCGCAGGACGAGGGTGTTGTCCGGGCTGTGGGTCTGGGCTGTCACATCGGCAGTCAGATCCGCGAGACTCGACCATTCCGCGACGCCTGGACGGTTCTGCGCGAGATGACCCTGGGCCTTCGCGCCGAGGGGCGAACGGTGTCTCGTCTGGACCTGGGCGGAGGGCTCGGCGTCGACTACGAGCAGGGCCGAGGTGGGGCCACGCCGCGCGATCTGGGCCAGGTGGCGGCCGAAGTGGTCGGGGATTTGGGGGTCAAGCTGGCAGTCGAGCCGGGGCGCTCGATCGTGGCGGACGCCGGCGTGTTGTTGACCCGCGTGATCCACGTCAATCCGAGAGCGCGCGGCCCGACCTTTCTGGTCCTCGATGCCGGCATGAACGACCTGTTGCGACCGACCCTCTACGACGCCTGGCATGGTGTCGAAACGCTGACGACCCGGTCAGGCGAAGCGGTGGCCTATGACGTGGTCGGCCCGGTTTGCGAAACAGGAGACACCTTTGCACGTGGCCGCATCCTGCCGCCCATGCAGGCCGGCGACCTGGTGGCTCTGCGCGGAGCCGGTGCCTATGCGGCCTCGATGGCCAGTGAATACAACAGCCGGCTTCCGGCCCCCGAGGCGCTAGTCGATGGACATCGCTGGGCGGTCGTGCGGGCGCGGCCCGACTACGCGGCGATAATGTCCCGCGAAGCTGTTCCGGATTGGCTCTAGGCCGGCTCCGCCAGGCCATAGGCTGCGTGCAGCGCCCGAACTGCCAGCTCTGTATAGGCTGCGTCGATCAGCACGCTGATCTTGATCTCCGAGGTCGAGATGGCGAGCATCTTGATCCCCTTATCGGCCAAGGCGCGGAACATGGTCTCGGCGACGCCGGCGTGGCTGCGCATCCCCACGCCGACGACCGAGACCTTGGCCACATCCTCGTCGACGCGACATTCTTCAAAACTGACCTCGCTACGAATGCGCTGCATCAGCTCGGCGGCGGCACGGGCATCGCGCCGTCCGACGGTGAAGACGAGATTGGTCAGATCCGCGCTGCGCGTCTCGGACTGGACGATCATGTCGACGTTGATGTTGGCCTCGGCCAGACGGGCAAAGACGGTCGCGGTCACATCGGCCCGATCCGGCAGACCCAGCAGCGTCACCCGCGCCTCGTCCCGGCTCATGGCGACCCCTGAAACGATCCGCTTTTCCACGATTTCATCCTCTTCACAGATCACCGTCCCACCGACGCCCCGACCGGTCTCGGGATCGACAAAACTCGACAGCACCCGCACGGGCACCTTGTAGGCCATGGCCAGTTCCACCGAGCGAGTCTGGAGCACCTTGGCACCCAGGGATGCCAGCTCCAGCATCTCTTCGTAGGAGATCCGCTCGAGCCGGCGAGCCCGGGACTCGATACGCGGGTCGGTCGTATAGACGCCGTCCACGTCGGTGTAGATGTCGCACGGACATCCCAGCGCGGCCGCTACCGCCACCGCCGAGGTGTCGGATCCACCCCGGCCCAGCGCGGTCACACGGTTCGCCTCGGTGACCCCCTGGAATCCGGGGATGACGGCCACGACCCCGGCATCCATCGACTGGCCCAGGGCCGTGCCGTCGATGTCGGCGATACGCGCCTTGCCGTGCGCATCGTCGGTGAGGATCGGCAGCTGCCAGCCCAGCCAGGACCGCGCATTCAGGCCCATGTTGCGCATCGTCAAGGCCATCAGGCCCGACGTGATCTGTTCGCCGGAGGTGACGACCACATCGTATTCGTCATCACTGTCAGGGACGCCCTCGGCTGCCGGTCCGATCAGGTCGGTCCAGGCGACCAACTGGTTGGTCTGGCCTGCCATGGCCGAGACGACCACGGCGACCTTGCGACCCGCAGCGACCTCCGCCGCCACGATCGCCGCCGACTTGCGGATGCGTTCGAGGTCGGCCATCGAGGTCCCACCGAACTTCATCACCAGTCGCGACATGGCCACCTTTCCATTCCTGCGGGTCAAACCGCTTGCCATGGGGCGATAGGGCGTCCATCACCCGCGCGCAATGGCTGAACCGCACTCCAGCATCGATCCCGACGAGGTCGCCCGGTTTTCGGCTCTGGCGGACCGCTGGTGGGACGCCAGCGGTCCCTTTGCGCCGCTGCACAGGTTCAACCCGGTCCGTCTGGGCTTCATCCGGGATCGGGCCGCCACACACTTCGATCGTGACGTCAGGGCCGCGCGGCCGTTTGAAGGGCTTCGCCTGCTCGATATCGGCTGTGGCGGTGGTCTGCTGTCCGAGCCGATGACGCGCCTGGGCTTTGAGGTGACCGGTGTGGATGCGTCCTCCCGCAACATCGGAGCCGCATCCGCTCACGCCGATGCGCAAGGTCTGAACATCGATTACCGCGCCTCGACCGCCGAAGCGCTGCTGGAACAGGACCGCAGGTTCGATGTGGTGCTGAACATGGAGGTCATCGAGCACGTCGCTGATCCACGCGCCTTCCTGATCGACACGGCCCGGCTGATGAAGCCCGGCGGCCTGATGATCGTGGCGACCCTGAACCGGACCCTGAAGTCGCTCGCCCTGGCCAAGGTCGGGGCGGAATATGTGCTGCGGTGGGTCCCGGCCGGCACGCACGACTGGTCCAAATTCCTGACTCCCGACGAGTTGCGCCGGTTCACCGAAGGCCAGCCGTTCCGCGTCGAGGGCCCATTCGGCGTCGAATATGAACCGCTCAGAGGGGTCTGGCGCGAAAGCCGCGATTCCTCGGTCAACTATATGATGCTCGTCACGCCGACCTGACAGGGCCGGCCCGACCCGTTGCGAACGAACGGCGATCGGCTAGGTTGGAGGAACAGGAGCGTCCCATGACCGTCCGACCGACCGGCTATCTTCGACAGGTTCTCGCCGACGACGAGAATGTGCTGCTGATCGCGCGCCCGCATTGGCTTGTCCTGGTTTCAAAGACCCTGATGTGGATGGCGCTGGCGATCTTCATTCTGGGGACGGCGGTCTGGTTCCGGATCATAGGTTCGCAATATTGGGGATGGCTGGTTCTGGCCGCCCTTGTGCCGATCGGCTTCTGGATCTGGGAGTATCTCGTCTGGTCCAATCAGATGAGTGTCATCACCGACCGCCGGGTCATCCAGATGCAGGGTGTCCTCAACAAGGAGGTCTCGGACTCGATTCTGGACAAGTTGAACGACGTGAAAACCGAGCAGTCTCTCCTTGGCCGGTTCTTCGGCTACGGCGACATCGAGATCCTCACCGCTTCGGACCAGGGTGCAAATATCCTGCACATGATCTCCGATCCGCTGGGCTTCAAGCGCACCATGCTGAACGCCAAGGGGGCGATAGAGGATGCGCGACACAGCCCGCCGGACTGATCTCTGCGGGCCGCGAGGCTAGGCGGGCGGCGCGCCGAGGCGTCCGCGCAGCGCGCGGGTCGGGCGCTTGCTCCCCTCCGGCATTGCGGCCTGGAAGGCCTTTCGGAAATCCTCGCGTTTCTGGTGGATCGTGGCCAGGACCATCCCCATCGGCACGCCGAGATCGACGAGGGCATTCTCGGCGAGTTGCAGGCTGGCCTCGGTGGTCTCGGGCACGGCGTCTGTGACTCCTAGATGGTAAAGGCGCGCGGCGTGCTTCTCATCGCGGGCACGTGCAACCAAAACCACGTCGGAGCGGAGTTGCCGCACCGTCCGGCAAACTTCATCCACCTTCGTCGGGGCGTCCATGGTCACGATGACCGCCTGGGCCGAGGCGACGCCCAGCTTCTCCAGTAGGTCGGCCCGGCCGGCATCGCCGTACCAGACCGGCACACCCCCGAGGCGTGCGGTGGAAACCAGGACGGCATCCGCGTCGACGGCCAGAAAGCCGATCCCGTGTTCGCCGAGCAGTTCACCGATTAGCTGGCCGACCCGCCCGTAGCCGACGATGATGACGCGTGGCGCGTCGGATTCCATCGCCTCGGCGTCGGTGTCCGGCGCGTCGGAAATCACCGTCTGGGGCAGGATCCGGCGATCCAGGCGTGGGGCCAGGGCGGCCAGGAGCGGCACCGCGAACAGGCTGATCGTCGCGGACAGCAACACACCCTGGGCAAAGTCGTGCCCGACCACGCCATAGCCGATGGCTTCGTTCAGGATGACGAAGGCGAACTCCCCCGCCGGTCCCAGGACGAGGGCCGTCTCCAGGGCTGCGGCGCGTGGCACCTTGAAGGCGCGTGCGACGGTGAAGATCGCCCCCGCCTTGATGACGATCAGCAGAGCCGCGATCGAGAAGATGGTCACCGGCGCGACGGCGACAGCGTCCAGGTCCAGGCCCACCCCGACAGAGACGAAGAAGACTCCCAGCAACAGACCCTTGAACGGTTCGATGGTGACCTCAACCTCCCGCCGGAATTCCGTCTCGGCGATCAGGAGGCCGGCGACGAGCGCGCCGACCGCTGGAGACAGTCCGGTGATTTGGGCCAGGAACACCGTCCCCAGCACGACGAACAGACAGGTGGCCAAGAACATCTCGGTGTTGCGGGTCCGGGCGACGGACCGGAACATCGGGCGCAATCCGATCCGCCCCAGGAGCACCAGCAGTCCGACGCCGATCACAGAAGGCAACAGGCTGCCGACGGCCTGGCCAATGGTCGCGGCGCTCAGGCTGTCCTCGCTTACGCCGGAGCCGAGAACAGCCACCATGATCAGGATCGGGGCTACCGCCAGGTCCTGGGCCAGCAGGATCGAGAAGGTCGAGCGACCTGCCGCCGTCGACAGGCGCCCGCGTTCCGCCATGACCGGCATGACCACCGCCGTTGAGGACAGTGCCAGGGCAAAGCCCAGTACCATCGCGCCACCGACCCCACGGCCCATCAGCAGAAAGACCCCCGCCAACAGGACCGCGCACAAGATGATCTGTGCCGTTCCGAGGCCGAAGACGAGCCGCCGCATCGCCTTCAGGCGTTCCCAACTCAGCTCCAGGCCGATGGTGAACATCAGAAAGACCACACCCAGTTCGGCCAGTACCTCAATCTGGGAGCGGTCCGAGATGGTCAGGATGGCGAGCCAGTCGAAGGTCCCGGCCAGTCGGCCCAGACCGTCGGGACCGAGCAGCACCCCCGCGGCCAGAAAGCCGAGCACAGGGCTGACCTTCAGTCGACTGAACAGGGGGACCAGCACACCCGCGGCGGCTAGAAAAACGAAGATGTCCTTGTATTCCGCAGAGGCGGGACCGTGAGTCATGGTCTCCTTCTAGGGGACGCGCACGCTCTCATGAAAATTATTTAAGGGGTATTTGCGCGTCCGGGATCGCAAAATCGCCTGCTCTGCCCGTTCCCGCGGCTTGGCCCGCGCCCAAACCGAGGTTCTTCATGTCGAAATCCGTCCTTCTCGCCGCCACAGCCCTGACCCTGATCACGTCGGCCCCGGCCTTCGCCCAGTCCGATGAGCATCCTTGTCTGGATGAGCTCTGCACCCTCGTTTCGATCGTCGGGCAGGACGGCCAGGCGGCAACGCAGTCGACGGGCCTGATCCATGGCACCGAGGCGCCGCGTTTCGGCACCTGGGGCTTCGACATGGCCGGCCGCGACACCTCGGTCGCACCGGGCGATGATTTCAACCGCTTTGCCAACGGCCTGTTCCTGGATGCGCTGGAAATCCCGGCGGACCGGACCCGTTACGGCGCATTCGATATGCTGGCCGAACTGTCGGATAACCGCCTGCGCACCCTGGTGGAAGACATCGCCCAGGCCGAAAATCTCGACCCCACCTCGGACGAGGGCAAGATTCAGGCGCTCTACGACGGTTTCATGGACACCGACCGCGCTGAGCAACTGGACGATCAGCCGATCCAGCCGCTGCTGGCCGGCGTTCGAGCAACGACGGACCACGCCCGGATGGCGGCCTTCATGGGTGGGGCGTTCCGGGGCTACGGGCGGCCGCTGTTCGGCAGCTTCGTCAATGACGATGCCCGCAATCCGGAGATCTATGAGGCCTATCTGTCCCAGGGTGGCCTGGGCCTGCCGAACCGGGACTTTTATCTGGAAGCCCGTTTCGCCGACAAGCTGGCGGCCTACCGTGCCAATGTCGAACAGATGCTGACGATGATCGGCTGGGACGACCCGGCCGGCTCGGCCGATGCCGTCGTCGCCTTCGAAACGCGTCTGGCCCAGTCGCACTGGACCCAGACCGAAAGCCGCAACCGCGACCGCACCTACAACCCGATGAGCGTGGCCGAGCTGGAGGCCGCCGCGCCGGGCGTGGACTGGCGCGCCTTCCTGGGGGCCGCCGGCTTCGGGGATCACGACCGGTTCATCGTCGCCCAGAACACGGCTCTTCCGGGCATGGCCCAGGCCTTTGCCGAGACGCCCATCGCGACGCTTCAGGCCTGGCAGGCCTTTGCGATCGCCGACCAGGCGGCGCCGCTGCTGTCGCAGCGGTTCGTTGATGCCAACTACGGGTTCCGCCTGCGCGAACTCGGCGGACAGCCGGAACAGCGCAGCCGCGAGCGGCGCGGCGTCGCCTACACCGAAGGGGTGATGGGTCAGCCCCTGGGCCGTCTCTATGTGGCGCGCTGGTTCCCGCCTGAAAGCCGCGCCCAGATGCAGGAACTCGTCGCCAATCTGCGACGGGCGATGGCTGCGCGGATCGCTACGCTGGACTGGATGAGCCCGGAAACCCGCGCAGAAGCCCTGGCCAAGCTGGAGCTGTTCAACGTCAAGATCGGCTATCCCGATCAGTGGCGCGACTACTCAGGCCTGGAGATCCGTCCGGGGGACGTGGTCGGCAATCAGATGCGCTCGCGCGCCTTTGAATGGGACTTCCGGCTGGGTCGGCTGGGTGGGCCGGTCGACGACGAAGAATGGGGCATGACCCCGCAGACGGTGAACGCCTACTATTCGTCGACCAAGAACGAAATCGTCTTCCCGGCGGCGATCCTGCAACCGCCCTTCTTCGACCCGACGGCCGATCCGGCGGTGAACTACGGCGGCATCGGTGGGGTGATCGGCCATGAAATTGGTCACGGCTTCGACGACCAGGGCCGCAAGTCAGACGGCACCGGTGCCCTGCGCGAATGGTGGACGGCCGAGGACGAAGCGCGCTTCGAGGCGCAGACGGCACGGCTCGGTGCCCAGTATGACAGCTATGAGGCCCTGCCTGGCTTCCACGTCCAGGGCGGTCTGACCATGGGGGAGAACATCGGTGATCTGGCCGGTGTGACCCTGGCCCTGGAGGCCTACCATCTGTCGCTGGACGGCCAGCCGGCCCCGATCATCGATGGCACCACGGGTGACCAGCGTGTCTTCTACGGCTGGGCCCAGGTCTGGCGAGCGGCGATGCGTGAGGCGCGGATGCAGAACATGATCGCCACCGATCCGCACAGCCCGCCGCAGTTCCGGGTGATTGGCCCGCTGAGGAACATCGACGCCTGGTACGAAGCTTTCGGGGTCACGCCGGACAATGCCTATTACCTGGCCCCCGAGGACCGCGTCCGGCTCTGGTAGCAGGTGATCTCTTAACCCCGTGCGGATCAGATCCGCACGGGGGCTGATTATAGTCCGTCCTTCGACAGGATCAGGGTCGCATTGGTCCCGCCGAAGCCGAACGAATTCGACATCACCGTCGTCAGTTCGCCGTCGTGGCGCTGTCTCAGGATCGGCATTCCCTCAAACTCGGGGTCGAGCGTTTCGATGTGGGCGCTCTCGGCCGCGAAGCCGTGTTTGAGCATCAGAAGGCAATAGATCGCCTCCTGCACACCGGCGGCCCCCAGGGAGTGACCCGACAGGCTCTTGGTCGAGGAGATCATGGGCAGGGCCTGGCCGAAGACGTTGCGGACGGCCCCCATCTCGCGTTGATCCCCGACCGGCGTCGAGGTGCCGTGCGGATTCAGATAGTCGATCTTGCGTCCGCCGGCCTCGGCCATGGCCATCTTCATGCAGCGCTCGGCCCCTTCGCCTGAGGGCGCAACCATGTCGTAGCCGTCTGAGTTGGCCCCATAGCCGACCACTTCGGCATAGATGGTCGCGCCGCGTGCCTTGGCCCGTTCGTATTCTTCCAGCACGACGATTCCCGCCCCGCCGGCGATGACGAAGCCGTCGCGGTTCACATCATAGGCGCGGCTGGCCACCGAAGGCGTGTCGTTGAAGTTGGACGACATCGCGCCCATGGCGTCGAACAGGTTCGACATCGACCACGACAGGTCTTCGCAACCACCGGCGAAGACGACGTCCTGCTTGCCCCACTGAATCTGTTCGGCGGCCGCGCCGATGCAGTGGGCACTGGTCGCGCAGGCCGACGAGATCGAATAGTTTATGCCCTTCAGCTCGAACCAGGTCGCCAGGACGGCCGACGGTCCCGAGGCCATGGCCTTGGGCACCGCGAACGGGCCGATACGCTTGGGCGAGCCCTTCTCCAGCGTGGTCTGAGCCGCTTCGATGATGACCTGCGTCGAGGGACCGCCCTCGCCGACGATCAGGCCGATACGCTCGTCCTTGATCTCGTCAGCGGTCATTCCGCTGTCCTTCAGGGCTTCCTCAAAGGCGATATGTGCCCAGGCCGTGCCGGCGGCGAGAAACCGTGAAGCGCGCCGGTCGACCCGCTCGGTCCAGTCGCCGATGGCGGGCGGCGCCCAGACCTGAGAGCGGAACCCATGCTCGGCGAATTCAGCCGAGGCGACGATGCCCGAGCGGGCGGACCGGAGGGACTGGGCGACCGCATCGGCTCCATCGCCGATCGAGGAGACGATACCCAGTCCGGTGACGACGACGCGGCGCATGGCGGCTCCTGATTCCTAGTCTGCCTTGGACGCGTCGCCGCCGAACAGGCCGACACGCATATCGTTGCAGGTGTAGATCACCTGGCCGTCCGCCTCGAGCACGCCGTCGGCGATTCCCATGACCAGACGCCGGTTGATCACCCGCTTGAGGTGGATCTTATAGACGACCTTCTTGACGTCAGGCGTGACCTGACCGGTGAACTTGACCTCGCCGACGCCCAGGGCCCGGCCCTTGCCCTGGCCGCCCGACCAGCCGAGGAAAAATCCGACCAGCTGCCACATGGCGTCCAGGCCCAGACAGCCCGGCATGACCGGATCGCCGATGAAGTGACACTGGAAGAACCAGAGGTCCGGATGGATGTCGAGCTCGGCCTCGATATAGCCCTTGCCATGGTCACCGGCACCTTCGCCTTCGATGCGGACGATACGGTCCATCATCAGCATCGGGGGGGCGGGAAGCTGGGGATTGCCCGGCCCAAACAGCTCGCCCCGGCCGGAGGCCAGCAAGGCGTCAAAATCGAAGGCGTTGGGGTATTGGCTCATGGAGGCTCCCATCGGCGAAATGACCACCGATCATCCGGCCCCGGTTACACGACCCGGTGTGCCGCCTCAACCGGCAGGTTCGAGCCGGAGCGATCCGCGGGTGGCCGGACGGCGTGGATCGCACTGGGGCGACTGGGCGGTGCCGAACAGTCCGGCCTCCGGAGCCCACCCACGGATGTCGCCTGAGCGCAACTCGCACCAACCGCTTTCGCACCGCTCCAGCGTGACGCTGGCCCCAGCCGCCAGACGGGCGCGCACGGCCGCGCCGGATTCCGGTCGGGCCAGCAGGTCGGCGGCCTCGGTCGCCACCACGCGGCGACGGCCGGTCGTCAGGCTGCGGTGGATCCAGGCCATCGAGCCATCCGGCCCACATACCATGCGCCAATCCTCCGTCTCGGTGACGACCTGAAGGGGCGCGCCGGATCGCTCGAACTGCCAGAGGATCGGGTAGTCACGTCCGGGTCCGGCGCGCATCGACGCCGGTGCGCCACGAACGGAGATCCAGCGTGGAACCGGATAGCCGGACGGCGTATCCGCCTTTTCTTTGGTGGTGTCGCCGCAGCCGGTGGCCGCCACAAGCCCGAAGACGGCTGCGGCTATGATCACCGCGCGGGCCGTGGGATAGGGGAGGGGCTGCCCCTTCGGATTCGCCATGCCGTCTCGTCTCAAGGTCATCCTCACCCGCCGCCTGCCCGACTCCGTTGAGACACGGATGCGCGAGCTGTTCGACGCCGAGCTTAACCTCGATGACCACGCGATGGGTAAAGACGAGTTGAAGGCCGCCGTCGCCCGGGCCCAGGTGCTGGTTCCGACCATCACCGACGTCATCGACGCAGACGTGATCGAGGCGGCGGGGCCGGATCTGAAGCTCATCGCCAACTTTGGAGCGGGAACTGACCATATCGACGTCGCCGCGGCCGCCGCACGCAAGATCATTGTGTCCAACACGCCGGGAGTCCTGGCTGAAGACACTGCGGACATGGCGATGGCCCTGATTCTGGCGGTTCGCCGTCGGCTGGTTGAGGGTGCCGCGATGATGGACGAGGGTCGCTTCGAGGGCTGGACCCCGACCGCCATGCTGGGCCGGCGCCTGTGGGGTTCGCGGCTGGGGATCGTGGGCTTGGGCCGGATCGGTCAGGCCCTGGCCCGGCGCGCCCGCGCCTTCGGGATGCAGGTTCACTATCACAACCGCAACCGCCTCAACCCCGGCCTCGAAGAGGAGCTGGGCGCGACCTGGTGGGACAGCCTCGAGGCCATGCTGCCGCGCGTGGACGTGCTGTCTTTGAATGCGCCCTCCACGGATCAGACCCATCATCTGATCTCGGCCGAACGGCTGGCGCTGATGAAGCCGGACGCCGTGCTGATCAACACCGCCCGCGGCGAGATCGTCGATGAGGCCGCCCTGGTTGCGGCCCTGGACCGCCGGGCGCTGGCGGGGGCCGGGCTGGATGTGTTCGAACGCGAACCGGCGGTGCATCCGGGCCTGATCAACCGGCCCGAGGTGGTGCTGACACCCCACATCGCCTCCGCCACTCTGGAAAGCCGCGAGGACATGGGCGAGCGGGTCATCCTCAACATCAAGACTTTGGAAAACGGTCACCGCCCCCCGGACCGCCTGCTGCCGCCGATGGGGTGAGGGCGCGCAAAGTCAAAAGGCTCGGCCGCCGAGGGAACGGTTTACGCAAACGCCCAGCCTTCGGGATCATCGCTGGATGGGCTCCTTGGTGGGCGAACGCGTCGCGCACGCTCAGCCCGGCTTCTGTGTCGCAACAGAGGCGTCACAATGGGGCGAACGCGCTGGGCCAGATCGTTCCGTAGGGTGCGCAAGCGAAGCTGGGTGCTGACAAGCGCGAGGGCGGCGACGACCTCGAGATAGGCGATGATATCGGCCGCCGCGAACAGGGCCAGCTCCAACGGCAGAAGCTGGATGAACATTGCGCCGGCGATCACGATGAAAAGACCGCGGAAGAAGCCATAGCTGAACAGACCGAGTGAGAGGGTCTCGACCTGGCGTCGCGTTGGAGGGTGAGCGGTGGCGGCCAGAGCCAAGCCCAGGAGTGACACGGGAAGCAGGGCACCGCCGCTCAGGCCGGCCCAGAGCATCAGTGTCGCCGAAACGATCAGCCAACGTGTGGTGTCGCGATCCATTACGCCCTCCATGTCTCACCTAGCTGGGATGTGGACGCGGGCGTGGCAAGGGGCGCAAATTCTGAACCGCCCTAAACCGGCAGCGCTCCCCGCTTAACCACGGTCCGCATGGCCACGCTGGAGGAGACGCGGGTGACCCCGGGGATGCGGGTCAGCTCCTTGGAATGGACCCGCTCCAGATCATCGACGTCGCGGCAGACGATCCTGAGCAGATAGTCCGACGAGCCGGTCATCAGATAGCATTCGACCACCTCCGGCACCGTGGCGATGGCGGTCTCGAAGGCGGTCAGGGCGCTCTCGGCCTGGGACGACAGGGTCACGGTGACGAAGACGGCGATGGGAAAGCCGACCGCGCGCTCGTTGATCAGGGCGGCGTAGCGGCTGATCACCCCTTCGGTCTCCAGCGCCCGCAACCGGCGCAGACAGGCGCTTTCGGACAGGTTCACCACCCGCGCCAGATCGGCGTTGGTCATGCGCCCGTCCTTCTGCAGCGCGCGCAGCATCTTGCGGTCGGTGTCGTCCAAGGTTGTCGCAGAAACCGTCTTCATGAGAGTATCCTGATGCAGCTTCTGCGAGTTTACGGCGTTCAGATGGTGAAATGAACAGGAACCTGCGACGGACTCATCGCTAATTTCCGCCGCGTCAAACAGCGGGAGAGACCCCCATGCGCGTCGGCGTGCCCACGGAAATCAAGAAGAACGAACACCGGATCGGCCTGACGCCGACGGCGGTGCGCGAGTACGTTGCCCACGGACACACGGTGGCGGTGCAGAAGGGTGCGGGTGAGGGCGCCGGCTTCACCGATGCGGACTACACCGCCGCCGGGGCCTCCATCCTGCCGGACGCCAAGGCGGTGTTCGACGCCAGCGACATGATCGTCAAGGTCAAGGAACCCCAGAAGGTCGAGTGGGAGATGCTGCGCCCCGACCAGATCCTGTTCACCTATCTGCACCTGGCACCCGATCCCGACCAGACCCACGGCCTGATCAACTCGGGCTGTGCTGCGGTGGCCTATGAGACGGTGACGGACGCCAAGGGTGGGCTGCCGCTGCTGGCGCCAATGTCGGAAGTCGCGGGCCGGATCGCGGTGTTCTCGGCGGCCGAGACCCTGCTCAAGCACAACGGCGGCATGGGCCTGCTGTTCTGTGGCGTGCCGGGCGTGGCCCCGGCGCGGGTCGTGGTTCTGGGCGGCGGCGTCGTCGGCCTGAACGCGGCGCGCATGGCGCTGGGCCTGGGGGCCGAGGTGGTCGTGATGGAACGCTCGATCCCGCGCATGGCCTATATCGACGAAGTCACCGGCGGCCGCGTCATCACCCGCTATTCCTCGATCAACGCCATCGAGGAAGAGATCATCAAGGCTGACGTTGTCATCGGCGCGGTCCTGGTGCCCGGCGCCTCGGCGCCCAAGCTGGTCAGCCGCGACGACCTCAAGAAGATGAAGAACGGCTCGGTCCTGGTGGATGTCGCCATCGACCAGGGCGGCTGTTTCGAAACCAGCCATCCGACCACCCACGAAGACCCGACCTATGTGGTCGAGGGTGTGGTTCACTACTGTGTGGCCAATATGCCGGGCGCGGCCCCGCGCACCAGTTCAGAGGCCTTGAACAACGCCACCCTGCCGTTCGGCCTGGCCCTGGCGGATCACGGCCTGGATGCGCTGAAAGACAATCCGCACCTGGCGCGCGGCCTGAACGTGCTGGGCGGCAAGCTGACCAACCCGGCCGTCGCCGAGGCCCTGGAGATGGAGTGGGTCGATCCGTACGGGGCGTGGAAGTAGGCGCAACGGACCTTTCTCCCCTCGGGAGAAGGGAGCCCCGCACGCCGGAGCCGGGACGGCGAAGGCCCGCGCGGGGGATGAGGGCGTCAGGCTTTTTCGGCCGGCTCCAACCCCTCTCCCTCCGCGCAGCGCGTCGCGCCAAGTCGCGCCTCGGCGCGGAGCCGACCCTCTCCCGCCGGGAGAGGGAGATCAGTAGATCTCGAAGAGGGCTGTGCGGCGGCGAGAGACCCCTCCACCGCTTCGCGGTCTCCCTCCCCATCCATGATGGGGAGGAGACGTATCGCCTCAGTAGATTTCGAAAAGCCCCGCCGCGCCCATGCCGCCGCCGATGCACATGGTGACGACGCCGTATTTGGTGCCGCGGCGCTTGCCTTCGATCAGGATGTGGCCGGTCATGCGGGCGCCGCTCATGCCGTAGGGGTGGCCGATCGAGATGGCCCCGCCCGACACGTTCAGCCGGTCATTGGGGATGCCCAGCTTGTCGCGGCAATAGAGGACCTGGACCGCAAAGGCTTCGTTTAGCTCCCAGATGCCGATGTCGTCGACGCTGAGGCCGTGCGCCTCGAGCAGCTTGGGCACGGCGAAGACCGGGCCGATGCCCATTTCATCCGGGTCACAGCCGGCCACGGCCATGCCGCGATAGGCCCCCAGCGGCTGAAGCCCGCGCTTCCCGGCCTCTTTCGCCTCCATCAGAACCGAGGCCGAGGCCCCGTCCGACAGCTGTGAGGCGTTGCCGGCGGTGATGTATTGGCCTTCCTTGATCTCCTGGCCGCCGGGGAAGACGGTCTTGAGCGATTGCAGGCCTTCCAGCGTGGTGTCGGCGCGGTTGCCCTCATCCCTGGACAGGGTGACCTCGCGGGCGGAGGTTTCGCCGGTGGTCTTGTCCAGCACCTGCATGGAGGTGGTCATGGGCACGATCTCGGCGTCGAGCCGGCCTTCGGCCTGGGCCTGGGCGGTGCGCTGCTGGGACTGGAGGGCGTATTCGTCCTGGGCGTCGCGCGAGATGCCGTAGCGGGCGGCCACGACCTCGGCGGTCTCCAGCATCGACATATACATATGCGGCTGGAGTTTCAGCAGGTCGGCATCGGCCGCCCGGAACATATTCATGTGGCCGTTCTGGACCAGGGAGATGCTCTCCAGCCCGCCGCCAACGGCGACCTGCTGGCCGTCCACCATCACCTGTTTGGCCGCCGTGGCGATGGCCATGAGGCCCGAGGCGCACTGGCGATCCACGCTCATGCCCGACACGACCGTCGGCAGGCCGGCGGCCATGGCGATCTGGCGCGCGACATTGGTGCCGGTCGAGCCCTGCTGCAGGGCCGCGCCCATGATGACGTCCTCGATCTCGGCGGGATCGACCCCGGCGCGCTCGACAGCGTGTTTGACCGCATGGGCTCCCAGCTGCTGGGCCTGGGTGTCGTTGAAGGCCCCGCGATAGGCCTTGCCGATCGGGGTCCGGGCGGTCGAGACGATGACGGCTTCACGCATGATCAGGCTCCTGCTTTGGCCTTGGCGGCCTTAGTCATTTCCAGCATCCCCTGGGCGGTGCCGCTGTCGGGGATGATCTGGCCGTCGCTGTCCTGGATCTCGGCCCAGTCGGCGGCGACCCGTTCGGCGGCGTCGGACCCGTCGGCATATATGCCCTGGGTCAGGGTAACGTGGGCGGCCTCGAAGCCGCCGGCACCGGCACACAGGATGGCGCGGGTGGGAGCATTCTCGCTGACCAGATGCAACAGGCCGGGCGTCACCAGATCGGGCCGCAGGGCGTCCAGGTCGAGGCCACCGCCCAGGTCCTCGGTCATGCGGGTGGCGGCCGTCGGGGCCAGAGAGTTGACGCGGATGTCGTGCTTGGCCCCCTCGATGGCCAGGGTCTGCATCAGGCCGACGAGACCCATCTTGGCCGCGCCATAGTTGGCTTGGCCGAAGTTGCCGTACAGGCCCGACGACGAGGTGGTCATGGCGATCCGCCCGTAGTTCTGGGCGCGCATGATGTCCCACACCGCCTTGGAGCAGATCACCGCCCCCATCAGATGCACGTCGAGCACGAAGCGGAAGTCGTCCAGCTCCATCTTGGCGAAACTCTTGTCGCGCAGCACACCGGCGTTGTTGACCAGGATGTCGACACGTCCCCAGGCGTCCATCGCCGTCTGAACCATGGCCTGAACGCCGTCGACGTCGGTGACCGAACAGGCCGCCGCCATGGCCTCGCCGCCGGCGGCGACGATTTCGGCGGCCACCTGCTGCGCCGGGGTGGACGATCCACCCGAACCGTCGCGTCCGCCGCCGAAGTCGTTGACCACCACCTTGCAGCCGCGCTTTCCGAGCGCGAGCGCGTGCTGGCGACCCAGACCGCCTCCGGCCCCTGTGACGATGGCGACACGACCGTCGAAGCGGATGGACATGAGCAGCTCCCGTTATGCTTTCCAGCGGTTTAGGCGCGCGCCGTCACGTCAAGCAAGACCTTCCCGAAACGGCCCGGGCGTGGTTTGACGGACCCATGCAGGTGACAGACCTCCAGATCCCCGGCTGCAAGCTGGTCGGGCCGCCGCCGCGCTATCCCGACGCGCGGGGCTGGTTCAGCGAACACTGGAGCGCGCGGACTTTCGCTGCGGCGGGGGTGGTGCACGACTGGGTCCAGGACAACCTCGCCTGGTCCGAGACGGCGGGAACCGTGCGCGGCCTGCATTTCCAGTCGCCGCCGTCAGCCCAGGCCAAGCTGGTGGCCGTGCTGCGCGGGGCGGTGCTCGACGTCGTGGTGGATATTCGCAAAGGCTCGCCGACCTATGGACGTCATGTGCGTGCCGAGCTGACGGCCGAGAACGGCCTGATGATGCTGGCCCCGCGCGGCACGGCGCACGGCCTGGTGACGCTCAGCGACGACACCCTGGTGCTGTACAAGGTCGACGGCTTCTTCGATCTGGCCAATGACCGGGCGCTGCGCTGGGATGACCCGGCCCTGGGGATCGACTGGCCCGAGGTCGCGGGTTGCTCCGTGTCCGACAAGGACGCCGCCGCGCCGACCTTGGCCGAGCTGCCGGACTATTTCGGTTGGGACGGCGCATGAGGGTTCTGGTCACCGGCGGCAGCGGCTTCATCGGCTCGGCGGTGGTGCGCGCCCTGATGGCGCGCGGCGTCGAGCGGGTGGGGGTGCTGGATGTCCTCACCTATGCGGCCAATCCGGCGACCCTGGCGGGGCTGGAGGGCCGGAACGATTATCACTTCTTCCGGGCGGACGTGCGTGATCGGGCGGCGGTCCAGGCGGCGTTCGAGGCGTTGCGTCCCCAGGCGGTGCTGCACCTGGCGGCGGAGACCCATGTGGATCGCTCCATCGACGGGCCGGGCATCTTCATCGAGACCAATCTCGGCGGAACCCAGGTGCTGCTGGACGTCGCCGAACAGTTTCGGCGCGCGCTGACGGACGCCGAGGCCGAGGCGTTCCGGTTCATCCATGTCTCCACGGACGAGGTGTTCGGGGCGCTGGAGCCGGACGAACCGGCCTTCACCGAGGCCAGCCCCTATCGCCCGCGCTCGCCCTATGCGGCGTCCAAGGCCGGTGCCGATCATCTGGCGCGCGCCTGGCACGCGACCTATGGCCTGCCGGTCATCCTGACGAACTGTTCGAACAACTATGGCCCATATCAGCATCCCGAAAAGCTGATCCCGATGATGGCGCTCAGGGGCCTGTCGGGGGAGGCCCTGCCGGTCTATGGCGACGGGCTGCAGGTGCGCGACTGGCTGCACGTCGACGACCATGCCGAGGCCCTGCTGGTGGCCCTGGAACGCGGGGTGGTGGGCCAGACCTATCTGGTCGGGGCGCGGGCCGAGCGGACCAATCTGGCCGTCGTCGGCGGCATTTGTCAGGCCCTGGATGCCTTGCATCCGCAGGCTGGGCCCCACGCGCGCCGCATCACCCACGTTCAGGATCGCCCCGGCCATGATCCGCGCTATGCCATCGACCCCTCGCGGATCGAGGCCGAGCTGGGCTGGCGACCAACGCGAGCCTTTGACTCCGGGCTGGAGGCGACCGTGCGCTGGTACGCCGACCACTCCGAATGGTGGCAACCGATGTTGGCGGGCGGAGCGCTGGCTCGACGCGGGCGGGGGCGATGACGCGGGTCCTGGTTCTGGGCCGCCATGGCCAGTTGGCCCGGGCGCTGGCATCCACGGCCTGGCCCGTGGGCTGGCAAGCCGCCTTCGCGGGGCGCGCGCAGGTCGATCTCACCCAGGCTGACGGAATCGCCCCGTTTCTGGACCAGTCCGGAGCTGACGTCGTGATCAACACGGCGGCCTATACGGCTGTGGATCAGGCCGAGAGCGAGGCCGAGGCGGCCTTCGCCCTGAATGCCGAGGCCCCCGGCCTGATGGCGGAAGCCTGCGCTCGCGCGGGCCGGCTCCTCATACATCTGTCGACCGACTACGTCTTCGGCGGCGAGGGTGAAGGTCCGTTCGTCGAGGACGCCGCTGTCGCTCCGGTCAACGCCTATGGACGGTCCAAGGCCGAGGGAGAGCTCCGCGTGATCGCGCAAGCTCCCGACGCCGGGGTGATCCGCACGGCCTGGTTGATGTCACCGTCAACGGGATTTGTCGCCACGATCATACGGCGCGCCCAGGCCGGGGAGTCGCTACGCGTGGTCTGTGACCAACGCGGCAATCCGACCCAGGCGTCGGATCTGGCGCAAGCCCTGGTGCGCGTGGCCCAGGATCGACTGTCCGGACGGGGCCAGGGTGGATGGCTCCACGCCGCCGGTCCCGAGACGGCCAGCTGGTTCGACCTGGCCCGCTCGGCCCTGGCCCCGCTTGGCCTTGAGGCTCAAGTCAAGCCTGTGTTTTCGAACGACTATCCGACCATCGCCAGACGCCCCCGGGACTCCAGGCTCGATGTCATGCGTCTGGCACACATTCATGGTATAGAGCTGTCCTCCTGGACACATTGGGTCGCATAGGCGGCGCATGCAGGTCGAGGTTACGCCGTTCTTCTGTTGAATCTCGGCAACAGGATGGCGGTCATTTGCAGGTCAAGGCGGAACTGAGTTAGGGTTTTGCCGTTGCTCAATGGACGTAATGCGCTTTTTCGGCCTATTACTGAGCAGTTCAAACAAGGGATCGTGAACATGAATAGACGTTTGCTGGCAGGTGTCGCCGGTGCCGCCATTCTCGGAATCGCCGGCCCCGCGATGGCGGGTCCGGACGGCTGGTATGGCGCGGTTGACCTCGGGTATAACTGGATGGACGACTTCAGCACTGTGTCGGAGAACAACGCTCCGGACGGTGCGCCGTACAATTTCGACTGGGCGACGGACCCGAGCTGGGCTGGCTTCGTCCGCCTCGGCTACCAGTTCAACCCGAACTGGCGCATGGAACTCGAAGGTGGATATCGTCCGGGCGACCTGACTTCGGCCTCGGGTGCCCCGCGCGCGTTCCCGACCAGTGAGATGCTCTGTACCCCGGGCGTGATCCGTCTTCTGGGCGACCCCTGCGGTGGTCCCGAGGGCTCGATCGAGCAGTGGTCGCTGATGGCGAACCTGATCTGGGATATCGGCTCGGACGATTGGGCGCTGCGGCCGTTCCTGGGTGCCGGCATCGGGCTGGACCGCGTGTCGGTCGACGCCCTGGGCCAGTTCGAGCATTCGGCCGGTCCGGACAACCTGATGATCGACGACGAGGACACGGCGTTCGCCTGGCAGGTTCTGGCTGGTTTCGGCTGGGCTCTGTCGGATCGTCTGACGCTCGACATGACGGCTCGCTATATGCAGACGAGCGACCTGTCGTTCGACTCGCGGTCGACCTCGGGCAACCCGCTCTGGATCCCGGGAGCGTTCGAGGGCGACATGCAGAACACGACGGTCAGCGTCGGCCTGCGTTACGCGTTCGGGGCCGATGCCCCGCCGCCGCCGCCCCCGCCGCCCCCGCCGCCACCGCCTCCGCCGCCTCCTCCCCCGCCGCCTCCGCCGCCTCCGCCGGTGTGGAACGCGCGTGAGTTCACGGTGCTGTTCGACTGGGACCGCTACGACCTGACGCCGCAAGCGGCTGAGATCGTGCGCCAGGCTGCGGCTCACGCCCGTGCCGGTGGGGCCACCCGCG